>Ga0207650_10000068_pt1 | contig 139947 bp, 127 predicted proteins | sample KBSS63metaG_FD_184325 | JGI IMG/M metagenome (GOLD analysis project Ga0207650, IMG submission 184325) | Switchgrass rhizosphere microbial communities from Kellogg Biological Station, Michigan, USA - KBS S6-3 metaG (SPAdes) (version 2) | ecosystem: Host-associated > Plants > Roots >...
TCTGGAGTCTGTACATGGAAAACCTGGACGCGCTCGTTGCCCAAGCTCTTGAGGCTGTGCATAGCGCTGAAGATATCAATGCCCTGGAGCAAATCCGGGTTCACTACCTTGGCAAAAAAGGTGAATTGACTCAGGTGATGAAGACCCTGGGGAATTTGCCGGCTGAAGAGCGTCCGCAAGTTGGTGCGCTGATCAACGTTGCCAAGGAGCGTGTCACAGAGGTTCTCAATGCGCGCAAGGCGTCGCTGGAGGAGGCCGACCTTGCGGCCAAACTCGCCGCCGAATCCATTGATGTCACCCTGCCTGGCCGTGGTCAGGCCTCAGGCGGTCTGCACCCGATTACCCGGACTCTGGAACGTATCGAGCAGTTCTTCACCCATATCGGCTACGGCATTGCCGAAGGTCCTGAGGTCGAAGACGACTATCACAACTTCGAGGCGCTCAACATCCCAGGCCATCACCCGGCCCGGTCGATGCACGACACCTTCTATTTCAACGCGAACATGTTGCTGCGCACCCATACCTCGCCGGTACAAGTGCGCACCATGGAAGCGAACAAACCGCCGATCCGCATCGTCTGCCCAGGCCGCGTGTATCGTAGCGACTCCGATATCACCCACTCGCCAATGTTCCACCAGGTCGAAGGCTTGCTCGTTGATCGCGATATCAATTTCGCTGATCTCAAGGGCACCATCGAAGAGTTCCTGCGGGTGTTCTTCGAGAAAGAACTGGCGGTACGTTTCCGTCCCTCGTTCTTTCCGTTCACCGAACCGTCCGCTGAAGTCGACATGGAATGCGTAATGTGCAGCGGCAAAGGCTGCCGTGTCTGCAAGCAGACCGGCTGGCTGGAAGTGATGGGTTGCGGGATGGTTCACCCTAACGTGCTGCGTATGTCCGGTATCGATCCGGAAGAGTTCTCGGGCTTTGCCTTCGGCATGGGCGTTGAGCGTCTGGCCATGCTGCGTTACGGCGTGAACGACTTGCGTCTGTTCTTCGACAACGACTTGCGGTTCCTCGCGCAATTTCGCTAGTCGTAACGAATCTTTAGGAGAGCAGGATGAAATTCAGTGAACAATGGCTGCGCGGCTGGGTAAGCCCGCAGGTGGATCGCGACGCGCTGGTTGCGCGTCTGTCGATGGCCGGCCTTGAGGTCGATAGTGTTACACCGGCCGCCGGTGTTTTCAGTGGCGTGGTCGTGGGCGAAGTGCTGAGCACCGAGCAGCACCCGGACGCCGATAAATTGCGCGTATGCCAGGTCAGCAATGGCGCGCAAACCTTCCAGGTCGTGTGCGGAGCGCCCAACGTGCGCCCGGGCCTGAAGATTCCGTTTGCCATGATCGGTGCTGAACTGCCGGGCGACTTCAAGATCAAGAAGGCTAAGCTGCGTGGCGTCGAATCCAACGGCATGCTGTGCTCCCAAGCGGAGTTGCAGGTAGGCGAAGGGAATGATGGGCTGATGGAACTGCCGGGCGACGCGCCGGTGGGCCAGGACATCCGCGTTTACCTGGAGCTGGAAGATGCCAGCATCGAGGTCGACCTGACCCCTAACCGCGGCGATTGCTTGTCGCTGGCTGGCCTTGCCCGTGAAGTGGGCGCGCTGTACAACGCTCCGGTGACCCGTCCGGTGGTTGCCAGCGTAGCTGCTGTGCACGACGAAGTGCGTCCGATTGAAGTGCTGGCACCAAACGCCTGCCCACGTTATCTCGGGCGTGTGATCCGTAACGTTGATTTGTCCAAGCCAACTCCGCTGTGGATGGTCGAGCGTCTGCGTCGCGCGGACGTGCGCAGCATCGATGCTGCCGTAGATATCACCAACTACGTCATGTTGGAGCTGGGCCAACCGCTGCATGCGTTCGATCTTGCCGAAATCAACGGTGGCATCCGCGTACGCATGGCCGAAGAAGGCGAGAAGCTGGTGCTGCTTGACGGTCAGGAAGTCAGCCTGCGTGCTGACACCTTGGTCATCGCCGACCACTCCCGTGCCTTGGCGATTGCCGGCGTGATGGGTGGCGAGCACAGCGGTGTGTCCGCAACCACCCGTGACGTGTTCCTTGAAAGCGCATTTTTCGACCAGATCGCCATCGCTGGCAAGGCCCGTTCCTATGGCCTGCACACCGATGCATCGCACCGCTACGAGCGTGGCGTGGACTGGAAGCTGGCCCGTGAAGCCATGGAGCGCGCCACTGGTCTGCTGCTGGAAATCACCGGTGGCGAAGCTGGCCCGATCACCGAAACCGTCAGCGAACAGTACCTGCCGTCTGTAGCACCGATCACTTTGCGCGCCAAGAGCGTTGAGCAAATGTTGGGTCTGGTGATTGAGCCGGCCGAAATCGAGCAATTGTTGTCGGCCCTCGGCCTTGGCATTTCTGCGGGCGGGGAAGGGCAGTGGCAGGTCGAAGTGCCAAGCCATCGCTTCGATATCAGCCTGGAAGTCGATTTGATCGAAGAGCTGGCCCGTTTGTACGGCTACAACCGCCTGCCGGTTCGTTATCCGCAAGCGCGCCTGGCACCGCAACCCAAGGCCGAGGCGCGTGCGCATTTGCCTGAGTTGCGTCGCCTGTTGGTGGCTCGTGGTTACCAGGAAGCGGTGACCTACAGCTTCATCGATCCTAAGCAGTTCGAACTGTTCAGCCCAGGCGTCGAGCCACTGCTGCTGGCCAACCCGATCTCCAACGACATGGCCGCCATGCGTTCGTCGCTGTGGCCGGGCCTGGTGAAGGCGCTGTCCCATAACCTGAACCGTCAGCAAGATCGTGTACGCATGTTCGAAAGCGGCCTGCGTTTCGTCGGTCAGTTGGACGGCCTGAAGCAAGAGCCGATGCTGGCTGGCGTGGTGTGTGGCAGCCGTCTGCCGGAAGGCTGGGCACAGGGCCGCGACGCTGTGGACTTCTTTGACGTCAAGGCTGACGTTGAAGCGGTGCTGGGCTTCGCCGGCGCATTGGATGCCTTCACCTTTATTCGGGGTAGCCACCCCGCACTGCATCCGGGCCAGACTGCACGTATAGAACGTGAAGGTCGCCTGGTGGGCTTCGTGGGTGCGATCCATCCTGAATTGTCGAAAACCCTTGGTCTTGATCGCCCGGTCTTCGTTTTCGAACTGGTATTGGCTGAAGTGGCGTCGGGCAAGATGCCGAAATTCAGCGAGTTGTCGCGCTTCCCTGAAGTGCGTCGCGACCTGGCCCTGATCGCCGACAGCGAAGTCGCCGCAACTGCCGTTCTGGATGTAATCCGTGAAAATGCAGGGGAATGGCTGACAGACCTCAGGCTATTTGACGTCTATCAGGGTAAAGGCATTGATCCGCATAGAAAAAGCCTCGCAGTTGGCTTGACCTGGCAGCATCCATCGCGCACTCTTAATGACGATGAGGTGAATACCACGACACAAAATATCCTCACCTCGCTCGAACAAAGGTTGAACGCCACGTTAAGGAAGTGACGTATGGGGGCTTTGACGAAAGCTGAGATGGCGGAACGTCTGTACGAAGAGTTGGGTCTGAACAAGCGCGAGGCCAAGGAATTGGTCGAGCTGTTTTTTGAAGAAATCAGACACGCTCTGGAAGACAACGAACAGGTCAAATTGTCCGGTTTCGGCAATTTTGACCTGCGGGACAAACGCCAGCGGCCTGGCCGCAATCCAAAAACGGGAGAAGAAATCCCGATCACGGCCCGCCGTGTGGTCACCTTTCGTCCAGGGCAGAAGTTGAAGGCCCGAGTTGAGGCTTATGCTGGAACCAAGTCATAACGACGAGCTACCCGTCATCCCAGGCAAACGCTACTTCACCATCGGTGAAGTCAGCGAGCTATGTGCGGTAAAGCCGCACGTGCTGCGCTATTGGGAGCAGGAGTTTCCTCAACTCAACCCCGTCAAACGTACCGGGAACCGTCGGTATTATCAGCGCCAGGATGTGCTGATGATCCGACAGATCCGTGCATTGCTGTACGACCAGGGTTTCACCATCAGCGGCGCACGCCAGCGTATGTCCGGCGATGAAGCCAAAGATGACACCACCCAGTACAAGCAACTGATTCGCCAGATGATCTCCGAACTCGAAGATGTGCTGGTGGTTTTGAAGAAGTGATTCAGGCTTTTAAAATACTTCCACATTTCAAAAGCTTGCGGTATATTCCTGATCGCTTCGTTGCGAAGCAAACCCAGTAACACGCCTAGTCGGGGCGTAGCGCAGTCCGGTAGCGCACTAGCATGGGGTGCTAGGGGTCGAGTGTTCGAATCACTCCGTCCCGACCATATTATTCAATGACTTAGCCCAATTTTCACCGGTTGGGCTTTTTCATGTCTGCGAAAAAAACCCTACTAAAACCCCTACCGCACCGTGGGCTGTTGTGGGCCCGAGGTTTTCGCGCCTCCGTGACCTTGTCTGGTCATTGCAAACCTGGCGCCATTTGACGTATAAATTTGATCAAATGGTGGGCATGTCTATGAGCACGGCAGTTCAGTCCCACGTCTCTGACGAGTCCGTGTTCGGGCGAATGGCGCGTTTCGCGTTTGTTGGATATTCAGTTCGCATCGGAGTCCGATGCCTTGCGTATCGTGGTTGCGGGCATTTCCACCCACAGCTACAAGCGCGTCGCCAGCAAGCTGAAGTTATCGCTGTCACTGGTGGCGCCGGAGAGCACCATCCGACGCCGGTTGAGCAGCAATGCACGCTTTAGCGAGGCCGAGTCAGAGCGGGTCGTGCGTCTGACGCATGGATGTGGTGCCGGAGGCGTTGATGGGCGCACCGCCGGCGTTGCCGGTGGGCTGGCAGGCCAATGAACCGACTTCGCAGTCGGTCGGCAACCGTTGGTTGGATGAGGGCGTGGAGTTGCTCCTGCCAGTGCCGTCTGCGTTGCTGCCGCACGCGACTAACTATCTGATCAATGCCGCTCATCCACAGGCGCAGACACACCTGAGCGAGATGCTAGAGCCGTTCTGGTTCGATAAGTGTTATCTGCGCTGACGACGGCTGGGCACAGCGAACATATTGCTGCGGCAAGGCAGCGTGCATGATTCCCATGTGCTGCACGACACTCCCCTGAAATGGCTGGCGTGAAGTTGATAGGCGTTGTCCCGGGCATGTCGATACTCCATTAGCACACCTGCCCTAATTGATCCTCGCTCAAGCCCACTATTAGAGTTTGAAGCGCAAGCCAATGTATTAACGATGGGAAGGGGAGTGAAGATGAGAATAAAAAATACGTCTATATGACGGCTGCAGCCTGCCTGTTAGCGACTTCAAGCGTGCATGCGTCGTTCGCCACCAGTTGCCAGGATTCTCAGCCGTGGTACCACTTCAGCATGATTGAAGCGGCAACCTGTTGGCTCTCTGGCCAATGGTAACCGGGTCGCCCCCGCTGTGGTTCGGCGGGGGAGAGCCCAAGTGATCCCGCTCAAGTCGTGCCTTTCGGGCATTGCCCTCGATTGCGCTGACTTGAGTCATCAACATTTGCTTAAAACATCTCGCTGCCTCACCTGGCCTGACGCTGCGAGCGAACCGTTGCGCCTGTGATCACGTCTGTGCGAATGGCCGACGGTTGCCCAGCGTTGTTGCGTGCATAGCTGCATAGCGCGATTGGCAGCTCTGCTATATCAAGGAAAATGCCGTCCATGGCCAGGGCGTAGCGATCGTCGTCAATATCGCCACAGGTGGTGCTGATCGACGCGTTCACGCTGTAGTAGTAATGCTGGCTAAAACCGTTGTGCTGGGTTTCCCAGGCGATGTGATAGCGGTGCTTGAGCTGTGGTGCAGGTGCCGGGTTGGTCAGGAACACCGAATGGGTGAACACATTGCGCAGCAGCGCTTCGGTCAGCGGCTGCTCGGCCTTTTGCACCCCGAGTATGCATAGCACATGCGGCCCCAGCACTGGTCCAATGGGCTGGTTGATATAGGCCTCGTCAGAGGCGGCAGCCACTTGGTAGCCCTGCGTGCGTGCGCACTCACTGACGTCATTCACGGCCTTGAATCGGTAGAACGGTTCCTGGATCGAAAACCTCAGGTTCCAGGTCGGACGGGTAACCTGGTCGGCGTCGTCACGTTGTAAATGCACATAGGGTTTCAGGTTCCACGGCTCGTCCAGCGTGATGTCAACCGCCTTGAGCTGGCAGGTCGGGGTGTCGTTACGGAAAACACCGTCTACAAAGCAGTAGTACAAGTCGTTGGCGGGATAGCTGTAGTTGAATTTCGCGGCTTCGCATGCAGAGTTGTTCTGGCAACTGTTGAGAATGTCTTTCTGAATGGCAGACGCGACCTTGCTGATGATGCTGGTGATTTCATTGGTGTTCCGGTCCAGCATCGGACTGCCGGAGCTGCCTGGGCGCAGACCGTTGCAGCGGTTGCGCAAGGCGCTGGGGAACACGCCAGGATGCTCGGCAAAACTGTTGAGGGTCGACTCCACGCAGGCGCTCATGCGCAGGCCCTTTTTCAGAAAACCGGTCGGCGCTCCCACGTTGATCACTTCTCGATTCGACGTCTGCCGCTGGGAGGCCAGCTTGAGTGGCATGATCGCACCGGCCACCAGCACGCCCAGAGATGTATCCAGTTCGAGCACGGCCAGGTCAGTGCCCGCCATGCTGCTCCAATGTGCTGTCTTGACGGCGTAAGTGGCGCGCTGTTCGGGCGTGTCATGAAAGTAATTGAAGGTCACCTCGGCGGTGAATGCCTGGCGCACGCGCGCCGTACCGTAGCTGTAGAACACACAATGCCCGGCGGTCAGCACATAAGCCGGGCCGACGGCCTTACCCTGGCGATTGAGCGTGTCGAGCAGAACGGCATTGCAGGTCTGGCCTAAGGCGTTTTTCAGTGAGCCGATGCCGGTCCATTGCGGGTACCGTTGGTTCTTATTTTCAAGTGCCACGGAAGGTGACTGTTCCGTAAGTCCCTCGGCCAGGTCTCTGGCGTGGCTGGGCCAGACAGTGCCGAGCAACAGGAAATACAGGAAGACGCAGGCGGTGTGAGTAAGCGACATAAGGGGCCTCGACAAGGAAGTCATTGATTGGCTGAAATTACCCAATCAGGCCAAGGTAGAAGACGTACATGGCTATTGCGTAACCCTTGACGCGGGTGCTGGGGGCGGGTTGACGTTGAAGGTGTGAGCGATCTCACACTGAATTTGTAGCGCCCGTCACCAATTTTGTAACTCAATGTTGGTTCGCTGGAACCCCTGGCAGCACCGTCGTATAAACGCTGATGGCAGATGTGCTTTTCGCCCACCTTCTGTGGCCGTTCAGTTCGCATCTGTGTCTGTCGATCGGAGGTGTGCGATGCGCAAGTTGATCTTCTTCACTGCACATCAAAAAATCACCTAAGCCTATGTTTTATATAGACTAATCAGCGTTTTTACGTGTCGCCAGGTTGCCCGACGAACCGCTCTTAAACCCATGGGGTGCTAGGGGTCGAGTGTTCGAATCACTCCGTCCCGACCATATTATTCAATGACTTAGCCCAATCGGTAACGGTTGGGCTTTTTCATGCTTGAAAAATACCCCCACAATTACACCCACGGATATCTTGGATCTTGGTAGCGCTGCGTGTAAGTGTAGTTGGCTCCGAATTTGGCACCGCATTCGTCCACTGTCTACTTAGCTACTTGCTGTCAAACTGAAAGCTAGCTGTGCACGGTGAGCGTACGCCTCTCCAGAGGTTAGCGAATAGCGGGCCCACCCAAAAAACTCTTCTGAAAGCAGCGCCCACTCGAAGGAACGGACCCCGGTGAATCTCAACGACACCAGTTTCGAAGAACTGCTCAACGCTTTACATGACGGCGTCTACATTACGGATGGCGACGGCAAGACGCTGAAGGTCAATCAAGCCTATGAACGTCTGACCGGGCTCAGCGGTGCGGATCTCGTCGGCCGATCCATGCAGGAGCTGGTGAAGGAGGGTGTCATCTCGCAATCGGCCACCTTGCGGGTATTGCAGGGCGGGCGGCCGGTGTCGGTCATGCAGAGCCTGAGCCAGGGCAAGAAATTGCTCGTTAGCGCCACGCCGATTCTTGACGCTGGAAGGCGGATTTCATACGTGGTCAGTACCGTGCGCGACATGACGGAACTGCTGCGCATGAAGCATGAGCGTGATGAACTGCAACAGCTTAAACAACTGCGCAACAGCACCGCCAAACTTCATGCCGGCCAACGAGACAACCTCCTGCTTTCTCCCCTGATGGCCAATCAGGAAATGTCCGGTCGCGTTCTCTCGCTGGCCCGCCAGGTTGCCAGCAGCTCGGTCAAGGTGTTGCTCCAAGGTGAAACCGGCGTCGGCAAGACCCTCGTTGCGCAATTCATTCACAACGCCAGCCCGCGTGCCAGCGAACCCTTTCTCGCGCTCAACTGCGGTGCGCTGCCCGAGAACCTGATCGAAGCCGAGCTGTTTGGCTACGCTCCCGGAGCGTTCACCGGCGCAGGTCCAAAAGGCAAGCGTGGCCTACTGGAGCTGGCGCATCACGGCACATTGTTTCTAGACGAGGTAGGTGATTTGCCATTGCCGGTGCAGGTCAAGTTGCTCAAGGTGATCGAAGAGAACCGCTTCATTCCTGTTGGGGGCCTGGAGCTGAAGGAGGTCGATGTACGCATCATCAGCGCCACCCACCATGACCTCAAACAGCAGGTGGCGCAGGGGCGTTTTCGGGCGGACTTGTATTACCGGCTCAACGTGGTGCCGATCCACATTCCGGCACTGCGTGAACGTCGGGAGGAAATCGCGCCGCTGCTGCATTACTACCTCGACCGGTTCAATGCTCGTTACGAACGCCAAGTCCAATGGAGTCTCGAGGCCCTAGACTTGATGTGCGACTACGACTGGCCCGGCAACATCCGCGAGTTGATCAACCTTGTCGAGCGGTTGGTGGTGACCAATCAGACCGGGACTGTCGAGCCGCTCGATATGCCGGAAGAGATCCTCGACCTCAATCCACCCAGCACCTCGGACGCAGGCTTGCCGCTGCGCAAGGTGTTGGAAAATGCCGAGCGCAGTGCGATTCGTGCCGCGTTGCTTGCGCACAAGACCACGCGCCTTGCGGCCAAGGCACTGGGGGTGAGCCAAGCTACCGTGGTGCAGAAAATGAAACGCTGGGAACAGTCTGATTAGGATTCTGATCGGCTCCGGATAAATCGATCAGAAAACTAATCGGCACTGACCCAAAAAAGCCCTCCTGTTTTCGTGCGAGTCGCGCAGAGCCCCATGCCGCAGGGGCTTTGCGGGTATTGGCACGCCTTTCGCTATCTCCTGTGGCACGTCTTCCAATAAAACAACATCAACTGGACGAGCCCGATGAATATCTCTGCTTTCAAAATCGCTAATAAATTGATTACCGGACCTGGTGCTGTCGAACAGCTTTGCGCGGAACTGACGCGCCTTGAGGTCAAGAATCCGCTGATCGTCACAGACGTCATCCTAGTGAACTCCGGCACCGTTGGCCTGGCCCTGGCGCAACTCGGCGATCGCCGTTACGGCATTTTCGATCAGGTCAAACCGGAACCTGAAGTGGCCATCGTCGAGGCGTGCACCCGCGCTTATCGCGAGGGTGGCCACGACGGATTGATTGCGGTGGGTGGCGGCAGTGCCATCGATATCGCCAAGGGCGTCGCGGCGTATGCCGGGCATGCAGGTCCGCTGAGCGAACTGTTCGGTGTCGACCTGGTGAAACGCAAAGGCCCTGTGTTGATTGCCATCCCGACGACCGCCGGGACAGGCTCGGAAGTGACCAACGTCGCCATTTTTTCCGACAAGCAAGCGCAGTTGAAGAAAGGCATCGTCAGCGACTACCTGCTGCCCGACGTGGCCTTGGTCAGTCCGGCGATGACATTGACCTGTCCCCGCGGTGTGACGGCGGCCAGTGGTGTCGATGCGCTGGTGCATGCGGTCGAGTCGTATATTTCGGTGAACGCTTCGCCCATCACCGATGCCATCGCCCTGGGCGCGATCAAGCTGATCACCAAGGCGCTGCCGAAGGCTTATGCCAATCCAACCAACCTGCGGGCTCGGGAAGACATGGCCACCGCCAGCCTGATGGCCGGCATGGCGTTCGGCAATGCCGGGGTAGGGGCGGTGCATGCGCTGGCATACCCGCTGGGCGGGAGATTCAACATTGCCCATGGTGTCAGTAACGCCTTGCTGCTGCCGTACGTGATGGAGTGGAACAAGACCGCCTGCGTCGAGCGTTTTCGCGACATCGCCGAAGCCATGGGCGTGCGCGTGGCGAACCTGAACGACAACGAGGCGGCAGACCAGGCTGTCAAAGCCATGGCTGATCTATGTGCCGCCGTTGACATCCCGTCCGGCCTGCGCACTTTCAACGTGCCCGAGGATGCCATCCCGGCGATGGCGCAAGAGGCCAGCAAGATCGACCGCCTGATGCGCAACAACCCGCGCAAGCTCAGCGCCGCCGATATCGAGAAGATCTACCGCGCTGCGTATTGATCCGAAAAAGCCACGATTCCGGTGCCGCCGGAGCGTGCGCCCGCCATTACAAAACCAATAAAACAGGTGAACCGAATGTCTGACACTCCTGCGCAACGGAGCGAAAGCCCGTACATCCCGCTGGGCCCTTTCAAGGTCCGGCTGCCGTTTATCCACTACAAGATCGAGCTTCCAGATTATCTCCAGGGCTTGCTGATGTGCGCCGTGGACCTGGCTGCGATTCCGCTGATGACCGAACTGCTCGGCATGCCCTTCGAGGTCGCGCTTGCCGTCGTGATGCTCAACGGCCTGCTGTATCTCGCACACCATCTGCTCGGCGACCCGACCGTGCCGGGCTGGATCACCCCGGCAGTGCCGTTGTTGATGGCGTACTGTGCGCAGTTTCCAATGGGCCCGGAGCGTGTCCACGCGTTGATTGCCTTTCAGTTGATGCTGGGGATTTTTTCAATCGCCCTGGGCGCGACCGGAATGGCGAAAAAGGTGGTGGAATACGTGCCCTCGGCGATCAAGTCCGGGATTATCGTCGGCGCCGGCTTGAGTGCAGTGATCGCGGTGTTCCAGGTCGGCGGTAAGTTCAATGTGCTGCCCTGGACCATTTCCATTGCGGTCGGCATCGCCTTCTATTTGATCTTTTCCCAGCACTTCAATGAGCTCAAGCAACGCAACCGTTTCTGGTGGAACTTCGCCAAGCTCGGCATCTTGCCGATCGTGCTGTTGGCCGTAGTGCTTGCCCCGTTGTTCGGGGAAGCGCCATGGCCAACCCTCCAGTGGGGCATCAGCCAACCGGATTTCGCCGGCCTATGGAACAACTACACGGTATTCGGCCTGGGCATGCCGCCACTGTCGATGTTCATCTGCGCGCTGCCGACCATGCTTGCGGCGTACATCATCGTTTTCGGTGACGTCCTCAGCGCGAAGTCGCTTCTCGACGAAGCAGAAACCGTCCGCACTGACGAAGTCGTCGACTACAACGCCGACCGCGCCCACCTGATCTTCGGTGCGCGTAACGCGTTCATGAGCATCTTCGGCCCGGACGTCGCCATGTGCGGCCCGAAATGGGCGGCGATGCTGGTGGTGGTAATCGAGCGTTTCAAAGGTGGGCCGAAAGCGATGCAGTCAATCATCGGCGGCGTCGGGTCGTTCCGCTGGGGCACCAACAGCGGTCTGCTGCTGTTGCCGGTCGTGACATTGGTACAGCCGATTCTCGGCGTTGCCCTGTCGCTGACGTTACTGATCCAGGGTTACGTGAGCGTGCGCCTGGGCATTCTTGAAGCCAAAAGCCAGCGCGACCTGGGTATCGCCGGCGTGATCGGCGCGGTACTGGCGATCAAAGGCGCGAGCTGGGCATTCGGGATTGGCGTTGTGTTGTGCTTGCTGATCTATGGCAAAAATTTCTTCAAGGGAGAGGTGGATGGGATATTTACCAAGGACCTGAAGGCTGCGCCTGTTAAAGATGCTGAGTCGGCCACGGCTGTTAAGCGGGGATTAGAAGAACCTATAGTTGAATGATAGGCGTAGCCGCTCACTGACATGAACATCCATTTAAAAACGTGTCGTCATTAAGCGAGCGCTTTATTGGGTTTTTGTGTGCTCTGATTGATAGGGAAGCAAGGCGCACGGGTGTGCGCTTAATAACCACTGCAACTAAAAAGGAAAAACTATGACGACTTCAGTTCCTACTATGGAAGAACTATTGGGCGATGCTCCTTCTAATTGGGGCAGATGGGGCGCGGAAGATGAAGTTGGCTCTCTGAATTACCTGACTGCGCAGGAAGTCATGCGCGGGGTTGCGCACATTAAGACCGGAAGCGTATTTACCTTACAACGGATGATCGGCGATCCTGCTGGCGATCCAGTGTGGCCAGGCCGTACCCCGGCAGAACGTACGATGGTTCTTGATGAGTCGAGTTGGGACAATGATCATGGCCCTTGTTATCCGGGCGGCTTGCACTACGCGGATGACAAGATCGACGCGTTCCTGCAAGGATCCACGCAATATGATGCGCTTGGCCACCTTTGGTACGGCGGAAAAATATGGAACGGGTACGACGCGCGAACAACAGTGGGCGGCCTCGACAAGGCCAGTGTCGCACCTATCGGCGAACGAGGAGTCGTCGGGCGCGGAGTATTACTGGATATGGCACGGCATCGCGGTAAGCGCATGCTGGATAAAGGTGAGACGTTCACTCATAGGGATCTTGAGGCGTGCGCAGAGGCTCAGGGCCATTCAATCGAGCCTCACGATATCCTGATTATCAGAACCAACTTTCTTCAAGCGTTCTATGAGCAGGGCGAAGCGTTTTATGACGGTTTCTGCGAACCAGGCCTTACGTATTCGCAGGAACTTGTTCAATGGTTTTATGATAAGGAAATTCCAAACCTTGTCACCGATACCATCGCCAATGAAGTGACGATAGACCCCGTATCAGGCGTGGCGCTGCCTCTGCACTGCGCTTTGATGCGTAATCTCGGTATCGCCTTTACGGAAATCTGTAACTTGGAGACGCTGGCTGAAAGTTGCGCTAAAGATGGGCAGTACACTTTTCTTTATGTGGCTGCACCGCTCAAAGTGCACCGCGCGACCGGGTCGCCGGTTAATCCGGTTGTGATCAAATAGTCATTTATGCTGGGGCAGTTTAATCCTGCCTCAGCATGATTGAAGCGTTGATATAAAGGTACTTGCCCAACACGTTATAACCCTGGCCGCAGGCAAAGAACAGCCCGTGATCGGTGTGCCTCAAACAACCCCCGTTGGAGCGTTGCCTACACGGGCAACTGCACATCGCCACGATGCACGATGTGCACTTTATTGCCATCCGGGTCGCGCAGGTAGGCGCCATAATATCCGTTTCCATAATGTGGGCGCGGTCCTGGCTTGCCCTCATCAATACCTCCAGCGCGAAGGCCAGCGGTATAGGCCGCATCGACTGCCTCCGGATGTGGCGCGGCAAAAGCCACCATGCTGCCATTTCCCGCGGCGGCCTTTTTAAGATTGTAGGGGCAGTAAACATAGAAGCGAGGCAGGGGATGGTCGGGGTTAACCCAGCATGCGGAAGGTGGCCCTCCATCAGGGCTTACAACCCGACGGCGAAGGCCCAGGGGAGTCAGTACCGCTTCATAGAAGGTAGCGGCCCTATCGAGATCGTTTGTCCCTACGGTGATATGACTGAACATCCTGTATTCCTGCTGACAAAGACGAGGCGTTATCGTGTCATTTTGTGGGCTGCCACGTATAGCCGGTGTTGTGTGGAACTGCGAGAGCGAGTCTCGGCCAGGCAATCGCAGGCGTGAAAGCCCCCACTCAGTACTGCGCTGCGATTACCTGGGCCAGTTGCATGTCAGACATCAGTGGCGATGGGTAGGTGGCGCGATAGTAGTGAGACGCCTGCTCAAACTGAGCGCCGCGGATCTCACCATCAGAGCCTACAAATGCGAGCGCATCGCTCTTCGCTTTCTTCATCATTGATGGGCCATAAACGGTAAACGCTGTCGTCCCGCCGAGGATCATAGTGGGGACCAGGGTGGTAGCGGACAACGCTCTCTCGACCGGATTCTCGACGTACCACGCCATAGCGTCAGCGCTGATCGATAGCGTGATAACGGCTGTCAACGTCTTCCATAAACCCATTCTTCGATGCATCCATTGCGGTCAGAGGGCGCCACGAGATTAACGGGCATGACCAATAAACTAAAGTGAGCGCCTGCCTATTGGATTTCCGAGGCAAGATACTTGGCTTCAAGATCAAGAAGCTGACGGCTCCTGTTTTTTATACGCTTGGCCGGGACCCCAAAGTAGATTCCCCATTCCTCGGTCGACTTTGTGACCATTGACATAGCCCCAACAGAGCAACCCTCAGCCAGGTTTACACCGGGAAGTACGATGGAGTGGGTGCCAATAATGACGTGCCGACCAATATAAATGGCGCTCTTGGTTTCGGCCTTGTACTCGTTGGGAACGGTTGGATTGGTCAGTGTCTTTCCTGAATAGTCATCTGACTGAGCAAACACTTGGCAGCCATAAGCCAGTCCAGAAAAGTCTTCCATCGTCACACCTGGCTCGCCGCCGGCGACGTTGCTGAACACGGCAATGTGAACGTTACGCCCAAGTGTTACTGTCCCCGAGATCATGCAAAAGTCGTCGATTCGAGTGTTATCGCCAATTGAAATTCTGTCGCAGTTGTAGAGAGAGGCTTTATCGCTGATCTTTGCATTCTTGCCGAGATGCTTGAAACCCATTTCCTTTAACTGAGCCTCTGTCAGAAATGCCATGTTGTTTTCTCCTCGGCGAAGTTAAAAATTGCCACTTTATACAGGATGAAAATGCTGAGCGCGAGCAGGTCGATGTGTGTGGTTGCACGCGCGAATATCTCGTGTGCCGGCGACCTATCAGTCTTTGGAGACTTTAAGAAGAGTGCAGACAGACCGGCCTTTCAGCAGCGCGCCCGGCGCCGTGATTGTTGTTTCTAGCGACACCTACTCTGCTATGGTGGCGCTCCTCTGATAGCAACGGAAGCCTCGAAGAATGGACTCATGGAAGATCCTGGCCATATCCGCAATGGTGTTGATCAACACGCCGGCGGTGTCCGGCGAAAACGTCAACCCTGTCGCTGCGGGGTTTATGATCACGACGTTCTTGCCAACCCTGGTGATTGGAGGCCTCACCTCCCTCACGACCGAGCCGCCAACGGTCTTCAAATCAGCCAAGACCGATGCGCTGGCGTTCATTGGCTCTGATGGTGAAATTCGTGGGGCACAGTTCGAGCAGGCTTCGCGGCACTATCGTTCCACCTATTCCCCACCGCTGATGTCGGATGCACAACTTGCCCAGGCGATAGCTTTGTCCTTCTGACGCTGCGCCGCGATTGAAAACGCCTTCCAAAGACACGCGCGGCGTGGCCAAGGCGGGTGCCATCTCTGCGTCCACACCGGGGGATCACAACGCCAAAGGGTTGAGTAAGGCCGGGGCGTCGGTTTCAAAAAAATCTCACTGATTCGCGACGTCTGCCGCACGCGGCTTTGAGCAAACGGGCGCCCTGTAAAGAGCGCCCGTTTTCATTTATTTCCCTCGCGCTCGCAAGCGTGGCCGCCGGCAAAGTCGACATTGGCCTGGCGCAGCGCGTCACTGCGCGCCCAGCGACACCCACCCCGCCAGGGCCACCAATGCGGTATTCAAGCAGGCCAATGCAAAGCCGAAGCGCACCAACTGACCTTCTTCCTCCGCGGTGGTCATTGGTCTCTGAATCGAGGTTGTTTTCGGTAAGTTTTTCTCACCCCCGTCGCTTCTGTGTACCCCAGGTGCAGCAGTGCGACTGCGTTGTTTGCCCAGTGCCCCAACGTGAAGTGGTTCAAGACCCTGCTGGCGCTGGACCGGGTCAACGTCGGCCTGGAAACCCCAGTGGGTTGAAAAATAATCGTCGAAGCCTGTCCCTTTTTTTCACCTCGCCTGTCATTCCAGGCAAGTGAATAAAATCGAGAGTTTCCTCCCATGCCCGCCGTCCTCCCCCTGCGCTTGCGCCCGTTGCTCAAACTGAGCCTGATGCTGAGCCTCAGCGCCAGCCCACTGTTCGTCCCTTTCAGTTTTGCCGAAGACAGCGCCGCCCGGCGCAGCTACCAGGTGCCGGCCGGCAGCCTGAGCGCGGCGTTGACCCGGTTTGCCGGGCTGTCGGGGGTCAACCTGTCGGTGGACCCGGCGCTGGTCAGCGGGCGCAGCAGCAGCGGTCTGACCGGCGAATACGGCGTGGAGGAGGGCTTCGCGCGCCTGCTGCAAGGCTCCGGCCTGCAACTGCAACCCATGGGCGCGCAAGCCTACACGCTGGTGCCGGCGCCGCAGGGCAGCAGCCTGGAACTGGCGCCTACCGCCATCCTCGGCACCACCGGCCTGTACGATGGCGATACCTATGCCGGTGGCCAAGTGGCGCGCCGTGGCTCGCAAGGTTTGCTGGGCACGCGAGACTTCATGGAAACGCCGTTCAGCATGACCACCTACACGGCGGACGCGGTAAAAAACCAGCAGGCACGTACCCTCGGCGACCTGATCGCCAGCGACCCGTCGGTGCGCGCCACCAACCCGGCCGGTGGGCGCTATGAGCAGTTCACCATTCGAGGCTTCAGCCTGTTCAACAGTGATGTGTCGTACAACGGCCTCTATGGCGTACTGCCGACCTACACCATCGACATGGAAATGGCCGATCGCGTCGATATCTTCAAAGGGCCCACCCAGTTGATCAACGGCATCTCGCCGCGCGGCAGCGTGGGCGGCGGCATCAACGTGGTGCCCAAGCGCGCCACCGACAAGGACATCACCTCGTTCACCGGCACCTGGGCTTCCGACAGCCAGGCGGGCGGCGCGGTGGACGTCGGCCGACGCTTTGGCGAAGACAATAAGTTCGGCCTGCGTTTCAACGGCGTGAAGCAGTCCGGCGATACCGAATGGGACCACCAGAGTGTCGACCGCGAGATGGCCGTGCTGGGCCTGGATTTTCGCGGCGAACGCCTGCGCCTTTCCACCGACATCGGCCGCACCGAGCGTGACACCGATGCCCCGCAGGAGCGTGTACAAGTGGCCGCCGCCGCACCGGTACCCAGCGCCAACGATGTGCGCCGCAATTACGCGCAATCCTGGAGCAAGGCACGCACCAAGGACACCTTCGGCACGGTGAATGCCGAATATGACCTCAGCGATTCGGTGATGCTCTATGGCGGTGTCGGCGCGCGCAAAAGTAACCATGAGTTCCTGCGCCACGCCGTGTCGGTGGCCAATGCGGCCGGCGCGTTCAGCGTGCAGCCCCGGGATTTCACCCGCGATGAAAACGTGCAGACCGCCACCGCCGGCGTGCGCAACTGGTTCCACACCGGGCCGGTGAGCCATGAGGTCAACCTGGCGGCCAGCTACTTCTACATGGACTTCACCAACGGCGGCGCACGCTATACCAATTCGACGAGCAATCTGTACAACCCGGTGCAAACCCCGACGCCGTCTACGATCACGCGCCGGGACGCGAAGGTGTACACCGAGAACAAATTCAGCGGCGTGGCACTGTCCGACACCCTGGGCTTTTTCGATGACCGCCTGTTGCTCACCCTCGGCGCGCGCTGGCAGCGCGTGGCCGTCGACGACTGGAGCGATGGCATCAAGGGCGACACCAACTACGACGAAGAAAAGGTCTCTCCGTCGGGCGGGCTTCTGTTCAAAGCCACCGACGCGCTGTCGCTGTATGCCAACTACATGGAGGGGTTGAGCCAGGGCAAAATCGCACCGTCCACGTCGAAAAACGAAGACCAGATCTTCCCGCCGTTTATCAGCCGCCAGATGGAAGTGGGCGCCAAGTACGACGCCGGCGCCTTCGCCGTAACCGCCGCGGTGTTTCGCATCAAGCAGCCGGCTTACGAAACCAACGCCACCACGCAGCTGTTCGGCCCCAACGGCAAGCGCCAGAACACCGGTGCGGAGCTGAGCGTGTTCGGCGAACCGCTCAAGGGCATGCGCTTGCTCGGCGGTGTGATGTATATCGACAGCAAGCTCAAGGGCACCACCAACGGCACCTTCGACGGCAACCGCGCCCCGGCCACGCCCAAGTACAACGTCAACCTGGGTGCCGAATGGGACGTGCCGACCTTCGAAGGCCTGACCCTGACCAGCCGCGGCATCCACTCCAGTTCGCAGTACCTGGACCAATCCAACGTCAAGCAAATCGATGCCTGGAACCGCATCGACGTCGGCGCGCGCTATGCCTTCAACGTGGATGACAAACACATCACCCTGCGCGCGAATGTGGAGAACGTCGCCAATAAACGCTACTGGAGTTCGGCGGGCGCGTCGGACGACAGCGAGCCGGGGCTGACCTTGTCGACGCCGCGCACCTATCTGCTGTCGGCCACGGTCGACTTCTGACCGATGTACACAGGCCAAATCAGCGGGTGATCGAGCGGCAAAGTGCCTAGGCGCACTTCACCGCCAGCACATAGGGGCGTGCGGCGTACGCCTGCATCGCAAGACAGCGTCCCCTATCGCGCAAGGCTGAGCTTTATTTGCGGCCCCCCGTCAATTTGGATAGGGTGCAACCCAGCCATCAAGGACTTTCTCATGAGCGATCTGCCCCCCAAGACCCGCCGCGCGCCCAAAGGTGAAAAACGCCGCGAAGAGCTGCTGGACGCGGCCTTGCAGGTGTTTTCCCTGGAGGGCTACGGCGGCGCTTCAATGGCCCAGGTGGCCGGGATAGTCGGCATTTCCGTGGCCGGGTTGCTGCATCATTTTCCCAGCAAAATCTCGCTGTTGATGGGCGTGTTGCAGCGGCGCGATGAGGTCAATCAACGGATTGCCGATGAAGTGCGCGCAGAGAAATCCCTCAACGGTTTGCTCGGCAGCCTGCGGGCGATCAATCGTTCCAATGCCACGGCGCCGGGCGTGGTGCGGGCATTCAGTATTTTGAATGCGGAGAGTCTGTTGGATACCCACCCGGCGTGGAGTTGGTTCCAGGTGCGCTACGCGGCGATTCACCAGCGCCTGCAGGGTCAGTTCGCCGAACTGGTCGCGGCCGGAGAGGTGCGCGGCGATGTCGACATCGCCGGGCTGGTGGAAGAAATCCTGGCCATGATGGATGGCCTGCAGATCCAATGGCTGCGCTTTGCGGAACAGGTGGACCTGGTGGCGCGCTTCGATACCTACCTTGCGCGGGTCGAAGCGGCAATCAGAACCTGAGCCGAACACCATTCAAATGTGGGAGGGGGCTTGCCCCCGATGGCGGCGGGTCAACTGATACACCTGTGACTGATCCACCCTCATCGGAAGCAAACCCCCTCCCACCCTAGACCGCGCCAGCATCAGTTACCGGCAGCGCTGCCTTGGCTGCTGTCGTAACCATCACCGTCACCGGTGCCGCTGTCACTTTCATCCTGATGCAGTACGCCGCCGGTCTTGACCGTGGACTCACGCAGGGTTGAATTGAGGGCCGAGCGCGGCAATGGGTTGCTGGTGGTGGTCGACAGTTCCTGGCGGAACGGGTTGACCAGCCTGGCGTTCAGGCGAATGTCCTGGGACGAGGCGCCCACCGACAGAGTGAAGCTGTCGGCGTCCACCACCCATTGCTTGCGCTTGACGTCGTAGTAGGCCAGTGAGCGATCGTTGAGCTCGATCGTCACGCGCTTGCTCTCGCCAGGTTTCAGGAACACCTTCTTGTAGCCTTTGAGTTCCTTGAGCGCGCGCTCGACTTTCGGCGCGTTCTGGCCCACGTACAGCTCGGCGACTTCGGCGCCCGCCACCTTGCCGGTGTTGGTCAGGTCGAACGACACCTTGATCGGCGCGCCCGCCACCGCGACCCCTGGGGTCACACTGATGTTGCTGTAGCCGAAGGTGGTGTACGACAGGCCGTAGCCGAACGGGTAGAGCGGCTTGATGCCTTTTTTCTCGTAACCGCGATAGCCCAGGAACAGGTCGTTCTTGTAGCTCATCGTGGCCAGGGTTTCCTGATTGTCGAATGTCGGGAAGGTCGCGTAGGTCGGGTTGTCTTCGATGTTGCGCTCAATGCTGATCGGCAACTTGGCCGATGGGTTGACCTTGCCCAGCAGGATCTCCGCCAACGCCTGGCCGCCGTTCTGCCCTGGGTAGAACGCATGCAGCGCGGCCGGCACCTGGTCGATCCAGTCGCTCATCTTCAGCCCGGTGCCGCCGTGCAGGGTGACGATGGTGTGGGGGTTGACCCTGGCGATGCTCTGGATCAATTGGCCCTGGAATTCCGGCAGGTCGAATCCGTGGTCGAAGCCTTCACCTTCGTACTCATTGCTGTTGCCTGCGGCCACCAGCACGGCGTCGTACTTGGCCAGGTCCTGTGGCGCAACCAGCGACGCCCAGCTCATCTGCACGCCCACCAGGCCGCCCATGGTCGAGAGGTAGCCGTTGCGGCGCGAATAGTCCAGCTTGATATCGACCGGTTGGCCGGCTTGCAGATTGACCTTGGCGAACACCGGGATGGTCGGCGGAATGCTGTTGTTGGGCAGTGGTTTGCCGTCGCCGTTGTCGAGGACTTTCTGGCCGTTGACGTAGAGGCGCACGGCACCGTCGGCGCGTACCTTGAACACCTGCTCGCCGCTGACGGTCGGGGTGATTTGGCCGCTGTAGCGGATCGAGGTGGCGGCGGTGTCACCGTTCACCGGCAGGCTATCGGTGGACCAGTCCAGGTCGACATGGTTGTCGGTGCGGCTGGCGGCCGGGTCACCGGACCAGTTGCTGTTGCTGAAGAACTCAGTCTTCAAGCCTTTGACACGGTTGCCATTGCTGTCGGCATGGGTCCAGCTGGAGCTGGCCGGGTCCAGGGACAACCCGTCGATAAACTCGACCTTGGCCCCCGGCGCCAATTGCCGCAGGCCGCTCAGCTCGCTGATGTAATTGGCCGCCATCACGTTCGCGCTGCCGAAACCGGTCGGTGGGGCGTACTTGGCCAGGTTGCCGACCACCGCGATGGTCTTGACCTGCTTGGCGTCCAGCGGTAACAGGTTGTTCTGGTTCTTCAGCAGCACAATGCCTTCGCGCGCCGCGTTCAGGGCCACGCGGTTGCTGGTGGCGCTGTTCATGTTGTGGCGGGTCAGCGGCGCCTTGCTGTCGAACGCGTACAGGTAGATCTGCTTGAGGATGCGGCGCACCTTGTCATCGAGAGTCGCGCTGCTCAGCTCGCCGCTGTCCAGGTACGGCTTGAGCACCGTGCTGTTCATCTGGTAGCCCATCATGTCCAGGTCGGTGCCGGCCTGCGCCGCCGGCAAGCCGTTGACCACTGCGTTGTAGTCGCTCTGTACGAAGCCTGGGTAACCCCACTCGGTCTTCAGGATGTCGTGGATCAGGTGCGCGTTTTCGCAGGCGAACTCGCCATTCACCTTCTGGAAGGCGCACATCATCATGGCGACTTTGCTGTTCTTCGAGGCGGACTCGAACGATGGCAGGGTCATCTCGCGCAGCACCCGCTCGCTGATGCTTTCATCGAGGTGGAAGCGGTTGCTTTCCTGGTCGTTGGCCGCGTAGTGCTTGGCGTTGGCCCACACCCCGCGCGACTGGATGCCATTGATCACCGCCGGCCCCAGGCTGGCGCCGAGAAACGGGTCTTCACCGGACAAGTACTCGAACGCACGGCCGCTGTACGGCATGCGGTACAGGTTCATGCCGGGGCCGGTGACGAACTGATACCCGCCGCTGGCGGTGTCATAGCCCAGGGCGCGACCCAGGTCAATGGCGCGGCGCGGGTTCCAACTGGCCGCCAGGTTCGGGCCCGACGGATACACCACGCCCTGGTCGTTGCCTTCGCTGGTGTAGCGCACGCCGACGCCGCCATCGGCGCCGTGGATCTGCGGGATGCCGTACCGGCTCAGCGGCTTGACGTCCCAACCGCCGGTGCCGCCGATGTAGGCGAGTTTTTCTTCCATCGTCATCTTCGCCAGGGTGTTATCCGCGGCTTTTTCCGCACGGTTCACCCGGCCTTCATCCAGCGCAGGGCTGGTGGCTGCCTGCACGTGGGACACGGCCAGGGCCAGCAGGGCGAATGCTGACTGTGCACCGATCATCTTGCGTTTACTCATGGGGTACTCCGACAACTCTTCGTTGAAAAATGCGACGTCACGCGTCACTTTTTCGTGGGCAATAGTTCACCTTGATCGCAATGTTTAACCGATGGCTAATTGCAATTACTTGGCGGATTTTTCAGTTATAAAGGTTTAATAATTGTATTGATTGTTCTTGTGGGTAATGTCTTGGCGACATCACGAGATGGCAGTTTGAACCGATAAAGCGGCATAATTAGGGCAATTATTGCGACAGTAAGTCAAATGAAAGCTAATTTTTGCGCGAAATAAGAAATATTTCATTACGATTTTGAACTTAGTCTAAACCTACCAGTCGATTGGTTTAAGAAATTAAAGGGCGGCATGTCAAACTAGTGGCTCCGTCCGGTAGTTCTAAAAGGCCATGTTTTATACAAGCTGTCATACACAACGCTTTGGTGTAGGGTCTTGAACGCATTCAGGGCGCTACTTGAGCGGTCCGTTGTTTTTTTGTCTGGAGAATGTTCATGAAGATGTCCCTGTTGGGTGCCGGTTTTGTGCTGGGCGTTGCATTGAGTAGCGCGGCCATGGCGGCTGAAGCCACCGACGCTGACGCCAAGTCCGGCGCCACCGATTCCACCGTGCTGACCCAGGCCCAGGATGCCAAGGCCGCGAAAAAACAGAAGGCTGAAACCACCAAGGGTGGGCGGCCGTTGACTGGCAGCAGCGAGGCCGCGCCGAAGACCTCCAACTAACGGGGAAAACGCGATCAAAAAGTGGGAGGGAGCAAGCCCCCTCCCACAGGGTTTTCCACCGTCCTTAGAACATAGCCCCTCAGACAGTCACCCATGCCCAGCTCCTCAACCCCCATCGATGCCTGCCAACTGCACATCCCGCACACCGAACAGGTCTGCGCGTGGCTGATGCGACACGCCGGCTTGAAAACCGTTGACCTGGAGCGCGCCCGGCGCTTGTCCCAGGAGTCTGGCGACAGCCAATTGCTCGGCCTGTTGACGCGCCTGGGGCTGGTCTCCGAAGTGGAGCTGGCTCGCGCCTGGGCCGATCTGCTCGGCGCGCCGCTGTTGTTGGCGGAAGCCGCGCCGCCCTTGCTGGACCCATTGCCGGCCTTGACCGAGCGTTTCATGCGCCACTATCAAGTGGTGCCGGTGGGCTGGAGCCACGGTGGCCTGCGCGTGCTGGCGGCCAACCCTGCGCTGGTCTATCCGTTCCAGGCCATGGCCTATGCCTGCGGCGTGCCGGTGTGGCTGGCGGTGGGTCCGCGCAACGAAGTCGAAACCCTGATCGAGCGTTACTACGGCCAGGGCCGTTCGGCCATGGGCACCCTGATCGAAAACCTCGACGAGCAGGGCGGTGCGCTGGAAGACATCGAACACCTCAAGGACATGGCCTCCGAAGCGCCGGTGATCCGCCTGGTCAACCTGATCCTGCAGCGCGCCGTGGAACATCGTGCCTCGGACATTCATATCGAACCCTTCGAAAACCAGCTCAAGGTGCGCTACCGCATCGACGGCGTGCTGCACGAGGCCGAGGCGCCGCCATCCAGTTCGTCGGCGGCGGTGATTTCACGGGTAAAGATCATGGCGCGCCTGGACATCGCCGAGCGGCGCCTGCCCCAGGACGGGCGCATCATGCTGCGCATCCAGGGCAAGGAGCTGGACTTGCGCGTGTCCACGGTACCGACCAGTTTTGGCGAATCGGTGGTGATGCGCCTGCTTGACCGCCAAACCGTGCAGTTCGATTTCCAGAGCCTGGGTTTCGATGGCCGGCGCCTCGAAACCTTCCTTGAAGTGCTCGAACGCCCCCACGGCATCCTGCTGGTCACCGGCCCCACCGGCTCGGGCAAGACCACCACGCTGTACACCGCGCTGTCGCGCCTCAACACCGCCGAGCGCAAGATCATCACCGTCGAAGACCCGGTGGAATACCAGCTCGAAGGCATCAACCAGATCCAGGTCAAGCCGGCCATCGGCCTGGACTTTGCCGGGGCGCTGCGTTCCATCGTGCGCCAGGACCCGGACGTGATCATGATCGGTGAAATCCGCGACCTGGAAACCTGCCGCATCGCTATCCAGTCTTCCTTGACCGGGCACCTGGTGCTCTCGACCCTGCACACCAACAGCGCGGCGGCGAGTATCACGCGCCTGCTGGACATGGGCGTGGAAAGCTACCTGATCGCCTCGACAGTCAACGGTATCCTCGCCCAGCGCCTGGTGCGACGCCTCGACCCGGCCACCCGAGAGGCCTTTGAAGCACCGCCGCCATTGATCGCCGAACACGGCCTGGATCGCTTTACCGACCAGCGCCCGATCCTGCTCTACCGCCCCCGCGCGGATGCGCCGGGCGGCGGCTATCACGGGCGCAGTGCGATCACCGAATTGCTGGTGATGAATGACGAACTGCGTAGCCTGCTGATGCGCCAGGCCGACGCCGCCACCCTCGAACAGGCCGCGCGTCGCGGTGGCCTGCGCACCTTGCATGAAGAGGGCCTGCGCCAGGCGGTGGCCGGCGTTACCTCGCTCGAAGAAGTGCTGCGCGTCACCCGTGGTGAGGGCGCATGAGTCTGTTCAAGTACCGCGCCCTCGACAGCCAGGGCCAGCCGCAAAACGGCACCCTGGAGGCCAAGGACCAGGACGCCGCCGTCGCCGCGCTGCACAAGCGCGGGTTGTTGTTACTGCACATCGATGCGGCCGGCGCCCAAGGGCTGCGCAAGGCGTTTGGGCGAGGCCAATTGACCGGCGCGGCGCTGGTCAGCTTCACCCAGCAACTGGCGACCCTGCTGGGGGCTGGCCAACCGCTGGAACGCTCCCTCGGCATCCTGCTCAAACAGCCCGGCCCGCCGCAGACCCGTGCGTTGATCGAGCGTATCCGCGAACAGGTCAAGGCGGGCCAGCCCTTGTCCAAGGCTCTGGAAGAAGAGGGCAGCCAGTTCTCGCCGCTGTACCAGAGCATGGTGCGTGCCGGTGAGGCCGGCGGCGCGCTGGAAAACACGCTGCGCCAACTCAGCGACTACCTGGAACGCAGCCAGTTGCTCCGAGGCGAAGTGATCAACGCTTTGATCTACCCGGCGTTCCTGGTCGTGGGCGTGCTCGGCTCGCTGGCGCTGTTGCTGGCGTATGTGGTGCCGCAGTTCGTGCCGATCTTCAAGGACCTGGGGGTGCCGATCCCGCTGATCACCGAAGTGATCCTGGGGCTCGGCCAGTTCCTCGGGGCTTATGGCCTGGCGGTGTTGGCCGGGTTGATCGTGACCGTCTGGAGCCTCGCCGCGCGGCTGCGTGATCCCCAGCGGCGTGAACGCCATGATCGACGTGTGCTGGGCCTTCGCGTGATCGGCCCGCTGTTGCAACGGGTCGAAGCCGCGCGGTTGGCGCGCACCCTGGGCACCTTGCTCAGCAACGGCGTGGCCCTGCTGCAGGCGTTGGTCATCGCGAGACAGGTTTGCACCAACCGCGCCCTGCAAGCGCAAGTCGCGCAGGCCGCCGAAGCGGTCAAGGGCGGCGGCACCCTGGCCGCCGCCTTCGGCAGCGAGCCATTGCTGCCGGACCTGGCCCTGCAAATGATTGAAGTCGGCGAACAGGCCGGTGAACTGGACAGCATGCTGCTCAAAGTCGCCGAGGTGTTCGACGTCGAAGCCAAGCGCGGCATCGACCGCCTGCTCGCCGCGCTGGTGCCGTCCCTGACCGTGGTCATGGCGGTGCTGGTGGCGGTGATCATGCTGGCGATCATGCTGCCGCTGATGAGCCTGACCAGCAATATATGAATCCTCAAGGAAGCAAACCGATGCGTCAGACCCGATTCAAACCCGCCCGCCGCCAGGGCGGTTTTACCCTGTTGGAAATGCTCGCGGTGATCGTACTGCTGGGCATCGTCGCGACCATCGTGGTACGCCAGGTCGGCGGCAATGTGGACAAGGGCAAGTACGGCGCGGGCAAGGCGCAACTGGCCAGCCTGAGCATGAAGATCGAAAGCTACGGGCTGGACGTCGGCTCGCCGCCCAAGACCCTGCAACAGTTGGTCGACAAGCCCGGCAACAGCGCCGGCTGGGCCGGGCCATACGCCAAGCCGTCGGACCTCAAGGACCCGTTCGGTCATGCCTTCGGTTATCGCTTCCCCGGTGAGCACGGCGCGTTCGACCTGATTTTCTACGGCCAGGACGGCCAACCCGGTGGCGAAGGCTACGGCGCCGACCTGGGCAACTGGGAATAAGCCGCCCCCATGGCCAACGCTCAACGCGGCTTTACCCTGCTGGAAATGCTGGTGGTGATCGTGCTGATCAGCATCGCGGCCGGGTTGGTCGGCTTTGGCTTGCAACAAGGCCTGCGCGCCGCCAAGGAGCGCCAGGCCGTCGGGCAGATCGTCGAGGCGCTGCGCAGCACGCGGGCGCGGGCAATTGTGAGTGGTACCCCCCAAAGCACCGTCTTCGATTTACAGCAATTGAGTTTTCAAGCATCCGGGCGCCCGAAAAAACACTGGCCGGCCGACCTGCAAGTGACCCTGCACACCGCCGAACAAGCCGGTTCGGCGGTGGCGTTTTATGCCGATGGCAGCTCCACCGGCGGCAACCTGCTGTTGGCCAATGGCAGCCGGCGTTGGCGCATCGATATTGGCTGGCTCACCGGCAGCGTTCAGTCCAGGGCGTTGCCATGAAGCGCCAGCGCGGGTTCACCTTGCTGGAAATGCTCGCCGCGCTGACGCTGATGGCGATCTGTAGCACCGTGCTGCTGGTCGCGTTCGGCCAGAGCGCGCGCTCGCTGTTGCAGGTTGCCCACAGCGACCGCCTTACCCACGCCGCCGTGAGCGTGATGGATGAGCAGGGGAGTGGGCCCCTCGCCAACGGCACTCATGAGGGCGAGATGGACGGCATCGGCTGGCAGCTGCGTATTGCCCGGCAACCGAGTCGTGTCGGCCAGCCCCACCTGTATCGCCTGGACCTGACGGTGCGCGAAGGCCCGCGTCAGGCCACGTTCAGCACCCTGAAGCTGCGCACTGCCGGGAACGCTCCGTGAAGCGGCGCCAGCAGGGTTTTACCTTGCTCGAAATCATGCTCGTGCTGAGCCTGCTCGGGGTGTTGCTGACCCTGGTCGGCGGCGCGTTGCTCGGTGCCAATCGCGCGGTGCTAAAGGCCCAGCGCTACACGGTCAGCCTGGATGAAATGCGCGCCGCCCAGCAGTTCTTGCGCACCGCCATCAGCGAGTCGTTGCCGTTGGACGTGACCGAGGACGACAGCCAGGTCGATGGTTTTTTCGCCGGTGGCCCGCAGCGCATGCAATTTGTCGCGACCTTGCCCGGCGTGCTTGGCGGCGGCATCCAGCGCTTCACCTTGCAGTTGACCGGCCCCGAGGCATCGCGCGATTTACAGGTGGCGTTCGCGCAGTTTGAGTCCAAGGCGCAGGTCAGCGTGCCGGCCTCGCGCAGCGAACCGCAGGTGTTGCTCAAGGGCGTTGAGGGTTTGCACTTCAGCTATCGCGGCCTGTCGCCCAAGGGCCAGGCCACCGGTTGGATCAGTGAGTGGCCGTGGCCCAGGCGCCTGCCGTATGCGGTGCGCATCAGTGCGCACGTGAACGGGCCGGTGCCTTGGGTGACGCAAGTGATTGCCTTGCGCCTGAACCTGTCGAGCGGCTCCCCCGAATGATCAGGCATCAACGCGGTGTCGCGCTGTTGCTGGTGCTCTGGGTGCTGGCGTTGCTCAGCTTGTTGCTGGGCGGCCTCGCCGCTTGGGTGCAACTGGAAACACGCCAGGCGGCCTGGCATCGCCAGCATACCCAGGCGGTATTGGCGGCCGAGGCGGGCGTGGCGCTGGCGATGCAAGCCGTGGCCGACCCGTTGCAGCGCAAGCAGTGGATTGCCGATGGGCGTGACGTCCCGCTGGTGTTCGACGATGCGCAGTTGCACGTCAGTCTGTACAGCGAGCGTGGCAAGTTGTACCTCAACAGCGCCGAGGTGGCTGACTTTGCCCGTCTGGCCCTGGCGTGCGGTGCCACCCAGGCCCAGGCCAGGCAACTGGCCAGGGCGCTGCAAGTGCGGCGCAACCAGGGCCTGGCGCCGTTCCGGGTGGTGGAAGAAGTGCGGCAATTGCCCGGCATGACCCAAGCGCTGTACAGCGCCCTGGTGCCGCAAATCAGCCTGTGGAGCGGCCTCGACCGCCCCGACCCGGCCTTCGCCAGCCCGTTGATGCGCCACGCCCTCAACCTGCCGCATCAGAGTGCGGTGGGCGCCGACCCCGGCGAGGTGCTGGTGGTGATCAGCCGTGCACAACGCCCCGGTGGCTACCGCGCCGAAGTACAAGCCACGGTTTTATTGAGCCCCGCGCAAGGTAGCGCACAACCTTATCGAGTATTGCGTTGGCAAGAATAAATCAACACGTAACCGCGCGGCTGGAGGCGCTGGCCGCGCCGATTGCCCGGCGCTGGCGCGCCAGCCTGCTGCAACAGGGGTGGCGCTGGTGGCTCAAGGAACTGCGTGGCTGCCTGCCCGCGTGGCTGTCCTTGCACGACATCCCCGAGCACGTTTACCCGTGGCCGCTCACTGGCGCCGTGGCCAAACCCACCGGGCAGGCGCGCCAAGTGCTGTTACTGGCGCCTGATGCTGTGCTGGTGCAAACCCTGCAATTGCCACTGGCCGCCGCGCGCAACCTGTCGACGGTGGTCGGTTATGAACTGGACCGCTTCACCCCGTTCGAGGCCGCGCAGCTGTACTTCGTCGCGCGCCAGGAGCGCCGCACAGCCAGCCATTTGCAGGTGATGCTGGTGGCGATCCTGCGCGAGCGCCTGGACCGGGTCCTCAGTGACTGCGCCGCCCTCGGCCTGCAACCGCATGCCGTGGATGTGGCGGATGACACGGGCAGGCCCATGGGCATCGACTTGCTGCCGGCACCGTTGCGTCCACGCCAACGCCCGGCCGGCAAAGGCTTGCAACGCAGCCTGCCGTGGCTGTGCGGTGCCTTGCTGATTGCGGCCATGTTGCTGTGGCTCGACGACCGCCAGCGGGTGCTCGACGCCATGCAGCACAGCGTGCGCGAACAGAAAGCCGAGGTCGCCGAGGTCCAGGCGCTGCGCCAGCAACTGCTCAATACGCGGGGCGCCGCGCAGTACCTGATTCGCCGCAAAATGGCCCAGCCGCCGTTGGCCGCGTTGCTCAATGAACTGACCGCGTGCCTGCCGGCCGACACCTGGGTCGACCAGTTGGAAGTCAACGACGGCGCCCAGGTGTCTTTCTCCGGGCAAAGCGCCAAGGCCAGTGCGTTGATCACCCGTATCAAGAACTGCCACAGCCTGGAAAACGCCCAGTTCGAAGGGGTGATTCAACCCGATGCGCAAACCGGCAAGGATCAGTTCTCCTTGCGCGCCCACCTGCACCAGGAGGCCGCCGATGCGCCGACCACTGACACCCCGTGAGCGCCGTGGCGCGGCCTTGATCGGCCTGGCCGTGGTGCTCGGCGCCGCTTACTGGTTATTGATCGACAGTTGGTTCGCCGGCCCCTTGCGCGCCATGGGCGAGCAGGCCGAACAATTGCGTGAACAGCAACAGCGTTATGCCGGGGTACTGCGCCAGCGCGACAGCTTGCGCGAGCAGCTCGAACAGGCGCGGCAAGACCCGGCCAGCAGCACCAGTCTGTTGCCGGGCAATGACCCCAGCGCGGTCGCGGCCGACCTGATGCAACGCATCGTCGACCTGATCAACAGCCGCGCTGGTCTCGGTGGCGGTTGCAGCCTGACCCAGCGCATGCCGATCACCCCGGAGCAGGACGATGCCGAGCCTTATCGCCAGGTCAAAGTCAGCCTGACCCTCAACTGCGCCATCGAACCGCTGACCGCGATCCTGCATGAGCTGGAGTACCAGCGCCCGTTTCTGTTCGTCGATGAAATGAGCATCCGCCGTGGCCCGCACGCGCCCGCCACCGGAGGCGCCGGCAAACTGGTGGTGCACTTGCTGGTGCGCGGTTACCTGCAACCGGCCGGCGCGCGGCAGGTGGCCCGATGATCAACCCATTGCGCCCGATTGAGTGGGTTTTGCTCGGTCTGTCCGCCGCGTTGGGCGTGCTGATGCTGGGTATTTTGAGCAGCATCGGCGACGCGCCGCAGTGGCTGCCGGAGCCTGAGCCCGCCACCCCCGCAAATGCCGCGGCCAAGGCGCTGACCGCGCCGGATGCAAGCCTGGACAGCCTGGCCGGTACCTGGCAGGCGCCGCTGTTCAGCACCGACCGCAGCCCGGATCCTACGGTGGGCCAGGCGGCGGTCTCCAGCCTGTCGGGCCTGACCCTCACCGGCATCGTGCTGGACGGCGACCTGCGCGTGGCACTGCTCAAGCGCGCCGACGGCCCGCCGTTGAAAGTCCACCAGAACCAGACCCTGCCCAACGGTTGGCGCCTGGAACACCTGACCCCGCGCGACGCGCGCTTTGTGCTCGATGGCCGCAGTCAAACCCTGAGCCTGCGGGCCTTGCGTCTACCGCCGCCGTCGACGACGCCCCCGATTACCCTTCCTCACGAGTCCGCCCCTTGATCGATACCTACCCTGGCGCCTTGCGCACCACCGTGCTTTGCCTGGCAACCGCTATTTCCCTGGCGGGCTGCGGGACATTCCCCGACCACCTCGACCCGGACGAGGCCCTGTTGCACGAAGCGATGCAGGGTACCGGTGCGCAACGCCCGCCCGTGGATCCGGCCAGTGAACAAGCGCCGGTCAACAGCGGCCAGCCTGCGGCAAACCCTGCGGCCCAACGCCAGTTGATTCGCGGCAACCAGCAGTTCGTGCGTCAGCCCGCCGCGGCGTCGGCACTCAAGGAGGAGGGCGGTGGCGACATCCTGTTCAATTTTGCCGACCAGCCGATTGAAGCGGTGATCAACAGCGTGATGGGCGACCTGCTGCACGAGAACTACAGCATTGCCCAGGGCGTGAAGGGCAATGTGAGTTTTTCCACCTCCAAACCGGTGAACAAGCAGCAGGCGCTGTCGATCCTGGAAACCCTGTTGTCCTGGACCGACAACGCCATGATCAAGCAGGGCAATCGCTACGTGATCCTGCCGGCCAACCAGGCGGTGGCGGGCAAGCTGGTGCCGCAAATGCGCGTGTCGCAGCCCGCCAGCGGGTTGTCGGCGCGCCTGTTTCCACTGCGTTATATCTCCGCCACCGAGATGCAGAAGCTGCTCAAGCCGTTCGCCCGTGAAAATGCGTTTTTGCTGGTGGACCCGGCGCGCAACGTGCTGAGCCTGGCCGGTACGCCGGAGGAACTGGCCAACTATCAGGACACCATCGACACCTTCGATGTGGACTGGCTCAAAGGCATGTCCGTCGGCGTATTCGGCCTGCAACGCGCCTCCGTGGCCGAGCTGATGCCCGAGCTGCAAAAGATGTTCGGCCCCGACAGCGGCATGCCCCTGGCGGGCATGGTGCGGTTCCTGCCGATCGAGCGCACCAACTCGGTGGTGGCAATCTCGTCGCAGCCGCAGTACCTGAGCGAAGTCGGCGACTGGATCCACACTATCGACGAAGGCGGCGGCAACGAGCCGCAGATGTACGTGTACGACGTGCGCAACATGAAAGCCAGCGACCTGGCCAAGTACTTGCGGCAGATCTACGGCAGCGGCGCGATCAAGGACGACGCCCCGGCCAAGGTTGCCCCCGGTTTGCGCACCGCGACGCTGTCATCGCCCGGTACCAACAGCACCTCCGGCAACACCCCGGGTGGGCTGAGCAGTACGCTCAATAACCAACCCGCCGCCGATGACCAGGCGCCAGAAGCCGAGGCCGAAGAGACCGCCGAGCCAGAGGTTACCGACGGCGCTCCCGCCAAAAGCCTCGACGCCGGCACCCGCATCACCGCGCAAAAAAGCAGCAACCAACTGCTGGTGCGGACCCGCCCGGTGCAGTGGAAGGAGATCGAATCGGCGATCAAGCGCCTCGACAACCCACCGCTGCAAGTGCAGATCGAAACACGCATCCTCGAAGTCAAACTCACCGGTGAATTGGACTTGGGCGTGCAGTGGTACCTCGGGCGCCTGGCCGGCAATTCCACCAGCACCACCGTGGCCAATGCCGCCGGCAGCCAGGGCGCGCTGGGTGGTGGCGGGGCGGGGTTGGGCGCGGCGGATTCGTTGTTCTACTCCTTTGTCAGCTCCAACCTGCAAGTGGCGTTGCATGCGCTGGAAACCAACGGCCGCACCCAGGTGCTGTCGGCGCCGTCGCTGGTGGTGATGAACAACCAGCCGGCGCAGATCCAGGTGGGGGACAACATTCCCATCAGCCAGACCACGGTGAACACCGGCACCTCAGACACGACGTTGAGCAGCGTCGAGTATGTGCAGACCGGTGTGATCCTGGATGTGGTGCCGCGCATCAACCCGGGCGGGTTGGTGTACATGGATATCCAGCAGCAGGTCAGCGATGCCCAGGACCAGGCGAACGCCAACAGCGACACGCCGACTAATCCGCGTATTTCCACGCGGTCGGTGTCGACCCAGGTGGCGGTGCAGAGCGGGCAGACGGTATTGCTGGGGGGGTTGATCAAACAGGACAACGCCGACACGGTAAGTGCCGTGCCGTACCTGGGCAAGATTCCGGGGTTGCGGTGGCTGTTTGGGAGCACCAGTAAGTCCAAGGACCGTACCGAATTGATTGTGTTGATTACGCCTAGGGTCATCACCAGCGGCAGTCAGGCAAGGCAGGTGACGGATGATTATCGGCAGCAGATGCAGCTGTTGCGGCCGGAGAAAAACTGAAGGAATGCGGTTGGAAAGGGGGGCGGGAGGGCTTGCCCTGATGCCAGTCAGTTAAGCGATAGAGCGGGGGAACACTGTACCTGTGGCGAGGGAGCTTGCTCCCGTGACGGCCTGACAGCCGACCTGGATGTTGGATCAGATCGAGTACATATCCATTTCTGCGGTAACGGCCACTTAGGGTTACGCCCTTACGGCGTGTCACTTTTGGAAGAGCGCCAAAAGTAACCAAAAACGCTTCGCCCCAACACTCGGCACCTCGCTTAGGCTCGGTGTGCCCGAACACAGGCTTGAATCCGTGGCTAACCCGGCGTCCTGCCGGGTTACCCACGGATTCAAGCCTGCGTTCGGCCAGCGTGTTTGACGGGGCGCCTGAGATCAAGATCAAAAGCCAGAGCCAGAGCCAGAGCCAGAGCCACGGCAACAGCAACAGCGCGGGAGCGGGAGCAAGAGCAAGCAGATCGCAGCCACCTATGAAACGGAGTTCCGCAGGTGCGAGTCTCGGATCTTTCCGACAAAGCTTTCAGGTTGTCGCTCGGAACTGCGCTGACTAACCTCCTGGCCGTCGCTGCCAATTCAGCGACCGGATTTGACCGTCCGACTCGTAGTGCTTCTGTGCCAACATCGACTCAGGCGTTTTTTTTACGTCTGTTGTATCGTGTCGCGGCAGCTGTGCGCGGGATACCTTCGGGTATGCCGGTGTTCCTACGAGCCGGTCGGTCAACCCGCGTATAGCTGCCACCTTATTTCGTTTGACCGCGAATCGTGGCGGCTCCATTTTCGTAGGAGTTCCACCATGATCAAAGACAGCCCAAATCCTCCAAGCGCTTCAGACACCGATACCCGTTACGGGCTCTTCACCGTACGCGCCGATCTGGACACGGAAACCTTACTGGTCAATGCCTCCCAGGACTTGGCCTCTATCAGCAACATCGCCACCCATCTGGCCTTTGAAATCGACGGTGCCCAACGCAATGTCGCGCTGGGCATGTGTCGAATGCTTGAAGGCGTGCAACTGTTGGTGGACAGGGCATTGGATAAGTCCCACCCGGCTGTATGAGAGGTGGGAGCGACTGCTGCTTGGCGTTGATCCTGATGGTTGCCCGGGCGATCATCAGATGCAGCTGTTACGCCCGGCGAAATACTGAAGGAACGCGGTTAAAAATGTGAGAGGGGGCTTGCTCCCGATGAGGGAGTGTCAGTGATGCATCTATGACTGACCCACTGCCATTGGGAGCAAGCCCCCTCCCACACGTTGATCTGCACAGATCAGGTAGGCCTCCGTCTAAGCTAAAGGCCAATATCAAAATATATTATTTATATCAATAAAATAATAAAAGTAGAGAATATTAGCTTATACCAAAACAGCATTATATTTTCAAAACCCATTCCGTTATGTTTGATCGCAACAGCCTACCCCTGACCTCGGATGGTACCCAGCGTAATCAAGATTCTGCGTGCCATAACGGGGTGATCATCCCCGCAGCAGAATCGTTGGAAGGGAGCTCAACGTATGTTGCCGATTCAACCCCCACGCCACACCTAGCGCCAAATCGCCGCAACACCCCTCACAAAACCCGAGCACCGCACACGACCGCGTGCCTGCCCGACTTCGCGATTTGCAACGCTGGGAGTAGCTATGAAGCACGTTTTACAACCCACCACGGTGCTGGCGCTGGCGATCCTGGGGAACACCGCGCAAGCCCAGGACGACAGCACCCTGTCCACCGTCGTCGTTACCGGTAACCGAGGCGCCGAACAGCGCACCGTCACCAGCAGCCCGGTGCCGATCGATGTGGTCAGCGCCAGGCAACTGCAAAGCACCGGCAAGCCCGGTTTGATGGAAGCCTTGAGCGCGGTGATCCCGTCGCTGACCCTGCCGGAAAAAACCGGTTGGGACGCCAGCGGCATTGCCCGTGCGCCCAACCTGCGCGGCTTGAGCGCCGCCGAGGTGCTGGTGCTGGTCAACGGCAAGCGTCGCCATACCGCCGCCACCTTGAACATCAACGGCATCAACACCGGCGCCGCACCGGCGGACCTCGACCTGATCCCCATCAGCGCCATCGACCATGTGGAAGTGCTGCGCGATGGCGCCGCCGCGCAATACGGCTCCGACGCCATCGCCGGGGTGATCAATGTGATCCTCAAGGCCGACACCAGCGGCACCTCGGTGACCAATGCCGGCCTGGGCTATGACGGTAAAAAGCAGACCGTGCAACAAAGCCTCAACAAGGGTTTCGAGATCGGCAATGGCGGCATCCTGCAACTGGCGCTGGATGCGCGCAGCCAGAACGATGACAACAAGGCCAGTGCCAACGGCTACACCTATGCCCAAGCCTATGAGCAGGCCGGTCGCGCCACCTATGGCGGCTACGGCACGCCCAAGACCAACCTGCTGACCCTGGGCTACAACGCCGAACTACCCATCGACGACAGCTTCAGCCTGTACTCCTTCACCACCTACTCCCGACGCAAGGCCGAGCAGGGCCAGAATTTCCGCCTGCCGACCATCACCAACACCATCACCACCGGTCCCAATGGCTACCCCGGCGGCTATACGCCGACCTGGTACATCGACGAGGACGATTTCCAGGCCGCGTTCGGCGGCAAGGGCACGGTCGGGGCGTGGGACTGGGATTTGTCCACCACCTACGGGCGCAACGAAGCGGAGCAGGGCACCACCCACAACCAGAACCCGTCCCTGGGCGAGGCCACGCCCAATAGCTTTACCTCCGGCACCTGGATCAGCACCGAGCTGACCACCAACCTCGACTTCAAGCGCGGCTTCGATGTGGGCCTGCAAAAACCGTTGGACCTGAGCTACGGCTTCGAACATCGCCGCGACACCTATGAGGTCCGGGCCGGTGACTACGCCTCCTATGCCAACGGCGGTTACTGCGTGGCGCCGGGCAATTGCGCTTCCTCCGGGGCCCAGGTCACCAACGGCATTTCGCCGGATGAAGAGAGCAGCGCCTCGCGCAACAGCCTGGCCAGTTACGTCGACGTGGGCTTCAACCCGCTGCCGGACTGGTACGTGGGCACCGCGTTTCGCTATGAACACTACAACCAGGGCGTGGGCGCCACCCGCAGCGGCAAGCTGACCACCCGCTACGACTTCACCCCGAAATTTGCCGTGCGCGCCACGGTCAGCAATGGCTTTCGAGCGCCGTCGTTGGCCAACAGCCTGTTCAGTGCGCGCTCCACCACCTATGGCGTGGTGAACGGGGTGTATCAGTCGATCAACTACGGGGTGCTGCCGGTGGGTTCGGCGGCCGCCAAAGCGCTGGGCGCCGAGGAACTCAAGCCCGAGCGCTCGACCAACTTCAGCCTGGGTTTCACCCTCACGCCCACCGACCGCCTGAACTTCACCGCTGACGCCTACGTGATCAACCTGCGCGACCGCATCACCCTGACCGGCACCTTGCTCGGCCCCGAAATCACCCAGGTGCTGCAAGGCAACGGCATCACTTCCACCTCCGGCGGCCAGTACTTTATCAACGGCGCCGACACCCGCACCAAAGGCCTGGACCTGGTCGGCAACTACAACCAGGACCTGGGCCCTTATGGCGCGCTGAAGTGGACCGCGGCATTCAACTGGAACCAGACCAAAATCCTCAACTACAAAGCGTCCACCACGATCCTCGGCACCGCCTACGACCTGATGGACCGCCAGGCGCGCAACCTGATCACCGGGGTGCAACCGAGCACCAAGTTGATTCTCGGCGGTGACTGGAGTATCGACCGTTTCAACCTCAACCTGGCCCTGACCCGCTACGGCGCCTACAAGGAGGTCAACGTCTCCGCCGACCGCGGCCTCGACCGGGTCTACAGCGCCAAATGGATCACCGACCTCGACCTTGGCTACAGCCTCACCAAGGACCTCAACGTGGCCATCGGCGCCAAGAACCTGTTCGACCTCTACCCCAAGAAACAAGGCGTGCCCAGCAGCACCATGCTCAGCAGCTATGGCACCTATTCGCCCTACGGTTTTACCGGCGGGTATTACTACACCCGCCTGACCTATGCCTTCTGAGGCCGAGGAATACAGCATGCCTATCGTCGCCAAATCCTATGACCTGATCGACACGCACCGCCCGGTTCGCCAGGCGCGCATTTCCACACCGATCAAAGCCCTGCGGGTGGTACCCGCGCGGCATCCCTGGCGCTGGGCCGGGTCGATCTTCGCCGCGCTGGTGCTGCTGGCCGTCGTGCATTCCCTGGCCGCCAACCCGCGCTGGGAGTGGGGCGTGTTCGGCCAGTGGTTCTTCTCGCCGTCGGTACTGCGCGGCCTCGGCCAGACCTTGTTGCTGACCCTGTTGAGCACGCTGTTCAGCGTCATCCTCGGCACCGCGTTGGCCCTGGCGCGGCTGTCGGGCTCGCCGCTGCTGGCGGCGCTGGCCTGGGGTTATATCTGGTTCTTCCGCTCGATGCCGGCGCTGCTGGTGCTGATCATCCTGTACAACTTTGCCTACCTGTATGACCACATCGTGCTCGGCGTGCCGTTCACCAGCGTGGTGTTCGCCGAGTGGTCGACGGTGGACGTGCTCAGCCAGTTCACCACGGCGGTGCTGGGCTTGAGCCTGATGCAGGCGGCGTACGCGGCGGAGATCATTCGCGGCGGGCTGATCGGTGTCGACGCCGGCCAGCATGAAGCGGCAGCGGCCCTGGGGCTGCCGGCGTCGCGACGGATCTTTCGCATCATCCTGCCCCAGGCGCTGCGCTCGATCCTGCCGTCGGGTTTCAACGAAATTATCGGCCTGGTCAAGGGCACCTCCATCGTCTACGTGCTGGCCTTGCCGGAGCTGTTCTACACCGTGCAGGTCATCTACAACCGCACCCAGGCGGTGATCCCGCTGCTGATTGTGGCCACCGTGTGGTACCTGATCATCACCACCGTGCTCACCAGCGCGCAGTACTACGTCGAGCGGCATTTCGCACGGGGTACGGCAAGAGTGCTGCCGCCCACGCCGGTGCAACGGGTGCGCCGCTGGTTCAAGGAGAAACACCATGGGTGAAACACACGCCGGGCGCATTCAAATCCAGGGCGTGGGCAAACGCTTTGGCAACCAACAGGTGCTCAAGGACATCGACCTGACCATCGACCCTGGCAAGGTTACGGTGATTCTCGGGCCCTCCGGCTCGGGCAAGTCCACCTTGCTGCGCACCATCAACCACCTGGAGAAGATCGACAGCGGCCACATCACCATCGACGGTGAATACGTCGGCTATCGACGCAAGGGCGACCTGCTCTTTGAACTCAAGGAACGCGAGATTCTCAAGCGGCGTATCGACGTGGGTTTTGTGTTCCAGAACTTCAACCTGTTCCCGCATCTCACCGCCTGGGAAAACGTCGCCGAAGCGCCCCTGGCCCACAAGCGCTGGGGCAAGGCCGAGGCGCAGGCCAAGGCGGGTGAACTGCTGGCCAAGGTCGGCCTGGCGGACAAGGTCGACGCTTACCCCCGCCAACTCTCCGGCGGCCAGCAGCAACGCGTGGCCATTGCCCGCGCCCTGGCGCTGGACCCGAAAGTGCTGCTGTTCGATGAACCCACCTCAGCCCTCGACCCGGAACTGGTGGGCGAGGTGCTCGACGTGATCAAGGGCCTGACCCAGCTGGGCGTGACCCTGGTGATCGTCACCCACGAGATCGGTTTTGCCCGCGAGGTGGCCGACCACGTGGTGTTTCTCTGCGACGGCCAACTGATCGAAGAGGGCCCGCCCGAACAGATCTTTCGCCAACCCCGACATCCCCGCACCGCCGCCTTTCTCGGCAAGGTGCTTTAGTTAACGGAGTGACTGCCATGTCTATCAAAACCGCCCGCGTGGCCTGGCTGACGCTGGCCCTGAGTGCCGCGCACAGTGCATTCGCTGCCGTGCAACCGGTGGATCTGAGCCCTGACCGCGCGCGCATTCATGCGCCGCGCAACGCGGCGGCCATCGCGCAGATCCCGCCGGGCTTCAAGTTCGCCCAGCCGGGCAAGTTCACCGTGGCCGTGTCCGGCGTGGCCGGGCCGCCCCTGGCGCTGCTGGCCAGTGACGACAAGACCACCATCGGCAGCGAAGCCGACACCGCGCAGTTGATCGCCGACAGCCTGGGCCTGCAACTCAACGTGGTGCAGACCAGTTGGGAGGATTGGCCGCTGGGGGTCAGCTCGGGCAAATACGACGCCGTGATCAGCAATGTCACCGTGACCGAGGCGCGCAAGAAGCGCTTTGATTTCGCCACCTATCGCCAGGATGTGCTCGGCTTCTACGTCAAAACCACCAGCAGGATCACCGAGATCAAACAGGCGGCGGACATCGCCGGGTTGAAGATCATCGTCGGCTCCGGCACCAATCAGGAGAAAGTCCTGCTGGCCTGGAACGAGGCCAATGAAAAGGCCGGCCTCAAGCCCGCGCTGTTGCAGTACTTCGACGACCAGGCCGCCGCGCAACTGGCGGTGCAGTCGGGGCGCAGCGATGCGCTGTTCGGGCCCAACTCGGTGTACGCCTATTCGGCGGCGATCACCGGGGGTATCAAGCGCGTCGGCACGGTCAATGGCGGCTGGCCGTTGCAGGCGGATATCGCGGTGACCACGCGCAAGGACAATGGCCTGGTGCAGCCGATCCACACCGCCCTGCAAGGCGCAATTGCCGGCGGCCAATACGAGCAGGTGCTGCAACGCTGGGGCCTGGACGTGGAGCGTGTCGACGCATCGCAGATCAACCCACCCGGCTTGCCGGACTGAGGAGCAATGAGCATGGGACTGACACGACGTGAAGCGTTGTCGAGCATCGCTGCGGTCGGCGGTGAAAAGGCGGTCAAGGATGCACTCGCGGTGTTGGGGTTGGGGCCGTCATCGCACCGCCGCCCGCAACCGTTGCAACTCCAGGAGGGCCTGGGGCAGGGCACCCGCGTGCTGGTGCTGGGCGCGGGGATTGCCGGGTTGGTCACCGCCCTGGAACTCGGCCGCGCCGGGTTCGACGTACAGGTGCTGGAGGCGCGCGACCGCGTCGGCGGGCGCACCTGGACCCTGCGCCAGGGTGATCGCGTGGCCTACACCAATGGCCGCACGCAAACCGTGGCCTTCGATCCGGGCCTGTATTTCAACGCCGGCCCGGCCAGGATTCCGAGCCAGCACCGCACGCTCCTCGACTATTGCAGCGAACTCGGTGTGCCCCTGGAAGTGCTGGTCAACAGCAGCCACGGCGCCCAGGTACGGCCCGATCTGCGGCAACCGGCGTTCACGGTCGGCCAGGCGATCAACGATGCGCGCGGGCATGTGTCCGGCTTGCTGGCCAAAGCGGTGCAACGCGATGCCCTCGATGATGTACTGAGCGGTGAGGAGCGCACGCGCTTGCTGGGCTTTTTGCAGGTGTATGGCGACTTGTCCCAGGAGCTGGCCTTTGAGGGCACGCTTCGTTCGGGGCACTTGGAATCTCTTGCCCATCCCGGCGCCTTGCCGGCCAGCCGCGCACCGCTGGGGTTGGATCGGTTGCTGCATCCCGAGCTGTGGGGCGCGTTGCTGCACACCGAGTTCCCGGAATTTTCCGCGACCATGTTCCAGCCCGTCGGCGGCATGGACCGCATCACCGACGCCTTCTACCAGCGCGTGCGTGACCATGTGCAGTTGGGCGCGGTGGTTCGCCAGATCCGCCAACGGGATGACGGCGTGGCGGTGACCTACCACGACCGCGGCAGCGGCCGCGAACAGGTGGTACGCGCCGATTATTTGATCTCGACCCTGCCGTTGCCGCTGCTGGCCAGGCTCGACACCGACTTCAGCGAGCCGATCAAAGCCGCGTTGCACGGCACGCGCAACGACCAGGCGACCAAAGTGGCCTGGCAATCGCCGCGCTTCTGGGAAACCGACTACCGCACCTACGGCGGCCTGTCGTGGATCGATCACCCGGCGCGCCTGCTGTGGTACCCCAGCAACGACCTCAACACCCGCGACGGCGTGCTGGTGGCGGGCTATGTGACCGGCGAGGGCGCCGATGCGTTTGGCGCAACGCCTTTTGCCGAGCAATACGCCGCCTCCAAGGAGGCCGTGGAGCTGCTGCACCCCGGCAATTCAAAACACCTGCGCAACCCCTTGGCCGTGTCCTGGGAGCAGATCCCCTACAGCGAAGGCCCATGGCTGCAACGCGAACACTTTGCGGCCGATGCCAGCGCCTTGCTCGAAGCCGGCCACGGTCGCGTGTATTTCGCCGGTGACGGCCTGGTGCAAAGCGGCGTGGGCATCTGGCAGGAGTCGGCGGCCAACTCGGCGCGGCACGTGATTGCGCAACTGGCTGAACGGGTTACCCAACAACGACAGGTCGCGGCACTGGCCGCTTCTTAAGGAGACTCATCATGAGCGACAGCATCCAACGCACCAGCGTCGGTGATTTCCCGATCTCGCAGACCGTTACCGTACCGGCCTGCGCCAGCCTGGTTTTCGTCAGCGGCACCTTGCCCGACCTGGCCGACCCGAACGTGCCAGGGGTGTTTGGCGATACCGAGGTTCAGACGGTGTCGGTGTTCAACAAGCTGCGCCAGATCTTGCGCCAACAAGGCCTCGACCTGGGCGACATCGTGCAACTGCGGGTGTTTCTGGTGGGCGCCGAGCAGACCCAGGGCAAGCTCGACTTTGCCGGGTTGCAGCGCGGCTACACGCAATTTTTCGGCACGCCCGAACAGCCGAACAAACCGGCGCGCACGGCGCTGCAAGTGGTGGCTTTGCCGTTGCCGGGGGCGTTGGTGGAGGTTGAAGCGGTCGCCGCCAGGCCGGCCTGACAGCAACGGTGCAGGGCCTGCGCCGGGGCGCTGGTTATTGGGAGATTTCCTACACATAAGCAGGAAATCTCACCATTCTGATTAATGTTTTTCCTCCTAGCATGGCCCCCGCTTGAACTCAGGCGGGCCCTTAAGGGCCACTCGAACCCAATGCTTAGGAGCCGAACCGTGAAAATGACGAGTGTCAGTAACTACCTGCGCCGCTCGGCTTTCGCCGTCATCGTCGTGAGTGCATTGGCGGGCTGCGCCGCAACGCCTCTGCCCGCAGAAAAAATCTCCCTGGCCCGTGACTCGGTAGAGCGCGCGCTGTCGGCGCAAGCCACTCAATTCGCCCCGCTGGAACTGAGGACAGCCCAGGACAAATTGGCGCGCATGGAGCAAGCCATCGGGGAAAAGAACTCGGTCCAGGTCCACACGTTGGCCGAGCAGATCGAAGCCGACGCCAACCTGGCCGAAGTCAAGGCCAATGCCGCGCGTAAACAACAGGTCTTGAAGCAGGCGCGGGAGGGCATCCAGGTGCTCAAGCAAGAAATGCTCAACGCCCCCGCGACCACCCACTGAGGACTTTGCCATGCGTGCCATTTTTTTCATTCCTGCCCTGTCGGTCCTGAGCCTGGCGTTGGCCGGTTGTGCGACTGCGCCGGAAAACCCGCAACTGCTGCAAGCCCGCAGCCAGTTCTCCGACCTGCAACAAAAGCCCGAGTCCAATACCCTGGCGGCGGTTGAAACCCGTATTGCCGCCAACGCGCTGGACCGCGCCAATCAACTCTCCCTGCACAGTCGCACCGACCCGCAGGTCAACCAGTTGGCCTACCTCGCCACGCAGAAAATCGCCCTGGCGGAACAGACCATCATTGGTCGCACAACCGATGCCCAGCTCGACAACATCGCGGCCGACCGCACCCAGGTACAGCTTGATGTGCGCACCGCGCAGCTCAAGGCTTTACAGGCGATGAAGCCCAAGCCGTCCGAGCGTGGCCAGGTCATCACCTTTGGGGATGTGCTGTTCGATACCGCCAAGGCCGACCTCAAGCCCGCCAGCGCGCGTGATCTTCAGGGGCTGGCGGATTTCCTGTTACAGAACCCGGAGCGCCAGGTGCGCGTGGAAGGTTTCACCGACAGCACGGGGGCTGATGCTTTCAACCAGAGCTTGTCCGAGCGACGTGCCCAGGCGGTCGCCCGTGGCCTGCAACGGCTCGGCGTCGCGGCCGAGCGCGTGACGGTAACCGGTTACGGCAAGCAGTTCCCGGTCGCTGACAACCTGAGCGCACACTCGCGCCAGCTGAACCGCCGCGTGGAAGTGATCGTGTCCAACGGTGCCTCGGCGGTCAGTGCTCGCCGCTGAGTCTCGACGCTCATGGACGAGCCCTTTGCGTAGCCGCTGCGGGGTTTTGGCGCGGCTGCGTGTGCGGTGTGTCACCCACGCTGCAGACGCAGCCACGTCAGGGCGCGTTGCTAGCGCTCGCGCCACACCGGCTTGAGGTGGCGGTCCAACGCCCAATGCGCCTCACCCGGCCGCGTGCAAACACCGCCTACCCACCGCTCGGATTGGGTGTGGGCTATCCAGTTGGCGTTGCCACTCAATACCTCGCTTCCCAACGGCGTCAACGCCAGCCTGCGCTGAGGCCATGGCAGGTGGGCCTCGGTTTCGAGCAGTAACGGCTGTGCCCCATCGATCAACGGCCGCAGCAGCGCATGAAACATCATGTCCCCCAGGAACGGCAGCGGCTCGCGCTTGGCCATCAACTCTGCGAACACCCGGCCGAACGCTACCGGCCCGGCTTCGGCGATGTAAGTGAGGGCAAGGCGTTCGGTCAGCGACAGGCCGTCCTCAAGCCCCGGCAATTCCTGCAACTGGCGCAACAGGGCGGGTGCCATAAGCGGCAGGGCGGTGTGCTCGGCATGGGCCAACTGCGCCAGTGCGATGGGTGAGCTGTCGCAGTACGCCGCCCAGGCCTGTTTGGCCAGGTGAACCGCGTCGTCATCGATCACGCGCCGTTGCGGCCATAACCAGGCCAATACATCCGGTGCCAGTTGGCCAATGCCGATAAAACGCTCGACGCCGGGAATGCGGTCCACCTCGATCAGTTCCAGCCTGGGCGGAGCCTGCTCGAGACCGGCCAGGGCGCGGATCAGGAACAGCTGGTCATAGGCATCCGCCTCGCACCACAGCACGCTGTGTTCGGCGCTGGCCAGGGTTTGCAGTTGGGTGTATTCGTCGACCACGCGGCGTGTGGTGTCTGTTTCGTCCATGGCGAAGGCCCGGCTGATGAACGCGCCGCGCATGTCGTGGAATGCCTGGCGGGGCAGGTCGCGCACCGGGCCCATGCACAGCGGGTCGGTCAGCATCCGGAAGCGGCCCTTGAAGCCTGCCACCTTCAGTGTGTGGGCAATGTCGCTGCCGCAACGCCAGTGGGTGGTGCGCGCTTCATCGCTGGCATCGAAGCCCGGGTGGCGAGCCGCGAAGTCGAGGGCGTCGACATGCGCCTTGAGCTTGGGCCAACTGCTGAAACCGAGCTGTCTGGCGACTTGCCATTGGGCCTGGGATAGCGTGGCTGCCGGGTCTTGGGTCTTGAGCTGGGATAACAGTTCCTTGGCGCGCTTGCGCTGCTGCTCAAGGTTCAGACGGCCATCGGTGTTGGAGGTGACGGGACGTTGCGACATACGAGCTCCTTGCACAAACCTTTTCCGCTTTAAGGTGTGGAGTCGTAGAAATAAGAGGGTGCTTCACTGTCTTGGGCGCAGCCCTTTCCGCGGAAGGTGGCGTAGAGAGCGCCAGGCGGCAAATATAGGCAGTGCGGTGCGCGATTGCAAATCAGGCGCGCGCATCGGGCTTGCGGTCGATCCAGTGCGTCTTGATGCCCTTGGCCCACGCCACCGTGTAGAAACAGCTGAGCAATACGATGCCCCATTGCTCGGCATTGATCGAAGACCAGAACCAGAACGGCTGGCCCGCCATGCCGAACAGGCAGGCGTAGCGGCGCACCTTCAGGCGTTTGCTCTGGCTGAACCAGATGGCGACGACGCCGAGGGCGGCGATCATGATTTGTGCGATCAAGGGGCGTGCTCCATGTTCTGAAGTTTCACAGGAGGCGCTGGCTCGCGTGTGGCAGCGCGGTGCCGGAACCTGAAGTTCTGAACCGCGCAGGTGGCGATAGTTTGATTTTTTCAGGCAAAAGTCGCACTGCCTGGCAACCACCGCGCCCACAGCAAAGTCACAAACGGGCGTTAATCCAGATCGCTCACGCCAAAATCCAACACCACCTTCATCGCCTGGGTCTTGTCCGCCGCCAGCTCAAATGCCCGCACCGCCTGTTCGAATGGCACGGTGTGCGAGATCACCGGCCGTACATCAATGATCCGGCGGTTGAGCAAATCCACTGCCTGGGCAAATTCCGGATGAAAGCGGAAGGTGCCGCGCAGGTCGATCTCGCGGCTGACCAGCAGGTTGAGCGGCAGCGTCACGTCACCGCCCAACCCGACCGTCACCAACACGCCGCGCGGGGCGATGCATTCCAGGCCGTTGCGCAGGGCCTGGGCGCTGCCGGACACTTCGAACATCACATCGAAGTAGCCTTTTTCGCTGGTGTAGCGCTTGAGTGCATCGTTGCCGTCGGCAAGGTTGTGGGTGCGGCTGGCGCCCATTTTTTCGGCGCAGGCGAGGGCGCTGGCCGACAAGTCCACGGCGACGATTTCAGCCGCGCCCGCTGCGCGCAAACCGCCGATCAGCAGGTTGCCGATGGGGCCGCAACCGGTCACCAGCACACGCTTGCCGAACACCGCGCCGGCGCGTTGGATGGCGTGCAAACCCACCGACAACGGCTCGGCCAGCGCACCTTCGGCGAGGGTCACGTGGTCGGCCAGGCGATGGGCCTGGTGCGTTTCGATCACCAGGCTTTGGCGAAACGCGCCTTGGACATGCGGGAAGGGCATGGCGCTGCCGTAGAAGCGCATATTCAGGCAATGATTGGGCAAGCCCTGCTGGCAATAACGGCAACCGCCGCAGGGGCGCGACGGCGAGACCGCGATGCGCTGGCCGACCTTGAACGGCCCGGCGTCCACGCCCACGGCATCGATCACCGCCGACACTTCATGGCCGAGCACCATCGGTTCACGCAGGCGCACAGTGCCGAAACCGCCGTGTTGGTAGTAATGCAAATCCGACCCGCAGATACCGCCGCGGGCGATGCGCACGCGCAGTTGGCCGGGGGCGAGGGTTTGCGGTTCATCCTGAGGGCTGACCCGCAGGTCTTTTGAGGCATGGCAGACGATAGCGTGCATGAGTTTCTCCGGGTTACAGCGATGCGGTGATGCCGCCGTCGACATACAGGATATGGCCGTTGACGAAACTGGCCGCGTCACTGGCCAGAAACACCGCCGCGCCGGCCAGTTCGGCCACGTCGCCCCAGCGTCGGCTCGGCGTGCGTTGCACCAGCCAGTCGCTGAATTCGGGGTTGGCCACCAGGTTGGCGTTCAGTTCGGTCTTGAAATAACCGGGGCCGATGCCGTTGACCGTCAGCCCGTGCGGGCCCCAATCAATCGCCATGCCTTTGGTCAGCATCTTCAGCGCGCCCTTGCTTGCCGCATACGGCGCAATGCCTGGGCGGCCCAGCTCACTTTGCACCGAGCAGATGTTAATAATGCGCCCACGCTTGCGCGGGATCATCGCCCGCGCCACGGCCTGGCCCACCAGGAACGCACTGTCGAGGTTGGTGCTGATCAGCTCGCGCCAGTGGTGCTCGCTGTAGTCTTCCAGCGGCCCACGGCGTTGCATGCCGGCGTTGTTCACCAGAATCTCCAGCGGGCCGAGGCGCGCCTCGATGCTCGCAACGGCGGCCTGGATCGCCGCGCTGTCGGTCACATCGAACGGCTGGGTGTGCACCTCCAGGCCCTCCAACGTGAGCAAGGCGGCCGCGTCACGCAAGGTGCTGCGGTTGCGCCCGTTGAGTACCACCCGCGCCCCGGCCTGGGCCAGACCGCGCGCGATGGCCAGGCCGATGCCGGCACTGGAACCGGTGACCAGCGCGAGCCGGCCGTCGAGGCGGAAGTTATCTAAAACGCTGTGCATGGAGCCTGTCTCCTGACGTGCTTATTGTTATAAGCAAACTCATCTTCAATCATCGCGAGTGACCTTAGTTCACCCCAAGGCGCGGTGGGGGGCCAATATTCATTTATGATCGGCTGATCAATTTTTGTGATAACCGAGGAGGCGGGATGGAGCTCAAGCACTTGCGGGCGTTTGTGGTGCTGGCCCAGGAGCTGCATTTCGGCCGGGCCGCCGCGCAATTGTCGATTGTGCAGCCGGCGCTGAGCATGCAGATCAAATTGCTCGAAAGTGGCTTGGGTGTGCGCCTGCTCGACCGCAATCGCCATTCGGTGACGCTGACCGAAGCCGGCCGTGTGTTCTTGCCCGAAGCCCAGGCCACCTTGCATCAGGCCGCACGGGCGGCCGATGCGGCGCGGGCGTCCAACCGTGGTGAAATCGGCCGTGTGCGCCTGGGTTTTGTCTCGTCGGTGTTGCCGCAATGGCTGCCCGAGTTGATCCGCGCGGTGCACCAGCGCTACCCGCGCATCGAGCTGGAACTCAAGGACATGCCCGGCCCCGATCAAGCCGCCGCGTTGAAAAACGGCCTGCTGGATTTCGGCCTGATGCGCCTGCCCGCCACACATCCCGGCGTGCAGACGCGCGCGGTGCTACAGGAAAGTTTTTGTGTGGCGTTGCCGGCGGACCATCCGCTGGCGGCGCAGCCCTGCGTGCTGCCCAGCGATTTGCTCGACCTGCCCGTGTATATCCTCGCGCGTCGCTATGCGCCGGGTTTTTACGATGAATTTATCCAGGCACTGGGCATGCCCTTGCAGATCGCTGCCGAACTGGGCGAGTTCACCACCATGCTTGCACTGGTCTCTGCCGGGTTGGGCATTGGCGTATTGCCAGAGCAGGCGGCGCGGGCGCTGCCGACCAACTGCGTGTCGCGGCCTCTGCAACTGGGCGCGTTCAAGGCCAGCACCGGGTTGGCCTGGACCGAACTGGACAGTGCGGTGAAGAGCACCGTGTTCAACCTGATTGGGGAGTTGTTTGGGGAGTGAGTGTGAGTGGAGGGGCGGTAGGGGCAGTGAATGCATTTATAGCTGACCCACTGCCATCGGGAGCAAGCCCCCACATTTGGATCGCGGGGCCTCAGTTAGAGAGTTGTTCGAACCGTCACACGTCGATGAGATCGTCACGCACTGCGATGACTTCTACATGCTCAGCCAGCGGCGCTTCAATCGTTTCAATGATGCGCAAGGCTTTATGAGTGCGTACAAGGCCAAGAGCCTGGATGAGGCGTTTATTCATGCGGCGAGCCTGCGTTCGTGAGGGGGAGTTGTGGATACACGATCAATTCCAGTGCCCCTTTGTAATAGCGCTTGCCCCCCGGTGGCAGTTGCCCGGCCTCGCGCATTTCGCTGGTGCTGCCGACGCGTATCAGCACGCCGACCGACCCCTGTTGGCGGGCGTCCTTGAGCCAGGCTTGCACCTGGTCCAGGTCGACCTTGCGGTGGACCGAATCGGCATATTGCAGGCCGTAGCGCAGCTCGCCTTCGGTGTCATACAACGCCACTTGCGGGCGTTGCAGGCGCCAGGCGAGGGCGGCGGCGAGGCTCAGGTCGTTGCTGAGCAGGGCGTGGGTCTGTTGCAGGACTTGCTGATGCTCCGAGACGAACGTGTCGGGCATTTCGTTATCGGCGATCACTTGCGGCATGCTCGCCGGCAACAGAATCACCAACAGGCCGATACCCAGCACCGGCATGGCCCACAGCGTCAACGGGCGAAAGGCTTGCAGCAGGTTGGTGAGTATCCACCCCAGCAACACGATAAACGCCAGGGACAGGCTGAACATCTCGGCGTGGCTGTTGCTGTACACGGGCCTGGCGATTTGCAGATAGATCAGGCCGACCATGGCCGCCATGCCGATCACGAAGTTGAGCAGGCCATTGAGGCAGATCGTGCGGGCGTGGCGTAGGCGCAGCAGGTCGCTCAAGGTATGCCCCATCAGCAACGCCAGCGGCAGCAGGCACGGCATGATGTAGGTTGGCAGCTTACCGTTGCTCAGGCTGAAGAACACCAGCGGCAGCAACAGCCACAGCGCCAGGAAAGCGATGGCCGGCTGGCGTTTCTGCTGCCAGGTGGCGCGCAGGGTGCTGGGCAGCAACCCGGCCCACGGCAGGCAGGACACGGCGATGATCGGCAGGAAGAACCACCACGGTCGCACGTGTTGCGCGTTGTCGGCGCTGAAACGGCGGATGTGTTCATTCCAGAAAAAGAAGCGCCAGAAGTCCGGCTCCTGGCTGTGAATCGCCAGCACCCACGGCAAGCACACCAGCACCGCGACACAGATCGCCAGCGGGCCATAGCGCAGCAACTCGCCCAGGCGCCGTTGCCAGAGCATGTACGGCAGCGCGATCAACACCGGCAGCGCCCCGGCCAGGAAGCCCTTGGTCATGAAACCCATCGCGCAGGCAAACCCCAACACGGCCCAAGCCCCCAGGCGGCTGCGTGGGGTGCTGCTGTCGAGGGCAAACCACAATGCCACGAGGCTGAGGTTGACCCACAAGGTGAACTGCGGATCGAGGTTCGAATACCCGGCCTGCCCGGCGATCAGGCCAAAGCTCAGGTATAGCAGGGCACAGGCGAAGCTTTTGCGCGGGTCGTTCCACAGGCGGCGGGCGATGAGGTAGGCCAGCAGCACGCTCAAGCCACTGGTGAGCGCAGAGGCAATGCGCACGCCGAACAGGTTCTGGCCGAACACGGCCTGGCCCAGGGCGATCAGCCAATAGCCGCCGGCCGGTTTTTCGAAATAGCGGATGCCCATGAAGTGCGGCGCCACCCAGTTGCCACTCTGGAGCATCTCCTGGCTGATCTGGGCGTAGCGGGTTTCATCCGGGGTCCACAAACCGTGCAGGCCCAGAGGTAATAGATAAAACGCGGCGAGAGCCAAGAGCAGCACCGGCAGGGGTTTTAAACGGTTCACGAACACGTCGCTCCTTGACGGTCAAAGTTGAGGTTTTTAAGCGATGAAGTCATCACGCAAGTGTTCACAGCGTTTATTGAATAACGTGAATAAGTCATGAAGTTCTTAGTTAAAAGGCGCAATTAAACATGCCAGAACAGGCCTGTCTTTTTGCTGAACATGGGCGGTAATCGCGTTGGCGCGATGACTTAGAATTGTTTGAGGGCAGCGGGCCAGTCGGGGTTATTCATGATGCCCAGGGTCTTGAATTTGCCATTGGGCAAAACCTGTACGAACAGTGCGCTGCCGTACTCGGGGAACCTGGCGCGAGGGAAGCCCAGGCTGGTTTCGAAGTCGGCGATGCAGCCGCTGTGGGTGATGAATACGAGGTTGCGCCCAGGCTGTTTGTAGCGCAGCAATTCTTCGCCCATGGCTGCGCCGCAGACGGCTCTCTCGCCGGAGGTCAGCTCATGTTTGTCGAACATGAAGCGCAAAGTCTGGGCGGTGCGGATAGCGGGGCTGGCGAGCACGTCGCTCTGGGCCATGCCCAGCGATTTAAAGGCGTTGCCGAGTGTCTGCGCGTGTTGGCTGCCGTTGATCGTGAGGCCTTCGAGCGGGCCCAGGCACGGGTTGCTCGAACGGTCGCAGCGCTCTTCATGGCGCACCAGCACAATCACTTCGCCGTCGCGCCAAAGGGGGATCACTTGCGAGGTCAGGAGACGATCGCCCACCCCCAGGTTCCGTGGGGACGCCGGCCACAGCAGGCTGCACACGAGCAGCAAGGTGACCACGCTAATGCCTAGCCACAGCCGTTGCAGGCGCTTGGAAAAAGCCCGGCGCGAACGTGGTTTGGTCAGGGTAAGGTCAACCACTTCATTCACCATGGGCGCTGTTGGCAATGTTGTATTTGTTTGGCGCAACGTGTCGGCTATTCGCCGCAGTGAAACAGGAGGCTGTCATAGGGCTGCTGTCTTTTCGCTGAACACGTGGCGGTTAAAAAAGTTACCAGGCGTTGTAACTAACAAGTTGCCGACGCGTGGCGCTTGACCGGTAATTTAAAGCGGGGGGAGTGGGCAACCGGTGAAATCCATGTGAAAAATTTGCGTAGGATCAATACATAGCCGTTATCCTCGATTGCCCCCCATCAAACGAGTGTTGTCATGTTGCAGGTGCACGCTGTGTTTAAAAGCTATGCCACGCCCCAAGGCCCATTGGCGGTGCTGTCGGGGGTCGACCTGCACTTGGCCGAGCGCAGCAGCCTGGCGTTGATGGGCGAGTCGGGCAGCGGCAAGAGCACGTTGTTGCACCTGGTGGCGGGGCTCGACCGAGTGGACCGCGGCAGCATCCAGGTGGGTGAGCAGCGCCTCGACCAGATGAGCGAAGCGCAACTGGCCCAGTGGCGACGTACCGACATCGGCCTGGTGTTCCAGCAGTTCAACCTGATCGGCAGTTTGCGTGTCGACGACAACCTGGCGTTCCAGGCCCGGCTGGCGGGGCGTTTTGATCCGCACTGGCAGGCGCATCTGGTCGAGCGCCTGGGCTTGGGCGATTTGCTCAAGCGCTACCCGGAACAACTCTCGGGCGGCCAGCAACAGCGCGTCGCCGTAGGGCGCGCGCTGGCATCCAGGCCCGGCTTGTTGTTGGCGGATGAGCCCACCGGCAACCTGGATGAGGCTACCAGCGACGAGGTGCTGCAACTGCTGCTGGACCTGCTGCGGGACAGCGCCACCAGCCTGTTGATGGTCACCCACAGCCCGCGCATCGCAGCGCGGCTGGACCGCCAGGTGGTGTTGCATCATGGCCATATCGTGCCTGCGGACGCGCGCTGAGATGGCGGTGTTTTATTGGACGCTACGCGCGTTCCTCAGCCATTGGCGACGCCATCCGGTGCAGTTTTTCAGCGTGCTCACCGGGCTGTGGCTGGCCACGGCGCTGTTGACCGGGGTGCAGGCCCTCAACAGCCAGGCTCGCGACAGCTACGCGCGCGCCAGCCAGTTGATCGGCGGCGAAGCCCAGGCCAGCCTCAGCGCTGCGGACTCGGCGAGTTTCCCCGAGGGGTTGTTTGCGCAACTGCGCCGCACCGGCTGGCCGGTGTCGCCGGTGGTGCAAGGGCGGGTGCAGTTGCAGGGCCATGAGGATGTGCGCCTGCAATTGATGGGCATCGAGCCGTTGTCGTTGCCCGGCAGCGCGACAGTGGCGGGGCAACGCTTGAGCCAGGCGCAACTGCTGGCCTTCTTTGACCCGCCGGGACGCACCTGGGTTGCCCCGCAGACCTTGCGGTCGCTGGGTTTGCAGGAAGGCATGCAACCACTGACGCTCAATGGCCAGCGCCTGCCGCCCCTGCAAGCCCAGGCGGACATGGCGCCCGGCCTGTTGTTGACCGATATCAGCTTCGCCCAACCGCTGCTCGACATGCCCGGGCGACTGTCGCGCCTGCTGGTAGACAAGGCGTTCGCCGCCGGCCAGCCCACGCCGCCCACCGACCTGCAACTGCGCCAGGCCGAGGACAATAACCTGGCGCGCCTCACCGAGAGCTTTCACCTGAACCTGGACGCCTTGGGTTTCCTCTCGTTTGTGGTGGGGCTGTTTATCGTGCACGCCGCCATCGGCCTGGCCCTGGAACAACGGCGCGGGCTGCTGCGTACCTTGCGTGCCTGTGGGGTCAGTGCGCGGCGTTTGATCTTCAGCCTGGGCGTGGAGTTGGCCGCGTTGGCGCTGCTCGGGGGCATCCTCGGCGTCGCCAGCGGCTACGGGCTGGCCAGCCTGTTGCTGCCGGATGTGGCCGTCAGCCTGCGCGGCTTGTATGGCGCCGAAGTGCCGGGGCAATTGAGCCTGAGCCCGGGGTGGTGGCTGGCGGGGTTGGGCCTGAGCCTGCTCGGCGCGTTGCTTGCCGGCGCAAGCAGCCTGTGGCGGGCCGCGCGCTTGCCATTGCTGGCGCTGGCCAACGACCAGGCGTGGCATGAGGCCCATGGCCGTTGGTTGCAACGCCAGGGTGGGGTGGCGGCGGCCGCGCTGCTGATCGCACTGTTGGCGCTGTGGCTGGGCGATAGCCTGGCGGCCGGCTTTGTGCTGATGGCGGCGTTGCTGCTTGGCGCGGCCCTCGGTTTGCCGGTGCTGCTCAATGGCGTGCTCAACGCCGTGCTCGGGCGCAGCCGCTCAGTGCTCGGCCAATGGTTTCTCGCCGACTGCCGCCAGCAGTTGCCGGCGCTGAGCCTGGCCTTGATGGCTCTGCTGCTGGCCCTGGCCGCGAATATCGGCGCGGGTTCGATGACATCGGGCTTTCGCCATACCTTCAACAACTGGCTGGAACAACGCCTCACCGCCGAGCTGTACCTCAACCCGCAAACCCCGGCCCAGGCCGAACAGCTCGGCGGCTGGCTGGCGCAACAGCCGTGGGTAAGGGCGGTGCTCCCCACCTGGCAAGTCGCCGTGCAAATACAGGGTTGGCCGGCGGACCTGTTCGGGGTGGTCGATGACCCTACTTATCGTCAGCATTGGCCGTTGTTGGAGGCTGTAGACCAGCCGTGGGACCAATTGCACACAAACGACACGCTGATGCTCAGCGAGCAGTTGGCGCGTCGCCTTTCAGTGACACTGGGGGATGTGCTCCCTATCCCAACAGCGCAAGGTGTATGGTCGCCCAGAGTCGTGGCGATCTACGCCGACTACGGCAACCCCAAGGGCCACATACTGGTCAATTCGCAGCACCTGCTGGCGCATTGGCCGACACTCTCGCCGGCACGCTTCAACCTGCGTGTCGCCGCGCCCGACGTGGCGCCGCTGGTGCGTGAAGTGCAGCGCGCATTTGCCCTGGAGGACAGCCGGATCATCGATCAGCAGCAACTCAAAGGCTGGTCGAGCCAAGTGTTCGAGCGCACCTTCGCCGCCACCGCGGCCCTCAATAGCCTGACGTTGGGCGTGGCCGGCGTAGCGCTGTTCATCAGCCTGTTGACCCAGAGCCAGAGCCGCCTGGGCCAACTCGCACCGCTGTGGGCGCTGGGCGTGACGCGCCGGCAATTGATGCTGCTGAACCTGGGGCAGACCTGGCTGCTGGCGGTGCTCACCCTGGTGCTGGCGGTGCCGCTGGGCCTGCTGCTGGCGTGGTGCCTGGATGCGGTGATCAACGTGCAAGCCTTTGGCTGGCGCCTGCCGTTGCAGGTGTTCCCGTGGCAGTTGGCGCAACTGCTCGGGCTGGCGTTACTGGCGACATTGCTGGCATCGGCGTGGCCACTGTGGCAGCTGTACCGCAGCCGTCCGGCAGACTTGTTGAGGACGTTTGCCCATGAAGGTTAAAGCGTTGTTGTGCGCCGCTTTGCTGCTGGCCGGTTGCGACAAAGCCCCCGCGCCGGCGCAGAGCTTCGCGGGCCTGGGCAATGATGCGGCGGACTTTGCCCAGGTGGTGCCGGGCAAGGTGTTCAGCTTTCCAGACGACCACGGCCCCCATGACGGTTTTCGGATCGAGTGGTGGTACGTCACCGCCAACCTCAAGGACGCACAGGGCCACGTATTCGGGGTGCAATGGACGCTGTTCCGCAATGCCCTCAAGCCCGGGCCGACGCAAGCGGGCTGGCATGACTCCACCGTGTGGCTCGGCCACGCCGCCGTCACCAGCGCCACTCGCCACTACGCCGCTGAACGTTTGGCCCGTGGCGGCGTCGGCCAGGCCGGTGCCCAGGCGGTGCCCTTCAACGCCTGGATCGACGATTGGAATTTTGCCAGCCGCCCCGGCGCCGCCAGTGCGTTGGCGGATATGCAACTCAAGGCCGGCGGTGCGCAATTCGCCTACGATCTGCACCTGACCTCCAGCCGCCCGCTGGTGCTGCAAGGCGCCAACGGCTACAGCCGAAAATCCGATCTGGGCCAGGCGTCGTACTACTACAGCCAGCCGTTTTTCAACGCCAGCGGCAGCCTGAGCATTGATGGCAAGGTGTACCAAGTCACGGGCCCTGCCTGGCTGGATCGCGAATGGAGCAGCCAACCCTTGAGCGCCAGCCAAACCGGTTGGGACTGGTTCTCCCTGCACCTGGACAGCGGGGCGCAACTGATGTTGTTCCGTGTGCGCCAGCAGGACGGCGCCGGTTACCTCACCGGCACCTGGATCGACCCGCAAGGCCACGCCGAGACGTTGCACAACGCCAATATTCAACTTGCGCCGCTGGCAACCACGGCCATCGAGGGGCGCAACATGCCCACGCGCTGGTCGCTTAAAATTCCGGGCAAACAGCTGGACATCAGCCCTGAGGCCGTCAACCCGAACGCCTGGATGAACCTGAGCATTCCCTATTGGGAAGGGCCGGTGCGGTTTGACGGCGGGGTGGGGTATCTGGAAATGACCGGGTATTGAATAGGTAAAATTTCCTACAAAAATACTGGACATGCATACAGTTGTTGGCTAGATTCCATCCCAGGTGACCGGATGTCACCTGACCTTCAGTTTTTAACTATGGATGGATAAAAAATGAAATCGAAAAAAGCCTTTATGTTGGGCGCGGCCATGGCGGCCTCCTGCTTCGTGTCGGCCTTTGCCCTGGCCGAGCAATACCCTCAGAAGCTCAGCGCCGAAGCGGTCAGGCTGGCCGTGGACAAAGCGCTAAAATCCGGCGGCAAGCTGGAAACAACCCAAGTTTCAACCGCGCTCAAGCAAAAGCTCAAGGCGGCGATGGCCGGCAATTCGAAGCCAGCGCAGAGCAAGGCCGCAGTCAGTGGCGCGCCGGTTGACGTGCAGGTCGATGCATTGAACACAGCTGACCCGGCGCAACTGAAAGGCTCGGCGATTGCTGCGTTCACGCCGCTGTTCCCGACCCTGGATATCAATACGCTGTACACCGTCAGCGGTGTGGAAACCGGTGCGCAAATCGCCTATCACTTCAACCTGCCGAAAAACGCGCGCATTCAGGTGCAACTGCTGAACCAGAGCGCCGGCACGGACATGTCGTTGACGCTGTTCCACGATGACGGCCAGGGTAATTTGACGCCCCTGGGCACTTCCGACGCCGCCGGCAATGCCGATGAGTACCTCAACGGTGTGATGCCGGCCGGTGACTACTACTGGTACATGGTGGCGAACACCGCGAGCAACGCACAGTTCAGCTTTGGTGTGGCGGTGGACAGCAACATCGATGCCTTCGAGCCCAACGACACCGCACAAACCGCGTTTGCCTTGCCGGATGCGCTGAACCAGGTGACGGGCAACATCGACTCCGTCAACGATGTCGATTACTTCGACTTCACTTCGCTGCGCGGTCAAGGCGTGGCCGTGTACCTGGATGAAGAAAGCACAGGCGCGCGCAACCAGTGGGTGTTCGAACGGTTTGATGGGAATAACTGGATAGTGGTCCAGCCGGAAAATACCTCGACCTACCCGAGCGTGCCCGTGGGCTATACCGTGAAGGTTCGCGTGCGCGCCAACCCAGCGGTGGCATTGAACCCCCAGGCGCACTACAAGTTGACGCTGGGTTCGGCACCCCGCCTGAACCAGTACGACGTGATTGGCGACAATGTGGTGCGCATCCCCAGTTCGATTTTCCAACTGGCCACCCAGGCGGCCCGCAACCTGAGCTGGAGCACGCAATGGTCTGACAGTACCGGCGAACCCCTGCGCGGCGTCACCCCGGTATTGCGGGTCGATAAGCAGTTCAGCGGCGCCTATAACTTTGTCAATTACGAGGCCACCACCGGCATCACTGGGGCAGCTTCGGGCAATGTCGCGCTGGGTACCTGCTCGGGTGACCACAACGCGATCTACCCGGACAGTTCGTCCGGCCAGACCTACAACTGGAGAACCTGGTTCAACGACGGCGGCTGGCGGATTGAACTCAAGGAATTCCCAGGCGTGGGTGTCGGGGTAGGTGGCAATATCGTGCAATACGTTAGCCTGGGTCATATTTGCAGCCAGACCATCGTGCGCTAACTGATTCATGCAAGTGAGGCGGGGGGCAGTCCATAGGGCTGCCCCCCTTTTTTTGCGCCTGTTATGCGCACCTCTCCAAGAGGCTGTTTGCAGGCGGTACGACCAACGGGGGCTTGCACGCCCGGGATTTCCTTGCTAGCTTCTCGCAAAATGTTAACGATAACATTTGCTCTAAAAATAAAAACAAAACAGAGACCCACGCCATGAAAATGCTCCCGAAAACCCTGTGTTTATTGGCTGTAAGCATCACCCTCGGCACCGTTGCACCGGCATTTGCCGACGCCGCCAAGCCGATCCGCATCGGCGCGTCATTCCAGGAAATCAACAACCCCTATTTCGTCACCATGAAAAACGCCCTGGAAGAAGCCGGCGCGAGCATCGGTGCGAAACTCATCATCACCGACGCCCGCCACGACGTGTCCAAGCAGGTCAGCGACGTGGAAGACATGCTGCAAAAAGGCATCGATATCCTGCTGATCAACCCCACCGATTCGGTCGGCGTGCAATCGGCCGTCAAATCCGCTCACGCCGCCGGTGTCGTGGTGGTGGCGGTGGACGCCCAGGCCGAAGGCCCTCTGGATTCATTCGTCGGTTCGAAGAACTTCGATGCCGGTTTCCAGGCCTGTGAATACCTGGCTAAAAACATTGGCGACAAAGGCAACATCGCGATCCTCGACGGCATTGCCGTGGTGCCGATCCTGGAGCGTGTGCGCGGTTGCAAAGAGGCCGTGGCCAAGCACCCTGGCATCAAGGTCGTGAGCATCCAGAACGGCAAGCAGGAGCGTGACCAGGCGCTGACCGTCACCGAAAACATGTTGCAGGCCCAACCCGGCCTCAAGGGCATTTTCAGCGTCAACGACAACGGCTCCCTCGGTGCCCTGTCGGCCATCGAAGCCAGTGGCCTGGACGTGAAACTGGTCAGTGTCGATGGCGCGCCGGAAGCGATCAAGGCGATCCAGAAACCCGGCAGCAAATTCATCGCCACCTCGGCCCAGTACCCCCGCGACCAGATCCGCCTGGCCCTGGGCGTTGCCCTGGCCAAGAAGTGGGGCGCGCAAGTGCCCGCCACTATTCCGGTGGACATCACTCTGATCGACCAGGCCAAGGCCAAGGACTTCAGCTGGTAAACCGCCCATGGCCCCACGGAAGGCGTGGGGCCTGGGGCTCCTTCTGAGCGAGAGGTCGGCGGCATGAGCAGTCTTCTGAAGCTGGAAAATATCTGTAAGCGTTACCCAGGGGTGCAGGCCCTCAAGTCCATCAACCTGCAAGTCGAGCGCGGCGAGATCCATGCCTTGCTCGGCGAAAATGGCGCGGGCAAATCGACCCTGATGAAGATCCTCGGCGGCGTCGAGCACCAGGACGAAGGGCGGATCCTCATCGATGGCCAGGCACAGCGTTTCGCCACTTACCGCGACGCCATTGCCGCCGGAATCGGCATCGTGTTCCAGGAATTCAGCCTGATTCCCTATCTCACGGCAGTGGAAAATATCTTCCTCGGCCACGAGCTGAGCAACCGCTTCGGCCTGTTGCGCAAGCGTGAGATGGTCGCGGCCGCCGAGGCATTGTTCCAGCGCCTGGGCGTGAGCATCGACCTGCATTGCGCGGTCGAGCATTTGAGCGTGGCCGAGCAGCAGTTCGTCGAAATCGCCAAGGCCCTGGCGCTGGATGCGCGTTTGCTGGTGCTAGATGAACCCACCGCGACCCTGACGCCCAGCGAGGCCGAGCTGCTGTTCGAGATCATGCGTGAACTCAAGCGCCAGGGCGTGGCGGTGATTTTTATCTCCCATCATTTGGAAGAGATTTTCCAGGTCTGCGACCGCATCAGCGTGCTGCGCGACGGCGCTAACGTGGGCGTCACCGATGTGGCCGACAGCGATATCGACCGCCTGGTGGAAATGATGGTGGGCCGCCGCCTGGAATGCAGTTTCCCGCCCAAGCCCGGCACTGGGCGCGGTCCGTTATTGCTGGAGGTCAGGGACATCCAGTTGGTGCGCAACGGCCCGCATAACAGCTTCCAACTGCACCAGGGCGAGATCCTCGGGTTTGCCGGCCTGGTCGGCTCCGGCCGCACTGAGCTGGCCTTGGGCATGCTCGGCGCGCTGCCGTCGGTGAGCAAGGAGGTGTGGCTGCGCGGTGAAAAAATCCGCCTCGACGACCCGGCCCAGGCACTGGCCCATGGCATCGGCCTGCTGCCGGAAAGCCGCAAGAGCGAAGGGCTGATCACCGATTTCAGCATTCGCGAAAACATCTCCCTGAACAACCTGCCCAAGTACCAGAACGCCGGTGGCCTGATCGACAAGGCCAAGGAATGCGCCAGCGTCGAGGCATTGATGAAGCAGCTGTCGATCAAGGCCCCGAGCGGCGAAAGCCGGGTGTTCAACCTCAGTGGCGGCAACCAGCAAAAGGTGGTGATCGCGCGTTGGGTCAACCACCACTGCGACGTGCTGGTGTTCGACGAACCCACGCGCGGCATCGACGTGGGCGCCAAGGCACAGATCTACGCGCTGATGCGCAGCCTCACCGAACAGGGCTACGCGATCATCATGATTTCCTCCGAACTGCCCGAAGTCATCGGCATGTGCGACCGCGTCGCCGTGTTCCACAAAGGCGCGATCGTCAAGGTCCTGGAAGCGTCCGCCGTCAATCCTCAAGAGGTCATGCGCCATGCAACAGGGGGCTCAAGTGAATACGTCCATTAACCGCGCCGACACCGCTCGGCTGCGCCTGAACCTGGCGCGGCTGGTGCGTTCGCCGGCGTTCTATCCGTTCGTGGGGCTGGTGGTGGTGACCCTGGTGATGATCCTCGCCAGCGACACGTTCCTGACCGCCAGCAACCTGTCGAACGTCGCCCGGCAGGTGTCGATCAACGCGATTATTGCGGTGGGCATGACCTGCGTGATTCTCACCGGTGGCATCGATTTATCGGTAGGGCCGGTGATGGCGTTGTCCGGCACGCTGACGGCCGGGCTGATGGTCGCGGGGCTGCCACCGGGGCTGGCGATTGGAGCCGGCATGCTGATCGGCGTGGCCTTCGGCATCGGCAACGGTTTATTCGTGGCCTACCTGCACATGCCGCCGATCATCGTCACCCTGGCGACCATGGGCATCGCCCGGGGCCTGGGCCTGATGTACACCGACGGCTACCCGATTTCCGGCCTGCCGGACTGGTTTGCCTTCTTCGGTCGTGAAAGCGTGTTCGGCATCCAGGTGCCGATCCTGATCATGCTGATCACTTACCTGGCCGCCTACGTGCTGCTGCAACACACCCGCGTCGGCCGCTACATCTACGCCATCGGCGGCAATGAGGAAGCCGTGCGTTTGTCCGGCGTGCGCGCGGCGCGCTTCAAGTTGCTGGTGTACGGCATCAGCGGCCTGACCGCCGCGATTGCCGGGCTGGTGCTCACCTCGCGCTTGATGAGTGGCCAGCCCAATGCCGGTGTGTCGTTCGAGCTGGATGCGATTGCCGCCGTGGTACTCGGCGGTGCGTCGATTGCCGGGGGCCGCGGGGTGATCGTCGGCACCTTGCTCGGCGCCATGCTGCTCGGCGTCTTGAACAACGGATTGAACATGCTCGGCGTGTCGCCCTACGTCCAGAGCGTGATCAAGGGCGGGATCATTTTGCTGGCGATTTTTATCAGCCGTCAGCGCCATAAATAAACTCCTCTCATATAGGTCAACCATCATGGACAAGCACACCCAAATGCAAGCCGTCGTCTGCCACGGCCCTAAAGACTACCGCCTGGAACGCATCGGCAAACCGCAGGCGCGCCCCAATGAACTGGTGATCCGCATCGCCGCGTGCGGCATCTGCGCCAGTGACTGCAAGTGCCACTCGGGCGCGGCGATGTTCTGGGGCGGCGACAACCCATGGGTCAAGGCGCCGGTGGTACCGGGCCATGAGTTTTTCGGCTATGTGGAGCAAGTGGGCGAGGGCGCCGAGGAACACTTCGAGGTGCAGGTGGGCGACAAGGTCATCGCCGAGCAGATCGTGCCGTGCGCCAAGTGTCGTTTCTGCAAATCGGGTCAGTATTGGATGTGTGAAGTGCACAACATCTTCGGCTTCCAGCGTGAAGTGGCCGAAGGCGGCATGGCGCAGTACATGCGCATTCCCAAGACCGCCATCGTGCACAAGATTCCGGCGGCGGTGTCGCTGGAAGACTCGGCGCTGGTGGAGCCGATGGCCTGCTCGATCCACACCGTCAACCGTGGTGATATCCAGCTTGACGATGTGGTGGTGATCGCCGGTGCGGGCACCCTCGGGCTGTGCATGGTGCAGGTCGCGGCGCTGAAAACCCCGAAGAAACTGGTGGTGATCGACATGGTCGACGAGCGCCTGGAACTGGCGAAAAAATTCGGCGCCGACGTGGTGATCAACCCGGCCCGCGAGAATGCCCGCGAGATCATCAATGGCCTGACCGACAACTATGGCTGCGACGTTTACATCGAGACCACCGGCGTGCCGGCCGGCGTTACCCAGGGTCTGGAGCTGATCCGCAAGCTTGGGCGTTTTGTCGAGTTCAGTGTGTTTGGCGCCGAGACCAGCGTGGACTGGTCGATCATCGGCGACCGCAAGGAACTGGACGTACGCGGCGCTCACCTCGGGCCGTATTGCTACCCGATCGCCATCGACCTGTTCGAACGCGGGCTGGTGACGTCCAAGGGCATTGTCACCCATGATTTCCCGTTGGATGACTTTGCCGAGGCTTTCGAACTGGCCAATTCGACCAAGTCGATCAAGGTGCTGCTCAAGCCGGTGCGCTGATCATGCATTACGTGATGGGTGTGGACATAGGAACCCAAAGTACCAAGGCGCTGCTGGTGGATGCTCAAGGCACGATCATCGCCCAGCATAGCCAGGGGTATCGCGTGGATACCCCCAAGGTGCGCTGGGCCGAGCAATGGCCGCAGGTCTGGCTGGATGCCGTCGAGGCCTGCGTGGCGCAGTGCATGGCCAAGGCCGAGGTGGCGGCGGGGCAGGTCAAGGCGCTGTGCATCAGCAGCCTGTATGGCGGCTCGGGCATCCCGGTGGATGCGCAGATGGCGCCGCTGCACCCGTGCCTGATCTGGATGGACCGGCGTGCCGGCGAGCAGGTGGCGTGGATACGCGAGCATGTGGACCTGGAGCGCTTGTTCAGGATCACCGGCAACTCGGTGGACAGTTATTACGGCTTCACCAAGATGCTCTGGCTCAAGCAGCACCAGCCCGAGGTCTGGGCGAACACCCGCTACTTGCTGCCGCCCAACAGTTACATCAACTGGTGCCTCACGGGTGAGCTGGCGGTGGACCATAGCAGTGCCGGCAATATCGGTGGGGTCTACGATGTGGCGGCGCGGGGTTGGTCCGAAGCACTGCTGGCCGAGCTGGGCATACCGTTGGCGATGATGCCGCAGCGCCTGCTGTATGGCGCCGACGTCGTCGGTGGTTTGCTTGACGGCTGGGCCACCCGCCTGGGCTTGCAGGCGGGCACCCCGGTGCTTGCCGGGGGCGTGGATGCAGCCATGGCAACGCTGGCCGCCGGCGTCACGCAGCCGGGCAACCACGTGGCGATGATCGGCACCAGTATGTGCTGGGGCTACCTGAACCAGCAGGTGGATGCGCGTCACGGCTTGGTCAGCATGCCCCACGTCTACAACGGTCATCGGGACCTGTACATCTTCGGCGGCGCGATTACCGCAGGGGCGTCGGTGAGCTGGTTTCGCGAACAGTTCTGCCAGGCCGAGGAACAACAGGCCAAGGCCCGCGGCCTGGACAGCCTGGTACTGCTGGAACAGAGCGCGATGAATATTCCGGCGGGCAGCGAAGGTGTGGTGTTCCTGCCCTACCTGATGGGCGAGCGCAGCCCGGTGTGGGACGACCGCGCCAGTGGCAGTTTTGTTGGCCTGAACCTGTATCACAGCCGTATCCACCTGTACCGCGCGGTATTGGAGGGGGTGAGTTTTGCCCTGCGCCATAACATCGAGGCGGGTACTCGCGGCGCGCACTCACTGGACCCACGCTTGATCGTGGTGGGGGGCGCGAGCCGCTCGGATTTGTGGATGCAGATCATCGCGGATGTCACGCGGTTACCGGTGTACACCATTGTTCAGGAAGTCGAGGCGGCCTTGGGCGCGGCGCTGCTGGCGGCGCACGCGGTGGGGTTGGTGAGTGATGAGGCGATGGACAAAGGCTGGGTGCACCTGGCGTTGCGCGCCGAACCCAAGGCGCAGAACGCCGAGGTGTATGACCGGGTCTTCGCCGAGTATGTGAAGTTGTATCCAGCCCTGAGGCCGATCATGCACAACCTGCAAACTACCTGAATCAACACGGTCCAAAAATGTGGGTAACTTTATCGCCTATGGAAAAGTGATCATGAACGCAACCTTCGACTTCACCCACCAGCGCATTCTCGTCACCGGCGCCAGCAGTGGCATCGGCCGCGAAATTGCCCGGCAACTGATCGCCAGCGGCGCCGAAGTCTTTGCGCTTGGCCGCGACGCCGAGGCCCTGTCGCAACTGGGCTGTCACACCCTGTGCCTGGACATCGCCGACAGCACCGCCCTCGACAAGGCCCTGCAAGGCTTGCCGCCCTTGCACGGCCTGGTCAACTGCGCTGGTATCTCGCGCCTGGAGCCTGCCGCCGCCATCAGTGCCGAGGCCTTTGACCAGGTTATGCAGGTCAACGCCCGCGCCGCCGCGCAGGTGGCCAGCCGTGTGGCGGCCAACATGATCCAGGCGCATATCGCCGGCAGCATCGTCAACGTCTCCAGCCAGGCGTCATTGGTGGCGCTGGACGAGCACCTCGGCTACTGCGCCTCCAAGGCCGCGCTGGATGCGATCACCCGTGTGCAGTGCGCCGAATGGGGCCGCTTTGGCATCCGCGTGAACAGCGTCAACCCCACCGTCACCCTCACGCCCATGGCCACCATGGCCTGGTCCGACCCGGCCAAGCGCGATCCGGCGCTGGCGGCGATCCCACTGGGGCGCTTTGCCGAGACCGTGGAAGTGGCGCTGCCGGTGTTGTTTCTGCTCAGCGATGCCGCCAGCATGATCAGCGGCGTGAGCCTGCCGATCGACGGTGGTTACACCAGCCGCTAGCCGTTCTCCAGCTTGCCGGCGATCACCACTTTGTCCCGTGGTTTGTACGGATCTTGCAGGCGATCGAGCAGCAGGCGTACCGCGCTGCTGCCCGCCAGGGACGCATCGTGGGCCACGCAGGCGATCGGCACGCCGAAGATATCGGCGAACGGCAGGCGGTCGATGCCGCAGATGGTCAGGCTGTCATGGGGAATGTTGTGCATGCGCAGGGCGCGCAGGGCGCCCAGGGTGATCAACTGGTTGAAGCCCATGATCGCGTCCGGCGCCGGATGTTCGGCCAGGTAGTCGAGGGTGTGCAGGTAGGAGGGCATCAGCGTGTAGTCGCCGGCTTGCACGTGCACCTGTACCTGTGGATGTTCGGCCAGCACTTCGCGCAGGCCTTTGAGGCGTTCGACGGTGATGCGCGAATGCGCGGGGCCGGTGAGCACCAGCAGGTGCTTGAGGGCGGGGGTTTGGCGCAACAGGTACTGCGCAGCCTGGATGCCGCTGTGGTAGTTGTCGAGCACCACGCGACTGAACGGGCTGTCATGGAGGGTGCGATCGAGCAGCACCACCGGGGTCTTGCCGTTGCGCAGGCGCTCCAGGTAGTCGGGTTGGTAGCTCGGCTCGTCGGAGACCGGTGACAGGATGATCCCCGCCACGCGGTAGCCCAATAACGTATCGACCGCTTTGCTTTCCAGTTCCTCCAACTCATCGGTGTCCACCAGCATGATGGTGTAGCCGTGTTGTTTGGCCTCGCGGGAAATCGCCTTGATCATCTCGCTGTAGAACGGGTTGTCGACTGACGCGGTAATCACGCCGATGATCAGGCTTTCACTGCGTTTGAGCCCGCGTGCAAAGGCGTTCGGCACGTAGTCGAGTTCGCGCGCCACTTCCAGGATGCGTGCCAGGGTGGCGGGTTTGACCAGGTCAGGTTTGCTCAACGCCCGGGACACGGTGATGGTGGTCATGCCGACGCGTTTGGCGATGTCGCTGATGGTGACGGACTTTTTCTTGTTCATCGGTAAGGCTGCCAGAGGACACCCACGCAGGCTAGCATGGGCGGCGACTGACAGTGATTCAAATCAGTGGGTCCCAGCGCTGTGACCAGTCACTTTCGGCCTTGACCACCCCGCGCAGCAATTCCAGCGCCTGCTGCAATACCGCCGAATCCCGTGCCCGCGAGTACACCAGGTACGTCGGGAAACTGAACTCCGGCGCCTTGGGCACGCGCCGCATCACGCCGCTGTCCAGGTAGCTTTGCACCACGCGTGTGCGGAAATAGCCCGCGCCGCCATGTTCGAGGATGTACTGCAACGCCAGTGGCCCCAGGTTGAAGCTCACGGCGGCGCGGGCCTTGTCGGGCAGGGCGGCGTCATGCTGCTGGCGAAAGCCCTGGCCCCAATCGATGTACACGTAGGGCTCCGGCTTGCTCACCAACTGCACCAGGATCAGTTTTTCTTCCAGCACTTGCTCCACCTGCAACCCCGGCCAGTATTGCGGCTGGAACACCAGTGCGGCATCGAGCACACCCAGTTCCAGTTGGCGCAGCAGGTATTCGCCTTCGCGGATTTCCGTGCGCAGGGCGTGCCCGGGGATGTGTTCGCGCAGGGCCTGGGCCCAGCCGAGCATCAACGGGTTGCACAGGCTCACCTCGCCGCCGATATGCAGCACATTGCGATAGCCATCGGGCAACGGCAGGTCGCGGCGCGCGGCTTCCCAGGTTTGCAGCAATTGGTTGGCGTATACCACAAACGCCTCGCCGTCGGCCGTCAGCCGGGCGCCGGCGCGGTTGCGCACGAACAGCGTACAGCCCAATTGGTTTTCCAGGTTTTTGACGCGTGCGGTAATGGCGGTCTGGGTGACGTGCAGTTTCTCGGCCGCCGCGGCCAGGCTGCCGCAACGGCTGATTTCAAGGAAAGTGCGTGCCAGTTCGATGTCCATGAAGCCCCCTGGGAAGAATGGGCGACAGTGTAAAGGCTAGGAACTGGAATGCAGTCAAAAATGTGGGAGGGGCGGTTATCGGGCTAACAGGGACGGTTCTATTCAGACTTGGCCAGCCGGTACTTGGGCATGAATGTCTGCGCAGTATCGGCAGGCAGCAGCGCCCAGCGAAAATAGTGCATGGCGCCTCGATAGCGATTGTTGTTCATCTCCCCCAGGGTGAAACCGTCCTTGGGTTCTGCCCACAAATCCTGGTCCACCACGAAGTAGCTCTGGCCGGCCTTGACGGGCAAGTCAAACTGACGCGTGGCTTCGTCGGTGAGGATTGAGGTTTTGTTGGAGCTGATGCGGTGCACGCCGGCGGGCAAGTCAACCTTGAAGTAGCCTCCGGTAGGCAGTTCCCCAAGGCTCTTGCCGTCCACATGGACTTCGGTGGTGAACTGCGGGCTCATGAGGCGATACTCGCGCACGAAGTAAACGGTTGCCTTGTCGTTGGCGGTTTGGGCCGGCGCGGTGAAGTAGGGCTGCCCCAGCAGTGGGTCGGTATGCGCGCAGCCTTGCAAGCAGGCCAGCGCCAAGAAAAGACCTATCCGTGTGAGTGTTCTTGGCATTGCATAAAACTCCTGAAAACGTTGGGGGCGCGAGAATAGCACTGAGCCAGGCGTCAGCGCATGCCGAAGGCACGGCGGTTATCCGTCAGACCGGTGCCTGCAAATGTCGGGTTGGAAAAGCGCGCGCATACACCTGGCACACCCTCAACACCTGCTCATCGGCAAACCGCGCCGCCACCACATGCAGCCCCACCGGCAAGCCATTCGCCGCCAAGCCGCACGGCACCGACGCCGCCGGTTGCTGGGTGAGGTTGAAGGGGTAGGTGAACCGCGTCCACTCGGTCCATTCCTGCAGGCCCGAGCCGGGCGGTACGTTATGCCCGGCCTCGAACGCGGTGATCGGCATCATCGGCGACACCAGCACATCGTAGTGCTGGTGGAACGCCGCCATCTTTGCCACCAACGCGGCGCGAGCTTCGAGGGCCGTGTTGAAATCATCCAGGCTCAACCGCTCGCCACGCTCCGCAATGCGCCGCAGGCCGGGGTCCAACAGCTGTTTTTGGGCGTCGCTCATCGTGCGGGTCAGGCGTGCGGCGCCGGCGGCCCAGAGGGTGCTGAATACCTGCTGTGGGTCGCTGAAACCGGGGTCGATCTGCTCGACATGAGCGCCCAGCTGCGCCAGGCCCTCCACCGCCCGGGCGACGACTTCGGCCACCTGCGGGTCAACGTCGATGTAACCGAAGTTGGGGCTGTAGGCGATACGCACACCCTTCAAGTCCGTCGCGTGCGATAACCACGGCGTGCTGCGTGGCGCTCCGATCAAACCATCCCGCGCATCCGGCCGCGCCACGGTTTGCAGCATCAACACACTGTCTTCTACCGTGCGCGTCATCGGGCCCAAGTGCGACAGGATCGTCATGGAGCTGGCCGGCCATTGCGGCACATAGCCGAAGCTCGGCTTGATGCCGAACGTGCCGGTAAACGCGCACGGGATCCGGATCGAGCCGCCAGCATCGCTGCCCTGGTGCAGCACGCCCAGGTTCAGCGCCGCCGCCGCGCCGGCACCGCCGGATGATCCGCCGGCGGTGGTACGCGTGTTCCACGGGTTGCGGGTGATGCCGTACAAGGGGTTGTCGGTAACGCCTTTCCAGCCGAATTCCGGGGTGGTGGTTTTGCCCAGCAGCACCGCGCCGGCCTTGCGCATAAAGGCTGTGAAGGGTGCATCGATGTCCCACGGGCCTGCAGCGCAGGTGGTGCGCGAGCCCTTGCGGGTGGGCATGCCGACAGTCAGCGTCAGGTCTTTGATCGAAGCCGGCACACCGTCCAGCGCACCGCACGGCTCGCCCTTGAACCAGCGCTGCTCCGAGGCGCGTGCGGCGTTCAGCGCGCCTTGCGGGTCCACGTGGCAATAAGCGTTGACCACCGGGTTGTAGCGCTCGATACGCAGCAACGCATCTTCGGTGACCTCCACCGGCGATAAGGTCTTGTTGCGAAAATGCTCCAGCAGTTGCACCGCTGTCAGTTGGCCTATCTCGCTCATGCCAGGTCCCCCTGCGCCGCATTGACCATGGCGCGCAGCAGCACCGCGCAACCGGCCGCCAGGTCATCCGGCGCGGCATTCTCGATTTCGTTATGGCTGATGCCGCCTTCGCAGGGCACAAAGATCATCCCGGCCGGCCCCAACTCGGCGACGAAAATCGCGTCATGCCCGGCGCCGCTGACGATATCCATATGGCTCAAGCCCAACGCCTGGGCGCCGTCACGCACGGCTTTCACGCAAGCCGGGTTGAAATCCAGCGGTGGGAAGTCGGCGGTAGGGGTCAGCTCGACGCTCAGGCCGTGACGCTGGGCGGTGGCGTCGATCACGCCGCGCACTTCATCGACCATCGCTTGCAGTTTGTCGGCGTGCAGGTGGCGCAAGTCGAGGGTCATGTGCACCTGGCCGGGAATCACATTGCGCGAGCCGGGGTGCAGGGCCAGGCAACCAACCGTGCCGCAGGCGTGAGGTTGTTGTTGATGGGCGATGCGGTTGACCGCGCTGACCACCTCGGCGGCGCCGACCAGGGCGTCCTTGCGCAGGTGCATCGGTGTTGGGCCGGCGTGGGCTTCGACACCGGTGAGGGTCAGGTCGAACCACTTCTGGCCCAGGCACCCCATGACCACGCCGATGGTGGTGGCCTGGTCTTCCAGCACCGGGCCCTGCTCGATGTGTGCCTCGAAGTACGCACCGACCGGGTGGCCCAGCACCGCACGTGAACCGGCATAACCGATGCGCTGTAATTCGGCGCCCACCGACAGGCCTTGTTCATCCCGCTTGTCGAGGGTGTCCTGCAAGTCGAACTTCCCGGCAAACACCCCGGAGCCCATCATGCACGGCGGGAAGCGCGAGCCTTCTTCGTTGGTCCACACCACCACTTCAATCGGCGCATCGGTTTCGATCTTCAAATCATTCAGGGTGCGGATCACCTCCAGCCCGGCCATCACGCCGTAGCAACCGTCGAACTTGCCGCCGGTGGGTTGGGTGTCGATATGGCTGCCGGTCATCACCGGCGGCAGGGCCGGGTTACGTCCCGCGCGGCGGGCGAAGATATTGCCGATGGCATCGACGGTGACGCTGCACCCGGCGGCCTCGCACCACTGCACAAACAGGTCACGGGCCTGGCGGTCCAGGTCGGTGAGGGCCAGGCGACACACGCCGCCTTTGACCGTGGCGCCCAGTTGCGCCAGGTCCATCAGCGATTGCCACAGGCGGTCGCGGTTGATCAGCGGGGCATTGCTCTTGAGCGGTTGCGCAAAACTATTCATCTGCAATCTCCGATCAGGCACTCAGGGCCAGGTAGCGGTTCTTGATGGTCGGGTCGGCGCGGAAGGCTTCGGCGCTGCCTTCGTACACCACGCGGCCCTGTTCGAGTACGTAATGGCGGTCGGCGAGTTTGTCGCAGACCATCAGGTTCTGTTCCACCAGCAGCACCGGCAGGCCGTCGTCCTTGACCTTGCGCAGGATCTTCACCAGTTCGTCGACGATCACCGGGGCCAGGCCTTCGGTGGGTTCATCGAGGATCAGCAGCTTGGGATCGTTGAGCAGGGCGCGGGCGATGGCGAGCATCTGCTGCTCGCCGCCGGAGAGGGCGTGGCCGGCGTTTTTGCGGCGCTCCTTGAGGCGCGGGAACATGGCGTACACGTCCTCCAACTGCCAGCGGCTGGTTTTGCGTGCGGCGATGCGCAGGTTTTCCTCTACCGTGAGCAGGCGGAAAATCCCACGGTTCTCCGGCACCAGTGCCAACCCTTGGCGGGCGATTTCAAAGATCTTCCGCCCGACCAGCGCCTGGCCGTTGAAGTGAATCTGGCCCTGGCGCGGGCAAATGATGCCGAGGATGCTGCGCAGGGTGGTGGTCTTGCCGGCACCGTTGCGCCCCAGCAGGGTCACCAGTTCGCCGGGGTTGACCGTCAGCGACACGCCTTCGAGCACATGGCTCTTGTCGTAGTAGGAATGGATATTCTCGACGATCAGCATCAGGCAGCCTCCCCCAGATACGCCGTGCGTACGCGCTCATCGGCGCGCACGAATTGCGGGGTGCCTTCGACCAGGATCTGGCCGTGGCTCATCACGGTGATGCGTTGGCTGATGGACATGACGATGCTCATGTTGTGTTCGATCAACAGCACCGTGTGGTCGCGGCCGAGGTCGCTGATCAACTGGGTCATGATGGGGATGTCATCGATGCCCATGCCCGAGGTCGGCTCGTCGAGCATCAGCAGTTTGGGCTTGGAGCAGATCGACATGCCCACCTCCAGCACCCGTTGCTGGCCGTGGGACAACTCGCCGGCCAGGGTGTCGGCGCGGGCGCTGAGTTGCAGGCGTTCGAGTACCTGGTCGGCCATCTCCAGGTGTTCGCGTTTGCTATCGACCCGGCGCCAGAAGTTCAGGGCGCGGGCGCCGTCGCGGCCCTGGGCGGCCAGGCGCAGGTTTTCGCGCACGCTGAGGTTCTGGAACAGGCTGGTGAGCTGGAACGAACGCGCCATGCCCAGGCCGACACGGGCGTGGGCCGGCTTGCGCATCAGGTTGTTGCCGTCGAAATGAATCGCCCCGGCGGTGGCCTGGCGTTCGCCGGTCAGGCAATGGAACAGGCTGGTCTTGCCGGCGCCGTTAGGGCCGATGATGGTGTGGATGGTGCCGGCCTCGACCTTGAGGTTGACGCCGTTCACCGCATGGAACGCGCCGTAGGCCAGTTCCAGGTTTCTGGTTTCCAAAAGGATGCTCATAGCACGTGCTCCTTGTTCACCACACTAGCCTTGCGGCTGCGGCGCACCTTGTCGAACAGTGAGGCCAGGCCGCCCCACAAACCGCCGCGCATGAAGATCACCACCAGGATCAAAATCACCCCCAGCAGCATCAGCCAGCGCGGCCACAGGTCGGAGAGGAAATCCCCCAGCAATACGATGGAGCCGGCGCCCAGCAACGAGCCGAACAACGAACCGGTGCCGCCGACGATGGTCATGATCAAAATGTTCTCGGACATCGCCAGGTCGATGTTCGACAACGGCACGAAGTGCAGCAGCATGGCGTATAACGCACCGGCGATACCGGTGACGGCGCCCGACAACACAAACACCAGGATCTTGAAGTGGCGCGTGTCGTAGCCGATGGCCGAGGCGCGGGTTTCGTTTTCGCGGATTGCCATCAGCGTGCTGCCGAACGGCGAGGCGATGACGCGGCGCGCGCCGATGAAGATCAGCAGGAACAGCACCGCGACAAAACCATAGAAGGCACGGGCGTCGGCCAGCGACAGCAGCACGGTGTCACCGATGCGGACCTGCGGGCGCGGCACGCTGAGCAGACCGTTGTCGCCGCCGGTCCAGTCGCTCAAGGTGTAGGCGACGAAGTAAGCCATCTGGCTGAACGCCAAGGTGAGCATCACAAAGTAAATGCCGGTACGTCGGATCGCCAACGCACCCACCAGCAACGCCAGGAAACCACCGGCGACAGCGGCACCGAGCAACGCGGTGAACAGGCCCCATTGCAGGTGGATCATCAGCAGCGCCGCGCAATACGCACCGGCGCCAAAGAAAATGCCTTGGCCGAACGACAACAGCCCGGTGTAGCCCAGCAGCAGGTTGCAGGCCAGGGCCGCCATGGCGAAGATCAGGATCTCGCTGGCCAGGGTTGCCGAAGGCAGGATCAACGGCAGGCCGATCAGCACCGCCAGTACCCACAGCAACATGGCTTTGGACTGGGTCTTGGCAAACGGCAGGGGGTTTTTCTCGCTCATGTCAGGCTCTCCCGAACAGGCCATAAGGGCGTACCAGAATCACCACGGCCATCGCGCCGTAGATCATCAGGCTCGCGCCCTGGGGCCAGAGTGTGGTCATCAGGCTCTGCACCACGCCGACCAGCAAACCGCCGACCAGCGCACCGCTGAACGAGCCCATGCCGCCGATCACCACCACCACGAAGGCGATGCCGAGAATTTCCGGGCCCACGAATGGCTGCGCGCCGCGCAAGGGCGCGAACAGCACCCCGGCTACCCCGGCCAGGGCCACGCCGAGGGCGAAGGTCATGGAGAACAGACGCAAGATATTGGTGCCCAGCAGCGACACGGTTTCGGTGCTCTCACTGCCGGCACGCACCAGGGCGCCGAAGCGCGTGCGTTCCAGCAACAGCCACAGGCCCAGGCCCACCAGCCCGGAAAACACAATGAGGAACAGGCGGTAGTAGGGGTAGACGAAATCGCCCACCACCAGTACGCCGCGCAGCAGTTCCGGCACCGCCACGCTTTTGCCCACCGGGCCCCAGATCATCACGCTGGCTTCCTGGATGATCAGCGCAATGCCCAAGGTCACCAGGATCTGGAACATGTGCGGCAAGTGGTAAATGCGCTGGATCAGCAAGCGTTCAATCACCCAGGCCAGGGCGGCCACCACCAGCGGCGCGATCAGCAGCGCCAGCCAAAAGTTGCCGGTGAGGCTCACGGCGGTGTAGCAGATGTAGGCGCCCAACAGAAAGAACGCGCCGTGGGCGAAGTTGACGAAGTTGAGCAGGCCGAAAATGATCGTCAGCCCGACTGCGATCAGGAAGTAGATCATCCCCAACCCCAGGCCGTTGAGTATCTGGAACAGGTAAAGATTAAGCATGCAGAAACCCTCGAACAGGCGGCTTGGGGCCGTCTTGTCGTGTTTAACCGTTCAGGATCAGGCGAGCGTGCAGCCCGTGGCGTCTACCGGTGGGAACGATTGGCCGGCGCTGAGCACCTTGGCCAGGTCGTCCTTGTCGGCCATATCAGCCGTGGCTTTGCCGATCAGCAGGTAGTAGTCCTTGATCACCTGGTGGTCGCCTGCGCGGATCGACTCCTTGCCGGTCGGGCCCTCGAAGCTCAGGCCCTGCATGGCCTTGGCCACGGTCGGCCCGTCGAAGCTGCCGGTGGCGATGATGCTGTCCAGCATGACCTTGGTGCTGATGTAGTCGGCGGCCAGCGGGTAGGTGGGGTTGATGCCGTATTTGGCGTTCGTCAGCTTGACCAGCTCGCGGTTGAGCGGGGTGTCGACCTGGTGCCAGTACTGCGCGCCGAGGTACACGCCTTCGAGCACATCGCTGCCCAGTTCCTGGAATTGGTCAAGCCCGGCGGACCACACCAGCAGCACTTTCATGCGCTCCTTGATGCCGAAATTCACCGCCTGGCGCAGGGTGTTGGACGACTGGCTGCCAAAGTTGAGCAGCACCAGCACGTCGGGCCTGGTTGAGATGGCGTTGGTCAGGTAGCCGGAAAATTCCTGTTCCTGCAATGAGTGGTAGCTGTTGCCGACGTGCTCCAGGCCGTGCTCTTTGAGCACCGTCTTTGCGCCTTCGAGCAGCGCTTCGCCGAACACATATTGCGGGGTGATGGTGTACCAGCGCTTGGCGTCGGGCAGCAGTTTGATCAGCGGCACCATGGTTTGGCGGATCGCGCCGTAGGTGGGCACCGACCAGCGGAACGTCGCCTTGTTGCAGTCCTTGCCGGTGACTTCATCGGCGCCCACCGGGGTCATGAACACGCCACCCACCTTGTCGACTTCCTTGGCCACCGCAAGGGCTGATGACGACAGGGTGCAGCCCTGGAAGAATCGCGCGCCATCCTGCTGGATGGCCTCTTGCACCTTACGCACGGCCTTGCCGGCATTGCCTTCGGTGTCGATGACTTTGTAGTTGAGCGGGCGCCCGAGAATCTCGGGATGCTGTTCCACCGCCAGGCGCGACCCCATGTCGGCAAACTTGCCATAGCTGGCAAAAGCGCCGGACATGGACTTGAGGCCGTAAAAGGTAAAGGGCTCGGCGGCGAATGCCGAACGCACGCTCAGCGGGAGGCTGAGGGCGGCTGCGGCGGTAAGACTGGCTTTCAATAACGTACGACGCTGCATGGGGTGACTCCCTGGTTTAGTTATTGGCAGGAGCGGCAAGGGCGATACGGTGAAGCTGGGGCCTGTGGGCAGGCGTTTTTTATTGGGGTAACGCGGTGTATTCAGTGGTTGTGATCGAACTCCAGCAGAAAGTGCGGGCTGACCTGGCCTTCCAGCGCGGTCATATGGTGTTCGGCATCGCACATGTGGTCATGCATCAGGCTGCGCACCGCGCTTTCATCCCCGGCGCGAAAGGCGATCAGCAGCTGTTTGTGATAGTCCAGGTTGGCCGCGTCGAACTGTTTGCGCTTGGGTTTGTAGGCTTTTTTCAGCACCACGAGGTCGCGCAACAGGTCATTGAGAAACTGCGCCATAAAGCTCAGCAACGGGTTGGGGCAGGCCTTGGCCAGCAGGTTGTGAAACTCCAGTTCCGCCAGGCGCTGTTCGCGCTGGCCGGCCTCGCTGTCTTCCGGGTCGCTGCATAAATCCACGTTGTCCTGCAAGGCCTGAAAGTCGTTTTCACTCAAACGCCCGAGCACGGAGACCGCCAGTTCCACCTCGATCACCTTGCGCAGTTGGTACACCTGCTCGCCGTCCAGATGCTGGAAGTGCAGGTAGTTGCGCAAGGCGCGGCTGGCGGGTTCGGTGCCGGCCTGGTTCAGGTACGCGCCGCCGCTGGGGCCAGTGCGTGTACTCACCAAACCTTCCACTTCCAGGGCCTTGAGCGCCTCGCGGGCCGAGCCTTTGGAGCACTGGAAACTTTCCATCAGCTCGCGCTCGGTGGGCAGGCGGTCGCCGGGTTTCAAGGCATCGGTGACGATGGAGCGCTTGACCGACTCGACAATCACATCGGAGAGCTTCTGGCGTTTGCGTCGCAGCGGTCGGCTTAGCATGGGTTCGATTTATCGTATTAATGCGGATAAATAGCACTTAATAACGATTGGCACGGAGCGTCAACGCAGCGCGTCGTTTTCGGTGCAAGGAGGTCGTAAACGGCGTGCTGTCACCCGTCATCTGAACCCACACAGCGGGTCGACGGTGGCGGCTGTTTGCCATACGCCAGAAAGGCCCCTGCCCATTGGGTCACGCAACGGTTGGCGCCGGGTTTGGCGGGTTCCTTGAGGTGCAGTTGTTGCACTTGAGGCGCGTCCGTCATGCCGCGTTCGCCGTTGACCAGCACCATGCGCGCGACGCGTTCGGGAAACAGCGCCGCGTAGCGGTTGCCCAGGCGCGTGGCGGCGGCGTTACCCAGGTAGTGCAGTTGTGCGTCGCCCAGTTGGGTGCGTACGAATTCCATGTCGCGTGCGGCTTGTTCGACATCCTCATCGCGGCCCAGGTCGCGCGTGCCCAGCTCAATCACGTCGTAGCGGTTGAGCAATGTGCGATAGGCGCTGGCCGCGGAAGCCCCCCACTGGCTGGCCAGTTGAATGGCGAAGGTGCCGCCGCTGTTGGGGTGTGGCGGGTCGCCGGACTGGGCGAATACCACACCCTCGCGGTTCAACGGCTCGCGGGCACCGACCCGGGTCAGGTAGAGGTTCAGGTGGCCTTGCCTGGGAGCGGCATGGTTACGCGGCACGCTCACGATGCCGCACTGGGTGCGCGCCAGTACCTCGGGGTCCAGGCGCTGCGCGGTGGGGAGGGGGCAGTCCAGCAGCCAGTCGATCGCGGTGGGTCTGATCAGCGGCTCGGCATGGCCAAGGCCTGCGGCCAGCCAGAGACAGCCCCAGGCGAGGTGCTTTGCGACAGTCATCGGGAGGTCCTGGGCAGCCGTGTTAGGGCGGCTTTTTTACCAAGGACCCCGGTCTAAAGAATGTAGGGTGAGAAGACAGCTTGTGTAGGATTTTGGATTTTTTATCAGTGTTCGCTTTGCCAGCCACCCCCCAATGCCTTGTACAACCCGATGCTGGCTTGCAGGCGCGACAGACGCAATTGCACATGGGCGTCCTGGGCGGCGTACAGGGTGCGTTGGGTTTCCAGTACCGTCAGCAGGTCTTCGGCACCCGCCTGGTAGCGGCTTTCGGCGATCTGGAAGGCGGTCTGCGCCTGTTGCAGTTCTTCTGCCTGCCATTCGCGCTGCTGGTTCAGGCGCGTGATGCTGCTGAGGGATTTTTCCACATCGGCAAACCCATTGATGATTGCGCCGCGATAGGTTTGCAACAGTTCATCCTGGCGCGCACGGGCCTTGTCGCGCTCGGCGCTTAAACGACCGTTGTTGAAGATCGGCCCCACCAGGCCGGCGGTCAGGGTGTAGTAAGGGCTGCGCAGGATGTCCAGGGCTTTGTAGGCGTCGGAGCCAAAGGTCGCGCCGAGGGTCACGGTCGGCAGCATGGCGGCGCGGGCCACTGTGACGTTGGCTTGCGCCGCCGAGAGTTCCGCTTCGGCCTTGGCGATATCCGGTCGGCGGCTGAGCAGTTGGCTGGGCAGGCCGGCGCCGATGGTCGGCCAGGTCAGGGCCTGGAAAGGTTCGGTGCCCAGGTCCAGGGCTTGCACCGGTTGGCCGAGGAGGGCGGCGAGGGTGATCCGGGATTCTTCGGCCAGTTGGGCAAGCAATGGCAACTGGCGCTGTTGGCTGGCCACCAGGCTTTTCTGCTGGGCCAATTCCAGGGCGGTGGCGGAACCTGCGTCATAGCGGGTTTGCACCAGCTTGAGCACATTGCGCGCATTGGCCAGGTTCAACTCGGCGATCTGCTGGCGCTGGCGGGTGGCCAGGGTTTGTGCGTAGCGGTCGGCCACGTTGCTGACCAGGGTCAGCTCCACGGTGGCGCGGTCGAATTCGCTGGCGCGCAGGCTGTGCAGGGCGCTGTCGCGGGCGGCGGCGCGGCCGCCCCAGAAGTCCACTTCGTAACTGGCGGCAAGGTTGACGCCGAAGCCGTCGACCGTGCGTTCGCTGGGCGAGGCATCCAGGTTCGGGCCGCCGGGCCCGCGCATCAGTTTCTGGTGGCTGGTGCTCAGGTCGAACTTCACCTCGGGTAACAGCGGCGCCCCGGCGATCACCGCCGTGGCCTGGGCCTGGCGCACGCGAGCCATGGCCGCGGCCACGTCAACGCTGTCATGCCGGGCCTGAACGACCAGGCGGTTGAGTTGCGGGCTGCCGAACTGCGCCCACCATTGTGGGTGGGCGGTCTGGGCGGCTTCGCCCCCGACGTATTGCCAGGCCGCCGGCGGCGTGATTTCGCTGTCGACGGCCGCAGGGTTGCCGGCGCAGGCGCCGAGCAACAGGCACAGGCTGAGCACGCACGGGTGAGCGGGGATGGGTCGTTTATTCACTGGTCAACGCCTTAACCGGATCGAGCCGGGCAGCTTTACGGGCCGGCATAAAGCCGAATACGACGCCGGTGACCAGCGCACAACCAAATGCGCCGAGTACCGCCACCAAGGAAAACTGCACCGCCACCTTGGCCAGCACCAGCACGCCACCCACCAGCAGCGCCAGGGCGATACCGCACAGGCCGCCGACCACCGAGAGCATCACCGCTTCGGTGAGGAACTGGCGCAGGATGTCGCGCTGGCGGGCGCCGGTGGCCATGCGGATGCCGATCTCACGGGTGCGCTCGCGCACGGTCATCAGCATGATGTTCATGACACCGATCCCTCCCACCAGCAGCGAAATCGCGGCAATCGAACCGAGCATCAGCGACAGGGTGTTCTGGGTACGCGCTTCGGCCTGGATCATCGCGGCGTTGTTGGTCAACTCGTAGTCGCGTTTACCGTTGTGCAGCTTTTGCATCAACTGGTCGATCGCCACTTCGGTTTCGTGAACCCGGCGCGCATCAGCGGCGGCAATCACCACGTATTCGGGGTTGTAGCTGCCGAACAGGCGCACGCTGGCGGCGGTGTAGGGGATGGCGATGCGGTCGTCGCTGTCCTTGTCGCCGGAGGCGGCGCCTTTTTCCGCGAGCACGCCGATCACTTGGAAGGGCACGTTTTCAATCAGGATGTACTGGCCGATCGGGTTGACCGGGGCCTTGAACAGCCGCTGGCGGATACGATGGCCGATCACGGCGACCGTGGCGCCGGTGCGTTCGTCGGCGGCGGTGAAATAGCTGCCCTCGACCACTGGCCAGTTGAAGATGTCCGGGAAGTTGGTGTCGTTGCCGCCCACATAGGCCATGTAGTCGAGGTTGCCATAGCGCACGCCGGCTGCGCTGCCGTTGACCGGCATGATGCGCTTGACCTGAGGCAACGCCGCCAGCGCCGCGACGTCACTGAGCGTAATCACCCCCGGCGGCGTGCGCGGGTTGGGCGATGCGCCGCTCAGGTAGAGGATGTTGGAGCCGAACGCGCCCATTTGCGCCATGACCTGGCGTTTGCTGCCTTCGCCGACCGCCAGCATTACCACCACCGAGGCCACGCCGATGATGATCCCCAGCAGGGTCAGCGCCGTGCGAAAACGGTTGATCCACATGACGCGCCAGGCCGCTTGCACGGCATCCACCACTTCGGCCTTCCAGGCGCCATTGTGTTCGACGCCGTCGCTCAGCCGCCGGCGCAGGTCCACGGCTTGCAGGGCGCCGCTGTGGGCGGTAGGGGCGAGCGGGCGGTGCTCGGCCGAATCGCTGATGATCAGGCCGTCACGAATCTCGATGATGCGGTTGGCCCGCGCCGCCACCTCGCGGTCGTGGGTAATCAGGATGACCACATGGCCCTGGCCGGCCAGTTCGTCCAGCAGGGTCATCACCTCGGCGCCGCTGTGGCTGTCGAGGGCGCCGGTGGGTTCATCGGCGAGGATGATATGGCCGCCGTTCATCAGGGCGCGGGCAATCGAGACCCGTTGCTGCTGCCCGCCGGACAGTTGATGAGGACGGTTGCCGGTGCGCTCCGCCAGGCCCAGGCGGGTGAGCAGGGCGGTGGCCCGGGCCTGGCGCTCGGCGGTACTGGTACCGGCATAGATCGCCGGCATTTCGACGTTTTCCTGGGCCGAGCCCGAGGGGATCAGGTGGTAGCCCTGGAAGACGAAGCCAAACGCCTCGCGACGCAGCCAGGCCAGCTCGTCGCTGTCCAGATGGGCGACGTTTTCCCCGGCGAACAGGTAGTCGCCCGCACTCGGGCGGTCGAGGCAACCGAGGATGTTCATCAAGGTGGACTTGCCGGAACCGGAAGCGCCGACGATGGCGACAAACTCGCCGGCGTGGATCGACAGGTCGATGCCACGCAAGACGTCGACCTGCGGGCTGTCGCCGCCGCCGTAGGATTTGCGGATGTGCTTGAGTTCAATCAGCGGTGTGGTCAATTCAACCCCCGGTGCCGTCGGCTGGGCCGATCACCAGGTGATCGCCTTCGCTCAGGCCGCCGAGTACCTGCACCCGCAGGCGGTCGCTGAGGCCCAGTTGCACTTCGCGCTCTTCGATGCGCCCGTTCGGCAGGACCACCCGGGCGATCTGCTTGTCGGTGCTGCCGTTGCCGAGCAGCGCGGCAACCGGCGCGGTGAGTGTGTCCTTGGCTTGGCCGGCGACAAAAAACACCTGGGTGGTCATTTCCGCCATCAAGGCATTGTCGCTGTTGTCCACATCCAGCAGCACGGTGTACAGCACCACGCGGCCGGTGCCGCTTTTGCCGAAACCGTTGGGGCTGCCGCTGCCCTGGGTCTCGCTCAAGGGCTTGGGCGGGATCGGCAGGATCTGCCGCACAGTGCTGGCCCAACGCCGGTTGCCGCCGCTCAGCGTGGTGAAATACGCGGTCATGCCGGGTTTGACGTGGCCGATATCGGCCTCCGACACTTCAGCCCACACGGTCATCGGCGACAACTTGGCGATACGCAGGATCAGCGGCGTTTGCTGCTGGGCGTTGAGGGTCTGGCCGACCCGCGCGTCCACCGCAACCACTGTGCCGCTCATCGGCGCATAGATGCGTGTATAGCCCAGCTCGGCCTCATCGCTGCGCAGGCTGGCCTGGGCCTGGAGAATCTGCGCCTGGAACATGTCGACCCGGGCCTGGGTGGCGTTCAATTGCGCCTTGGCGGTTTGCACATCCTCTTCGCGGGTGGCGTTGCCGGCCACCAGGCGCTGCTGGCGTTGGTACTTCTGGCGGGCCAGTGCGTGCTGGGCCTGTTGCTCCCGAAACTGGGCCTTGAGGTTTTCGATGGCATAGCGGCTGGCGTCGAGCTTGGCTTTTTGCGTGGACGGGTCGATCTCCACCAGCAATTGGCCTTCCTGGACCTGATCGCCGGCCTCGACGTGGATCTTGCGAATCTGCCCGGAGGCCTGGGCGCCGACATCCACGTAACGCCGTGGTTGCAGAGTGCCCAGGGCGGTCACGCTGTTTTCGATAGTGCCGCGCGTGACGGCGACGGTGGTCAGCGTATCGCGACCCGGCGGCAGTACCTGCCAGGCGGCGACGGCAAGCACGGGGATCAGGCACGCTACAGCAAGCAGGGCGCGTCGGGCAGGTCGAGGGCGTTTCATGCTTAGGTTCCAGCCGGGAAAGTTCGGAGCGCGGTTGCGCGGAGCTGACAGTTAAACGAGAAAAATGCCCGAGGATTTAGGCCGTTACACACCGTGTAACAGGTGGAATACGCAAAAAAATCGACCGCTGGCGTAAGACTTCTTTAAAAGTAGATGAGAATTACTATAAATTGCACTTGGTCAAACTGCCATTACCCAATCGGCTGTCATTTTCAGGTGCTCAAGGAACGGATACCGCCCCTTTCGGCGGACGGGAGTCATGTTGGAAAACTACTATCGCGAGCTGGTGTGTTTCCTCAACGCCAAGCTGGGCAACCGTCAGGTGGCCGAAGATGTGGTGCATGACGCTTATGTGCGGGTACTCGAGCGTTCCAGCGACACCCCCATCGATCAGCCGCGCGCGTTTCTATACCGCACCGCGCTCAACCTGGTGATCGATGGCCATCGGCGCAATGCCCTGCGTCAGCACGAACCGCTGGAAACCCTCGACAGCGAAGAGCGCTTTTCTGCCACTTCCCCCCATGCCAGTCACGACCAGAGCCAGCGCCTGGAGCTGCTTGAGCGCGCCCTGGCCGAGTTGCCGGCGGCCTGTCGCAACAGCTTCCTGCTGCGCAAGCTCGATGGTTTGACTCATCTGCAAATCGCCGAGCGCCTGAATATTTCCCGCGCACTGGTGGAAAAACACATCGTCAATGCCATGAAACATTGCCGCGTGCGGATGCGCGAGTGGGACGCGCACTGATCGCCGATCAGTTAAATTTTATTTCACTGTCCTCGTTTCCTATCAACACACGACCTGTTGTGCAGGTCTTGAAGGTATTCCCCGCCCCATCGCCAGGGGCTTATCCAGAGGACACTGGAATGACACAGGCAATTGCTTCGCCCGCGGTTCACGACCTTATCGGTATCGGTTTCGGCCCATCGAACCTGGCGCTGGCCATCGCCCTGCAGGAACGCGAGAAAACCCAGGGCAAACTGGATGCGTTGTTTCTCGACAAGCAGGCCGACTACCGCTGGCACGGCAATACCCTGGTGACCCAGAGCGAACTGCAGATTTCGTTCCTCAAGGACCTGGTGACCCTGCGCAACCCCACCAGCCCGTACTCCTTTGTCAATTATCTGAAAGCCCACGATCGCCTGGTCGACTTCATTAACCTGGGCACCTTTTATCCGTGCCGCATGGAATACAACGACTACCTGCGCTGGGTCGCGGCGCAATTCCAGGGCCAGGGCCGATATGGCGAAGAAGTGCTGGCGATCGAACCGATCCTGCATCAGCAGCAGGTCGAGGCGCTGCGTGTGATTTCCCGCGATGCCCTGGGCGAGCAGCATGTGCGCACCACCCGTTCGGTGGTGGTCAGCGCCGGCGGCACCCCTCGGGTACCCGAGGCATTCAAGGCGCTCAGGGACGACGGCCGCGTGTTCCACCACTCGCAATACCTGGCGCGCATGGCGCAGCAGCCGTGTGTCGAGGGCAAGGCGATGCGTATCGCGATCATCGGCGGTGGCCAGAGCGCTGCCGAGGCCTTTATCGACCTCAATGACAGCTACCCGTCGGTGCAGGTCGACATGATCCTGCGCGGCTCGGCGCTCAAGCCGGCCGATGATAGCCCGTTCGTCAATGAGGTGTTCTCGCCGGCCTTTACCGACCTGGTGTTCCAGCAGGTCGGCGCCGAGCGTGAGCGGCTGGTCGCCGAGTACCAGAACACCAACTATTCGGTGGTGGACCTGGACCTGATCGAACGTATCTACGGGATTTTCTACCGCCAGAAAGTCTCCGGTATTGCCCGCCATGCGTTCCGCACCATGACCGTGGTCGAAAAGGCTGTGGCGGGCCCGCTGGGTGTGGAGTTGACCCTGCGCAACAATGCCACCGGCGAGGTCACCGTCAATCACTACGATGCCGTGGTGTTGGCCACCGGTTACGAGCGCCAGATGCACCGCGAACTGCTGGCGCCGCTGGAAGCCTACATGGGTGACTTCGAAGTGGCCCGTGACTACCGCATCGTGACCGATGAGCGCTGCAAGGCCGGCATCTACATCCAGGGGTTCAGCCAGGCCAGCCACGGGTTGAGCGACACGCTGTTGTCGATCCTGCCGATTCGCGCCGATGAAATTGCTGCGTCGTTGTACGAAAACGACCGTAACCGCGGCAAGGGCCGCTCGGTGCAGGACCTGTTGCTGGCCTCCGCCAGCTGACGGGCTGCGCTTGTGAGCCGAAGGGTTGGCTGATACTGTACAAAAAACCAGTATCAGGCAGCCCTCCATGCAGTTGATCGAAAAACTCAGCATTCTCGCCGACGCCGCCAAGTACGACGCTTCGTGCGCCAGCAGCGGCGCGCCCAAGCGCAGCTCCGAGGGCAAGGCGGGGCTGGGTTCCACCGATGGCATGGGCATCTGCCATAGCTACACACCCGATGGGCGCTGCGTATCGCTGCTCAAGGTGTTGCTCACCAACTTCTGTCTCTACGACTGCCAATACTGCGTCAACCGCCGCTCCAGCGATGTGCCCCGTGCACGTTTCAGCCCGGAGGAGGTGGTGTCCCTGACCCTGGATTTCTACCGGCGCAATTGCGTCAGCGGGTTGTTTCTCAGCTCCGGCATCATCCGTTCGGCCGACTACACCATGGAGCAGTTGGTGCGCGTGGCCAAGCTGTTGCGCCAAGAGCATGACTTTCGCGGTTATATCCACCTCAAGACCATCCCTGAAGCCGACCCGGCGCTGATTGCCGAGGCCGGGCGCTATGCCGATCGCCTCAGTGTGAACATCGAGCTGCCCACTGACGCCAGCCTGCGGACGTTGGCGCCGGAGAAGCAGATCGGCTCGATCAAGCAGGCCATGCAGACCATCTATACCGGCGAGCAGACCGTCTTCAACGAACCCCGCGCGCCACGGTTTGCACCGGCTGGGCAGAGCACGCAGATGATCGTCGGCGCCGAGGACACCGACGACAGCACCATCCTCCACGGTGCCGAGGCGTTGTACGGCAACTTCAAGTTGCGCCGCGTGTATTACTCGGCGTTCAGCCCCATTCCCAACAGCCCCAAGAGCGTGCCCCTGGCGGCGCCGCCGCTGATGCGCGAGCACCGTTTGTATCAGGCGGATTTTCTGCTGCGCAGCTATGGCTTCAACGCGGGCGAACTGTTCCAGGGCCCTGGCCATTTGGCGTTGGACATCGATCCCAAGCTGGCCTGGGCCCTGGAGCATCGCGAGGTGTTCCCGCTGGACCTGAACCGCGCCGAACCCACCCTGATCGCGCGTATCCCAGGCATTGGCCTGCGCACCACCCAGCGGCTGGTGGACCTGCGCCGCGAGCGCAAGATCCGCTTCGAAGACCTGACCCGCATGCGTTGCGTGCTGGCCAAGGCCAAGCCGTTTTTCATCACCAGCGACTACCACCCGCAACAGGCTGAAAGCACCAGCGTGCTGCTGCGCGAACAACTGCGTGACCGCCCGCAGCCGCAGCAGATGGGGTTGTGGGGATGATCAGCCTGGAATGCGACAACCTGTTCAGCACCTGGCGCGAACAGGCGCGCTGGTTGCTCAGCCATCAGGTCGACCCCAGCCAGGTCTGTTGGGGCGAGGCCGAGGTGGCGGACCTGTTTGCCACCGATGAGCCGATACCCACCGGGCTTGGGCCGTTTCAGGCGCGGATCCCCAAAGCGTTGATCGAGCTGCTTGAATCAGCCGCCTGCTACCACGGCGATCAACGCTGGAGCCTGTTGTACGAAGTGCTATGGCGGGTCAGCCATGGGGATCGCACGGCGATGCTGGCAGGTGACAAATTGGGCAGCGAGTTGCAGCGGCGCATCAAGCAGGTCAGCCGTGAAGCCCATCACCTGCACGCGTTTGTGCGGTTCATTGCGCTGCCAGCCGAGGCGGGGCCGCAGTTGCCGGAGTACGTAGCCTGGCACGAACCGGCTCATGACATCCTTAAACCCGCCAGCCAGCATTTTGTCGGGCGCATGGGGCGTCATCGCTGGATGATCGCCACGCCATTGGACGCGGTGTATTACGACGGCGAGCAATTGATTCACGAGCGCCAATGTCCCGAAGCCTGGCGCCAGCTGGCGCAAACTGTTGAAGACCCGCACAGCGCCATGTGGTTGACGTACTACAGCCATATTTTCAATCCGGCGCGGCTGAACCCCAAGGTGATGGAGGGGCACCTGCCAAGTCGGTTCTGGAAGAACCTGCCGGAGGGCAAGCTGATACCGGGGTTGATCAGCGAGGCGCGTACCGGCAAGCAAAAGGATGGGCAGGCGAAGCTGGTTGGCGCTAGACCCGGCAAACGTATTTCAAGCGGGCAGGGTTAAAAATCTGGGAGGCTTGACCCGCTGCCAGTCAGTTAAGGGTGGGCAAAAAGTAACCTGTGGCGAGCGGGCGGGTGACTATCTAACTGATGCCCCCCGCCCACATTAAATCTCCAGTGTTGTGGGGCGGACGATCAGGTCAGTTCAGTGGCGGTGTTCTTGACGACCGCGAGTTCGGGATGCGCCACGAGCTTGTCGATATGCAGCTCATCATTGTTCAACCAGGTCTCCGTCAGCACCCGGTAATGCTCCATGTCCCGGCAGCGCATCCTCAGGCTGTAGTCAAACGGCCCGCTGATCAACTGGCATTCGAACACCTGGGGGCACGCTTTCACGCAGGCCTCGAACGCCCTTTGTGCCGAGCGCCCGCTTTGGTTGGACAAGGCCACCAGCACCAGCAGCGACAGCCCCGGTGAGACCATCTGCACATCGATGATCGCCCCGTACCCACGGATCACCCCGCGTCGCTCCAGCTTGCGCACCCGTTCCAGGCAGGGCCTGGGGGTGAGATGCACCAGCGACGAGAGCTTTTCGTAGGTGATACGCCCCTGATGGCGCAGTACTTCGATGATTGCCTCATCGATGCGGTCCAGCGCGGGGGAGGTATGGGGTCCGTTGGCCTTGGTATCCATGGGTTTCACTTCAAACGGTTGGAAAGAAATTGCTGCAAGCGTTCGCTGTTGGGGTGGTCGAGGATCTCGGCACCGCCTTGTTCCTCGACCCTACCCTGATGCAGGAACAGCACTTGGCTGGACACCTGGCGGGCAAAGCCCATCTCGTGGGTGACCATCAGCATGGTACGGCCTTCCTCGGCCAACGTCTGTATGACTTTGAGGACTTCTCCTACAAGTTCTGGGTCCAGTGCGGAGGTGGGTTCGTCGAACAGGATAATTTCCGGTTCCATCGCCAGGGCGCGTGCGATGGCCACGCGCTGTTGCTGGCCGCCGGACAGAAATGCCGGGTATTGATCCGCCACGCGGCCGGGCAGGCCGACTTTGTCCAGGTACAGGCGCGCACGTTGTTCCGCCTCGGCCGCGCTCACCCCCAGCACTCGGCGCGGGGCCATGGTGATGTTCTCCAGCACGGTCATGTGGCTCCACAGGTTGAAGTGCTGGAACACCATGGCCAGGCGCGTGCGCAGGTTCTGCAATTGCGCCTGATGCGGTGCGCGGGTACCTGCGCGGCCTTGTTGCATTTGAATGCTGATGCCGTCCAGGGTGATGACCCCGGCGTCCGGCTGTTCCAGAAAGTTGATGCAGCGCAGCAGGGTGCTTTTGCCCGAGCCGCTGGCGCCGATCAGGCTGATCACATCGCCGTGGCGGGCGTTGAGGGACACGCCCTTGAGCACCTCGTGTTCGCCGTAGCGTTTATGGATGCCTTCGACCTGGAGCTTGACGGCAGCGGTTGCGGTTTTGGCCGCGGGAATATCGACAGGATAGGTGGCCAGGGCCTGCGCGGACTGATTCATGGGTTAGCCTCGGGTAGGAACAAGAAAACGCATCCAGCGACGTTCGGCCAGTCGAAACAGGCCCACCAGTGCAAAGGACAGCAGCATGTACAGCAGGGCCGCGATACCGAAGGCCTGGAAGGTCAGGAAGGTTTCGGCATTGGCGTCGCGGGCCACTTTGAGAATGTCGGCGACCGTGGCGGTGAACGCCAGCGACGTGGCGTGCAGCATCAGGATCATTTCGTTGCTGTAGGCCGGCAACGCACGGCGCAAGGCCGCCGGAACCACCACAAACAGATTCAGCCGCCAGCCGTGCAGGCCATAGGCGCGCGCGGCTTCGATCTCGCCGTGGGGAATATTGCGGATAGCGCCGGCGAAGATTTCCACGGTGTAGGCGCAGGTGTTGAGCACAAAGGCCAGCAGGGTGCAGTTCAATGCATTGCGGAAAAATTGATTGAGCAGGGCGTTGTCCTGCACCACGTCCAGGCTGTACAGCCCGGTGTAGCAAATCAGCAGTTGGATATACAACGGCGTGCCACGGAACAGGTAGGTGTACATCTCGACCGGCCAGCGCAGCCAGAAATGCGCCGAGACCCGGGCCAGTGCCAACGGGATCGACAGAAAAAAGCCGAGTACCACCGAGACAATGAACAGCCATAGCGTCATGGCCACGCCGGATAACCCCGCGCCATCGCTGAACACGTAGGCCAGGCCGTATTGCTGGAACAGTTCGATCATCGCGCCATCCCCTTGATGCCGAGGTTGTAGCGCCGTTCGAGGCGCTTGAAGATGCGGTTGGAGAGGGTGGTGATCACCAGGTACACCAGGCCCGCGAGGATCAGGAAGTACAGCGGCTCGCTGGTGGTCTTGCCGGCGTTTTGCGCGGCCTTTACCAGGTCCGACAGGCCGATGATCGAAACCAGCGCCGTGGACTTGAGCAGCACCAGCCAGTTATTGCCCAGACCCGGCAGCGCAAAGCGCATCAATTGCGGGAATAGCACCAGATGGAAACGCTGCCAGCGGCTCAGGCCGTAGGCGGTGGCGGCTTCCAGTTGGCCGGCCGGCACGCTGAGGATCGCGCCACGGAAGTTCTCGGTGAAATATGCCCCGTAGATAAAGCCCAGGGTGATCACCCCAGCGGTGAAGGGGTCGATTTCGAAGTAGTCCCAGCCGAAGGTTTCGGTCAGGTCGTTCAGCCACAGTTGCAGGCTGTAGAAAATCAGCAGGATCAGCACCAGGTCCGGCACGCTGCGGATCAGCGTGGTGTACAGCGTGGCCGGTATGCGCAGCCATTTGGCGCTGGACAGCTTCGCGCCGGCGGCAATCAGGCCCAGGGCGAGGCTCAGGGCCAGTGCGAGGAACGCCAGCTTGAGCGTCATCCAGGCACCCTGGGCCAGCATCGGGCCGTAGCCGTGCAGGTTGAGAAAGTCGTTCATCGGAAGAATCTCTGAAGGGCGCAGACATACCCTTGTGGGAGAGGCTTTTGTGGGAGGGGGCTTGCTCCCGATAGCGGTGGGTCAGTCAATACATGTGCCGACTGGCGCGCCCTCATCGGGAGCAAGCCCCCTCCCACATAAGCCATCTCACACAGGGGATTGTGATGGCTTACTCGTGGTAGATGTCTTGGTCGCCGAAGTACTTTTGCTGGATCTGCGCATAAGTGCCATCGGCCTGCACGGCAGCGATGCCCTTGTTGATCAGCGCACGCAGTTCCTGATCGTTCTTGCGCAGGCCCATGGCGATGTCCAGGGGCAGGGTCGGGTCCTTGAAGGCCGGGCCGGTCTTGAAGTCGGCGCCTTCAGGCTTGGACAGGAAGTTGAGCTGCGCTTCGAGCTTGTCGGTCAGGGTGGCGTCGAGGCGCCCGTTCTGCAGGTCGGCGTAGTTCTGGTCCTGGGACTGGTACGCCTTGACCTGGGCACCGAGCCTGGTCAACTGCGCGCGGGCATAGGCTTCCTGCAGCGAGCCTTGCAGCACGCCGACCTGCTTGCCCTTGAGCGATTGCGGGGTGTCGCCGAAGTCGGCATTTTTGCGGGTGATCACCGAAGTCGGGCTGAGGAACAGGCGGTCGGTGAAGTCGATCTGTTTTTCGCGGGCCGGGGTCACGGCCATCGACGACATGATGGCGTCGAACTTACGCGCGCGCAGTGCCGGGATCATGCCGTCGAATTCGTTGTGCACCCAGGTGCATTTCACTTCGAGCTTGGCGCAGATCGCATTGCCTAATTCGATATCGAAGCCTTGCAGGCTGCCGTCGGCGGCGACGGATTCGAAGGGAGGGTATTCGGGGAACACGCCGAAGCGGATTTCTTTCCATTCCTGGGCGTGGGCGGCGGTGGCGCACAGTGGCAACAGCAACGCAGCGATGAGTGATCGCAATGGGGTCATGGTGTAGTCCCTATATTTTGTAATTGATGTCAGGGCAGTAGAAAAAGGTGCGGCTTGCATGCATTGGGTGACGCTTTGGTCGGGCTCAGAATGCTTCATGATGGTGCGTTTTTTGTGTCGTTTACCCCGTGCGCAAAGGGCAAATTGCGCTGTTAAAAAGCGCAATGCAGCGGAATCGGCTGCCGCACGCGCTAAATCGGCTTTTTACTCGTCGAAATCTGACCTGGCCTGGGCGCAAAGCGGCAGGCCAGAGCGGTCTCAGGCGCGCTTTTTGTGCTGTACGCCGGGCTGTTGGGCCAGGCGTGCGAACAGGTCCTTGGGGTCGGCGAGGTCAGGCACCAGCTCCAGCTCGCGGCCTACATCCAGGGCCTGGGCCACGTCCAACACGTAACGCAGGGCCGAGTAGTCTTCGATGGCAAAGCCCACCGAGTCGAACAGCGTGACCTGGCGTGCGTTTTCGCGGCCGGGTTGCTGGCCGTTGATCACTTGCCACAGTTCGGTCACCGGTGAGTCTGGCGGCATGTGTTGGATCTCACCTTCGATGCGGCTTTGCGGTTCGTACTCGACGATCACCCGGGCGCGCTCGACGATGCGGCGGTCCAGCTCGGTCTTGCCCGGGCAGTCGCCGCCCACGGCGTTGAGGTGCATGCCCGGCTCGATCATCTCGTTGGTGAGGATGGTGGCGTAGGCCTTGTCGGCGGTCACGGTGGTGACGATGTCCGCGCCTTTGACCGCTTCGGCCACGCTGGCGGCCAGGATCACCTTGATCGCCGGGAACGCCTTGAGGTTGGCCGCCAGCTTGGCGGTGGCCTTGGCGTCGATATCGAACAGGCGAATTTCATTGATGCCGAGCATGGCGTGGAAGGCCAGGGCCTGGAATTCGCTTTGGGAGCCGTTGCCGATCAACGCCATGCTGCGGCTGTTGTCGCGGGCCAGGTAGCGCGCCACCAGCGCCGAGGTGGCGGCGGTGCGGATGGCGGTGGTCAGGGTCATTTCCGCCAGCAGTACGGGTTTACCGGTGTCGACATCGCCCAGGGCGCCAAAGGCCATGACGGTGAGCATGCCGGCCAGGGTGTTTTTCGGGTGACCGTTAACGTATTTGAACGCGTACAGCGACGCGTCGGACACCGGCATCAGCTCGATCACGCCCTCCGGCGAGTGGTTGGCCAGACGTGCGCATTTTTCGAAATCCTGCCAGCGCAGGTAGTCGGCGTGGATGTATTCGGCCATCTCGCTGATGCAGGTTTGCAAGCCTTTTTGCGAGACCAGGTAGCTGAGGTCGTTTACGTCGATATAGCGGGTCATGGCAAGACTCCTTATTGAAATGAGGCGCGGGCGGGCAGATGGACTTCCGCCAGCATGCAGCGGGCACTGCCGCCGCCGATGCGTTCGATGTTGTCGATGTTCACCACCACCGGTCGCGTATGGCGTTCCACGTGTTGACGCTGGGCCGGTTGCAACGCGCCCCAGGCACTCGCGGACATCACCAGCAGCGGCTGGCCGTCGCGGTCATGCACTTCGAGCATGTTGCCGGCGAAGGCTTCCAACTGGTCGAAGTCCAGCGCGACGATGTCCTTGCCGGTGTCGCGCAGGGAGCGTTCCAGGGCCTGGCGTTCACCTTCCTCGGGCAGGGCTTGCAGGCACACCACCGAGAGGTCGCGGCCCACGCTCATCATCACGTTGCTGTGGTAGATCGGCGTGCGGTGACGGTCGACCGCGTGGAATACACACAGTTGGTAGTCGAGGCGTTCGGCGAATTGGCGCAGGGCGTCCTGATGAGTGCGCCCGGAGTGGCAGGCGTAGCTGATTCGGTGCTGGCGGTCGAGCACCATGCTGCCGGTGCCCTCGAGGAAGATGTTCTGCTGTTCCAGATGGCTGAGGTCAATGGTGTGCTTGACCGTAAAACGTTGCTCCAACACTTGCAGCACACCTTTGTTGCGCTCCAATCGTCGGTTCTGGCCTTCCATCGGGTACAGCACCAGGCTGCCGTCGGCGTGGCTGCTCCACCAGTTGTTGGGGAAGATCGAGTCGGGCGTGTGGGGCGCCGGGGTGTCTTGCACCACCAGCACTTCCACGCCGTGCCGGCGCAGGGTCGCGACATACCCGTCGAACTCTTCCAGCGCTTTGTGCTGTGCGTTGAGCGGGTCCAGGGGCTGGCGCTGGAAACGGTTGTTGATCGCGGTGTCCGGGTTGAAGGCAAAGCGCGCCGGGCGAATCATCAGGACGGTGTTGGTGGTTTGCATGGGGGCACGGGTCCATGGGGGATCTTGTGCCGCTATTTTGGGCGCTGTACGGGGTGAATCCCGGCTGAAACAACGCAGCGGTTCAGCCGGGAAAGCTGAAAAGGTGGGTGCGGCAGCCGAATCGGCTGCAGGATTGAAATAGGGTCAAACTGTGGGAGTGGGCTTGCTCCCTCCCACATTGGTATTGTGGTGTTTGTCATAGTCGTGTCAGGCAGGAGGAATCATGTCTACCGCCGTTCGTCTCGCTCAGCCCACCGATGCCGAAGGCATCAGCCAGGTCATATTAGCGGCCCTGCACAGCAGCAATGCGCGGGATTACCCGGCGGATGTGATCGCTCGAGTGGCGAGCAACTTCACCGCCGACGCTGTGCTGGAACTACTCAAGCGCCGCGTCGTGCTGGTGGCGGTCCAGGCTCAATTGATTGTCGCCACGGCGGCCCTCGAGGCGAACGTGGTGCGCTCGGTGTTCGTCAACCCGGCGCTGCAAGGGCAGGGCATTGGTCGCCTGCTGATGCTCGAGATTGAGGTGCGCGCCCGTGAAGCCGGGGTAACGGTGCTGAGCGTGCCGGCCTCGCTGACCGCCGAGCCGTTCTATACCAAGCTGGGGTTTCACACCGTGCGCGACGTCTACCACGGCAACGAGCGCACGCTGGTGATGGAAAAGACGCTGCTGTCGCGCCACCCCATCGGGCCGTATCGCGACCGTCAACACCGCACACAGGTGGTCGCGTTATGGCAGCAAGCATTTGGCTATGACACCGCGCACAACCTGCCGAGCCTGGCGATCGATAAGAAGCTGGCGGTCAATGATGGGTTGTTCTTCGTCGCGACGGATAAAAAAACGGTGATCGGCACAATTCTCGCCGGCTATGACGGCCATCGAGGCTGGCTGTATTCGGTGGCGGTGCACGCTGACTATCAGCGCCATGGCCTGGGTTCGTCGTTGGTGCGGCATGCGGAACAGGCGTTGGCGGCACTGGGCTGCATGAAGATCAACCTGCAGATCACCGGCGGCAATGACGCAGTGGCAGGGTTCTATGAGGCGCTGGGGTATGCGGTGGAGCCGAGGATCAGTATGGGCAAGAAGATTGCGGCGAATATTCCCTGAACCCAAGGCGGGCCCCATGTGGGAGGGGTGTAGCCCCCTCCCACAGGGTATTGCAGGGTGGCTGGATTAGACTTTTACGATCCAACCCGCTGGCGCTTCAACATCGCCGGTCTGCACGCCGGTCAGCTCTTTGTAGAGCTTCTGGGTGAGCGGGCCCACTTCGGTTTCGCTGTGGAACACGTGCAGCTGGCCGTTGTACTGGATGCCGCCGATCGGCGAGATCACCGCAGCGGTGCCGCAGGCGCCCGCTTCTTTGAAGTCGGACAGCTTGTCAATGAACACTTCGCCCTCGACCACTTCCAGGCCCAGGCGGGTCTGGGCCAGTTCGATCAGCGACAGGCGGGTGATGCCTGGCAGCACCGAAGGCGACTTCGGCGTGATGAACTTATTGTCGTGGGTGATCCCGAAGAAGTTGGCCGAGCCGACTTCTTCGATCTTCGAGTGGGTCATCGGGTCCAGGTAGATCGCGTCGGCGAACCCGGATTTTTTCGCTTCCGAGCCCGGCATCAGGCTGGCGGCGTAGTTGCCGCCGACTTTCGCGGCACCGGTGCCTTGCGGCGCGGCGCGGTCGAACGTGGAGATCTGGAAGTTGTGTGGCACCAGGCCGCCCTTGAAGTAGGCGCCAACCGGGATGCAGAACACCGAGAAGATGAACTCCGGCGCGGTACGCACGCCAATGTTGTCACCGGTGCCGATCACGAACGGGCGCAGGTACAGCGCGCCGCCGCTGCCGTACGGCGGGATGAATCGCTCGTTGGCCTTGACCACTTGTTTGCAGGCTTCGATGAAGTCCTCGGTGGGCACGTGCGGCATCAGCAGGCGGGCGCAGCTGCGCTGCATGCGCGCGGCGTTCTGGTCCGGACGGAACAGGTTGATCGAGCCGTCCTTGCAGCGGTAGGCCTTGAGGCCTTCGAAGCACTGCTGGCCATAGTGCAGGGCGGTGGAGCCCTCGCTGATGTGCAGCACGTTGTCGTCGGTCAGGGTGCCAGCTTGCCATTCGCCGTTTTTCCAGGTCTGGAGAAACCGCTTGTCGGTCTTGATGTAGTCAAAACCCAGCTTGTCCCAATTGATGCTTTCGTTACCCATGACACCCTCTATCTCTGGTCAAGTCGGATTTTTTCTGAATGGGCGCAACAATACTGCATTAGCCGGTGCCTTAGCACCCCCTTCAAAGGTGCAACGCGTGCCCCAATGCCCGCAGCGCAGCTTCCTGTACCGCCTCACCCAAGGTTGGATGGGCATGGATGGTGCCGGCCACGTCTTCCAGGCGCGAACCCATTTCCAGGCTCAGGCCAAACGCGGTGGACAGTTCCGACACGCCCACGCCCACCGCTTGCCAGCCGACGATCAGGTGGTTGTCACGTCGCGCCACTACCCGCACGAAGCCGGTTTTCGACTCCAGGGTCATGGCCCGGCCATTGGCGGCGAACGGAAAGCTCGACACGATGCAGTCCAGGCCGGCCGCCTTGGCCTCGTCCGGGGTCTTGCCGACCACCACCAGTTCCGGGTCGGTAAAGCACACCGCCGGGATGGCCGCCGGGTTGAATTCGCGGTGTTGACCGCTGATCAGTTCGGCCACCATTTCACCCTGGGCCATGGCCCGGTGCGCCAGCATCGGCTCGCCGCTCAGGTCGCCAATGGCATACACATTGCGCATGCTGGTCTGGCAACGGCTGTCGATCTTGATCGCTGCGCCGTGCATGTCCAGGTTCAGCGCTTCGAGGTTCCAGCCCTGGGTGTTGGGTTTGCGACCAACGGCCACCAGCACTTGATCCGTTTCCAGCGACAAGGTGTCGCCATTCGGGTCACGCACTTGCAGGCAGTGGTCGGCAAAGCCGATGACGCTGTGCTTGAGGTACAGCTTGACGCCCAGTTGCTTGAGGGATTCGCCGACCGGCTGCGTCAGTTCGGCGTCGTAGGCCGGCAGGATGCGATCCTGCGCCTCGACCACACTGACCTCGGCGCCGAGTTTGCGGTAGGCAATCCCCAGCTCCAGGCCGATATACCCGCCGCCCACCACGATCAGGCGCTTGGGCACGCGAGTCGGCGCCAGGGCTTCGGTGGACGAGATGATCGGCCCGCCAATCGGCAGCATCGGCAGGTTGACGCTGGTCGAGCCGGTGGCCAGCAGCAGGTGTTCGCACTGGATACGCTGGTCGCCGACATCGACGGTCTTGCCGTCGACCACCTTGGCCCAGCCGTGGATCACCTGCACTTTGTGCTTCTTGAGCAGCGCGGCGACGCCGGTGGTCAGGCGGTCGACGATGCCGTCCTTCCATTCCACGCTCTTGCGGATGTCCAGGGTCGGTACATCCACTTCGATACCCAGCGGCGAGCCCTGGCTGTGGTGCACGCTCTGCTGGAACTGCTCGGCCACGTGGATCAAGGCCTTGGACGGAATGCAGCCGATGTTCAGGCAGGTGCCGCCCAGCGCCTGGCCTTCCACCAGAACGGTCGGGATGCCCAGCTGGCCTGCGCGGATCGCCGCCACATAACCGCCGGGGCCGCCGCCGATAATCAGCAGCGTTGTTTGCAATGTCTGGGTCATGCCCTTACTCCAGGAACAGGCTGGCGGGTTGTTCGAGCAGGCCGCGAATGGCCTGGATGAATTGCGCCGCGTCCATGCCGTCGACCACGCGGTGATCGAACGAGCTGGAGAGGTTCATCATCTTGCGCACCACGATCTGGCCCTTGATCACCATGGGCCGCTCAACGATGCGGTTAACCCCGACAATCGCCACTTCCGGCAGGTTCAGCACCGGCGTGCTGACGATACCGCCCAGGGCGCCGAGGCTCGTCAGGGTAATGCTCGAACCCGACAGCTCGTCACGACTGGCCTTGCCGTTGCGCGCGGCCGTGGCCAGGCGTGCGATTTCCTCGGCATTGCCCCACAGGCTGCGCGCCTCGGCGTGACGCACCACCGGTACCATCAGGCCCACATCGCTCTGGGTGGCGACGCCCACATGCACCGCGCCGAGGCGGGTGATGATCTGGGCTTCGTCGTCGTAACGCGCGTTGATCTGCGGGAAGTCGCGCAACGCCACGACCATGGCGCGCACGATGAACGGCAGCAGGGTCAGCTTGCCGCGCGTAGTGCCGTGTTTTTCGTTGAGGTGTACACGCAGCTCGTCCAGCGCGGTGACGTCGATCTCTTCCACATAGCTGAAATGCGCGGCCCGCCGGGTGGCGTCCTGCATGCGCTGGGCGATCTTGCGGCGCATGCCGATCACCGGGATCTGTTGTTCGTCGTTGCGTTCGGCGTAGGGGTTGGCCGCTGTTGATGGCCTGGACGAGCCTTGTTGCAGGTACGCCTCGAGGTCTTCATGCAGAACCCGGCCCGCCGGGCCGGTGCCTTGCACCAGGCGCAGTTGAATGCCCGCGTCCAGCGCATGTTTGCGCACCGCCGGAGAGGCCAGCGGACGTTCATCGGCTGCACGGGCCGCTGGCGCCTGAGCGGTCACCGCGACCGGCGCTGGTTTGCTTTCGACCGGTGCCGGCCTGGCTTCAGGCACAGGCGCTGCCTTCGGCGGCTCAGCCACTGTCGGCGCGTCCTTGGCGTTACCAGCGCCTTCCACTTCAATGCTGATCAAAATACTGCCCACGGCCATGACCTCGCCCGGCTCGCCGCCGAGGGAAATCACCTTGCCGTGCACCGGCGAGGGGATGTCCACCATCGCCTTGTCGGTCATTACATCCGCCAGCACCTGGTCTTCGACGACCAGGTCGCCGACCTTCACATGCCACTGCGACAATTCAACTTCCGCGATGCCTTCGCCGATGTCCGGCATCTTGATAACGTGCGTGCCCATTCAGACCTCCATGACCCGTTTCAACGCCGCGCCCACTCGGGACGGCCCTGGGAAATACGCCCATTCCTGCGCGTGCGGGTAGGGCGTGTCCCAGCCGGTGACGCGTTCGATCGGGGCTTCCAGGTGGTGGAAGCAATGCTCCTGCACCAGCGACACCAGCTCGGCGCCAAAGCCGCAGGTGCGGGTAGCTTCGTGCACCACCACGCAGCGGCCGGTCTTTTTGACTGACTTGACGATGGTCTCCAGGTCCAGCGGCCACAGGCTGCGCAGGTCGATGACTTCGGCGTCGATGCCGGTTTCCTCGGCGGCGACTTGCGACACATACACCGTGGTGCCGTAGGTCAGCACCGTCACGGCCGAACCCGGACGCACGATGGCGGCCACGTCCAGCGGCACGGTGTAGTAACCGTCCGGCACTTGCGCTTGGGGGTGTTTCGACCACGGCGTTACCGGGCGGTCGTGATGGCCGTCGAACGGGCCGTTGTACAGGCGCTTGGGCTCCAGGAAGATCACCGGGTCATCGTTTTCGATGGATGCGATCAGCAAACCCTTGGCGTCATAAGGGTTGGACGGCATCACCGTGCGCAGGCCGCAGACCTGGGTAAACACCGCTTCGATACTCTGGCTGTGGGTCTGCCCGCCATAGATGCCGCCGCCGCAGGGCATGCGCATGGTCAGCGGCGCGGTGAACTGGCCGGCCGAGCGATAACGCAGGCGCGCGGCTTCGGAGATGATCTGGTCGGTGGCGGGGTAGACGTAGTCGGCAAACTGGATTTCCGCGACCGGTCGCAGGCCGTAGGCGCCCATGCCCACGGCCACGCCGATGATGCCGCTCTCGGAAATCGGTGCGTCGAATACCCGCGAGCTGCCGTACTTGGTCTGCAAGCCTTCGGTGCAGCGGAATACGCCGCCGAAATAACCGACGTCCTGGCCGAACACCACCACGTTGTCGTCGCGTTCGAGCATCACGTCCATGGCCGAGCGCAGCGCCTGGATCATGGTCATGGTGGTAGTGGTCATGGCGGTTTCCACTTCAATGCTGTTGTTGTGATCGTTCATGTCAGACCCCCAACTCTTGACGCTGGCGCTTCAAGTGCTCCGGCATCTCTTTGTAAACGTCCTCGAACATGGTCGCGGCGCTTGGAATCTGGCCGCCGGCGAGAGTGCCGTATTGTTCGGCTTGTTTTTGCGCGGCGATCACTTCGGCTTCCAGTTCGGCACTGACCGCCGCGTGTTCCTCTTCGGACCACTGGCCAATCTTGATCAAGTGCTGCTTGAGGCGCGCAATCGGGTCGCCCAGCGGGAAGTGGCTCCAATCGTCGGCGGGGCGATATTTGGACGGGTCATCGGACGTGGAATGCGGGCCGGCGCGGTAGGTGACCCATTCGATCAGGGTGGGGCCGAGGTTGCGGCGCGCACGTTCGGCGGCCCAGGCGGAGGCGGCGTATACGGCGATAAAGTCGTTGCCGTCCACGCGCAGCGAGGCGATGCCGCAACCGACGCCGCGTCCGGCGAAGGTGGTGGCTTCACCGCCGGCGATGGCCTGGAAGGTGGAGATCGCCCATTGGTTGTTGACCACGTTGAGAATCACCGGCGCCCGGTACACGTGGGCAAAGGTGAGGGCGGTGTGGAAGTCGGATTCGGCGGTGGCGCCGTCGCCGATCCAGGCCGAGGCGATCTTGGTGTCGCCCTTGATCGCCGAGGCCATGCCCCAGCCCACGCCCTGTACGAATTGAGTGGCGAGGTTGCCGGAAATGGTGAAAAACCCCGCGTCCTTCACCGAATACATGATCGGCAACTGGCGGCCCTTGAGCGGGTCGCGCTCGTTGGACAGCAACTGGCAGATCAGGTCCACCAGCGGCACTTCTCGGGCCATCAGGATGCTTTGCTGGCGGTAGGTGGGGAAGCACATGTCGTCGATGTTCAAGGCCAGGGCCTGGGCGCTGCCGATGGCTTCTTCGCCAAGGCTTTGCATGTAGAACGACATTTTTTTCTGACGCTGGGCGACCACCATGCGGTTGTCGAAGATGCGCGTCTTGAGCATGGCGCGCATGCCCTTGCGCAGGATGTCGGCGGGAACGCCTTCGGCCCACGGGCCCAGGGCCTGGCCCTGGTCGTCGAGTACACGGATCAGGCCCTTGGCCAGGTCGGCGGTGTCGGCGGGTTCTACGTCGATGGCGGGTTTGCGCACCAGGCCCGCGTCGGTCAGGCGCAGGTAGGTAAAGTCGGTCTTGCAGCCTGGTCGGCCCGAGGGTTCGGGAACGTGCAGGCGCAATGGTGCATACGGCTGGTTCATGGCTTCTACGCTCGATCTTGTGAATTTCTTGTAGTGGGCGCGCTAGCTGACAGTCAGTCTTCGGGTAGAAGAAATCTTGTCCTACAACAATCATAGGCGGGGCGCAGAAGAATATTTATCTGTGTTTCGTTGCGCTGGGGCTCATTTGCGGATAAAAAAACTGCATAAACATAATAAACAGGTGATTTTGTCTCATGCGCAAACTGGACCGTACCGATATCGGCATTCTCAACGCCCTGCAGGAGAATGCACGGATCACCAACGCCGACCTGGCCCGCTCGGTCAACCTGTCGCCCACGCCGTGCTTTAACCGGGTGAAGGCAATGGAAGAACTCGGCTTGATTCGCGAGCAGGTAACCTTGCTCGACGCCGACCTGCTGGGGCTGCACGTCAACGTGTTTATCCACGTGAGCCTGGAAAAGCAGAACGAGCTGGCACTGCAGCAGTTCGAAGGGGCGATCTCGGACCGACCCGAGGTGATGGAGTGCTACCTGATGGCCGGCGACCCGGATTACCTGATCCGGGTGCTGGTGCCGACGATCCAGTCGCTGGAGCGCTTCATGATGGATTTTTTGACCAAGGTGCCGGGTGTCGCCAACATCCGCTCGAGCTTTGCGCTCAAGCAAGTACGCTACAAAACCGCGTTGCCGCTGCCGGCGAATGGCATCAGCCTCGGTTCTTGAATTAACACAGGACAGAATGTGGGAGGGGGTCCCCCCACATTGTTTAATCGCATTTCATAGTTGGTTGAGTGGGATCTTCAGGTAGGTCACGCCGTTCTCTTCCGCCGGCGGCATATTCCCCGCCCGCACATTCACCTGGATCGCCGGCAGCAGTAATGTCGGCATGCCCAACCCGGCATCGCGCTGGGTGCGCATCGCCACGAACGCCGCCTCATCCACGCCGTCATGCACATGGATATTCCCCGCGCGCTGCTCGGCCACGGTGGTCAGGCATTTGGCTTCGCGACCTTCAGGCGGGTAGTCATGGCATACGTACAGTTGGGTGTGCGGTGGGAAGGCCAGCAACCTGCGCATCGACGCATACAACTGCCGCGCATCGCCGCCGGGGAAGTCGCAGCGGGCGGTGCCCACGTCGGGCATGAACAGCGTGTCACCCACCAGGATCAAGCGGTCGTCGATCAGGTAGGCCATGTCTGCCGGGGTATGCCCCGGTACATGCAGCGCCTGGGCTTTTATCGCGCCGATATGAAAGATTTCATCCGGCGCGAACAAATGATCGAACTGCGAGCCATCGGCGCGAAATTCAGGCTCCAGGTTGAACAGGTGCTTGAACACGTCCTGTACCTGGCTGATGCACTGGCCAATGGCGATCTTGCCGCCCAGCGTGCGGCGCAGATACGGCGCGGCCGACAGATGGTCAGCATGGGCGTGGGTCTCCAGCAGCCACTGCACCTGCAAACCGTGCTCGCGGACAAAGGCGATGACCTTGTCGGCCTGGCGCGTGTCGGTGCGCCCGGATGCCGGGTCGTAGTTGAGCACCGAGTCGACAATGGCGCAGGGGCCGCCGTCCGCTGCATAGACGACGTAGGTGTAGGTCGACGACGCCTCGTCCAAAAAGGAATGAATCAACGCTGACATGACGGCTACCCCTGCTGCTGAAAAAAGTGATTACAATCACTTTACATTTACACATAATGTTTCGAGCTTAAGTGACGCAAAGGACCCGAGGCAAATGGAATCTACTCTGAGTGAAGGCGAAGTTGCCCAGTTGCGCGCATCGGCGTCCAAGGCCTGTGCCTTGCTCAAGGCCCTGGCCAATGAGGATCGCTTGTTGATCCTGTGCCAACTCACCCAGGGCGAGCGCAACGTCGGTGAGTTGGAAACCATGACCGGCGTGCGCCAGCCCACGCTGTCACAGCAGTTGGGCATCTTGCGTGATGAAGGGTTGGTCGCCACCCGTCGGGAAGGCAAATACATCTTCTACGGGTTGGCCAGCCACGAAGTGATTCAAGTGATGAAGACCCTGTCCGGCCTGTACTGCGGCGCGGTGATAAAAAGCTGGGCGTGACGCCATACGGCAGCGACCCTTGTGTGCATTGACGATAAAAGGCAATAGACCATGACCGACCAACACTGGGGCCCAACCATCAGTGGCGATATCGTCGTCATCGGCGGCGGTTCGGCAGGCATCGGCCTGCTGGCCAGCCTGCTCAAGCGCGACCCGCACCTGAATATCACCCTTGTCGAACCCAGCGATCACCACTGTTACCAACCGGCCTGGACCCTGGTCGGCGGTGGCGCCTACGACATTAAAAAGACCCGTCGCCCTCTGGCGGACGTGCTGCCCAACGGTGTCACCTGGGTGCAGGCGGCCGTCACTGAGCTGCTGCCGGACGAACACACCCTGGTACTCGACAGCGGCCAGCGCGTCACCTGGAACAACCTGATCGTCTGCCCCGGCCTGCGCCTGGCCTGGGAAAAAATCGAAGGCCTGGAAAACACCCTGGGCCAGCACGGCGTCACCTCCAACTACCGCTACGAACACGCGGCCTACACCTGGCAATTGGTGCGGCAGCTCAAGGGCGGCAAGGCGATCTTTACCCAGCCGGCGATGCCGATCAAATGCGCCGGTGCGCCGCAAAAGGCCATGTACCTGTCTTGCGACCATTGGCTCAAGCAGGGCAACCTCAAGCACATCGACGTGGAATTCAACCTGGCTGGCGCAGCGTTGTTCGGCGTGGCGACCTTTGTGCCGCCGCTGATGAACTACGTAGCAAAATACAACGCGCGCCTGGCCTTCAATGCCAACCTGGTAAAGGTCGACGGCCCGGCACGCAAGGCCTGGTTTGAAGTGAAGGACGCCGAGGGCAATGTCACCGTCGAGGAAAAATCCTTCGACCTGTTGCACGTTGTTCCCCCGCAGGTCTCCCCGGACTTTATCCGCCACAGCCCACTGGCCGATGCTGCCGGCTGGTGCGAAGTGAACCCCCACAGCTTGCAACACCTGCGCTACCCGCACATTTTCGGCCTGGGCGATGTGTGCGGCACCACCAATGCCAAGACCGCCGCCGCCGTGCGCAAACAGATCGTAGTGGTTGCCGAAAACCTGCTGGCCCTGCGCAAGCAGGCGCCGCTGCCGCTCAAGTACGACGGCTACGGTTCCTGCCCGCTGACGGTAGAGAAGGGCAAGGTGGTACTGGCCGAGTTCGGCTACGGCGGCAAACTGCTGCCGACGTTCCCCCTCGACGCTACCAAGGCGCGGCGTTCGATGTGGTTCCTCAAGGCCACGCTGCTGCCGTGGTTCTACTGGAACGGCATGCTCAAGGGGCGCGAGTGGCTGACCCGCTTGAGCAAGGTGGACTGAATGCTGCTGGCCAGTGTGTTGGGGTTGTTGATGGGCCTGGTCATGGGCCTTACCGGCGCGGGTGGCGGCATCCTCGGCGTGCCGGCGTTGGTGCTGGGCCTGGGCTTGAGCATGACCCAGGCCGCGCCGGTGTCGTTGCTGGCGGTGGGCGCGGCGGCGGCCGTCGGTGCGATTGATGGCTTGCGCCACGGCCTGGTGCGTTACCGCGCCGCGCTGCTGATCGCCTTGCTCGGCGCACTGTTTTCGCCGTTGGGAGTGTTTGTCGCCCATCAACTGCCGGAGCCGTTGCTGATGGGCCTGTTCAGTGCGCTGATGGTGCTGGTGGCCTGGCGCATGTTGCAGCGGGAAAAAGTCGACGCCGGGCCGAGCGACCATGGCGCCGCGTCCTGGGGCCAGAAGAACTGCATGCTCAACCAGCAGACCGGGCGCCTGGCCTGGACCGCCAAATGCAGCGCCACCCTGGCTGCGCTCGGCGCCGTGACCGGCGCGGTGTCCGGTTTGCTTGGCGTGGGCGGCGGTTTTCTGATCGTGCCAGCGTTCAAGCAGCTCACCGATGTACAGATGCGCGGCATCGTCGCCACGTCGCTGATGGTCATCAGCCTGATTTCGCTGATCGGCGTGGCGGGGGCGTTGCATGCCGGCGTGCGCATCGAACCGGTCGGGTGGATGTTCATCGGCGCCAGCATCGTCGGCATGCTGGTCGGCCGACGCCTGTGTTCGGTGATCCCCGCGCGTGCCTTGCAGGTGGGGTTTGCCGGCCTCTGTGTACTGGTTGCCGTGGGCATGTTGGCCAAGGCCGGTCTTACGCATTAAGTGCCGGGCCTGCGAGCGGGCCCGTCTTACGCCAGAATTGCCGGGCACCCGCTGCCCGCCCAAAGCACCTTCAAACCACGGCCAAGGCAGCGTAGTCCGTGGCCTGGCGCCTTTCGATAATCGCCTCCGACATCAAGTCCCCGTTGCGGAGCGCGTTATGCATAACAATAAAAATGTCCCCCTGCGTCTGTTACCTGCGTTTATCGTCGGCCTGAGCCTCAGCCCGTGGGCTGGCGCCGAAATCATGCTGTACGACAAGGACGAAACCACCTTTTCCACCGACGGCTACATCAACGCTTTCTACGTCAACAGCGATGTGGACCGCGCCGGCGACCAGTACGACCGCCGTCAATCCCGCGTGAAGATGGGCTTTCTGCCCAACTACCTGGGCTTCAACATGAGCAAGCAGGTCGACGACCTCAAGCTCGGCGCCCGCGCCTCGTTCTGGGTCACCATCAACGACAGCGAAACCAACGGCACCGACACCGCCATCGACGTGCGCCAGTTCTACGGCACCGTGGCCAACCCCGAGTGGGGCGAAGTGCTGATCGGCAAGGACTTCGGCCTGTTCGCCCGCTCCAACATCCTGCTCGATGAACTGCTCGCCGGTTACGGCCAGGTCAGCGACAGCCTCGGCCTGGTGGACGGCGGCGGAGTGTCGTTCGGCAATATCGGCAGCGGTTACCCGTACCCGTTCCCCACCTCGCAGATCACCTATCGCACTCCGGTGATGGACGGCCTGCGCGTGGCCGTCGGCATCATGGACCCGGTCGACACCAACGACAGCAGCGCCGTGGGCAAGGCCTACCAGGAGAACCCGCGCACCGAAAGCGAGGTCACCTACCAGTTCGACCTGGGCGGGGCGAAGATCTACAGTTGGCTCAACGGCAGCTACCAGACCTCCGATAACACCGACTCCTCCGTGGCCTCGGTCACCTCCAAGGGCCTGGGTTATGGCGTGCAAGCCAAAATGGGCGGCTTGTCGCTGACCGGTTCCGGCTTCCAGGCCAAGGGCATCAACCCGTTCTTCACCAACAATGCCGGGGAAGCCACCCTGCGTAATGTGGACAGCAACGGCTACCTGGTGCAGGGCTCGTACAAACTGGGCAAGAACCGCCTGGCGCTGTCCTACGGTAAAACAAAGGATGACGGCAACGGCGTGGTGGGCAGTGGCGCGGATTATGAGACGCGCGGGGTTGCGCTGTTTCATGACGTGAATGACAACCTCAAGCTGGTGGCCGAGTACAACCAGTTCCAGATCAAGGGGCATGACACCAGCGCCCAGAATGAAGACACCGATACCTTCGCCGTTGGTGCTGTCTTGACTTGGTAATGCGGTTAACTGTGGGAGGGGCGGTGCGACGATTCGACTTGCCCCTCCCGCATTTTGATCTCCATCAGTCTTGAGAGAGTCATCCCATCGCATCCCCCTACCCAGTACACAAGTAGCATAGGTCCCGCCCCCCAGCCCTTTGTACACTCATGCCTCAGAGGGGGAACCAACGATGCATAACAGTGAAGGCGTAGTCAGCGCCATGTCCCAGGCCACCGACGCGGGGCAGGCGGCTGAGGAGTTGGCCCGCCAACTGCTGCACCCCTACCTGGGGTTTGTGCTGTTTTTCTGTTCGGCTTCCTACGATTTGCAGGCGTTGGGCCAGGCCTTGCAACAGTGTTTCGGCAATGTGCGCGTGGTGGGTTGCACCAGCGCCGGCGAGATCACGCCCCAGGGCTACGGGCGCAATTGCGTCACGGCGGTGGGCTTCAACCACGCGCATTTCTCCATCGCCACCGAGTTGATCGACCAGGTGGAACACTTCAGCCTGATCGACGCCCAGCACATGGTCGAACGGCTGGTCGGCGGCTGCCGCAGCAATACCCTGGCCCCCATCAAAGGCAACACGTTTGCCCTGACCCTGCTCGATGGCCTGTCCAGCCGCGAAGAGATGGTGCTCGCCGCCCTCAGCGCCGCCCTTGGCGATATCCCGCACTTTGGCGGCTCGGCCGGCGACGACAACTTCCTCACCCACACCCACGTCTACTTCAACGGCGCCTTTCACAGCGGCGCGGCGGTGGTGGTGCTGGTCAATACCTGGCTGGATTTCGAAGTGTTCACCACCCACCACATCCTGCCGCGTGCCGAAAAACTGGTGGTGACCGGTGCCGACAGCCCCTCGCGCCGGGTCTACGAGCTCAACGCCGAACCCGCCGCCGAAGAATACGCGCGGCATATCGGCGTGGCGGTGGCCGACCTCGACCATCGGGTCTTTGCCGCTCACCCGCTGGCGGTGCGCATCCATGACCAGTACTACGTGCGCGCCATCCAACAGGTGCATGAAGACCTCAGCTTGAGTTTCTACTGCGCCGTGGAAAACGGCATCGTGCTGACCGTGATGAAGCCCGGCCCGATCCTGCCCAACCTGGACAGCCTGTTCGACGGCCTGCAGTCGCGCCTCGGCGAACTCTTGCTGACCATCGGCTGCGACTGCTTCCTGCGCCGCCTGGAATTGGAAGACGCCGGCAACCTGGAACAGATCGGCAGTTTCCTGCAAGCCAAACGGGTGATGGGCTTCAACACCTACGGAGAACAGTTCAATGGCATGCATATCAACCAGACCTTCACCGGGGTCGCCATTGCCAGAGGCCGGCGCTGAACTGCTCGCCCAGGTTGCCCAGCTGCAACAGGACAACCACAAGCTGGCCCGGATCAACGCCGCGCTGATCGAACGCATCGAGTCCGGCATGAGCCAGGGCAATAACCCGTACACCACCTTCCAGCATTCGGTGGTGCTGGCCGAGCAAGTGCGCGAACGTACCGATGCGCTGAACCAGGCGATGGCCGAACTCAAGGCCAGCAACCACCTGCTGATCAACGCCCGGCTGCGCGCCGAAACCCTGCGCGGCGAACAAGTGGCGGCGCAGAAAGCCCAGGAAAGCGAGCGCTGGATTCGCCTGATCACCGATAACGTACCGGCGCTGATCGGCTACCTGAATGCCGACCTGGTCTATGAGTTCACCAATAAAGTCTACGAAGAATGGTACTGCTGGCCGCGCGGCATGATGCTCGGCCAGAGCCTGCGCGAAGTGCACAGCGAACAGCACTGCCAGCGCCTGGACGCCTACGTCGCCCGCGCCCTGGCCGGGGAGAGCGTGACCTTCGAATTCGCCGAGACCAATATCAATAACCAGGAACGCTACATGCTGCGCTCCTACGTGCCGAACATGCTGGCCAGTGGCGAAGTGGTGGGGATCTTTGTGTTGATCCGCGACATCACCGAACGCCGCCGCACCGCTGAAGCGCTGCATCAGGCCTATCAGCACCTGGAACAGCGCGTCGCCCAGCGCACCTCGGAACTCACGGCGCTCAATGACCAATTGCTCAAGGAAATCGACGAGCGCCGGCGCATGGAAAGCCGCCTGCGCGAGGCCAAGCTGGAGGCTGAACAGGCCAACCTGTCAAAAACCAAGTTCCTCGCGGCCGTCAGCCACGACCTGCTGCAACCGCTCAACGCCGCACGGCTGTTCACCAGCGCCTTGTTGGAGCGCCCGAGTGAAAAACTGGTGCGCAACGTGAGCAATTCCCTGGAAGACGTGGAAAACCTGCTGGGTACCCTGGTGGATATTTCCAAGCTGGACGCCGGGGTGATCAAGGCCGATATCGCGCCGTTCGCCTTGAGCGAATTGCTCGATAACCTGGCCGTCGAGTACACCGAATTGGCCCGCAGCGAAGGGCTGGAGCTGCACTTCATCGGCTGTTCCGCGCTGGTGCGCAGCGACATCCAGCTATTGGCGCGGATCCTGCGCAACCTGCTGAGCAACGCGATTCGCTACACCTATCAAGGGCGCATTGTGCTGGGGTGTCGGCGCCAGCATCAGCGCTTGTCGATCCAGGTGTGGGACAGCGGCATGGGCATTGCCGAGGAGCGGCTGGAGGAGATTTTCCAGGAGTTCAAGCGCGGCGATGTGCAGCGCCCGGACCAGGATCGCGGCTTGGGCCTGGGGCTGGCGATTGTGGAAAAAATTGCCGGCATTCTGGGGCACCGCATCACAGTCAAATCCTGGCCGGGCAAGGGCTCGATGTTTGCAGTGGAGGTGCCGTTGAGCGCCACCGCGCCCAAGTCATTGCCCCTGCCGTGCATGAGCGAGGCGTTGCTGGAGCGCTTGCAGGGCGCCCGGGTGTGGGTGCTGGATAACGACGCGGCGATCTGCGCAGGCATGCGCACCTTGCTCGAAGGTTGGGGCTGCCAGGTCGTGACGGCGTTATCCGAAGAAGACCTGGCGCGGCAGGTGGACAACTACCATGCCGAGGCGGATTTGCTGATTGCCGATTACCACCTCGATGACGACCAGAACGGCGTCGACGCCGTGGCCCGCATCAACGCCCGGCGCGCCAGCGCGATCCCGGCGATGATGATCACCGCCAACTACAGCAACGAGCTCAAACAGCAGATCCGCGAGTTGGGGCACACCTTGATGCACAAGCCGGTGCGGCCGATGAAGCTCAAAACCGCCATGAGCCACCTGCTCGGCCGTCCCTGACAAACACAAAACCAGTGTGGGAGGGGGCTGTGTGGTTGCTGTGGGCTCAGCGGCGCAGGTAGGAGCCGAAATCGATATCTCCGGCACTCAATATCGCCTGCACGCGGTTATGCACATTCAGCTTGCGCAAGATCGCTGATACATGGGCCTTTACCGTGGTTTCGGCAATTTCCAGGGTGTACGCGATCTGTTTGTTCGACTCGCCCTTGGTCATGCGTTCGAGCACCAGCAACTGCTTGCGCGTGAGGGCCTGCAATAGCTCGGGGGCGAAGCCCGGGTTTTCGTTGAGGCGCCTGTGGGTGCCGGTTTTCTGGGTGCGGATGATGTCGGGCGGCAAGTACACATTGCCGTTGAGAATCTGCTGGATCGCCTCGGTCATTTGCAGGCGTGGCGAGGACTTGGTGATAAAGCCCACCGCGCCATAGGTGATGGCTTGCAGCACGATCTGCTTGTCCTGCTCGGCCGAGACGATCACCACCGGGATGGTCGGTGCCTCGTTGCGCAGGTTGATCAAACCGTTGAGGCCGTGCATGCCGGGCATGTTCAGGTCCAGCAGGATCAAATCGAGGTCATCGTGTTCCTGGGTCAGGGCAAGCGCGCTGTCCAGGTCGGCGGTTTCCATCACCTCGCTGCCGGGGAAGCCGTCGCTGATGACGTTGTGGATCGCCTCGCGAAACAGCGGGTGATCGTCGGCAATCAAGATCTTGTACATGGCCGTTCACCTTCTTGTTGTGGTTTTTTATTGAAAGGGTTCGGGTGTCGCAGCCGTCACTGGCAGTTGTGCCGCTTCCCAGGCATCCAACCCGTCGCGATACCAATACACAGAGGTATAGCCCAGGTTGGCGGCACGTTTTACCGCGTTCCAACTCAGCCAGCAATCGGCGCGGCAATAGAACACCAGCGGGCGTGCGAGGTCGCCGTCGGTGAACTTATACAGGTGGCGCACGAAGTATCCCTGCCACTCGGGCGTGAGGTCGCCGTCGCCGGTGTTGGCCAGCCAGTGGCTGCCGGGCAGGTTGGCGTGGGGCTGGTCTTCGATGAAGCGACCTTGCAGCCATGGGCGGCGATACACGTCAATCAGCACCGGCGCCGGCGTTTGCTCGAGCAGGGTTTGCAGGGCCGGGGTGTCGACAACGGCCGCCCCCGGCAGTTGATCGGGCGTGGGGCTGCGGTACAGGCTGATGCGATAGCCGTCGGCGGAAAACAGCGGGGAGTCGGCCTGGGCGTTGACACAGAGCAGGCACAGTAACGCCAACAGAGGCAGTCGGGCAGGCAGCATGGCGGGTCAATCCTTATCGTTATGTCGCCATTACACGTGAGTCGCGCTGCCTTGGGAATGCGACGATAGACAGCAAAACCAGTACTAAAGTAGTAGTTTTGCCGCCCTCAGCCTTTTTTGCGCAGTGCCGCGTGCTGGGGGTTGAAGGTCAGCACCGCCAACAATGCGAACAACGCTGTCAGCCCCACGCACACCGCCATCGCCAGCCCGGCGAAGCGCTCATACAGGGCAAAGCGCACCAGTTCCACGGCGTGGGTAAACGGGTTGATCGCGCACAACCAGTACAACCCTTCGCTGGAGTCGCGCATCTTCCACAGCGGGTACAGCGCCGACGACAGGAAAAACAGCGGGAAGATCACGAAGTTCATCACGCCGGCAAAGTTCTCCAATTGGCGAATCGCATTCGACAGCAACAAGCCCAGGGCGCTGAGCATCAACGCCACCAGCAGCAACGCGGGCAGGGCGATCAACAGCCCCATGGCCGGCGGGCGCACGCCGTAAACCCAGGCAATGGCGAGGAACGCATACACCTGCAACAGCGAGATCAACGCAGTGGCCAATAGTTTGCTGCACAGCAAAAACGTGCGCGGCAGCGGGCTGGTCAACAGCACGCGCATGCTGCCCATCTCGCGGTCGTAGACCATCGACAGCGAGCCCTGCATGCCGTTGAACAGCAGGATCATGCAGGCCAGGCCGGGGATGATGTAGACCTCATAGGGGATGTAGGTGTCGTAGGGCTCGATCACCGAGATGCCCAGGGCCGCGCGGAACCCGGCGGCAAACACCACCAGCCACAACAGCGGGCGCACCAGCGCGCTGAGAAACCGCGTGCGCTGCAACACAAAGCGCAGCCATTCGCGCAGCACGATGCCGCGCAGGCACTGCCAATAAGCGTTCATGCCGTGGCCCCCGCAATGGCGGGGCGCGTCAGCCGGGCGAACAGGCTGCCCAGGTCATCGCCCTGTTGTTGAGTGAGCACATCGACTTGCCCGCTGGCCACCAAGCGGCCCTGATGCAGAACCATCAGTGCGTCGCTGGCCTGCACCTCATCCAGCAAGTGGGTGGTCCACAGCACGCTGATGCCGTGTTCGGCGCACAGGCTGCGCACGTGCCGGTTCAGGGCCAGGCGGCTGGCGGGGTCGAGGCCGACGCTGGCTTCGTCGAGCAGCAGCACGCGCGGCGCGTGCAGCAACGCGCGGGCAATTTCCACACGGCGGCGGTGCCCGCCGTTGAGTTCGCGAACCTTTTCGCGGCGTCGCTCAGTGAGGGCCTGGCGCGTCAGTTCGGCTTCGACCCGCGTGTTGGCCTGGCGTCGCGACAAGCCATGCAGCGCGGCGTGGTAACGCAGGTTCTGCTCCACGCTCAAGTCCAGGTCCAGGGTGCTTTGCTGGAACACCACGCCCAACTGGGTGAGGGCGGCGCGCGGTGCCTCGCGCAGGGAATGCCCGCTCACGCGAATGTCGCCCGACTGCAGGTCATACAGCCGGGTCAGCAGGGCGATCAAGGTCGATTTGCCGGCGCCATTGGGGCCCAGCAACGCCGCAAATTGCCCGGCTGCGAGGCTGAAACCCACCTCGTTCAAGGCCTGGCGCGAGCCATAGGCGAAACTCAGCGCGCTGACCTCCAGGGCGCTCATGGCGTTACCACCACGCCCCAGGGGTAGCGCCCGACTTTTACCGACTTGATCACCTTGAGGCTGTCCACATCGATCACCGACACATCACCGCTCACGCCGTTGGTGGCCAGCAGTTGTTTCTGGTCCGGGGTAAACGCCATCTGCCACACGCGGCGGCCCACCAGCAGGTAGTCGAGGATCTCGAAAGTCTTGGCGTCGATCACCGCCACATGGTTGGCCGGGCCGAGGGCGACAAAGCCGTATTTGCCGTCGGCGCTGAGTTTGATGCCCACCGGTTGCACCTTGTCCGGGTGGACGCCCTTGATCTTGAACGTCAGGGTCTTGAGAACCGCGCGGCTGGCCACGTCGAGAATGGTCACGGTGCCGCCGATTTCCGCCGAGGCCCACAGCTGCGAGCCATCGCTGTTGAATTCGACAAACCGTGGGCGCTGATCCACCAGGGTGCTGTCGGCCAGGGTCTGGGTGCTGGTGTCGATCCAGTGCAGCATGTTCGTGGTTTCGCTGGTGTTCACCGCCCATTTGCCGTCCGGGCTCACCGCCATGCCCTCGGGCTCGACGCCGACGTTGATCTGGCCGAGCACCTTGGACGTCTCGGTGTCGATCACCGTGACCAGCGCATCGTCTTCGTTGGACACATACAACCAGCGGTTATTGGGGTGCAGGGCGAACTGCTCGGGGTCTTTGCCGGAGGGCAGTTCCTTGATGATCTTGCGCGTGGCCACGTCCATCACCTGCACACGGTCCGAGTCGCTGGCGCAGATGTACAGCAGCTTGTTGTCATGGGACAGCAGCAGGCCCCGCGGGCGCTGGCCGACCTTGAGCGTGTCGGTGACTTGCAGGGTCTGCAGGTCGATCAGGCTCAGGCTGTTGTCTTTTTCATTGGAGACCCAGGCGGTACTGGCCACGGCGTGCCCGGCGGCAAGCAGCAGGGCGCATGAGAGCAGGGTGCGGCGCATGGCGGATTCCTTATTATTGTGGGGTGGCGATCAGGGATAGCGGCACGTCACCTCGGGCTTGTCATAGCCCAGGCTGTCCATTTCATTGGTGGGGTGCAGGAAGCCGTCCTGGGGTGAGGTGCTCACCAGGGCGCGCGGTTGCACGATAGGAATCGGCTGGCGCAACTGGCCGTTCCAGGGGCGATAGCTGAGCTTGCGACCCTTGAAACCGTCCAGCGGCAGCTGTTCGCTGATCGCCAGTTGGCGGATCGCCATGGGGTCGGCCTGGCGTAACCGGCTCACCGCACTGGCAACGCTGCGCACGGCCATCCAGGCGGCGAAGTCGCGGTCGTTCATCCAGCGCCCGGTCAGGGCCTCAAAGCGTTTTTGCAATTGGGCCGCGCCGTAGGTCTCGACGGTTTTGTGCCAGCCGGTCGGCGTGAGGCCCTGCGTACCGGCGACGGGGCGGGGGTACCAGGTTTGATAGGGGACGTACTCGCCGAAGTCGCCGCGCTCATCGGCCACCAGCACCACCTCGTATTCGGCGGTCTGGGTGAACAGCGGCATATCCGCCTGGGCGCTGCGGCGTTGGTCGTTATCGAAACGCCAGGCTTTTTCCGCCACCAGTTGCACGCCAAAACGCTTGGCGGCGCGGCGCAGGGCGGCGGCGTAGGCCTGGTCGTCTTCGGTGGGGCCGACGATCAGCAGCGCCTTTTGCCATTTGCGCAGCACCAAAAACTGCGCCAGCGCGTCGGCGAGCATCGCGCGGCTGGGCAGGGTATGCAGCACGTTGCCCAGGCAGTCGGTGCTGCGCAGGCTGTCATCGGGGCTGCCGGCGTTGAACAACAGGCTGTCGGGCAGGGCGGCGCTGAGTTGACGCAGGCTGGCGGTGGGCGCGTTCACCACGAACAGGCGCAGGCCCTGGTCATGTTGCACCTTGGCGGCGGCAAGCAGCGCCTCGGCCGTGTCCACCGTGGCGCTGGCCAGGCTGTAGCGTTGATTGAGAAAGGCGCCGGTGCTGTTGCTGTCGATGATCGCCAGTTCGGCGCCGCGTTGCCCGGCATCGGCGGGTTCGGTAATCACATTCGACAGCAGCGGCCCAGGGTCAGGTCGATAGCCCAGGTAGCCGAGCTGCACCTGCAACGGCGTCTGGGCAGCCTGGCCGGTGGTGGCCCAGGCGATCGCCATCAGGCAGACCACGGCATAAGGGGCGAGCTGGCGCATAAGGCACTCCATGACAGGTAGCGCCAGCATAGGAAGGCTTACGGTCGCTGCAAATATGCAGAAAGTACCGCCGAGCCAGTACCAAGGTAGTAGCCCCCCGCGCGCTGCGCGGTTTTAGCATGGAGCACCACGGGCCTATTCACAGGAGTGACACCAGCATGCGCGTCTTGTCGGCCTTGTGGCGGATCAACCTGTGGGTGTGCGGCTTCTTCGTGCTGGTCACCTGTGCCTGCACTGCGTTGTTGCTGCACCAGGCCCTGGCGGATGTGGAACGCGAGCTGCAATCGGCCGAAGCGGTGGTGCACTACCTGAGCGAGACCGCCGAACGCGACCCCGCCAGCCTGCAACCCAGGCTCACCGCCAGCCTGCGCCATGTGCGCGTGCACTGGCTCAAGCCTGGCGAGACCGCGCAGGCGCCCACGGCGCAGGGCCCGGATGCCTGGCTCGGGCGCCTGTTGTTCGTCGAGGCACGGCGCACGGCCCAAGTGCTGGACTTACCGGACGGTCGACGCGTGTCCATCGCGGTAGACCCACGGGATGAAATCGACGAAGTCTGGGACTCCCTGCAACAACTGTTGGGCCTGTGCGCCCTGGCGCTGGCGCTGAGCCTGTTGACCATCCGCTGGGCGGTGCGCCGTGGCATGGGCGTGCTCGATGAGCTGCTGCGCGCCCTGCAACAGGTGTGTGCCGGCCGGCTCAATGTGCGCCTGCGCAGCGAAGGCGCGCCGGAAGCGCGGCAATTGGCGCTGCACTTCAATCGCATGACCCACGCCCTGGAACAGGCCCGCACCGACAACACCCAACTCACCCAAACCTTGCTGGCGGTGCAGGAGCAGGAACGCACCCACCTGGCCCAGACCCTGCACGACGACCTTGGCCAATACCTGGCCGGTATCCGCGCCCAGGCGTGCCTGTTGCGCCTGGTGGCCGATCAGCCGCAAATGCTCACGCGCACCGTGGGGTTGCTGGAGGCGCATTGCGAGCATTTGCAGCAAGGTTTTCGCGCGCTGGTTCACGACCTGTACCCGGTGGCCCTGCAACATCTGCCGATGGCTGAGGCGTTCGCCATGCTGGTGACGCAGTGGCAGGCCAGCCATGGCATCCCGTGCCGGTTGCAGGTCAGTGCCGATCTGCCGGCGCTATCCGGCGCCAGCAAGACCCACCTGTATCGCCTTCTCCAGGAAGCCCTGACCAACATCCTGCGGCATGCCGACGCCAGCCAGGTGCGCGTGCGCCTGCAGCATCGCGGTTCACGCCTGCGCCTGTGGGTGCGCGATAACGGACGCGGCGCAGACACCCCCCAGCGGCCCGGCGTGGGCCTGCATTCGATGGCCGAACGCGCGCGCTGCCTGGGCGGCGAACTGAAGATCCTCAGCCACCCCGGCGCCGGTTGGGCGCTGGCGTTGAACATGCCATTGGAGGCCGGATGAATATTCTGTTGGTGGATGACCACGCCGTGGTGCGCCAGGGTTACGCCAGCCTGTTGCGCGCCGTGCTGCCGGCGGTCGAGGTACGCGAGGCCGCCAGTGGCGAAGAAGCGTTGAGCCGGGTGCAGGAAGCGGTGCCGCACCTAGTGATCATGGACTTCGGCCTGCCGGGCATCAGCGGCCTGGAAACCACCCGCCGCCTGCGCCAGCGCCTGCCGCAGCTGCGCGTGCTGTTTTTCAGCATGCACGACGAATTGCCGCTGGTGCGCCAGGCCCTGGAGGCCGGGGCCTGGGGCTACCTGACCAAAAGCTCGGCGCCCGAAGTGTTGATCGAAGCGGTGCGGCGCATCCTCGACGGCCACGCCTACATCGAACAGGCCCTGGCCACCGAACTGGCCTATACCCCCAGCGATCAACGCCTGCAGGGCATGACCCCACGCGAGCTGGAAATCTTCCTGATGCTGGCCAAGGGCACCCCCACCCGTGCGATAGCCGACCGGCTCAATATCAGCAGCAAGACCGTGTCCAACCACCTGACCCTGCTCAAGAGCAAATTGCAGGTCAGTTCCCATGCTGAACTGGTGCATTTGGGAATCGACATGGGGGTGGTGCGGGTGGCTGGATAAGCGGGCCAGCGTGTTTGACGGGAGCCTGAGATCAAAAGCTCGGGCAACAGCAAAAGCAAAAGCCAGAGCTGAGGCTGGCTGAGCTCTATTTGATCGATGGAGATAAAACTGTGGGAGGGGGCTTGCTCCCGATAGCGGTGGGTCAGTTGACGTATCTGCAACTGATGTACGGCTATCGGGAGCAAGCCCCCTCTCACATTTGAATGGCGGTGTGCTAACGGTCCCAGGTGGTGGGGCAGTCCGTGCAGCCCTCCAGGTTGGCGTCCTGGAAGTTCGCGTAGTGCTGGCGACTGCCGGTGAGTGTCGCTTTTTCCAGGTTGCTCTCGCCAAACTTGGCTTCCTGCAAGTTCGCGTCACGCAGGTCTGCCCCTTGCAGGTCCGCCTTGCTCAACCAGGTCATTTCCAGATCCGCTGCACGCAGGTTGGCCTTGTGCATCTTCGCTCCCGACAGCCGTGCGAATTGCAGGTAGGCCGCGCTGAGGTTGGCGTTTTCAAACTGCGCGCCCTGGGCAAACAGGCCCCAACCCTGGATCGCCATCAGCGTGGCGCCGGTAAAGTCGGCCAGGCGCAGGTTGCTTTGTTGCAGGCTGGCGCGGGTGAGGTTGGCGCCTTGCAGTTGGGCTTTTTCCAGGTTGGCCAGGTCGAGCGTGGCGTGGCGCAGGTCCGCACCGCGCAGGTCGGCGCCGGCCAGGTTCATGTTGCCGAGGTTCTGGTTGCGCAGGTTGGCACCCTGCAGGTTGGCGCCGGGGCATTGGCTGTGTTCGGCGATGGTGCAGCCGTTGATGATCAGCGGGGCGTCGTCGCCATCATCGGCGTGGGCCAGGGGCAGGGCGAGCAGGAGTAACAAGGGTATGTAGTTCATCACGAGACCTCTGGGGATCCTGTAGCGAGCGAGCTTGTGGGGTGAGCGGGGCAAGCCCGTTCACCACAAAAAAGCGCGGCCCGGCATTGGCTGATGGGTTATTTCTGGGCGGTCTTGTTATCCCAACTCGGGATCTTGAACACCCAGAACGACCCACCCTGTGCCACCGGCTTGGTCAGCTCAGCCATGTCGCCGCCCCACAACGGCACCGCGCCGCCATAACCGACAGTCACGCCGATGTACTGCTCGCCATCCTGCTCCCAGGTGATCGGCGGCGAGACGATGCCGCTGCCGGTCTGGAACTTCCACAGCTCCTTGCCGGTTTTCGCGTCGAAGGCCTTGAAGAAACCGTCGCCGGTGCCGGTGAACACCAGGTTGCCCTTGGTCGCCAGCACGCCGGCCCACAATGGCAGGTGTTCCTTGTGCTCCCACACCACCTTGCCGGTGGTGGGGTTCATCGCCCGCAGGGTGCCGACGTGGTCGTCATACATGCGCTTGATGCGAAACCCCATGCCCAGGTACGCCGAGCCCTTCTTGTAGTTGACCTCTTCGGTCCAATATTCCTCTTTCCACTGGTTGCCCGGGATGTAGAACAGCCCGGTGTCCTGGCTGTAGGCCATGGGGTTCCAGTTCTTGCCCCCCAGGAACGGCGGCGAGACTTCCACCGGTTTGCCTTTGGTTTCGCCGGGCAATGGCTTGGCCGGGCGCTGGCCTTCGTTCTCGACCGGGCGGCCGGTCTTCAGGTCGATGTGGCTGGCCCAGGTGATGTTGTCCACGAACGGGAAGGCGTTCTGCAGCTTGCCGTTGTTGCGATCGACCACGTAGAAGAAACCGTTGCGGTCGGCGTGGCCGGTGGCCTTGACCACTTTGCCGTCCTTGCCCTTGTAGTCGAACAGCACCAGCTCGTTGTTGCCGGAGAAATCCCACGCGTCGTTGGGGGTGTGCTGGTAGAACCACTTCACTTCACCGGTGCTGGGGTCGACGCCGACCTGGCCGGAGGTGTAGAGGCTGTCGAAGTCGTGGGGGTTGCCGTCCTTGGCCGTCCGCGCCCAGGTGTTCCACGGGCCGGGGTTGCCGGCGCCGACGATGATGGTATTGGTCTCGGCATCGAAACTCGCGCTCTGCCAAGGTGCGCCGCCCCCGTGGCTCCAGGCTTCGACCTTGCCGGTTTCGGTGGTCGGGTCGTTCGGCCACGACGGTGCTTTCACGTCGCCGGTGGGCGTGCTGTCCTTGCCGTTCAGGCGACCCATGTGGCCCTCCACGAACGGGCGCATCCAGACTTCTTCGCCGGTGTCCGGGTCGCGCGCATACAGCTGGCCGACCACGCCGAATTCATCGCCGGAGCTGCCGTGGATCAGCAGTACTTTGCCGCTGACTTTGTCTTTGATCAGCACCGGGGCGCCGGTCATGGTGTAGCCGGCGGCGTGGTCGCCGAATTTTTTGTTCCACACCACTTTGCCGGTGTTTTTGTCGAGGGCGATCAGGCGCGCGTCGAGGGTGCCGAAGTAGATCTTGTCGCCGAAAATCGCCGCACCGCGGTTGACCACGTCACAGCACGGGCGAATGTTGTCGGGCAGGCGGTGGTTGTACGTCCACAGGCGCTTGCCAGTCTTGGCGTCGAGGGCAAATACGCGGGAATAGGACCCGGTGACGTAGACCACGCCGTCGTTGACGATGGCCTGGGACTCCTGGCCGCGCTGCTTCTCATCGCCGAACGAATAGGACCAGGCCGGGGTGAGCTTGAACACGTTCTTGTCGTTGACCTGCGCCAGCGGGCTCCAGCGCTGGGCGTTGGTGCCCATGCCGTATTGCAGCACGTCCTGGGTGGTCAGGTGGTCGTTGGCGATGTCTTCCCAGGTGACGTTGCGCGTCGGTTTTTGGGTAGAAGGGGCAGGCTCGGCGGCGGCAAAGCCGGTGGCACTCAACGACAGGCTGCCGACCAGCAGCAAGGCCTGCACGGCAAGGCTCAACGGTGAACGGGCGGGTAGCGATCTTATTGTCATGGTTGCAGTTCCCAGTGGAGGTTTTGGCCTGCACAGGGTGGAGCGCCGGGGCATTGGGCGGATACGGAAAAAGTCCCGCTGTGGCCGGGAAGACTTCCCGGACCGCCGCTGTTTTAGGCGTGCCCCTCAAGCCCTACTACCAAGGGAGGAGAGGCCGACCACCAAAGCAGCATACGGCCCATGCCCAGGGCTTTCTAAGATGGTTGCCATAGCCTCTGTAATGAGGTTTTGCGTGCAATTCTGAGGGCAAAATAATGACAACAAAACACAATGCCTGGCTCGTGGCTGGCCTGTTGGTGGGTGTGATCGGTGCCGGCTCCGCCTGGGCGCATGGCAACGTGGTTCCGCAAGCGGTGGAAACCAAGGGCCTGACCTCGATCAAAGACGCCGGTGTGCCGGTCGATGCCGACGGCTGGGCGGCGGTGAATCCGTATCGCACCTCGCCGGAACATGACAAGGCCGTGGAAATCGGCTCGTCGGCCTACAACCAGAACTGCGCCGCCTGCCACGGCCTGGAGGCCAAGTCCGGCGGTATCGCCCCGGACCTGCGCATGCTGGATGCGGGCGAGGCCGGTGATGAGTGGTTTGTCGAGCGCGTACGCCATGGCGCGGTGCGCGACGGCCGGGTGTATATGCCCAAAATGGCCGATTACCTGAGCCAGGAAGCGCTGTGGGCCGTGCGTACCTACCTGGACTCCGTGCGCGTCGAGGAGTAAGCCATGCGCCTGTTCGCTTATGTGCTTGGCCTGGCCCTGCTGTGTTGCCAGACGGCACAGGCACAGGTGCGCAGCTATGACCAGATGATCGCCGCCGGCGAGATCAAAGTGGCGGTGTACAAAGACTTCGCCCCCTACAGCTTCCTGGACGGCAGCACGCCACGGGGGGTGGACGTGGAACTGGCCCAGGCCCTGGCCAAGGCGCTGGGGGTGCGGTTGGCGCTGATCTGGGCGCCGGCCGGCGAGAAACTCGACGACGACCTGCGCGACTACATCTGGCGCGGCAGCCCGTTGCACCACCAGCAACTGGCCGACCTGATGATGCGCGCGCCCTACGACCCTGCCTACGCACAAAAGCGCAACGACCAGGGCGAGTTGGAAAACGGCCACGTGGTGATGTTCGGGCCCTACCAGAACGAACAATGGCAGGTGGCGTATGACCGCCGACGCCTGGACAAGGTCGCCAGTGTGGCGGTGTTCGAGCAGCACCCGATTGGCGTCGAAGTCGACAGCGTGCCGTCGTTCTACCTCACCTCGGTATTCAACGGCATGCTCGCCGGCAAGACCCGTCACTACCCCGGCGTGCCCCAGGCGTTCGCGGCGATGAAGGCCGGCGAGGTCGACGCGGTGATGGCCATGCGCGGTGAAATCGACTGGCAGGTGCACGAGGCCCACGACCCGCAACTGGCCCTGGCGCAAAACGCTTACCCCAACATGGGCAAGCAGCGCTGGGAGATCGGCATGGCGGTGCACGAGAGCAATCGCCAGTTGGCCTATGCCGTGGAAGAGGCGCTGGAAGCGCTGATCCGCGATGGCTCGGTGCAGCGCATCTATAGCCACTACGGCCTGCAGTACGAAGTGCCCGACATGTACCAATAGGAGCAGGCGATGAACTGGCGACTGAGCTGCATATTGGCCTGCTGGCTGCCGTTGGCGGCGCACGCCGTGGAGGTCGACCCGGTGCCGTCGGTGATGTGGGCCTTCTACCACAAGCAGTTCCTGGCGGATGCGCCGTTTGTGTTCGACGAGCGGGTCAAGCTGCTGGCGCCGCCGTTCGCCGAGGATGCGCGCCAGGTGCCGCTGGAAATCGACGCCCGTGCGTTCAACGGCGAGGTGGTGAAGATCCTGGCCTGGGCCGAGCTGAACCCGCTGCCGAAGATTGTTGAGTTTGAACCCAAGGCCGGGGTGTTGCCGTGGCTGGCGATCCGTATTCGCATCGAACAGGCCACGCCGTTGCGCGCGGCGGTACTCACCACAGACGGGCTGTGGCACGTCGGCTCGACCCTGATCGACGCCGCCGGTGGTGGCTGCACCGCACCCAGCGTGGTGCGTAGCCAACCGGGGTGGGAGGAGCATATCGGCGAGGTGCTCGGCGGGCGTTACCCACGTGGCGAATTCAGCCGGGTGCGCGTGCAGGTGGCGCACCCGATGGACAACGGCATGGTCAGCGGCATCCCGGAATTTTTTCTCAACCATGCGCAATTGCGTGGCCGGGATGATCAGGTGCTGGCCGAACTGGAGCTGTTCCCGGCGGTCAGCGAAAACCCCAACCTGGCGTTCGATATCGACGCGCCAGGGCCCACCCGCCTGGTGCTGCGTGACAACAGCGGCAACGAATTCGACGCGGCCATCCCCTGACCAGAAGGAGCGCGGCATGCGCTGGATTCTCTTGTTGTGCCTGGGCCTGAGCCTGCCCGCCCTGGCAGACCTCGACTACGCCCTCAAACCCCGACTGATCGCCGACGACACCTGGCTGCTCGAAGGCAGCACCGACAACTTTGCCAAGGCCAATGGCGGCAATATCGTCAACACGGCGTTCATCGTCACCGAGGCCGGCGTGGTGGTGATCGACACTGGCCCGTCGCGGCGCTACGGCGAAGCCCTGCGCCAGGCCATTGCCAAGGTCACCGCCAAACCGGTGGTCCGGGTGCTGATTACCCATCATCACCCCGACCATGCGCTGGGCAACCAGGCGTTCAAGGACGTCCCCATCGGCGCGCTGGCCGACACCACGCAGTTACTGCACGAGCAGGGCGACAGCATGGCGCAGAACCTCTACCGCATGGTCGGCGACTGGATGCGCGGCACCGAAGTGGTGTTGCCCACCCAGGTGCTGGAGCCCGGTGTGCTCAGCGTGGACGGCCACGACCTGCGCCTGCTGGCACTCACCGGGCACACCGGCGCTGACCTGGCGATTCTCGACCAGAGTACCGGCGTGCTGTTTGCCGGTGACCTGGTGTTTTATCAGCGCGCCCTTACCACCCCCAACAGCCCTGGGCTGGCGGTGTGGCTGGCCGACCTCGACACCCTGCAAGCCTTGCCCTGGAGCCTGATCGTGCCCGGCCATGGCCCGGTGGCCAGCGATGCGCAGCCCTTCGCGCAGATGCGCGACTACCTCACCTGGCTCGATCAACTGCTGCGCGACGGCGCCGCCCAGGGCAGCGACATGGCCGAGATGATCCGCAGCCCCATCCCCGAGCGGTTCGCCGCGATCAGCCTGGGCCGCTATGAACTGATCCGCAGCGTCAGCCACCTGTACCCGCGCTACGAGCGCGCGCAGATGCAACGGGTGGATACCCGCTACTAAGGAACTAGCGATCTCGATACTGCGGTCAATTGTGACAATCGCCCCTGCGCCCAAGAATCTGCACCAGACCGGGAAAATTTCCCGGATATAACAAAAAACCGCAGAGGTAGCCGTCATGACCCAACCCGCACGTCGCCAACCCTTCGCCTTGAGTGTGTTGCTCGGTGCCATCCTGTTATCCGGCCAAACCATGGCGGCCGTGACCGACCAGGACATCCTCCAGGACCCGAAAACCCCCGGGCAGATCGTCACCAACGGCCTTGGCGTGCAGGGCCAGCGTTATAGCCCGCTCGATACGCTCAACGTGGACAACGTCAAGGAGCTGCGCCCGGTCTGGGCATTTTCGTTTGGTGGCGAGAAACAGCGCGGGCAGCAGGCGCAGCCGATGGTCAAGGACGGGGTCATGTACCTCACCGGTTCCTACTCGCGGGTGTTCGCGGTGGACGCGCGCACCGGCAAGAAGCTCTGGCAATACGATGCGCGCCTGCCCGATGACATCCGCCCCTGCTGTGACGTGATCAACCGTGGCGTGGCGCTGTATGGCGACCTGGTGTTCTTCGGCACCCTCGACGCCAAGCTGGTGGCCCTGAACAAAGACACCGGCAAAGTGGTGTGGAGCAAGAAAGTCGCCGACCACAAGGAAGGCTACTCGATCAGCGCCGCGCCGCTGGTGATCAACGGCAAACTGATCACCGGCGTGGCCGGGGGCGAGTTCGGTGTGGTGGGCAAGATCGAGGCCTACGACCCGAAAAACGGCGACCTGTTGTGGAGCCGTCCGACCGTCGAAGGCCATATGGGTTACGTCTACAAGGACGGCAAGGCCGTGGAAAACGGTATCTCCGGTGGCGAGGCGGGCAAGACCTGGCCCGGCGACCTGTGGAAGACCGGCGGCGCAGCACCGTGGCTGGGCGGCTACTACGACCCGGAAACCAACCTGCTGTTGTTCGGCACCGGCAACCCGGCGCCGTGGAACTCGCACCTGCGCCCTGGCGACAACCTCTATTCGTCGTCGCGCCTGGCGCTGAACCCGGACGACGGCACCATCAAGTGGCACTTTCAGAGCACGCCCCACGACGGTTGGGACTATGACGGCGTCAACGAGCTGATCTCCTTCAACTACACCGACGGCGGCAAGGAAATCAAAGCGGCGGCGACCGCTGACCGTAACGGCTTCTTCTATGTGCTCGACCGCACCAACGGCAAGTTCATCCGTGGCTTCCCGTTTGTCGACAAGATCACCTGGGCCACCGGCCTGGATAAGAACGGCCGGCCGATCTACAACGAAGCCAGCCGCCCCGGCGCGCCGGGCAGTGAAACCAAGGGCACCTCGGTGTTTGTCGCGCCGGCGTTCCTCGGCGCGAAGAACTGGATGCCGATGGCCTACAACCGCGACACCGGGCTGTTCTATGTGCCGTCCAACGAATGGGGCATGGATATCTGGAACGAAGGCATTGCCTACAAGAAAGGCGCGGCGTTCCTTGGCGCGGGTTTCACCATCAAGCCGCTGAACGAAGACTATATCGGCGTGCTGCGCGCCATCGACCCTAAAACCGGCAAGGAAGTCTGGCGCCACAAGAACTTCGCGCCGCTGTGGGGCGGGGTGCTCACCACCAAGGGCAACCTGGTGTTCACCGGCACGCCGGAAGGGTTCCTGCAGGCGTTCAACGCCAAGACCGGTGAGAAGGTCTGGGAATTCCAGACCGGTTCCGGCGTGCTCGGCTCGCCTGTGACCTGGGAAATGGACGGCGAACAGTACGTGTCGGTGCTCTCCGGCTGGGGCGGCGCGGTGCCGTTGTGGGGCGGCGAGGTGGCCAAGCGGGTCAAGGACTTCAACCAGGGCGGCATGCTCTGGACGTTCAAATTGCCTAAAGAGCTGGTCGCCAAGCACTAAATCTACGACCAAATAACAAGAGCCCCCCCTGCCAACGGCGCATTCGCCCGGCGGCGGGGGCTCTTTACTATCGGGTCATCGCCTGTTGACCGACAGGCCCGGACCCAGACAGAGGCTTCAACATGATCTACGCACAACCTGGTACCCCTGGCGCTATCGTCAGCTTCAAATCGCGCTACGGCAATTTCATCGGCGGCGAGTTCGTTGCGCCGCTCAGTGGTGAGTACTTCACCAATTCCTCGCCGGTCACCGGTGAAGTCATCGCCGAGTTCCCGCGTTCCAACGCCGCCGACATCGACAAGGCCCTGGATGCCGCGCACGCCGCCGCCGACGCCTGGGGCAAGACCTCGGCCCAGGACCGTTCCCTGGTGCTGCTGAAAATCGCCGACCGCATCGAGCAACACCTCGAAGTGCTGGCCGTGAGCGAGACCTGGGACAACGGCAAGGCCGTGCGCGAAACCCTCAACGCCGACGTACCCCTGGCTGCCGACCACTTCCGCTACTTCGCCGGTTGCATCCGCGCCCAGGAAGGCGGCGCCGCCGAGATCAACGAACTGACCACGGCCTATCATTTCCACGAGCCGCTGGGCGTGGTCGGGCAGATCATTCCGTGGAACTTCCCGCTGCTGATGGCCGCCTGGAAACTCGCCCCGGCCCTGGCCGCCGGTAACTGCATCGTGCTCAAGCCGGCCGAGCAGACGCCGCTGTCGATCATGGTGTTTGCCGAGCTGATCGCCGATCTGCTGCCACCGGGCGTGCTGAACATCGTGCAGGGCTTTGGCCGCGAGGCGGGAGAGGCGTTAGCCACCAGCAAGCGCATCGCCAAGATCGCCTTTACCGGCTCCACCCCGGTGGGCGCGCACATCATGCATTGCGCGGCCGAAAACATTATTCCGTCCACGGTGGAGCTGGGCGGCAAATCGCCGAACATCTTCTTTGAAGACATCATGAACGCCGAGCCTGCGTTCATTGAAAAAGCCGCCGAAGGCCTGGTGCTGGCATTTTTCAACCAGGGCGAAGTGTGCACCTGCCCGTCGCGGGCGCTGGTGCAGGAGTCGATCTACGAGCCGTTCATGGCCGAAGTGATGAAGAAGATCGTCAAGATCAAGCGCGGCAACCCGCTGGACACCGAGACCATGGTCGGCGCCCAGGCGTCCGAGCAGCAATACGACAAGATCCTCTCGTACCTCAAGATCGCCCAGGAAGAGGGCGCGGTGCTGCTCACCGGCGGCGCGGCCGAGCGTTTGGATGGCGACCTGGCCAGCGGGTATTACATCCAGCCGACGCTGCTCAAGGGCCACAACAAGATGCGCGTGTTCCAGGAGGAAATCTTCGGCCCAGTGGTGGGTGTGACCACCTTCAAGGACGAAGCCGAGGCCCTGGCGATTGCCAACGACAGCGAGTTCGGCCTGGGCGCCGGTTTGTGGACCCGCGACATCAACCGCGCCTATCGCATGGGCCGGGCGATCAAGGCCGGGCGTGTGTGGACCAACTGCTACCACCTGTACCCGGCGCACGCGGCATTTGGCGGGTACAAGAAATCGGGCGTGGGGCGTGAGAACCACAAGATGATGCTCGATCACTACCAGCAGACCAAGAACCTGCTGGTGAGCTACGACATCAATCCGCTGGGGTTCTTCTGACCCCCTGATTGCAACGCGGCCCCTGTGGGAGGGGGCTTGCTCCCGATAGCAGTGGGTCAGTGACATGAATGTTGACTGACCCACCGCCATCGGGAGCAAGCCCCCTCCCACATTTTGTCCTGGGTACATTCGCGACTATTGCAGTGCATTCACTCCTTCGAAAGTAGCATTCGCACACCCATCCCCCCATGCATTAATGCCTCTACCGGAATCTTCCGGCATAACAAGAGGACTACCCCATGTGGACTAAACCGACCTACACCGACCTGCGTATCGGCTTTGAAGTGACCATGTACTTCGCCAGCCGCTGATCGCGGGCGCCGCACGGAGGATGCCTCTTTGGTCTGATTGCATTCGCGGCCGGATCGGTTAGTGTGGAGCGCATCTTCCAAAATAATAAAAACAGGCTTTCCAATGAGCCCCAACTTGAGCCTCCTGCGTAAATTCGTCTCGCCTGAAATCATCTTTGGCGCCGGCTGCCGGCATAACGTGGGCAATTACGCCAAGACCTTCGGCGCGCGCAAGGTGCTGGTGGTCAGCGACCCCGGCGTGATCGCCGCCGGCTGGGTGGCGGACGTGGAAGCCAGCCTGCAAGCCATCGGCATCGACTACTGCCTGTACAGCGCCGTGTCGCCCAACCCCCGCGTCGAAGAAGTGATGCAGGGCGCCGAGGTGTACCGCGAACACCATTGCGACGTGATCGTGGCCATCGGCGGCGGCAGCCCCATGGACTGCGCCAAGGCCATCGGCATTGTGGTCGCTCACGGGCGCAGCATCCTCGAATTCGAAGGGGTGGACACCATTCGCGTGCCCAGCCCGCCGCTGATTCTCATCCCCACCACCGCCGGTACGTCGGCGGATGTGTCGCAGTTCGTGATCATTTCCAACCAGCAGGAGCGCATGAAGTTCTCCATCGTCAGCAAGGCGGTGGTGCCGGATGTGTCGCTGATCGACCCGGAAACCACGGCCAGCATGGACCCGTTCCTGTCGGCCTGTACCGGTATTGATGCGCTGGTGCATGCCATCGAAGCGTTCGTGTCCACCGGCCATGGCCCATTGACCGACCCCCATGCGCTGGAAGCGATGCGCCTGATCAACGGCAACCTGGTGCAGATGATCGCCAACCCCAGCGACATTGCCCTGCGTGAAAAAATCATGCTCGGCAGCATGCAGGCGGGCCTGGCGTTTTCCAATGCGATTCTCGGCGCGGTACACGCCATGTCCCACAGCCTCGGCGGCTTCCTCGACCTGCCTCACGGGTTGTGTAACGCGGTGCTGGTGGAACATGTGGTGGCGTTCAACTACAACTCGGCGCCAGAGCGCTTCAAGGTGATCGCCGAGACCTTCGGCATCGACTGCCGGGGCCTTAACCATCGGCAGATCTGCGCGCGGCTGGTGGAGCACCTGATCGCGTTGAAGCACGCGATCGGCTTCCACGAAACCCTCGGCCTGCATGGGGTGCGCGTGGCGGATATTCCGTTCTTGTCCGAGCATGCGATGGACGACCCGTGCATCCTTACCAACCCACGTGAGTCGAGCCAGCGTGACGTCGAGGTCGTGTATGGCGAAGCGCTCTGACGACCAGCAGCGCGCCCTCGCCGGGCTGCTGGGGCTGGGCGACCAATCGGCGCGCAAGAGCCACTACCCGGAGCTGACGGCGCGGCTGGATGAGTTGGAGGACGAGCGCAGGCGCTACATCCGCCTGAACGACGAGCTGGAGCAGCGCGTGGCCGCGCGCACCGACGAGCTGCTGGAAGCCAACCACAACCTGCAACAGCAGATCGCCCAGCGCGAACAGGTCGAGCAAGCCCTGCGCGACGCCCGCGATGCCGCCCAGGCGGCCAACCGCAGCAAGGACAAATACCTCGCCGCCGCCAGCCATGACCTGCTGCAACCGCTCAATGCCGCGCGGCTGCTGATTGCCACGTTGCGTGAACGTAACCTGCCCAGCGTCGAGCAGGTGCTGGTGGAACGCACCCACCAGGCCCTGGAAGGCGCGGAAGATCTGCTCACCGACTTGCTCGACATTTCGCGGCTGGACCAAGCGGCGGTCAAGCCGGACGTGGCCCTGTATCGGCTGGATGAAGTGTTTGCGCCGCTGGTCTCGGAGTTTCAATCGGTGGCCCAGGCCGCCGGCCTCAACCTGCGGGTGCGCATGGGGCACTACGCGGTGCATACCGACCTGCGCCTGCTCACGCGGATCCTGCGTAATTTCCTCAGCAATGCCTGCCGCTACACCGATGAAGGCTGCATCCTGCTCGGCGCACGCCGCCGTGGTGATTACCTGCGCCTGGAGGTGTGGGACACCGGGCGCGGCATTGCGGCCGACCGGCTGGAGGCGATCTTCCTTGAGTTCAACCAACTGGACGTGGGCCGCGCCGCCGACCGCAAAGGGGTGGGGCTGGGCCTGGCGATTGTCGAGCGTATCGCCGAGGTGCTCGGTTATAGCATCGCCGTGCGTTCGTGGCCGGGGCGGGGCTCGCTGTTCAGCATCGAAGTGCCGCTGAGCGCCCAGATGCCAGCGGCGATCAGCCAGTTGCCGGTGCAACCGACCACGGGCAACCCGCTGCCGGGCCGGCGCTTGCTGGTGATCGATAACGAAACCAGCATCCTGGAGAGCATGCGTGCGTTGCTCGGCCAGTGGGGCTGCGAGGTCGTCATCGCCACCGACCAGGCCGGCGCGTTGCTGGCGTTGCAGGGCAGGGCGCCGGAGCTGATCCTGGCGGACTATCACCTGGACCACGGCGTACTGGGCTGCCAGGTGGTGCGGCAGTTGCGCGAGCATTTCGCGCAGAAGATCCCGGCGGTGATCATCACCGCGGACCGCACCGACCAGTGCCGCCGTGCGCTGCGGCGGTTGGATGCGCCGCTGTTGAACAAGCCGGTCAAACCTGGAAAGTTGCGGGCGGTGTTGAGTCAGTTATTGGGCTAGCCCATTGACACCTGTCAACACGCGGCGCGGCGCTTTGCCTCATGCTCAAGGCTTGATTTAGAGCCCTGGAGCACCCCATGAGCGCGGCACATTTCAAATTACCGTTGGGCCTGGTGGTCGCCGTACTGGTGATGACCGGTGTGCTGCTGTTGCCGCTGCCCGCCGACTTGCCGGTAGCGGGGCAGCGGATGCTGGCGATCCTCGCGTTTGCGGTGGTGGTGTGGATTACCGAAGCGGTGTCCTATGAGGCCAGCGCGATCATGATCACCTCGCTCATGGCGTTTTTGCTCGGTACCGCGCCGTCGCTGCAAGACCCCGCGCACCTGATCGGCAGCAGCCCGGCGATCAGCATGGCCCTCACCGGGTTTTCCAACCCGGCGCTGGCGCTGGTGGCGGGCGCGTTGTTTATCGCCGCCGCGATGACCCACACCGGCCTGGACCGGCGCATCGCCCTGGTTACCTTGAGCCGCGTCGGCACCAGCACCCGGCGCATTCTGCTGGGGGCGATTGCGGTGACTATTCTGCTCAGCCTGGTGGTGCCCAGCGCCACTGCGCGCAGCGCCTGTGTGGTGCCGATCATGATGGGCGTGATCGCCGCGTTCGGCGTCGACAAACGCTCGAACATCGCCGCCGGGATCATGATCGTGGTGGCCCAGGGCACCAGCATCTGGAACGTCGGCATCCAGACCGCCGCCGCGCAGAACCTGCTGACCGTGGGCTTCATGGACAAAATGCTCGGCCAGCGCGTGTCGTGGATCGACTGGCTGATCGCCGGTGCGCCGTGGGCGCTGATCATGTCGGCGGTGTTGCTGTTTCTGGTGCTCAAGTTGCTGCCTCCCGAAACCGACAGCATCCCCGGTGGCAAGGAGGCGGTGGCGCAGTCCCTGGTCGATATCGGCCCCATGACCGGCCCACAGAAACGCCTGCTGAGCGTGTCGCTGTTGCTGCTGCTGGCCTGGGCGACGGAAGGGCGCCTGCACGCGTTCGACACCACCTCGACCACCTACGCCGGGTTGGTATTCCTGCTGTTGCCGGGTATCGGCGTGATGACCTGGAAGGACGTGCAGTCGCGGATTCCCTGGGGCACGGTGATTGTGTTCGGCGTGGGGATCAGCCTCGGTACGGCGTTGCTGACCACCCAGGCCGGGCAGTGGCTGGGTTCTGCCGTCGTGGCCCACACGGGGCTGGATCAGGTGGGGCCGTTGGGGGTGTTTGCGATTCTGGGGGCGTTTTTGATCGTGATTCACCTGGGGTTTGCCAGCGCCACGGCGTTGACCTCGGCGTTGCTGCCGATATTGATTGCGGTACTGCAGACCTTGCCGGGGGATTTCAGCCGGTTGGGGATGACCATGCTGTTGGGGTTTGTGATGAGCTACGGGTTTATCCTGCCGATCAATGCGCCGCAGAACATGGTGTGCTTGGGCACCGGCACGTTCACGGCGCGCCAGTTTGCCAAGGTGGGCATCCTGGTGACGCTGATCGGGTACGGGCTGATGCTGGTGTTTGCCGCGACCTACTGGAGTTGGCTCGGTTGGATCTGATTGCTCTTCTGAATGCACAAGAGATCTGAATGTGGGGCTTGCTCCCAATGAGGAAGTGTCAGTGGATGCATCTGTTGCTGACCCACTGCCGTCGGGAGCAAGCCCCCCTTCCACATTTTTGACCGTGCCCGCTTCAGCCGTTAATTGCCCGCCAACATGACAAGATGAACTCCATTCAGGTTTACTACTCCCTGAATAACGCCCCCTGCGATCCCAACCGCCGGCTCATCCAGGTCATTGAATGGACAAATACACCCCCCACACCTGGGAACCCCACGAGCGCCCGAGCCTGCCGGGTTCGCCGTCGACACCGTTGCACCCCACGCACAAGCGTTGGCTGTTCGCACTGGTGGGCGTGCTGGTCGCCATCACCGGTGGCCTGGGTAACGCCCTGGTCATCGCCAACCTGCAATACCTGCAAGGCGCCCTCGGCGCGACCACGGCGGAAATGGCCTGGCTGCCCGCCGCTTATGTGATGACCAACGTTTGCATGAACCTGCTGCTGGTGAAGTTTCGCCAACAGTTCGGCCTGCGCGCGTTTACCGAGGTGTTCCTGGTGTTGTATGCGCTGGTGACCTTCGGCCATTTGTTCGTCAACGACCTCAGTTCAGCCATCGCGGTGCGTGCGGCGCATGGGATGGTGGGGGCGGCGCTGAGTTCGTTGGGCTTGTACTACATGATCCAGGCGTTCCCGGCGAAGTGGCGCTTGAAGTCGCTGGTGCTGGGCCTGGGCACGGCGCAACTGGCGTTGCCGCTGGCGCGGCTGTTCTCCGAAGACCTGCTGCAAATCGCCGAATGGCGGGGCCTGTACCTGTTCGAGCTGGGCCTGGCGCTGATCTGCCTCGGCTGCGTGTTCCTGCTCAAGCTGCCGCCTGGCGATCGTTTCAAGACCTTTGAAAAACTCGACTTTCTCACCTTCGCCATTCTCGCCAGCGGCGTCGCGCTGCTCTGCGCGGTGCTGTCCCTGGGGCGTATCGACTGGTGGCTGGAAGCGCCGTGGATCGGCGTCGCCTCGGCCTGTTCGCTGGTGTTGATCATGGCCGGCCTGGCCATCGAACATAACCGCGCCAACCCGATGTTGATGACCCGCTGGCTGGGCAGCGGCACCATGATTCGCCTGGCGCTGGCAGTGATCCTGATTCGCATGGTGCTGTCCGAGCAGTCCACCGGTGCGGTGGGCTTCATGCAGATGCTGAACATGAGTTACCAGCAGATGCACACCCTGTACGTGGTGATGCTGGCCGGGGCAATCAGCGGGTTGGTGGTCAGCGCGTTAACCATCAACCCGGCCCACTTGTTGATGCCGCTGGTGATTTCCCTGGCGCTGATGGCAACCGGCTCGGTAATGGACAGCTTTTCCAGCAACCTGACCCGCCCCGAGAATCTGTACGTCAGCCAGTTCCTGCTGGGCTTTGGCGGCACGTTCTTCCTGGGGCCGACCATGGTGCTGGGCACCAAAAACGTATTGGCCAACCCGCGCAACCTGGTGAGCTTTTCGGTGATGTTCGGCATTTGCCAGAACCTCGGCGGGCTGATTGGCGCAGCGTTGCTCGGCACCTTCCAGGTGGTGCGCGAGAAGTACCATTCCAGCATGATCGTCGAACACCTGAGCCTGATTGACCCGCGTGTGGCCGCACGGGTGCAGAGCGGCGGTTCGGCTTATGGCGGTCTTGTCGCCGACCCGGAACTGCGCAACCTCATGGGCATTCGCAGCCTGGCCACGGCGGCTACCCGTGAGGCAAACGTCATGGCTTACAACGATGTCTTTATGCTGATCGCGATTATCGCGATGCTGACCATGACCTGGATCTTTATCCGCAGTCTGTGGTTGATGAGCACCACCAAAACGGCCACTCCCGTTCAACCCAGCGGCGCGACTTCATGACCGAACCCACGACCACGACCACCAATGCCATCGCCTCCACCCCGGAAGGCACTACGCCGCCGGGCGCCACCGTTACCGAGCCGCGTTCGTTGCGGGTGCGCATACTCTCGTCCCTGGGCTTTGCCGCGATTGCCGTGGTGGGGGTGTTGATTGTGCTTTACGCCTGGCAGTTGCCGCCGTTCAGCAGCGCCGTGGAAACCACCGAAAACGCGCTGGTGCGCGGGCAGGTGACGATCATTGGTCCGCAGCTCAGTGGCTATGTATTTGAAGTGCCGGTGCAGGACTTTCAGTACGTCAAGGCCGGCGATTTGCTGGTGCGCCTGGACGACCGTATCTACAAGCAGCGCCTGGACCAGGCCCTGGCACAGTTGGCGGTGCAGAAGGCCGCCTTGGCCAATGTGGTGCAGCAACGTAACAGCGCCGAAGCGACCATCAAGCTGCGCCAGGCGGCATTGGCGGACAGCCAGGCCCAGGCGCGCAAAAGCACCGCCGACCTGCGCCGCAACGAAGAGCTGATCAGCGACGGGTCGGTGTCCCGGCGCGAGCTGGACGTGACCCGTGCCGCCCATGCGCAAACCCTCGCCGCCGTGACGCAAGCCCAGGCCAGCCTGGAAATTGCCCGGCAGGACCTGCAAACGGTGATCGTCAATCGCGGCTCCTTGGAAGCGGCGGTCGCGAGTGCCGATGCGGCGGTGGAGTTGGCGCGGATCGACCTGTCCAACACGCGCATTACCGCGCCGCGTGACGGTCAATTGGGGCAGATCGGTGTGCGCCTGGGGGCCTACGTCAATTCCGGCGCGCAGTTGATGGCGCTGGTGCCCAAGCAGTTGTGGGTGATCGCGAACATGAAAGAAACCCAGATGGACAACGTGCAGGTCGGCCAACCGGTGACCTTCACCGTGGATGCGCTGAACCACCGCAAATTCCACGGCACGGTGCAGCATATTTCCCCGGCCACCGGGTCCGAGTTCAGCCTGTTGCAGGCGGACAATGCCACCGGCAACTTTGTGAAGATCGCTCAGCGCGTGCCGGTGCGGATTATGGTGGATCCCGACCAGGTTGAGAGTGAGCGGCTGCGGCCGGGGTTGTCGGTGGTGGTGAGCATTGATACGGCGGGGCGCCTGAAAAACAGCCCGCCCTGACATCCCTGACACAACACAAATCAAAATGTGGGAGGGAGCAAGCCACCTCCCACAGTTGGAATGTATTTCAAGGTGAAATCGAGGTGGGTTGATTGGCCTTGCTCCAGCAGTTTCAGGCCCGGTTTGCCCGGCAGGTGATGAGCATTCACCGGATGACTCACCGGCTCGATGCAAAAGAACCCCAGCCCCGGCGGGCAGTACAGCAGGAAGTAATCGGCGCCGCTGGCCTGGCATTCCAGGGCGTAACCCAGCTCGGGCTGTTCAATGCGGCAATGCCCGTCCCACTGGCAAAAGCCGTTGTCCACGAAACCTTCGGGCAGCGCCTTCAATAGCTGAAAATCCCATTCGGGCGGCACTGGCGCCAAGCCTGTCGGCAACTTCGTGGTATCACTCAACCACACCTGTGCCGCCGAGGCCTGCAATCGTGTGTCCGGCCGGCGCGGGAAGTAGGGATGCAACCCCAGCCCGTGCCACGCGGCTTTTTCCGCCAGGTGGGTGACGCGCAATTCGATACTCAGCTCCCCATTGTTCAACCCAATCCGTTGCTCGGCGCGATAGGTAAACGGTGTCTCGCACCGCACCTCAAGCACCACTTCATTCGCCGTTTGGCTGACCACCTGCCACGCCTGCTGCCAGGCCGAGCCGTGAATCGGAAACGGATCGGTGGCGCTGTTGGGCGTCAGCGCCAGCCAGCCGTCGGGATTGTCGAACCCTTCTTTTGCAATGCGGTTGGACCAGGGCGCCAAGGGGTAACAGCCCAGCTTGCCGGGCAGGCCGATGTTCAATGCCTGCTGGTCGTTATGCCGCAACAGCGGCTGGCCCGTGGCGCGTGCGGTCCAGTTGACGAGGCTGCCGCCGATGGCGGGGGCGAGGGTGAGGTGTGTGAGTTGATCGCTGATTTCGATGAGGTTTGAAGGCATGGTCTTTCGCCGGATGAAGGGGGACGGTCGCAGGGGCAAATTGTGGGAGGGAGCAAGCCCCCTCCCACATTTGATCTGCTTTGTGCTTGAGAGCGGGTTTACAGCACCACACTCGGCAGCCACAGCGACAAGGCCGGGATGTAGGTCACCGCTATCAGGATCAGGAACAGCACCGCGTAAAACGGCAGCAGCGCCTTCACGGTTTTCTCGATCGTGGTTTTGCCCACTGCCGCGCCGACGAACAGCACCGCGCCCACCGGCGGGGTGATCAGGCCGATGCCGAGGTTCACCAGCATGATCATGCCGAAGTGCACCGGGTCGACGCCGATACCCAGCACCACCGGCAACAGGATCGGCGTGAGGATCAGGATCAGCGGCGCCATGTCCATCACCGTGCCGAGCAACAGCAGCATGACGTTGATGCACATCAGGATCACGTAGCGGTTGTCCGACAGGGTCAGGAACAGCGTGGTGATCTTCGCCGGGATCTGCATCAGGGTCATGATGTAGCCGAAGCTGGCGGCGAAGGCGATCAGGATCATCACGATGGATATGGTGCGCACCGTGCGGTGCATCAGCTTGGGCAGTTCGTTCCACTTATAGTCGCGGTAGATAAACATGGTCACGAAGAACGCCCACAACACGGCAATCGCGGCCGATTCAGTGGCGGTGAAGATCCCTGAGAGGATACCGCCCAGAATGATCACCATGGCCATCAGGCCCCAGAGTGCATCGGCGGCAATTTTCAGCGCCTGCTTGAGGGGGATGACTTCGCCTTTGGGGTAGTCGCGTTTCTTCGCGAAGATCAGGCACAGCACCATCAGGCACGCGCTCATCAACAGGCCCGGGACCACGCCGGCCATGAACAGCGAGGCGATGGACACCGTGCCGCCGGCCGCCAGGGAGTAGAGCACCGAGTTGTGGCTGGGCGGCGTCAACAGCGCCTGCACCGAGCCGCTGACGGTCACGGCGGTCGCGAACTCACGCGGGTAGCCACGCCGTTCCATTTCCGGGATCAGCACCGAGCCGACCGAGGCGGTATCCGCCACCGACGAGCCCGAGATGGCGCCAAAAAAGGTCGAGGCCACGATATTCACCAGGGACAGGCCACCGCGCACGAAGCCCACCAGCACCCCGGCAAACGCCACCAGGCGCCGCGACATGCCGCCCTCGGCCATGATCGCCCCGGCCAGCACAAAGAACGGGATCGCCATCAGCGAAAACTTGTTCACGCCGCCGGCCACCTGAATCATCAGGGCCTGGAAGGGGATGTCGATCCACCATGCGCCAATCAGCGCTGACAAGCCCAGGGCGTAGGCCACCGGCATGCCGATCAGGATCAAGGCGATAAAGCTGCCCAACAGAACTAAAGCATCCATTTCACGCAGCCCCTTCACTTTCTTCGACGAGGTCGAAGCGCACCACACGACGGTTGCTCTGGTCACCGAGCAGGAGTTTTTCCACCACAAAAATCAGCGTCAACACACCGCCGATAGGGATCGGCATGTAGGTGATGCCCACGCGCAGGGTGGGGATGGCGCTCATGAATTGGTTCCAGGTGGACAGGCACAGCTTGGTGCCCCAAATGGCCATGAACAGACAGATGGTCGCCATCAGCAGTTGCGAGAAAATGCCGACGAGGCGGCGTTGTGCGGGCGGCAGGCGGTCAACGACCATGGCCACCGACATATGCGCGCCGGCGCGATAACTGGCGGCGGCACCGATAAAGGTGAACACCAGCATCAGCAGGATAGCGGTGGGTTCCGGCCAGCTTGCGCCGGTACCCAGGACGTAGCGGGCGAAGATGCCCCAGGGGATGATCAGGGCGACGCCGAGAACCGAAAGGCCGGCGACCCAGATACAGGTCATATAGATACGGTCGTTGATGCGCAGCAGTAAATTCTTCATGGCGTTCACCGTGACCGGGCGCGTCAGTACCCACCGCGCCGGGCCTTGTCAGAGAGGAGGGCGTTACTGCACGGCGTCGATACGCTTGATCAGGTCGGCGTAAGGCGCGCCGTACTTGGCCCGCACCGCTGCGGTGGCGTCGTAGAAGGGTTTTTTGTCGACGCTGATGAACTCGACGCCGGCATCCTTGAGTTTTTTCTCACTGCTGGCGGACTTGGCGTCCCACAGCGTGCGCTCATCGGCCTGGGCGGCCTTGGCGGCTTTTTTCACCATGTCTTGCTGGGCGGGGGTGAGTTTGTTCCAGGTGATTTTAGACATCACGATGGGTTCGGGCAGGATCAGGTGTTCGGTGAGGGTGTAGTACTTGGCGTTCTGGTAGTGGTTGTGCTCGAGCATGGTCGGCGGGTTGTTCTCCGCGCCGTCGATGACCCCGGTCTGCAAGGCGCTGAAGATCTCGCCGGTGTCCATGGCGATGCCATTGGCGCCCATCGCGTTGAAGGCTTCGATGAAGATCGGGTTGCCCTGCACGCGAATCTTCATGCTCTTGAGGTCTTCGATTTTGCGCACCGGTTTCTTGGTGTAGAGGTTGCGCGTGCCGCCGTCCATCCAGGCCAGGGCCACCAGGCCGAATTCGGAGTTGGTGATTTTGGCGAGGATTTCGTCACCGATCTCGCCGTCGATGATCTTGCGCATGTGCGCCTGGTCACGGAATACGAACGGCAGGTTGAACACATTCACATCGGGCACCACCGGCCCGACAATGCCGAGGCTGACGCGGGTCATTTGCACGGCGCCGACCTGGGCCTGTTCGACCACCTCTTTTTCGGAACCGAGCACACCACCAGGGAAGTACTTGAAGGTCAGTTCGCCGTTGGTTTCCTTCGTCAGTGCCTTGCCCATGTTCTCTTCGGCGACCACGGTGGGGTAGCCGGCGGGGTGGATATCGGCAAATTTGATTTCCAGCGCGTGGGCGGCGCTGCTGAGGGTGAAGACTGCGGCGGCGAGCAAGGTGCGTTTGAAGTCCATGGGTGTGTCTCCTGTGTTGTTATTTTTTTATTCAAGGCACAGCGATGCAGCTAGAGGGTGAAGGTGGGCTCCGGCAATCCGGTGACGCCGGGGTTGAGGGCGAACACGCCGCCGGACAATGACTCTTCACTTTGGTCGTCACGGATCGAGGTGACGAACAGGGTGTCCAGGCGACTGCCGCCAAAGGCACACATGGTGGGTTTTTTCACCGGCACGCTGAGGGAGCGATCCAGCCGGCCGTCAGGGGTGAAACGGTGGATCAACCCGGCGTCGTTGGCGCAGATCCAATAGCAGCCGTCGGCGTCCACCGCGGCGCCGTCGGGGCGGCCGGGGTGGTTATGCATGTCCACGAACACGCGGCGATTGGACGGCGTGCCGGTGTCGATGTCGTAGTCAAAAGCCCAGATCTGTTGCACCAGCGGGTGCGAATCCGAGGCGTACATCGTGCGGCCATCGGGGCTGAAGGCCAGGCCGTTGAGGGTGATGAAGCCATCCAGTTGGGCGTGGGGTGCTGAGCCTGACGCATAGCGGTAGAGGATGCCCTCGGCGGCATTTTTGCCCATGTTCAAGACCATGCTGCCGGCCCAGAAGCGGCCCTGGCGATCGCAGCGGCCGTCGTTCAGGCGCATGTCTTCACGCGGGTGCTCGACGCTGGCCAAAGCCACGGTGTCGAGGCTGCCGTCGTTGTGCGGGGTGAGTTGGAAAAAACCGGTTTGCATGCCGGCGACCCACTTACCCGCCTCGGTGCGGGCGATGCAGGCCAGCATCTGCGGGGCTTTCCACGCGGCGAGGTGGCCGCTGTCGGCGCTCCAGCGTTGCAGGCGACCATTGGGGATGTCCACCCAGTACAACGCGTTTTCCTCTGGCACCCACACCGGGCATTCGCCCACGGCGTTGCGGGCATCGACGATCAATTCAGCAGTCATGGCAACGCATTCCCTTGGGTTGATGTGAACTCAGTCACCAAACGGCCCGGCTGCGCAGAACGCACCGCCCTGATACACCGCGGCCGGGTCATCGGCGGGCACCGGCGGTTGGGCTTCGACCTGGGCGCGGAACACTTCGGAGCTGTCCTTGGGTACAAAACCCAGGTGCGCGGCGTAGCGGTTGTCCCACCAGGTAGCGAGGTTGTCCGACACGCCGTAGACCACGGTGTGGCCCACATTTGGCGTGTACAGCGCACGTTCGAGCAGTTGGGTGAGGTCATCGAAGCTCAGCCAGGTATGCATCATGCGGCGGTTCTGCGGCTGCGGGAACGAGGAGCCGATGCGGATGCTCACGGTCTCGATGCCGTAGCGGTCGAAGTAGAAACTGGCCATGTCTTCGCCATAGGACTTGGACAGGCCGTAGTAGCTGTCCGGGCGGCGAGGGGAGTGGGCGTCGATGGTTTCGGTTTGCTTGTAGAAGCCGATCACATGGTTGGAACTGGCGAAGATCACGCGTTTGACGCCATGGCGGCGGGCGGCTTCGTAGATGTGGAAGGTGCCGCTGATATTGGCGCCGAGGATTTCTTCAAATGGGCGCTCTACCGAGACACCGCCGAAATGCAGGATGGCGTCGACGCCTTCGACCAAGTGATGCACAGCTTGTTTGTCGGCGAGGTCGCAGGGCTGGACTTCTTCCGAAACATCGGCAGCCGGGGCCATGGCGGCGATATCGGACAGGCGCAGGACGTGGGCGTAGGGGCGCAGGCGCTCGCGCAGGACTTTGCCGAGGCCGCCGGCGGCGCCGGTGAGGAGCAGGCGGTTGAAGGGCGCTTGGGTGGTCGTGGTCATGGGGATTCCAAATTTTTGTTGTAGGTTGTCGTATGACTGTGTCGAAGTATTGTGATGCAGCCCCAGGTTGTCAACGCTCTTGCCGACGAGTGAGAGTCAAAATGTGGGAGGGGGCTCCCGATGAGGGAGTGCCAGTAAATGTATCTGTTACTGACTGACCTATATCGGGAGCAAGTCGAATCGTCGCACCGCCCTCCCACAGGGGATTCGCTGTAGGAGGACGACTAAGTTCTACAGCAGGGAAATCGGATAGCTGACAAAAATCCGGTTCTCGTCAAACTCGTTGGTGCTGAAGTCCCGACGAATTGACGCGTTGCGCCATTTCACGTTGAGGTTCTTCAGCGCGCCGCTCTGCACGGTGTAGGCCAGCTCCGATTCACGGCCCCATTCCTTGCCATCGGTGATCGTCCCGGTGTGCACGTTGCTGCCGCTGATATAGCGGTTCATCAAGGTCAGCCCCGGCACGCCGAGTGCCGCGAAGTTGAAGTCGTGGCGCACCTGCCAGGATTTTTCCTTGGCGTTGTCATAACTGGAGTTGTAGCTGTCGTTGGCCAGGGTGCCGCCGCTGGTGCCGTTGACGCGCATCCACACGCTGTCGCCGGTGAGTTTTTGCAGGCCCACGTAGAAGGTGTTGCCACCGTATTTGGCCGAGAGCAGGGCGAAGGTGGTTTTGTTGTCGAGGTCGCCGGCCAGGGCGCTGCCGTCTTCCTTGCCGCTGAAAAACCCGAGGTTGGCGCCCAGGGTCCAGTCGCCCACGGGTTGGCTGTGGGTCAGGTTTATGTAGCGCTGCTGGTAGATATCGGTGAGTTCGGCGTACCACAGGCCGACCTGGGTGCGTTTTTCGTTGAAGCTGTATTCGCCGCCGCCGAAGTTGAAACGGTCGGAGGTGAACGCGGCTTTGCCGTTCATGAACATGTCTTCCATGCTCGCGTCGTTGCGCGGGCTGTTACCCCGGAACTGCCCGCCGTAGAGGGTCAGGCCGGCGATTTCATTGGAGGTCACCTGGCCGCCGCGGAACGTTTGGGGCAGGGAGCGGCCATCGTCGGAACGCAGGATCGGCAATACCGGCATCCATTCGCCGACCTTCAACTCGGTCTTCGATAGCTTGGTTTTCAACGCCACGCCCAGGCGCCCGAAGTTATCGGCGGGGCGGCCGTCGTCGTGGATCGGCAGCAACTGAGTACCCCCGGTGCCTTTGCCGCCATCGAGCTTCTGCGAATACAGGCCCAGCACATCCAGGCCAAAGCCCACGGTGCCTTGGGTGAAGCCGGACTTGGCGTCGAGAATGAAACTCTGCGTCCATTCTTCAGCCTTGCCCTGGGCATTGGCCGGGTTGGTGAAATTGCGGTTGAAGTAGGCGTTGCGCAGGTTGAGCGTGGCCTTGGCGTCATCGACAAAACCTTCGGCGTGAGCACCGAGAGGCAGGGTGAAGGCCAGGCTGCCGAGGCCGATAAGGCCCAGGCGTGAAGAGGAATTGCGGGCGAATTGACTCACAGCGGTGCTCCCTTCTTTGTTGTTTTTATTATTTGTTATACGTCGTCGTACAACATTTGAGGGGATATTTGCGGGGTTTTCGTGGAGTGTCAAGCAGAAGTTATACGATGACTAAGCGGGAGGTGATCTAAAAAAGCGGACACGGTCAATGCGGGAGGGGGCTGCATTCAAACTTGAGAGCGGTGGGGTTCAGCCAGCCAGGACCATCGGAGGCAAGGTGCCAAGCACTGACACGGCCGCTACCGCGCCCACACCCAGGGCCCATTCCAGCATCACACTGGTTTTCAGGGCGGCCAGGCGCTGCTCGCACTGCTCCAGGCGCAACCGGTTGAGCAACGCCAGCGCTACCATGCCCAGCACGAGCATCGCCTTGATCAACAGAATCAGCGCAAACCCGCTGAACAATGGCGTGGGCCACAGTTGCCCGGTGAGCACGCGCACGTTGATCAGCCCGGTGACCAGCAAGCCGGCAACCAAACCGTAGCCCACACCGCTGAAGCGCCGCAGGACCGTCTGCAACGCATACCCCGGCGGTTGCCTGAGGATCAAGACCAGCAACAACAACCCACCCAGCCATGCACCGACACAGGCCAGGTGCGCCATTTGATTAAGGATCAGCAACTGCCCGCTAAGGCCGTCGAGCATCGCGCCATGGCCGACGGGCGCCAGGGTTACAAGCAATAGCGCCAGCAACGCCAGGCGCAAGGCCGGCCAGGGTTTGATCAGCGCGATCAGCAGTAGCAGGTTGAGCAGCAAGTGCCAGCCCCACACCTGGCCAAAAAAAGTCTTGCCCAGCACCAATCGCACCGTGCTCGGTTGCAGCGCTGCGCTCCAACTGCCGGCCATGCTTGCGGTGATCAACAACAACCAGGCCACCCCGGAAACCAGCGCCACCCAGGCCAGGCCACGGGTGATGCGCAGCAGTTGCCGGTCCAGCCTCGGCTGCGGTGCAGCGCCCAAAAGCCGGGGCCTGAACACGCAGGCCCCGAACATCAGCAACACCACGCTGAAATGCAGGAAGCGGCACAGCACCAGCAGCGTCATCATCGGTTATTGGCCAACCTTGAAGCTGTATTCACCGTTGCTCTTGTGGGTGTCGACCGAGACGGCGTTCCACACGACTTTGTAGTTGCCGGCGGCCAATGGCGCAGCGGGGGTGACCACCAGGACTTTTTTGTCGGCGTCCGGTGTTTCTACGCCCTTGATGGCAACTTCGGTGCCGTCCTTGCTCAGGGATACCTTGGTGAAGGTGGCCTCGACGCCTTCGCTGAACGTCAGGCGCAGCTCCTTCGGCGCCGCGCCGCTGCTGTCGGCGGCAGGTTCCGAGCTTTTCAGATGGGCGTGGGCAAAGGCCGCCGAGGCACCCAGCAGGGAAGCAAACAGGGCGATGGCGGTGAGGGATTTCTTGATCAACATTGTTCAATACCAATCAATGGGCAGGAGCGGGCAGTGTACGAAGTTTCAGTTGCCCCTGTCGCCCCGATCTAGAGCGGATGGTAGTCTTTGGGCCAAGTAGTTGTCAGGGAGCCCTTATGGGCAATCACAAGATCGGAATTCGTCGGGTCAACGTCGAGAAAATCCTGCTGGCGGCGGAGAAAGTCTTCGCCGAGAAAGGCTATGGCAGCACTGCCATGGCCGACATCGCCGAGCAAGCGCAACTGCCGCGCTCCAACCTGCATTACTACTTCACCACCAAGAGCGAGTTGTACAGCGCGGTGCTGTTCGACCTGCTCGATGTGTGGAAGCAGGACGCCCTGAGTTTCGAAACTTTCGATGACCCACGGGTGGTGCTCAGCAGCTACATCCGCGCCAAGATGCAACGCTCGCGCACGCGGCCCTATGGCTCCAAAGTCTGGGCCAACGAGATCATCCATGGTGCGCCCACTCTGGGTGAGGCATTGGATGAAAGCCTGTACGACTGGGCCAAGATGAAGGAGGCGAAAATTCGCCAGTGGGTGGAAGACAAACGCATCCTGCCGGTGGAGCCGTCGAGCCTGCTGTACATGATCTGGGCCTCGACCCAGCACTACGCTGACTTTGACCACCAGGTGAAGATTTTGAATGATCACCAGCCGCTGTCGGATAGGCAGTTCGAGAAGGCGATCCAGACGGTGACGGCGGTGATATTGCGGGGGATTGGGTTGGAGCCTTGAGTCTTGTGGTGAGGCTGATGGCCCTATCGGGAGCAAGCCCCCTCCCACATTTTGAATGTGTTCACACATCGAAATGTGGGAGGGGGCTTGCTCCCGATAGCGGCCTAAAGGACTACACAGCCTCCCGGTAGGGATTGCGGGGGTCCTGGGTCCAGTTCAAAAACGGCTTGCCCGTGTCCACCGGCACCATCTCGATGCAGTCGGCCACCGGGCAGGTGATCTGGCACAGGTTGCAGCCCACGCACTCATCATCGATGACCTCGTAGGTGTGCGTACCGTCTGCCTGTTTCACGCTGGCGATGGCCTGGTGCGAGGTGTCTTCACAGGCAATATGGCAACGGCCACAGCCAATACAGGCCTCTTGGTCGATCTTGGCGATCACCTGGTAGTTGATGTCCAGGTACTTCCAAGATCGACCAAGAG
>Ga0207650_10000070_pt1 | contig 138201 bp, 112 predicted proteins | sample KBSS63metaG_FD_184325 | JGI IMG/M metagenome (GOLD analysis project Ga0207650, IMG submission 184325) | Switchgrass rhizosphere microbial communities from Kellogg Biological Station, Michigan, USA - KBS S6-3 metaG (SPAdes) (version 2) | ecosystem: Host-associated > Plants > Roots >...
TCGATGATGTCGAAGAAGACGGCCGGCTTGATTCCCATCCACACCATGATCACGACCAGCGCGAGCAGCAGGCCGAGCTCGCGGCGGTTGACGTCGAGCAGCGTCTTGTTCGCGGGATTGTCGAGCGGTCCCCAGAAGACGCGCTGGTAGAGCCACAACAGGTATGCGGCGCCGAGGACGATGCCGACCGCGGCGAAGGATGCCCAGACGATGGAGCGGTTCGCGGCGCCGAGAAGGATGGTGAACTCGCCGATGAAACCGTTGAGCGCCGGAAGTCCCATCGACGACAGCGCGGCAATCAGAAAGAGAGTGGCGTACATCGGCATCTGCTTTGCCAGTCCGCCGTACTCCGAAATCATGCGCGTGTGCCGGCGCTCGTAGACGATGCCGACCAGAAGGAAGAGCGCGCCGGTGGAGATGCCGTGATTGATCATCTGCAGCACCGAGCCTTTGAGGCCCATCGGGTTCAGCGCGAACATCCCCAGCATGACGAAGCCGAGGTGCGAGACCGAGGAGTAGGCGACCAGCTTCTTCATGTCCTTCTGCACGAGCGACACGAGCGCGCCGTAGATGATGCCGATGATCGACAAAACGACTATGGGGACGATGAGCTGCTTGGTAGCGTCAGGCAGGATCGGCAGCGCGAAGCGCACGAATCCGTAGGTACCCATCTTCAGCAGGACGGCGGCCAGGATGATCGAGCCGGCGGTGGGCGCCTCGACGTGCGCGTCGGGCAGCCAGGTGTGGAACGGGAACATCGGCACCTTGATGGCGAATCCGAGGAAGAAGCCGATGAAGATCCAGAACTGCAGTGTCGGCGGGATCAGGTGTCCGATGTTGTGGTACTGCAGAACGGAGAAGGTGGCGTGATTGCCGAGGCCCTTGATGTTCAGGAACGGAATGCCGCCGTCGTTGAAGAAGTAGAGCGCCAGGATCGAGAGGAGCATCACCACCGATCCGGACAGCGTGTAGATGAAGAATTTGATCGCGGCGTAGAGCTTTCGCGGCCCGCCCCAGATGCCGATGATGAAGTACATCGGCACGAGCATGATTTCCCAGAAGACGTAGAAGAGGAAGAAGTCGAGCGCGCAGAAGGTGCCGATCATCCCGGTCTGCAGGAGCAGCAGCAGGATGTAGTACTCCTTCTGCCGGTGATCGATGGCTGAGTAGGACGAGACGACGGCGATGATGCCCATGAACGTCGTCAGGAGGATGAGCAGGAGCGAGATGCCGTCGATGCCGAAGTCGTACTGGACGCCGAGCGAAGGAATCCAGGAGTAGGTTTCGCGGAACTGGAAGAGGTGCGCGCCGGTGCCGTGCGGATCGAAGTTGAACCAGAGATAGAGCGAGGCGATGAAGTCGACGACGGCGAAGAAGGTGGCCGTGTAGCGAATGGCGCCGCTCTGCTTCGGCAGGAACAGCAGCACCACTGCACCGAGCAGCGGGATGTAGGTGACGATATTGAGAATGCCCATCTTCCGTCGTTCCCCTTAAGGCTTCGTAAACAAATAGACCGCAGCGACGAGGACGATTCCGCCCGCCATCACCAGCGCGTAGTTCTGGACGAATCCGCTCTGCATCTTGCGGAAGAGGCGCGAGCCGCCGCGCGCCGAGTAGCCGACGCCGTTCACCGCGCCGTCGACGACGTATTTGTCGAAGAGCGACGAGCCGTGCCCGAAGAGGATCACGGTCAGATGGCGGACGCCGTTGACGATGCCGTCGATGATGTGCGCGTCGAACCAAGACAGCGCGCGGCTGAAGGCGAGCGTGCCGCCGACGAACACGAAGTTGTAGAACTCGTCGACGTAATACTTGTTCTCGAGCAGGCGGTGCAGGAACGCGAAGCGCAGCCGCAGCCGCGTCGCGCGCGCGAAGGCGGAGTCCTTCTTGTACAACACGAAGGCGATGAACCAGCCGAGCGTGGCTACGGCCACCGACGACAGGATCAACAGCGCTTCCTGCATCCGGCTCGCTTCGGGAAATTCGAAGCGCTCGCCGCCGAGCGGCAGCAGAACCGGCGAGAGCCAGCGCTGGAAGATGGTCGGATGCGCGCCGCCGAACATCTCCGGGATGCCGACGAATCCGCCGATGACCGCGAGGATTGCCAGGACCCACAAAACGCCGGTCATGCTCCACGGCGATTCGTGCGGATCGTGTGCTTCGACGTGATGGCCGTGCGCTTTGTCCGAGTGAATGTCGCCGTCATCGAGATGCGGATGCGACGGGATGACGTCGTGCCCGGCGTGCTCCGGCTCCGATTCCGGATGTCCTTCCACGTGCGCGGCGCGGTAATCGCCGGAGAAGGTCATGAAGTAGAGGCGGAACATGTAGAACGCGGTGCAGGTCGCGGCCACCATGCCGAGAAAGTAGAGGAAGCCGTGGTGCTCGAAGGTGGTGGCGAGGATTTCGTCCTTCGAGAAAAATCCGGCCAGCGGCGGGAAGCCGGCGATGGCGATGCAGGCGATCAGCATGGTCATGCGCGTCTTGGGCATGTACTTGCGCAGGCCGCCCATCTTGCGCATGTCCTGCTCGCCGCCGCAGCCGTGGATCACGGAGCCGGCGCCGAGGAAGAGGCAGGCCTTGAAGAAGGCATGCGTCATGACGTGGAAGATGGCCGCGGTGAACGCGCCGACGCCCGCGGCCAGGAACATGAAGCCGAGCTGCGAGACGGTCGAATACGCGAGCACTTTCTTGATGTCGTTCTGGGCGATGCCGATCGTGGCCGCGAAGATGGCCGTGACCGCGCCGACGACCGCCACGACCAGCATGGCGTCGGGCGAAAGCCGGAAGAGCACGTTCGAGCGGACCACCATGTAGACGCCGGCGGTGACCATCGTCGCGGCATGGATCAGCGCGGAGACGGGCGTCGGTCCGGCCATGGCGTCGGGCAGCCAGACGTACAGCGGGATCTGCGCGGACTTGCCGCACGCGCCGACGAAGAGCAGCACGCAGATGGTCGTGGCGATGCCGGCGTACGCGGCGGGATTGGCGCTGGCGAGCGCGAAAACTTTCCCGTAATCAGCCGTCCCGAAGGTGTTGAAGATCAGGAAGATGCCGAGGACGAATCCGAAGTCGCCGATGCGGTTGGCGACGAACGCCTTCTTGCCGGCGTCGGCGGCGAAGTTCTTGTCGTAATAGAAGCCGATCAGCAGGTACGAGCAGAGGCCGACCCCTTCCCAGCCGACGAACATGACCATGTAGTTCGCGCCGAGAACCAGGAGCAGCATCATGAACATGAAGAGATTGAGGTACGTGAAGAAGCGCGTGTACCCCTCTTCGTGGGCCATGTAGCCGGTGGCGTAGACGTGGATGAGGAAGCCGATCCACGTGACGATCAGCAGCATGGTGCAGGAGAGCGTGTCGATGCGGAAGGCGAAATCGACGGCGAAGCTGGCGATGCCGTTCGCGCCGACGTGCCCGAGTCCCGCCGGGATCCAGGTGTAGTACGCGTGCTGGTACGCGGAGGACATCCCGCCGCCGACGTAGGTGATGACGGTCCATGCGGCGAGCAGTGCGGAGAGTCCGGTCGATCCGAGTGCGACGGCGTTCGTGATGGTGCGGTTTTTGTGGGTGACCGGGTTCGCGGCAGCGCGGACGCCGTTGATCAGCGCGCCGAGCGCGGGAAGGAGCGGGATCAGGAGGAGGATGGTTGCACTAACCATTCATCGACCTCGCTTCATCGACGTTGATCGTGCTCTTCAGCCGGTACAACTGGATGATGATGGCCAGCCCTACCGCGGCCTCCCCTGCTGCCACGGTGATGATGAAGATCGTGAAGACCTGACCTTCCAGCGAGGCGAAGCGGTGCGAGAAGGCGACGAGGTTGATGTTGACGGCGTTCATCATCAGTTCGACCGCCATCAGCACGGTGATCATGTTGCGGCGGATGATCACGCCGACCAGGCCGATCGCGAAGAGCGTCCCCGACAACATCAAGTACGCCGCGGTGCTCGGAATCGCTTCAGGCACTCATGGCCTCCTTGACCTCATGCTCGGTCTCGGAACGTTCGAGCATGTAGGCGGGGATGTTCTCTTCTTCGATCGCGGAGAGCTCGCGTTTGCCGATCACGATCGCGCCGATCATGGCCACGAGCAGGAAGAGCGAGGCCACTTCGAACGGCACGAGGTAATCGGTGTAGAGCGCCATGCCCACCGCTTCCGAATTGCCGACCACTTTGCCGCGGCGGATCAGTTTGCGCGTCACGGTGCCGTCGGCATTCTTCACCTTGCGATGGCGATAGGTGTACGTCGAGCGCAGAGGTTTATCGCTCGATGCGGGATCGTGGTAGACGCCCGGCCGGACCAGCGTGACGAAGAGGATGAAGACCGCCAGGCCGACGGCGAAGCCGCCTTTCCAGAAATTCGAGAGGACCTTCTCGTCCGGAAGATGATGGACGTTGATCAGCATGACCACGAAGAGGAAGAGCACCATGATGCCGCCGGCGTAGACGAGCACCTGCACGGCGCCGACGAACTCCGCCCCCTTCATTACGAAGAGCACGGCCACGCAGAGGAAGGTCAGCAGAAGGAAGAGCGCCGAATGCACAGGGTTCCTCATCGAGATGACCAGGATCGACGCGGCCACGGCCACGGTTCCGATGATCGCGAATACGAGAAGTTCCGGACTCATGATGCGCCGCCGATCGTTTTCGCGTCGTGCTCGATAACCGGCTTCGGTTCTTCAGCAGGAAGTCCGGCGTACTCCGGCCGCGACTCCCAGTACTCGAGTTGCTGCATGTTGAAGTAAAGGTCGTTGCGGTCGTAGGTGGCCAGCTCGTAGGTCTTCGTGGTCAGCCAGATCGACTTCGGCTTGGTCGGACACGCTTCTTCGCAGAGCGCGCAGAACATGCAGCGCTTCACGTCGATGTCGTAGCGGTCCAGGACTTTCAGCTTCTTCATCTTGCCGCCCACTTCGCGCTGTTCGTCGTGGACGTCGATGTAGATGATGTCGATCGGGCAGGCCAGCGCGCAGAGCTTGCAGGCGATGCAGCGGTCGAACGAGAACTTGAACATCCCTCGGAACCTGTTGGCCGGCTCGAGCCGCTCTTCCGGATAGCGGATCGTCACCTTCGGTTTGAACAGCTCCCGAAAGGTCGTCTTCAACCCCTCGAGCATGTCGAGGAGCAGAAACTTGTCGGACCACCTAGGCTTCGGATACTCGACGTGCATGAATCACCTTTGCGCGCGGCCGGAGCAACAGATACAGAGTGAACGCGATGATCGCCGCCCCGGCGATCGAGAGGACCACTTCTCCCTGGAAATTGAATTGCTGCCCGAGGAGTACCACGATTGCAGTGACGGCGATGTTGGCCAGCGCCAGCGGAATCATCCACTTCCAGCCGAGGTCCATCAATTGATCGAAGCGGAAGCGCGGGAACGTCGCGCGGAACCAGATGTACATCAGCATGAAGACCATCACCTTCGTGATGAAGATCAGCGCCCCGAGGATGCCGCCGGCCAGGCCCCAGCCGCGCAGCACGCCGGTGGTCAGTCCGTAGCCGTTGATGGCTAGCGTCCAACCGCCGAAAAAGAGGCTGACCATCAGGCAGCAGTTGACGATCATCGATGAATATTCGGCGAGCATGAAGAAGGCGAACTTCATCGCCGAATACTCGGTGTGATAGCCGGCCACGAGCTCCGATTCCGCTTCCGGCAAATCGAACGGCGTACGGTTGTTCTCCGCGTTCATGGCCACGAGGAAGATGAACGCGGCGATGAGTTGCGGAAAGAGGTTCCAGATGTGGCTGGCCTGGTAGTTGATGATGTGGACGAGGTCGAAACTGCCGCACAGCATCAGTACGCCGACGATGGAGAGGCCGAACGGCACTTCGTACGACACCATCTGCGCGGCGCTGCGCAGGCCGCCCATCAGCGAGTACTTGTTGTTCGACGCCCAGCCGCCGAGGATGATGCCGTAGACGCCGGTCGACGTCAGCGCCAGGATCAGCAGCAGGCCGACGTTCACGTGCGTGACGACGAACGTCGGCGGCGGACCGTACGGGATCAGGCAGAAGACGAGGAAGGCCGGAATCAGCGGCAGCATCGGCCCGAGAAAGTAGGCCACTTTCTCGGAGCTGGACGGAACGATGTCTTCCTTGAGGATGAACTTGATCGGATCGGCGATGATCTGCGCCAGTCCCCACGGAACGCCGAACTCGCTGCCCACGCGATTCGGTCCGAGGCGCGCCTGCATCAATCCGAGAAGGCGCCGCTCCACCCAGTTCATGGCGGCGACGATGACCTGGACGATGATGAAGGCGACGAGGAACTTGACGAGGGGCCAGATCAAATACCGCATCAGGAGGTCTTGTGTCATTGAGCCACCTCCCCATTTGTCATCCTGAGGCCGGCGAAGCGCGGCCGAAGGATCTCAAGATGCGCGGCTCCGGCTGAAACCCCGTTTGACGTTACGCGGCTTCGGCTAACTCCGCGTAACTTGAGATCCTTCGCCGTCCTGCGCCGTTCCGTCGCTTCGCGACTCCCGGCTTGGCGGCTCAGGATGACAGCGCTCATCGGTCCACCTCACCGAGGACGATATCGATCGTCCCAATCAACGCCACGAGATCCGACACCAGGTGTCCCTTCGCCATCGCCGGCAGCGCCTGCAGATTCACGAAGGACGGCGGCCGCACGTGGCAGCGATATGCGTTCTGCGATTTGCCGTCGGACACGATGTAGTACCCCAACTCCCCTTTCGGCGATTCGATGGAGTGGTACACCTCGCCCTCGGGTGGGCGCACGACTTTCGAGATTTTCGCTTTGATGTCGCCCGCCGGCGTCGCTTTGACGAGCGGGATGCACTGCTTGAGGATCCAGTTCGACTGCCGCATCTCTTCCATGCGGCACAGATAGCGGTCGTACGTGTCGCCGTTCTTGCCGATCGGGATCTCGAACTTCAATTCCGAGTAGCACTCGTACGGCTGCGCGCGACGGAGATCCCATTCGACGCCCGATCCGCGCAGCGGCGGGCCAGTGATGCCCCAATCGATCGCGTCCTCGGGGGAAATGACGCCGATGCCGACGGTGCGCTTTTTCCAGATGCGGTTGTTCGTCAGCAGCGACTCGTATTCGTCGACAGCATCCTCGAACTTGTCGACGAATTTCTCGACGTCGTCGAGCCAGCCCGGCGGCAGGTCGTCGGGCATCCCACCGATGCGCATGCAGTTCAGCGTCAGACGCGCGCCGCAGTACTCCTCAAAGAGATCGAGGATCTGTTCGCGTTCGCGGAAGCAGTAGAAGAACGGCGTCATGGCGCCGATGTCGATGGCGTGCGTGGCCAGCCACAGCAGATGCGACGAAATCCGCTGCAGCTCGCTGAGCATCACGCGCATGAGCTGCGCGCGTTTCGGAATCTGTTTGGTGATGCCCATCAGCTTCTCGACCGTCTCGACGAAGCCGAGGTTGTTGGTGGCCGAGGCGACGTAATCCATGCGGTCCGTGTGCGGGATGCACATCGGATAGGACATGTTCTCGAACAGCTTCTCGGTGCCGCGATGGAGGTATCCAATGATCGGCTTGGCGTCGACGATCCGCTCGCCGTCGATCCTCAGGATGACGCGCAACACCCCGTGCGTGGACGGATGCTGCGGCCCGAAGTTGACCTCCATTTCGTGGACGTCAAACATGGTGCGCCCTCCCGCCCGGGTGTCGGGTGTCGGCTGTCGGCTGTCGGGACGCGAGCATCACGTGGCGGAGCGAAGCTCCGACAGCCGACACCCGACAGCCGACAGCCAGCGCGAGCGCCATCATTTCCCTGCCCCCGCCATGAGCATCTTCAGCATCGACTCCGTCTCGTCTTCGCCGGGGACGCAGAGCGTGATGTCCGTTGTTTCGCCGGACGCCAGCGCGGCGGCGTAGCCTTCGCAGTCCCAGCCGCAGGCGGTGCAGTCGGTTTGCGCCATCGCCGCGAAGAGCTTGTCTTTCAGGCTGCCTGCTTTGGCCAGCTCCATCCGCTCGCTGAGAGCTTTCTCCGGATCGTGCCACGGCGCATCCTCGGTCGGTTGCGCGGTTTCGGCGACGACGCCCGCCAGCTCCGGCGCAGGCGGTTGGCCGCCCTCGGCGGCGCGCGCCGCGATCTCGGCAGCAGGCCACGAGCCGTAGTGAACCCACGGCCCTTTGTAGATGTTGACGTCCTTCACATCCTTGCCCGTCGATCCCGGCTGCGGACCGGCGCCCTCGGGGAAAACTTCCGGGTAGATGCGCGCGCCGGTGTCGATGCCGCGAATCGGAAAGTCCTTGCGCAAAGGATGGCCGTTGAAGCCGTCCCACATCAGGATGCGCTCGAGGTTCGGATGGCCGTCGAAGATGATGCCGTACATGTCGAACGTCTCGCGCTCGTGCCAGTTGGCGGTCTTCCACACCGAGGTCACGGAAGGGATGGGAGTGTTCTCGTCGGTCGTGACTTTCAGGCGGACGCGATTGTTTTTCGAGAACGAGTAGAGCGTGTAGGACACGCCGAACTGATCGCCGGTCCAGTTCGGAAACTTCGAGTAGTCGACGCCGGCGAGGTCGACGAGGTAGTTGAAGCCGTCGTCGCGAAACGCTTTTGCCACTTCGACGATGCGATCGCGCGCCACCGTCAGCGAGATCTCGCCGACGAACTCTTTCGCCGAAATGATTGCGTCGCCCGCGCGTTCGCAGGCGCGTGCGACGAGCGGATCGCGCTTGATCTCGTCGATGCTCCGTCCCGCCGGAACCGCAGGGGCGGCGGCCGGCGCGGCGGGCTTTGGTGGCTGCGGCGCGTCGGTCATCGACTAGTTGATCTCCTCACCCGCATCTTCGGCAGGAACTTCTTCGGGCGCGGCCGCCTCTTTGATTTCGGAATCCGCCATGACCACGACGGGAGCCGCGGGCGCTTTCGCTTTCTTCTCTTCGATCGGCGTGCGTTTGATGCCGGAGATCGGCGCCGGCTTCAGTTGCGCCTTGGCCTGTTCGGCGCGAAGGGCCGGACCTTCATGCGCCGGACGCAGCGAATCGCGCACCGCCGCGCGTGCGAAGTCGTACGACTCGCCGCCCTTGCGGATGACGTGCATCTTTTCGATCTTCTTCTGCAGCTCCATCAGCCCCCAGATCAGCGCCTCGGGGCGCGGCGGGCAGCCGGGGATGTAGACGTCGACCGGGATCAATCGATCGACGCCCTGCGTGACGGCGTACGTGTCGTACGGACCGCCGCACGTCGCGCACGACCCCATGGCGATGACCCATTTCGGATCGGGCATCTGGTCCCACAGCCGGCGGACGATCGGGGCCATTTTCTCTGTCACCGTGCCGGAGACGATCATCAGATCGGCCTGGCGCGGCGTGGCGCGAAAGACTTCGGCGCCGAAGCGGGCCATGTCATGGCGAGGATCGAGGACGGCCATCATCTCGATGGCGCAGCAGGCCAGCCCGAACTGCATCGGCCAAAGGGACGATTTGCGAGCCCAGTTGAAAAACTTGTCGACGGAGGTAGTGAGGACGTTTGGATCGAAGCGGTTTTCGATCAGACCCATGAAAGGACCTTCCTCTTCCAGGCATATACGTAGCCGACCAGCAGGATCGCCAGGAAAACTGCCATTTCGATCGCGCCAAACCAGCCGAGCTGTTTGAACCGGATCGCCCAGGGGAAGAGGAAAACGGTCTCGACGTCGAAGATGATGAAAAGGACGGCGATGAGGAAGTAGCGGACGGAAAAGCGATGGTCGAAGGCCAGCGAGCTGGCCGGGACGCCGCACTCGTACGGTTCCAGCTTGACCTTGCCGCCTTTGGAGGCGCGCACGAGCGGCGTGATGATGAACAAAGTCAATACCGGCAGCGAGATAACGATGAGCGCAGCCACGAGCAGCACTGAATAGTTCGCCATTTTTTAGACCGGTCGCGAGACCGCCGGTATTGTAAACGCCGACTGGCAGGAGTCAACCATTCGTTGAGACTCGCGCGAATCAGAACAACGGAGGTTGAAATCGCCACGGCTCGGGACCCCATCCCGCGCCCCTGAGGCGCCGCGCACCGTCGCGATCCTGGAGCAGGGTCAGGCCTTTCGTTTGCGCTTTCGACGCGAAACGAAGGCCTGACCCCTCCCGTGTTCTTCGCTACTCCGCCGGCGTTACATGCACGGCAGTCGCACCCTCGGTATCGAGGATGGTGTTGACGTTGTCGAGCAGCGCGGCCCGACCCGGCACGCTGTCCTTATTCTGCGGCGAGAATTGATCTCCACCAAGAAGATTGGTTGGCTCGAATGTGACTACCCAAAGGGACATGGAACCCTCCTTACCTCACAAGAAAAACGTTGTCGTACTCACTTCCGTTGTTAACGGGTTCACCTCGGTCGCGGGACCGTTGACCTGCACAGGAATGGTACCCGAGCTTCATCGTCTGCATACGTCACCCCCACCACCACGTGCCGCTGATTCCCAACCTGTCTCAGAAAAGTTCTATCTGAAATCGCCACGGCTCCGGCCTGCCCCGCGGCCCTGCACGGCACATCAACTCTTGCCTGTGCTTGTGAGGCCTGGGACCGTTGAGAAGATCAACGCGTGCGCTGATTTCCACCTCCTCTCAGAAGATCCCGCAGTGCGACAGGGGCGTGTCGCAGCGTGACACGGGGGATGTCGCAGTGCGACGCGGGCGTGTCGCAGTGCGACACGGGCTTGTCGCAGCGTGACACGGGGCGTGTCGCAGCGTGACACGGGGCGTGTCGCAGTGCGACGCGGGCGTGTCGCAGTGCGACACGGGCTTGTCGCAGCGTGACACGGGGCGTGTCGCAGTGCGACACGGCCTTGTCGCAGCGTGACACGGGGCGTGTCGCAGTGCGACAGGGGCGTGTCGCAGCGTGACACGGGGCGTGTCGCAGTGCGACACGGGCTTGTCGCAGGCGCGACACGGGGGATGTCGCAGTGCGACACGGGGAGGGAGGTCGCAGGCGCCGATGCTTCAAAACGCGGCTCGCCCTGCAACCTCTCAGAACAGTTTCGCCTCGAACCGCCACGGCTCCGCGCCCATCCCGCGGCCCTGCACGAGCACGCGGATGTCCGCGCCGATGCCGTCCGGCAGGATCAGGCGACGAGCATCATCGCGGGCCTGAAGGAGGGTCAGGCCTTCGTTTGCGCTTTCGACGGCGAGATCGCCGATCGGCGTGAACAGCTCGTGCTCGGCCGCGCCCAGTGCGAGGAGAAACTTCGCCTGGATGTCGAAAAAGAGCGAAGCGAAGGCCTGACCCTCACCCGTTCGTCGCAGATCGTCGAAGTTGATGTGCGCGGTCAGATCCTGCTGGCCGGGGTTGATGAGCAGGTCACGGCTGACGCGCTGCTTCGCATACGCAGCGGCCGTCCCGAAGCGCCGCATCCGTCCGCGGAAGAGCTTCGACTGCGGCAGACCGTAATCAAAGGTGACGATCAGCCCGCGTTTTGTGAACCGGCAAATCTCGTCGTAGAGCGCGGACCACTCCAGCGAAACGTCAGCGAACTGGCCGTCGTCAAGCGTGATGCCGCGTTCGGCGAAGTACTCTTCGTATTTCGCGTCAGCCTCATGCTCGCTCCAATCGAGCGCTCCATCCCGCTCCGTGACCCACAATTCGTGCAGATCCTCTCCGCGCTGAACGAGCCGCGCGAACGGCAGCGCATCGAACAACTCATTACTAATGATGAGACGCGCATCCGCGGGGGGGATCTCGGCGAGCGAAGTGACGTACGTGACGTTCGGATCCGGGATGGCGCGACCCAGATTGCGATCGACGCCGAAGAACTGGGGTGTGGGGTTTGGGGGGTGGGGGGTGGGAGATGAAGCACCGAGCGGTTCGACCGCGCGAGGTGTCGATATCATCTGTTTTGTCGCTCCCACCCCCCACTCCCCACCCCCCACACCCCGCGCGACAGCCCGGATCAGCCCGCCATCGCCGCACCCGATGTCCACCACCTGCCACACACCGTCCCCGCTCCGGCTCATGAATTCGCGGCAGAGGTTGCCTAACGAGTACGAAAAAACAGGGCTGAGGACAGGGGAAGTGACGTAATCGCCCTCCTTCCCCACCGGCGATTCGGCCCGTGCGTAGTATCCGAATTCAGGGTGATAAAGGACGAGCTCGACAAAATCACGGAAGGGCAAGTCACTACCCTTCAATGATTTGCGGAGCACATCCAGCATCGATCTCTCGCCGTTCATCCGTCGAATCCTACACCGGCCGGAAGCGCCATTTCGGCTCGTGGCACCCGGGTTGCGAAGAGAACAGGCAACACCAGGGAGGAATCATGAAAAAGCTTTTAGCATCCACACTCACCGTTCTGCTGTTCGCGACGACGGCGTTTGCCCAGACGGCCGACGACCACGCGAAAGCGAAAAAGGGCGCCATCATCGGCGGCATCGCGGGCGCGATCGCCGGCGGCGTGATCAGCAACAACCGTAATGGCCACAGCGGAAAGCGTGGCGCAATCGTCGGCGGTCTGGCCGGCACCGCGGCCGGCGCGATCGTCGGCGCGATGATGGACAAGCAGGAACGCCAGCTCCGCCAGATTCAGGGAGTCGACGTCACCCGCACGGCCGACAACGAACTGAAAGTGACCGTCAAGAACGACGTTCTCTTCGACTACAACTCTGCGGCTCTCCGTTCCGCCTCACGCTCCTCGCTCCGCGAGATGGCCAACGTCTTCGAGCAGTATCCGAACACGACCATCGCCGTTGAAGGCTTCACCGATTCGACTGGTTCCGCGTCGTACAACGAGCGTCTCTCCGAGCGCCGCGCCTCGTCCGTCGCGAACTATCTCGAATCCCTCGGCGTGCGCGGCTCGCGCCTCGACACGATCGGTTACGGCGAAACCCACCCGCGTGCGACGAACAGCACCGCCAGCGGACGCCAGCTCAACCGCCGCGTCGAGATTCACATCCGCGCCAACGCGGCCTGATCACAATGATGTTTGACGAAGGGGCGCCCGATCGGGCGCCCTTTTCGCTTGTAATGACCACTTTGGAGGTTTCCATGATTCGCAAAGCATCCATTCTTCTTCTCGCCATCGTTCTCGCCGCCGGCTGCGCGACGAACGATCCCAATCAGAAAGCGAAGCAGGGCGCCGGAGCCGGCGCGGCCGCGGGTGCGGTCATCGGCGCCATCATCGGCAACCAGGGCGGCAACAATCGCACCGGCGCCGTCGTCGGCGCGGCCGCGGGAGCGGCCATCGGCGCGGCCATCGGTCACCGCATGGACAAGCAGCAGCAGGAGCTGCAGCAGATTCCGGGCGTTGAAGTCTCGCGTCCGTCGGAAGGAGAAATCTCGGTCAATCTAACGAATGACATCCTCTTCGACTTCAACTCATCGTCGCTGCGCGGCGATTCGCAGCAGACGTTGCGCGATCTGGCGTCGAACTTCCGCAACTATCCCGACGAGCAGGTCACGGTCGAGGGCCACACCGATTCGGTCGGTACGCCGTCGTACAACCAGACTCTTTCCGAGCAGCGCGCCTCCGCGGTGAGCGGCTACCTGATCGACCAGGGCGTTCCCTCGTCGCGCATCACCTCGATCGGCTACGGCGAAACGCGTCCGAAGGCGTCGAACGACACGCCCGAGGGACGTCAGCTCAATCGAAGGGTGGAGATTCACATTCGCGCAACGCAGGGATAAGCCCACAGAGATCGCCTGGGAGCGCGGGCGTCTCGCCCGCAGAACTCGCGCGCACGCCAAAGCGGGCGAGACGCCCGCGCTCCCAAGGCGAGCATCTACAATGGCGCGCCATGAAGAAGCTTGCGTTCCTGCTCCTGCTCGTCATCGCACTTCCTGTCGCTGCGCAGATCGATCCGGGGCTGTTTGGAGAGATGCGCTGGCGGATGATCGGACCGTTTCGCGGCGGACGCACCGTCGCGGCCGTCGGCGTCGTCAAGCAGCCGAACGTCTTTTACATCGGCGTCAACAACGGCGGCGTCTGGAAAAGCACGGACTACGGCCGCGGCTGGACGCCGATTTTCGATGAACAGCCTTCCGGCTCCATCGGCGCCATCGGCATTTCGCAGTCCGATCCGAACATCCTCTACGTTGGCAGCGGCGAAGGTCTGCAGCGACCTGATCTCGCCACCGGCGACGGCATGTACAAATCGACCGACGCCGGCAAAACGTGGACGCACCTCGGGCTTCGCGACGCGCAGCAGATTCCGGCCATCGTCGTCGATCCGAAGGATCCGAATCGCCTCTTCGTCGCCGTCCTCGGGCATCCGTACGGTCCGAATGAAGAGCGCGGCATCTTCCGCTCCACCGACGGCGGACGCTCGTTTCAGAAAGTGCTCTACAAGAACGATCTGACCGGCGGCATCGACGTCATCCTCGATCCGTCGAACTCGCAGATCGTCTACGCCGCGCTGTGGCAGGCGCAGCAAGGTCCGTGGGAGAACGCCTACTTTGGCGGAGCGGCCAGCGGACTTTTCAAATCGACCGACGGCGGCACGACGTGGAACGAGTTGAAGAGCGGCCTGCCGTCGACGGACGTCATCGGCCGCATCGGCATCGAAGTCTCGCAATCCGATCCGAAACGGCTCTACGCGATCTGCGGCGTCGACGCGAAATCGGGCGGCCTCTATCGATCGAACGACGGCGGCGCGACGTGGAGCCGCGCGAACACGGATGAGCGCATCTGGGGACGTCCCGGCGATTTCAACGAAGTGCGCACCGATCCGAAGAACGCGGACGTCGTCTACGTCGCGAACGTCGTCACCTGGAAATCGACGGACGGCGGCAAGACCTTCGCGTCATTCCGAGGGGCGCCGGGTGGCGATGACTATCACCGCGTCTGGATCAATCCGAACGATACGAAAACGATCCTGATTGCCTCCGATCAAGGCGCGATCGTCACGGTCAACGGCGGCGAGTCGTGGAGCTCCTGGTACAACCAACCGACCGCGCAGATGTTTCATGTGAATGCCGACAACGCCTTCCCGTATCGCGTGTGCGGCGGGCAGCAGGAGAGCGGCTCCGCGTGCGTCGCAAGCCGAGGCGATGATGGCGCGATCACGTTCCGGGAGTGGCATCCGGTCGGCGTGGAGGAGTATGGCTACGCCGTTCCCGATCCGCTCGATCCCGACATCATCTTCGGCGGCAAGATCAGCCGTACCGATCGCCGTACCGGCCAGACGAAAGACATCACTCCCAAGCCGCTGCGCAAAGGCAACTACCGCACCGTGCGCACGGCGCCGGTGGTTTTCTCGATGGCCGATCCGCACGCGCTTTTCTTCGCCTCCAACACCGTCTGGAAAACGACCAACGGCGGCGAGAGCTGGAGTGAGATCAGTCCCGACCTGACGCGAAAAACGTGGACGGTTCCGGAGAGCGCGCGCGGCTACGTGAACACACCGATGACGAAAGTCACGCAGCGCGGCGTGGTCTACGCGCTGGCGCCGTCGCCGCTCGACATCAACACGCTCTGGGCCGGCACCGACGACGGACTCATTCACGTCACGCGCGACGGCGGCAAGAGCTGGAACGACGTGACGCCTTCCGAATTGAAGCCGTGGGCTAAGGTGTCGGTGCTCGAAGCGTCGCACTTCGATGCGAATGAAGCGTATGCGGCCATCAACACGATCCGTCTCGATGAGCTGCATCCGCACATCTACCGCACGCGCGACGGCGGCAAGACGTGGCAGCACGTCATCGGCGGCATCGCCGACGGCGCGACCATCAACGTCGTCCGCGAAGATCCGAAACAACGCGGCCTTCTCTTCGCCGGCAGCGAGACGCAGGTGTGGTTCTCGACCGACGACGGCGACTCGTGGCAGTCGCTGCGGCAGAACATGCCGGCGTCGTCGATCCGCGACATCGCCGTGCACGGCGACGACGTCATCGCCGCCACGCACGGACGCGGATTCTGGATCCTCGACGACATCGAACCGCTGCGCCAGATTCACGGACGCATCGCCGAGGCAACGCTCTTCAAGCCGCAAGTCGCGCGGCGGATTCGCTGGAACAAGAACACCGACACGCCGCTGCCGCCCGATGAGCCGATGGGACAGAACCCGCCCGACGGCGCGGTCATCGACTATTACCTCCCGGCCGCGGTGACGACGCCGATCACGCTGGAAATCCACGACGAGGCCGGCGCGCTGGTACGCCGCTACTCCAGCTCCGATCCCGCGCCTGCACCGAAAGATGAGGGCAACGTTCCGTGGTGGTGGATCCGGCCAATGAAATCGCTGTCGACGGCGGCGGGAATGCACCGCTTCACCTGGGATCTTCATTACCCGCCAGCGCCGGGATCGCGCAACGCGTATCCGATCGCCGCCACGCCGCACGACACTGCACCGGCGCCCTCCTCGCCATGGGTACTCCCCGGTTACTACACGGTCGCGTTGATCCTGAATGGAAACATCTATCACCAGCCGCTCAATGTAGAGATGGATCCGCGCGTGAAAACATCGAAAGCCGATCTGCAGCAGCAGTTCGCGCTTTCGAAAGAGATGTACGACGACGTCGCCAGGCTCGAAGAGATCAGCGGCCGCGTGCGCGCCTTCCGCGCGCAACTGCGCGCCGCCACCGCCAACGCAGACATCACTGCCCTTCGCAAGCAGGCCAGCGAACTGGCCGGCGCCTCGGCCGAAGAAGACGACGAAGCGCCGCCCGCCGCCGCGCCCGATCACGAAACGCTGAGCAGTCTCACGCAGTCCGTCCGCGCGCTGCTTCGCGTTCTGCAGGAATCGGATGAAGCGCCGACCACACAGGTCGTCGCCGCCGTCGAAGACCGCCGCCACGCCGTCGCCGAAATCCTCGGCCGCGCCGAGACATTCGAAACCGCCGCACGCGCGGCGAAACTACCGCCACCCGCGAAAGGATCAAGCGCCATCAAGCCCCAATGAGACTCCTTCCCTCGGTCGTTCTCCTCCTCCTCGTCGCTGCAAACGCCGATGCCCAGTGGTCGCAGATCGGCGCGAATCCGAAACACACCGGCAGCGTGCCGGTGGCGGCGCAGCCGCTGCTGCATCTGCTGTCCGACATCACCTACGACCCGTTCGTCCCGCAGGAGCAGGCTGCAGCGGGCGGCGCTCTCTTCGTCCACTATCAGGTCCCGCTGGTCGACGGCGACGACGTCTTCATGGAGTTCAAGTCGGGCCAGTACACGGGGCGCGATCATTGGGAGACGCAGATCTGGAGCATTCACGGCCTGCGCTGGCAGAACGGCGCGCTCGCCGATCGCTGGACCGCCGTGAGCGATTGGAAGCCGGTGCCGGCCAACGGCCCGGCATTTTTCGAGCCGGTCTTTCACGCCGTGCTGGCGAACAATTCGATCTACATGCCGGCCTCCGGCGGAACGCTGCTGCAACTCGATCGCAATGACGGTCACGTCATCAAACGCGTCAATCCATTTGCCACAGTCGATCCGAATGTCTATGTCTCCGGCGTTCCCGCCGCCGACGCGGCCGGCAACGTCTACTACGGCGCGTTCCGTTTCGACGCCGCCGGGCCGTCGAAAGACATCACCGGCGCGTGGCTGGTGCGCGTAAAGCCAGACGGCAGCGCGACGAGCGTTCCGTTCGCGACGCTCGTTCCGAATGCGCCGAATGCGACGGACCAGTGCACGACGTCGTTCTCCCAACTGACGCAGCCGCGTCCCTGGCCTCCGACGCCGACTTCGGTCGCGCCGACGGCGCCGTGCGGCTCGGTGCGTCCCGGCATCAACGCGGCGCCGGCGATCGCGGCCGACGGCACGATTTACGTCGTCGCCAAGGCGCACTTCAACAGCGGATACGCCTTCGTCGTCGCCGTCAATCCCGACCTGACGCCGAAGTGGAGCACGTCGATGCGCAACATCTTCAACGATGGTTGCGGCGTGCTGGTCCCTTACGGAACCGCCAACAACGCCTGCCGCGCCGGCGCAACCGTCGGCGTCGATCCATCGAACAACCAGCCGGGATCGGGCGCCGTCGTCGATGACTCCACGTCGTCGCCCGTGGCCCTTCCGGACGGCTCCGTTCTCTACGGCGCCTACACCGGCTACAACGGCGCGCGCGGACACCTGCTCCGCTTCTCCTCAACCGGCGCGATCATCGCCAACTACGATTTCGGCTGGGACACCACGCCTGCGGTCTGGGAGCACGGTGGGACGTATTCGATCGTGATGAAGGAGAATCACTACGCGGCGCCGCAGGCCTACTACATCACGCAACTCGATCCGAATCTGAAGAAGGAGTGGCAGTTCAAGAGCACCGAGACGCAGGCGTGCGGCCGCGGCCCCGACGGCGTCGTGACGTGCGTCGACGAACAGCCGAACGGTTTCGAATGGTGCGTGAACGCGCCGGCCATCGACGTCCGCGGAACGGTCTACGCGAACAGCGAAGACGGCAATCTCTACGCGATCGCCCAGGGCGGCACGGTCGAGGAACGAATCTTCCTCCAACTCGCCCTCGGCGCCGGCTACACGCCCGTCTCCATCGGCCCCGACGGCCGCCTGTACGCGCAGAACGCGGGACACCTCTTCGCAGTGGGTGGATCGAGACCGAGGCACCGGGCAGTGGCGCGGTGAGGAGTTGCCTCGCCGCATTCGCGGCAAGACAAGGGTAGCCGGGGGTGTGAGCGCTTTTTGCGAGCACCCCCCGCTATCCTCTTTTGCCGCTACGCGGCGTGGCCGCGATTAAAAGACTCGCCTCATAACGTACAATAACTTCATGCGTCCCTTCCGCCTCGCCTTCTTCGCCCTCCTTATCGCCCTCACCGCGCATGCCGCGATCCGCGTGACGCCGGAGATGGGCATCGTCGATCCCGTGCGCGCGCCTTCCGACGGCGAGCAGGGGTTGCCGGTCGTCGCGACCGATGGGGAGCAGTTCCTGGTGCTGTGGATCAACGCGCGTGGCGTTTTTGTCGCGCGCGTCGATGCCGAGGGGCGGCTCGTCTCGTCGCGGCTGGCTGTGCCGCGCGCGGCCGGAGACGCATTGACTACAACGTGGACCGGTTCGGCTTATCTCGTCACCTGGAACGACTTCACCAAAGCGGCGCGGTTTTACGCCACCTTTTCGAAGACAGGCGATCTGCTGTCCGGGCCGGTCGCGATCACGGACAGGACTGCGCCTATTGGAGTGGCGAGCAACGGCCATCGTACGATCCTGCTCTACGCCTACCTCGACGGCATCCGTCAGGGCGTACGGGCGGCGATCTTTGACGCGGACGGCCGTTTGATCAGGACGGACGTGACGGTCCCGAACCAGGAAAATGGCGCGAGTTACCCCCGCATCGCCAGCGATGGGCATGAATTCGCCCTCGTCTGGACCACGCTGAATCCCGGTCCGACGTCGTCCGTTTCCCCGTTGCGAGACCTTCACTTTCGTCGCATGGATGAGGATGGCGCGGCGATTGGTTCTCCGATCGACGTCGGCAGCATCGCCAACGGCCCCGAGCAACGGGACGATCTCGGTTTCTCGTTCGGCGGCGGCCGTTATGCGGTGGCGGCCTTCCAGTTTCACAGAACCGGCGTCGACGAGGAGTCGCGCCTCATGCGCTTCGTAGTCGACGCACGCGGCGGCAGCGTCACCGCGCTCCCGACGATCGACACCATCAACGGCTCCCACCTCAACCTATTGTGGAGCGGCAGGTTTTTCGTCGCCTTCTGGTCGGCCGGAGGCGTCGTCACGACTCTGCCATTCAGCGGTTTCGACGAAAGCATCGCGCCAACGCTGGTGCCGACATCGACAGATAGCCCCGCTGGTTCACCCATTTCGATGGTGTCGAACGGACACCAAGTCCTGGTCGCCTGGTCCCAGGACAGCGGGCTTTACTACGGCGGACGGCGCTCGGAGGTCTACAGCGCCCTTTTCGATACTCCGATTCCGAGCGGACGGACGCCCGGTGCGCCGACGCTCCTCTCGACCGGCTGGTCGCGTCAGGTGCAACCGTTGATGGCTTCGTCGCCGGCCGGCTCGCTCGTCGTATGGATCGAAGACGGCAATACCAGCCGGCAGCTCCTCGGCAGGCGCACAGACGCAACCGGCGCATTCATCGACGCCGCTCCGTTCGAGATCGCTCGCGACGTTCGTCAGGCTGCCGTCGTTTTCGCCGGAGAGGTCTACGTCGTGGTATGGCAGAAATCGGACGTCCCGGAGGTGTTGACGAGAACCGTGAGCCTCGATGCCACGCTCGGACCGCCCGTCTCATTCGGCCCCGGTGGTTCCGGCGTCACGGCCGCGTCGAATGGCAACACGACGCTCGTCGTTTTCAGCGAGAATCAATCCGCGCGTCTGGTCGCGTATCGCTTTGATGCGTTGGGCCGGCAGATCGATACGAGACCGATCGACCTCGACGCGAAAGGTGGCGACCCGCAAGCGGCCTCGAACGGCACCGACTTTTTCGTCGCATGGAACAGCGGCACCGATTGGTCGCAGTTTCCCTCGGCCAACCTGGTGGACATTTTCGGAACGCGGATTACCCCCGCAGGAACGGTCGATGCCGCGCCGCTGGCGATCGCGAACAGCCCGCGCGATGAACGCCTTTACGCGGTGGCCAGCGATGGACGCGACTACCTCGTCGCCTACCAGCTCGATCAATACGCGAACGCCGCCGTCGCGACGAAACGCGTCTTGCGCGAAGGACAGCTCGACGGCACCACCGCCGCCGACGACGGAACGATCCTCGCGCACGGAGCGGCCTACAGCATCGCGCTCTCAGGCGACGCGACCGGGTACTGGAGCGCCTACGCGGCCGGCTACTGGGACGAGTACTCGTCGACCGGAAACAGTAATCTCATTCGTCTCGACAAACGCGGAATGCCGACGTCGTCCGCCGTGACGTTCACCGGAGTGCTGTCGTACGCGACGATTGGGCGTTTGCCAGGAGGAGGCGTCCGCATTCTGTATGCGCGTCCAATCGACGATGGCATCTTCGCCGGCACCACCAGGATCCTGTCGCGCTTCGCCGCAGACGACGGCCTCGGCGACGCCAAGCGGCGCGCCGCACGTCATTGATGCAGCGGCGCGTCAGCTTAAGGTCGCTGAGAAATAACTTCATGCGAGCATGTCACGTAGCCTTGTTCACCCTGCTCATTGCAGTCGCCATGCACGGCGCCATGCACCTAAATCCGGAGATCCCGCTGGCGCTCCCTGTTCCCGCCCCGCTCGACGGCAACCAGAGTTCTCCTGTAGTGGCAACGGACGGCGGTCAGTTCCTGGTCTTCTGGACCAGCGTCCATGGCCTGAATGTGGCGCACCTTGCTGCTGATGGCCGCCTCCTTTCGTCGCGCCTCGCTGTGGCGACTCCGTCCGTCCTCGGCTTCTCTGCGACGTGGACCGGAGACGTGTATCTGGCACCGTGGAGGGACTCCTCACAGAACGCACTGCTTGCCGCCACGTTTACGAGAAACGGCGATCTGCTGTCACGGCCTGCGGCGATCGTTTCGGGCGACGCCCAAACCCGGACCGGCGCGTTGGCCAGCAACGGCCATCGAGCGCTCATGCTTTACAGCTATGGCACCCCAAGCGACGTCAAAGCCGCGATTTTTGACGTGACCGGCCAGCCAATAGTGACAGATCGATCGATAGCAGCATCCGGAACGGCCACAAACTTCAGCGACCTTGTACCGCTCATCGCGAGCGACGGAGAGGAATTCGCCGCCGTCTGGCGCACGGGTGCGCAAATACCGATCGCCGCAGGCGTGACTTCGCAAGACACTCCACCGGCCCTGGGAGTTCTGGTGCATGACTTCCATTTGATTCGGCTGGATGAGAACAGCCAAACAATCGGTTCGCAAATCGACCTCGGGCGGGTCGACCAGACCGCCGACTTCGGTCTCGCATTCGGCGGCGGCCGCTACGCAGTCGTGGCCACGGAGTCTCACCTCATCAAACCGGGCCAGACGCAGCCGCGCCTTGCGCGGTTCTCGGTAGATCCTCGGGACAGCAATGTCACAAAGTTCCCGTCCATCGATACAAATGGCGGGCCCGCGTCTGTCTTCTGGAGCGGAGGCACGTTCGTCGCGTTTTGGATCACTTACACGACGACATCCTTCGCCGTCGTGACGCTGCCGTTCACGGGCGCGGAGGAAGGCGTGCCGCCAACTCCGGTCACGTCGATTCGCGGCGACCGCGCCGCGTACAGCGCTTCCATCCGGTCGAACGGTCACCATGCGTTCGCCGCCTGGATTCAGAACACCGGCAGCGTTTCCGGAGAAGGGTCGGAGATCTACGGCTCGCTTTTCGACGCGGCGGCGTCACGCGCGGAGACTGCAGATGCGACCCCCATTTCGATCGGCTGGTCGCGTCAATTTTTTCCCGCGATGTCGTCTTCGCCGACCGGATCGCTGGTGGTCTGGATCGAGGATGGATACGCCGGCCGGCAGCTCCTGGCGCGGCGCACTGATGTCACAGGTGCAGTCATCGACAGCGTTCCGTTTGAAATCGCGACTGGCGTTTCTCAGGCCACGATCGTCTTCACCGGCGACGTGTATCTCGTGGCGTGGCAGGAAGGCGGCGGATCTCCCGTTGTCGCCGTCAGGAGCGTCGGCCGCGATGCCTCGCTCGGACCGCGCATGGAGCTCGGTAGCGGTTGGGGGCCGGCGGCGGCATCGAACGGTTCCACCGCTCTGGTTGTCTTCGGAAGCCAGCATGTGTTCGGGTATCGCTTCGACGCATCGGGGAGGAAAATCGACACCGCTGCGCTCGCGATTGGTGACGGCTACGCACCGCAGGTAGCCTCGAACGGCACGGACTTCTTCGTCGCATGGGATACGGGCAGCGATTACTGGCAGTTCCCTTCGCCCGATATGGTGGATGTTCTCGGAAAAATCGTTTCCGCTTCCGGCGCCGTCGACGCTGCTCCATTGCCGATCGCGACCGGCAGTGCTGACCAGCGTCTGGTCGCGTTGGCAAGCGATGGGCGCGACTACCTCGTCGCATATGAACTGAGCCAGTATTTGCCGACAACGCTCGCCACAAAAGTCGTGTTGCGCGAAGGACAGCTCGAGGGCGCCACGGCGACCAGCGAAGGCAGCATCGTCACGCGTGACGCGGGGTATGGCGTCTCGCTGTCAGGCGACGGCTCCGGGTATTGGAGTGCTTACCTCAACGGGCGCGGAACCGGCAGCATTCTGCGGCTCGACAAACGCGGAACCCCGGCCTCCGCCGCGATGACGCTGGCCGCTCCGTTATCTTCCGTCGCCCTCGCGCATTTGCCGGGAGGTGCAATCCGAGTTCTGTACGCGCGCGCAATCAACGAAGGTGAATTCATCGGCACGAGCATGGCCTTCTTTCGCGCGGTCGGAGACGACGTAACTCCGCGATCGCGCGCTGCACATCATTGATGTCGTAGCGACGGCTGGAACGCCGTCGCCGGAACCGGCTCGCCGAAGAGGAAGCCCTGCACTTCTTCGCATCCCTGTTCGCGCAGGAACTCGAGCTGCTCGGCGGTCTCGACGCCTTCCGCTGTGACGCGGAGACGGAGTCCGCGCGCCATTCCGATGACCGCCGAAACGATGGCGCGGTCGGGGGCGCTCCCTTCGATCTCCTGCACGAACTCCTGGTCGATTTTCACGCTGTCGATCGGAAAACTGCGCAGGTAGTTGAGCGACGAGTGGCCGGTGCCGAAATCGTCGATCGCGATCTGCACGCCCATCTCGCGCAAGCGGTGCAACGTCGCGATCGTGCGCGACGTGTTCTGCATGGCCAGGCTCTCTGTAATCTCCAGTTCCAGATCGCTCGGCGTAAGTCCCGAAAGTTCCAGCGCCGAGGCGATGACCTGCGGGAGATCGCTGTGTTGAAACTGGCGCGGTGAAAGATTCACCGCCATGCGGAAGCCCGACTCGCGATCGCCCTGCCACTCCCTCGCCTGCCGGCAGGCCTCGCGCAGGACCCACTCGCCGATCGGCACGATCAGCCGCGTCTCCTCGGCGATCGGGATGAAATCCATCGGCCCGACCAGCCCGAAACCGGGACGGTTCCAGCGCAGCAGCGCTTCCACGCCCGTCACGCGCCCCGAGGCAATGTTGATCTGCGGCTGGTAGTGGAGCTCGAGCTCGCCGCGGTCGAGCGCGTGGCGAAGATCGTTCTCCAGCGACAGCCGCTCCAGCGCGCGGTTGTTCATCGCCGGCGTGAACAGTTGATACGAATTGCGGCCGGCGTCCTTGGCGCGATACATCGCGTGATCGGCATTCGCGAGCAGCACCTCCGCCGTGTCGCCGTCGCTCGGAAAGAGCGCGATGCCGATGCTGGTGGTGATGAACAGCTCCGTCCCTTCGATCTGCACGGGCAGCGCGATTGTATCGAGCACCTTCTGCGCGATTTTCGCGGCGGCGTCGGGTGTCTTGAGATCGGCGAGGAGGACGGTGAACTCATCGCCGCCCATGCGCGCGATCGAATCCTCTTCGCGCAACGACACCTGCAGCCGCGCGGCGATCGCTTTCAACAACTCGTCGCCGGTTGAATGGCCGAGCGTGTCGTTGACGACTTTGAAGCGATCGAGATCGAGAAACATGACCGCCAGCGGGTGCTTCATGCGCCGCGCGTGTGCGAGTGCGACCGTGAGCCGGTCGCGGAATAGGCGGCGGTTCGGCAGGCCGGTCAGCGCATCGTGATAGGCCTGATACTCGATCTGCTCTTCCACTCTCTTGCGCTCGGTGACGTCGCGCGAGACGCCGACGATCTCCCGAATTTTTCCGGTGAGCGCGTCGCGCACGCTGCGGCTGGTGGTCTCGAACCACACCAGCGAGCCGTCTTTTTTCTCGACGCGATATGCGAACGTCGTCGGACCCGACTCGTGGATCAGCGACGAGAGATAGCGGACCTCCTCGCGGTCGACTTCGAAAATGAAGTCGTAGAACGAGCGGCCGACCAGCTCCGAAGGCTCGTATCCGAGGAGACGGCGGCAGGCGTCGGAGGCGTAAAGCAGGATGCCCTTGTTCGACGTGCGCGAGATCATGTCGGTCGAGTTCTCGGCCATCAGCCGGTAGCGCGCCTCGCTCTCGCGCAACGCCTCCTCGGCCATGCGCCGCTCGGTGACGTCGTTGTGGACGCCGATCGAGCCGACGACTTTTCCGTCCGCGTCGGTGACCGGCGCGCCGCCAATCTCCAACCAGACCACCGTGCCGTCCTTGCGGCGCACGCGAATCTCGTACTGGTCGGCGATGTGCCGCATGCGCAGCCGGGTCTTCTCGCGCATCATGGCGATGTCTTCCGGATAGGCGAGCAAGAGGTCACCCTGCAGACCGACCAGCTCTTCGCGCGAGTAGCCGACCATCTCGCAGAAGCGGTCGTTGACGAATTGCAGCACGCCGTCGGTGCCGGCCTGCGCGAGCCCTTCGCGCATGCGCTCGACGAGCAGCCGGTAGCGCTCCTCGCTTTCGCGCAGCGCGTTCTCGGTGAGCTTGCGGTCGGTGATGTCGATGACGGTCCCTTCGAGGATTTCCGGATCGCCATCGAGCAGGTGGACGCTCTCGATCAGCCAGCACGGCCGGCCGTCTTTGCGACGCAGCGAGATTTCGCGGCCGATCATCATCCGTTCGCGGCGCAGCTCGGCGATGAAATCGCTGCGCTGCGAAGGATCCTGATACAGCTCCGGAGCAGACTGCTGCATCAACTCCTCGCGCGACGAGAAGCCTAGGATCCGGGCCATGGCGTCGTTGCAATCGAGGATGCGGCCGTCGATCGTGTTGCGATAGACGCCAGCCAGGTTGCGCTCGAACAACACGCGATGCCGCTGCTCGCTGCTGCGCAACGCGGCCTCGGCGCGATGACGCTGGATGGCGTTGACGAAGATCTCGCCGCAGATCCGCAGCAGCGACACGGCCTCCTCGGTCCACGTATGCGGAACGCCGCAGGCCACGCCGAGCGCGCCGAGAAACTCGCGGTTGTAGATCATCGGCACGACCACGATGGAGTGATTGCCGGCCCGCTTGAATGCTTCGCGCTCGGCAGCCGCTTCCGGCGGCAGGTCATCGATGGAGATCGTGACCTGCTGCAATGCGATCAGTTGCTCGCTCGTCCACGGAAACGCCGCCATCGGAACGTTTGCGCCGACGCCTCGCCGCGCCTTCGGATCGGCATTCCACTCATGCGTCAGCAACGCCGTCTGCCCATCGTCGTTGCGCATGTAGATGTACGCGCGGTCGGCACCGACGAAACGCCCGACGCTTTCCAGCGCCGCGGCGATCTCGCGGTCGACGTCTTCGGCCGCGACGTTGATGAAGTTCGACGAGATGCCGGAGATCAGCTTCTCGAAGGCAAGGCGATGCTCGAGCAGTTCCTGCGTCTGCCTAGCGTCAGGGCGCACCTCGTCAGCATTCGCCACGGACAAATCCGATCTCCCGAAGACATCATCATAACTTCTCAATCGGGTAGATCTTCACGTTCACTTCGCGCGCGTAATGCCGCAGCGGATGCGCCTCGGAACGCCGAATCCCGGCCGCCCAGACCAGCGTCTCGTCGAGATCCAGCAGGTCGGCTCGCTGAACCGGATACGGCTGATGATGGACGCGGGCGCGATAAAGGCGATGTTCGTCATCGGCGGCATAGAGGATGTAGCGTTCGACCAGGAAATGCTCCAGCGATCCCGGCGTCGCCGGCGTCACGATCCCTTCCATCGCTTTGTAGCGGATATGCGCGTTGGCGGGCTTCGTGCCGAGGAGATCGTCGCGCTGCGAGGTGAAATCGATTTCGGGGATCGCCTCCTGCGACGAAACGAGCTCGATGTGCGAGTGAAAGTACGGCAGCTTGTACGCGGCGCGCGCCGCGGCCACGGCAATCGCGCTCGAAGCGTCGAGGCTGAAGAACCAGACGCCGGGATCGCGCCCGTCGCGATGCACGTACGTGCGCACGTTGATCTCGTGAAACGCCGACACCCACGGCAGCGGAGGCACGCCAACTGGACGGACGCCGCTGAGCGTGAACGGAACGAGTCCGACGTAGGCGTTGCCGTCGAACGTGTCGATGGTCAGCTCCGGCTGAACGAGCGCCTGCAACTCCTGCGGCGGGATTTCCCAATGCAGAAAGAGAAGGTGATGCCAGTCCTGCCGCATGAGAGCAGGCTGATCGGGCTCCAGCGTCGGAGCGATGCGATCGATGCCATCAACGGAAGTCACGTCAACCACTCAAGCAAAATCGCGTCCTGTTTTACTATGCCGCATGCGAATCCTCCTCGCCGCCGCCGCGCTCGCCGCAGTCGCATGCTCCTCCTCCGGGCCGGCCACGCCAAAACAGAAGGCCGAGATTCCGCAGCCGGATTTCGAGATCCGCCAACTGGTCGGACCGCCGGAGCTGAACTACGAAGAGGGAGCGATCGAGGTGAAGTACCGTCTCGACATCGGCAACCGCGCCGACGTTCCCATCACCTTGAGCCGGCTGGAAATCGTGACGGTGAACCCCGAGGGCGGCGCGTATACGCTCGACTCGAGGCATCGCGCGTACTACTTCCGCAAGACGATCAAACCGCACGAACAACTGCCGATCGATTTCTGGGCGAAAGCCTACGGCTACGGCCGCAGCACCCGCGAAAACGAGCCCGTCACCGTCCGCGGTACGCTCTATTTCGAAACGCCGAACGGCTACTACAACCAGGTCTTCGTGAAGGAGATCGGGCAGTACCCGGGACAGAATGATTAGCTTGTCATCCTGAGCCGCCGGAGGCGTTGGAGCGCGAAGCGCGGAACGCCGTAGGACGGTGAAGGATCTCAGGCTTCCCAAGCTGCGTTGAATCCCAAGAGGCTTCGGCTAAGTCTGCGCATCTTGAGATCCTTCGCCGTCCTGCGCGACTCCGCGCTTCGCGCTACGTCGCTTCGGCGGCTCAGAATGACAGCTACTTCATCTTCTGCTGCAGCATCCAATGCACCATTCCCGCATCGGAGTACGCCGCGTCCCAGATGTCATGCGCGCCATTGGGATACTCGGTGTAGCGGACGTTGCCGCCGACCTGGCGCAGCGCTGCCACCATCGAACGTGATTCCGTGACCGGCACGACGTCGTCCTTCGCGCCGTGAAAGGCCCAGACCGGCGTCCGTCCGATCTGCGCGGCCAGCGTCGCGTACGGATTCGGCGATCCGACGATGCGCGCCACGTCCGGAGGTGGATCGCTCGGGAAAGGATCGTCGGGACGCCGCGCAACTTCGCCGCAGACGGGGATGATCGCCGCCCACTTGCGATTGTGCCGGGCCATGTACCAGGTACCCGCGCCGCCCATCGAGATGCCGGTCAGATAAATGCGACGCGGATCGCCGTGAAATTCGCGGATGGCTTCCTGCAACTCCGCCATCGCCATCGACTCCGTTTCGCCGTACCACTCGTGTCCGAAATCGGCCTGCGGAAAAACGACGATCGACTTGTATCGTTCGCCGTAGCGATCCAGCGCCGGCGCCAGCCCCATGCTCACCTGGCGCGCGTTGTCGGAGCCACGCTCGCCGCTGCCGTGCAGGTAGAGCACGACCGGCCAGTGATGGAGCTTCGTGTAATGGTGCGGCAGCCAGACGCGGTATTTGTAGGTGTGATCGCCGAGCTTGATCTCGCGCTCCAGAAACTGCGAGCGACGTGTGCAACCGGCGATTGCCAGCGCGATGAGAAGGATGACGAACGTTCGCCGTCTAGCCACTTACTCGAACAGATCGTATTCGGCGACCGGGAGCGGTTCCTGCTCGACGTCCGACCGCCACATTTCGAAGAGGTAGAGATCCCAGTGCAGCAGAAACACTTCCCTGGACATCTCCCACCGTGCCGTCAGCCCCGGGCCGATCCCGCGCTTGTTTTCTTTGATCAGGTGCCCGAGGTCGTAAATGATCGTCTGCTGTTGCCGGTAGCCGGCGCGCGAGCAGAAAAAGTTGAGCGCTGCCTCGATCTTGAAGCGTTCCTGATAGCGAAGCGGGACCGTTTCCCACACCGCGCGGCGCATCACGCGAATGCCCGACAGCACCGGACCGACCTTCATCTGCAGGTGAAAGAAATTGCGGATCGGCCCGCGGTTGCGGATGCCGATGTTCATGTCGCACTCATTGCGCATCACCGGCCGCAGCAGCGACTCGATGTGCTCGTCGGTGAGATTGAACATGTCGCCGTCGACGAAAAAGAGGACATCGTGTCTCGCGTAGTCGACACCGACGCGCATCGCGTAGCCCTTGCCGCGGTTCTCGCGCAGGGCGATGGTGGTGACGTCGAAGGAGCGTGCGATCTCGACGGTGCGGTCGGTCGACCCGTCGCTGACCACAATGATCTCGTCGATCCTCCCGCTCTTCGTGAGCGCGGTCAGGACCTCGGCGAGGGTCTTTTCTTCGTTATACGCCGCGATGATGGCCGAGATCCCCAATGATGTCTCCTAGATTCCGTTCCTGGTCTGCAACCGGCAGACCATACCACAGCGATTTGCAGATTTTGACGGTGCGGGCCGCCGGGCCAGACCTTTGCACACACTGCCGTTTGCCATGAAACGGAACGTCATTTTCGCGACGCTGCTGACCGCGATCTGCCTCATCCTCTCCGCGATCACACTGTCGCTTTCGGGATGCCGCTCGCTGGCCGGCCTGGACATCGTCAATCCGCGCTACGCGCTTCGCGGCGTCGTGCCGCACGTAGCCATCGCGCTCCCGCTTTCGCAATCGGCCATCGATCTCGATTTCAACATCGAAGTCGACAATCCCAATCCGGTCGGCCTCCGTCTCGACTGGCTCGACTTCGACCTCGCCGTCAACGACACGCCAGTGCTGACGAGCGTCCGCGCCGAACAAGGCGTTCGCATTCCAGCGCACGGAATCGGCGATGTCCGTCTGCGCACGCGCGTCGGCTACGAAAACCTGAAAACGCTCTTCCGCCAGGTCGCCGACATGATCCAGGGCAACCGCGCGACGTACGCAATCCACGGCAACGCGTACTACCAGACGCCGCTCGGCCAGATGCGGTTTCCGCTGACGTTGTACTCGCGGTAAAGGACTCTAGCGGCGGCGAAGCCGACGTAATCGACGCCGGCAGGCGTCACGTACGGTAGCCGGTGGTCGCGCGCGAAGCGCGAGACCACCGGAACATCGGTCGGCGTAAACCCCCGACCCCGGCCGGGGTCGCGGATCAAATACCAATCGTCGTGAATTCCCTCCGCGACCGCTGCCGCGGTCGTGAATTCGGACGCATTCGTGAACCGGCGGTCGCTCGCTTCGCTCGGACCGCCGGCTACCGTACGGGCCTCCTCCGGAGGCCTTCGCGCGGCTTCGCCGCTGCCAACGCGATAATGGCGCCCCTTGAACCGTCACACGCGGTGGTACGCGGCTTCCGTCGCCGCACTTCTCTACTTCTCCGAAGGCCTGCCGTTCGGGATCGTGAACGATCTGATGCCGGTGTATCTGCGCGTGCATCACGTCGAACTGACCGCGATCGGATTTCTCAGCACCATCGCCTCGGCCTGGACGCTCAAAGTCTTCTGGTCGCCGCTCGTCGACGCCTTCGGAACGTATCGCCGCTGGATCGCCATCGCCGTCCTGGCCATGGCCATCTGCATGGCCGCGTTCGCGGTGATGCCGGAAACCGCCGGTCCGGCGTTCTGGACGATCATCGCCATCTTCGCCATCGCCTCGGCCACGCAGGATCTCGCGGTCGACGCCTTCACGATCCGCGCGACGCCGTCGGAGCTCGTCGGTCCGGTCAACTCCATTCGCGTGGCCGCGTACCGCACGGCGCTCATCGTCGGCGGAGGTGGACTAGTGGCGTTGTCCGGCGTCATCGGATGGCGCGGCAGCTTCGCCGCGAGCGGCGTCATCGCCATCGCCGTTCTGATCGTGGCGTTGCGCCTGCCCGACGATCGCGGAGCACGAGACGACCGAAAATCGATCACCGATCTCTTTCGCGGCCTCGGCCAATGGCTTCGACGTCCGCGCGCCGGCGTCCTGCTGGCCATCGTCCTGCTCTATCGGCTCGGCGAGTTAGCCATCTACGCGATGATCAAGCCGTACTGGGTCGACCGCGGCTACTCGCCAGCGGAAATCGGGACGATCACCGCCGTCATCGGCGTGATCATCAGCATCCTCGGCGCGATCGCCGGCGGCGCGATCGTGGCCCGCATCGGTTTATACCGCGCCATGCTCTTGCTCGGCGCCGCGCAGATCGCCTCCAACCTCGGCTACGCGCTCGTAGCCACGACGCACGCCGGACGCTGGGCCATCTACGCCGCCGCCATCGTCGAGAACATCGGCTACGGCCTCGGCACCGGCGCGTTCCTGGCGTTCCTCATGGCCATCTGCGACCGCGAGCGTGCCGCCACCGAGTACGCAATGCTGACCGCCGCCTTCGGATTGACGCGCGTCGTCATCGGAACGCCGAGCGGCTGGATCGCCCAAAACCACGGCTACGCCGCATACTTCTGGCTCACGGTGCTCCTCGGAATTCCGGGACTGCTACTGGTGCCGTTCGCGAAGGAGAGGATTAGCGTGTCGTCGGCATGAAACACCGTTTCTTCATCGACGCCGACCTCGCTGCCGGCACCACCGTCGCGCTCAGTCACGACGAGCAGCATCACGCGCGCGTGGTGCGCGTGCGCGAGGGCGAAGAGGTCGAAGTATTCAACGGTCGCGGCGCGGCTTTCGTGGCGAAGTACTCAGAGAATGGTCTGCAGGTCCTGAAAACGGCGCCCGATCGCGAAGCGCGGACGGCCATCCATCTGGCGATGTCCATCATCAATCTCGACAAGTTCGACATCGTCCTGCAAAAGGCGACGGAGCTTGGCGTCCGGTCGATCATTCCGATCGTCGCCGACCGCGTCGAAATCCGCGCCGAACGCTACCGCGGCAAAGCGGAGCGCTGGCGGAAGATCGTCTTCGAGGCCGTGAAGCAGTCGGGACGATCCGTCATCCCGATCGTTGAAGAGCCGCAGCCGTTCGACGAAATCGTCAAGCGTCAGGGGACGAAAATCGTGTTCGATGCCGATGCCGAAGCGACATCGAGCGAGATCAGCGATGCCGCGATCCTCTTCATCGGCCCCGAGGGGGGATGGTCGGAACGCGAACTGCAACTTGCACGGGAGCATGGTTGCGCATTCGAACGCCTCGGCATCCGCCGCCTTCGCGCCGAAACGGCGGCCATCGTCGCCACGGCGCTCGTCGCTGCGCGCGCCGGCGAGTTTTTGATAGATTGACGCGCTCGATCTGCACCGGAGGAGTCCTTTTGCCGACCAACAGCCTCACCATCACCGACAACCGTACAGGCCAGTCGTACGACGTTCCCATCAACGAAGAAACCATCCGCGCCACCGATCTGCGCAAGATCAAAGTCAACGACGACGACTTCGGGATGATGACGTACGACCCGGCCTTCATGAACACGGCCGCCTGCCGCAGCGCGATCACCTTCATCGACGGCGACAAAGGCATCCTCGAATACCGCGGCTATCCGATCGAGCAACTCGCGGAAAAGAGCACGTATCTCGAGACCGCCTGGCTGCTGCTCCACGGAGAACTGCCGACGAAAGAGGAACTGGCCGCGTGGACGCACACGATCACCCATCACACGTTCATCAACGAGAACCTCAAAGGCGTCCTCGACTCGTTCCGCTACAACGCCCATCCGATGGGCATGCTCATCGCCATGATCAGCGCCCTCGGAACGTTTTATCCCGAGGCCAAGAACATTTTTGACGAGGACGTGCGCAAGCGGCAGATCGAACGGCTCATCGCCAAAATGATCACCATCGCCGGCTTCGGCTATCGCCACATGGTGGGCATGCCGTACGTCTATCCCGACAACACGCTGTCGTATCCGGCCAACTTCCTGAACATGATGTACCGCACGACGGAACTGCGGTACGAGCCGGAGCCGGCGCTCGTGCGCGCGCTCGATGTGCTCTTCATCCTGCACGCCGATCACGAGCAGAACTGCTCGACCAGCACGATGCGCGTCGTCGGCAGCTCGCACGTCGATCCGTATTCGGCTGTCGCCGCCGCCTGCGCCGCGCTGTACGGACCGCTCCACGGCGGCGCGAACGAGCAGGTCATCCGCATGCTCACGGAGATCGGCTCGAAGCAGAACATCCCCGCCTTCATCGAGAAGGTGAAGAAGGGCGAAGGCGTGAAGCTGATGGGCTTCGGCCACCGCGTCTACAAAAATTACGACCCGCGCGCCACGATCATCAAGAACGTGGCGTACGAAGTTTTCAAAGTGACCGGCACGAGTCCGCTGCTCGACATCGCCCTGGAGCTGGAACGGATCGCGCTCGAAGACGAATACTTCATCAAGCGCAAGCTCTACCCGAATGTCGACTTTTACTCCGGCCTGATCTACCAGGCCATGAAGTTCCCGATGGACATGTTCCCTGTCCTCTTCGCCATCCCCCGCGTCTCCGGCTGGCTCGCGCAATGGTGCGAGATGCTCAACGATCCCGACCAGAAGATCGCGCGACCGCGCCAGATTTTCACCGGCGCAGCGCGGCGGGATTACAAGGGGATGGAACAGCGGTAGTACGCGCGACCGAGCGAACGTCTGCCGGCGTAAGAACCGTAGCCCACGGGTTCACCCGTGGGGACTGAGTCATCCGAAATTTGTGAGCGCGCCTTGGCGCGCGAGAGAAAATCTCGCGCGAACCGTTTTCTTTCGCGCGCTGAAGCGCGCTCACAAAATTTTCGAATCGCCTTTCCCACGGGTAAACCCGTGGGCTACGGTTCTTACGCCGGCTTCGCCGACGGGACGATCCGCGCTTCCGACTCTCTGTCGAGCATCTCTTGAAAGAGCTGCTCCGCCTGAATCGTCTCTCCACGTTCGCACTGCGCGATCGACTCAAGAAGGACGGCTTTCAGTTCCGCGCTGACCTGGAACGTTTCCTCAGTTTCGTCTCGCATGAAGGAGATCCTAACGCTACGGAATGAGATCGCGTTACCCGTCGTTCTGCTGAAACGCCGGTACCCGGAAAGGTTTCATCATGAACACTTCCAGGTACATTTTCATCGCCCTGCTTCTCGTTGCCGTTTCGCTTCCACTCGCCGCGCAGATCAATGACACGTACGTCATCCCGGCCTCGGCCAATGCCGCCGGGAACTTCGGGACGCGCTGGCTGACGCAATTCAGCGTCTTCAATCCGCAGCTCGACCACCCGCTTACGGTCAGCGTCACGTTTCTGCCGACCGGCGGCGGCACCGCGATCGAGAAAACCTTCGACGTTCCGGCGAATGGGACGGTGCTGTCGGACAACATCCTCGACGATCTGTTCGGCATCAAAAGCGGATCGGGAGCGCTGCTCGTCGCAACGTTCGCCGAGGACAATCCGAAGGTGCCGAATGATGTGTTGTCGCGATCGTTCCTGGTCACGACGAACACGTACAACAACGTGCAGAGCGGCACGTACGGACAGACGATTCCGGGCGTCTGGGCTGGCCTGCAGGATTTTGCCAGCGACGGCATCAGCGCCGTCGCGCACGGCGTCCGCAACGTCGCCCGCCTCGGATGGCGCACCAACGTCGGCGCGGTAAACCTCGGCCGCTCCAACGTGACGCTGCGCATCAACATCTACGACGCCGACGGCAAGACGATCAAGCAGGGCTCAACGCTCGATATCCCCGGACTCGGACACCGCCAGGCGTCGTTGCCGGCGGAAGTCGATGGCGGATCGATCGAGTTCTTCGTCGACGATCCTTCGAAGACGGCAGTCGTCTTCCCGTACTCGTCGACGATCGACGATCTCTCCGGCGATCCGACGTACCAGGGTCCGACGCTCCTCGCCGACGCCAAGGTTCTCTTCAAGATGGGGATGGCGCGTCCACTGACGCTCGGCCGCAAGATCGACTCCGATTTCGCGCGCGGAATCCGCGACACCGCGACGCGGCTGGGACAGGCGAGCGTCGTCAACAGCAGAGTTCGCACGGAATGACTGGCAAGGCGGCCTGACCGGAGATCCTGACGCGCCGCCTCGCGGCGCGTCAGGATAAACTTCGAACATGCCTGCGCTTCTCGAAACGAGCCTTCCTCTCCCACTCGCCCGCCGCGGAAAAGTGCGCGATGTCTACGACCTCGGCGACTCCTTTCTCTTCGTCGCCACCGATCGCATCTCCGCATTCGACGTCGTCCTCTCGCCCGGCATCCCCGACAAGGGAAAAATCCTGACGCAGATGTCGACGTTCTGGTTCCGGCATTTCGGCGACATCGAAAATCATCTCCTCGAAACGGAGTGGGATGCGTTTCCGGCCGAGGTGCGCGCGCATCCCGATCTGCGCGGGAGGAGCGTGATCGTGAAGAAGTGCCGCGTCGTTCCAGTCGAATGCGTCGCGCGCGGCTATCTGGTCGGATCGGGACTCAAGGAGTACAACGAGACCGGCCGCGTCTGCGGGATCGAATTGGAAAAAGGCCTGACCACCGCCAGCAAACTACCCGAGCCGATCTTCACGCCGGCGACGAAAGAGGAGACCGGCCACGACGAGAACATTTCGTTCGAGCGGATGTGCACGATCGTCGGCGACGATCTCGCCGCGCAACTGCGCGACATGACGTTGCGCATTTATCAACGCGCGGCCGAATTCGCCGAAACGCGCGGCATCATCATCGCTGACACGAAGTTCGAGTTCGGCATCGACGAACATCCCAATCGCGGCAACGTCGTCGTCTGGATCGACGAAGCCCTGACCCCCGACTCCTCCCGCTTCTGGCCCGCCGAAAGCTACAAGGTCGGCAAGAACCCACCGTCCTTCGACAAACAGTTCGTCCGCGACTGGTTGGAAACAACCGGATGGGACAAAGCCTCAACACCGCCCGAACTGCCGGAGGACGTGGTGATGAAAACGCGCGAAAAGTACATCGAAGCGTTCCGGACGCTGACGGGGTCGGAGCCGGAACTGTAGTTGCACATACTGAACACATGACCTTCAGGCTGCGGTCGTCTCGATACCTCGCCGCATGTGGAATCATCACCTTCGCGCTGCTCAGCGCGCGCGCAAACGCCACGATTACGCTGACCCCGATGATCAATGCGCCGCTGGCCACCAATTGCGTGACCTGCAGCGGCGGGTCGCAACAGAGCTGCCTCAGCGTGCCCGCCGGAACTCCTGTTCCGGTTACGTTGATCATCACCAATACCGGTCCAACCACCGCTACACCTGCTTTTTTTCTTCTTACCGTACCTTCGGGTTCCGTCAGTGGCTTTGTGGCGCCGCCGGGAGCATCGTGCACAACCGTTCCGCTGGCCCCGTCGAGTCAGAACTTCCAGTGCTTTGGACTGCCACCATTGGCCTCTGCTGCAACCTTTACGTTCTCGTTCACCTTCACACCGCCCACTCTGCCCACCGGCTTTGGCGTGACCATCGGTCAACCGGCGGGCGTTCCTCCGCCTCCTGACCTGCCGGGGACCGCCTGCGTATCGTTCGCGCCGCCTCCGGTGCCGGCCCTGATGGGGACGTGGCTGGCAGCGCTGGCATTGCTGTTCGCCGCCGTCGCACTTGTCCGTTTGCGCTGAGGGTGCTACTTGCGGTGCTCGACCTTCACCACGGTCTTGATCCCGCCGCGGATGTAGAAATCGCCTTCGACGTAGAGATATCGAGGCGATAGCGCGGTGATGAGATCGTTGGCGATGCGGTTGGTGACCGCCTCGTGGAAGGTGCCTTCATCGCGGTAGGACCAGAGATACAGCTTCAGCGACTTCAACTCGACGCACTTCTGGTCCGGCACGTAGCGAATGCGGATCGTGGCAAAGTCCGGCTGCGAGGTCATCGGACAGAGGCAGGTGAACTCCGGCGCCTCGAAGGCGATCTCGTAATCGCGTTCGGGATTGGGGTTTTGAAAAGTTTGGAGCTCGCGGGTCGGCGTGGAGGGCATGAGAAGGGTGAAGAGTGAAGGGTGAAGAGTGAAAGGTCAACCGCCTTTTTTCACTCTTCACTCTTCACCCTTCACTCTTACTTCTTCGCTCCGGTTACCGCCATCAATTTCTGATTCAGTTCCTTGATCCGTTCCTGGAGCTGCGTGATCTTCGCTTGGGCGTCGGCGCGGAGGCGTTCGTTTTCGCCGCGCAGGCGGGTCACCTCTTCGTCGTGCTGCGAGCGGGACGCAGAGTTCTGCTGGAGCTGCTGGCGGAGGAACTCCATGTCGTGATTGAGGTTCTCCAGCTCCTCCTCTTTCACCGACACGCGGTGACGCCAGTGCACTTCCTGCTCTTCGTAGAGCCGCTTGATGTCCATCAGCTCGGTGATCTGGGAAAAATCGGAATCGCTTGGAGCCATGTCTCCTCCCTGGCGGACGCGGTCTTCGATCTGCGGAAAGAGCTTGCGAACCTTCAGCGACAGGTCGTCGGCATCGCTGGAAAGGCTCATCGCGTCCTGATACGAAATCTTCTGATGCACGAGCAGCGCGATGAGCGACTGATTCATCGACTGCATCTTGTAAAGTCCGACCGACGACTCCATCTCTTCGAGGATGTCCTTCGTGTTGCCCTCTTCGATGAGGCGGGCGATGCGAGGAGAATTCTTGAGGATCTCAACTGCTGCTGTGAGAGCTCCGGTGGTGGTCTTGATCAGCTTCAGCGAGATGATGCCGCGCAGCACCAGCGCCAGTTGCGAGCGGATCTGCTTGTGCTGATCGGCCGGGAAGATGTCGATGATGCGGTCGATGGTCTGCGCGGCGTTGTTGGTGTGCAGCGTGGAGAAGACCAGGTGACCCGTCTCGGCGGCGGTGAGCACCGTCTCCACGGTCTCGTTGTCGCGCATCTCGCCGACCATGATCACGTCCGGGTCCTGGCGCATGGCGTTGCGAAGCGCCTCGCGGAAGTTGGGTGTGTCGGTGCCGACTTCGCGCTGCGAGATGGCCGCGATCTTGTCGACGAAGAGAAACTCGATCGGATCTTCGATGGTGACGATGTGCAGCGGCTCGGTTTCGGTGATGTGAGAGATCATCGCCGCCAGCGTGGTCGACTTGCCGGAGCCGGTCGGGCCGGTGACGAGCACGAGCCCGTCCGGAATCTGGGTGAGATCGCGAATGGCATCCGGCAGATCGAGCGCCTCGATGGTCTGCAGGTTGATCGGGATGCGGCGGAAGACGCCGCCCACCGTGCCGCGCTGCATGTAGACGTTGGCGCGGAAGCGGGCCACGCCGGGAACGCCGTACCCGAAGTCGACCGACTGCAGCGCCTCGAACTTTTCCTTCTGTCCGCGGCTGAGCAGCGGCAGGAGCATCTTCTCCAGATCGGCCGGCTTGAGCGGATCGCTCTTGATCGGCACCAGCTTGCCGCGGATGCGCAGCAGCGGCGGCCGCATCGGCTTCAGATGGAGATCCGAGGCCTGCTGCTTGGCCATGTAGACGAGCAGGTCATTGAGCGTAAAGCTCGGTGCCTGCTCGGCCGGCGGCATCGGGGTCTGGACGGTCACGGGGCGATTATAAGGTCCGCGCGCGTAGTGCGGGCACTACCGTCATCGCCGCATTACCGAATCGAGGATCATCAGAAACGCCTCCTGCTGGCGCGCTTCGGTTTTGTTGATGACCGCGATCGTCTCGCCGATGCGGAAGCGCTCGTGGAGCTCGTCGGCGGAATGCGATGACGTCACGACGATGCGTTTCGCGGGAACGCCTTTGGCGCGGGCGTAGTCGACGAACTTTTTCCCATCCATCCCCGGCATTTCCAGGTCGACGATGAGCAGGTCGATGCTGTCATCGATCTTCGGCAGCGCGTCGTAGGGATGCGCGTAGGTTTCGACGTGGGCGGTGGCGGCGTAGCGCTCGATCATGAAGTTCGACCAGAGATCGCAATACGCGGGCGAGTCGTCGACGATCACGACGCGCTTCGGCTTCAGGTCGCTCATCGCTTGGTCTTTTTCTTCCCTGCGCTGATAGACGGCCGGATGTCGTAACGGACTTCGCCGCCGACGATGGTCGTCACGGCGCGGCCGCGCAGCGTTTGTCCGATGAACGCCGAGTTCGATGCTTTTGATTGGAACGGCGGCGTGAATGTGATCGGCGCATCGAGATCGAGCAGCGTCACGTCGCCCGGCGCTCCGGCACTCAGCGTTCCGCCGGGCAGGTTGAAAATCCGCGCCGGTGCGCACGACATCAGATCGATGAGGCGATCGAGATCGATCACCTTCGCGCGAACGAGATGTTCGTAGCAGATCGGGAACGCGCTCTCCAGTCCGATCACGCCGAACGGCGCGAGATCGAACTCGACGTTCTTCTCGTCGAAATGATGCGGCGCGTGATCGGTGGCGATGGCGTCGATCGTTCCGTCGGCGATGCCGGCCAGGAGTGCGTCGCGATGTTCCTTCGACCGCAGCGGCGGATTCATTTTCAAATTGGTCGAGAACGACTGGACGGCGTCGTCGCCGAGGGCGATGTGGTGAGGCGTGACTTCGCAGGTGACGTGAACGCCGGCGGCGCGCGCGTTGCGCACCGATTCCACCGCGCCGGACGTCGACACGTGTGCGATGTGAACGTGCGCGCCGGTGACGCGCGCCAGGATCACATCGCGCGCGACCAGCGTCTCCTCCGAGGCTGCCGGGATTCCGCCCATGCCGAGGAGCGTCGAGAAGTAGCCCTCGTGCATCACGCCGCCGTCGGTGAGGTTCGCATCCTCTTCGTGGGCGATGACCGGGATGCCGAGCATCGTGCAGTACTCGAGCGCGCGGCGCATGAGCTGCGCGTTCCAGACCGGCTTGCCGTCGTCACTAACGCCGACGCAGCCGGCCGTGCGCAGGTCGGCCAGCTCGGCGAGCGCCTCACCCTTGAGACCCTTGCTGACCGCGCCGATCGGGTAGACGCGGCACGCGCCGTTGCGCCGCGACTCAGCGATGATCATCTCCGTCACCGCGCGTTCGTCGTTCGGCGGCAGCGTGTTGGCCATCGCGCAGACGGCCGTGTAGCCGCCCGCCACCGCGGCGCGCGTGCCGGTAGCGATCGTCTCCTTGTGCTCCTGGCCGGGCTCGCGAAGGTGCGTGTGGAGGTCGATCAGACCGGGGACGGCGATCGAGCCTTTTGCATCGATCGTTTCAACGTTCGCTTTGATTCGTTTATCGGATTTGGCGATCAGGCCATCTTCGATCAGCAGATCGAGAGTCTCGTCGAGCTCCTGGCTCGGATCGACTACCCGCGCATTTGTGATCAGTAACTTCATGCGCGTAGAGGCAATGTTGAATGTTCAATGTTGAATGTTGAATGTTGAATGAAGAAGCATCGGCACCGGTGGCCGTGCGGAGCGCCTTTCCATTCAACATTCAACATTGAACATTCAACATTCAACATTTGCCGTCCTTCACTCGACATTGTGTGCTCCGCCGAGGAGATACAGAACCGCCATCCGCACCGCAACGCCGTTTGTGACCTGTTCCAGAATCACCGAGCGTTTCGGATCGTCGGCGACGTCGCTGGCGATCTCCACTCCGCGATTCATCGGACCGGGATGCATGATGATGGCGTCGCTGCTCGCGCGCGCGAGACGCTCCGGCGTGAGGCCGAACGTGTTGTAGTACTCGCGCAGCGACGGAAACGACAGCTTCCCCTGACGCTCGAGCTGGATGCGCAACATCATGATCACATCGGCGCCTTCGACCGCCTCGTCGAGTGTGTTGACGACGCGAACGCCCATCTTCCCGATCTCGGCAGGGATCAGCGTCGGAGGCGCGGCGACGGTGACGTTTGCCTTCATCTTCGTTAACAGGTGAATGTTCGAGCGCACCACGCGCGAGTGCGCGATGTCGCCGATGATCGACACATTCACACCGGCCAGTCTGCCGAGGCGTTCGCGGATGGTGAAGGCGTCGAGGAGCGCCTGGGTGGGATGTTCGTGCGATCCGTCGCCGGCGTTGATGATCGAAACGTTCGGCAAGCGGTCGGCCAGCATCTTCGGAGCGCCGGGATGCTTGGCGCGGATGACGATCATGTCCGGATGCATGGCCACGAGGTTCTCGGCGGTGTCGATGAGTGTCTCGCCCTTCTCCACGCTCGACCCCGAGGCGGTGAAGTTGAGCGTGTCGGCGGAGAGGCGTTTCTCGGCGATCTCGAACGAGACGCGCGTCCGCGTCGATGCTTCCATGAAGAGGTTGATGACCAGTTGACCCCGAAGCGCCGGCACTTTCTTCACCGGCCGCTCGCTCACTTCCTTGAACCCCTCGGCGGTATCGAGAATCAACTCGATCTCATCCGGAAGCAGCGCTTCGATGCCGAGCAGGTCTTTGGATTTGAGAGCGGAGGTTGCGGTGCGCATGTGTGGTTACGCGGTCTCGGTGCGGCAGATCCTTCGCTTCGCTCAGGATGACCCTGCGGGTCACTTCTCCATGATCAAAACCTCATCCTCCCCATCCGTCTCAACCAGCTTCACCTTGATCACCTCGTCGGCGTCGGTGGGAACGGTCTTGCCGATCACGTCGGCGTGGATGGGAAGCTCGCGGTGGCCGCGATCGATGAGGACTGCCAGCATGACCGCTTTCGGGCGGCCGAAATCGATGAGCGCATCGAGCGCGGCGCGGACGGTGCGGCCGGTGTAGAGCACGTCGTCGACGAGCACGACGATCTTGTCGTCGATCGGCTCCGGCAGCTTGGTCGGCTTGACCACCGGCTGCGGCGCGATGGTGGTGAGGTCGTCGCGGTAGAGGGTGATGTCGAGGATTCCGGAGCTGACCGGATGCCCTTCCATCTCCTCGATCTCCTTCGCCATCCGCTCGGCGATGGGGACGCCGCGGCTGCGGATGCCGACGATGATGAGGTCCTGGGTACCACGGTTTTTCTCGAGGATTTCGATGGCCATGCGCCGGATCGCGCGATTCATGCGGGGGCCGTCGAGCAGACGTTTTTTGACGTTCATACCGACCTTGTCAAGCGTGGAGATGTCGCCATTCGGGAAGGGCGGCGGGAGGATAGCACGCGGACGGCGCGGCGCGCGATGGAGCGCTGGCGTCCCGCCGGCTCTTTAGGTCAAAGCGTGAGCGTCCGGAGCGCTGGCGTCCCGCCGGCTGGCTCGGCTGCGTCCTCGCTGCCGAATGGGAGGCTTGCGCAGGCGTTGAGTTACCAGCGCCATTTGAGGGGTTGCCGGTTCGGCGGCGAGACGCCGCCGGGCCAGCCGGCGGGACGCCAGCGTTCCGGCCGCAAGCGGCGCAACGCGCTTACGTCACTTCGGCGGGCCGACCGTCGCGCTGCCGGTCCAGAGCGGCTGCCCTTCGTACGTCGTGATCTGGAACTTCCCCTTCAGCACGCGCTGCTCGCCGGTCTGCTTGACGTCGACGTCGACGCCTTTGTCCGTGCTGAGCGTGAGTGTTTTTGAGGAGGTTGAGTCGATGATGAAATCGTCGAGCGGCATGTCGACGTGCAGCGACGTTTTCCCTTTCGAAATGGTTACCGTCATCGGCGACGGCGCTTCTTCCTTCACGGTGATGTGCAGATGCACTTTCTCGCCGTTTTTCACCGCGTCGTCGACCTCGGCATCGATGCGGATCAGACCTTCGTCGTACGCCTCTTTCAACGTGAAGGCCGCTTCTTTGGCCGGCTTCGCGGCGACGGTGGCCGCCACCGGCGCTGAACCAGTCGCGACCAGTTTCCGTTCGAACTTCGTAGTCTTGTCGCCCTCGGCGATCGTGAATGTGTTCCGCACGACGCCGAACGGCACCGCGTCGCTGAGCCAGTAGTCGCCGGCCTCGATCGAAGGTCCCGGACGCTTGATCGAATAGCTGTAGCGGTCCGTCTTCTTGCCGTCGATGACTTCACTCCCTTTGAAAGTCACGGCCGGACCGTACTCGGGCATGTTCTCGGCGATGAGTTTCACGGTGTTGGCGTCGAACGCCGTCTGCGCATCGGGGTCTTCGCCGACGGCGGCGCCGCCGACGATCGACGGACCGTAATCGAGGAGATCGCGATCGATGTTGAAGCCGCTCTTCATGATGTAGCGAGTGATGCCCACCGGGTATTTGCCGTTCGAGTCCATCTTCATCTCGATCTGCAGGCGTCCCTGATCGTCGGCGAGCCGCGTCATCGTCACGGTCATGTCGGGGTTAGCCGGATCGGAGCTGTGATCGATGTAGCGCGCCCACGTGCCGGGCTTCGTCGCGCCGAAGTACGCCTTCTTCCATCCGGCTGCGAATGCGAACGGTGAAATGGCGAGCGAAAGGACGAGCAAAACGAATGTGCGGCGCATGGTGCGAAGTATAGGGCTGGCCTCGCTTCGCACATCGGCGTATCGTGGCGGAAATCCGCGCACATTCGAAAAGGAGAGCTCATGTCCTTGTCCTTTCCTCACGTGAACTACCTCGCGGTCCTAGTCGGCGGCGTCGTCATCTTCGTCCTGGGCGGCCTTTGGTACTCGCTGCTCTTCAAGAAGCCGTGGATCCGTTTGATGGGAATCCCTGAGGAAAAGATGAAGGAAGGCTCCGGCGGCGCGATGCCCTTCCTCTTTCTGATGGCGTTTCTGTGCGGGCTGCTGACGTCGTACGTCGAAGCGATCATCATCAATCACTTCCCGCCGTACACGCTGTTCCGCGGCGCGTTCGTCGGCACGCTGGTGTGGCTCGGCTTCGCCGCGCCGTCGAGTTTCGCCACCGCGATCTTCTCGATGACGAAGAAGCCGCTCTGGCTCATCAACTCGACCTACAACTGGGTTTGCTTCGTCGTCGTGGGGATGATCCTCTCCGTCTGGCGTTGACACAGACAAGAGTGTCTGTGCCACATTTCCTATAATTCAGGCCTCAATGCCGTCCATTCTCGAGACGTATCTCGCCTCGCGGCCCGACACCGCCACGTTTCTCCTCGGCAGCGAGTTGGGGCGGACGCTCGAGGAGATTTTTCCGCGCGCGGATACGCTGCTGCCGAAGCCGTACAAGATCTTCCCCGCCGACGAGACGCAATCGCCGACGCTCGGCTTTCCTGTCGCCGACGCGCCTGCGCTTCGCGAGCTCGACGCGAAACTCGATCGCTGGCTGGCCGACGAAGTGGCGTGGCAGGCCGGGCGCCAGCAGCCGGCCAAGGAGAAAGCGCAACTCGCCTGCACCGCGTACATGACGCAGCTCATGCGCCTCGCCGAAAACGCGCTGATGTCGAATTTGCTCAGCGACTATCACGCCGTTTTCTGGCTGGCGCATTCCTTCGATCTGTCACGGCAGTTCGCGTCGATTCCGCGCCGCGTCAGCACGCACGACATGCAGCTCGGCCGCACGCAGGGCGACGCGTTCAAGTACCGCATCTTCGCGAAATGGGCGTCCGACACACGCGACGCGATGTCGCAACTGGCCACGAAAGCGTCGCCGATTCTCGATGGCGAGGAACAGCGCGGCCTGCAGTTTTTCCGGCTGCTCACCGATGACGTTCTGATCCTCACCGAGGAGTTCATCGGGCCGGATCTGCGCGAGCTGCGGTCGTTCGTGAATGGATATCTTCGCCGCGACTTCCAGGCCTTCCGCGATTCCGTCGAACGGATGCGCGAGATCGCGGTCGACCTGCTGCAGCGCGATCGCACCTTCCGCGCGGCAATGCCGCTGTTCGTGCCGGCTGCCGATCAGACCATTCCGATGGCGCTGCTGCTCGACACGCGCTTCCAGAACTTTCTCTTCGAACAGAACGCCATTCAGTCGGCGGTGACGCGCGAAGATCGCGAGCAGTTCCAGCTCATCGCGCGCCGTCTTCGCGAATTCGCCATCCTCAATCAACTGCGGCGCGGAATCACGTTGATGACCGTGACGGCGGAGAAGCAGATCGTCTCCGCCGACAAGCGCGCCACGGCCTATTCGCGGTCAACGCGGCCGATGGATTTCGGGCGGCCCGGCGTCGTCGATCCGATGGTGCATCGCTTCGGCCTGATCTACGACATCTCCAATTTCACCGAGACCCTCGGCAACATCCGCCGCGGCGGCCGGAAGGAAGAGATCAGCTCGTACCGGCAGATGCTGCTCTTCCAGCGCAAGCTCGATTCGATCGCCGGCCGCCACCTGCTGCAATTCGAAAAGTTCCTCGGCGACGGCGCGTTCTACACGACCCGCCGCGCGCTGCGCCTCATCCGCGCCGCCGTCGAAATCCAACGCTGCTACGCCGACGTTCGCAGCAAAGGCTTCGCGTTCAACAAAGGCGTGCGCATCGCCCTCAACTTCGGCTACTACCGCCTCCTGCCGATGAAAGGCAGCGGCAACGAGCGCATCACGGAGTTCTACGGGCCCGGCATCGTGGAGCTGTCGCGGCTGACTACCGGCAAGGCCACGCGCGAGATTGACGAGTTCGCGTCGTTCCTCCTCACGCACGGCTACGACGCCTCAAAGGTGCAGGCGTTCTTCGCGCCGCTCGCGCGCGGCGTCGATGTCATCGATCACACGCAGCACGCGCGTGAGTTTTACGCGTACGTGAACAACAGCGGACACCTGGTCAACGAAGGGATCGTGGCATCGCTGCCGCTGCTGCAGGAGTTGTCGAACGAATTGACCGCCGAGGGGCAGCAACTGTTCCGGCTGACCGCGCCGTGGGCGACGTACATCGGCTTCGCGCCGTCGCTGTCGGGACTCGAATACATCGGCGTCCGCCTGATCGGCATGGTGTCGCTGAAAGGCCTCGATGAAGTCGACGTCGCCGAGATCGTTCCCTTCGTTCCGGGCGAAGTCGAAGCAACGCCGCTCGACGCGACCGACCCGCTGGTGCTCGCCATCCGCCAGGAGTTCCACCAGGAACGCGATCGCCCGCTGCCGGATGCGCCGCCCGACTTCGACACCACCAGCGAGCAGGCCATCGAAGCGGAACTGCTCGTCTGCCTCCGCCACGATCCCGACGGCAGCGAGAACGACGTGATCATCGGCGAATGGGATCCGCGCTCCGACAATCTCCGCCGTCCGCTCCGCTTCCCGCGTGGCGACTTCCTCCGCCTCTTCTCGCTCAAAGGCGAGTTGAACGCGGAGCTTTTTTCATCGCGCCGCGACACGGTCCGCGATCTCTACACGCGCCTCTCCGACCGCACGCCCTCCGAGGCCGTGCCGTTATCCGATTTTCGCGACCAATACGCGACGTTCGTTTTGGGCGCGGTGGTGGAGAAGTTGTAGGCGGCCGGAGCGCTGGCGTCCTCGCCGGCTGGCTCGGCGGCGTCTCGCCGCCGAACCGCCAAACCCTCAACCCTCGCTGATAACGAAACGCCGTCGCAAGCCTCCCATTCGGCGGCGAGGACGCCGCCGGTCCAGCCGGCGGGGACGCCAGCGCTCCGGTGCTTCGCGTATGCCGCCCGCGCTACATCCCGCCCGTATCATCGGCCGACGGTCCGTAAATCGACGGCACCTTGCCGCCCATCGGACGGATGTACGCGCTGAGCTGGCCGCGATGATGGATGGCGTCGAGGAGGAAGCCCCAGAAGATGCTGCTGAGGTCGGCCTTCCACGCTTCGTGACCGCCGAAGAGAAATCGTCCCGGACCATCCCATCGCGCGTCGTCCATTGTGCTCACGAGCTTTCGGACCGAATCGGCATTCGCTTCGTACGCGGCGACGATTTCGTCGAGCGTCGCCGGCCGCGATCCCGACTCCCAGTTGATGTCGCCGCTCTCCGTGACTCCGGCCAGAACACGCAGTTCCTCGGCCAGTTGCCAAGCCAGATCGCCGGCGCTGGTCGAGCGTTCGTGCGGCTTGTAATCGAGCTTGTCAGCCGGAAGCGCGCGCAGCACGCGGAGAAAGGCCGGCTGCTCGGGCTCCCAGCGGCTCAGAAAAAACTCGCGGTTCGTCATGACGTAATCACTCCTTCGATGGCGGATCATATGACGATGCGAAACAGCTTGATCGCGATGCTTCTCCTCGCTGCTGCATGCACTTCGACCGCTCCGAACAGCGACTGGCCCGCGTACGCGAACGCCGGCGGAACACGCTACTCGGCGCTGACGGACATCGATCGGACCAACGTCGGAAAGCTGGAAGTGGCGTGGACGTATCACACCGGCGAGACGGCGTTCGTCAAGGACTCCGAACAGAAGTCGACGTTCGAAGTCACGCCGATCGTCGTCGACGGCATCATGTATCTCAGCACCGGCTTCAACAAAGTCATCGCCCTCGATGCCGCGACCGGTCAGCCGAAGTGGATCTACGAGCCGCTCGTCGATCGCAGCGGCGATTTCTCCGAGGTGACGTCGCGGGGTGTGGCGTATTGGGCGAAGGGGAAAAGGATTTTCGAAGGGACCATCGACGCGCGGCTGATCGCGCTCGATGCCGCGACCGGAAAACTCGCGACCGACTTCGGCGTCCGCGGCACCGTCGATCTGACAAACGGAATTGATCATCCGCGATTTGGCGACTACCAGGTCACCTCGCCGCCCGCCGTGATCGGCGATCTCGTCATCGTCGGATCGGCCATCGGCGACAACGGCGGCGCGGAGCTCGAACGCGGCAGCGTGCGCGCCTACGATGCACGCACCGGCGCGTTGCGCTGGACGTTCGATCCGATCGCGCGCGAGCTCCACAGCGGCGCCGCAAATGCGTGGGCGCCGATCACCGCCGATCCCGAATCGGGCATGGTGTTCATTCCGACCAGCTCCCCCAGCCCCGACTACTACGGCGGCCTTCGCCTCGGCAAGAACGATCTCGCCAACAGCATCGTGGCCATCCGCGCAGATACCGGCGAAGTAGCCTGGCACTTTCAGGTCGTCCATCACGATCTCTGGGATTACGACATCGCCACGCAACCGGTGCTGGTCGAAGTGCGCGGCATCAAAGCGGTCGCCGTCGGGACGAAGATGGGACACCTTTTCTTCTTCAACCGCACCACCGGCGAGCCGCTCTTTCCGATCGAAGAACGTCCCGTGCCGGCCAGCGACGTCGCCGGCGAAGAGGCGTGGCCGACGCAGCCCTTCCCGACGATGCCGCCGCCGCTCGTTCCTTCGCAGCTCAAACCCGACGACGTTTTCGGTGTCGACGATGCCGATCGCGCCGCATGCAAATCGACGATCGCGTCGCTGCGCCACGACGGCATGTTCACGCCGCCGAGCATCCGCGGAACGCTGCAGGTTCCCGGCAACGTCGGCGGCATGCATTGGGGCGGGATGTCGTACGACCCGGCGCGCCACATCCTCGTCGCGAACACGAATCGCCTCGCGGCGATGGTCCGCCTGATCCCGCGCGCCGATTACGACGCCGACCGCGCCCGCAGTAAAGGCGAACGCATTTTCGGCGAGTACAACCGCATGAGCGGCACGCCCTACGCGATGTACCGCACGATTCTGCTGTCGCCGAAAGGCGTCCCCTGCACGCCGCCGCCCTGGGGCGCGCTGACGGCAATCGACGTCGACCGCGGAACCGTGCGATGGGAAACGCCGTTCGGCAGCGTCACCCGCATCCCCAACCTTCCGCCCAACATCGGCTCCCCCAACCTCGGCGGCTCCGCGACGTCGAACGGCATCGTCTTCATCGCCGCGGCCATGGACGAAGTCTTCCGCGCGTTTGACGTCGAAACGGGCAAGGAGCTGTGGCACGCGCCGCTGCCCGCGAGCGCGCAAGCGTCTCCGATGATCTATCGCGCCGACGGAAAACAGTTCGTGGTCATCGCCGCCGGAGGACACGGCAAGTTGCACACGAAGCGTGGGGATTCTGTTGTGGCGTTCGCGTTGAAATGAATTTGAACCACAAAGACACAGCGCGGTGTAGCCGCAACCAAAGAATCTTTCCAGTCGAGAGTCCCTCTCCCCGAGTTTCTTCCGGGGAGAGGGAGACACGCAGCGAAGCGGAGTGCGGGTGAGGGGCGGCGCCTGAAACCGCAGGTCGCGCAATCTCCGCCCCCTCATCCGCCTTCGGCACCTTCTCCCCCGGCAAAAAGACGCCGGGGGAGAAGGACTCTCGATGGAACGAACACGCGAGAACCGTCAAAGAAAATCTTCGCGGCGCGCGCAGAATCTATGGGTTAGTAGTACAAAGGACACGAAGAGATTCTCTTTGTGTCTTTGTGGTGATTATCTTCTGAGCCACTCGCGCAGCTCCCGATACAACTCCACCAACTCCGCCGGCCGGTAATTCGCATTCAGCCCGCTCGGATTCGGCAGTATCCAGATGCGCGTGTCGCCGATGGTCTCGTCCTGCAACCCCGTCTTCGCCCGCGGGCGATTGAATCCCGTTCGATACGCGCCGATGCCGACGATGGCCAGCACGCGCGGACGGTAGCGGCGGATTTTCTTTTCAAGTTCGATCGCGCCTTCGACGAGCTCCGCCGGCGTCAGTTCCGCGGCCGCTGTCGTCGCGCGCGCGACGACGTTCGTGATCCCGCAACCATGCTTCAGCAACTCGCGTTGTTCGGATGGATGGAACAGCCGCGGCGTGAAACCGGCCTTATGAATCGTCGGCCAGAAGCGATTGCCGGGACGTCCGAAATGCTGCTGTACCGCGGCGGTGTACAGCCCCGGATTGATGCCGCAGAAAACGACATCGAGATCGCGCGCGATGACGTCCGGCAAGGTCGTTCCGAACGCTGCTGCGAGTTATTCCTTCGTCGGTTTCAAGGGCATCGTCCAGATTGTAGGGCCACGAATTGGAACGCCGCGTAGCGGCAACCAGAAGGTAGCGAGGGGTGCGAGCGCTTTTTGCGAGCAACCCCTCGTAAACAGGCGTCTTCGATTTTCGTGCCGCGTCAGCGGGACAAGAAAACTCTCGCAAGTTTCAATTCGTGCGAAGAGTCCAGTGCCGCTGACGCGGCACGACTTCAACCCCCGAACCTGTTCGAGGGGTGCTCGCAAAAAGCGCTCGCACCCCTCGCTACCCTCTGTTGCCGCTATCGCGGCGCAATGCAATCGCTATCGCTGCATCGTGACTTTCCCCGATCGCACCGCCGCGTCCTCCTCGGCACTCGCGCAGGTGACGACGAACGAGCCGTGCTTCGGATCGACGGCGTCGTTCAGCTTCGTCTGCAACTCTTCGGGAGATGCATCGGCGACGATCAGCCAGCACAAATGCGGCAGCGGATGGTGGAGCAGTTCGATGCGCTCGATCGCACCCTGTCCGTACTCCGGATCGGTTCCTTTGACAGCGATGTAGCGCGCTTTCAGCACGGAATCCTCGGGCGCATGCAGCGCCAGCAGCAGAAGAATTGTAAGCATCGATTGATTGGTGCAACGGGAGTGAGAGCGCCGAGGATGCGCCCGTGTGGGGAGGCAGAAAGGTACCTAAAAAACGCCGCCGGCGCAAGGCCGGCGGCGTTTCGTTCATCTTCTCAATGGTCCCAAGCCTCACCAGCACAGACAAGAGTGTCTGTGCCACATGGCTGCGCCATTGATTCAACCCTCACCTTACCGGCGGCGCCGGTGTGGCACAGACACTCCTGTCTGTGTTTTGGCAAGGCGCAGTGTCTGCGGTTACTTACTTGTCGTTGTAAAGCTCGATGAACTCATACACGTAGTTCCCGGTGCCCAACGCGTCGGAGAACTCGTTGATGAACGGACCCTTGTTGCAGCCATTGAGGCCGCCCGTGCCGGGGCTGCCGGATGCAGACGCCAGCTTCGTCCAACTGCTCAGCGTACCGATTGCGCCGCAGGTCGCGCGCTGGAAGTCGGAGCCGCCGGACGTATCCATCGCCACCGTCGTTCCTTCGATCGTGACACCGGACGAATTCTTCAGCGTGTACGTCTCGCTGCCGTTGATCTGCGGCATCGTGTCGGCGGAGTTGATGAACACCACGTTCGCGCCGAGGGTCACGCCCCAGTAGGTCTGGAACGCGGTCTTCGTCGCATTGCGCGCGATGATCACGTAGCCCTTCGACGGAATCGTCGTGCCGGCCGGGATCGTGTACGTCAACGTTGCGTTGGCCTGCGTCAGCGTCCAGTTTCCGATGTTCACCGGCACACCGTTGCTGACTGTGACGTTCACGGTCGTCGACGTCCCGACGTTCAGCGCTGCGTCGTACGCCTTCGACGTCAGCGAATGCGATCCGTTCGTAGTCGTCGTCGTGTCCCAGCTCCAGGAGTACGGCGAGGTCGTGTCCGTCGACTTCAACGAGCCGTCGAGATAGAACTCGACCTTTGTCACGCCCACGTTGTCCGTCGCCGAGGCGGTTACGCTCGTCGTGCCGCTGACGGTGGCGCCGTTGAGCGGCGCGGTGATCGACGTCACGGGCGGCGTGATGTCGCCACCGCCTCCGCCGACGTCGTCGAGCGTGAAGCTCTTCGGCAATCCCGATGCGACCAACTCGTTCGGCCCCTGATGCACACCGCCGTCGGCCGAGACGGTGAAGATGCTGATGCCGTCCGTAACCACCTTGATGTTGCCGACGCAGTATCCGGAGTGGCTCGTATTCGTTCCGGCCGGATTGCCTTCTTCGGTCTGCAGCACATAGGCCGGCGGCGCGGTCGTACAACCGCTGCTGCCGAGCAGCACGCTGTCGACGGATTTGATGCGCGGCAGATCCCATCCTGTCGATTCACCCGCGCCCACGCCGATGATGGCCACCGCCGGTTTGATTTTGTTGAAGTAGGTCGGATTGCTGCTGCTCTCGCTGCCGTGATGATTGACGTGCATCAGATCGATGCCGCCTGCAGTGATCAGCGGATGCGCGCCGCCGGGCGAGATGGCGTTGATCACCGAGGTCTCGACGTCGAGCTGCGTCGTTCCGCGGCCGGTGCAGGCGTCGGGTCCGCCGCCGAGGTCGCTGGCCCAGATGTAATCGAAGCCGCCGTACTTGATCAGCAACGCGATCGAGCGGTCGTTCTCGTCGGTCACCGCAACCGACCCGCCGCCGATGATCGAGCCGTTGCGCGCGATGCAGGTGATCGTCGCACCGTTGCCGAGGTCGATGACCTGGCCGACCGGCATCGCGATCGGAGCTCCGGCAGTGGTCCCTGCCGAAGCAGCGTTCCATCCATCCGCGCAGGACGAGCTGTACGTCGATCCGTTGTAGTACTGCTTGATGTGGATGTTGTAGCCGGCGTTGATGACCTCATCGAGTCCGCCGATGTGATCGCAGTGTTGATGTCCGCCGATGACGTAGTCAATTCCGTTGGCTGGCTGCACGCCGATCGACTTGAGATACGGCACGACGTACTGCGTGCCCATGCCGGTATTGCCCGCCTCCATCAGGACGGTGATGCCGGTGGGACCTTTGATGAACACGGAGCCGCCCCATCCGACGTCGATGTAATGGATCTCGAGGTTCTGCGCAGCGAGCGGGAGTGCGACGAGGAATAGGAACACCGGGACGAATGACCGGAAAAGTCTCATCAATTTCTCCTCTTTTCGTGTTGGCGGGGAGCCGACGTTATGCAAGGGACGTGACGAGGTCAGAGTGCGTCGTCATGCTTGCGAGGCCCGCGGCACATTTCGCGAAGCTTTGGAGTGCGGTGGCGATCGAGCCGCCGCTTTGGGAGGGAGGGGGAAGGTGACGTCGCGCGACGTCGCAAGCATCACGCTCTGCGAGTCATCGCGATTCCGCCACCCTCCCAAAGCGGTGGCCTTGCCACCGCACTCCAAAGTGCTGCGCACGAAATGGCGAAGCTACGGGGACTTCGCGGGCTACTTCTTCTTGATCGTCTTCGCCAAATACTCGCGAATGTGATCGTGCGTCTCGGGCGCCGCCCAGATCGCGTCGATCTCGTCGACCGAGGCCACCGCGATGTGCGACGCATCGCGAAGATACGGTTCGCGCAACTGACGCTTCGTGATCCGGAATGTCGCGCGCGGAAGGGACATCAATTGCTCCGCAATCGCTCGCGCGCGTGAGAGCAGATCGGCAGCCGGCACCACCTCGTCGACAATCCCCATCTCCTTCCCCGCCTCGGCATCCATCGTCTTGCCGAAATACACCATCGGTTGCAGATGCGGCTTCGGCACCGCATAGCGAACGATCGCCATCGCCAGCGGCGGAAACGGCACGCCCACCAGCGGCTCCGGAACGCCGATGCGTCCTCCGCTCATGAGGCGGTGATCGCAGGCGAACCCGAGGATCGCGCCGCCGGCGATGGCGTGTCCGTTGAGCGCTGCGACGCACGGCTTCGGGAACGTGAACAGACTGCGGAACGCCGCATCGAGCGCCTCGACGAAAAGCTGCACGTAGTCGCCGCCCTCGCCGATCATGCGCGGCAGATCGACGCCCGCGCAGAAGATCGATCCCGTGCCGGTGAGGATGACCGATCCGACGTCGTCATCGGCCGCCGCCTCTTCGAACGCACTCGCGATCGCATTACAAAGTTCGAGATCGAGCGCGCTCGCTTTTCCGTGCGCGAGGCGAATGGTGAGGATGCCGTCGTCGAGATTTTTTTCGAGCATCGCCGAATCATATTCGCGACCGGCACTTCACCTGCACATCACGAACAATCTCCCCACGATTCCCCTCTTCTTCTGGTCAACAACTGCACACTTCCCGGGTCAATCAACGATTCCGTGGTCAACATCCAGACCACCGAACAACGGAGGAATGATGAAGAAATGCGTGCTCCCGCTCCTGGTGATCCTCGTGCTCCTCGTTGCCACAAACCTCGCTGCACAACAAAAAACGATCCTCTTCGACGCCGCGCACGCGCAGACCGCGGGCAACGCCGACTGGACGCTCGATGAAGATTCGTGCGGCACCGCGCAGCGCTTCCCCACGCCCGATCAGGCGGGCATCACGTCGTCGACCGCCGAGACTTACTGGAACGGCGCGCACTCCGCGATGGGCGTCGATCTCGTGAAGAAAGGCTTCCACGTCGAGTCGCTTCCGGTCGGCGCGCGCATCAGCTACGGCGACGGCACCAACGCCCAGGACCTCAGCCACTACAACGTCTTCGTCATGCCCGAGCCGAACATCGCGCTGACGTCGACTGAGATCACCGCCATCCGCAACTTCGTCTTCAACGGCGGCGGACTGTTCATGATCTCCGACCACGCCGGTGCCGATCGGAACAGCGACGGCATCGACGCCGCCGGCGTTTTCAACGCGCTGATGGGAAGTCCGAGCATCTTCGGCATCACCTACAACGACAATTCGTCCGACAGCACGTTCGGCTGGTTCGACAATCATCCCGACGGTAATTTCACGACCGACACGAGCTCGCCGATCATCTGGACTGGTGCGTACGGCGTCCCCTCATCCAGCCGCGGCCTCGGCCTGTTCGGCTCGACGTCGATGACGCTCAGCGGCGCCGCGAAAGGCCACGTCTGGAAAACGACCGTCACGCACGATACGTCGAGCGGCGTGACTTACGCGACGTCGACTTACGGCAGCGGCCGTGTCGCCGCGATCGGCGATTCGTCAATCACCGAAGACGCTACCAACTCCTGCGGTCACTCCACGTTCCTCGGCTACAACGATCCGAGCTACGACAACGGCCTGCTCGTCGCCAACGGCATCGCCTGGCTCGCCAACGGCTCCGGCGGTGGCGGCGGCGACACGACCGCGCCGACGGTCTCGATCACATCGCCAACGAATGGCGCGACCGTCGTCGGAACCGTTTCGATCAACGCCACCGCCTCGGACAACGTCGGCGTGACGAAGGTCGAGTTCTACGTCGACGGCGCGCTCAAATCGACCGACACGACCTCGCCGTATTCGTACAGTTGGGATTCGACCTCGGTGGCGAACGGCTCGCACTCGCTCACTGCCAAGGCGTACGACGCGGCGCTCAACAACAAGACCTCGACCGCCGTCTCTGTCACCGTCAACAACCCAACCGGCACCGACATCTCCGGCTGGACCGTGACGCAGGCCAACGCCACCGTCGTCTACACGATCCCCGCCGGCACGGTCATCCCCGCGAACGGCTACGTCATCATCGCTCGCGACGCGACGAAGGCCGCGTTCCAGACCTTCTGGGGCGTGACGCTGGCATCGAACGTCGTCTACCTGACGACCGCCGGCGCCTTCCCGCAGATCAACGGCAGCGAAAACTACACGCTGAAAAATTCAAGCGGCACGACCATCGACGGCCCGACGATCTCGACGCTCTCCAGCGCGAATGAGTCGCTGAAACGCATCGATCCTTGCACCGCCGCGAACATCACCTCCAACTGGAACATCGGCGCAACGACGACCGCCACGCCCGGCACCGGAGCCGGCGCCGGCTGCGCCAAAGGCGTCGTCATCAACGAATTCTCCGACGCCGCGGGCACGGGTAATTTCGTATACGAGTTCGTCGAGCTGCACAACGACAAGTAGTTCCTGGGAGCGCGGGCGTCCCGCCCGCCGTGACGTCCGCGCTCCATCTGCTATAACCGCGGCCGAATGCCGCCCGTCCTCCTAACCGCCGAACGCCTCACCAAGTCCTACACCTCCCGCCCGCTCTTCGAGAACCTCTCCTTCTCCCTCTTCGAAGGCGACCACGTCGGCCTCGTCGGCCCGAACGGCTCCGGCAAATCGACGCTGCTCAAAATCATCGCCGGCGCAGAAGAACCTGACTCCGGCAATCGCGCCGTCCGCAAAGGCGTCCGCATCGGCTACGTCCCGCAGGACCCAGTTTTCGCGCACGGAAAAACGATCGAGGAAGTCCTCCTCGAAGCGCTCGACGACGAACACCTCGACGACTACGACAAGCAATCCCGCATCGCCATCGCCCTCGGCAAGTCCGGCTTCATGGATCGCACGCAGGACACCGCCACGCTCAGCGGCGGCTGGCGCAAACGCCTGGCCATCGCACGCGAGCTGGCCCGCGAGCCCGACGTGATGCTCCTCGACGAGCCAACCAACCACCTCGACGTCGACGCCATCCTCTGGCTCGAAGGTCTACTGAAGTCCGAACCGAAAGCGTTCGTCGTCGTCAGCCACGACCGCTACTTCCTCGAGAACACGGCGAAGCGCATGCTCGAACTGAATCGCCAGTACGCCGACGGCTTGCTCCAGGTCAACGGCCGCTACTCCGACTTCCTCGAACGCCGCGACGAAGTCCTGCGCAACGAAGCCGCCTACCAGGAAACGCTCGCCAACCTCGTGCGCCGCGAAGTCGAATGGCTCCGCCGCGGCCCGAAAGCGCGCACGACGAAATCGAAATCCCGAATCCAGAACGCGGAAGGCCTGATCGGCGAGCTGAAAGAATCAAAATCGCGCAGCGCGACCAGCAGCGCCAAAATCGACTTCACCGCCTCCGAACGCAAAACCAAGCGCCTCTGGCTGGCCCGCGGCCTGCGCAAATCGCTCGGCGACAAACTCCTCGTCGAAGACCTCGACATCCTCCTAACCCCGGGCACCCGCCTCGGCATCCTAGGCCCGAACGGCTCCGGCAAAACCACACTCCTCCGCCTCATCACCGGCGAGCTCGCACCGGATGCCGGCACGATCGAAAAAGCCGACTGGCTCCGCATCGTCTACTTCGAACAAAACCGCGAAAGCCTCGACCCGAATCTCACGCTCAAACGCGCCCTAGCCCCCGAAGGCGACCAAATCATCTACCGCGACCGCCCCCTGCATGTCGCGTCCTGGGCCAAGCGCTTCCTCTTCCGCCCCGAGCAATTGGAGACCTCAGTGAGCAAACTCTCCGGCGGCGAAAAAGCCAGAATCGTCCTCGCCAGACTGATGCTCCAACCCGCCGACCTGCTAGTCCTCGACGAACCCACCAACGACCTAGACATCTCCACGCTAGAAGTCCTCGAAGACTCCCTCCTCGACTTCCCCGGCGCCTTAGTCCTGGTAACCCACGACCGCTACCTCATCGACCGCGTCTCCACATCCATCCTCGCGCTGGACGGAAAAGGCTCCGCCGAATACTTCGCCGACTACGGCCAATGGGAATCCAACCGCCCGCGCAGTGTCGCTCGTGACACCGCTCCACCCCCACCCAAACCGCGCACCAAACGCCTCTCCTACAAAGACCAACGCGAATACGACGGGATCGAAGCCGCCGTCCACGCCGCCGAGGGACGCCTCGCCGCCGCGACCACCGCCGCCCACGACCCCACCATCGCCGCCGACGCCGCTCTCCTCCAGCAACGCTTCGCCGACCTGACCGCCGCACTAGCGGAGGTAGATCGGCTGTACGCGCGGTGGGCGGAGCTGGAAGGGAAACGATAAACGTCATCGTTGCCAAATGTCCGTGGCGCCGGCCAATCCACTAAGGCTGCTTCGGAATCAGCGAATTGCCGGGCTTCGCTTCTACCAAGCGCGTCGCAATAGTTTTCGTATCCACACGCAATCGCAGCGTTGTACGACGATTGAGATTATTACATTGCAGCGTTTTGTCTCGACACGTCGGAAGTGGCTGCGAATCTGCGTAACCGATCGCGGCAATCCGGTATTTACCATTCTCCACCGTCAGTCCCTCAGCACGGAACTCATATACGACCGACGACGCGCGGCGAGCACTCAGATTCCAATTATACAGATAGTCGTATCGTGCGTTTCCGGTCTGGCGGATTTGTGTGCTGTCGGCATGCCCCTCGACAATGACTTCGACATCGCCACGATATACAGCGGGCAACTGATCGAGACCGTTACGGAGGTCGACCGCGATCTGGCGAAGCGCCGCCTTCTCTTCGCTCTTGGCAATATCGTCCTTATCAGGAGCGAAGTGAACATAAAGGTCGACGCATGTGTCATCTCCGCACTGGCGGACACGCGTTTGGAGATCCTTCTGAGCGGAGATCGCGAGGCGAAGTTGCGTATGGATCTCTTCAGCCACTCGACGCACGTCCGAGACGACGACTTCATTATTAATTCGCTGCTTGTACGCCGTTGACAGAAGCAGCAGTCCTCCAAATGCGGGGATCAGGAGCGCAGAAAACAGGTCCGTGAATGCAGGCCATGGATTACTTCGTCTCATTGATCAAACCAACGCGGGAGCAGCCGACGCCAGACAAACCGTTTCCGCTTCATCGCTTCTAGTTGCTTACTGATGTCCCGTAACACGCTCACGACCTGGTCCTGAGCGTTCGTCGCAGTGCCGCTTGGCATACTTCGGAGGTGTTCGCCGGTCTTTGCGAGAGCTTCGGTCGCCGTTCGGATCTCAGTAGCGAAATGATCGATATCCGCCTTCAATGCCGGATATGTCTGGCGCACAAATTCGTCAATATTAGCGAGCATACCAGTTGCTTCGTTGCGAGCAGTCTCAACCGCGGTCTTCATGGGCTCGGTGAGGAACGCCACCGTGTTTTCAGCTAGGCGCTGCATCTCCTCGCCGGCAGAATGCAGCTGCTGATTCGTCCGAGCGACCTCTTCAAACGCTCGCGCAACATAATCCGTGAAATTGCCCTGCAGACCAACTGCGACTTTGTTGAGCAAATCGTCCCATGTTGCTAACGAGGCATTTGCGATGCTCTGAAAGGCCGTTTCAATCGCTGATCCGGTCTGCCGGATTACATCGTCCGGTAGTGCCGCTAGCTTTAAATGGACTGCCTCGAAGCTGTCCGCGAGCGTAGTGAACTTCGTCGCCACGTCAGCGGTCGATCGATTGATCTCACCGAGCGCGTTTGACAGCGGTGCGCTGATGAGGGTTTCACCCTGGGCTGCCAAGCGGCCCCACTCAGCGGCTGCCGCAGCAACCTGCTCCTGCACTTTCACGATCTCCTCTTTCGTCTCAATCACAAGACTTGCTGTCTGAAGCTGGAGCTCTGCCCGAAGATCGCCGCTGAGCGTCTGCCAGGATTCAAGGGATTGCGAAGCGACTCGATCGAAGGACGTCGCTACGGCAGCGGTGGCTTGCCTTATCAACTCCTCAGGTAATAAAGAGATAGCATTGCTGACATGCTCGAGCGTCTCTGTCACATGCGACGCAATACGCAGATCTTTGTCGAATGCTGCCTGTATCTGCTTGAGCGCGCGGTGCTGAAGGTCCTGAAGTTCGGCCGTCTTAGCAAGTACGGAAGGCGCGGATGCCATAACCTTGCGTAGTTCATCCGATGTAGTCGTCATGGCAGACGCACTAGTCTGCAGGTGAGCCGTGGCATCGGTGAACCGCTGCGTGCTCTTGTCGATTGCGCCGAATTGCGATTTGACCAGTGCCAGCGATTGTTCGAGGCGATCACCCAAAGTCACCACGATCGGTTGCAGATGCTCGGAGACCGTCTCCCCTAACGTGCTCACCGGCTCCATCGATTTGGCGATGGATGCTCCGATCGCGGTAGCAATTGACTCCGACAGAGTCTGGCTGACCTCACCGCGATCTTCAAGCGCGCGCCGCGTCGCATTACTCGCGGCGTCATGTAGTTTGGATATGGGCAATGCCAACGCGATCTGAAAAATCAGCATCAGCACTAGGCCGATGAACCCAACCGGGAAAGCCTTGGCGATGCTCTCGGCGAGAATGCCTCCCATCTCGGCGAGGCGATCCCCGCCGGGCAGGCTGCGTGTGCGTGCGGCGAACTCGAATACGCCGAATAGTGTTCCGGCGATACCCACGATAAGCAGCATGTTCGTCCGCTCGCCGATCTCGTCGATGATGTTCTCGATCTGGGAGTCAAGACGGTCGGAATAGTCAGTAATCGGGACGATGAAGCCGCGGGAGCCGAGGCGACGGCTGTCCCTGACGAAGCTAGCCAGAATGCTGGCGATCATCGCTTGCCCCTCTTCGCCGGGTTGCCAGACGTGCAGGGCACGTGTTTCCGCGAGGAGCGTCCGAACCGATGAGACGAGAAATACTGTGACAGCAACGTGAGCGACCGCGAACGGCCATGCGTCGCGGCCATAAGCCACTACCAGGCGAGCAAGAAGACCGGCGAGGTTATGGACGTTCACGGGGTATCCCGATGACACACCTCAATGTCGGCCAGAACAATCTGTCGCTGATCCTTCGCCACCTCGTCGAAAAAATACGACAACAACGGAGCGAACCCGTAGATTCGATGCGGTTGCTTAGTCAAGTCGGTCGTCGTCAGTAAGCTGACAATGTTCGGTTTCGCGCTGGAGTCGCCCTCTCGCCCGGTCTGGTCGTATCGCGGGCGAGCGACCCATTGCGCCCGTACGGGATTCGATGAGCACGGCCGCTCCTGCTGCTGGCCGCAGGTAAGGGCGAGTTTAAACTCATCGCCATCCGCTTTCCGTTGCCGACGGAAATCGCGTATGAACGAGCTGATAGCTTCCTCCTTTTCGCCGCCATTGCCGAGAAATCCAAACTCGAACATCGGAAGCTGGTAGATCGGCGTACATCGACTACCCGCACGCTTCCACTTCGAGGTCAACAGATAACCGGCTTCGTTGATTGACTTTGCCTGGCACCCTACAGAAATACGCCGACGATCGACAAAATCGACGTCCATCGTACCCTTTGGTATGACATTATCGTCCTCGGCTAATGACGCCCACTCCATGCGTGGCAGATAGCCGGGATAGAGTTCGAGTGGCGGGAAGGCGCCCAGCATTGCGGTGCTGGACCGCATCGATTCAACAGCCGTTACATTGTTCTCGGTCATTCTTTCCTGAAGAGCAATGACAGCCGCCCGGCCGAGTTCGGCCGAGTGGGAGATGATAATCAGCATTAAAGCGCGCGGCCCGGTGTATTCAAATACGAGGTCGCCCTCGTGATCCGATCGCGGCTGTGTAATCGAGACATCCTGTTCAAGCTCCTGGTGGATCGACTCCAGGCTTGCGTTGCGGTCAAAGTCGGCAACAGTAACCGCACGCTCCGTATAGAAGACTCCCGCGTGCCGCGTCCAAAGCGGAATGATCCACACACCCGGCGTTGGCGGCACGGCCGTTGAGGTTTTCTCGACAGACACGGCCTCCCGAAGCGCACGGGCGACACATGCCGCGTCGATACCCGAGGCACAGTCGCCGCTTCCAGCGCCCGCGGCCGCTACGCCGTCGGTAATGATAAATGTGAGGTCCCAATCTTTCGAGGCCCGAATAGCCTCATGTAGAGTCGTTTCTCCGCGCGCTTCAAACGACTTGATGAAGTCATTAACGCTGGGATATACTGTTTGGCCACGGCTCTTGTCGAAACCGGCGATCCGAAACTGATCGATACCCAGTGCAGAATCACGCAGTCGGCTAATCCCCTGCTCGAGCCAGCGAACGTAGTTCACCACCGGTCCTCGAACACCCTTCATTGAACCCGAGGCATCGACGAGCACCTGGACCTTCCCGCGGGGAACGTCGACCGCCTTGTCAAAGCAAACCATGACCGGTTCCGTAATCTGCGTCACATCAGTCGTCAGAGAGTGAGGCGCCGGTAGCGGTATCGGCGGTTTTCGCGGCACGAGCATCATGACGATCAGCGCGATCGCAGCGACAGCAACGATCGCCATTACAAGGCCCGACCGCCCTCTCATGCCTGAGATCCCCCATTACGCGTGAGCGTCCGAGCCCACTCCGATTCCAGAATGACCTCAAGCGGGCCGTGCTTGAGCTTAGGCGGTTCTCCTGAGATATTTTTGCGGAGCTCGCGCAGCAACTCGGCATGAGTCGGATAAGGGATTTTGCCTCCTGATGCCTTGACGCTGCTCGCGAATCGAGTCCTCCAGGAGTTTGGCGGAGGAGCCGGCTCTGGTTCCATCTGTACTACAAGGTCCGAAGTTATCGCCTCCTCCTGGCTCAACTCTTTAATCGCTATTCCCTCACCCACCAGATCGGACCATTTAATTTCTATATCTCCGATGCGGAACGTCCTCCCCGCTGGCAGTTTCGCGAGCGGGCGAGTTTCCTCCCCTAGCTCGTTATGAGAGGACTCGTCAGTTACATTTTGAAGGGTACCCGCCACCACGAGATGCTTCGAGCTTGGAAACTCTGTCAGCGGCTGCTCTTTATGGAAGGTCAGATTAGGATCGCCTAACGCCTCGACCATTTTCTCATAGATTTCGAGGTAAACGTTCTTGCCGCCGCGCGCCCTCGTTTCGCGGCTGAACGATTCAACGAGATGCCAACCGTTACCGACCAGGACGACTTTGATCGGTTCCATTGCTTTTCCCGGAACCTGACGATACGCGGCCACCATCGTTCGGAGGAACTCGAAGGCGATCGTCTCGAATCTCGTCGTCAGCATCTCTGCGTCCTGCTTCCCGTACTTCTTGTGACTCTCACCACGCGCGATCGCGTCGCGCAGTTCCTGAAGCGTGCCCTTGGGCACCAACTGTTCAGCCATGGCCCCTATGCAGCGTTCTCCGCCGAAGCGAATCGATCCCATCTGATGGATATCGACCCGGGAGCCGGCGTGAATCGAAAACAGCGCCAGATCCAGCGACCCCCCTCCCATGTCGGCGACTAAGAACGTGTCCCCGTTAAATGCACCGAATGCATTCACACACGCGGCGGACTCATTGATCGAAAACGTCGTGCTGACCTCGAGACCTGTGAGGTTCGTCAGGTCCTCGGCTAACCGGTCGAGCAAGGATCGGAACTTGGTACGCGCCTCGTATTCGAAGGCAAGGGGATACGCGAAACCGATATCCACTCCATTCGCATGTGCCGGCTCCCACGCTGACATCGCCAAGGGAAGCGCCTGAAGTATGATCTCCTTCAAGTACGCCAGCCGCGTCGGCCCGAAATCGCCGTTTTCGACGTCCCATTTGAACTGAGTAACCGGCCCATAGGCGGCCTTTTCGGGCGGCTCATTCACCCAACGGATCAGATGCAAGCCCTGCCGGCCGATCCGCCATGCCTCGGACGGGATGAGATACGGGTCGGTGGCTTCATACCGATATCCCGGACCCGGCAAAAAATGCCCGAGCACTTCGTCCTTGTTCGACTCTTTGTCAAGCGCGAGCCAAAGAGTACTGGACGCAAACTGCCGCGGATTTAAGCCGTGCGTTCGGCTGCGGGCGACGAGCCCTTCGCGCGGCGGTTGGTGATAGACGAGAGTATTCGTCGTTCCAAAGTCGACCGCCAGTGAGATTCGGGCCGCGCCGCCAAAATCAGCCATTGGTGGGCGCACTGTCGGTATGTAACAAACGCCCGTCGATTTCTGCTTCGTTAGCTGTACGCCTACCACGGCGGGCAGGCCCGATTCCGTAGTTGCCAGACTTGAAAGCAGCGGTGTCATGCCTGTGCCCGATACTTCAAGATCCTGGAGATTCGCGCCCTGGATAAATGCCCGGTACCATTTCCAATCAGCCCCGACAAGTGAGGGATCGGGGAATAGCCCGAGGCCGACGTTCGGCATCTGCACCAGCGCAGTGTCTTTGTAGAATTTCGCAAACGTTACGGGCCAACCACGAATCTTCAGCGCACGAAACTCAACTTGATTCGTCTCGGCCGAAACGGATAACGGGCCGCTGCTGTCCGCATCGATCGCGTCGCCCCACTCAGGCATCACTCCGCGCCCTTGAAAATCGGCCAGCTTTCCGAGCACGAGGAGCTTTTCGAAAAAGATCGCCATCAGCTGCTGCGTCAGAATCCGACGCTCGCCGAAAGACAGCCTCAGAAATCGGCGAATCGGCTCACCACCGATGGACGCCTTGTTCCACTCAAATACGACATGACTTCCTTCGACTTTGGGAGGGGGCGGCAGCTTAAGATCCGGCATTGGTGGAATCATGCTCGGAGCCCAAAGGACTGCGGTGCCTGCGTTTCGAAGCCATATTCCCAGTAATTCCAGGGGAATGGTCTGGTTCGGCTGTGCACACTCCTTGTTCTGACAGACGACGGTGATCTCCGCGCCGTGCACCTCGACTGGCGGAGCTTCTTTTTCGTGCAGGAGCAAAGAGGCGCACGACGCGCAATACGGGATGTATTCAGCGATAGGCCGCTCTGTCGCCGAACGCACGAGCAGGTTCATTTGCGCGAGCGGTGCAGTGTCTCCTTTGCGCAATTCCCAGGTCAGCCGGTTCAGGATGGGAACCGTAACGGCGCGGCCTTGTGGCGCTCGCGACGTCGCCGCGGCCGGAGTGAACTCCTTTGTCAGGATGCTGGCGATTCGAAGAGCGTATGGGGTGCCGACCATCAGATTCAGGTCTTTAACGGCCACATACACGAGATGATTGAAATCCAGCTCATGGTCCTTGAAATCCACCCGCCACCGATCGAGGTCGCTGTCCTCGAAGTCCGGGAGCGGCCGCACGATCACCGTCGGGCTGAGCACGCCGATCGCCTGACCTGTCTGCCGGTGCTTCAGCCAAGTCAGACTGCTGACGCCGAAGCGCTGGGTTACTTCGACCATCGGCGTTCGCAATTCCTCCGTCACGATAGCGACCTGCTCGAGCAGAAACATTCGAAAGAGCAGTTTCCACGCGTCGACGCGAGTGAGCCACGTTTTTGGGCGCTGATCGAGTTGCCGCTCGAGCACCCACAAGTACGTCATGTCGTAGTGAAACAGATGAGGAACAGACTCGGGAAAAAGGCTGCGCCGTTCCCACGATCCGCCAATGATCTCCTGATATTTCGTCACGCTAGACTCCTGTCCTCAAGCCCCAGAAAAGAAGCACAGCCGCCGCTCGCTTTGCGGTTTCATCGGCACTGACGAATACGCGCCGATCGAAGTTCGGCGCAATCGCTGCGTCCGGCCATTTGACCTCGGCCACGCGGCCCGGCTTAACGGCGTGAATGTTTGTCAGCGCGGGAAACACGTCCGCCACACCCCACTCGTCACCCTGACCCGTCCACAGCGAATCCATGTGTCCATGGACCGCGCTTACAAAGTTCTGGACGCGATCCCATCCTCCACCCGATCGGGCCGCGGTCCTCCAGTAGTGGCTGATGAGAGCCGGTAGTTTTTCGCCCCAGAGGAACCCTAGAAACGGCTCCGCCGCCATCTTTTCTAGAACCCGGTGCTTGATCAGTGCTCGCGCTACCGACAGGCCGGACTTCAGGCGCTCTCTACTGTCCTTCAGCGAAAACCGCGCGTTAAGAGAGGCCACTTCGCGATCCTCGAAGCGATCACGGAAAGGCATGACCGTATCCGTTAGTAGAAAATCGAGCGACTTCACGCCGTCCCATACCGGATGATCCTCGTGCTCCGGCCACGGCATGTTCTTGTCCTTCTCTTTCTCCGTCATTCGCTTGCTCTTCGGTGAGTCCGGACCACCAATGATCCGATAGAGATCGAGGCGGTCTAAGGATTCTTCCAAGGTTTTCATGACGGCGAGCTCATTCGACTGCAGCCGGATAGCCTGGATTCCACGCTCTTCATCCGGCTCGAAGTATTGGCCGAACAGTACTGCCCGCAGGCGCGTCTTGATTTCATGATCGAAGGTCAGCGATTTCATCCGGTCGATCGTCGGGGCGATAAGGCCACCACTCGTTCCGCCGATAATCGATCCGACTGCGACCGTCATTGACTCCCTGGACGGCATCAACAACGTGTCGGAGAGTTGCTTGCGCGGCACGACCGCCGACAGTGCCGGACGTGCATACAAGCCTTGCGCAAGCGGCTGCTGCGCACTTTCGCGGTCGAAGAATGCGTGTGCCGGATGCTGAGCCGGCACATCCTTCTGTCCCGAAAGGAGTTCGAAAGCGTTGCCTTCGGGCGCGGGGATGCGAAGTGTCGATACGGTCGGGATCGCAGCGCCGATAGCACTACTGTCTCCTTCGCTCACCCGAAGCAGGTCAAGAAAGCTCTGGATCCGAACAATGCCGCCAATAATCGCATCCGTGTCGACCACCACCACGTCAAACGCATCGGGGATCACTCCCAGAAGGTAAAGCTGGAGGTAGTGGTAGGCGACGAGTTGGCCTGTACCGCCGATGGCCACGATCTTGGTCATGCCTCTCCTCCCTGAGCCGTCGTCTGTAGCCCGGAGCTTCTGACGATCGCCTCGCTGATCAACCACGCCACGACGCCACCAACGAGCGCGGCGCCGTAAAGAAGTCCGGTAATAGCCGGCCATTGACTGTATGCATTGACGCCCGGGCCGATCAGACCATACAGAAGACCCGGCGCCCCGAACGGCGTGGTCTGGCAATCGACGTACTGCGGATCGATCGCCGAGAACAGTGCTCGGCCGAATCCTAGTACCCTAGGCCAGACCACCACAAGCAACTCAGCTACCGTGCCGGAGAAGAATGCCGCAACCCACACCCGCGCCCGTGGCGAAGCAGCCCACCACGCATGCCTGCCGAACAGGAATGCCGCGCCGAGCCAGAAGACCACACTGCCAATTGCCGCTCCGGCCATGCCGAGAATGATGATCTGGTTATACGCCTGATCCCACTGCAGACAGGACGTGCGGCGAGGAAGACCAGGCTGCGCCACCAGTACCGATGCCAGAAGAAGTGTCGCGGTTGTAAGTAACTGTCGCCCAATTCGCATGTCGTTTTTCAATCCTGACCGATAGCGATGTAATGCTCGATCATCGGCTCCTTTTCGGTAACGACCTTGATCATCGTGCGCACGAGAGCTGCTACGGTTGGGTAGGCGTTCGTCGTTGTCGGATGCTGCAGACTACACGTCCTGACCCAGCGAGGAATCTCCGTGCTACCCTGAGCGCTCTCGAACCAGACCCGATACACATTCCAAGTATGAGGCCGCGGCCTTGCAAATACATAGTTGAACGACACAACCCGGTCGAGAGCAAAGACCTGAACACGAGCCGAGTGCGAGACGCCGGCCCTAACGAATCGTGGATTACCGAGGCCTGGATACTCAGTCATGCTAACTCTTGCGACTGCCCGCGAAAAATTCTGAATAGGATCATGAACGACAACGTGAACACGCAGCATGAGTGGGTCAAGCGGCCATTTTTTTGCATATGTGAATGACGACTGAAGGCGACCACCCGCCTGATCCGCGCAGCTCACGCCTACACTCTCCCTCCATGGCTTCCATGGCCCGCGTTCCGGGTCGGTGAATAGCTCCACGCTGTCCGCTTCCAAAGCCGGCCGGCTTGAGTAGAACAACGTCGGCCCATCGGCAGCCGCGGTTGCATCGTCGAAGGCGAAGCGATCAATGCGCGTGGCCTCCACAAAGGCCCGCAGTATTCCGCGAGATGGCGCCATGATTAGCACGTAAAAAAAACGATGCTGTTGCGGTGAACACGCCGGGGCGCAGCGAGGCGCCTCCTGGTTACTGAACGCTGATCGCACACCAAGCAGAAGAATGGCATTTTTCTCTACGAGCGAAGCGGCCAGCGCTCGCTGGACGACACGAACATCGTTCCTGTCGGTTGACTGCTCGAGGTCGCTCAGGATAATCGTTATTCGCGCAGGATTCGCCTTCGCGAAGGAAAACGCGCGGTCCAGAGGTGTATCCTCCTCCCGATAGAAATCACGAACAAACAGATCGGTCGCCTGCGTGGTCGCCTCCTGCCTAGGCGCCGAAAGCTTTCTGAATGTAATGCTGTCGCCAACAGCGCCCTGCAGCAGTTGATCGACGACCGCTCGAAACCGATCACCCCCTTCGCTCTGGACGAAGCCTCTCATACTCTTTGAATCGTCAACAATCATGTCGACCGCGGGAAGTTCCGGGAGATCGGTAGGATTGCAGCCGAACGCCCTCAAGAGTACGTCCGCGTCCGCGAGCGCAGGGTCCACCGCGGCTGGGGCCGCTGTAGCAACAGACAACACGGTCAGTAGCGCGAGGCAGCTTCGAAGTGCAGCGCCGCCTGGCGCGAACCATTTCATTTCAGCCGTCCCATCGCCACAGTAAAGAACATCGCCGTGAACAATACCTCGATAATATTCTCGCAAACCGTCCACAGCCGTAATTCGTCGCTAATAGGACGGATATCGCCGTACCCAGTCGTGGTAAACGAGACGAATGAGAAATACAACATATCCGTAAAGGTTAACTGTGGGTCTAATAGCATTTGTGTTGCCGACCCCTCCCGAGCAGCGGCCACCTCAGGGGCGGCGCCCTGCTCCCCAGTAGAAGAAGTCGTTACTCGTGGCAATTCTTGCGCGATTACCGCGGACGGCCAGTATCGTGCACGCGCAGCCGAGAGAATCCTACTAACGTCCTTGTCGCCGCGATCGCGCTTCAGATCAAGCATCCGCTTCATGAGCCATTCAGTTGGGCCAAACGAGTCCTTGATTGCCAGGAGCTGGCCATATTCCTCATCGGACATTTGCATGAAGTCGGCATAGAGAAGCATTTCGTTTTGCTTCGCCGCCGCAGCAATGTAAATGTTGAAGTAAAGTATTGCGAAAGCGATCCCGACAGAAAGATAGAACGGAATCGCAAAAATAACTCTTGCCGTGTGGGGTAATGACGCTCCGCTAGGCTTTGCCCGCGGCATTAGAACTCGAACTACTTTCGCAAACCGTTGAGACTCTTCACCCTCGCGAATTTCATTGTCCTGTTCCTTTGCGGTCGATTTCGAGCGAAGAAAGGAGTATGCGCGCCTTGGCCCGCGCCACGAACGGCTTCCTTCGGGTATCAGAAGTACCCACACGACTACCAGATACAAAGTCGTACTAACCACATAGCTGACGGCGGCGAGATGGTTCACAGCAAAGATTGTGACCGGCAAGCTTGACATCTCATTGAGGCTCGGTATTTTACTGAGATGCCACGAGACTGCGTCGCCTGCGTCACCCGGAACTCGCTCGTGAGTCAAACGCGCAAAAAGCGACTGGAGTTCGGCCCGTTCTACTTGTGACGCGGGGCGAAAGCCTGAGTATGATGTCAAAATAATGTGGGTCGTTAGAGAGAGCGCGACGGCAGAAAAAAAAACCAGGGTCGCGATCATAATGTGAAACGCAAGCGACCAGCGACGGCCTCTTGACGGACGGTCCTGCCCGGCCTTGCCGTCCACCCACTCGGAGACGCAGGCGAGCGCCAGCGGGAGCAATACTCCGCCAATAATTACGCCGCCACCAACGGTAACCCACTCGAACCACCAGATCATTAGCACGCCGACGATAACGAGCATGGCCGGCCATAGAATGTCCAGTTTGAGATGTGCGTATGACAGCAAGAGGACAATAAACGTGACGCAGCCGACTAAGAAAGGCAACCAGATGACGGCGCCCAGCCCTTTAACCATGGCCTTTGACAAGTCCCCTCGATTCACGCGTACTGCTACCAGCTCGCTAACGTGCGTGGTGTTCAGGAGTTGGAGGACCGCATCAGTCAGCACGAACGCCGGAGGTTTCGCATTCGAACGCGGATAGTCGGCGGCAAATAGGAGTGACATCCCGACGAAAATAACGCAGGCGGCAGTGGCAACTACGCCGATCATCCGAGTGCGCTTCGTCAAAGAACCTCCAGATTGGCAGGGGACGAAGAGACAGCCATCGTGTTGCGAAGCCGATGTGGGCGCAACATTACCCTCCACGCAGTCTTACCGTTCAGGACCCGAGCACCACGCGTCTTCTCGTAGCGCTATGGTAAAGGAGTGACGCGGCGGCGGATTTCCCTACCCCCTCTCCGCGTGGATAGAAGAAAAAGCGCGCTCACGCACTGGGATACGGGTGCGGCAAGTCAGTCCCGTCGCGAATGTGAGCGGTTCTACTTCAGGATCTTGACACGTCCCCCACGGTGTGGCGGACCAGCGCTCTGCACCGTTGCGGAAGTCATGGGCAGTTCTTTGCCTCGGGTTTCCCGCTGCTTCAGCGTCGGCGGCTGAAGCGAACGACACGGTTGTGGCGCGCAATCTTGGAGTAGTCAGGACAGCCGGGGCGATGAAAAATGTGGCTTCGTGTCGCTGTCGGTTATCGAACGACTCGACCTCGAAGCGTAGCACCTGACGCTGCGAGCGAAGCGAGCGCGATGAGGCCAAATAACGGCAGCCGTGCGATTTTCACCCCACCGCCCACTCCTCCACCCGCACCACACCCGCATCCGCGTCGAGGGTGGCGCGTGCGCCGATCGGCAACACTAGCTTCTGTTCGATGTGGCCGAAGGAGAGGCCGGAGATGGCGGGGATTGGTAACGATCCAAATCGGTCGCGGAGGATTTCTTCTAGGCTGAGGCTGGGGCCTTTTACGCCGCAGTCGCTGCAGCGGCCGAAGATGATGCCGGCGGCTTTTTCGAATAGGCCGCCGAGGGCGAGGGTGGTGAGCATGCGGTCGATGCGGTAGGGCTCTTCGTGGACATCCTCCAGAAAAACGATTGCGCCTGACGTTTCGGGTTGATAGGGGGTGCCCATCAGCGTGGCGATCATGGTGAGGTTGCCGCCGATCAGCGGGCCGGTCGCTTTGCCGGGAGCGATTTTCAGGATTCGGTTGGTGCGGTCGATTAGTTCGTTTGGTTTTTTCGGCGGCGTGGGAAGCACGCCGGCGGGGTCGGCCGTCATCACTACGCGGCGGAAGTTTTCTAATGTGAACGGATCGAACGTCGAGCCGCCTACCGGGCCGTGGAAGGTGATCAGGCCGGTCTTTTTGTGGACGGCGTTCAGGAGCGCGGTGATGTCGCTGTAGCCGATCAGGACTTTGGGGTTGCGTTTGATCAAGTCGTAGTCGAGGTATGGGAGGACTCTGGGCGAGCCCCAGCCGCCGGTGTAGCAGACCACGCCGTTCACGGTGTCGTCGGCGAACATGCGGTTGATGTCGGCAGCGCGGTCTTTGTCGCGGCCGGCGAAGTAGCCCCACTTGTCGAAGGCGTGGGGGCCGATGACGACTTTGAAGCCGATCGCTTCCATCTGCTCTTTGGCGAACTGGATCTCGTCGGCTTCGAAGGCGGCGGTGGCAGGGAGGACGAGGCCGACGGTGTCGCCGGCAGTGAGACGTTTCGGTTTGATGACTGGCGGCTTGGATGCTGCGGCGCCGATGAGCGGGGCGGCAGCGGCGACGACGGAGAGGCGGGCGAAATCGCGTCGGTTGAGCATGGACGCGATTGTATGGGGTCTGTGGCAGCAGACCGCGAGAAGCTCTGCCCTGTGATTTCTCTCCCCATTCTAAGCCTTCGCAAGAGGAACTCACGTCGGCCGGTCTCTACGTAACATTCGCCGACCTGAACGCCACGTCCGCGGGCATCACACGTGATGTTCGCGGAACTGAACGTTACGTCCGTGGGACTGAACGCCACGTCCGCCGACATCACACGTGATGTTCGTGGAACTGAACGTCACGTCCGTGGAACTGAACGTCACGTCCGCCGACATCACATGTGATGTGTGCGGAACTGAACGTCACGTCCGTGGAACCGAACGCCACGTCCGTCGACATCACACGTGATGTGCACGGAACTGAACGTCACGTTCGTGGAACTGAACGTCACGTCCGCCGACATCACAGGTGATGTACGCGGAACTCAACGTCACGTCGTCGACATCGCACGTGATGTTCGTGGAACTGAACGGTCACGTCCGCCGACATCACGCATGATGTGCGCGGAACTGACGCATGATGTCGGCCGGACTGAAAAGTCACGATACGCGATTCGCCACTATCCCGCCTGGCTACAACGGTTTACGTGCAGAACTGAGACGCTCGGTTCGCAAATGGTCATCCGCAGATGTACACAGATGAGGGTGTCCTCAATCTGCGACATCTGCGGATGGGGCTCTAGTCCCTCTCGAACCGATCCATGTGTTCCGTTGTCGCCGGCGTGCCGGAGGCGCCGCCGTTGGCGGCGTCCCAGGCGGATTTGGTCAGCGGGGTGATGGGGTCGAGTTTCTTTTTGGCCAGTGCGGCGTTGATCGACGGCAGCTCCTTCGCGATCCAGGCGTCGAAGTCGTGGACGACGTCGGCCAGCTCGCGGCTCAGGGCATCCGTCCGTTCGACTTCGGTTTGCGACGGGCGGCCTTCGTAGAACAGCACGTTGCCGTAGAGGTCTGTCAGATTTTCGCGGAGCCGTTCTTCGCCGGTGATCATGCCGCCTTCCTTCGTCGCCACGATTTTACGGCGGAGGGTGTCGACGTCATTGGATGCCGTGCGCAGGCGCTTCACCAACGCGTCGGCAGCGGGGAGTTTCGACGCGCGGTCGTCCAACGCGGTGCGGACGCCGTTGATGCGTTCGACGGCGAAGCTCATCTCGCCAAGTTGCGCGTAGAGCTTGTTGGCGAGGTCCCATTGTGCCTGGCGGTCGGCGGCGGTGTGTTTGGAGCGCGGATCGGCGATCACTTCGACCGGCGTCGTGTAGACGTTCTTGTCCTTCTTCATCGTCACCGTGTAGGTGCCCGGGAGAACGCGCGGACCTTGCGACGCGGAGAATGCGGCGGTGGCGGCGGTGGGCACTTTCGGCGCGGGAAGGCGCATGGCCCACGTCACGCGATTGAGGCCGCGGCGTTTGCTGCTGGGGATCGTGCCGATCTTCTTGCCGTTCGCGTCGGTCACTTCGATCGACAGGTCGCCGAAGATGTGGCGCGTGCGCTGGTAGTAGGTGATGACGGCGCCGTCGGGCGGGTTCGCGCCTTCAAACGCGGCGTCGCCGTTGGCCCAGCCGCCCTGCGCGGGGATGCGCTGCACCACCGGCGCGGTCTGCATGAACACCACGTCCTTCTGCAGCACGTCGGGGGTCAGCGCGCGCAGCGGCGTGATGTTGTCGACGATCCAGATGCCGCGGCCGTGCGTGGCGATGACGAGATCGTTGTCGCGCGGATGGATGGCGATGTCGTGCACCGCCACGTTCGGAAGATCGCCGCCTTTGTACTGCGCCCACTGTTTGCCGCCGTCGAGCGTGACCCAGAGTCCCTGCTCGGTGCCCAGGAAGAGGAGATCGCGATTGACGAGATCCTCTTTGATGACGTGCGCGTAGCCGCGAACCGGCGCACCGTCGGCGATGACCGGCGTCCACGTTTTGCCGAAGTCGGAGGTCTTGTACGCGTACGGCTTCATGTCGCCGAACGTGTGCATGTCGAACGTCGCGTAGGCGGTGGCGTCGTCGAAGTGGCCCGGCTCGACGCTGGAGACCCAGGCGTTCTTCGGCAGGCCGGCGATGTTCGCAACGACGTTCGTCCATGTCTTGCCGCCGTCGCGCGTGACCTGGACATTTCCGTCGTCGGTGCCGACCCAGATCACGTTGCTGTTCTTCGGCGACTCGGCGATGGCGAAGATCGTGGTGTGCATCTCGGCCGAGGAGTTGTCGACGGTGACGCCGCCGGATTGCTCCTGCTTCTGTTTGTTTGGATCGTTCGTGGTCAGGTCGGGCGAGATGCGTTCCCAGGTCTGGCCGTGATCTTTTGATCTGAACAAAAATTGAGATCCGAGGTAGAGAGTGCCGCTCTTCGAGACGTGAATGGGCGTGTTCCAGTTGAAGCGAAGCTTTCCTTCTTTGTAATTCGGGAGCGGCTTGATCGGACGCGTCTCATGCGTCTTGCGATTCACCCTCCCAATCTCCCCGCCCTGCGCCTCGGCATATATGTAATCGGGATCGCTCGGATCGGCGAACATCCAGAATCCGTCGCCGCCGTAGAAGTTTTCCCAGCGGCTGCTGGTGATGCCGCCCGGGTACGCCGAATCGCCGACCCACGAGCTGTTGTCCTGCAGGCCGCCGTAGACGTGGTACGGCTGATCCATGTCGACGCTCACGTGGTAGAACTGCGAGACCGGCAGGTTGTCGGCCTTCCACCAGCGATTGCCGCCGTCGTACGAATACCAAAGTCCGCCGTCGTCGCCGGCGATAAGGTGGTCGGTGTTGTTGGGATTGACCCAGACGTCGTGCCAGTCGCCGTGGCCGCCTCCGCCGATGCCGCTGAAGCTCTTGCCGCCGTCGTTCGAGGCGATGAGACCGCCGCCCGGCTTGTAGATCTTGTTCGGATCTTTCGGATCGACGATGAGGTTGGCGAAGTAGAACGGACGCCAGATCATCATCTGACTGCGGTCGCGCGCCTGCCAGGTCTTGCCGCCATCCTCGGAGCGATAGAGGCCGTTTTTCGGCGGCTCGGCTTCGATGAGGGCATAGATGATGTTGGGATTCGACGGCGCGGCGGTGACGGCGACGCGTCCCCACGGTTTGGTTGGAAGTCCGGGCGCCGATTTGTCATCGAGCGACTGCCAGGTCGCGCCGCCGTCGGTCGATTTGAAAAGCCCGCTGCCGCTGGGCGCGTCGGGGCCGTCGCCGCCGGAGCGGAAGGTCCAGCCCTTTCTCCGGAAATCCCACATGCCGGCGTAGAGCGTCTTCGGATTGCTGCGATCCATCGTCAGCATCGAGCAGCCGGTGGATGCGTTGCCGCCCTTGAGCACCTTCGTCCAGCTCTTGCCGCCGTCGGACGTTTTGTAGACGCCGCGGTCGTCGCTGTCGCTCCACAGTTTGCCGGGGACGCAGACGTAGACAGTGTTCGTGTCACTCGGATCGATGGCGATCTTGGTGATGCGCTCGGAGTTCGGCAGGCCGACGTTCGTCCAGTTGTCGCCGCCGTCGGTCGATTTGTAGATGCCGTCGCCGTAGGAAACGGAGTTGCGCGTCCACGACTCGCCGGTACCGACCCAAACGGTCTTCGGAGTTTTCGGATCGATGGCGATGGCGCCGATGGACTGCACCGGCTGTTTGTCGAAGACCGGTTTGAAGGTCGTGCCGCCGTTCATCGACTTCCAGACGCCGCCGCTGGCCGCACCGACGTACAGCGTGACGCGATTGCCTTCCTGCACGGCGTCGATGGCGGCGACGCGTCCGGACATTGCTGCCGAACCGATGTTGCGGGCGCCGAGGCCGGAGATGGTTTCGGAGTCGACCGTGATTGGAGTGGTGGGCGTCGGGGGTGGGGTGTTGGGAGTGGGAGTTGAGGCCGCTGTCTGCGGCGCGGCCGAGGATGCCGTTGCGACGGCGACGGTCGCTCCGCTTCCCGGCCGCACGAACAATGCGCTCGTCATCGGCACGTTGGCCTCGATCTTCGAGTACGTCGTCTTCTGGCGGTTCGGATTTCCCTTGACGCCGTTCTCGATCGAGAACGGCAGGTACCAACCGTTGACCTCTTTGTAGTCGCCGAGGATGGTTTCGTAATTGCGCTCGGCGCCGCGGATCATGCGCCGCGTCTCGATCTTGATCGGAACGTACGAGCTGCTGTCGATGAAGTACGTCCTCACATCGCCGCTCGGAGTCGTCACCTTGATCTTGTAGGCCTCGGAACCTTCGACCGTCTCCGTGCCGAGCGACTCGACCTTGTTGCCCTTCTTCGCGTAGTTGACGAGAGGCCCGTCGAGATCGGAATCCTCGATGATCGACTTCAGCTCTTCCTCGCTGAGCGATTCAGGATCCTTCTTCCCTTCGAACGGATCGATCTTCCAGCCGGTGGTGCCGTCGTATGCGTTGACGGCGGTCATCCCCTGCAGCGAGAACTCTTGCCGCACGAGGTTGGGCCGGGCGTTTTCCTCGAGGATCTGTGCCTCGAATCCGCCGCCGCCGGTGAATTTGCCGGTGCGCTTGAGCGAGGTGACGGCCTGGATGCGGTCCATGCCGCCGACCGTCTTGATGTACCTGGCGATGATCTCGTCCGCGGTCTGCGCGAACCCGTTGACAGCGAGGAAGAGGACTCCGATTCCGAACAGCACTCGGCGCATGCAGGCTTCTCCTTTTTCGATTTCGACTGAGTCTATCCGCAGATTACGCAGATGAACGCAGAGGTTTCATCTGCGTAACATCTGCGCCATCTGCGGATAAATCGCTACGGCATCCGGTAGACGAATGCGTTGATGTGCATGCCTGCACCGACGGAGGCGAAGAGGACGATCTCGCCGCTGTGGAAGGCGTAGCCGTCGAGTTGCTGCTTGGCGATCAGGTCGAGGAGCGTGGGGACGGTGGCGACGGAGCTGTTGCCGAGCCAGGAGATGGTCATCGGCATCACGTCGGGCGGCGGCGTCAGGTTCTGCGCGCCGTAGAGGGCGTTGATGATCGCTTCGTCCATCTTGCCGTTGGCCTGATGGATGAGGATTTTCGAGACGTCGCCGAGCGGGATGCCGGCTTTGTCGAGGCAGGCCTGCATCGACCCGGCCACCGTCTGCAGCGCGTACTTGTAAAGCTTGCGGCCTTCCATCTTCAGGAAAAGCGCTTCGAGGAAGACCTCGTCCTTGTACGACGGCCCCATGGTCAGCATGGTGGAGTGATCGAGCGTGTCGGAGCGGGTGGCGTGCGCGAGGATGCCGGAGTCGGTTTCGCGCGCTTCGAGGACCGTGGCGCCGGCGCCGTCCGCGTAGATCATGCTGTCGCGGTCGTGCGGATCGGAGATGCGCGAGAGCGTGTCGGCGCCGATGATCAGCGCGCGCTGGATGTCGCCGGCGCGGATCATGGCGTCGGCGGTGATCACGCCCTGAATCCAGCCGGGGCAGCCGAAGACGAGATCGAACGCGGCGGCGCGCGGCTGGGCGATGCGCAGCTTCGCCTTGACGCGCGCGGCGAGAGACGGCACGAGATCGGGAGGGCCGCCGCCGCGCCGCACGTCGCCGAAATTGTGCGCGACGATGATGAGATCGAGCGACTCGCCGTCGATGCCGGACGATTTCAGCGCCTCATTCGCTGCTTCGAATGCGATGTCCGAGGTGACTGTGCCCGGTTCGACGTAACGGCGTTCCTGGATCCCGGTGATCGCTTCGAACTGCTTCACGATCTCATCATTCGTTTTCTCCAGCGGCTTGCCGTTGGCCGTGCGAAAGTCGTGATTCAGGAATTCCGAGTTCGGAATCCGGACCGGCGGGATGTGGCTCCCGGTGGCGGCAATGACGGAACGAAGCATGGGGGCGGAGATTTTAGCCGAGAGGCGAGGCGATTGGACATAGCTCTTAGCTGTCAGCTCTTAGCTCTTAGCGGGGCGCCGGCTGCCGAAGACCTCCCCCATCGCCCTCCTCAGAGCTAAGAGCTAAGAGCTCAGAAAATAATTATTAGCGTTATGCACCGAAAACCCTTCCCCATGTTCATGGAATATGGTGTATCACCATAAAATGAGCCCGGAAGTGCTTGCAGACACATAAGTTAACGATCGAATTTGCGTTGACTCCGAGGCCTCAATCCATAGAATACGCCCTCGCCTCTGTCCAATATGGCGTCAAGGAGTGAGCATGGATCAACGCTATTCAACAATCATCTTCGTCCCCCACGCACGGGCGAAGTTCCGGAAGTTGAAGGTGTCACACCGCCTGCTCTTCTCCCTCGTTTCGATCGTTACGTCGTCTCTCTGCCTCTCGACGTTCTTCTCGGTCCAGTACTTCACCTCCCTCTCGCAGACCCACGAACTGAGCAAACTTCGCCACGAAAACAAGGAGCTGCAGACCGCCAACGAGCAGTTCAGCAAGTCGGTCGAAGCGCTCCGCGGCCAGCTCCACACCGTTGAAGACCGTACCCGCAAGCTGGCCATCTACGCCGGCATCAGCAGCCTCGATGACAGCGCCCAGGGCGGCGTGGGCGGCCTTCGCCCCCAGGACCTCGGCGAAAACCCGTACCGCGATGACGTCGACAAGATGGCCTTCCGCTCGCACCGCATCGAGAGCGATCTCTCCGTGCTCGAACAGAAACTCGTCGCACAGTCGCAGCTTCTGGCGTCGACGCCGTCGATCGCTCCGGTCCGCGGCATCCTGACCGACGGTTTCGGCGGACGCTCCGATCCGTTCACCGGCGAGCCGGGTACGCACAACGCGGTCGACATTTCGTCCGCAGTCGGCCAGGCCGTTCGCGCTCCCGCCGACGGCATCGTGGTCAAGGCCGAATGGGCCAACGGCTACGGCAACGTGATCTACATCTCGCACGGCTACGGCTTCTCGACGCGCTACGGCCATCTTTCAGGCTACGCGGCAAAGCCGGGACAGCACGTGAAACGCGGCGACATCATCGGCTACGTCGGCTCGACCGGCCGCTCCACCGGCCCGCACCTGCATTACGAGGTGCGCCTGAACAACAATCCGGTCAATCCGCTCGCGTACATTTTGAACGCGTTCTAGGCTACTGCAAGCCTCCCATTCGGCAGCGAGGACGCAGCCGGGCCAGCCGGCGAGACGCCAGCGTTCCGATCGCACTCCCGACGCCGGATAGCGTCACGTACGGTAGCCGGTGGTCGCTCGCGAAGCGAGAGACCACCGGGTGAAACGTGCGCAATGGAGTTCGACCCCGGAGGGCGTCGCGTATCAAATACCAAGCGGCGTGAATTCCCTCCGCGACCGCTGCCGCGGTCGGAAAATCAGGCGCGTCATGGTTCCGGTGGTCTCGCGCTTCGCGCGCGACCACCGGCTACCGTACGTGTCGCCATCCGGCGACGGTGTGCCGCGATTTGCGAAGTGCGCTGAACACGCCGGACGAGACGCAATTCGGCGTCGGGTGGTCGCTAGAACAATCGCCGACCGTAGATTTTCTGTTCGTCCGCCTCGTTGACGAATAGCCAGCCGACGAAATCGCCGGGCTCGAAGGTGTCGCCGGGATAGCGCTTGGCGTCGAAGGCGGCGGATCCGTAGCGCTCGATGTCGCCCGGCTTCGCGTTCGTGAGGCGCCGTTGCCAGCGCTCGAAGTTCGAGAGGCGCAGATCGACCCAACCGGATGCGGCGTATTGCTCGATCCGCTCGTCATTCAGATCGACGAGACTGTGTCCCGCGACGACGGCCGGAATGCTGATGCGCGGACCGCGCGTGATCGTCAACCGGCCGTCGCGCTCGCGAAGGATCGGCGTGCCGACGCGGACGACGGTGCTGGTCACGGCGGGATTCTCGGCGAGATAGTCCTCGACGCGGCGTTGCATTTCCACGGCGTCGATTGCGGCGATCTCGATGATCTTCGACGTCCCTGCCGCCTGCCGGATCAGATATCCCTCGGCCAGCAGCTTCGATAGCCGAGGCGGCCCGAGGTGGCCGACGGCGATCGACGGGACCTCGCCGCGCTTCTGCGCTTCGAGCGTCTGCATCTGACGGATGGCGTGATCGCGCAACACGCCGGCGCGATAGCTCGGCTCGGTGATGGCGCCGTCGATCGCGGCCAGAACGTCGCGGCCGGTCGATGCGCCGAGGATTTCGAGGACCACCGTGCGCGCCACTTCTTCCGGCGTCACGTACTCCATCTGCCGCGGAAAGGTGATGGCCTGAAACTCGCCGATGGAGAAGAAACCGTTCTCGCCAGTGTCGGCGCCGATGACTTCCAGCGGAACATCGCGCCCTTCGAAGCGCTCGTATTGCGCGTCGTCGCGCAACTGCAACTGCGCGCCGAGCGTCTCCTCGTGCGGCTCGAGGAGGTAGGCCGCGCCGGTGGTCTCGCCGCGCACGCCGATGTGGCGTTTCTCCACGCGCCGGAAGCCGATCATCGCGCCCGGCTTCACTTCCTTCACGATCGCGCTCTGCTCGTCCTCGGACGCTCCGGGCGTGCGCGCCATCAGGAAAAGCAGGCCGGTGTGCGCGAAGCCGATCGCCGATTTCGCCAGCAGCGTCAGCGACGGCTTGTCCTCGCTGTGCGTGTACGGAATGTTCAACCCCATGCCGCCGGTGCCGGTCGTGCCGACCTTCACGTAGGTCTGCACGTTCGTGTTTTTGAGTGTCTCCTGGAGCAGGAGAATGTGTCGCGCGATCTGCGGGATGCCTTGCGCGATGAGAAGTTTTCGGATCGTCGCGAACAGCGGCTCCAGCTCGTCGCGCGGAATGTCGCCGGTGCGGTCGCGAAAGCCGTCGATCAACTCCTTCGTCTCGATGGCCAGCTCGAACTCATTCTGATAGCTGATCGCGGTCGCGGTGTTGATCGAATCGATCACGATCTCCGGCTTGTACTTCGCGACGAGCTTGTAGAGCGCCGAGGTTTGGTAACTGACCTCGCGCCGAAAGACGGAGTCGAAGAGCTTGTCGTAGTACTCGCGATTCTCAACCAGCGAAACGCGATCGAGACCCTTCAACTCCTCGGGGACGAAGATGTTGCCCCACTCGCCGACGATGTCGATGCCGTCGCCGAGCTGATCGCGCAGAAACGCGAGCGCCGACTTCACCTCGGCCTCGCTCACCGCCGCGATCACGATGCGTTTCGGGCTCAGCTCGCGCGCCACTTCGCGCGCGACCTGGACGCCGACCATCCCGCCTCCGCCCAGGATCAGAACCGTGTCGGCGGTACGCGTCAAACGCGCTCCTCCTCCCCTTTCGGAAGGTCCCAGCGCTCGGTGATGCGTTCGTGCGTCAGCCATTTCTCGCAGTCGAGCGCGGCCATGCAGCCGGTGCCGGCCGCGGTGACGGCTTGGCGATAAACGTGATCGACGGCATCGCCGCACGCGAAGACGCCCTGAATGTTCGTGGCCGTCGAATGCGGATGGCGCAGGCAGATGTAGCCGCGCTCATCGAGCTCGAGCTGCCCCGCGTACGCCTGCGTGTTGGGCGAATGGCCGATGGCAACGAAGAGTCCCTGCGTTGCGAAGTCGGTGACCTCATTCGATTTCAGATTGCGCAGCTTGAGCGAGGTCACGCCGCCCTCTTTTGTGCCGATGACTTCCTCGACGGTCGAGTTGAGGATGAACTGAATTTTCGGATTGCTGCGCGCGCGATCCTGCATGATCTTCGACGCACGCAACTCCTCGCGGCGGTGCACGACGGTGACTTTCGTCGCGAACTTGGTGAGGAAAGTGGCCTCCTCCATCGCAGAATCGCCGCCGCCGACGACGACGATCTCTTTGTTCTTGAAGAAAAATCCGTCGCAGGTCGCGCAGGCCGACACGCCGAATCCCATCAACGCCTTCTCGCTCGGCAATCCGATCTGCATCGCCGAGGCGCCGGCGGCCACGATCAGCGCCTCGCATTCGTAGATGTGCGAGTCGGTGGTGATCGTGAAGGGATGGCCGGTCAGATGTACGTTCTCGACCTGCTCCATCTTGAAAATCGCACCGAAGCGCTCGGCCTGCTGGCGCATCAGATCCATCAGCTTCGGCCCGAGGATTCCGTCGGGAAAGCCGGGATAGTTTTCGACGTCGGTGGTGATGGTGAGCTGCCCGCCCGGTTGAAGGCCTTCGAGGACGAGCGGCGCGAGGTTAGCGCGGGAGAGATAGATCGCCGCCGTGCATCCGGCCGGACCGGATCCGATGACGATCACTTTGTAGTCTTTGATGATGTCCATTGCGGCGCGCATTCTATCGTTTGTCATGAACGCAACGCAGACGGGGCGCCGAAGGCCGCGCGAGCATTTTGTAGTGGCCGCCTCCGCGGCCACGAAATTCGTACGCGCTCGATTCCCCGCGCAAAGCGCGGGGCTGGATTGCTAAGCGCGCCTCCGCGCGCGACGAACTTCGAAGAGCGATTCGTGGCCGAGCCTTGGGCAACCAACGCCGCCGGCCGTGCCGGCTCAGAACAACTTCGCCTGCGGCGGCTTCGGCGCGCCGCCGCGGAGCGCGTCGATGAGGGCCTGGCCGAGTAACGCTTTCTGCCAGTTGCGCATGTAGGGTATGCGGTCGAGATCGGCCGGCTCCTGCGGCTGCGCCTGAGCGACGGTGACAAGGACGTGGCGCGGCGCGAGCACCGAGGCGTCGACCTTCAGGTCTTTGGCGATCTTGTCGCGCGCTTTTTTCATGCGATCGACGCGCGCTTCGAGTTCGCGGTCGCGCAGCCACGTCTTCGCTTCCCCCTTCTCCGGCAGCTCATCCTCGGGGATCGCCAGCGCTTCCTGCACGAGGCGGACGACGTCGCGGCTGTAGCGGCCGCGGTGATATCCGGAGACGCCTTTGATGACGCCGAACTCCTGCGGCGTGACCGGCTTGACCTTGGCCACTTCGAAGATCAGATCGTTGCTGAAAATCTTGAACGGCGGACGGTCGGCCTCGCGCGCAAGACCATCGCGATAGTCGTAGAGTCCACGGACGACGGCCAGCGAACGGCGGTCGAGAGCACCGAGCCCTTTGAGCCGCCGGAACGGCTCTTCGTCCGCGTCCTTTTCATTGAAGCGGATCTGCTCCAAACGCGCGAACTCCTCCACGGCCCACTCCCAGCGCCCGAGTGCGGTCAGCTCTTCGCGAAGGCGATCGGCGAGCGCGATGAGGTGACGGGTGTCGGTGGCCGCGTAGTCGAGCATGTCGGCGGGCAGCGGACGCATCGCCCAATCGGCGCGCTGATGCTTCTTGTCGACCTTGAAACCGAAGTGGCGTTCGAGCAGAGCCGCCAAGCCGAACGCTTCGTATCCCAATAATTGCGAGCAGACCATCGTGTCGACGAGGTTGGCGATGGTGAAGCCGAAATCGCGATTGAGAATGCGCAGGTCGTAATCGGCGCCGTGCAGGATTTTGGTGATGCTGCGATTGGCGAGGATCTCGCCGAACTTCGCCAGATCAAATTTGCAGAGCGGATCGATGATCAGATCCTCGCCCGGAATCGACATCTGAATCAGGCACACTTTGTCGAAGTACGAATGCAGCGAATCCGCCTCGGTGTCGAGTGCGACGACCGGCTGCGCGGCCACGCGGGCCATGGCGGCGTCAAAATCCTGCTGGTTGTCGATGAAGATCACAGCGCCAGCTCCCGCAATCCGATCGACACCAGCTTCTCGTTGAACGCGCGCCGATCGAAACCTTCGGATGCCGCGAGCGAACGAACGTCATCACGATCTTCGGACATGCTGAGCAGCAGCGCGACGTCCTCAGCGGACGGAACGCGAATCTCCCGCTCGTAGAACGCGACCGTGCGCGCATTCGCGAACATCCGCGCGTATAGCGCGTTGCTGGCGACGAGCACGTGGACGCGGACGTCGCCCTCTTCGTCGACCCAGTTGAGCGGAATCAGATCGAGCTCCTCCGCCTGTTCAATCTCATCGCGATCGACATGGAACCCGCGATTGTTGGCCATCATCGCAACCTGATTCTTCTGCTGCGGTTGCATCAGGCCGAGGACGTCGATGGAGCCGCTGTCGACCAGGCCGCCGAGCCACGCCGCGCGCGCGACGCTGCCGACGAACATCGACTCGATCCTGAGCTTCGATAGCAGCTCCGCGACGGCTTCGACTGCACGTGCGTGGCGCGGCATTGCGCGGAGCGGATGCATGAGTGGCGGATTATATGTTTGGCAGCTCTTAGCTCTTAGCTGTTAGCTCTTAGGTGGTTCGCGGTTGGCTGGCGTCGCTCCTAAGAGCTAAGAGCTAACAGCTAAGAGCTAGTACCATCAACGCAGTGCTCGACCGCCTTCGCGAACTCATTTCTCATCATTGGGGATACGACTCGTTCCGCCCGCTGCAGCAGGAGGCGATGATGGCGTCGATCGAAGGGCGCGATTCGCTGGTGGTGATGCCGACCGGCGGCGGCAAATCGCTCTGCTACCAGGCGCCGGCGCTGCTCAGCGAACACGTCACGGTCGTCGTCTCGCCGCTGATCTCGTTGATGAAGGATCAGGTGGACGGATTGCGCGAGTGCGGCGTGGCCGCGGCGCAGCTCAACAGTTCGCAGAGCAGCGATCGGCAGCGCGCCGTCGAGCGCGCCGTGCTCGACGGAAAAATCAAATTGCTCTTCGCGTCGCCGGAGCGGCTGGCGATGGCAAGTTTTCGCGATCTCCTGCAATGCGCGAACGTGCGCACCTTCGCGATCGATGAGGCGCACTGCATCAGCCACTGGGGCCATGATTTCCGGCCGGAGTACCGGCAGCTTCGCGATCTTCGGAAAACCTTCCCCGAGGCCTCGGTGCACGCGTACACGGCCACGGCGACGCCGCAAGTGCGCCGCGACATCGCCGAACAGCTCTCGCTTCGCGATCCGCTGATGCTCGTCGGCGACTTCGATCGCCCCAATCTGACCTATCGCGTTCTGCCGCGCACGGACGAGTGGAAGCAGGTGCTGGAAGTGGTCGAGCGACACAAAGGCGAGGCCGGAATCGTCTACTGCATCCGCCGCCGCGACGTCGATTCGCTGTCCGAAAAATTGCGGCGCAAAGGGATCAACGCCGTCGCGTACCACGCCGGACTTTCCCCCGAGGAGCGGCGCGACGCACAGGAAAAATTCGCGACCGAAAAGTGCGATCTCGTCGTCGCCACCGTCGCCTTCGGCATGGGCATCGATCGATCGAACGTCCGCTACGTGCTGCACACGGGGATGCCGAAGTCGATCGAGCATTATCAGCAGGAAAGTGGACGCGCCGGCCGCGACGGACTGGAGGCGGAGTGCGTGCTGCTCTACTCCGCCGCGGACGCGATCGTCTGGCGCACGATGCTCGAGCGCGGCGGAGACGGCATCGAGCCCGATCCTGCCTGGGTCGAGTCGGCGATGCGTCACGTGCGCGATCTCGATCGCTACTGCTCTGCGGCTGCGTGCCGGCACAGCGCGCTGGTCGAGTACTTCGGCCAGCAGTACACCGCCGACAACTGCCACGGCTGCGACATCTGCCTCGGCGAAACGGAGAGCGTCCCCGACGCGATCGTGATCGCGCAGAAGATCCTGTCGTGCGTCTACCGCGTCAATCAGTCGTTCGGCGTCGGCCACGTCGTCAGCGTGCTTCGGGGCGAGGACACGGAAAAAGTTCGCGACCGAGGCCACGCCCGGCTGTCGACGTTCGGTTTGCTGAAGTCGTCGACGAAGCACGAGCTCCGCGAATGGATTTATCAACTCATCGCGCAGGACTTCCTTCGCCAAACGGACGACGAATACCCGATCCTCCGCCTCGGCGCGCGCGCTCGCGATGCGATGAAGGGTATCGCCGAGGTCAAGCTGCGGCAGCCGGCGGTGCGGAAGAAGGACAAGGCTGCGGCGCGATCGTCGTCCGGCGCAGCGCCACTCGATCCGATGCAACCGCACGATCGCGAACTGTTCGAGCGTCTGCGTGTGTGGAGGCGTGCCGAGGCAGAGCATCGCGGCGTGCCGCCGTACGTCATCTTCAGCGACAAGACGCTGCGCGAAATCGCGCGCGTGCGGCCGACCACGCTATACGAGCTGCGCGGAATCTACGGCATCGGCGACGCGAAACTGGAAGCGTTCGGCGAGACGCTCATCACACAAATCCGCGAGCATTGCGCGATCGCGCCATCGTGATCAACAGCCAGACTGCGAACGCGCACGAGCCAACACCCGCTGCCAATCCGAGCATTCGCAGGACGAACGCGAAAAAGTGATCGGCCGGCAGCATGTGCAGCGCGCCGAGCAGGTATCCCCAATCGTGTTCCAAGTCCTCGGACGATGCGAAGCCGACCAACGGCAGATCTTTCGATCGCGCGTCGCCGACATACGCCGACAATTCGTACAGGCTGTACGAAAGCCAGAATCCGCCGACCGAGGCGCCGAAGTAATCGCGCTGCCGGACCACGAAGTAGAGGACGCAGATGATCGGGATGGCGATCTGAAACACGCTTCCCATGATCGAAGTGATGAAGTGCGGCGCCCACGCGAAGACGAGATGCCCCATCTCGTGAAACCCGAGGGTGATGCCGTAGAAGATCGTCCACCGCGTCGGATCGCGGAATTTGATGACGAAGATGTAGACGAGAACGAGCAGCAGGATCGCGCGTGGAATCCACATGCGACCGCGGCACCATTCGCGGGCGTCGTCGATTAACGCATCGAGAAAAGTTGGAGCCGCAGGTTTCGGCGCCGCTTCGATGTGGCCCATTACGGGGAAGTGTAGTGCGCCGTTCGAAGAAGCTTTGAACCACAGAGGCACAGCGCGGCGTAGCCGCAACCAAAAGCATCTTTCCGGTCGAGAGTCCCTCTCCCCGAGTTTCTTCCTGGGAGAGGGAGACACGCAGCGAAGCGGAGTGCGGGTGAGGGGCGGCGCCTGAAACCGCAGGTCGCGCAAGCTCCGCCCCCTCATCCGCCTTCGGCACCTTCTCCCCCGCAAGAAACCGCGGGGGAGAAGGACTCTCGATGGACGAACGCGCGAGAACGGTCAAAGAAATCTTCGCGGCGCGCGCAGAATGGAAGGGTTAGTAGTACAGAGTACACAGAGAAAAACCTCTGTGCCCTCTGTGTCTCTGTGGTTCGAAGCTTTTCGATTCGCCGAAGTTACAAATACTCCAGCACGCGCGCCACGTGCTCCCATTCCGTTGCCCCATTTCCGATGGCGACGCGGATGCCGTAGCGGCCGGACAACCGGGTGTGGGAGACGAAGAGGCGGCCGCTGGCGTTCATCCGTTCGAGGGCTTCGATGCTGGCGCGTTCGGAGGCGGCTTCGTCGATGACGCCGTCGTTGCGGACGACTTTGCGGAAGACCACCACGCTCAGGTTCTGCGGCGCGATCAGTTCCGTGTCGTCGCGTTTCTGCAGTTCGGCCGCGAGGCGGGCGGCGTCGGCGACGTGCTGCCGGATCACGGACTGCATCTTCGCGATGCCGTAGTGCTCGAAGAGAAACCAGAGCTTCAGCGCGCGGAAGCGACGGCCGAGTTGGAGGCCGTAGTCCATGTAATTCACTTCGGCGGTGTCGGTCGTCTTCAGGTACTCGGGGACGAGCGAGAAGGTCTCGCGCAGGACGTCGGGATGGCGCGTGTAGAGCACGCTGCAATCGATGGGCGTGAAGAGCCACTTGTGCGGATTGACCACGATCGAGTCGGCGCTTTCGATCCCGTCCCACAGCCAGCGAAACTCGGGACAGATCGTGGCCGGACCGGCGTAGGCGGCATCGACGTGCAGCCAGGTCTTTTCGCGTTTCGCAATTGCGGCAATGCGGCGAACGGGATCGATGGCAGCGGATGACGTTGTGCCGACGGTTGCCGAAATGGCGCAGGGAACGAATCCCGCGGCGCGGTCGCGGGCGATCGCGGCTTCGAGCGCGTCGACGTTCATCGCGAACGTCTCGTCGCCGGGGATCTTCACTACGCCTTCGATGCCGAGGCCGAGGGCGAGCGCGCCTTTCTCGATGGAGGAGTGCGCGTGTTCGGAGCAGTAAACGCGCAACATCGGAGCGCCGGCGAAACCGTGCGTGCGCATGTTCGGCGCGGCGGCCTGGCGCGCCGCGGCCAACGCGAGAAAGGAGTTGATCGACGCGGTGTCGTTGATGATGCCGAAGAGATCACCGGGAAGCCCGAGTGCCTCGCGAAGCCAGCGCAGCGTGACGTTTTCCAGCTCAGTGAGCGACGGCGACGTTCGCCAGATCATGCCGTTCACATTCAGCGCGGCGGTCAACAGTTCGGCGAGGATGCCGGCCTGCGAGCCGGTGATCGAGAAGTAGGCGAAGAATGCGGGATGGTTCCAATGCGTCACGCCCGGCATGATCTTCTCGTCGACCTCGGCGAGAATCGCATCGTACGGACGGCCGTCGACGCTCGGCTTCGCGGCGAACTGTTTCTCGATATCGCCCGGCTTGACCCGCGAGAGGACATCGTAGCGATCGACGCCGTCGAGGTAGTCGGCGATCCAGTCGATCAGTTTGTGGCCGGCGGCACGGAATTCATCACTCGTCGGATCCAGCCGGTACGACCGGCCGCGCGTCTTCGGCATGCGGCGCATCTTGGCTGCCGCGCAGCGAATTCGCAAGCATGAGGAAGACGGCGAAGGCGATCGGCACGGCGAGGTGCGTCGTCAGCCGCGACCACGAACTGATCACGTGCCATCGCACATTGTTCGGCGTGGCGAGGTACGCGGTGACGTAGAAGAAGAATTGGATGGCGGTGACGAGAAAGACGAAGCGCTCGCGGCGCCGCGCCGCCGCCGGCGCGATGAGAATCGCGGCCAGGATCGCCACCCAGAACCACGGCTTGGCCAACTGTTCGGCAAGGTACGCGAGGATTTGATGTGCATACGGCAGCCGCTCGAGCAAGCGGGAGAGAAATGATCCCTGGACGATGTCAGTCGGCAGCGTGTGCACTGCGCGCAGGATCAGCCACGGCGCGGCGAGGATGTACGCCGGGATAAGTTTGCGAAGTCGGGACGGCGCCGACACGATCACGGCAATCGTCACGGCCACCAGCAGCGCCAGCCCTTCGTTTTTGCAGTTCGCGGCGAAGCCGAGCATCAGCGCGCCGTGGCGCCAGCACGCATCGGCGTCATCGAGGAGCGCGGCGCGGACGAAGAGAACGCCCGCGCCGCCGAACGCGATCAGCGCTCCTTCCGCCAGTCCGACGTAGCGGCTGAAGCCGAGCGCCGCCACGAGCATCGTCAGCAGCGCGGCGAAGAACGGCGTGGTCTCGCGCGCCGCGAGCGCGCGCGCGACGAGCGCCAGCGCGACGGCGGAGGCGACGCCGAGGAGGGCGAGCCAACGATCGTTCCATCCGCCGTTGACGAGAGCGACGAAATCGTAGTTTAGCGGCACGAGGAGCGGATAGTCGGGATGCGCGAACGTGTTCCAGCGGCTCTCGAGAAAATGCCAGTCGATGCCGCCGATCTCGAGAAACGTTCGCGCCTTCAGTCCCCATATGGCCCAGAAGTCCCACTCCCAAACCTTCGCCAGCGTGGCGTAGAGCACGTAGCAGAAGATGGTGAAAAGTGTGAGGAGATCGAACGCGTGCGGCGTTGTCTTACCCGTTTCCCGGCTGGATGTTTTCGATCGCACGGCAAACGCCGCGCAGAAAATCACCAGCGCCGCGATCGTTACACTGATCAACGTCCAGCGAATGTGCGCGATCGATAGTCCGAGGAGGACGAAGTACATCGTTCCGCTGCCGTACAGGAACGCCGTTCCAACGAGCAGCGGTCCGCGGGCGCGGCGATCGACCGCCAGCGCGATCGGCACGCCGAAGACCGTGAGGCTCAGGATGGCGATGAGAGTTGCCGTCATTGCTGCCGCAGCCTCAACAACGCACCGCGTCCGCTGCGCCACACCACGTCAGCAGGCGCTCGCAAACCGACGCCGAACACGGCGATGTACTTCGCGGCGCGGTAGTTCTGCGGCAGCCGTTCATCGTGCGGCGTCAGCAGCGGAAGGACTTCGCGGCCGGTGAGAAAGTAGCTGGCGCGGTAAAACGCGTACGAATAGCCGGCTTCCCATCGCATGGCCGGAACGATGATGGCGATCGTGTCGCCCGGACTGGTGTGCTCGCGAACGCCTTCGAGGAAACGGGGATAGTCCGGCCAGACGCGATCGCTAACCGTCGCCATGGCCTGCTCGGACGGTCCTCGGTCGATGAACGGCAACAGCAACATGCGCGATTCGACACCGATGACCACGATTGCAGCCAGGCTGGCGATGGTGAGCGCGCGGCGAAGAATCAACCGGGCGATTGTCGCACTACGACGCGCCGCGGCCCGATAAAACCGCCGGAATCGTGCGCAGCAGAATCTTCAGATCGAGCGACGGCGACCAGTTGTCGATGTACTGCAGGTCGAGCTGCATCCAGCGATCGAAGTCGACATTGTTGCGGCCGCTCACCTGCCACAGGCAGGTCAATCCAGGCTTCATCGACAGCCGTCTGCGATGCCACCGGTGATACGCCGCGACCTCCTCGGGGATCGGCGGGCGCGGACCGACCAGGCTCATGTCGCCTTTCAGCACGTTCCAGAGCTGCGGCAGTTCGTCGAGCGAAAACTTGCGCAGCACACGGCCGACGGCGGTGATGCGCGGATCGGACTTGGCCTTGAACACCGGTCCCGTCATCTCGTTCAGATGCGTCACCTCGCCGCGGCGTTCGTGCGCGTCCTCGTACATCGTCCGGAACTTGAAGAGCGTGAAGACGCGGCCGTTCAACCCCATCCGCTCCTGCTTGAAAAGGACCGAGCCTGGCGACGACAGCTTGATGGCGATGGCCGCGAGGCCGATCGCGGGAAGTGCGAGCAGCAGGAGCAGCATCGAGACGGCGACGTCGAGGAGGCGTTTGAGCGCGAGCTGGGTCTCGTTCGACGGCGTGGTGGTGAAAGTGAGGAACGGAATCCCTTCCAGCTCTTCCAGCTCCACGCGGGCCACGCGGTTCGGGAAGAAGTTCATGGCCACGCGGGTGCGGATGCCGAGCTCCTCGCACATCAGGAAAATCTGCTTCATCTCGTCGAGCTTCTTGCGCGTGACGGCAAAGACGATCTCGTCGATCGGCTCGGCGAACTGGCCGCCCTCGAGGAGCCGGCGAAGATCGGGGACGGTGCCGTAGACGCGGAAGCGCGCCCAGCCGTTCGACAGGCGATGGCCGTCCGAGACGAAGCCGAGCATCTTGTAGCCCCAGTACTTGTGGCCTTCGATCGTGCGGGCCACTTCGATGGCGCGCCGGCCGGTGCCGACGATGAGGATTGTCCGATAGTTCAATCCCTTCGCGCGTACGTAGCGGGCCACGACGCGCACGACGACTTTCTCGAGCACCAGCAGCAGCGCCGCCATGACGCCGAAGAGGACGAACCAGGCGCGCGAGAGCTGGCGCAGCGGCACGAGGTACGCGATCGTGGCCAGGATGGCGTTGCCGACGAAGACCACGCGGATCGCCGTCAGCGCCTCGCGCAGCAATGGCACGGTGCGGTGGCTGTGGTAGCTGTGGTAGCTGAAGAGAAGGACGGACCAGAGGATCAGGACGACCGGGTAGATCTTGATGTACTCGTGCAGCGGGAAAAGTCCGGTCGGAAACTGGCCGGGAGCGAGCTTCGGCAGGATCAGATCGCGGATGAAGAACGCGGCAAAGAAGGCAGCCGTCGTGAGCGCCAGGTCGGCAACATAGACGACCCTCGCGATCATGCGCGCTTTTTCTTTAAGCATTCAACCTCTCGGCCACCGGGGCAATCCTGAACGATTTCATCGAATGTACTGCACTGGCGCCCGTCCGGTATACGGAAATCACTTCAACACTGTCTAGCGCGATGCGATTTGCCCGAAAAGCCGCTCGTACGCGTCCGTTACCGCACTCCAGCTGTACCTCTCGCCGGCGCGGGCCCGGGCGGCGATCCTCATCCGCTCGCGCAAGGCCGGCGACTCGAGGAATTCTCGAAGTGTGCCTGAAAGCGTCTCGGACGGACGCAGGCGAAAGTAACCGACGGCATCCCCTCCCACTTCCCGATTCTCCGGCGTGTCGTTCGCGAGGACGCAGCCGCCAGAGGCCATGGCCTCGATCATGGCCGGGTGAGTACCGCCGACTTCCGTGGCCTGAATGTAGATGAGCGCATTGCGCTGCAGCGTCCGGTAATCGCGTCCGTAGAGCGCGCCGGGAAAGAGGATGCGATCGGAGGCGTGGCGTTGCAGCGCCGCGCCGAGGTCGCGCGCGTAGGAGGCGGCGCCGAGCATGATCAGTTTGGGGGTGTTCGGCAGCTTCTCGTATGCCTCCACCACCTCCAGCGGATTGTTCTCCGGCTCGAAGCGGCTGACGTAGAGGATGTAGTTCCCCGCTTCGACGCCGAGCCGTTCCAGCACATCGCTCTCCTCCTCGGCCGGGAACTCGGCGCCGTACGGAATCGTGACCGGCTCGATGCCGTAGCGGCTTCGGTAGTAATCGGCGATGACGTCGGCGTCGGCCACGACCTTGTTCGCAAAGAGCGCCGAAAACGACTCGCCGATGGCGTAGACGAACTTTCCGGCGACGTTCCACTTGCGCCGATGCCGTTCGATGCCGTCGACGTTGATGGCCACCGGAATCCGCGCCGCGCGCAGCAGCGGGAGGACGAACGCGTTCGCGGCGTTGCAGAGCAGGACTACGTCGAAGCCGCGCCGCAGCGCGTCGAGCGACGACAGAAGCGTGTGGCTGACGGTCTCGAAATACTTGTGCCGAAGCGCGGGAAGGACGATGCGGTGCGCCTGGGAGCGCGGGCATCCCGCCCGCCCGAGGACGGCGGACGAGACGTCCGCGTTCCCGGGACGGCAATACACCCACACCTCGTGTCCCCGCTCCACCAGCCTCGCCGATAACTCCTCGGCGAATGTTTCGAAGCCGCCGTAGCGCGCCGGGATACCGCGCGTTCCGGCGATGGCGATCCTCAAACGAACCATCCCGCCAGATCGCGGTCGGAGACGCGTCTGCGGCTCTGGATGGCGCGGCGTTTTTCCATGATCCGCCGGCGATTCTTCCACAGCCAGGTCAACGCCGGAAGGGACGTTCTCTCGACCGTCAACGTTGCAACGATGACCATCAGATCGCGCGTCAGCTCGAACGGCGCGTTGCGTAGCCCGAGGTACAGTCCTTCGTTTTTCAAACGCAGGAGGAAGCGATTCTTGACGCCGTGCATGTTGATCGCCGCCGACAACGACCGTCGCTTCTCCGGCGTCACCGTGCGGACGTGATGCGCGACTGCCTCCGGCACGTAGACCGCTTTCCATCCGAACAGCCGCCCGCGCCAGGCCACGTCGGCATCCTCGCGAAAGGCGAAAAAGTCCTCATCGAGAAATTCGCCAGCGACCGTGACGTCGCGGATGAATGTGGTCCGATACATCGCCGCGGCGCCGGAGACGCCAAATACTTCGCGGGTGTCGGGTGTCGGGTGTCGGGTGTCGGGCTTTCCCTGATCGATGTCGAAATGGCGTCCCGATCGCGTCATGCGGATGCCCTTGCTGTCGATCAATCCGCTCTCCGCTTGCAGCAATTTGCCGGTCGCCATTCCGAATCCGTCCATTGCCGCCACGAGCGACGAAACGTAATCGGGTTCCAGATGCGCATCGGGATTCAGCAGCAGGACGAACTCGCCGTTCGCCACGCGGACCGCCTGATTCACGGCGGCGCTGAAACCGCGGTTCGTATCATTAATGATGTGAGTTGCCCGCGCGCCCCCTCGGACAATCGCCGCGGAATCGTCCGTCGACGCGTTGTCGACGTGGATCACCTCGATCTGCCGATACGTCTGCGCGGCGAGCGCGGCGAGGCAGCGGCGCAGAAACGGTGCGCTGTTCCAGGTGACGATGACGACCGACACCAGGCCGTTCGTCAGGCGCCGCTCCATCGGTTGAACGCCTTCCGCATCACGCCCGCGTACGCGCGCGCTGCCGTCCAGCGCCCGAGCCGCCGATAGGCGATGCCGGCCAGCGCGGGCGGGATTCGCAACAGCATCCCGACCACAATCGCCCACCGCAGCGCCTCGGCCTGCCCCGGCGACAGCCACTTGCGCGCGTAGAGCCACATGTTGCGATACCAGAGGGCGATGAATTCGGCAAACGGAACGTGCTCGAGGCTCGCGCCGCCGAAGTGCCGCGCCCGCGCCGCCGGGACGACGAAGATCGTGTGGCCCGCTTCTGCCAGCCGCCGGCAGTAGTCGACGTCTTCGAACCACGCCGGCGCGAATTGCTCGTCGAACGCTCCCACCTCGGCGAACACCTCCCGCCGCAGCAGCAGCGCCGCCGCCGCCGGCTGCTCGACCGGCTGCGGATGCGTCAACTCCAATTCGCGGTAGCGGTAACGCGCCGTGGTGCGGTTCGCGGGAAAGAGCTTGTCGATGCCGAAGACTTCGCTGACCAGCGTGCCGAGGGTGGGCAGGCGGCGCAGTTGAAACTCGCGCTGCGAGTCGCCGGCCTCGTCCGACAGCAGCGGCGCCGCGGCAGCGACGACCGGATTCGCGTCGAGAAATTCGACCAGCGTCTCGAGCGCGCCGGCGGCGAGCTCGCAATCGGGATTCAGTAAAAAGAGGTAACGGCCGCTTGTGCGCGTAGCGACGCGGTTCACGCCGGCGGCAAAGCCGACGTTCGCGGTCCCACGGATGACTTCCACCGCATCACCGACCACGCTCAGTGTCTTGTCGGCCGAGGCGTTGTCGTAAATCACGACCTCATACGCGAGACTGCCGCACGCGGCGGCGATCGATTGCAGGCAGCGCGCGATCCAGCGCTCGCTGTTCCACGTCACGATGGCGATCGACAGATCGAGCGGGCGCGTGGAAACGCCGCGAAGGATGCGCGGCTCGTCGTGATTCAGCGTTCTGGTTGCCTCTGCCATTCTTTGACTGCCTCGACCAGGGGCCGCGTGACCACGTCCCACGCAAACCGCGGCTGGATGCGGATCAGGTTAGATACGCACCTCGCATAGAAAGCGTCGTCCCGAATCAGTTTTTCGATTGCGTCCGCGACCGCCGGCCCATCCGATGCCGGCACCACCACGCCCAACCCCTCGGCCGCTACCAACTCCGCCGCGAATCCGTTTTCTGTCGTAATCACCGGAACCGCCGCCGCGATGGCGTCGAAAAGCCGCGTGCGAATGGAGTACGCGGCCTCCGCCGTCGGACGATGAAGCATGATAGCGGCTTTGCTGCGGCGCAGCCACGACAGGCGATCGCGATACGGCGTCCACGCGTCGTTGGCCTGCACGAACGGCGCCCCGCCGGCGATGATGGCGTCGAGCCGGTCTTCGCGGCGGCGATCGACGGCATGCGGATTCGGACGCGAGCGGCCGAGGAAAAGAAGACGGCAGTGGACGCCGCGGCGGTTCACTTCGACAACCGCCTCGGCTGCCATTGCCGGATCGAGCCACTCCCACGTCCCGCCGCCCCAGAGGATGATGTTCTCGCGTTCTTCGGCCGAGGCGGAGACGTTCGCTTCGATGCCGAAGGGAATCTCGATGATCGGCGCCTTCGCCTCGGCATACAACTCCCGCTGTTTCGCCGCCGCCACGATCAGCAAATCGCCCTCGGCCAGCGCGCGATTGACGCGCCAGCGCTCCGCGCCGAGGTGGACGCGCTGCCGCATCGACGGATGGCGTCCGTACATCTCGCGCAGTTCGAGCAGAACGGGATCGAAGAGGTCGTAGACCACGCGCTGCTCGCGCCGCTGCCGCCCGAATCCGCGCGCCGGCTGCCCGATGACGACGCTCGCTGCGCGCATGGCCACGAGCGCCTCGGCACTCCCCTGCCCGGCGACGCGAAAATCGGCGGCGCCCGGCAGGTCCCCCTCCCGCTTGCAGACGAGTGTGGTCGCGAAGTGCTTCGCCAGCTCGCCGGCGAAGTGCCAGGCGCGAATGCCCGGCCCCGCCATCCGCTCGCCGACGACGTCCGGCGTGTGCACCACGACCCCAAACATGGCCGCGCACTTTACCGCGTGAAGAGTCCCTGCCACATGCCGCGCAGCGAGGTCCGTCCGCGCACCGCGAGCTTCAAGTCTTCGATGAGCAACGCGGTGATGCGCCCAACGCCGCGATACTTTCGCGCAACGAGATAACGATTACGCGTGCGCAACCGCAACGCGTCTCCGCCAAGGATTGACGCCGACTGCGATCCGCGATGCGCGGCCTTGATCACCGGCAGTACCTCGGTGCGCCATCCCGCTTCGTGCAGCCGCGCGCAGAGATCGACGTCTTCGTAGTAGGCGAACAACGTCTCATCGAAGATTGCGTCGCCGAGCGCTTCGCGGCGGTAAAGAGCGGCGGTTGCGGAAACGCCCCAGGCCCTGGGAACGCGGGCGTCTCGCCCGCCGTGCTTGGCAGGATCGTCCGTCGACGAGCGGGCGGGACGCCCGCGTTCCCAGGTGATCTGCCGAAACGTCCCATCGCTGATATCGATCCCAGCGCCGTCGATCGTGGTTTCGTCGCGGCGGAGAATCGTCTGGACGGCGGCGAGTTTCGGATCGGAGTCGAGCGCGGCCACGACCGTTGCCAGCCAATCGCGGTCGAGGATCACGTCATTGTTGATGAGCGCGACATACTCACCGGTGGCGTGGCGATACGCGGCGTTGTTGCCGCCGGCGAAGCCGAGATTCGTTGGGCTCCGATAGATATGCAGGCCGTGCCGGAATCCGATCCGCTCCGCCACCGGCGTGAGCGACCCGTTGTCGAACACGATCACCTCGCGCGGCGGCAGCGTCTGCGCGGCGATCGAATCGAGACATGCGCGGAGCATGTCGCCGCCGTCGACGTCGAGGACGATGATCGAGACGTCACTCATGGCGCATCCAGTCGAGGTTCGCGCTTCCGTCGATGCAGCGCAAGGACGTGCGGCCGGTCGATGCGAGGTCGATCGGAAGATAGCCGTAGTTCGGGCCGGTCGGCGGAAAGACGAACGCGCGTCCGCCCACTTCGATCGTCGCACCCGTTCGCGATTGATAGCGCACCGTCGATCGTCCGGCCTTGGCCAGAAACGAAAGCGAATCGCCGCGGCGGACGATCCAGCCGCCCTGATAGAGAAACCGGGCTATGGTCCACTCGGCCGGAAAAATCTCGCCGCCGGTGTGCGTGACCGATGCGTCTTCGAACTGAATGAGATCGCCGGGACGGCGTCCATAGGTGAACGCGACGAGTAACAGCGCGGCGAAAATCAACGGAGAGCCGTTCGGCCACGGACGTTTCACACGCACGAACGCGACAACGATGAGGACAACGACCAGCAACACGCTCCCGACTACCGCGGCCATGTTCGGACGGATGAAGCTCGGCATGAGGCGCGAAAAATCGCTGTGCCAGATCGTGCTCAGCGACTCGCCGATGAAGTTTTCGCCGTTGGCGAGATGGAAGAGACGCCACGGAAACGCGGCGCCGTGGACGAGCAGCATCAGCGTCCAGAGGGCGATTACGGAACGGCTGCCGGCACAGACGCTCTCCCACATCACCGCCGCGCCGAGGGCCAGGATCGGCATCAGGACGACGATGTAGCGCAGCGGGGGCGACCAGCCGCCGTGCCATTCGGAACGCGGGATGAGATAGAGGACGTAAAGGAGCGATGCGGACATGCCGAGGCGGAAACCGGCGGGCATCGAGCGCCATCGGGCGAGGGAGGGGATCGCCAGCGCGAAGAATGGTGCCTGGAAAACTAGGCCGGCGGCGCCGTCGAGAATCAGGCCGAAGAGGCCGAGCCAGTAGAAGATCGCGCCGCTCGGAAGCAGCTCGCGGATCGAATGCGTGTTCATGGCGTTGCCGGAGATCAGCCACGCGATGACCAGCGGCACGGCCACGACCGCGGCGGCGATCGCCAGTTGCCGTTTCGTGCGCAACACGCGAACGAGCAGCACCACCGCGAGCAGGCCGAAGCGGATTTTCAGCAGGACCAGCGCGAAGATGGCCGCGATCCAGCGCGGCGGACGGCGTTGCCGGATCCCGCGCACCGCCTCCACAAAACAAAACGCCGCCGGCACCTCGGGCCAGATCCTGGTCGCGTAAAAAACGACCGGCGGCCCGAACGCGATCAGCGGAAAGAGCATGCGCGTCGTGGCGTCGCCGATCCCTTCGTCTTCGAGAAAGCGGATCGTCGAACGCGCCAGCAGCGCGCCGAACAAGGCGATGACCGCGAGCGCGCCGGGCAGACCGCCGAGGGCGTAACCGGGCATCATCAGAATCGGCAAAAACGGCTCGTGACGCGAGTACTGCTCGCCGTGCGGCCCGCGCGGATCACCCGGCTGCGGCAGCAGATCGGAGCGGCCGATATCCGAATGCGCCTGTTCGCGATACTGATTTGTTAAATCGAGATCGTGATCGCGGACGAGCGACTCCGTCATCAGCAGGTAGTACGGCTCGTCGCCGTCGATCGGCGTGCGAAGCTGGAGCGGGATCATGAGCGCGTATCCAATTGCCGCGATGACGAAGGCGCGATTCGCGCTCCAGCGGACTTCGTTCGCAAACGCGAGAAAGCCGAGGGGGATAGAGAGGAAGAGGATGGCCGCGGCGACGAGCGTGAGGTACGGATCGACGTCGATTCGCAGAACGCGTCCGAATGCGGCGATGCCGACGAAAGCGATTAGTGCTGCGACCTGCGTTTCCAAACAGCGCCGCAATGAACGTCCGCGCAGCACGACGAGCGGGATGGCGATCGCGGCGGCGAAGAAGAGAACTGTCATCGCGCCGGGAACTCAACCGAATCGATCTGCAGGTGCGCGTCGTGCGGAAGGTTGGGCGCAGCGATGATGCGCAGCGAAGCGATGTCCGCCGCCGCCGCAATCGCGGTGCGGCCGCCGCCCCACACCCACGCGTTCGCGCCGTAATCGCGAATCTCGCCGCTCGCGAACCGCGGCAGCGGATTGCGCGAGGCGAAGAATTGATCGCGGCGCGTGAAACCGAAATCGGCGATGTCGCCGATCGTGATCGGACGCGTGGTGATCTTTCCGCGTGCATCCCGCGCTTCAATCGTGCCGACGATGCGGCCGCGTTTCAGCCGCGCCATCTCTCCGCCGCTCGTCGTGACAACCGCGTGCCGTACGTGCGGAGCGACGCCGATCTCGATCGCTTCCGACGGCGCCAGGGCCGAACTGACCGCGCGTCCGCTGCCGGTAGCCGGCTCGTAGCTGCGCACGATCGGCAAGGCGCGGGCGATGATCCCGCTCCACGGCCAGAGCGCGAAGATGGCGATGGCTGTCGCGTAGGTCAACGGTTTCACGCGAGCGAGCAACGGCATCAGGAAGACGATGGCCACAGCGACGTAAACCGTCGCCAGCGAGTAGCGCGCGAAGAACGCGAAGATGAGGAACGCCGCGCCGATCACTACCTGCGGCACGCGCCGCGTGACGAATACGAGCGCGGCGACGGTCAACGGCAGCAGCGCCATCTTGCCTGGCGGAATCGGCGTGACTGCCGCGAGAACCACCACGGACAGGAGCGCTGGCGTCCCGCCGGCTGGCTCAGCGGCGTCTCGCCGCTGAACTACGAAAAGCAGCGTGATGCTGCCGATGAGAAGGATCAGCTCCTTCAAGACATGAACGTCGCGAAGCGGAATCCAACGCAGAAGAACGACGCCGGCTGTCGCGAGCACCACCATCCGCGGCGAGACGCCGCCGGGCCAGCCGGCGAGACGCCAGCGTTCCGTTTCGCGCGCTACCGCGACGGCGGAAACCGCAAACGCTGCGGCCACGATCATCCCGTACGCCATGAGCCGCGTCCGCTCGTCGGCGATGGTCATCATCGCCGCAACGAGCAGCGGCACCGCACATTGGACGATTCCTGAAAGCCGAGTCCCGCGCGCGGCCCAGGCGCAGGCCAGCACCAGCGCGATCACGAGCGGAAGGTGCGCGTCGATCGGCGTCGTCGTCAGCACACCACGTTCTCGGCCGGATTGCGGACCCACTCCGGATCGAAGCCTTCCACCGTCTCCGGCGTCATCGTGGCGCGGTAGACGACGCGCGCGTCGCCGCGGAGTTGCACGTCGCGCGGCGTGCCGCCGTCCAGCGCGAACGACACCTCCAGCGTGATGCCGCTGCGCGTCAGCACTTTCACCGGCGACGTTAATTTTCTCAGCAGCGCGCTCGTCACCGCCGACGCCACTACGCCCGAGCCGCACGAAAGCGTTTCCGCCTCCACGCCGCGTTCGTACGTCCGCACTTCGATCGCATTCGCGTCGCGCACCACCACGAAATTCACATTCGCACCGGCCGGCTGCAGATCGGGATGCATGCGCAGCGCGCGTCCGAGGGGAACGATGTCCTGCGACCAGAGATCGTCGCGGAGGAAGAGGACGTAGTGCGGAACGCCGACGACGATCGAACTTCCGCGCACGACCGTCTGGCCCACGCGCAGCGGACGATCGGCCACGAACGAATGCGGCGGCTGCAGCGACAGCGTCACGTGACCGCCATCGCTCACCTCGGCGCCGATGATTCCCGCGCCGGTCTCGATGGTCATCTTCTTCGGCGCGATCACATTCACGTACGCGAAGCGCGCCGCGCAACGCGTCCCGTTCGCGCAGAAGTCCGCCAGCGAACCGTCCGCGTTCAGATAGCGCATCCGGAATGTGGCCCGGCCGCTGTTCTCGATCAGGATCAGTCCGTCGGCGCCGACCGACAGATGAGGCGTACAGATGCGCCGCGTCAGCGACGCCGCGTCGTCGATCCGCCCGGAGCGGTTATCGATGATCACGAAGTCGTTGCCGCCGCCGGCCATCTTCGAGAACGTCAGCGGATCTTGTTTAGACGCCTGCATTTGCATGAGCGGCTGGCCCGTGCCGGCCGCCGGAAGTTTTCGCGCCGGGCGCGGGTTGAGACCGGCGCCTATTCTCGCATGTAACGGCGCGCTCCTCCGATTCGTCTAGTCGTCAGGACCTGCCGGCGCGCAAGATGGCGTTCTTCATCGGCACCGTCCGAATCTCACCATCATCGGAGCAGATCGCGTGAAACGACTTCGCCTCAGCCGCGTCACCTCGGTTGTCCTCATCGCCGCGCTCAATACGTTTCCTCTCGCCGCGCAACAGAAGACCCAGCCGGCGGAGATGCCGAAGCTGACCGAGGTCGTCGACGTGCGCGTCATCGGCGTCGACGTCGTCGTCACCGACAAGAAAGGTAACGCCGTCACCGGCCTGACCAAGGACGACTTCCAGATCTTCGAGAACGGCATCGAAAAGCCGATCTCCAACTTCTACGAGATCGAAGGGAAGACCGCGACGCAGGCCGTGACCGTTCCCGCTCCCGGCGCCCCCGCCGCGACGCCGCCTCCGAAGGAAGAGGTCAACGAGCAGCTCCGCCGCCGCATCATTCTCTATATCGACAACCTCTCGCTGGCGCCGTTTAACCGCAACCGCGTCTTCAAGCAGATGAAGGAGTTCGTCAAGGACGCCATGCGCCCCGGCGACGAGGCCATGGTGGCCACATACAACCGCAGCCTGAAAGTGCGCGCGCCGTTCACACGCGACCCGGTCCAGGTTCAGCAAACCCTCGATGCCATCGCCGGCGAATCGGCGCTCGGCACCGCGAACCGCAGCGAGTTCCGCGACGTCTCCGGCCGGATCAAGGACGCCCAGAACTACGACGACGCGCTGATCCAGGCCCGCTCGTACGCGCAGTCGGTCGAGCATGACCTGCGGCAGAGCGTCGAATCGATCAACGGCCTGTTGACGACGCTGGCCGGCGTCGAAGGAAAGAAAATCGTCGTGCTGGCCACGGAAGGCTTCCAGATCCAGCCCGGCCGCGAAGCCTTCACGCTGATCGACGAGGTGGCGCGAGAGAAGGGGTGGCAGTCCAGCTCCATGCTCGAGGCGATGACCTACAACGGGAACACGCTCATCGAGTCGATTGCCAAAACCGCCAACGCGAACGGCATCACCATCTATCCGATCCACGCGGGCGGCCTAGCCGCCGGCAGCGAAGGAACGACCGCCGACAACCAGCAGGCCACCTCCTACAACGTGACCTCCGCCGCGGTGTCGAATACGACCGAGTCGCTGCAGATCATGGCCGACCTCACGGGCGGCGTGGCCACCACACGAACCAACAATTTCGCCGGCGCGTTCAAGAACATCGTGCGCGACCTCGATTCGTACTACTCGCTCGGCTACCGCGCCGGCACGGAGCGCGTCGACCGCCAGCGCGCGCTGGAAGTCCGCGTGAAGAATCGCAACCTGCGCGTCCGCAACCGCCAGACGTTCGTCGAGAAGTCGACGTTCCAGGAGATGAGCGACCGCGTCATCGCCAACCTCCTCTACAAGACAAAGGCGAACGACCTCGGCATCCGCGTGAAGGTGAATTCGCCGATTCCCGCAGACGATCTGTTCAAGGTTCCCGTCGAGATTCACATCCCGATCGACAACCTCACGCTCATCCAGCAGGGCGAGGCCTACATGGGCGGTTTCTCGATCTACGTCGTGGTCGGCAACAAGGACGGCGACATGTCCGACGTGGCGCGCAAGACGCACCAGATCACGATTCCGCTGAATGACTTCGCGCGATCGAAAGGGAAGTACTACACGTACACGCTCGATCTGATGTGCGAGCGCGGCCTGAACAAGATTTCGGTAGGCGTCGTCGACGACGTGTCGAACACCAGCGGCTTCGACAAGCAGCAGGTAATCGCGCAGGATCTTCGGTAACCGAGCCGGCACGGTGTTGTGATTCGTCGCTGCTGCGGCGCAGACTTGTGGCATGTTCGGCCTTCGTTTTCGCGACCGCATCGAAGCCGGCCAACTCCTCGGCCGCGAGCTCGCGAAGCGCCTCAGCGTCGTTGACGATGCGATCGTGCTGGCGCTTCCGCGCGGCGGCGTCCCAGTCGGCGCCGAAGTGGCGAAGGCCCTCAACGCGCCGCTGGACGTCTTCATCGTCCGCAAGCTCGGCGTTCCCGGTCACGAAGAGCTGGCCATGGGCGCGATCGCCAGCGGCAACGTGCGCGTTCTGAACCGCGACGTGCTCGACTACGCGCGCATCACGCAACAACAGATCGACGCCGTGGCAGCGCGCGAAGAACTCGAGCTGTCGCGCCGCGAGGAGGAGTACCGCGGCAATCGTCCGCCGCTCGATGTACGCGGACAAACGGTGATCATCGTCGACGACGGCCTCGCCACCGGCTCCACGATGCGCGCCGCCGTGCAGGCCCTCCGTGCAATGGAACCGAAACACGTCATCGTCGCCGTCCCGGTCGGCGCAGCACAGACCTGCGAAGATCTTCGCGCGATCGCCGACGAAGCCATCTGCCTCCGCACCCCCGAACCCTTCGAAGCCGTCGGCCTCTGGTACGACGACTTCACGCAAACCACCGACGCGGAAGTGCACGCGCTGCTTCGCGCAATCCCGCGATGAGGCGCTCTCCCGTCCCGTGCGATCATCAATTGAATGAACATCGCATACACCCTGACCCCGGCACAGCTCACGGATTTCCTGTTGAACGTCGCCACTGTGCGTCCCGTCTTCATCTGGGGAGCGCCTGGGATCGGAAAATCGTCGCTGGTGCAGGAGTTCGCGCAGCACGTTGGGCTGGACTGCGTGTCACTGTTGGGCAGCCAACTCGCACCCGAGGATCTCATCGGCGTTCCGCAGATCAGCGGAGGCAAAAGCCGTTTCTGCCCGCCGGCCACGATCGCGCGGGATGAGCCCTACTGTCTTTTTCTCGACGAGTTGAACGCGTGCTCGCAGGAAGTGCAGAAGGCGTTCTACAGCCTCATTCATGACCGCCGTCTTGGCGAGTACATGTTGCCGCAGGGATCGATCGTCATCGGCGCGGGCAATCGCGCGCAGGACAGCGCCATCGTGAAGCCGATGTCGTCCGCGCTCATCAACCGTATGGTGCACGTCCAACTAAAGGCATCGCATCGTGAGTGGCTGGAGTGGGCCGGCCGCAACTCCGTTCATCCGCTCGTACTGGAGTACCTGCAGACGCGTCCCGACCATCTCTGGAGCCAGCCGCCGAAGACGGAAGAGCCGTTCTCCACGCCGCGCTCATGGCACATTCTCAGCGACGGCATGGCCGCATATGGTCAATCGATCGATGATGCGTCTGTCGAGGCGCTGGCGTATGGCTGCCTGACACCGCACCACGCCACGCAGTTCAAGGCCTTCGTGAAGCAGGTGCGCAGCCGCTTCAATCTCGCTGCGATCATGAAGGGCGAACTGGCCTGGCCGGATCGCCCGGAAGACCGCGACGTTCTGTACTTCCTCTCGCAATCGTTTCGCGCGCAGCTCATGAAGGAGCTTCCCGCCGAAAAACCCGACGGCGGAAGCGGATATCGCGACCTCGCACACAGGGCCAAGGCCTTGCTCAAGGAACTCTCCGCCATCAACCTCGAGATCGCCCAGATGGTGGTCGCCAGCGCGGACGACGAAGCGGCGCTTCCGTCGTGGTTCCTCGTCGAAGTCGTCCGCGACCTGCCGCGGCTCATCGAGAGAAAGCCTGCGTAATGGCAAAGCGGCAGCGTCCGGAGCAGAAGCTCGATTCGGCTACAAAATCGTTTCTCTCCGGGCGACAGATCGTCGCGGAGCATCCACTTTTCGCACCGCTCATTCATCGCGTCCATATCATTCGCCAGAAGGGCGGTTACTGTCCGGAAGATGGTTGGGCCGTCGTTCTGGAGAGCGGTTCCATCCACGTCCACCCGACGCGCCGCGGCGAGCCGGAAGAGTGGGCATACGTGCTGGCGCACTGTCTTCTCCATCTCGGCTTCGATCATTTCCACATCGGCGAGAAGTCGCTCGATTGGAACGCGGCCTGCGACGTGGTGGTCACGCGCTTCCTCGCTGACCTCAAATTCGGGCGTTGCCCAGAAGAAATCGAGGCCGACACCGCGGAACTTCGAGTCGACGATGAAGAGCGGCTCTTCCGCCGTTTCCGCGAGCACAACGTGCCCGATGCCTTCCGGCGCCTCGGGACTGCAGGCGAGCGAAGCGGCGATCTCTTCTGGTCGCCGAATGCGGTTTCCGCGCGAGTCCGTGATGACTGGACGCGCGCGTTTGCTGCCGGACTGGTGGCCTCCGTTACCAGCGCCGTTCGCGTCGCTGGTGGCTATCAGACGACGCTCAGCGCGAGCGAGGAAACGCTATCCACGGCTGAACGCGCCCGGCGCTGGTTCATCAACAGTTATCCGCTTCTCGGCGCACTCGCAAGTGCATTCACCATCGTTGAAGACACCAGGATCTGTCAGCGCCTCGGCATCAGCATCGCCGCCGTCGATTCACAGTCCAAAGAAATCTTCGTCAGCCCCGGAGCCGCGCTGAGTCTGGACGAAGCGAAGTTCGTCCTTGCGCACGAGTTGCTGCACGTCGGGCTCCGCCACGAAGCGAGACGCCGAGGCCGCGACCCGCAGCTATGGAACGTCGCGTGCGATTACGTCATCAACGGCTGGCTCGTGGAGATGGAACTCGGCGAACTCCCTTCCTTTGGCGGCCTGCACGATCCGCAGTTGAAGGGGCTCTCAGCCGACTCGATCTATGACCGCCTCGCAGTCGACCTCCGCCGCAATCGAAAGCTCGGCACGTTTGCCGGACTTGGCGCATGCGACATGTTGGAAGGGACGTCGCGCGACTGGTGGGCGCGTCAGGATGGAATGTCGCTCGACGACTTTTACCGGCGTGCTCTGAGCCAGGGACTCTCGTATCAACAGCAGGCAGGGCGAGGATTGATCCCCGCAGCACTGCTCGAAGAGATTCGCGCACTGGACCGTCCGCCGATTGCCTGGGACGTCGAGCTCGCACGCTGGTTTGACGAACACTTCTCGCCCGTCGATCGCGTTCGGACGTACGCTCGTCTCAGCCGGCGTCAAAGCTCCTCGCCCGATATCCCGCGCCCGCGGTATGTGCCGGCGCCGGAGGACGCGAATCGGACGTTCGGCGTCGTCCTCGACACGTCCGGCTCCATGGATCGCCTACTGCTCGCGAAATGCCTCGGCACGATCGCGAGCTACTGCGCCGCGCGAGACGTACGGCTCGTTCGGCTTGTCTTCTGCGATGCCGCCGCGTACGACCAGGGCTACGTTCCGGCCGAGGAGATCGGCGATCGCGTAAAAATCAAAGGGCGCGGCGGCACGATCCTTCAGCCTGGGATCGACCTGCTCGAGAAGGCTCACGACTTTCCAGCCACAGGTCCGATTCTCGTCATCACCGACGGCTACTGCGACCGCGTGATCATCCGGCGCGAGCACGCCTTCCTGCTCCCGGAGGGTCATTCGCTGCCATTCGTGCCGAAGGGGAAGGTCTTCGCTGTGAAGTGAACTGCTGCTCCTGCGCCTCGCGACTTCCACCAGGAGTAGAGGTTTGCACGATGTGTCTGTTTCCGAGGTAGCCTCGGTGGGATGAGGAAGATGTGGAACGCCAATCGCCGGCTCATTGGCGATCGAGTAGCGGAAGGCCTTCGTGAAGCCGCATTGCTGTGGTTCGTGTTTTCCGCGCTTGACGCGCTAGTCACCGGCGGCTTCACGGTACGATGGTTCACCGCGAATTCTGGAGGCGCGATGGCAGTTTGGACCCTCGGTATCTACGTCGAAGTGGTCGTAAAGGAGCTCGCATGAATCTAATGATCCACGCTGCTGCGATTAACCCGATGTACTACGGAACTTTGGGGTTTCTCGTGTTCTCCGCGATGATGGCCAGCATTGGGTTCTGGGCTATTCACGGCTTGAAGAAAGACAAGCGGAAGCGCGACATCGGTTTTACAACCTCGCAACCCGACCCACGCTCACGACCGGCTGAGTGACCCCGATGAATCATCATCTTTGGATGGTACCGTTTCTCGCCTTCGGCAGTTTCCTCGTCGTTCTTGGGCTGTCGTGCATTCACGCGATCCGCATCGAAGAGTCCAAGAAGCGCCCGATCGGCTTCGTCACCTCGGGACCGGAATCTCGCTCACGATGCGCTGAATGAAGCGCTGCTCGGGGGTGACGTCGCCGCGAAGAAGGCGGCGGTCTTTCATCGCGATGCGGTGGGAGAGGACGGGGCCGGCCAGGCGCTTCACATCCTCGGGGATCACGAAGTCGCGGCCGTTCACCATCGCCAGCGCCTGACATGCTTTGAAGTACGTCAGCGCGCCGCGCGTCGAGACGCCCAAAGCCGCCTCCGCATGCGTGCGCGTCGTGTGGACGATCGCCATCAGATAGTCGACCAGCGACTCGTTCATGTGGATCGACGAGACCTGCTCCTGCAGATCGCGAACTTCCTGCGCTTCGAGCACCGGCTCCAGATGTTCGAGGGCGTCGTGCGCGCCGCCGGCGCGGAGCAGCTTCTTTTCGTCGGTCGTATTCGGATAGCCGATGGTCAGCTTCATCAGGAAACGATCGAGCTGCGATTCGGGCAGCGGATACGTTCCGACGTGTTCGATCGGATTCTGCGTGGCCAGCACGAGGAAGGGATCGGGCAGCGGCAGGCGCTTTTTCTCGATCGAGATCATCCCCTCGCTCATCGCCTCCAGCAGCGCTGACTGCGACTTTGGCGTAGCGCGGTTGATCTCGTCGGCCAGGAGGATGTTCGTGAAGACCGGGCCGGAGATGAACTCGAACTCCTGCGCGTCCTGGTTGTAGATCGTCACGCCGACGATGTCCGCCGGCAGCAGATCGCTCGTGAACTGGATGCGTTGAAACGACAGCGATAGAGATCGCGCCAGTGCGTGCGCCAGAGTCGTCTTGCCGACGCCGGGAACGTCTTCGAGGAGGATGTGTCCGCGCGCCAACAGCGCCGCGATACAGAACTGCACCACTTCGCTCTTACCGCGGATCACGCGCTCCACGTTCGCCTGCAGTGCGGCGACCTTCTCGAACGTGTGGTGGCGCGGAACGGGCTGCGTCGTCATTTCAGAATAGCTCGCTGCAACAGGCATGACCGTCACGCCATTTCGACGCAGTGAGCGTCAGAAAAGTTCGAGGCAGTTCATTCGTCACGATCTGTCGACTGAGCCTTGGGCAACCAAGGCCGTCGGCCCTGCCGACTTACAGTTTCTTGTAATTCGGGCCGCCTCCGCCTTCCGGCGGCACCCACGTGATCACCTGATACGGGTCCATGATGTCGCACGTCTTGCAGTGATAGCAGTTCGTGAAATTGAGGAACGGCACCTTCCCTCGCCCGTCCGCCGTCGGCTGCGGCTCGTAAACCTGCGCGGGGCAGAAGTGGAAGCACGGATTGCCGTACTCCTCCGTGCACTTCGTGATGCAGACCTCCGTATCCGCGATCAGCAGATGCGCCGGTTGATTTTCCTCGTGCAGCACGCCTCCGTTGTACACGTCGGTCACCTTATCGAACGTCAGCACGCCGTCGAACTTCATCTTCGCCGGCGGATGCGGATGCTCGTCGCCGAAGTAGCGCTGGATGCGTTCCATCCGTTCGTGACCGCCGTGACCTTGCAGCCGGTTCATCACGCCGTAGCCGCGTCCGCCCGTCACGATGCCGAGTCCCGCGTTGATGAGGCCCGCGAGCTGGCCGCTGTCGAATGCCTGATGGAAATTGCGCTGCTTCCAAAGCTCCTCGCGGGCCCATGACGCCTCGAACATCGCCTCGTACTCGCTGAGTTGCGCGGACGAATAGTCTTCATTGACCAGCGCCTGGAACGCCGTCTCCGCCGCCATCGCTCCCGACTTGATGCCGAGGTGGATGCCTTTGAGGCGGGCGCCGTTGAGGTAGCCGGCGGAATCGCCGGCGATGAGAAATCCCTCGCCGAACATGCGCGGCATCGAGAAGTACCCGCCCTCGGGGATGGCTTTCGCGCCGGCGCTGATCATCTTCCCGCCTTCCAGCAGCGGCCGGATCGACGGATGCGTCTTGTAGCGCTGGAACTCGTGATGCGGATCGAGCGTCGGGTTCTTGTAGTCGAGGCCGACCACGAGTCCGATGTCGACGATGCGGTCTTTCATGCCGTAGATGAAACCGCCGCCGAACGTATCGCCGTCGAGCGGCCAGCCGAGCGTGTGGATCACGCGGCCGGCTTCGAAACGGTCGTCGGGAAGTTGCCACAGCTCCTTCACGCCGACCGAATAGACCTGCGGATGTTTGCCCGCGTACAGATCGAACATCGTGGCCAGTTGTTTCGTCAGCGTGCCGCGCGGCCCTTCCGCGAGGATGGTGATCTTCGCGCGGATATCGACGCCCGGCTCGAAGTTCGCCTTCGGCTGTCCGTTCTTGTCGATCCCTTTGTCACCGGTGCGAACGCCGACCACGCGTCCGTTCTCGACCAGGACGCGCGCGGCCGCGAACTCCGCGAAGAGATCGACGCCCATGTCGCCGACGATCGGCGCCATCCAGCGCACGAACTCGCCGAGCGAGATCACGTAATTGCCATGGTTCTGCAGCGGCGGCGGCATGATCGGAGCCGCAATCTTCATCTTCTCGAACAGGTACCAGAACGCGTCGTCGGTGACCGGCGACTCGATCGGGCAGCCGCGCTCCAGCCAGTCCGGCATCAGCTCCGTGATGCCGCGCGGATCCATCACCGCGCCGGAGATGCCGTGCGAGCCGACCTCTTTCCCCTTTTCGAGGAGGGCGATAGAGAGATCGAGCTTCTTCTCGTTCGTTTCGTTGTGCGCCTTCACCATCTCCGCGAGACGGTACGCGGCCGCCAGGCCCGCGGGCCCCGCGCCGACGATGACGACATCGACGTCGAGAGTGTCGCGCTCGATGCCGGGAAGTTCAGCCATGCATGCTCCTTGAAGTGCACAAAGTCGCGCGCATTCTATGTGATGGGATGGTGTTGGATGCGCTCCCACCCCTGCTATTCTTGTCGCCGGTCTCGATGCTTCAATACTCCGTTCCACTCCTGCTGCTGTTCATCGCCTGCGCGGTGACTTCCTTCATCACGACCGCGGCGGTGAAGCGGATCGCCGAGGAGGTCGGGGCGATCGATCATCCCAACGAGAGAAAGCAGCACGCCGAATCGACGCCGCGCATGGGCGGCCTGGCCATCATCTTCGGCTTCGGATTTCCGCTCATGTTGCTGGCCGCGAACGCGCACGCTGCCGGACTGGTGTCGAAGAATCTCACCTACCTCTTCGCCGTCCTCGCCAGCGGCTCACTCATCGTGGGACTCGGCGTCTACGACGATCTCCTCGGCTCCGACGCTCCGAAAAAGTTCCTGGTGCAGACGGTTGCCGCGATCATCCTGGTCAGTTTCGGATTTCACTTCTCGGTCGTGTCCTTCGGCGGCGTGAGCATCAAACTCGGCATCCTTGGTTCCGTCGTTTCGGTGATCTGGATCGTCTTCGTCATCAACGCCGTCAACTTCATCGACGGCATCGATTCTTTGGCCACGCTCGTCGCCATCACGATTGCCGTCGCCTTTGGCGTCATCGCCCTACTCCGCTCCGACGTTTTCTCGATCGTGATCATGACTTCGCTCGCGGGTAGCCTGATCGGTTTTTATCGCTGGAACCGGCCGCCGGCGAAAATCTTCATGGGCGACACCGGCAGTCTCTTCATCGGCCTGCTGCTGGCAGCGTGCTCGATCGCGCGTCCGATCAAATCGCCGACCGCGCTGATCGTCGGCGGCCCGATGCTCGCGCTCGCGCTGCCCGTGCTCGACACGCTCATCGTCATGAAGCAGCGTTTCGGCAGTGAGACCTCCCTCGGCGCGCGCATCGCGCGCGTGTTCAACGCCGACCGCCGCCACTTCCACCACATCCTCGTCGAAAAATACGGCAGCATCGGCAAGGCCATCCTCTCGATCTGGTTCATCACCCTGCTCTTCGCCGTCTCCGCGGTGCTGACGGTGACCGACACGATGAAGATGGCCGGCTACGCGGTCGGAATCGCCGGACTCGTGGTGATGATCTTCTTCCGCTACTGGTTCCGCCGCGGGGACGTGCGCACGGCCGCCGTCGAACGGCAGGCCTGACCGGCGATGTGCGGGATCGCCGCAATGTTCGCGTATGGCTCCGCCGCGCCGCCGGTGGATGCGAATGAGATCGATGCGATCACCGAGCGGATGCGCCCGCGCGGCCCCGACGCCGGCGGCACCTGGATCTCTCCCGACTCCCGCGTCGCCCTCGGATCGCGGCGTCTGGCCATCATCGACCTGACCGACGAAGGGACGCAGCCGATGACGGACGTCGACGGCGAGCTGCGCATCGTTTTCAACGGCGAGATCTACAACTATCGCGAATTGCGCGTGCGTCTTCAGCGGCTCGGCGCGCGCTTTCATTCGATGACCGACACCGAGGTGCTGCTGCAGTTGTACCGGCACGACGGCGCGGCGATGGTGGAACTGCTGCGCGGCATGTTCTCGTTCGTCATCTGGGATCCGCGCGAACGGCGCATGTTCGTCGCGCGCGATCCGTACGGAATCAAGCCGCTGTACATCGCCGACGACGGCCAGACTTTCCGCACCGCATCGACGGTGAAAGCGCTCCTCGCCGGCGGGCGCATCTCGCGTGAACACGATCTCGCCGGCATGGCCGGATTCTGGTTGATGGGAAGCGTCCCCGAGCCGCACACGATCTATCAATCGATTCGCGCCGTCGAAGCGGGGACGTCATTCTTCGTCAGCGAGCGCGGCATCGAGAACGCGCGGCGCTACTACTCGATCGCCAGCACCTTCCGGCGCGGCGTGCAGGATGAAGCAGCGGCGCGGCTGGTGCAGCCGAACGTCCTGCTGCGCGAGCTCGTCACCGACTCGCTGTGCAACCATCTCGTCGCGGACGTTCCGGTCGGCGCGTTCCTCTCCTCCGGCATCGACTCCTCGGCACTCGTCGCGCTGGCCACCGAGGCTGCGGGCGAGCCGCCGCGGACGGTGACGTTGCGTTTCGAAGAATTCGCCGGCGCCCCGTTGGACGAAGCTCCGCTCGCGGAACGATTCGCGCGCCGGATCGGATCCGATCACGTCACACGGCTCGTCACGCGCGATGAATTCCTCGCCGACATGCCGAAGCTCTTCGATGCGATGGACCAGCCGACCATTGACGGCACGAATACATGGTTCGTCAGCAAGGCCGCGGCCGAACGCGGGCTGAAAGTGGCCATCTCCGGACTCGGCGGCGACGAACTTTTCGGCAGCTACCCATCCTTTGCCGCGCTGCCGCGCATCGTCAGGGCCGCCCGCCTGCCGTTCGCGGCATCCGTAGCGGGGCGCATGGGCCGCAGTCCGAAAGCGAAAGCAGCAGCTCGATTTGGCGGAACGTGGGAAGGCGCGTACCTGTTGAAACGCGGACTCTTTCTTCCCGACGATCTGCCGTCGCTGATGGGCGCCGACGCGGCGCGCGAAGGACTGGAACGGTTATCGATGCTCGAACACATCGCCGGCGCGATCGAGCCCGATCCCGGCACCGCATTCGGACGCGTGGCCGCGCTCGAAGCGTCGCTCTACATGCGCAATCAACTTCTGCGCGACACCGACTGGGCCAGCATGGCGCACTCGCTGGAAGTGCGCACGCCGCTCGTCGACGCCACGCTCCTCCGACAGATCGCGCCGCTGCTGATGGTCGAGAAAAGCCGCTGCAAGCAACACTTCGCGAAGAGTCCGCGCAACCCGCTGCCCGAGTGGCTCAGCGGCCGGCAGAAAACCGGCTTCAGCGTTCCGCTCGCCGAATGGGCGCAACTCCCCGCCGACGGCACGTCCACGCGCATGCGCAGTTGGGCGCGGCGCGTGATGGAGCAGTGGGCGTGAGAATCCTGCACATCGGAACCGACTCCTTCGGCGGCTACGGCGGCATCGCGCTCTACAACCGCGAGCTGATCGCGGCGCTGGCGTCGCATCCGGCCGTCGATGAAGTCGTGGTCATCCCGCGAATCATCGTCGGCGAACGCGAGCCGATACCGCCGAAGGTGACCTTCGTCGCCGAAGCCGCGCGAGGCCGCCTCGCCTTCCTTCGCGCTGTGCGACGCGTTGGCAGCCGCTTCGATCTCGTCATCTGCGCGCACGTCAACCTCCTTCCCGCCGCGCGCCTCGTGACCAAACATCCGCTGCTGATGCTCTACGGCATCGAGGCGTGGAAGCTGCTGCGCGATCCGATCTCGAACCGGCTGTTGCACGGCGTCCGCGGCGTCATCTCCATCAGCGAAATCACGCGCGAACGCTTCATCGGCTGGTCGCATTACGACGGTCCGTCGCAGCTCCTGCCGAATTCGATTCGCACCGAGTGGTACGGCATCCGCCCGAAAAATCGCGCGCTCGTCTCGCGCTATCACCTCGACGGCAAGCGCGTTCTCCTTACCCTCGGCCGCGTCGTCGCCGCGGAGCGCTACAAAGGATTCGACGAAGTTCTCGAAGTCCTTCCCGATCTCGACGCCGATGTTTCCTACGTCATCGCCGGCGGCGGCAACGACGTCCCGCGCCTGCAGCGAAAAGCCGTGCGCCTCGGCGTCGCCGATCGCGTCGTCTTCACCGGACTTTTCCCCGAGGAGGAGAAGGCGGATCTCTACAGTCTCGCGGATGTTTACGTGATGCCGAGCCGCGGCGAAGGCTTCGGCTTCGTCTTCCTCGAAGCGCTGGCCTGCGGCGTCCCCGTCATCGCCAGCCGTCTCGACGGCGGCCGCGAAGCCGTCCGCGAAGGCGAGCTCGGATCACTCGTCGATCCAACTAATCCCGCCGAGATCCGCCTCGCCATCATCGACGCGCTGGCTTGCGTCGAAAAGCGAATCCCCGCGGGCCTCGATTACTTCAGCTACGCAAACTTCGAGCGCAGGACGCACGCGATCATCGACCAATTCGCCGCGAATGCGTGAGCAACAACGGCGCTGACTACTTCTTCGACTTTGGAACGCGGTGCATCTTCGCCGGCATCTTCGAGCAATTCGGAAGAGCGGGCAGGTATTGGCCGAACGTGCACTCGGGCTGCGTGAGCGACGTCGCGCTGTACTTCGTGACGTTCTGCGGGCAGACCGTCTGGACAGTCAGCATCATTCCGCGGTCTTCATGGCCGAGGAAATGGCAGTGCAGAACGAACGCTCCCGTGTAGTCGAGAAACTGCTGCCGGATGACCGCCGTTCCCTGCGGTGTCACCGTCGGCAGGCTGCCATTCGCGGCGTTGTTGGGCAGCGACAAGCTGTCCTCCCAGATCGGCGTGATGCAGGCAAACGACGGCGCGCCTGATGGTGCCGGGCACGTCGAATAGGAGACGGGCTTGTCGTTGATGTAGGTGCTCATGAGCTGAAACGGATTCGTGTGGATGTGGAAGACATGGAACGGCAGCCCGCCCTGGTTGAGGTTCTGGGACAACGTCCACTGCTCGGTGCTGCCGATCGGCTCGGTGAACGCGGCGCACTGCTCGTCGAACTGCAGCGGCTGATCACCGTTCTTCCCTTTCACCCAGATCGCGAACTCGGAGTTCGCCCCGGGTGGAACCGGACCGTCGCCCGTGCCTGCGATGACCTGGAACTGCACGTTCTGCGTGCGCGTCGGCTGGGGGATGTTGTTGAGAAACGGCGGCAGCGGCGGAAACTCCTCGGCCGTTGGAAAGCGCATCGCCGACATATCGACGCAACCCGGATCGATGCCCGGCTTGCAGACGTAGACAGTCATGAGGGCCGGAACATTGTCGCCGAGGGAAGCGAGAACGGCTTTCGTCTGATGCCGTTTGATTCTCGGCGCGTTCTTGTCTCCGAGGTGCCGATGGGTTCCCTGATTCGTGATCGCTCCGAAGACGCGATACGGAATCGCCAGCTCATGCCCGGCGAACAGCGGATCGGCGCGTACGAGAAAGTCCCCACGGTTCCCGGGAGAGAGCTGAAACTTCTGATCGCTCGGAACGCCGTCGCACGGCGTGCTGTCGGTGAGCGGCTGGCAGTAGTAGTTGTTCGGACTGAACTGCACTCCGTCCATGGCGATCTGCATGACCCGCATCGAGTTTCCGGACGGAGCGAGGCCGTCGAAATCGATCTCGAGCTGGGCGTCGGCTTCGATCGTCGCGCCGACGAGTCGCCAGCGCTGCACTTCTCCCGGGTTCATCGTAATCTTCGGAGCGAGCTGGCCGTTGATCAGAGGCAGGGCCGTGGAGGTGATTTGCGATGTGGCGACGGTGAGCGTTGAGTTGAAATTGAGGTCGTGGATCTGCTGGACCACCATCACCTTCTCCGCGAGGTGACCTTTGTAGAAGCTGGCCAGCCAGTCATCGAAGGGCCCTTCGACGATGACGGCGCCGGCCATGCCGCTGCCGACCTGCAATGACGTCGCGCCGTGCTTGTGCGGGTGATACCAGTGCGTTCCCTCGGCCTGATTCGACGGCAGCGGATTGACCGCGTACTGAAACGTTCCAATCTTCACGGTGCCGGGATCGCCCATCGGCGTCGTCTTCGGGCCGGGGATCGTTCCGATCGGCTGCAACTGCAGCAGCACCCAATCCTGAGGCTCCTGCGGCGAGACGTGCAGGCCATGGAAGTGAAGGTTGGTGTCGTTCAGGCCGTGAAAACACTCCATCCCGCTGGGCTTGGTCGTCATGGAGCAGCACATCGGCCGCTGTGACGGAGGCAGCGTGGTGCAGCCCGGGCAACCGGAACCTTGCCAGATGCAGGTCTCGCTCGTATTCGGTACGAGGTGGTTTTCGAGCAACACATTGATGCGGTCACCCGGATAGCCGTAGCTCGCGCGCCGCACGCGCAACGTCGGACCGGGATATCCGATCGCTCCGGTCACCGGATTCCTGAACAGTTGCAGCGGAAACTTCTGTTCGACGCACGTCCACGGCTCCGTCTTGCCGAACGGCGCGGAAAGAACCGGCACGGTCCTGACCACCGGATAAACCGCGAGGGTCGTCGACAGGACGCGATTGCTGTTCGCGGTGATCTCGGGCGGATTCTGCAGCTCCTGTCCGTTCGGCGTACTTGGGCAAAGCGGAATCGCTGCGTTCTGCAGCAGACGAAAGCCTTTCAGCGCGTTGACGGACGCGGGCTTCGCCGCCTTCTTGCTGGCTGTTTTTTTCGGCGTTGCCGCCACGACGGACGACGAAAGAAGCAGAAGGACGACGAACGCGAGCGTTGCCCTGCGAACCATGAGACCTCCGATTCTTTGATGACGCCGTTGATCCAGAACGCCGTAATTCGGGCGGGCATCCCGATCGTAGGCTTTGCAAACGACGCCCGTCAACCTCGTCGGTGACGGTAGACTACGACCCGCCAGTGCACACCGTCATCAAGCCCAAACGGGGGCTCGCGCAGTTGGAGCTTGGCGAGGTCTGGGACTATCGCGAGCTCCTCGGGTACTTCGCCTGGCGCGACATCGTCGTCCGGTACAAGCAGACTTCGATCGGCGTTTTGTGGGCGTTCATCCGGCCGTTCTTGACGATGGTCATCTTCACGGTCGTGTTCGGGCGGATCGCCAAGCTGCCTTCGGACGGGGTGCCGTATGCGGTGTTCACGTTCACGGCGCTGCTGCCGTGGCAGTTCTTCGCCACGGCATTTGCGGAGACGGCCGGGTCGGTGGTCGGCAACGCCTACATGATTTCGAAGATCTACTTCCCGCGGCTGATCCTGCCGCTGGCGTCGATCGCGGTGGGGATCGTCGATTTTCTCGTGTCGTTCGTGATCCTCCTCTTCATCATGATCGGGTATCGCACGCCGGTGTCGATCCACGCGTGGGCGTTGCCGCTGTTTCTTCTGCTCTGCGTCATCTTCACGATCGGCCTCGGGCTCTTCACCGCGGCGCTGTATGTGCGGTATCGCGACATGAGGCATCTCATCCCGTTCGTCACGCAGTTCGGACTGTACGTTTCGCCGGTCGCATATAGCACGTCGTCAGTGGCGCCGAGGTGGCGCTTCCTTTACTCGCTCAATCCGATGACCGCAGTGATCGACGGCTTCCGCTGGTCGCTGCTCGGCACGACGCCGCTGTACGTGCCCGGCATCATCGCGGGGACGGCGACGTCGATCGTGCTGCTCGTGGTCGGGCTGTATTACTTCAAAGTGACCGAGCGGATTTTCGCGGACGTGATGTGATGAACGACGCCGTCATCGGACAGGGCATCGGCAAGACCTATCGCCTCGGCGAGCAGGGGACGGCGTATACGCTGCTGCGGGAGCGGCTCGTCGAGACGATCAAGGCGCCGTTCCGAAAACGCGAAGCGGCGCCGCGCGAGCCGTTCTGGGCGCTGAAGGACGTCTCGTTCACGATCGGACAGGCGGAAGTCGTCGGGCTGATCGGAAAAAACGGCGCGGGAAAATCGACGCTGCTGAAAATCCTCAGCCGCATCACGGAGCCGACCGAGGGACGCATCGATCTCTTTGGACGCGTATCGAGCCTGCTCGAAGTCGGCATCGGCTTTCATCCGGAGTTGAGCGGGCGCGATAACGTCTTCCTCAACGGCGCAATCCTCGGCATGTCACGCAACGAGATCCGCCGCAAGTTCGATGAGATCGTCGAATTCGCCGAGATCTCGAAGTTTCTCGACACGCCGGTCAAGCGCTACTCCTCGGGGATGTACGTGCGGCTGGCCTTCGCGGTGGCGGCGCATCTCGAGCCGGACATTTTGATCGTCGATGAAGTGCTGGCCGTCGGCGACTCGGCATTCCAGCAGAAGTGCCTCGGCAAGATGCGCGATATCCGTTCCGAGGGGCGGACGGTGATCGTGGTCAGCCACAACATGGGGACGGTGTCGTCGCTCTGCCAAAAGGTGATCTGGCTCGCGGATGGTCACGTGAAGGCGGCGGGCGATGCGCAGGACATCATCCGCAAGTATTTGTCCGAGGGCGTGGAGAACGATTTCGTTTGGACGCCGCGACATGGGATTCTCAGCGCGTTCGAATACCGGTCGGTTTCCGTCGCCAGCGCTGACCCGGCCAGCAGCGAAGGCTTTCCGGCAAGTGCGCCGATCGACGTCTTCTTCGACATCACCATCCACGACAAGTTTCCGGCGGGCCGCATCGAGATGCGCCTTTTGAATGATGGCGGCGAGGTGCTGCTGACGTCGACGAGTGCCGATCCATCGGGGAAGCTGAATCACGATTGGGAGCGCGGACCTCAACGATTCCGCTGCCGCATCCCCGCCGATTTCCTCATGCCGGGCCGCTACTTCATCACGATTACGGAACCATACGGCCCATACGACATGCTGCGAGAAAACGTGCTGTCGTTCATGGTGACGGAAGAGGGCAGCATCGCCGCGCAGGATCAGCGTCAGGGAAAGATCGCGCCGATTCTGGAGTGGAGCAGGAGCGACACTTGAACTCTGTTGCGCGTTACGCGAATCCGATTCTGTTGTGGCGAAAGGTGAGCGGAATCTGGCGCGCCGTCGATGCCAAGCTCTTCGGAGTTTCCTTCGCACAATACTCTGCTGCGTTGGAGCGGACGATCGTGGACGGCAGTTGCGAATCGTTGCTCGACGTCGGTTGCGGCGAGAAGTCACCGATCTGCGGCTTCTCGAAAGCGATTCCGCACACGACCGGCGTCGATTCGCATCTTCCGTCGATCGAGCGAAGCCGCGCGGCTGGAATACATACCGATTACGTGCAGATGAACATCGCTGACATCGGCGAACGATTTACGCCGCGTTCGTACGACTGCGTGGTCGCGCTGGACGTCATCGAGCATTTCGAAAAGGAAGCCGGGCTGCGTCTGCTCGATGCGATGGAGCGGATCGCGCGAAAGAAGGTGGTCGTCTTCACGCCGAACGGATTCGTCGCCCAGCCGGCCACCGCGGACAATCCGCACCAACTGCACCGCTCGGGCTGGACGGTTGCCGAGATGCGCGCCCGCGGCTACGACGTCGTCGGCATCGGCGGCTGGCGCCCGCTTCGCGGTGCGTATGCCCTACCGCGCATCCGGCCATTCTGGCTGACCGAACGTCTCTCGCTTCTCACAGAGCGCTACTTCGAATCACGGCCCGAACAGGCGTACCAGATCCTCTGCACGAAACAGATTTGAAGATCCGCCGCCACACTTCTTCCGCTTCCGTGTCTTAAGGCGTGGGTGCGACTGCACCGAAACGGACGGAGGACATAATGGCTGAGTCCAGACAAGTGACGTGTATCAACAAGAGCGATCGGTACAACCCGCATGAACGGATCCTCAACATTGGCGGAAAGAACGCGGACGGCACACGCTGGAAGTTCAGGCAGCAGGACGCGATCGCGGGTATTGAGTCGGGTACGTGGTCGTTCTACGTGAGCGTTGGCGGGAGCACCGTCAGGGTCATCGTCGCGAAGACGGCTGCCGGTCACAAGTACCTCAAGACCGAGAACGACGGCGAACGTCCGGACAACCTCCTCAGTCTTCCTGAGTGTCCTTAGGACTCGATCGCACTCGGAGGACAGATGAGTCGTCTACTTACGCGCCGCCGAGGCGGACCGGCGATACTGCCTTTGGTTGCGCTGTTGTTCTTCGCGGTCGTTTCGCCGACGACGTACGGCGAAGGTCTAGCAGTCGCGAAGAAAACTCTGTCGAAGTCCGCCAAGGTGCGCCGCGACCTTCACGGCAATCTTGATGGGAAGGGCGATGGCTTCATCCGCGGATGGACGTGGCAGGGATCTGTCTTCACGTTCATCATCGATCCGAGCCGGTATGCACCCAACAAGTTCCTCGCAGCCGCATTGGCAACGCGCTCGATCTTCGAGATGGACGGCGTCCCTCTTCCACGAACACTGATTGTTCGCACTATCTCCGGCGAGGAACTCAACCGCGGACCTTTCGCGAACATACCGTCAATTGTCCAGTGATTCTTTGTTGAGCCGCGATGCGCAGAACGTTCGCGAACTCAGAAGAGGTCGGGCAGGTGGATGAAGTGCTGCATCGCGGCTACCGTTCGCGGAGAGATGTCGCTCAGAAACCAAGTCAAAGTTTCCATCGTCGCCTGTGGGATGGCGTAGCGCGTTACGAACTCGACAGGGACGTCGCGATTCTGGCCTTCGACTCCTGATGGGAAGAGGTCGTTAACGGCGGCTTCGTTGGGATTGATGACCGTGGCTTCGATTCCGGCGGCGGCGAGGGCCGCGGCGAAAACGTCCTTTCGGTAGCCGTAGTGCGTGCAGGCCAGGCAGGCAACGACGGGCGCATCACGCGATTCCATCTTCGCGACCGCGGCATCGACCCAGCCTCGGATTTCCATCGCGGTTTTTGTTCCTTCGCGATCTTCGGAGATCGTGTCGGCGAGTCCGGGACAGGCCTGGGTGACGATGCGGGACGGCGCGATGTCTCGTGCTTCGAGAAGGCGCGGAAAGGCGCCGGCATCGATCGTGGTCGGCGTCGCGAAGATCATCGCTACGGATCGCGGATCGGCTTCGAGATCCTTCAGCAGCAGCGCGACGGCCGTTTCGACGATGCCCTTCACCGGGATCTTCGCGTTCGCGAAATATGGCGTATCCGGCAGCAGGACCGAGAGCGTGTTGCAGGCGACGTAGATGAAGTCGGGAGCGAAGCGATCGGTGACGTTGCGGAGGAAGCGGTCGAACGTGGCCAGCTTCTCCTCGCGCGTCGGCATCGAGTTGAAGCCGTAGTCGTTCTCCGGCGCGGCGTTGGCGAACGTCAGCCGCACCGGCTCCGTGAATCCGTGCGTGCGCACGAAACGCTCGGCGTACGCGCAGACCGAGAGGCCGCCCACGCCGGAGTCGATGATGAGGATGTGCATCGTCAGAGCGTGAACCTTCCGGTCATGAGGTCGATGAGAATCGGCACGTGGCGGTCCTTGAGCGTGTAGAGCGACGCGTCCTCGAGCTCCAGCGTGACGAGATTGAGTTGCCGCTCGCCTGCCCAGGTGCCCATCGAGCCGGGCGTGGGATAGCCGATTTCCGTGAGGAACGGGAGCACGCAGCGATCGGCGAGCTGTTTGCCGAGGGATGAGGCGCCCGAGTCGTCGACACAAGCGAGGGCGGAGTGGAGTGAGACGGCGGCGCGCGGCTTAATCTTCTCGATCAGTGCGATCAACGCGGCGGTCTCCGGTTCGGATGCGGGTTGCGCGCCGGTGGTCAGGGCGATGTCGCGCGCATCGTTCGCCCGCGACTTGTAGAAGACGGGATCGCGACTCCAGTTCGAGGTCGGAAAGTTGCGATTGAGATCGACGCCGCGGGCGTTGCCTCGTGTTCCGCGCAGCATGCCGTCCGGATTGCCGCAGAGGATGACCGCCGCCTGCAGCTCGCCGCGCGGCAGGCAGCGAAGCGCCTCCGAGACGACGACCGTCGTCTCCGCCTCGTCGCCGTGGATGGCCGCGAGGATGAGGATTTCTGCGTTGATTGCGTCAGGCAAGTAGACGCTGAGCGGGAACCCATCGACCGACGTGCCATACGTCTCGCTGGTATGGCGGATGGTGCCGCGGTCGCGGCGTTCGACGAGTTGCGTCATTCGATGTCTCTACTTATGGCGATACCGGCTCGGAATCGAAACGTGTCCGGCGACGCGGCGGTAATCGACCGCGCCGCTGCCTTTCGATCGAAGGGTGAAATCGCCGCCGACGTCGGAGATGTCGACTGATCCGGAGCCGTCGTCGTCAATCGTCACGGAACCGCGCACGCGCGCGATCTGAATGCTGCCCGAAGAGTCGGCCGGGATGTGGACGTTGCCGCCGACATCGGCGATCGCAATCGGTCCCGTTCGATCCTGCACCGTGACGTTGCCGGCGACGTTGCGGATGCCGATGTTGCCGGAAGTGTCGGACACTTTCGCGTTGCGGACGTTGCTGATGAGCAGTTCGCCCGCGGTGTCGGCTACGTAGAGATCGATGCCGGCGGGAAGCGTGACGGTGAAGTCGAGCTTCGGCCCCGATTCGAAAAGACCGCCATCCTCGTTCGGAACCATCGCTTCGACGGTCACGGTCGATCCGGAACGGCTTGCCTTCAGAAGGATGGCCACGAGCAGATGCTCGATCGGCGCGCACGCGGTTCCGCTGGCGCGAATTTCAGAGACGTCGTTGCGCCCTTCGATGTGAAGGAATCCCGCGCGGCCGATGACGACGACGCGCGTGACGCCGGCCGCCGGCTGCAACGCCGATCGCGGCACAAACTCCTGGCAGTCGCTCCCGAACCAATCCGCGGCTCCGAGCGTGGCCAGGGCGAAGAGGAATGCGTGCATGGGGTCTTAAGGATAGCGCTTGGAAGGTTGTTCTCGTTTCGTGCGAAGCACTTTGGAGTGCGGTGGCAAAGCCACCGCTTTGGGAGGAGGTGGAATCGTGCCGATACGGAGCGTGTGATGCTTGCCCTGTCTTCGCGAGGTCACTCTCCCCCGCCCTCCCAAAGCGGTGGCTCGGTCGCCACCGCACTCCAAAGCTTCGCGAAATATGCGGCGAGTCGCGCAAGCATCAAACGTGGCGGCGGATAACGCGCTTCGCGGCGGCGGTGCGGCACAGACGTCTGTACCACACCGCGCGCGGGCTTCGATCCAGACCGACATATCGACGAAGATCACGAATGCGGTCTGCGACGCGACTCAGGCACGTCGATTTCCAGCCTGACGTTTCCCATCATGGCTTTGAGTTCGTCGATGCGCTTGTGTCGAATCAGTTCCTGCAGCGAGACCACCACCGTATCGGTCTTCGAGTCCAGACTCAAATTACGAACGTCTCTTGCGCAAGCGCGCGACGATCGACTCCGGCAGCACGCGGCGGGCGATGCGGCGCGGGGTGTGGATGACGAATCGGAGCAGCGACCACCATCGCGCGAGCAGGCGCGGGCCGAGGAGGTGCGCTTTGAAGGCGGGGTTGCGCGGCGACGGCCATTCGCGCCAGGCGCGGGCGACGGCGAGATCGGCGCCGCCCCAGGAGTTGCGCGACATGGCGTTCGCTGCGATGAACCAGTAGAGGTCCGCGCGCAGGCGCGGCGTCGTCGCGGCGGGATCGAAGTAGGTCGCATCGTAGCGTTCCAGAATGCGGCCGAAGAGTTCGTTCTTGTCCTGCTGGTAGCGCGTTTCGGTCTGGCTTCCGGCTTCGGGGTGACGGCGAAATTGCGCCAGGACGTCGGGGATGAGGTGGATCGGATTCCGCTCGACGAGACGGAGCCACATCTCCAGGTCTTGCGTGGTGCGGTTCGACTCGTTGAAAAGTCCGGCCTCGATGAGCAGGGCGCGGTCGATCATCAGAGCGCAGCCGTTGACCCAGGAGCTCAGCACCTCGCGTCCTGTGCGAACGATAGTCAGGTGTTCGCGATATTCATCGGTGACGTTGCCTCGCTCGTCGATCATCTGGAAGTTGCAGCCGACGATGCGCGCGTCCGGATTGCGATCGAGATATGCGAGTTGCGTGGCCGCTTTTTCCGGGAGATGGCGATCGTCGTGACTGAGCCAGGAGAACCAGCGGCCGCGCATTTCGGCGATGCCGCGGTTGAGCGCCGAGGAGACGCCGCCGTTCTCCTTCTCGATGTAGCGGATGCGATCGCCGTACGAGCGCGCGATCTCCGCAGTGGCGCCGTCGTCGCGCGAGCCGTCGTTGACGACGATCACTTCCACCTCGTCGCTGGTCTGCGCGAGCGCGCTGTCGATGGCGTCGCGCATGTAGTTCGCGCCGTTGTAGACCGGGATGATGATGGAGACGCGCGGCATTAAATTGCGTAACCAAGCACGATTTTCGCCACCGTCTGCGACACGTTCGCCGCGAGGTATTCGTCCGGCGGTGTCCATGGCGATTTTGCGAGCGCCAGCGACACGCCGCGCTCGATTGCAGCGCCGTCGCCGCCGGTGAGGATGTTGCTCCCGCACTCGATCGTCTCGGCGCGTTCGGTGACGTCGCGCAGCGTCACGTTCGGGACGCCGAAGATGCAGCATTCCTCCTGCACCGTTCCGCTGTCGCTCAGGACGCACGCGGCTTCGAGCTCGAGGCGCACGAAATCGAAAAAACCGAGCGGCTTCATGACGCGAATGTGCGTGCCGAGGTCGATGCCGAAGTGCTTGAGACGGTCGAGTGTGCGCGGATGGAGGCTGATCAGCATCGGCAATCCGTGAAGCGCGGCGACGCGATCGAGCGCGGTGACGAATCCGCGCAGTCTTTGCTCCTCATCGACATTCTCCGCGCGATGCAGCGTGGCCAGGAAGAAGCCTTTCGGCGCGACCGACATCCGCTGTAAAACGTCCGAGGCATCGATCTGCGGTTTGTAAAACTGCAGCACTTCGAAGATCGGATTGCCGGTGACGGCGATGTGCTGCCGTTCGAAACCCTCGCGCAGCAGGTTCTCCTTGCTGCGGTGCGTGTACGGCATGAGCACGTCGCTGCAGTTGTCGATGATGCGCCTATTGATCTCCTCGGGGACGCGGTCATCGAAGCAGCGGTTGCCGGCTTCCATGTGAAAGACGGGAATGCCGAGGCGCGCGGCACTGATGGCGGCCAGGCCACTGTTGGTGTCGCCGAGGATCAAAAGACGATCGGGACGATTACGCGAGAACAATTCGAACGACTTCTCGATCACCTGCGCGGCGATGGCGCCGAACGAGCTCGCCTCGATGCCAAGGTGGATGTCGGGCTGCCGCACCTGCAGCTCGCGAAAGAAAACGTCGCGAAGGTTCTCGTCGTAATTCTGGCCGGTGTGCACGACCGTGTGTTCGCAATGTTGATCGAGCAGCGGAATGATGCGGCTGAGGCGAATGATCTCGGGACGCGTGCCGAGCCAGGTGACGACTTTCATCGCGTGGCCGCCATGAACGGCGCCAGCGCGTCCCGCAACGCAGCGCCTTCGAGGTTGACGTCCGAGGATGAGTATTCGGTCGTCAGCGCGGGCGTAAACGGATCCTTCGCGCGAAGCTCCGGCAGCATCGGCAGGATGACGTAGTAATCGCCGCGGCTGATCGTGCGATGGCACTCTTCCTCGGAGACCATGATCTCGTGCGTTTTTTCGCCGGGACGGACGCCGGTGACGTCGATGCGAATCTCGCGGCCGTCGATGAGCGTCTGAGCGACGTCGACGATGCGCGCCGCGGCCACGCGCGGCACGTAGGTTTCGCCGGGACGCGCACTCTGAATTGCAGCGAAGACGGTTTCCACGGCGCGATCGAGCGAGAGTAGGAAACGCGTCATCTCTTCAGTCGTGATCGTGACCGGACCGCCGTGCGCAATCTGTTCGACGAACAGCGGGACGACGGAGCCGCGCGAGGCGATGACGTTTCCGTAGCGAACGCAGACGAAGCGCGTCGACGGACACTCGAGATTGGCCTCGGCGAGAATGCGCTCCATCAGCGCCTTGGTCATGCCCATGACGTTGACCGGCTTGCACGCTTTGTCAGTGGAGATGCCGACGACGGTCTCGACGCGCGCGCCGCTTTCGCGGATGGCGCGGACGAGGTTCGCGGCGCCCATGACGTTGGTCTGCACCGCTTCGACCGGGAAGTATTCGCACGACGGCACCTGCTTGAGCGCGGCGGCGTTGATGACGACGTCGGCGTGCTCGATGGCGGCGCGGACGGCGGCGTAATCGCGGACGTCGCCGATGCGAAAGTTGAGGATCGGCTGCGAGTTCGTGTAGATCACTTCGTCGGTCGCGGCGGGATTGTTGAGAAACGACAATCGCATGTCGTTCTGCTTCGCCTCGTCGCGCGAGAAGACGGTGATGCCGGCCGGCCGGCCCATGTCGCCGCGCAACAGCGCGCGCACCACTTTGCCGCCCAGCGACCCGGTGCCGCCCGTGACCAGCACCCGTTTTCCGTCCAGGATCATTCCGTTCTCCAGCGCTCGTACTGCGGCGATTCCGCCGCCAGCGCGGCAATCATCTCAGTCCACTCGGGCGGCTGGAATCCCGTCGCGTCCTGGAAGCGTGTGGCGTCGAGGCTGCGGTCGATGACGAAACCGTCGTCGGGCGCGATCGTGACTCCGGCTCCGGTGGCTGCGTTCAACATCATGAGCAGATCGTACTTGCTGATCGGCGCCGCCGCCACGTGATAAAGCCCGCGCAAATCCGAATGCTGTTCGACAACCTCGGCCAGGATGCGCGCAAGCGTGCCCGTGGTGACGCCGGAAAAGATCGCGTTCGTGTAGCCGCGCACCGAGCCGCCGCGATTCGACAGGAACCATTCCACGAGACCGCTCGCCGTGCGCAGCTCGCGGCCGATGAGCGAGGTGCGGATGGTCAGCGCGCCGTCGGTGACTTCGCCGAGGAGCTTGGAACGGCCGTAGAGATCGGAGGCGTCGGGAACGTCGGTCTCGCGATAGTGCCCGCGCGTTCCGGCGAAGACGCAATCCGTGGAGATGTGAATCAACTTCGCTCCCCGCTCGGCGCACGCGCGCGCGACGATGTGCGGGAAGAGCGCGTTGAGCGTGATCGACGCGATCGGATCGTGCGCCGCGGCGATCTGCTTCACGACGCCGATGCAGTTGACAACAACGTCCGGCTCGACCTTCGCGATCAACTCTCTCGCAGCATCGAAGTTCGTGGCATCGAATCCGTCGATGACGCGCTCATCGTCGAACAGCGGCAACGGCAGGCGCGTGCGCATGGCGGCGCGACAGTCGAAACGATCCCGGAAAAGTTCCCACACCTTGTGCCCGAGCATCCCGCCCGCGCCGAGGATCAGTACGCGCATCGAAGGTAAGGATACGTTGCCGTGTACGATTGCGGCATTCCCGTGATCACGAACGAGCGAGATGACGCCGATCTCTGGTACGCGATTGCGTGCGGACTGGCCCTGGTAACTGCCGCCGCGATTCGTTTTCGGGGACTGGGAGCGACGCTTTTCGAAGACGAGGTGTGGGTCGCGGAACTGGTGCGCAACGGTGGATGGCACGCACACTCGTGGAGCACGCCTCCGCTGTTTTACGCGATCTGCCGCGGATGGACGTCGCTGCGCGGTTACTCCAACGCGACGCTCCGGGAGCCTGCGGCGATCTTCGGCGTAGCGGTCTGCGCCGTTCCACTGTTGGCTCCATCGCCGCGGGTGACGCGATTACTGTGGAGCGTGCTGCTGGCGTTTTCCAGCCCGCTGCTCTTCTACTCTGCGCGAATCAAGCAATACACGCTCGAAGCCTTCGCTGCGGCGGTTCTGATCGTCCTCTTCCTGCGTGTGCGGCAGAACGGATCGCCCATCTTGACAGCGGCATTTTTTGTGGCTGCCACCGTGGCGGTGACGACGTTGTATTCGCCGGTATTCGTCCTCATACCGATGGCACTGCTGTCGATTCGGCGGCCGCGACTCCTGGCCGGATTCGCATTGCTTTTCGCGCTGTTCGGCCTTGCGTACATCCGTTGGCTGGCGCCCGGAGCAGAGAGCATTCGCTTGCACGGCGACATGACGGCGTACTTCGCCGCGAACGGGCGGTGGATCACCTCTCCCTCACTCTTCACGCGGGGGACGATGCACTGGACCGGGCAAGCCATGAACCTGGTGCGCTTCTGGTGGCTGGCCGCCGGCTTGATCGTGGCCGCCTGGATCGTCCGCGAGCGGAACGGCGTCATCGCGATGCTGGCGATCGCGCCGTCGCTGATCGTCGCCGCCGCCAGCACCGTTCACCGCTATCCGTACGGCGAGGTGCGGCTGATGATTTTCTGCCTGCCTCCGCTCTATCTATTGCTGGCAGATGCCCTGGCCAGCGTCGCGCGCCGCGTGCCGCTGCTGTTGTTGCTGATCGCGCCGTTCGTCATCGCCGGAGTGGTGAACGATCCTTACAACGCGACCTATATGCACGTGGACGATCTGCGGCCGATGTTCGACATGATCGCCCGTGCGCACGCTCCCGGCGAAGCGATTTACGCCGACCCATCCTACGCGGCACCGCTTCGCTACGAAGTGCCCGGTCTTGTGCCATCGATTCAAGCCACAGCCGAAACGGCGGCGACAAAACCGGGGTGGCACATCCAGCAGCGCCGGTCATTCAATGCCGAAGGAACGACTGTCATGATGCGTCTCGGCGACGTCATCGCTGCTCACCGCGGTCCTTAAGCCGGGCGATGCGTTCCTCGGCTGGCACTTTCGCAAGATCGTTGTAGCGCCTGACGGCGGGAGCATCGTTGCCCTGAACTTTCTCCGCCTGCGGCGCGTGCCAGAGGTGGACGATGGGCAGATAACCGAAACGGGTAGCGCGCCGCGTATTGGCGCGCTCCCAGAATTCCACATCCTCGCCACCCCATCCGACAAACGATTCGTCAAGACCGCCGATCGCGTCGTACGCGTGGCGAGTGATGGCCACACTGCCTCCGTGCAGATTCTGAATGACCACTTCGCTACGCTCATCGAGCCGCAGCCGCTCATCCTGTAGCACACGAGCTGTATCTTCCTGCCTCAGATAGAAAATGAAGCGCTTCAGATCGATCGCTTCCCACCCGGCATCGGCATGCGCAACGATCTCCGCGCCGTACCGCTCCGGCACCAGCATGTCGTTGTCGTGCAGGATGAGAATGCGTCCACGCGCCGCCAGGGCGCCGGCGTTGAACGTCTTGGCGCGGTTGTACGCATCAGTTTCCAGCACCGGTTGGTGAAGATAACGAACCCACGCCGGCAAGGCCTGCTCAACCTCCCGCGCATGCGATTGTTCGATGACGATGCATTCGATCGGTACGGAGCTCTGGGCCGCGATCGAGCGCAGCGTCATCAGCAAATGCGGCAAACGCGATACTCCGCGATGTCCGATGAGAAACGTGACCACGGGATTCGTCTCATGCGAACGCGAATCCGCCAATGCAATCGGCCATTGTCGCAACGACGCCCGCAGCAATCGAATATCCGCGCGCGGTACGAAACGGCAGTAATCGACAGGCGACGTCCACTGCCATTCACAGCGAACGCCGGGACCGGAGGGATCGAAGGTGATGGTTTCGCTGCGGTTGCGCATCCGCTCCCATCGGCCACGAACAGCCCGCTCGAAGCGCAGTCCGTCGTAAAAAACCGCTCCAAGAAATTGTCGCAACGGCATCCGGCGCATTCTAGGCTGCCGCTGCCGCAGGTGCGTCTCGCCGCGAATTTCGATTCTCCTTCATAATCGCGCACGACCCATGCTGCCGACCAAGCGCCGCTCCGTGACGCGACGAATTGCCGACCGGGTCGCCCGAGACCTCATACGCAACTATCGCTTTCCGCCGCGGCTCTTCGGATATCCGTTTCTGGCCTCGGCATCGCCGGCGGAGTTCGACTACACATTGATCGATCCGCCTGCGACGGCGGTGGTCCCTCTGCCGCGCAACATCGCCTCGCGAGACATGCTCACGCGCGAGCGCGGCGTGTCAGGTTTTTCGTTCTACGACATTCCGGAACGTCCGATGACCGAGACCTTCATTGCCACGATTCCGAACTGCCGGGTGCTCTCGCAGTTCGATCACTGGGGCGAAGTCGATGGCAACGAGTACTACGTCATCGTCACGGAAGACAACCGCGCGCTCGATCTCACCGGCACGTCTTACGACGCCGCCCTTCACGGCAGCCTGCTTTCTTCACCTCCATCGAGCCGCGAACGCATCCAGAGCGCAGCATGGGTGCTCGAATGGTGGGACAGGAACTATTCACACTGGGTCGAGTGGATACTCGTCAAAATCGCGCTTCTGCAAGGGAGGGGGCTCGCCGGAAACATCCTGTTGCCCCGCCGTCATCGGCTATCCGAAGTTGTCGACAGTTCCGTCCGTGCTCTTGGAATCGATCCGGACGCGCTACCGCGGATGGGACCGAAGGTACTCGAAGTCGAAAAACTAACCGTAGTAGGAATCGATCACTGCCGGGCCTCTCTTGTCGAGAACCTTCGTGCGCGGTTGGGCGTTGATTCCCCATCGAAGCGCCCCTCGCGGCGGATCTTCATAAGCCGGAAAAATGCAGCATGGCGGAAACTCATGAACGAGGACGACTGCTGGGCGGTCCTGAGCCGCTTCGGTTTCGAGCGCGTATTCATGGAGGAGCTTGGATGCCGCGCGCAGTTCGATCTCATGCAGGAAGCGGCCGTGCTTTTCGGCGTCCATGGCGCCGGTATGGCGAACATGATGTTCGCGCCGGCGGGCCTGCACGTGGTCGAGGTGATCGATCCGCTCTTCCCGAATCCGCAGTACTACGCGCTGGCTGGAGCGATCGGCCACCCATACTGGCTGATACGAGGCGCACCGATCGGTGAACCGGATCCCGGCTACAACAATATGGAAATCGACGTGGCGGAAGTGGAGCGGATCGTGGCGCAGATCGACGCCGATCTTCAGCGCGGTGAGCTACAGCTCTCCCGTCATCCCCTGTAACGTGCATCGGTCGGCTTGGAGCGGCCGAGAAGTTTTCGCACGCGCGGACCCAAACGCGCACGGCGGCGAAGCGACTGCAGCCACGTCTCATCGATACCGATACGCCGCCTGTAGTTCCGGCGCAGGTCGTCGGCGAATCGTTCCGTCAGTGCCAGCCGGGCGCGGAGAGTTCCTGCTCCGTCGATGCGTTCGGCGAAGCGGCGGTAGGCTTTGTCGAGAAACTGCTGGTAGTGCCAGAGGACCGCATCTTCGGGCGCGATTCCTTTCGCGGCCATGCGGTCCCAGTTCTGCACGGGATAGTTGTACGCGAAGGACAGCTCACGCATCCGGTCGAAACGGGCCGTGGCTACCGCGCTGAGGAGGTTGTTTTCGCGCAGGTAGGAGGCCGCCGGAGGGGAGAAATCGTCTGCGAGCATTTGCAGCATCGCGTCACGCCATTGAGCGGCGATTCCGGCGCTGCGCCGGAGCGCGATGACCCCGCTGTTCCAGGTACCACGCACGTACTCGTCGGTGAGCGTGGTCGTCACAAATGGCCGCGACACCGCTCCCGTGAGTGCGTAAAGACGCATCCAGTACTCCTCGAACGGATCTCCCGGACCTGACGACGCCGTCGTCTTCGTGGTATCGGCGACGAGAGCGATGTCCGTACTTTCCTCGAGCAGAAACGCCGAGGGCTCGCGCCACACGAGGATGTCGGTATCCAGAAACGTGACGAATTCCGTGGCCGCCGTTTCCTCGGCGTGCGCCAGAGCGAGCGGCTTATTGGCCAGCGCGTAATCGGCGTGCGCGGCGTTGAGAGGCTCTTCGATCAAGCGGACCTCGAAGTGGTCGAGCATCTCGCGGCACCACGGCGCCACGATCCGGCCCGGCCGCGGCGCATAGGCCCAGATCGCAGCGCCCGTCAAAGCGCCCATGTTGCGGCGCATCGTATGAAACAGCGTCGCCGCCTTGTATTCAAGCCGGTGAGAACCCGGTTCGACGCACACGGCGAACGTGATCATCGCGGCATTCTATGTCCGCTATCCTTGCCGGGTGACTGGCGCACTGGTGTCGACAATCATCCCGGTCTTTAACCGGCCCGCCATGCTTTGCGACGCGGTGGCGAGCGTGCTGCGGCAGACCTATCGGCCCATCGAGGTGGTCATCGTCGACGATTCGTCGACGGACGACACCCCCGCCGTCATCGCACAGTTGGCCGCGCGCCATCCGGAGGTACGTGCGGTCCGGCGGCCGAACGGCGGCCCGGGATTGGCGCGCGAAACCGGGCGTCTCACGGCCCGCGGCGAGTTCATTCAATATCTCGACAGCGATGACCTTCTGTTGCCGCGCAAGTTCGAGCTCCAGGTCGCCGCATTAGAACAAGCGCCCGAGTGCGGCGTCGCGTATGGCATCACGCGCTATCGCGACGCGGCCGGCGCGGAGATCGAGTGCACGTGGAAATCAGCGAATCAGATTCAGAAAACGATCCTGCCGTCATTTCTGCTGGCGCGCTGGTGGGAAACATCGACTCCTCTGTACCGAAAGTCGGTGTGCGACGCAGCCGGTCCGTGGACGGCGTTGAGCCTGGAAGAGGATTGGGAGTACGACTGCCGCGTCGGAGCGCTCGGCACGCAGTTGGCCTATGTCCCGGAAGTCGTCGCCGAACACCGCGACCATGCCGATTTCCGTCTCTCGCGCGGTAGCGGCGGCGATCCGGCGCGGCTCCGCGACCGCGCCGCGGCGCACGAGCTCATCGCATCACACGCCAGGCGCGCCGGCATTCCCGCCGCCGCTCCCGAATTTCAGCACTTTGCGCGAGAGCTTTTTCATCTCGCGCGTCAATGCGGATTGGCGGGGTTGCCGAATGAAGCGGCTCGACTGCTGGCATTGGCGGCCGCCATCTCTCCTTCTGCCGATCTGCGGATCTATCGACTCGCTGCACGTCTGGTGGGATGGCGCAACGCAGGACGCGCGGCATCATGGATCGAGCGCCGATGACCGCCATCTCCGTGGTCATCAGCGTCTACAACCGCGCCTCGACGCTCGCCGCAACATTCGACAGCATCCTCGGCCAGACCGAACGCGACTTCGAATGCATCGTCATCGATGACGGTTCGACGGACGCTACGCCCGGCATCCTCGCCGGCTATGCCGCGCGCGATCCGCGCATCCGCGTCATCCGCCAAACGAACACCGGCCTGACGCGCGCTCTCGTCACCGGCTGTGCGGCGGCACGGGGCGTCTACATCGCGCGGCACGATGCCGGCGATCTCTCCGATCCACGCCGGTTCGAGTTGCAGAAACGCGCGCTCGATGCCGATTCGCAAGTCGTCTTCGTTTCGTCCGCAACGCAATACGCAGGACCGGAGCTCGAGCCGCTCTGGATCGAGCGTTCTTCCAGCGCGGCGACTCAGGCTGCGCATGTACTCGATCTGACGACCGCCGGAGGGATGACTGACGGGCCTACGCATCATGGATCGGTGATGTTCCGTCGCGATGCCTACGAACGGGTGGGCGGCTATCGGCCGGCGTTCTACTACGGCCAGGATTTCGACCTCTGGCTGCGGCTTGCCGAGGTCGGAAAGTTCCAAAGCATCGACGAAGTCCTTTACACGGCGCGCATCACGCCGGACAGCATCACCGGCAGCGCACGATTACGGCAGGAAAAGCTTGGACGGCTATCCCGCGCCGCGCTGGACGCAAGGCAGCGGCGGGAATCGGAGAAAGACATTCTCGACCAAGCTGCGGCGATCACACGGGTATCGAAGCATCCGATCTCCAGCCGCGGCAAGGGTCTGTATTTCGTCGGCGAGGCGTTGCGCCGAAACGGAGACCGGCGTGCGCGCAGCTACCTGCGTCGATCGATCGCCGCGTGGCCGTGGTCGCCGCGCGCCTGGATTCGCTACCTTCAGTCGCTGGTACTCTAGTCCGCGATGAGCGAGCGTCCGTCGATCGTCGTCCTCACGCCGCTCAAGAATGACGCCTGGATCCTGCGGCGCTTCCTCGAGGTGACGAGCGTCTTCGCGGATCTGATCATCGTGGCTGACCAGGGATCGACTGACGGCGGCCTGGAAATGTGCCGTGAATTCGAGAAGGTCATCGTCATCGACAATTCCAGCAGCGATTACGACGAGGCCAGCCGGCAGCAAATGCTCATCGCCACAGCGCGCCGGCTCGTGCCGATGCCGCGCATTCTGATGGCCCTCGATTCTGACGAGATTCTGACTGCCGATTCGATGGATTCGCCCGACTGGCAGCGGATGCTCGCGGCCGCGCCTGGGACGGCCATCTACTGCGAGAAACCGAACATTTATCTATCGCCGGCGATGTCGGAACGGCGTCCGCTCGATTTTCTGGGCGCCTTCATCGACGACGGCACGACCGAACATCAGGCCAAACGCGTTCACAGTCCGCGCTTGCCGGCGCCGCCGGGCGGTCCGACACTCGTGCTCGAAGGTGTGAAGTTCCTGCACTATGCGCTCGCGCGTCCCGACGCCCAGAAAGCGAAGATTCGCATGTACGCGGTGCTGGAGAATCTGATGGGGACGAAGTCGGCGTACTGGCGCCGCCGCTACTACTGGTCGCATCGCGTTCTCAAGCCGCTCGGCCCTGTGCAGCCGACGCCGCGCGAATGGTTCGAGGGATGGGAAAAGCGCGGAATCGACATGACAAGCGTCGAAGACACGCAGCCGTACTGGCAGGATCTGGCCACGCTCGACCTTCTCATCAAACACGGCTCACGGCGATTCTGGTTCGACGATGTCTGGCATAAGGACTGGAAACGATTTCACGCCGAGCATCCGCGCGCTGGACAAGTGCATCCGCCGCCCTGGCCGTTGCGTATGGCGCTCGATTCCGCGCATTCGCTGCTCGAATTCGCGGCCTCGCTTCGGCGGCGCGTGTTCCGCTCTAAACTCAACCAGTGACGAAGCTCCCGGCCGCCGGCTCGTATCTCCCGCAGCTCGATGGCCTTCGCGCCATCGCCGTCACGCTCGTACTGCTCGTGCACTGCGTCATAGTTCCCGGCCAGGGAACGGCGGCCTGGATTCTTCGAAACGTGTTGTCGAACGGATGGATCGGCGTCGATCTCTTTTTCGCGCTGAGCGGCTATCTGATCACCTCGATCCTGCTGCGCGCCCGCACGCGTCCGCACTACTTCCGGAACTTCTACGCGCGGCGCTTTCTGCGGATTTTCCCGCCGTATTACGCCGTCATCGCCATCCTGTTCATCGCCGCCGGGCGGCTGCCGTTCGGGCCACTGCGTCCGGCGTGGCCCTATCTGACGTACACGTCGAATCTCTACCTGGTATTCGCCCACTGGGAGTGGGGACCGCTCGGACATACGTGGTCGCTGGCCATCGAAGAGCAGTTCTACCTGGTCTATCCGATTCTCGTACTCTGCCTCTCGAAGCCACGCCTCCGGCAGTTGTTATGGCTCATGATCGCAGTTTCACCGCTGGTGCGTCTGATGACGAACTCGGCGACGTTTCCGGCGGCCTCGGTGTTCACGACGTTCTGCAGACTTGACGTTCTTGCAATGGGAGCGTTGATCGCCATCGCCTTCGATGGCCGGTCAGAAATCAGCGATCGCGCGACCCGCCGCCTGCGGCTGTCGGCCGGTACGTTGCTCACCGCATCGGCGCTTCTTTTCGTGACCCGGCAGCTCGACGCGAGGACGGCGTTTTTCAACGGCGTCTCCCTGACGATCATCGATGCCGCGGCAGCAATGTTCGTCTGCGTCGCCGTCGCGGCGCCGGTCCGGCTCCTCGAACGCGTGATCCGGTGGCCTGCCGCCGTGGCGATGGGACGGATCTCCTACGGCATCTACCTGTTTCACTATCCCATCGTGCGCGTCGTCGAATGGCAGGCCAAGGCGCGCCTTGCGGACAACTGGACGCGTACGGCGGTCATCGCAGGGGCGAGCATCGGCCTGACGATGGTGGTGTCCGTTCTATCGTGGTTCGCGTTCGAGCGCCCGATTCTTCGCGTGAAAAAGTTCTTCTACGATCCGGGCGAAGAAGCGGCGCGCGTGGAAAAGATCATGATCGAAGCGCCGGTTACTGCATCGCTTCGGGACCAGACGGGAACTTAGAGTGAGTCCCTTGCGAATACTGATGGTGTCCGACACACCCGCCGATCCGAACCGTGGCGCGGCGGGCACCGAGGTGCGGACGATGCTTGCGTTGCGCGCGATGGGACACGACGTCGACGCAATCTGGTCCGACACCCTCGGGCGGCGCATTCAGCACGGCAATCTGCACATTCTTCTGGAGCAGCCGAAGGCGTACGAGCGGGCGGTGGTGGCGGCGTTACGGCGGAAGGAGTACGACGTCGTCCACGTCAATCAGCCGCATGGATTCCGCGCCGCGCGGGCCGTACATCGGATCGCGCCGAAGACGGTTTTCATTCATCGCTCGCACGGCTTCGAGTTGAACGTCGATGAAGCGCTGCGGCCATGGATCGAGAAATTTGGAAGCGATGAGCGCAACGCACTGCGGCGCGCCGCGACCCGAGCACTCGAGCCACTGCTGCGAAGACATTCAAAAGCGATCGCGCGCGAGGCAGACGGCCATGTCGTCTCGTCGTCGATCGATGCTTCGTTCCTCCACGAACGGATGAGCGTGCCGACCGAAAAAATCGCCACGATTCCGCAGGCGGCGCCCGATTCTTTTCTGGAGACCAACGCACCGCCGATGACCGCGCAGCGGCTTCGCCGCGTGCTCAACGTGGGGCAATTCGCGTTCGTGAAAGGACCGATGATCGCCGCAGCGGCGATGAACGAGCTTTCGGCTTCACGGCCTGATCTGCGTTTCACCTGGGTGTGCGACGGCGCCAGCGAGGCCAGCATTCGCGCGTTGCTCAGCGCCGAGGCGAATGCGATGCTCGAAGTCGTTCCGTGGACGACGCAGGAGGCGCTGCGCGATCTCTACGACGCGCACGGCGTCTTTCTTTTTCCGTCGTTCTTCGAAGGATTCGGGAAAGCATTTCTGGAGGCGATGAGCCGCGGACTTTGCGTCGTGGCCAGCGACGTTGGCGGAATGCACGACGTCATCACCAGCAGCACGGACGGCGTTCTCGTCCCGCCGGGTGACGCGAGCGCGGTCGCCGATTCCGTACTGGCCATTGTTCGCGATCCTGCCCGCGCGAGCGCGATGAGCGCCGCCGCTGCGCTCACCGCGCGGCGCTACACGTGGGACAGCGTCGCGCGCGAGCTGACCGCGTTCTACGAGAATCGCCTGAGCGCTATGCGAAGATGACCCGAGGTGAAACGCCGCCGCATCGCCATCGTCGCCTCGCATGTGATCCAGTATCAGGATCCGTTTTTTCGTCTGCTGGCGGCTGAACCTGAAGTCGATCTGACGGTTCTCTACCTCTCCGACGCCGGCGTGCGGACGTATCGCGACGCCGACATGGGGACCGCGCTGAAGTGGGACGTCGAACTGCTCAGCGGCTACCAACACAAGTTTCTGCGCAACCTGGTGCACGACAGCAATCGCGGCTGGACGCGCCACATCAATCCCGGCATCGTTCCGGCGCTGCTTCGCGAGCCGTACGAAATGGTGATCTTCATGCTCGGCTGGGGCTCGGTCAGCGCGCTCCTCGGCATCTTCGCGTGCTGGTGGGCCGGCATCCCATTTTTTCTTTACGGCGACAGCAGCTTTCCGCCGCCGGAGACGACGCTGCGCAGCCGCATTCGCGCGCGGCTGCTGCGGATATTGTTCCGCGGCGCGAGCGGATTCATGGTCTCCGGCGCGTTGAATGCCGATTACTACCGCCACTACGGCGCCGATCCCGAGCACTTCTTTCTCCTGCCGTGGGCCGTCGACAACGAGCGCTTCGCGGAGGCAAGCCGGTTCGCTCCCGGTGAGCGTGAGGCGATGCGAGAGAAACTCGGCATCCGTCCGGACCAAACCGTGTTCGTTTTTTCCGCGAAGCTGGTTGCACGGAAAGATCCGATGACGCTGCTGCGCGCGTACGAACAGCTTCCCGATCGCGATCGCGCCGCGGTGCTGTTTCTCGGCGACGGCGTGCTGCGCGAACCGCTGGAGACCTTCGCGCGCGAGCACGATCTCCGCAACATCCACTTCGCCGGCTTCGTGAATCAGAGCGAGTTGCCGAAGTACTACGGGATGTCGGACGTCTTCGTGCTGCCGTCGACCTACGAACCGCGCGGCGCGGTGATCAATGAGGCGATGGCGTGCGGACTGCCGGTCATCGTCACCGACCGCTGCGGATCGATCGGCGACATCGTGCTCGAAGGGGAGAACGCGTTCGTTTATCCGGCCGGCGATGCCGAGGAGTTGTCGAAGTCGATGGCACGCCTCGTCGCCGATCCGGAACTTCGCGCGACGATGTCGGCACGGTCGCGCGCAATCATCGCCACATGGACGTTCGCCCGCGGCGTCGAGGGTGTCAAAGCGGCGCTGGCGTATGTCAGCCGAGGTGGTGGGAAATGATCACGGTGGCCATCCCGACGTACAACCGCGGGGCCATCGTCGCGGAGACCGTTCGCAGGCTCTTCGAGCTCGATCCGCCGCCGGAGGCAATCATCGTCGTCGATCAGAGCGCCGAGGAGAACCAGGCGCTTTCGCGGTGGCACCGTCAGGGACGCATTCAACTCATCCGGCTCGACAAACCATCCATCCCGCACGCGATGAACGTTGCGCTGCTCGCCGCGACGACGCCGGTGGTGCTCTACGTCGACGACGACGTCGAGCCGGCCGCGGGACTGATCGCCGCGCACGAGCGCGCACATGCGGATGATTCGATCTGGGCCGTCGTCGGACAGATTCTCCAGCCGGGTGAAACGCCTCAGCACCACGAGCAATCGGAAGACGATCTGGAGTTTCACTTCAATCACGACAGTGGTTGTTTCGTGGCGAACGTGATGGCCGGCAACCTCTCCGTGAAACGCGAGCACGCCATCGACGCCGGCGGCTTCGACGAAAACTATGTCGGCGTCGCCTACCGGTTCGAGACCGACTTCGCGCTGCGGCTCATCGCCGCCGGCGGCAAGGTCTGGTTCTCGCCGGAGGCCGGGCTGCGTCATCTCAAACTGGCCAGCGGCGGATTGCGTTCGTACGGCGATCATCGCAGCAGTCCTTCGCCCGCGCATTCGGCCGGCGATTACTACTTCGCCATCCATCATCGTCCGCCGCTTTTTCGCTACACGTTGCGCCGTCTGCGACGGAACGTCGTGACGCGCTATCACCTCACGCACCCGTGGGCGATTCCGACGAAGTTAATCGGCGAGCTGCGCGGCTGGATGCTGGCGCGGCGACTGGCGCGCGGCGAGCGGCGCCTGATCGCGAGAAATGAGCCGCGCGCCGATCACGTTCCCACCGGCACAGCGCGATGACCGTCACGATCATTTTCGCGGCCTTCCTCCTCATGTCGGCGTCCTTCACGCTGGTCGACTGGCGGCGCGGCTGGCTGCTGGCCATCCTCTGCGGCGTTCTGCAGGACCCGGCTCGAAAGCTCACGTCCGGCACGCCGGTGATCATGTCGATCAGCGTCGTCCTGATCTACGTGGTGGTGATCTTCGCGGCGCAGGTGACGCTGCAGCGGCATGGGCGCGAATTCACCAGGCGCTTCCCGGCAATCTACGGCGCGCTGATTCTCGTGTTCTTCTTCCTTTTTCTTGCTGCCGTCAATGGGCTCGTCACGTTCGGCATCGGTCAGTGGAAGGCGCCGGCCATGAGCTTCTTCCTTTATCTTGCACCGTTGCCTGCGGTCATCATCGGCTACGCCTTTCTGCAGCGTGAGGAGCAGCTCTTCGGTCTGTTCCGCTTCTACGCGGTCGTGACCTCGATCGCGATGATCGGAACCCCCCTCGAATATTTTCGGGTGGACTGGCGTGCCCTCGGCACAGTCGCTATTGGCGAAAACCTGCGCTTCATGCCGGGGTTGAGTATCCGCCTGCTTTCCGGCTTCTACCGCGCCCCCGACATCATGGGATGGCATGCCGCACTGCTGACGATGATCGGCGTGATCATGGCCGTGCGCGTGCGATCGTTTCGAAGCGGCTGGATCTGGATGCTCGTGGCCGGATGGGGTTTCGTGAATTGCCTCATCAGCGGACGGCGCAAAGCCCTTTACATGGTGGCGGTATTCACGGTGGCCTTCCTCTGGCGCTACTTCCGCCGGCTTTCCACCACGCAGGCGGTCTCGTTTGCGGTCCTCGCGGTCGTGATGATGTTCGTCACCACCAAGATCTCGCAAAACGAAGAGTCGAGCGTGTACACCAAGGCCGCGTATACGACGCAGGAGGAACTTTGGGGACGTCTGGAGGGAGGCCTCAGCGGGACCGTTGAGCAGACCGGCATCATGGGGGCTGGGCTGGGCACGGCGACGCAGGGCGTCTATCACGTGCTGGCCGAGAACAGCAGCACGACGCTCGGCTGGCAGGAAGGCGGCCTTGGAAAGCTGGCCATCGAACTGGGCATTCCAGGACTGATGGCGGTGGCCTTGCTCGGTCTGACGATGTTCTTGACGATGCTCAAGATCTCCGCGCATCCCGATGTGCCCGGGTCGTCGCAATTGGCGCGGGCGGCGCTGTTCGGGATCATCATTGCCAACGTCGTCGAGTTCATGGTTTCCGCACAGGCGTACTCCGATCCCCTGCTGGCGTTGCTGACGGCGTTTTTGGTGGGCTGCACGTTCGCCACGGCGGCACTCGACGAACGGCTGGCCGAGGCGGAAGGGGCAACGAAGGCAATGATCGCGCCGCGCAAGACGCCATTGACGTCAGCAGCCACGGCGTAGCACCGTAGCGCGCGTGCGCCTCCTTCACGTCGTACCGACTTACCTGCCGGCAACGCGCTACGGCGGTCCGATCTACGCCGTCCACGGCCTTTGCCGCGCTCTGGCCGCGCGCGGACACGACGTCGACGTTTTCACGACGAATGTGGACGGCGATGGCGAATCGGATGTGCCGCTCGGCGCCGGCGTCGATCTCGACGGCGTTCACGTTCGCTACTTCGCGTCAAATTTCCGCCGGCTCTACGTTTCGCCGGCGATGCGCGCCGCGCTCGACGCATCGATCGGCAGTTATGACGCCGTCCATCTCCACTCGGTATTTTTGTGGCCGACCTACGCCGCCGCCCGCGCCGCGGCAAAGCACGGCGTTCCGTACGTCGTTTCGCCGCAAAAATAC
>Ga0207650_10000071_pt1 | contig 137924 bp, 129 predicted proteins | sample KBSS63metaG_FD_184325 | JGI IMG/M metagenome (GOLD analysis project Ga0207650, IMG submission 184325) | Switchgrass rhizosphere microbial communities from Kellogg Biological Station, Michigan, USA - KBS S6-3 metaG (SPAdes) (version 2) | ecosystem: Host-associated > Plants > Roots >...
CGGTGATCGCTGAACGTGCAACCTTGACCTTCACATTCTCGGCGATCTTCAGGTAGACAACTTCGGCCTCAACACCCTGAACCGTCCCGTAAATCCCGCCCGAAGTGAGGACGCGATCGCCCTTTTTCAGCGTGCTGAGCATTTCGGCCGTTTTGCGCCGCTGCTTGTTGGCGGGAGCGATCACCAGGAAGTAAAAAACGAGGAAGATCGCCGCGATCGGAAGGATGTTGATGAGAAAGGCGGACGTGCCGCCGGCAGTCTGAAGCAGAGCAATCGCTGTCATATCTTTTCTCGGTTCGCTTTCGGGAGCTCTTTGTGCCGCTTTTAGGCGTCAAGGTTCAGGCGTCAACTTCGCCGCCCGTTACCCGCGAGAGAAACGCATCGCGAAAAGCCTGCAAAGAGTTGGACGCGACAGCTTGCCGAATCCCCCGCATCAAGTCAAGGTAAAACGAGACGTTGTGGATCGTGTTGTACACCATGGCCGCGATCTCGCCGATCACATACAGGTGGCGGAGATAGGCGCGGGAGACGGTGCGGCAGGTGATGCACGAGCAGTTCGGGTCGAGCGGACCCTGATCCGCCGCGTAGCGAGCGTTCTTGATGGCGACCTTGCCCAGGCTTGTGAAAAGGGAGCCGTTCCGGGCGTTGCGGGTCGGCATCACGCAGTCGAACATATCGATCCCTGCCGCGACGCCGTCGAGCAGATCCTCAGGCGTCCCCACGCCCATCAGGTAGCGCGGCTTGTCGGAGGGAAGCAGCGGCGCCGTGAAGCGCATAACGTCGAGCATCTCCTCTTTCGGTTCGCCGACCGACACTCCCCCGATCGCCACTCCATCGAACTCGATCGCCCCGATCTCCTCGGCGCTCCGCTTGCGAAGGTCGTGATGAATCCCACCCTGCACGATCCCGAACAGCGCGGATTCGCCGGTCCGCGCCGCCAGCGACCGTCGCGCCCACCGGTGCGTCAGCTCCATCGACCGTTCCACCTCGGCGTGCGCAATCCCGTACGCCGGGCACTCGTCGAAGGCCATGGCGATGTCGACCCCCATCCGTTGCTGGATGCCGATCGACGTCTCCGGCGACAGAAAGTGTGCCGTTCCGTCGATGTGACTCCGGAACTCCACTCCCTCCTCGCGAACCTTGCGGATCGAGGCCAGCGAGAAGACCTGGAATCCGCCGGAGTCGGAGAGGACGGCCCGATCCCAGCTCATGAACCGATGCACGCCGCCGAGTTTTTCGAGCAGATCGACGCCCGGCCGCAGCATGAGGTGGTACGTGTTATTGAGGATGATCTCCGGACCGAGCTGCTGCAACTGGTCCGTGGTCAGCGACTTGACGGAAGCCAGCGTCCCGACGGGCATGAACACCGGCGTCTGAATCGTCCCATGACGCGTAACGATTTCGCCGCGCCGCGCGGCGCCGTCAGTGGCGAGGATTCGGAAGGAGAGTCGGCTCATGCGATCCATCTGCGTCAATCTGCGAAATCTGCGGATGAAGCTTTATCCGCAGATGACGCAGATGTTCGCAGAGGCAGCGCAGTCTATTGCAGCTTCATCTGCTCGACGCGCACGCTGCTCGGAAGCTGCAGCGTGAAGCGGCTCTGCTCGACCGGAGCGTTGACCTTCACGTTCGTGAACTCGTAGCGCGTCTTGTCGCCGTCGCCTTCCGTGTACTCGAACTGTGTGGTCAGGTACGACGTTTTGTCGATGTAGATGCGGATGTGGCGGACGCGCTTCGCGATCGACTTGCTCTTCGGATCGAGATCGAGCGTGTAGTACGCCTTGTCGGACGTATTCGTGAACGTAAAGTTGAACCAGGCGCCCAGCTCTTCGATCGCGCCGCTCGCGCCCATGTACTTGAAAATGCGGTCCTGGTAGCGCTTCACCTCGATCCGCTCGGCCTTGTTCAGGTCGGGGTAGTAGGTGGTCAGCATGCCGTTGGCGATCAGCATCGTCACGCGTTTCGGGGCGTCGTAAGTCCAGAGGACGTTGTTCGGCTTCGAGTAAATGAAGCGGCCGGTGGAGACTTCCGGCTTGGCCATCAGGGCCAGCGTCTTCTCCTGGCGGAAGTCGGCCTGCAGCGTGTTGGTCTTGGCCTGGGCCACCTGCACCTTGCGGATCACCTCATCGAGCGAATCGGCTTTGGGCGGCTTCGCGGCGACGGCGGGCAGCGCCAGCGAGGCCAGGCCGAACGCGGCGACAAAAAACTTCCTCACGAATGTGGACTGCGACATGGGCTGCCCCAACGCCTCCTTCCAAAATCGTATTTCCGAAGGAGCGGGTTATACTCAGTGAAAACCGAGGTTATTGATGAAAAAGAACTTGCCGCTGATTGCACTACTTCTGCTCGTCGTAACCGCCTCATCCGCACCCGCCGCCATCCAGTACGAGTTCCGCCAGACGACCTCGTCGGACCTCGAAACCATCCCCTCCACCGATTGCGCCGGCCGTGCCATCATCGACGGCGACCGCTCCCGCGTCGAGTTCATGACCGGCAACGCCTATCCGGCCGGGACGTACGTGATCGCCACCAACGGCTCGCGCACAATGACCTTCGTCGATCCGTCGAAAAAGGCGTTCGTCGAAATCAACGCCGCCAGCGTGACCAACTCCATCGGCTCGCGGAAGATCACCATCGCCAACAAGAAGATCGACGTCACGAAGATGCCCGATCAGGTCAGCATCGCCGGCTTCCCCACAGAGCATTACCGGATGGTGATGAGCTACGACATCACGGTGGCCTTCGGCACCATGCCGCTCACGCAGTCGGTCCGGACGACCATCGACAAGTGGACCACCAACGCCTTCGGCGACGTCGGCGACACGTTCCTCGCCAGCGGCGCCCTCCACACGGGAAACAAGGACCTCGACGACCTGATGACGGCCGAGAACACCGGCATTAAGGGCTTTCCGCTCAAGCAGGTCGTGAATGTGACGACGATCAACAACCAGGCCAGCAACACCGCGTCGGAGTTGCACATGAACCGCACCGTGACGCAAACCCGCGAGCTGCTGGTGACGTCGATCCAGCCGACGGCGACGGTCGGAGCGGCCACGTTCGTGGTCCCGGTGACCTACCACAAAGCCGGTCCCGTTCAGGACGACACGCAGAAGCAGCCGGTGCAGGTGCTGTCGATGGAGCCGGAGAAGAAGCAGTAGTTTTTGTCGGCTGTCGGCTGTCGGCTGTCGGGAACGCTCTGAAACTCACCGAAAACGCTCTGAAACTCACCGAATTTAGTCGCATCTAGTGGAAGTGGCTGAGAGGTGCAGCGTCGCGTTATCGGGAACGCAAATCCCCCGAGAGCCGACAGCCGACAGCCGGGCGGGAGGGGGCAGCACATGGTACGATCCGGCCGATTCGTCCGCGGTACCGGTTCCAAATCGATGAGAAGACAGTTCGCACGCGAGGGATTTCTGCGACGACTGGCCAGGCGGCCGCGGCTGTATTTCGCCGTCGCCCTTCCGCTCGCCATCCCCTTCATCCTCGCCTCGGTCACCAACGACGCCGCCGTCACCCAGCCGGCATCGGCGCCGCTTTCCCGCGCCTCGATGATCACGCCGCTCCGCTACGCTGAGCTGACCTCGCCGGCCGCTGCGTCGCTGCCCGAACATTCGGTCGTCCTGACACTCGACGAAGGCGACACCCTCGACTCCGTCCTGACCGCCGGCGGCCTCGGACGCAGCGACGCGGCCACGCTGAACAATGAGTTCGGCAAGACCGTCGACCTGCGCCGCCTCCGCCCCGGCCATCTCCTTCGCTTCCACTACGACGCGGCGGGAACGGTCGACAGCGTGGAAATGAAGGTGACCGGCTGGGGTGAAATCGACGCCGTCCGCGAAGCAACCGGATTCACCATTACGCCGCGCCAGGCTACGCAGACCGAAATCGATACGACCGTCTCCGCCGAGATCGATTCGTCGCTATGGGAAGCGCTCCGAGGCGCCGGCGAAACGCCGCAACTCGTGCAGGAACTGGTCGACGTCTTTCAATGGGACATTGACTTCTTCGCCCTCCAGAAAGGCGACTCCTTCAGCCTGGTCGTGAAGAAGAAATTCGCAGGACCCGACGTCACCGGCTACGGCCCGATCATGGCCGCGCGCTTCACGCACAACGGCCAGACATTCGAAGCGTTCCGATGCGAAGCCGACGGCCACTCCGGCTACTACGCCCGCAACGGCAGCCCGCTCCGCAAACAGTTCCTGCGCGCGCCGCTGCAGTTCAGCCGCATCACCTCGAAGTTCTCCGTGAGCCGCTTCCATCCGCTGCTGCACTACTTCCGCCCGCATCACGGCGTCGATTACGGCGCGCCGACCGGAACGCCCGTGATGACCACCGCCGACGGTGTGGTCGCCGCCGCGACCTACAACCACGGCGAAGGCAACTTCATCCGCATCCGCCACACGTTGCGCATCGAAACGTCATATCTGCATCTCTCGCGCTTCGCGAAAGGCATCAAGCCCGGCCGCCGCGTCGTGCAGGGCGAAGTCATCGGCTACGTCGGCATGACCGGCCTGGCCACCGGCCCGCATCTCGATTACCGAGTCTCCGACAACGGCACGTGGCTCGATCCGCTGAAGCTGAAATCCATCACTCCCGATCCGCTTCGCGGCGCGTCGCTGGCCGCGTTCCGCAGCAGCGTGGAAGGCTTCGGACCCAAACTGGCGACGCCGGCGCAGCAACTGGCCGTCTTCGCCTCAAAACGGCGGGCACTCTTCTAGCAGTCAGGCGTCCAGGCTGAAGCAGCCCAACCCGATCATGAAAAAGGTCACTGTCCGCGCGCCGGTGCGCGCCGATCTCGCTGGCGGCACTCTCGACCTCTGGCCCCTCTACCTCTTCCATCCCGGCTCGCGCACGGTCAATGTGGCCATTTCCTACCACGCCGAATCGGAAGTGGCAGAGACCGGCGATGACGCCATCACCATCAATCTGACGGACCAGCAGTACGAGCATCGCTACGAATCGATCCACGAGCTCGCCGCCGATCCGAAAGCGGCGCTGATCCATCGCGCGCTAGAGCACTTCCACCTTCCCGGCATCCGCATCACCACCCGCACCGACGCCCCCCGCGGTTCCGGCCTCGGCGGCTCCTCCGCGCTGACGATCACGCTCGTCCGGGCGCTTTCCGAACTGGCCGGCGAACCGGTGCAGGGCGACGATCTCATCGCGCTGGTCCGCGATCTCGAGACGCGACTCATCCGCGTTCCGGCCGGAATCCAGGATTACTACCCGCCGGTCTACGGCGGCCTGATGGCCATCCATCTCAATCCCGGCGCCGTCATCCGGCACCAGATCGCGCTGCCGGTCGACCGCCTCGCCGATCACATGCTCCTTCACTACACCGGCGTCGCCCATTTCTCCGGCACGAACAACTGGGACATCTACAAACGCCAGATCGACGGCAAGAAGAAGGTGCACAAGGGTCTCGACAAGATCGCCGAAAGCGCCATCGAGATGGAGAAGGCGCTCGAAAGCGGCGACATGGAAGCGGCCGGCGTGGCCCTCAATCACGAATGGCAGAACCGCAAGGCGCTCATCGACGGCATCTCCACGCCCGAGATCGAGTCGGCGATCACGGCCGCGATCGATGCCGGCGCCTGGGCCGGAAAAGTCTGCGGCGCCGGCGGCGGCGGATGCATCGTCTTCCTCATGCCGCCCGATCGCCGCGACGCCGTCCGCGCAGCCCTCGCGAACGTGCCCGGCGAGGTCATCGACGCGCAGCCGGTCGCGCACGGCCTCACCATCGAACGCTCCGACGATGCTCCGGCCACGCGCCGTCCGCGCTTCACGATGCGCAGCTCACCGTCGCTCGAACAGCTCTACGTCTTCGGCGGCAGCGGCGCCTATCGTCCGCATCTGCTGGCGGAGGCGATCGTCACGCAGAACGAGCCGCGAAGCGGCGTGCACGTCGCCACCGTCAAAGCCTTCGTCGCGCCCGTGCGCGCCGGTGACGGCACCGTGCAATGGAGCGAGGCGCGGCCGATCGATCCGGAGTCGCTCGACATCCGCGCCGTCCCCGATCCGAATCACGACGTCGACGACTCGCTCAAACCGGAGACGCTGATGCAGGGCGCGCTGCAATCCGAGGATGCCTTCCGGCAATACGTGGCCGGGACGGCGAAGCTGACCGTGTTCCACAATCCGGAATTCGCGATGTATTCGCAGCAGGGGGAGTCGCGCAAGGATTTCCTCACCCGCTGCAACGAAGAAGCGAAACGCCGCATCGGCAACGAGCAGGAGCGCCTCGAGGGCACGTTCCGCCGCCGCATCGATCAGGTCAAGGAGCGCTCCGAACGCGACACGCGCGAGCTCGACAACGACGACACCCAGCCGATGGAGCGCCCCTCAGAAGTCAACGTGGCCTGGGGCCAGGCCCTCTACAACATCACCAGCGGCAAGCCCGCCGCCGTCTCCGAGCCGTCGCACTCGGTGCGCGAAGACGACTACCTCTCCCGCATCCGCCAGATCCAGCGCGCCTGGGAAAAAGAGCTCCAGGTAATCCGCGAGGATCTGCAGTCGAAGGCCCGCGAGATCGAAGAAATCGCCGTGACCCCAACCGCGAAAAACATCGAGATCACGAAGTACCTGATCCTCTGGGCCGCCGGCCTCTGACCTCGGAATACCCCTCTTGATGCCGTGTTAGGATGCGAACCCGAGTCGGGCAGTAGCGCAGCCTGGTAGCGTACCTGAATGGGGTTCAGGTGGTCGGGGGTTCAAATCCCCCCTGCCCGACCAACTCGAACCCATTTCCGCAAAACAACTTACCGTATTCCCTTCGCCCTCGCTCCCGTTCGTCGCGGAGAGTGAAGCGTGCGAAACCGCAATCGCCTCGTCTGCTTTACCTATGGACGAAGCAGCGGGCGTCGCGCGCTTCTCGACGTATCTGCTGGCACCGCGGCCGCGACCGGTAGCACGCGACCGCTCCTGCCGAACCTCGAGGCGTACGATCTGACGCTTCTGCCGAATCGATGTCTGGATAAGGCGGCGTGTGCACGGAAAGTCGGCGGAGCCATTCACGAGTGAGACCGTTACGCTTCCGAAGCGTCAAGGATAGGCGACGATGCGTCTACTGCCGAGCGATGGCACCAAGGTGATTGCTTCCTATCAACTTTCCGCTACCCTATCCGGATCGGTGGGTAGGGTAGCCAATGACAATCCACTTTTCTAAAAGCGAGGCAGCTGATGGCGAGACTCTTCATCTCCTACAGCAACGCTGACGCGCAGTTGGCCAAAAACGTGGCGGAGGCGCTCCAGGCTCTCGGCCATTACACGACGATGGATACGACCGCGTTAGTTCCGGGTGACGATTGGCGCGCGAAGCTCGATGACGAACTAAAAAGGTCCGATGGTCTGGTCGCGTTGTTGACCACGAATAGTGTCACGTCGTCGTATGTTTCCGCTGAGATCGGCTCGGCCCGAAACCGCGCGCGGGAAACGGGACGGATGCTAATCGTCCCGGTCATCGCCGACAACATGGCCGTGCCTCCCCTGGTCAGCGACCTATTCGCCGTGATAGCGCCCGACCGAGACGCCGCGAAGATCGCAGCACAAATCCACCGTGCCATCGAGTTATATCAGAAGCACCATCGCTCGCAGCCGGTTGATCATTCTTCAAGTCGCGATCGGACGATCGGCTTGATTCTCGCGGCGACCGTCGTGATTGCATTCATCATCTTTATCTTCGTGCCGCCGGACCGGCTCAGCCCTGCCACGATGCCGATCGTCCGGTTTCTCGCCGCCATCGCCGCGGCACTCGCCGCCTACCTCTTCATCGGCAGCATGAGCGTTGGCGGACAGCTGCCGTTCTTCCGTCGATTGGAAGTCAAAGCCTTAGGCTCGTTTGCCGTGTTCCTTGTGGTCCTGTTGCTTTTCTTTAAAGGGATACCAGTCATCCCCGAAAAGGAGGACGTCAGAAAGATAAAGGACCCGGCTGCCACAAGTTCTGAGACGCTAGTGCCGGTGCCCGCGAACTCTTCTACCGATACTGTCATGGGTGCGCAGCCGGACACCACTGGAACGAAATCGACCGACACGGCGACGCGTGCTTCACCAAAGAATCAGCAACCGCCGATTAAGAACGGCGATAAGCACGACGTCGGCAATCCAAACGACCTTGCCGCGTATTCTTCGAATACGACGGAAGCGAAGTCGACCGGCAAACGCCCGAAGGTACTGCCTAAGATTCAGCAAAAGGATGCGACCGATGAGGATTTCATCTACCTTTCAAAGCAGATGGAGATAGGCACATCGCCGGCTCACTCGCCGGTATATGCCGGTGTCGTGACCTGGCAGGGCAATCCGTTTGGTATGGGAGTGATACTCGCGACGGTGCTGGACAAGAGCCCGCCTGCAGTCGTCAACTACAAGATTCCGAAAGGTGCACGAGAGTTCGTGACCGTCCTCGCTCCAATGAAGGAGGGATGCGATGCGGGCAACGGCGGGGTCAATGGATGGATCGTCACGTTCAAACCGGCGCCCCCGGAAAGGGCGACCTTTGGGTTCAATTACAGTGACGCCGATCGGACGATCAAGATACCGCTCAAACCGAGCGATCACATCCTGACCATCGCCATGGACATTGGCGGCTATCGAAACTGTGACCGCGCAGTTCTCGGCGATCCGCATTTTGTGATTAGTAAGCCGTAGCTCGGACACTTCTAGACGGCGGCCGGAACACTGTGTGATGCGTGCTCCGCGGCACGTTGAAGACCGCCCGTTTTTCGACGTGACGGCATGCCGGAGAAAGTGTTTTCACGGTGCGCATGTGCGCAGCCGTATTGCTACGTTACCCCCTCAGATGCTGTGAAGAAATGTGCAACGGTATGGGAGGCGGTTAGCAACTGCAGTCTCTGCATCTTACGAAAGCACAGACACTCTTGTCTGTGCTGGTGAGGCTCGGGACGGCTGAGAAGATCAACGCGTTGATTTCCTTAACGTAGCGGGTCTGGCGTTGCTCGACCTGATCACCCCACGGCCACCCGCCCGCGCTCTCGCTTCCTCTCCCGCGCAATCAACGACCGGTATAGCTGGACGAGGTAGTCGTAGAGGACCAGCTCGTGTTCCGGGCCGGCGGAGCGGGAGAGGCGGTTGACGAACATGTGGATGATGCTGGGGAGGATGGCGTCGATCGGGATGTGCAGGCGGCGGGTGAGGAGGTCGCGGGCGATGGGGGCGATCGCGGCGGATCGGTGGTCGAGGGCGGGGATGGGGGCGTCGAGGAGTTGTTGGAGCGATGCGCGGTGTGTGCGGAAGCGGGTGGAGAGGTGGTCGCGCAGGGAGTCGAAGTGGAACTGTTGCGTGAAGGCGTCGCGGGCGTGTTCGGCGAGGCGGAGGCGGGTGGGGAGGTCGAGGTTGAAGTCGGTGTAGAGGCGGTCGATACCGGCGAGCATGAATTGCCAGCGGAGGTCGGCGCCGGCGTCGCCGGTGCAGGACGGGAGCAGGGCTGCGACGGCTTCGCTGTCGCGGTGGAAGATCTCTTCGGCGAGCTCGATGGCTTCGGGGCCGCCGTAGCGTTCGACTTCGCGCTCGTAGGTGTCGAATTGCAGCTTCCACGCGGCACCGCTGTCGATGAGGCGTTGCGCCATCGATTCGAGCGCGGGTTGCACGCGCTCGCGCAGCACCCGCGGATCGCCCTGGAAGCGGATGCGCAGGTGCCATGACGGATCGCCGTAGCGGATGAAGAACCATCGCCGCGCGGCGCCACTGGCCACGGCTTCCTGCGCCAGCGGCGCGACGTCCTCGCACAGGATCCGGTCCACCGTCGCCGTGCCGGTGTAGAGCTTCGCGAACAACCATTCCGATCCCGGCGGAAACGTGCGGCGGACCAGGAGCGATGGAGCCGTTCGCGATTCGAGCGGCATCGGCGATTCTGCGGCCCGGCGCGTGAACGGCACGACCAGCTCGTGAAAGAAGCGCCCTTCCGGTCCTTCCGCGCACAGCTCGTCGGGCGAGGGAAAGAACTCCGTCATCATGACTTCGGGCCGATTGCGTACGAGCTCGATCACCGAGTCGAGCGTGAGCGCGTTCTCGAAATCGATGAACAGCTCGTTGTCGCCTTCCGCGAGACTGAGGTAGCGGGGCATCCGCCGCGTTTCGCGGAGGCGCTTCGCCAGACGATAACGCTCCGCTCCGACGGCATCGGCGATCGGACGGATTTCGGCGGCCGTGATGCGCCAGCGTGCGCGCGCCAGGACCAGCCGGCCGCGAGTGACGCGCGGCAGGAACGGCGCGAGATCCATCGCTCCCCAATCCCATTGCATGCCGACGGGAGGTTGGATCGCCGCCAGAAACCGGTAGACGCCGAGGCTTTCGGACGACGTGTTATGCGCGGAAGTGATTCTGGGAATGATCTCGCGATCGAGACTGCGCGAGCGAAGGCGAATGCGGTCGCCCGACACAGTGACCATCAGATCCTGAACCGCGATCTGCCGGTCCTGCGGCGCGCCGGAGCGGCCGAGGAACGCGATCTCGTGGCCGCGCAGAACAGGGCGCGCGAGGACGTTGCCGATCCGTCCGGCCGGCAAGTGCACGATCTCCGCGAAGATGGCATCGGGATGAAGCGCTTCCTCGTCGGCGAGGTGTTTCCGCACGCCCTCGTCGATCGCCGCGTCGCTGTGGCAGAAGCGGCCGAGCATGCGGCCGCCCGACGGTCCCTGTCCGCCGTAGAGAAGCACGCGAAACTCGCCGCGCTCGACCGCCTCGGCCGATTTCGCGCAGAGCACGGCCATGGCGTGAAAGGCCTCGGGCATGGGCGGGCGCGCGGATTTCTCCAGTTGCGGGAGATCGTCGTCGCCGATCTCGATTTCGCTCCGTCCTTCCGCAAGCGCGCGCACGACGAGATCCATGAGCGCGGCGTCCTCGTTCTTCCACATGAAGCCCGACGTTTCGCCGAGGCGCTGCAGCGGCAGACCCGCCAGAAGGGGCGAGGCCTCCGCTCCGGCTCTATTGGCGCGCTCGAAGCCGATGCCGCTCTCCTCATCAAGCACTTCGACGAGCGGCACTTCGCGATCTGACCCATACCGATCGAGGAACGCAGCGCGAAAGTCTTGCAGCGACCGCTCGTGCTGGAGGCGCGAGAAGCGCTGCAGGATCTCGATCCCGCGCACGATCTCGTCGATGACATTGGCGCCGATCACCACGTCTTGCGATGGCTTTGTCAGATCGACCTGGAACGGCCGCGACACTGGTACGCCGAGGGGCTCGAGGTCAGAAGCGAGCCGGCGATAGACATCCGGCGGCGAGCCGAGGCCGGCTGCATCGATTTCGTGCAACGCGCGGTTCGTCGCCGCCAAACGCGCGCGGACATCGCTGGCGACGCCGACGGCATCGAGTTGCTTGATCAGGCCGGCGGCGCTCTCTTCACCCGTCACCGGCAGCGCGAAATCGGGCACCAGAAGCTGGTTGTCGACGAGCTCGTGGAGAAACGCTTCGGCGTCATCCGGCGTGATCTCGCCATCGGGATCGCTGGCCACGAGCGCCTCCGCGAGATCGTGCAAACGCGCGCCATCCGCCGCGCTGCGAAGCGTGTCGCGCAGCGCGTCGAAGGCGTCGACGGCCACGAGGTGAACCGTCCGCACGCGTCCCTGCACGCGCGATTCCGCGAATCGCAGGCGTCCGGCGGTCTCGTAAAGGCTCGAGTTCGGCCGGAAGCGCAACTCCGCGCGAAGCTCTGGATCGTGCAACAGGTGCTCGCACAACGCGAACAGGTAATCCATGTCCAGCCGGCTGTAGCGGCGATACGTGCTGCGATCGGCGAGCACGAGCCGCGTGTGATCTCCGGTACGTCCCGCCGTGCAGCCGGAGAAGAGGCCGAACGGTGTCGGACGCGACGCCATGCGCAGGAAGTAGCGGACCAGCGCCTGCTCCGTCTTCTTCCCTTTCTTCGATTCGGGATCGCGCTTCCATTGCTCGAGCGTGTCGAAAAGATCGGGCGATGCGACGAAGAGCGCCTCCGCAATCTCCGGCCTGTCGACGATTTTTCGCAGACGTTCGCGCAGCAGCGCGCGATCGTGCGCGAGCGCTTCGTCGAGCGTATCTTCAGTTGCTTGCGGCGTACGGAGTCCCGCGCGCCAGGCCTCGATCTCCTCCATCGGAAGGAGCGGCGTGCGCATCACCACGAGTCCGGAAGGAACGATGTCTTTGCTCATGCCGCGGCTCCCTTGCTCTCGCTCGCGCTGCCGTTCGGCGGGATGGCGACGAGCAGTACGCGATCCCATAGCGGCTCGAAATCGGTGACGGCGGCGAGCAGGGCCAGTCCCGTTCCGGCGACGCCGGACAGAAAACCGGGCTCGGTTTTCCACTCTCCGCCGACGAACTTCCCGTTCTCCATCACGTCGACCCAGCTCAGGAGTCCGGCCAGCCCTTCGCCAGGACGGCGCATGTCGAGGGCGACGCGATACCAGCGTTCCGCGGCGTCGCAAAGCTCGTCGTCGCCGGTGGCCTGTGCCATTCGATTGAAGAGATGCGCGATGCCGGTCGAGCCGTGACAGAGGCCCGCGTCCTTCACTTGCGTGTCCTCTCGCGAGCGGCGCGCCGCGACGCGGGCAATCGCCAGCGCCTCGCGCCTCCAGTCGTCGCGCCCGAAGCTTTGCGCCGCGGAGAGCAGCATCGCGGCGACACCGAGATCTCCGTAACACCACGCTGTCCTCGTCGGGTAAGGCTCACCGCCGACCGGAATGAAGGCCGGAAAGAGCGAGGACGGGCGATCCCATTTCCGGGCCAGCGTCCATTGCACGGCATCCTCGGCGAAACGCGTCAGACGCGGATCGTCGAAACCTTCGCGATTCGCCGCAGCGAGAAATCCGATCACGCCCGGGATGCCGTGCGCGACGCCGAGGTTGTAGCAGCCGCGCGGCATCTGCTCGCGTTGCCACGGCGACATCCAGCCGGGATCGGTGTGCCACACGCCCGACGCATCGCGCGACTCTTCGAGCAGATCGAGGACGCGGTCGAGCATCGCGGCCGCGCCGGGATCGGGGAGGCGCTCGACGAGATAGGTGCCATATCCGGCTAATCCATAGATCAGTTCGAACGTCAGCCGGTCTTCGACGTTCGTGAGGAGCTGGCGCAGTGCGTCGTCGATCTCTCCGGCGAGATCGGCGTCGCCTTCGAACAGATCGCGCGTGAGGTGTGTGACGACCCAGCCGACGCCGAGGAAGCCGGAGTAGAGCGCAGGCAGCATCTGGCGCTGGGCGAGCGCGCTCGTGCTCCGTTCGAGTGCTTCGAAGGCGCGGTCGGCCGCGGCCGCGTTGCCGCTGGCGGCGTGTAGGTACGCGTAGAACAACGCGGCGCCGGCGTAGCCGCCCGTCACGTCATCGAGCGTGCCGTCGCCGCTCGCGAGATATCCGGCCAGTCCCTGCTCGATTTCTTCGATGGTGCTCCAGCATTCGCGGCGCGTGTCCGCACTGGCGATCGATTGCCACATGGCAGCGTTCTCCGAATGAGGCGGCCAGGGTGCGCACCCCGGCCGCCTCGGGTGTGAGCGTCAGCAACAGCAGCGGGGGTTGCCGGTCGTGCAGCTACTGCCGTACGAGATACAGCTTCCCTCGGTCGGACAGGTGACGCAGTACGACAAGCCGGTTTCCACGCAGTTGAAGGTCGCGCCGCCGATCGCGCTCTTCAGATCGCGGTCGGAGAGGTTGCGCAGCGTTTCCTTGTTCAGGTGGAGCTTGCTGGTGAACTGCTTCTTCATGACATGTCTCCTCTGACAGCGTTAATGCGTGCGAGCCTCGCCTCGACCCCCATGTAAGGCGTGATGCGCGCGCGGGTTGACGGGGTCACCTCATCCGCGCTCTCGAGTTGCGCGGAAACCAGTTGGCGATAGAGACCGTCGCGGGCCAGCAGCTCGGCGTGCGTGCCCATTTCGACGGTGTGCCCGTGATCGAGGACCACGATGAGATCCGCATTGCGGATCGTGCTCAGACGATGCGCGGCGACGAGGCGCGTCGCGCGCAATGCGAGGAGATTGCGCTGGATCTTCTGCTCCGTGACAGCGTCGAGCGCGCTCGTCGCTTCGTCGAGGATGAGCATCGTTGGACGGTTCACGAGCGCGCGCGCGAGGGCGATGCGCTGGCGCTGTCCGCCGGAGATCGACGATCCGGAATCGGCGAGGAGCGTGTCGTAGCCCATCGGCATCGCCTCGATCTCGTCATGAATCTCGGCGAGCTTCGCCGCTTCGACGATGCGCTCGAAGGCGACATCCGGATCCTGCAGGGCGATGTTGGCGCGGATCGTCGTCCCGAACAGGAACGAGTGCTGCGGAACGTACGCAATCCGCGAGCGCAGCCACTCGCGCGGAACCTCGGTGAGCGCGCGGCCGTCGTACGCGACGCTTCCCGATTCCGCCTCGAGCAGACCGGCCGCGATGGCGGTGAGCGTCGACTTGCCGGAGCCCGACGGACCGACGATGGCGATCAGCGATCCTGGCTCGACGTCGAACGACGCATTCGCGAGCGCCGGCGGAACGAGCGGACCGTAGCGGAACGTCACGTCATTGAGCGACAGGCGTCCGGCGAACGACTCCGGACGCGGCAGGTCGCGTCCCTGCGGTTCGATCGGTGCGGCAAGAACATCCTCGAGACGCTCGAGGTAGCTGCCGATCAGTTGGAACTGCGCGGCATTGCCGACGAGCTGCGAAAGCGGCGCGAGGAATCCGGCGGCCAGCGCGGCCAGGGCGAGCATCATGCCGAGGGTGAGGTCGCCGCTCATCACGCGCGCGCCGCCGTACAGCAGCACGGTCACCGGCGACGCCACGGCGAGCGCGTCGAGCAGCGCGTTGACCAGCGCATCGAGCCGCCCGCGCGCCAGCGCGACGTTGAGCTGATGCACGAAGAGATTCGACCAGACGCCGACGGCACGCCGCTCCGCACCGCACGCTTTCAAAACTTCGATTCCGTAGAGCAATTGAAGTTCGTAACTCTGCGCCGCCGCCTGCGCCTGCAGCGACTCCGCGGTGAGCCGCTTCCGCCCGCGCATGGCGCCGGCGAGGACGGCCACGCGCAGCACGGCCAGTCCGGCAACGACGAGACCGAGGTGCACGTCAACGACGAGCAGCAACACGAGGTACGTCGCCACCATCAGCCCGTCCAGCCCCGCGGAAAGGACGGATGACGTAAGCGTCTCGCGAATCGTGGCGTTGCTGTTGACCCGCATCATCAGATCGCCCGTGGAGCGCTGCTGAAAGAACGAAAACGGTAGGTGCACGAGATGCTCGAGAAAATCGGTGGTCAGTTGCGCGTCCAGACGCGTGCGCAACGCGAGCAGGATGTGCGCGCGGATGAAGTTCGCCAGCGCGAAAAACGCAATGAGCGTCGTGGCGCCTGCGGCCAGAATCCAGTAGAGCTGGTGATCGCCTTTCGGCAGTACGCGGTCGATCAGGACGCCGGTCAGCACCGGCACGGCGAGCGAGAACAGTTGCAGCAGAACGGAGAGCAGGAGGACGCGGACGAGGGCCGCATCGTGCTGCAGTACGCGCTTGACGTACCGGCCGAGCAGCGATGCGCCGCGAACGTCCCCTCTGCCGCGCTCGAAATCGGGTCCCGGCTCGAACACGAGCGCCACGCCGGTGAGCGCGCGGTCGAGCTCCGCACGCGATACGAAGGTGCGTCCGTTCGCGGGATCGAGCACCCACCCGCCCTTTTTCTCGGCGCGCTCGAAGACGACGAAGTGACGGAACTCCCAGTGAAGAATGCTGCCGGGATCGAGAAAGGCGAGATCTTCCGGAGCGCGCAACTGCACGCCGCGCGCGCGCAGCCCGAAGTGTTCCGCGGCCGCGATGAGATGCTGGGCATCGAGGCCGTGACGCGAAAGACCGGTCACGCGCCGTACGTCCTCCAGCGCGACTTGCCGGCCGTACAGGCCGAGGGTCATCGCCAGGCATGCGGAACCGCAATCGGCGGCTGCGGTCTGCGGCACGAATCGAATGCGCTTGCTCATCCGAGCCACCCTTTCAGCGCGACAAACGCGGTGAGCAGAGTGAGGAGCGACGCGAAGAAGAGCCAGGTCGCGCGGCGCATCCACACCGATTCGAGTTGCAGCGGTTCCGACGCGGAGCCCGACGTGTGCTCCGCCGCGCGCAAGGCGCGAAGGCGGAACGGCCCGCCGGCGTCGCGCGAATCGTCGAGCCACGCCGCCGCGTACGGGCTGGCGTGTGCCGCGAGCGCTTCCAGCGCCGCGACGTCGAGAGGCTCGAACGGCAATTCGTGGGCGGAACGCATCGCGGCGAGCACGCTTACGACCTTCCCGCCCGCGCAGACCGGCACGCCGAGGAACCGATCCGACACATCGCCCTCGGGATTGTCGAGATCACGATCGAAGCGCGCGTCGCCGTCGAGATGCGGGAGACAGACCGAGAGTCCGGTCCGGAAAATGAAGCCGGCCAGTCCCGCCGCCGTACTCTCCGCAGTCGATTCGCCCGGAACCCACAGCGTTCCGTGCTCGCTGTCGAAGACGACACAGCGGGTGCGCTCGGCGGTGACCGCGATCGCCGCGGCCGCACGCAGCGCGTTGGTGAGCTCGACGATGCTTTGCACAAGCGCGATCCGGCGCAGCGTCGCCGCGGTGACGTAGCGGTCGAGTGTCGCCATCGGCTTGCGTTCGCCAAGCGCGCTGTCGATCAGTGCGTCGAGCTCGCGCGCAGGAAGTTCGCCGCTGGCGAGGTAGAAGAGGCGATCGTCGTCGATGAGTGGTTGAAAACCGGCGAGCGATTCGCGCGTTGCGAAAACGATCGCGCTGCAGACGGTGTCCGGCACGCCGTCCAGCGTCGCCGTGACTTCGTCCGCGGAAGCGTCCGGCCCGAACACGAGCACGGCCGCGGTGTGATTCCTGATGTTGCCGATCTGCGCCGCTCCACCTCCCGGCGGAATGCGGAAGACCGGCCGCGTACAGCCACCCGGCACTTCTTCAGACACACGAGTCCCGACTACACCGTCCAATGGTCCCCCGTCCCTTCAGGATCTGTCGCGATTGGAACGCTGAGAGTTAATACGCTGAAGGACGGCAGTAGTTTGTTACGTACATCCCAACAAACGGCAACAAGCAAATGCCTGAACTGTTACTGGGGGTTTGACATAGGGAAACTTGCGGAGGTCGAGGATCTTCGACAAAGCGCGCTACGGCGCGTGATCGCCGTAGATCACTCTGAGGTAGAGCGCGCGTCCTTTTTGCGGCACGCCGGCCACCGGGGCGGGCGCCAGGTAGGTGCCGTCGAGAAGGTTCTGCAGGATCAATTGCAACGCGGTGTTCCGATTTTTCAGGCGGTAGGTGAGCGTCGCGTCGGCCGTGGTGTATGCGCTGGCAGCTACGGCGTCGCCGTTTCGCGCGGCGACGTAATGGGCGCGGAAGTTGGTGCGCAGGCGATCGGACCAGTCGATGTCCGCGCCGATGTTGGCGCGATGAGGAGCGATATACGCGATGCGATGTTTCGGTATCGGATTGCCGTTCTCGTCGTCGAGCGTGCTGATGTCGTACGACCGTGTTTCCGTGTAGTTTCCCGAAAGCTCGTATCGGCCGCGCCGGTAGCGGCCGGTCAACTGCGCGCCCCGCACGTCGACCGCTCCGGCGTTGATGAATTGGTCGCAGCTCGCCACGCAGTCCACCACGTCGGCGTATTTGGAGTGATAGGCCGCGGTCTCGACGGAGAAATCCTTGTTCGCCTGCCATGCAGCGCTCAACTCGATGTTGCGAACCGTTTCGGGACGGAGCGTTCCCGATACCGCGTTGACTTTCTGGTGGTCGGTCGGATCCTTGAAGGCCTCGGCGTAAATCGCTTTGAGCGTGAGGGCGTTGGCGAACGCCGAATAGACTACCGCCGCCCTTGGTGTAAACAATGTGCCGAAGCCGGTGGCGCCTGGTTTGTTGTTGATCTCGTTGTGCGTCAGGCGCCCCGCCAGGAGAAATTTCAGCGAGGGCTGCGGCTTGTACGACGCCTGCGCATAAATCGCCTCGTCGGTGTGCTCGATCTGTTCGGGCGTGTTGGATGGGTAGGTGAACGGCAAGCCCGGTCCGGTCGTGTCTTGTGCAAAGGTGGTTTGGATCGAGCTCTTCGCCAACTCGACGCCCGCTACTCCGTTCCACTTGCCGGGCGAGTCATACGCGACGTTGATCTCGTTGCGGAACTGCGTCGACTGCAGTCCATACTGCACGCTCTCGACCCACGGCTTCGCGGGCGCACAATCGACCGGCTTGATGTCGTATGGATTCGTGCACGGCGCGACCAGACTGGCGAGGGTCAGGTAACCGTTGGCGTAGCCGTGAATCCATGGGTAGATGGAGTGCGATCGTTCCACCGAGGTCTGAAGGAAACGGGAAAAGATGTTCACCTTCAATCGGTCGAGCGGCACGCCGTATTTGACGTAGAGGGACGTGAAGCGAGGCGTCCAGTCGGCGGTCCCTCCCAGATTCGCGGCGGATCCATCGGGCGCGGCCCCTTCCTCGCTCCGCCACGCCTGCATGCCGAGCGTGAGGCCGGAGAGGCGGAGCATCCCGTTGATTCCCCAGTTCTTTGCCCGATCATCGAACCCGAGGTGGTGATCGCTGATCAGCGCGGCATCGAGTCCGCGTACCCGCTCCACGCCGGCGGGCGTCAGTCCGATTCCGCCGCTGTCGCACGCGATGTACGGCGACTTATCGCACAGAGCGTCGCGCTCTGCCTGCGTGCCGGTCAGCCGCATCCAGTCCAGGTTCTTGTAGTCGATCGTTTTGTACGTGTAGTCCCACGCGGGGAGGTTCGACAGATTCGGCTCTTTCGACGTTTGCATCGCGGCGGCCAGCGACCATGCCAGCGTGCCGTCGCGGCTGCGGCCGGCGGCGGTCATGTCGAACATGCGCCAGCTCGCGCCGGCTGTGGCTTGACCCCGCAAGCCAAAGGATTTCTGTTCGCTGACCAGCGCTTCCGCCTGTTTCGTGATGATGCTGATCACGCCGGTGTAGGCGTTGGCGCCATACATCGTCGAGGCTGGACCATAGATGATCTCGACACGCTCGATGTTGCTCAGCGGATATTGACGGGAGATGTAGACGGTGTTGTCGCTCAAGTCGCCCTGCTCCACGCCGTCGACGAGGAAAATGAGCCGGTCGTTGTTGATCGAGACATAGCCGCGCTGGTCGACCCAGGAGTATGTGCTGCCGTTCCCGCGGGTGACGTCAAAGCCGGGGAGGTCCTGAAACAACTCTTCCAGGTCCAGGTATCCGCGGCGCTGGATCTCGTCCGACGTGACGATCATGACCGTGGCCGGCGCCTCGCGAAGGCTCTCGCTGGTCTTCGACACCGACGCGACCTGCGTGGTGAGCTCTTCGCGGCGGACCTTGGCCACCAGCACGGCAAATCGGGAAGGGGAACCGGCATCGAAGGAGGGATCGAGGCCGAGGATGATCGAGATTTCTTTTCGGGCGTCGATGTCGTCATCGTTGTTCAAGCGGCGTGCGCGATGAGCGCGTGGACCGCGACGGCGGTGCGCTTTGACGTCCTGGCTGCGAGGCAGGGAGCGAGCTGCGGGCGGACGTCTTCGAACAAGCCGAGGTCGTAGCTCTTCTGTGCCTGCTGCAGCGCGTCTTCACATAGCGTCTGCGCCCGCGCGGCGGACGGCACGATGAACGGCAGCACGGCCACGAATGTGGCGATCGTTGCGAACATCGACCTCCGAGGCATCAGTGACATTCACTGCTCCTTCGATGGGCAATCGAATCATGCTCATAGCTCCTTGCCTCACCCGGCATTCGCCGCCTGCGTTTTCATCGCCTCGGCCAGGATCACGTCCGCGGCTTTCTCCGCGATCATGTAGATCGGCGTCACGATGAAAAAACCGGGGATGCGTGGGAACACGGAAGCATCGACCACTCGAAGGTTCTCGACGCCGATGACGCGGAAATTGCTGTCTACCACGGCGTCGGGATCGCTCGGTTTGCCCATTCGATTCGAGCACGAGGCGTGATGGCCCCACGCGTTGACCTCGATGAAGTCCCGAATCTGGTCGTCGGTCGCTGTCTCGGGTCCCGGAATGATCTCTTGCTTGATGGCCGTGTTGTGCTTCGAGACCTTGCGGACGAACTTGACGCCTTCCAGAACGGCGTCGACATCGTGTTTGGCAGTGACCGGCTCGTCGAAATATTCGAAGTTGATCTCGGGCCGCTGGCGCGGATCGGATGAGGTGAGGCGAACGTATCCTCCCGGGTTTTGCGTGTGCGCTTTCAGGATCAGCCAGGTGAGATAGTTCTTCGTCCGCTCCACTTCCTTCGAGTAACCGGGGAAATAGCCGTGGAAGTTGCCGGCCAGGGCGAACATGAAGAGATCGGGATCGGGAACGTTGGGCGATGACTTCTTGATCGCCACGAGCAACGCGCCGTTGGTGGTGTAGACACCCTTTCCGTTTTGCCATTGGACATAGCAGGGATCGCCGGTCACATTCGTTGTCGCCGGCGGCGCGAACGTAGCGTCTTTGATGATCTTCCAGTCCTGTTTCATCTCGCTGACGACGCCAACTTCGTAACGGTCCTCCAGCTTCGTTCCCACTCCGGGGCGGTCGGCGAGCACGGGAATGCCGAACTGCTGGAGATGCGCCGCCGGTCCTATGCCCGAGAGCATGAGAAGCTGGGGTGAGTTGAACGCACCTCCGGCGAGGATGACCTCGCGCGAGCAGTAATACTGCTTGACCTCGTACGGGTTGTCATCGGAGGCCTGCGGATCGGCGCGGTAGAGATGTTCTCCTTCCCAGCACTCCACGCCGATGGCGCGCTTGTTCGCGTCGAAGAGAATCTTCGCGGCCAGGTTGCTCGACTTGACGACCAGTTTCTGCGGGAACTTTGCGCGTGTGCGGTTGATCAGCTCGCGCGTACCCGCGCGCCGGCCTTCGAGCGTGGACAAGGGGGCGAACGCGATCCCCTCGAACTGTGGCGTGCGCCAGTCGTTCGGATCCTGAGGGAGATCGGGAATGGCCCCGCTCATGCCTTCCAGCCACGCGGTTTTGATCGCTTTTAACACCGTCTGGAGCACGGCCGGATCGCCAAGGCCCAGCGTGAGATCGAGATCGGCAGTAGTCAGCCATCCCTTGAAGCCATGACGCGAGGCCGGATCGTTCGAGTAGGTGCAGCGCTCCAGCTTCTCAAAGTAGGCCCGCATCTTGTCCGGCGCCCACGACGGATCCCCGGTCAGATCGGCGATGTACTGCCAGTCGCTGTTGTGCGGGTACACCGTGATCATGGCGTGGTGCTGCGTGCATCCGCCGAGCGTGCCCGCGCGCGGATAGAAGACACCGCCTTTGTCCGGGTAGTACTTCTCATCGCGTTTCGAACGCTCTTCGTCTTCGTAATGCTTGACGAAAAACTCCCATGATATATCTGGATGTTCGCTGGCGAAGGCGTGGAGGACCGGAACGTTGTACCAGTCCTGCTCGGGGGCCTGGCCGGCCTCGATGAGGCCGACCTTGTAGCCGGCCTCCGCGAGGCGCGACGCCACCGGCCCGCCGCCGGCGCCGGATCCGATGACGATGTAGTCGAAGTCGGGATTCTGTGGAGTGCCGATGGGAAACCTCCTTCAGAAAGTCTTGAGGAACTCGATCAGCGCGCGCTTGTCGGCGTCGGTCAGATCGGTACCGAAGTAGTGGCCCCTGTCTTCGATGAAGTCGGGGCAGGTATTGAGCGCGTAGAGTTTCTTCACCACGTCGGACGCCAGCCAGCGCTGCGTGGCCGCATCTCCAGTCAGACCTTCGCTCTTGATGGCCTTCATCACCTTCACCGACTCGATGAGCAGACTGGCCAGATCGCCGGCCTTGTGCACGCCGTTCAGCTCGAGGTTGGTGTTCGCCAGCAGATTCACCGGCGTTCCTTTCGGAATCGGTCCGAAGGCGAAGTACTTCTCGCCGGTCGCGGCATCCGTTTCCAGGTGTTTGCGTAGAAGATGCCGCAGAGTCCACGACTGGAGATACGACGCCGGGACCTTCAGCCAGCTTTCCTCGGTCGTCAGCCAGAGAGAGGTCGACTGACCATCCGCGCCATCCTTGTTGCCCGCGGCGCCGGCGCGAAGCTCCGGCCAGAGCATTTTGGTGATGCCGTTGTTGAAGGCTTCCATCCGTTCGTCGACGGAGACGCCATGCACATGTTTGCCGACAGCGTTGTTGTGAAGAAACGGAGCGGCGCTCCAGAGGCTGACCAGGGAGGCCGGACGGTAGTAGCCGCGGCCACCGCCCGGAACGGTCCATTTGCTGTCGGTTTTTGCGATGGGGTCCCACACGTCGATCGCGCCGACGGGCGGCAGCGTCTTGTACGTCTCGGACGAGAAGTTGTCCCAGATCTGTCCTGCCATGCCGTTGCTGCCCACCGCGCGCTGGGCGTTGGTCCTGACCTCGGTAATCGGTATCCGCTCTTCACTGCCGAGGAGATTGCCGTCGAGGAAATCGGGCTCCATCACTGTTTTTTCGAACCAGGAGCGTCCCTCGGGCGACCGCGGATCGATCCCTTGCGGCGGCCGCTTGCTGGAATGGCAGCGGGCGCAATTGCGGGCGAAGGTGAGCTTCCCTCGGTCGAGCTGCTTCTGATCGGCGGTGAGGTACTTGCTGCCGCCCGGAGCATCGGCGAGCTTGTGCGGCTTCGCGAACTTGATCAGGTACGCGGCCAGATCAGGCGCGGCCTTCTCACTCCAGTTCCAGGCGGGCGACAGCTTCTGCGCATCCTTCACCCGGATCGGCGTCTGTTTCTTGATGCCTACCAGCGGCTTGAAGTTGCGCGTCCACTGTTCCCAGTATTCGCCGATGTTCAGGTACACGCGCGAGAGCGCTCCGTGGAGGCCGACGGAGTCGGCGCCGTCCTTGAGAACGCGGGGAGTGATCACCATGTCACGGCTCCCCGGCGCATACTCGAGGTTCTTCAAATCGGCCGCGCCGCCGCTGATCTTCTCCGGAACCGCCACGGCCACGCGGCCGGGAGGCGGGAGGTTGTAGACCGCATTCATCGTTCCGGGATTGTTTAGATAATCCGTGGCGATGAATGCCGTGTCGAGGGTGCCGGCCGGATTCGTCATCAGAATCTGCTTGATGAAGTTGTCGGGGCCCAGGTCGTGGGCGAACACCTCATAAATCTTCAGATAGTGCTGGCCGACATAGTCGGAGAAGTTGCCGAAATCGGCCTCGTTCGGATCGGCCGGCGGGTTTACCGGATCCGGCCCGACATGGCAGAACGAGCAGGCCATCCCGACGCGGTAAGGCCGCTCCAGCCTGGGGTCCTTGTAGTAGTTCGGATCATCCCAGTAGCGCTTCGCGTCCCACTTCGCGGGATCGAACTTCGGGTTCCTGAAGAGACGCAGGCCCATGACGCCGCTCGACATGCCGTAGGTGGGGAGATCGAGGCGCTTGTCGATGTCGTACTTCGAGCCAGCCTCACGCGGGACGTCGATGTAGAGGCCGTACTGGTCAGGCTGCGCCGGTCGCATGAACCCTGGCTGGTTGAAGACGCCATAGGTCTGAAATCGCCGGTTTCGCGGCGAAGCGATCATTTTCAGCAGATCGCCGGTGCCGAAGCCATATTGCGAGAGCCAGTTCCAGAACCCGGCGTTGTCGCCCGACCATAGATTCCAGATCACCCGTCCATTGATGTCCGCTTGCGTGAGCGTGACATTTCGTCCCTGGACGTTCATCCCGGGGAACGGATCGAAATCGACGTACTTGTAGTCCACCACCCAGCTCTGTTTCACGGGTTGGCTGGCGCAGCCGGCAATCAAGGCAACGAGAAGCGGGGTCAGGAATCTGACCAAAGCCGGGTGATGGGACCTCTGCATCGACGACCCCCGTGAGCTGAGTTTTTTTGGTGAGATGTCATTAATAGGAGTGACAGAGGACCCGAAATCCCTACCCGAGCGTTGGGCAGACTTCTACGGTAGCGTGTAAAGCCGGATCGACTCTCCCACTCGCCGGTACGGCTTGCCTCCGATCAATCTCGTCAGCCATTCGTGCACCGCGGGACTGTACGCATTGCCCTGCGCGAGCATCATTTCGCTGATGGCGAGGTAGCCGTGGACTTGGGACATCGCTTCGAGGTTGGTATGCGGCGGCAGGCCGATGCGATCGAGGTCCGCGGTGGTGGCGAGCGAGGTGGTCAGGTGATCGATCTTCAGCGTCCGCGCGGTGCGCGCGAGGCGGAGGACGTCCTGACCCCAATCGAGGTTGCTGTCATTCAGAATTTTCTCGGGGTGCGATCCGGCGAAGGCGTTGAACCACGGGATGTAGTCGGGATGCGCGATGCCGACTCCGACGACGAGCCAGGCGATGAGCGCGGTTGAAATTGGCAGAAACCGTTTCAGTTCGACGACGGCGTACGCGGCGGCGATGGCGAGCGGTGCGTAGATCGGCAGGAGATGGCGGATGCCGATGTTGATGTGGCCCGTCATCGCCACTGCCAGGATTGCCGTCGCGATCAGCGGAACTTCGAATTTTCTGCGGGCGATGAGGGTCGCGATTCCCGTCAGAAAAAGAACAATGAGCGGGATCGGCGTTTTGAAAAAGAGGGCGACCGGAAAGTAGTACCACCAGCCGCGGCCGTCTTTCACCTCGCCGAGGAGGAAGGCGCGATGTCCGCGATGATCGTGGCGCGCCACTTCGATGAATCCGTTGATGTAGTCGGGCGCAGGAAGACGAACGTTGGCCAGGCTGGGCGCGTGGAAGACTTCCGCGCACATATCGGCGGCGCGCGGATCAGCCGTCTGCAACGTCGTAAACGTGAAGCGAAAGGTCGCCCAGACCAGCAGCGCCGCGATCGCGCAAGCGGCCATCAGCTTCAGCAACGGAAACCGGCGCCGCACGACGATCAGCACGAGCGCTGCGACGGGAAAGTAGACGATGAACGAATACTTCGACAGCAGCCCGAGCGCAATGGCGATGCCGAGGATGATCGTGCGCGGCGTCGAGGGACGATCGAGAAAACGCGTCAGCCCGTAGAGCGCGGCGGGGATCATCGCCGCGACGGCCATGTCGGTCGTAGCGAGGCCGGCGTGCGCGAGAACCGCCGGCGTCGATGCGAAGAGAAGTGCCGCGATGAGGCCTGCCGCCGGCGAGATGAGATCGCGCGCCCAGAACGCCACGGCGGCGATTCCGATCACCAGAAAAATGAGATTGCCGATGCGCGCGCGGCCGAGGTTCTGCGTGTAGCGGTCGTCACGCAGGAGGAGCGCGTTGCCGCGCGCTAGGCCGTCCGTGGTCGCCGGCTGCGGCGTCCGCAGAAACGGAAGCGCGAAGAAGACGCGCGCCAGCGGCGGATGCTGCGGATCGGAGAGTTGCCGGCCGGTCAGCAGAAAGTCGTAGCCGCCGGCGAGGTGAAACGGCTCATCGTTCGTCTGGCTGAAAACGCGATACGTCGTCGCCACGCGCGCCGCCGTCAAGACGATCAGAAGCGTCAGAAGGACCAACCAGCGCCGGCGTGTCACCGCGGCGATCATACAAACATCGGGGAATTTCACCCTCGCCGCCGCGGTATCGTCGCGCCATGGACGAGCAAGTACAGCCCACCATCCGCATCACCCTTGACGACGCCGTCGCGCAGGGGGAGTACATCAACTTCGCGAACATCATTCATTCGCCGAGCGAATTCGTGATCGACCTCGGGCGCATCGTTCCCGGCCGGCAGGACGTGAAGGTCTACAGCCGCGTGATCATGACGCCGCTGCACGCCAAGCAACTGCTCGAGGCGCTGGCGCAGAACATTTCGATTTTCGAGCAGAAGTTCGGCGAGATCCGCATCGACGGCGCCTCAGTCTTTTCCTCGAATTCGAACGAACCGTCGAATTGACCGTGGCGCGCATCAAGATCATCGGCGCCGGCCTGGCCGGATCCGAATGCGCATTCGGCCTGGCCCGCCGTGGACATCACGTCGATCTCTTCGAAATGCGGCCGGTGAAATCGACCGCGGCGCACCAGACGTCGAATCTCGCGGAACTGGTTTGCTCGAATTCGTTCCGTTCGTCGGCGATTACGAATGCGGTCGGCTTGCTGAAAGCGGAGATGGCGATGCTCGATTCGCTGGTCATCCGCTGCGGAACCGACGCACGTGTTCCGGCGGGCGATGCATTCGCGGTCGATCGCGACCGTTTCGCGGCCTCGGTGACTTCGGCGATCGCGAGCCAGCCGAACATCACGTTGCATCGCGATGAAGTCACGTCGCTCGATCGTGGCGATTACGACTTTCTCGTCATCGCTACCGGTCCGCTGACATCGCAGCCGCTCTTCGATGCGATCAACGATTTCCTCGGCCGCGACGGTCTGTATTTCTATGACGCCATCGCGCCGATCCTCGCCGCCGACTCGCTCGACATGTCGAAGCTGTATTGGAAATCGCGCTACGGCAAAGGCTCCGCCACCGATTACCTGAACGCGCCGATGACGCAGCAGCAATACGAGGAGTTCGTGGCCGCGCTGCTGTCGGCCGAAATTTTCGCGCCGCACGATTTCGAAAAGGCCGCGCACTTTGAAGGTTGCCTGCCGGTCGAGGAGATCGCCTCGCGTGGCATCGACACGCTCCGCTTCGGGCCGCTCAAGCCGGTCGGACTCGAACATCCGGTCACCGGCGAGCGTCCGCACGCGGTCGTGCAACTGCGCAAGGAAGATCTCTCCGACGATTACTTCAACATCGTCGGCTTCCAGACCAAGATGAAAGTGCCGGAGCAGAAGCGCGTCCTGGCCATGATTCCCGGCCTGGAGAATGCCGTCTTCGCGCGCTTCGGCTCGATGCATCGCAACACGTTCATCAACGGACCGCGGCATCTGCGCTCGACGTTTCAGACGAAGAAGGACGACCGCATTTTCTTCGCCGGCCAGATCACCGGCGTCGAAGGCTACGTCGAGTCGTCCGCAGTCGGTCTGCTCGTGGCGCGCTACATCGACGAGCTCGCGCACGGCGCGCCCGCCACACCGCTCCCGTTCCACACCGCCCTCGGCGCGCTCGGCCGGCACGTCGCCGAATCGAACCCCGACCGCTACCAGCCATCGAACGTGACCTGGGCGCTGATCGAAGACGTCATCGGACGCTGCAAGAAAATTGAGAAGCGCGAACGCCAGGTGGCGGCCGCGCTCGAATCCGTCCGCGCACTTTGCGTCGCGGCGTAGCGGTCCGTCGCATCATCCTTCCTTCCTCGCCACGAGCAAGAGCCGCGGATCGCCGAGGCGGAACGGATCTCCGGCCGGCGATGAGCAGAGTTGTTCGACGATGAGTCCCGCGCTCGCGAACAATTCGTGCAACTCCGCGACCGTGTAAATCCACGTATGCGCCGTGGCCGACTCGCGAACGGAGCCGCGCACGAACGAGTAGTCGACGTCGAGCCGGCTGGCCGCGGCGTCGTACGTGGCGCTCGAGAAAAAGAGGATGTCGCCGACCTCCATCCATCGCCGCGTCTGCAGATTGGGCAGGAGCGACTCCGCGCTCGCGCCGGTCTCCAACACGAATGCGGCGCCCGGCTTCAGCGACGCCGCAAGCGTGCGAACAAACGCGCGCGTTCCATCGCGATCGCAATAACCGAAGCTGTTGCCGAAACAGAGCGCGCCGTCGAAACGATTGCGCCACGGAAGCTCGCGCATATCGCCGCGGTGCCATTCGATCGACAACTCCTCGGCATCGGATCTGCGCCGCGCCTCATCGATAAACGTCGTGGAAAGATCGACGCCGGTGACGTCATACCCGCGCCGCGCCAGCGGAATGCTGTGCCGCCCCGCGCCGCACGCGACGTCGAGAATCGCGCCACGCGGCGCTCCGAAGGCTTGCTCCAGAAACGGCAGATCGCCATCCGCAGGCGGCGCAACCGCAACCCAAAAATCGACCGCGAGGCCGTGAAAAAAATCTTCGAACCAGTCGTTGGTGCTCATTTCGTCTCCATCGTTCGCGGGACACACATCAAGCGGTCCCGGCGTCAGCGGCAGGAGGTGGGAGACGAAATCAGATATCGGCGGTGAGTTTCAGAGGCGAATCCGCAGCGGATGATACGGGAAGTTCATCCTGCGGCGAAGCGCGCAGGATCTCTGGTGGAACCGCGAGGTTGCCGATTTCTAACGCGACAACAGCATTCAGGCGGCATTACCGGAGATCCTGCGCGCTCCGCCGCAGGATTGGTTTTTCAATTCCGGATCGCCGCGATGATGTCGTTCGGCACGATCTGGTCGCGGAAACGATTCCAGATGCCGCCCTGACCGTAATTGCCGGCGGTGAAGACGACGGCAAGATCAGCATCCGGCACGACGATCAGAAGCTGTCCGCCGTTGCCGCTGGCTGCGTAGCAACGGTACGTGCGATCGCCGTACTTCAGATCGGAGAGGTGCCACGCATAGCCGTCATCGCCCTCGCCGTAGAAGTTGCCGAAATCCTTTGGATCGATGCCGGTCGTGGCAGGGCTGATGTGGATGTGCGGCGCGGTCGACGTCGCGATCCACTCCTTGTTGACGATCCGACGCCCATGCCACACGCCGCCATCGAGGTAGGCTTGTCCGACCTTGAGAAAATCGCGCGGGAGCAGGTAGGCGCCGCCGCCGAGGTAGCCTTCGCCGTTCGGAATGAGGTTCCAGTAGTGCGGTCCGAACTGCAGCGGACGCGCGACGGTGCGCTCGAACAGCTCCGGAAGCCAAGTGCGCGTGGCGGTGGTGAGCGCGGCGCCGGCGAGATTGATGTTGGCCGAGCAGTACGCGTAGCGCGTGCCCGGATCGTGCGCCATCGGCAGGTCGAGCGTGTACTTCCACCAGTCGCGCTGCTGCGTCTGCATCTGCATCGTCCCCTCGTTGCCGGGCGATGCGGGATCGTTGTCGTCGCACGCCAGCCCCGAGGTGTGCGTGAGGAGATGTGCGAGCGTGATCAGGGCCTTGCGCGGATCGGGATTCGCAAACGGCCCCTTCGCGGCCAGCAGCGAATAGATCGGTGTTTCCGGCGCGATCTTCACCCCATCGCGCATCGCCGCCCCGAGCATCACCGAGGCGAAGGTTTTCCCGGCGGAGCGAAGATCGTGCGGATTGTTGCGATCGAAGCCGAAGAAGTACTCCTCGAGCACCAGCTTCCCTTTGTGAGCGACGAGGATCGAGTGCATGAGCGGCGCGCGGCGGATGGAGGGATCGGCATCGATCAGGCGCTGGATCAGCTTCGTCAGAATGGCTTCATCCATTCCGACGTCCGAAGCGCGCGCGGTCGTCCATCCATCGGCGATCGCGGGCGGCTTTCGATACGTGTACTTTTCGCCCGGAGGCCTCGGAAAATATCCCGCCGCCTCGGACGGCGCACGCCGCGTCAATTCGACGACGCGATTCATATCCGGCCAGAACATCTGCAGCCGGTCGTTCACCAGCTTTGCAGTCAGCCGCGTATCGCCCGCGCTGAAGACGACGATGTCGCCGTCGCGCGCCACCTTGAACTGCATCGCGCCGCCGTTCGAGCCCTGCTCCGGATTTCGAAACGCGCCGAGCAGCGACCCATCCGTATTGGCGAAGACGCGCAGGTAAAGCGTGAACGTCTCTTCCAACGGATGGACGTCGCCTCGCCAACTGCCGTTCGCCGTTTGCCGCAAAACAACCGGCGAAGCGAAGGCCTGACTCGCGCCCGACGCGTTCGGTGCCGATGCCGTGATGCCCTCCGGCTGCATCCAGAAACCGTTGATGCTGTTCGCCTCGATCCGTCCGCGAAACGAACCGTGCTTGCCGAACGCGAACCGGACTTCGCCACCGTCGACCGTAAACGACGTCTTCGCATCCGCGATCGTGGCCGTCCACTGCGAACCTTTTCGGGCGATGCGCAACTCGCCGCGCAACTGCGGTCCAAAGTGCGATTCGCTCGACCAGAGGCCGATGAGCGGATCAGAGGTCTGCGCGGTCAGCGGGAACGCGATCGAGAGCAACAGCGAAACTAACAGCATCCGTCTGATCATCTGCTTTGCTCCTCGTTTGCCGCGTCTGTAGCACGACAAAATAAGACGTCGAACCCCGTTGAAGGTTAGGAGCGAGGCCTCCAGCGTAAGTCTGGCAATTCGAGGACCGTAGAGAAAAAGGTCAGGGACACCTGAACCCGAGGGGGCCGCTGGCAACCACCTCGAACGGTGATGTGGCAGTAGCAGGGTTCCAGGTGGTCTCGTGGTGCAGCGGCTAGGGCTGCGGAGAAACTGACAGAAAAAATTTGCAGCCGTGGCGAACTTGAGTAGTAACGGCTTGCGCTGTCGATTGCGAGGAGAAAAACATCAGCATCGAAAGGTTAAACGATGTTTTCGCGATCGAGTTGTCATCCGCCTGCTTTCGAATTTCATCGTCGAATGTCTTTCGCAGCGATTCGTCGAATTTCTCGAGGCGATCCTCTGAAACTTCAAGAACATCGGGATGAAGCGCGCGATACGTACAGATAACCACATTCCTCAGGTATGTCATGTCGCGCTCCTTCAGCGAACTAGTCTCAGGCCGATGCCTACTTCTGAAAAGTTCTTCTGGTTTCGGAACTGGCCGTTCGGATTTACTCCGTGGTACACGCGAAAGAACGGAGAGGCGCGGCCGATCCCTCTTCCTGTTCCCGTCTTCCTAATTCCGATAAGGAGGTTCAACGATGCCTGCCGCTCCTCCGCTTGGTTCGAGTTGGCTTTGTGGTAGTTGTAGACCGATCGCCAACGAAGCTCGCTCGATGCATAAACATCGAAGGTTTGGTGAAAGAGCACTCCTGCGCGATTAAATTCGAGACCGGCGTAGGGGTCATACCAATTCTTGGAGTCCGTCACCGAACCGATGCGCGATTCTGTAACGGTTCCCGGGCCACTCTGGTAGTAGCTTGATCGGAATGGCACCGTCATCGTGACTCCTAGTCGAGCGTTCCATGTCTGCTCGCCTACTGTCCACTCGTAAAGTCCACCCATATCGAGGTACTGCCAACTCACATTGATCCGCTCGAAGGCCCGTGGAAACGCTCGCTGAGCGTCGATCGAGAATTCATCGCCGAGGTGCGTACTCTCGTGTCCAAATTGCACGCGTGCCGCAACCGAACGTTGCTTGGCGAACCCTCGCCGAAACTTCAACATGCCGCTAAATCGGTAGTCAGTGTTGATGATCGGCGCGGATTGATCGCCGAAATCTTCGATCATGTGGAAGTCGATCGGAATCCACATCCCCCATCCCCACTGGCCCTCGCCGATCTTTCCGGGAGTATCAGCCGACTCGCGTCCGAAGATAGGCAATTCCGCTCCGACGTCAATGTCCCAGCCGGTGCGTCTGCGGTCATCACTGACCATCATCGCCATGCGGTCGAAGTGAGCCGGAACGAGAGCGCTGAAGTGTGCCTCGCGTACTCCCGCGATCAGAGGATCGTAGTACGGATGACTCTCGAACGACCACCACTGCTGTGCGCTTGCGACCGACGGCAGAAGAGTAAGTAGACAAGCAGCGGCGAATTTCATCAGCTTCTCCAGAAGCGTTGACGGACGACGCGTGTCTTTTCTCGAGGACCGGCGCGCCCGCTGAGTTCCGCGGCCGATCCTGAAACCCTCCAGTCACTCACCCGTAGAAAACTCTTGCATCTGATTAGGTGTTGTAGTCAACTACATCACCTCAACCGAGCAACTGAATGGAACGTGAATGGAACGACAGTCAGCCTATCTACCGCCAGCTTCGCGATCGTGTCGTCGCGCTCATCCTCGACGGCGTTCTCAACGAAGGCGATCCGTTGCCGTCCGTCCGCAACGTGGCCGCCGAGTACCGGCTCAATCCGATCACCGTCCTGAAGGCTTACCAGGAGCTCGTCGACGAGCAGCTCGTCGAGAAGAAGCGCGGCCGTGGGATGTACATCAACACCGGCGCGCGCGATCTGCTGCTGAAGGCCGAGCGCGAGAAGTTTCTGGCCGAACACTGGCCGAGGGTTCACGCGACCATTCGACGGCTCGGGTTGACGCCGGAAGAGCTGCTGGACGGCAAGAAGGAGGAGCGTTGACATGGCCTGCATAGAAGCACACGGCCTCCGCAAAGCGTACGGAGCCACGGTCGCGCTGGACGGCGTCGATCTCCAGGTGGAAGAGGGCCGCATCCTCGGCATCATCGGTCCCAACGGCGCCGGCAAGAGCACCGCCCTCCACGCAATCCTGGGACTCACCCCCTATCAAGGCGAGCTGAAGGTCCTCGGCCGCGATCCCTGGAGCCAGCGCGACGAGCTGATGCGCGACGTCTCCTTCATCGCCGACGTCGCCGTGATGCCGCGCGGGATGCGCGTTTCGCAGGCGCTCGAGTACGTGGCCGGCGTTCATCCGCGGTTCGACCGCAAGAAGGCCGAAGGGTTTCTGGCGAAGACGAACATCAAGCGCACCAGCAAAGTCCGCGAACTGTCGAAAGGGATGGTCACCCAGCTTCACCTCGCGCTGGTGATGGCCATCGACGCGAAATTGCTCGTGCTCGACGAGCCGACGCTCGGCCTGGATATTCTCTATCGGAAACAGTTCTACGACTCGCTGCTGAACGATTACTTCGACCGCAGCCGCACCATCGTCGTCACGACGCACCAGGTCGACGAGATTCAGGACGTCCTGACCGACGTCATGTTCATCGATCAGGGACGCATCGTCATGGAGTGCGGCATGGAGGAGTTCGAGTCGCGCTACGTGGAATTGATGGTGCGCCCGGAGAACCTGGCCGCCGCGCGCGCCTTCAAACCGATGCGCGAGCGGCAGGTGTTCGGCCGCAGCATCCTGTTGTTCGACAACGCGAACCGCGACGAGCTGGCCGCACTCGGCGATCTGCGCACGCCGGGCATCGCCGATTTATTCGTCGCCGTAATGGGCAATTACGGAGCGGATCAATGACGGCCGAGCCTCTTGTCGATTCGCCCGAAGCCGCGCCCCAACTCTCGTCGCCGACGCGGCCAATGTATTGGTCCATTCGCCGCGAAATCTGGGAGAACCGTTCCATCTACGCCGCGCCCGTGGTCACGGCGTGCATCATGCTTTTCGGTTTCTTCATCAGCACATTCACGTTGCCGCGCCGCATGCGCCTGGCGATGGGCGATCCCGGAAAACTGCATGGCGTGGTGGCAATGCCATACGACACGGCCGCCGGTCTGATTCTCGTGACGGCGTTCCTGGTCGGCTTTTTCTATTGCCTCGACGCGCTGCACGGCGAGCGCCGCGATCGCAGCATTCTGTTCTGGAAATCGCTGCCGGTATCCGACCGGACCACGGTGCTGGCAAAAGCGGCAATCCCGCTGGTGGTCCTGCCGCTCTTCTGTTACGCGTTGATCCTCATTACGCAGTTAATCATCCTGATCGTCAACACCGTCGTCCTGTTGGGAAGCCCGGCTCTGCTCGCCGCGCTCTACCAGAATCTGAAGTTCGTTCAATTATCGATCGCACTGTTATACGCCCTCATCGCCATCGCGCTCTGGCATGCGCCGGTTTATTGCTGGCTGCTGCTGGTGTCCGGTTGGGCGAAGCGTGCCACGTTCTTGTGGGCGGTGATGCCGTTTCTGGCGATCGGCATCTTCACGAAGGTTGCCTTTGGCAGCCAATCGTTCTTCACATTTCTTGGAAACCGGCTGGGCGGCTGGTTCAACAAAGCATTTATCGTCCCCCAAAAGGGAGCGCCGCATCTCGACCCGCTGATGGCGCTGACCCCGGGCAATTTCTTCAGTACGCCGTCACTGTGGATCGGTCTCGTCTTCGCGGCCCTTTGTCTCGCCGCAACGATCCGCATGCGCCGCTATCGCGAACCAATCTGATCGAGGGTAACTCCATGATCTACACACCCATGCTCATCGTTCATATCGCCGGCGGCATCACCGCCGTCCTGACCGGCTTCACGGCCTTAGTGGTCAGAAAAGGCTCCTGGCTGCATCGCCGCTCTGGCGACGTCTTCGCCATCTCGATGCTGTTCATGGCCGCGGCCGGTGCGTATATCGCACTGAGGAAATCGCAGCCCTTCAATGTGTTCGCGGGGACGCTGACGTTTTACCTCGTCTCTACAGCCGCTCTTGTGGTGATGCGCAAGCCGAAACAGAACGGACGGCTGGAGCTCGTCTTCATGCTGGTCGCCCTGGCGGCCGGACTCACGGCTCTCGCCTTCGCGGTGCAGTCGCACGAAAAAGGCTCCGTCATCGGCTACAGCGTCTTCGCGGCGATCGCGCTCCTCTCCGCCGCCGGCGACATCCGCATGCTCATTCGCGGAGGCGTGGCCGGCGTGCAGCGCCTCGTGCGCCACCTCTGGCGCATGGGCTTCGCCCTCTTCGTCGCCGCCGGCTCCTTTTTCCTCGGCACCGCCGGCGATCCGGTCATGAAGAAGTCCGGCCTCCGCGCCACGATCTTCACCAAAGAGGTCCGCGCCACGCATCTCCCTCAGTTACCGGTGCTCATCATCGTCGTCCTGACGATTTTCTGGCTGATCCGGGTGCGTTTCCCCAATGCCTATCGAAAAGTCCAGCATCGGCATTCGATCGAGCCGCTTGCGCAGTAAGGAGTCGTCATGAGCAGCATCGTATTGACAAGAAGTGTCTCTCCCTCGATCAGCGCCGAAAAGACGCTGAGCATCGCGGCGCGACTATGGTTTGTCGTGGCCGTGGCCGGCCAATGGATGTTCGCCTGGTACATCGCCGCGCTCTACGGCGGCTCCGCACTGCGAGGCGACTGGACGGCCTGGCACGACCGGATCGCACACGGCCACGGTCCCGCCGCGCTCGGAAACGCAGCGATGGCCATTCATCTCTTCCTGGCGGTGGTCATCCTGATCGGCGGACCGCTCCAACTGATCCCGCAGCTCCGCCGCCGCACCCCGTCCTTTCATCGATGGAACGGCCGCGTGTACGTCGTGGCCCTGTTCATCGCCACCATCGCCGCTCTCTACATGGTCTGGATCCGCGGAACGGCGGGCGATTTCCCGCAACACGTCGGCGTCAGCCTCGACGCCGTCCTGATCATGATCTTCGCCGTCCTGGCCGTCCGCCACGCCATCGCCCGCGACTTCCAGACGCACCGCCGCTGGACCCTCCGCCTCTTCATGGCCGTCAACGGCGTCTGGTTCTTCCGCGTCGGCATGATGCTCTGGCTCGTCATCAACCGAGGCCCCGCCGGCTTCAACCCGAAAACCTTCACCGGCCCTTCCTGACCATCTGGTCCTTCGCCAACTACCTCCTGCCGCTCGCCATCCTCGAGCTCTACCTCCGCGCCGAGCGTTCCAGTTCCTCCACCCGCTTCGCAACGGCCACCGGACTCTTCGCGCTGACGTTAGCGACGGCCCTCGGCATCGCCGTAGCCACGAAGGTCGTGTGGCTGCCTCGGCTGACGTGACCGCCCATGGTGCGTGACGAAACCAAGATCCATCATGGCGAACAGAATGGTTGATCGCGAATGCGCTCGTTCGCAACTACTCTGAAGTCTCTGCGGCAACCTGGCGACCGTGCTGCCATTCGTACGCGTCCGCTGATACGCCACGATAGTTGTCGTCGAGCGCCGGCTCGAACAAGAGTAACGAAGCGATCCGAGATGCGATATCGCCGAACTCCCGCGCTTCTTCCTTCGTTAGTGATCTTCCGAGAAGTTCTTCTTCTCGGTAGCTAAGCCACTTTTTCAAGACTTGATAGCCGCCGATTGTGAACTCCCAAACCCGTATCGGTACATTCCGCCAATACACGTCGTCGTTCGCGAAGATATCCACAGTTTCCTCGCCGACCTGCGTGATGGCCTGCGTGTTGGATAACCCTGCACGCGTACCCGCGCGAACGATATCGGCCCGTTCGGATTCCGTGAATTCGCGGGGTCGGCTGCGTCCAGCTCCGGGCATGTTCGTTCCACCCTTACCTTTGTACCCCCAACCTGCGCGGATACTTAGGTCACCACGCTCTGGCCTGATCTGTCCATCTACCGCATTGGTCGCAACAACTCCGACAGATGTAAGCGCCACGATGCTCGTCGGTTTCGTTTGGTCGAGCAGGCTCGCGACATTCTCGCCAAGCTTTGACGACGCGATGAGGAGGTCCGCATTCCTCGGCAAAGGCAGTCGTGGCCAACCTTGACGAACAGCATCCGCGTTCTCAGCCAAGTAACCCGGAGAGTACGTCAGAGCAATGGCGTGAAACCAAAGGTGCCGGGCGGCAGCAACAGACTGTGAATCGATGCCCAACTCGTGAAGGTAGCGTTTTGCGGCGGCAGATAGGTTCGGCTCAATCTGGTCGTCCGCCGCCGCGAAAAGGCCACCCTATTCTGCTCCTTTACGAAAGGCGACCTTACGAAACGCAAACGGGATTAAGTAAGCATCCTTGTGAAGTGCATGCTGATCGGCAATTGCTGAGCTGAAGTACGTAGGCGCGCCATCCTCCGGTTTTGGCGCGTTCCGCCGAACGTACAGGAACTGGTTGCCCTCCCATGACTGGTCGACGAGTTCAGGCCGAATTCGATTCCAGAGGTTGGCAACGCGTTCGACGTAACACCAGCGCACGTCAAATGGCCGAAAAACGAACCGCCGGATGTTGTCGGCGTTGAATCGACTATTCGCCAGCAGACGAAGACGGGTAGCCGAAGCGTTAAAACCGGACGCATCCGCGACGAAGCCGGCGTGCAGTTCACGTAGGTCGTCGAAGCCGAACTTCGCGTCGTAGTACGAACCCATGCGCTTTGAGAGTTCTGAACGATCAATATCGATGAACGCTTGGTGTCTGTTCTCGTTCAGCCCCAGGGTCGGCTCATTCGCGGCGAGGTCCGCGACCGTCGGCCATGTAGTGAAAGAGGCACTCCTGACGAACCGTCGGAATGAAAAAAGATTGTCCGCCGTCGGCGAGATACTTTCATAACGCTGTTCCGGCTCATCGAGGGTATCGAGAAGTTGCCGACGTCGATCACTCGCGCGAGCGGCGTTGAAGTCATCACGGAAAAATACTCTCGCTGTACCGGCCGACTTCTCGGCGTTTTTTACCCATGTTGATATCGCAACACCTTGTTGAATGCCGACCGAGAACCCTGCTGTAGCAAAGATAGTTTCGCTCGTTCGACCATCCGGAGCGTATTCCGAACTCTTTCGGTCGCCGTGTAGCTCATCTATCCAAATTGCGTCGAACGACTTCAACAGGTGCTCCCGAACTACAACATACGAAGGCTCGGTTACAAATGAATGATTCGAAATGAAGCAAACCACGCCAAGCTGTGAGTGTTCTGCGATCCGCCGTTCTGCAAGCCTGAAGAACCGCACGTAGAGATCATCCAGATAATTCTTCGTGATGCCCCACTTTTTCCGGTTGGCCTTGTAGGCATCAAGCAACCCTTCCTCTTCTTCGGGACTGACCCCCGAAAAACCGTTGTACGGCGGATTACCCAGTACCACGAGGATCGGAGCGTCGCGCTTCACTCGCTCAGCCGCGTCTCGCTCTTCGCGTAATTCAGGGAAATTTAGCGTCAACTGCTCGAAGCGTTTTTTGACCTCTTCCGATGGAGGCTGCCATCCCGTCAACGCGTTCGTAAGATAAACAGCTGCGCGCTCGCCTTTGTCTGACGCCAGCGGAGCGCCCAAGTTCTGAAGAAACAATCCAACTTGAAGGTGCGAGATGACGAACGGGGCAGGAAGAATCTCAAAGCCAAAGACGCGCTTTCTTGCTGCCTGCTTGACATCGTCAGCAAGGAGCGCATCGTTGCGTTTCTCCCGAAGCGCATTTTCGATACGTCGAAGAACTTCAACGATGAAAGCTCCGGTCCCACATGCAGGATCGAGCACATACACGCGCGGATCTGCGAAACCGTCAGCAATGCCGAGCTCATCGCGCAACACGCGCTCGACTCGGCTGACCATGTAGCGCACGATCTCGTCGGGCGTGTACCAGACGCCGAGTTGCCGGCGTAAGGCTGGATCAAACGCGCTCAGAAACGGCTCGTAGAAGTACTGAACGGCGTGCGATTCATCGAACTTCTCAAAGAATGCGGCGCGATCAACACGATTCAGCGCGTCCGCTGTCCAATCGAGAACCTCAACGAGATTCAATGGTCCGAGCCGAGACGGAGTTGCCACCTGCTCGAACAAGGCGCGAATCATAGGCAACTTTAGCGACCAAGCCGCTTCGTGCCAATTGAAGCGCTCGGCGCGCCCGAGTGTCGATTTCGCCCACAATACCCAAGCCGAAAACAGTCCATAGAAAAGTGTCTGAATGAGCGTCGACCTGAAGAAGTGTTCGCCTTTTTCATCTTCAAAATGCAGACCGAGCGCTTGCTCCAATGATGACCGAACGGCGTTCAGCGCAGGCAAGTCTGCTTCCTCGATGCGAAGTCTGGCTTCGCGCGCGTACGACGCCATGAGGGCTGACAGATCATGTGGTGACATGAGGGGCGCCTGCCTCGTCATCACGCGCTTGAGGTACTCAGTTAAGCGTTCTGTCTGTTGTTTCGCGAACTCCTGCGGGTCGCGCGTCGCGCGCCAGAATGACCATTCATCAGCCGAAAGACTGAGCCGCTCCAAGTGCTTGACGCGTTCACCGTCCGCCGACACGGCAAGGAACTCGCGATAGTTTGTGAGCAGAACAAGCCGGTACCGCGCTGCATACTTTGCAACTTGTTCGGAACCGGCGAGTCGGTCAAGATCAATCGTAGTTGGCTTCGCCTCCAACGCGCCGCGTGAAGGCACTTGCGCCTCGGAAGCATTTGCGCCAGAGCGCCGCAGTTGGTCGGCTGTGAAGAACCCGCCGTCTGGAATCCCTGCTCCGCGATTCTTAATGGGTAGGATCGCTTTTACCGCTGGTTTCAGCGTCGACCCGATTGAATTCAGCAGGTTTGAGAGCGCAGGATAGTAAGAAGTTTCATCGACTGCTTCCCCCGAACTGCGAAGATCGCGAAGTTCGCGCAGATATCGTTCGACCGCGTCCATTCGTTGTTGAGTGCCGTATCCGACGGACCATCTTAGCAATCTGCACTTCGTCTCACGAAAAATTAGGAGACCTCAGACGATCGATGATGTCGAATCGCGCCGACCGGCGTCCGCGCACGGACATAGTCAAGGTCACGACGGAGGAGCGAATGATGACAAGTTGGTGGAGGCGGCGGGAGTCGAACCCGCGTCCGAGAGCAGTGGTGCCTGGCTACTACATGCTTAGCTCTCCTTTTTAGTCTCGTCCTCATTCTGCCCGGAGAGCGGGGAACGGATGTGGACCAGCCTCTGAGGTTTTCGACGTCTGCGCCGAGACGGTGCGGCAGACGCTTAGCTCACATTGATGACATCCGGACCCGACGGCGTGAGCAACCATCGGGCGGACGCTCACGGGTTTTTAAGCCGCGAGGGCGAGTTCGCTGTTGTTCGCAGCTACTCAGTTTTGATCAGATTTGCGAGGTAATCAGCTCGGCATGCAACCATGACCCCGACGTGTCCCCGTCGAAGCCGGTACGCCCCCAAATTGTCAACGATCGAGCTTTTGAAAACGCCGCGATGCATGGCAGCATTCCTGTATGACTTCCGCCGATTTTCAACGTGAGATCGATCTCATCGTCCGCCGCGCCCTCGACGAAGACCTGCCGGACATCACCAGCGAGGCCATCTTTGAGTCCAGCGATCGAGGATCGGCGCGATTCCTCATGAAGGCGTCGGGCGTGCTGGCGGGACTGGCATTCGCAGAGCGGACGTTCGCGGCCATCGATTCATCGGCGTCGTTCGTGGCGAAAAAGAAGGATGGCGACGAGGTCGCTGCCGGTGATGTGGTGGCCGAGGTGAGGGGGAGCGTGGTGGGGCTGCTGGCGGGGGAGCGGACGGCGCTCAACTTCATGCAGCGCGCGTCGGGCATCGCTACGACGACGCGACGCTACGTCGATGCCGTGCGCGGGACGAAGGCCGGGATCTACGACACGCGCAAGACCGCGCCGGGGCTGCGCGCGCTGGACAAATACGCGGTGCGTTGCGGCGGCGGGCAGAACCATCGCATCGGGCTGTACGACATGTTCCTCATCAAGAACAACCATGTCGATCGCGCCGGCTCGATCACCGCGGCGGTGGAGCGGATTCGTTCGAAGCGGATGCCGGAGAAGATCATGGTCGAAGTGCGCAACCGCGCGGAGCTGGATGAAGCGCTGGCGCTGCGGCCCGACTTCATCCTGCTCGACAACATGACGACCGCCGAGATGCGCGCCGCGGTCGAACACGTCGCCGGCGCGGTGCCGCTGGAGGCATCCGGCGGAATCACGATCGACAACGTGCGCGAATTCGCCGAGACCGGCGTCGATCGGATCTCCATCGGCGCGTTGACGCATTCGGTGATCGCGTTGGATATCTCCATGCGAATCGTACGGTCTCCGAGTTCATAACCGCAACGGACGCGGAGCCTTGGGCAACCAGCGCCGCCGGCCGTGCCGGCCTGGCATTGCGTTTGCGGCTACGCTCGCTCAATGTCCGATCCTCAGCCGTTTCAGGTTGCTGTTGTCGATGACGATCCGGCCATCCGCCGGCTCGTGCGGCTGCTGCTCAAACGCAGCGGGTACGAGAGCATCGAATTCGGGATGGGAGAAGAGGCGCGGCAGCAGCTCACGCAGATCGCGTGGGACCTGGCCATCCTCGATCGACGCCTGCCCGACATGGACGGCGTCGATCTCTGTCATCAACTCAAGTCCGATCCCGAGCTGCGCAACCGCTACATCATCATGCTCACCGGCGAGGACGATCAGGAGGACAAGATCCAGGGCCTCGACCTCGGCGCGGACGACTACATCACCAAGCCGTTCCAGTATCCCGAGCTGATGGCGCGCATCCGGGCCGCGAAGCGGATCGTCGACCTGCAGAAAGAGCTGCTCGAGACGAATCATCGACTGGAGTTGCTGTCGATTACGGATGGACTGACGAAGCTCTACAACCACCGCCATCTGCAGGACGAACTGGCGCGCGCGTTCGAGGAGTCGGTGCGGTATCAGCGGCCGCTGTCGTTCGTCATCGTCGATCTCGATTTTTTCAAGAAGGTCAACGACACGTACGGGCATGCGATTGGCGACGAAGTGCTCAAGGCCATCTCCGCCATCTTCAAACAATCGATCCGCACGACGGATCTCGCGGCGCGGTATGGCGGCGAAGAGTTCGCGCTGATGCTGCCGGAGACGATGCTCGAAGACGCACTCACGTTCGCCGAACAGATCCGGGCGAGCATCGAGGCCTCGCCGGTGCAGACGCATGCGGGCTCGATCCCGGCCACGGTCAGCATCGGCGTGGCCACCGTGCCGCACGCGCGCATCCACTCGGCGAAGGAGTTGATCGTGGCGGCGGACAAGGCGCTGTATCGCGCGAAGAAGAACGGACGCAACCAGGTGCAGGCCGCGGAGCCGAGTCGTGCACCGCGCGCGAAGGGCACGGACGCGGCGTAGGTGCAATCGCCGACCAGCGTTGATCTGCTCAATCGTCCCGAGCCTCACCAGCACAGACAAGAGTGTCTGTGCCACATAACCAGCTTTACCGGCGGCGCCGGTGTGGCACAGACACTCCTGTCTGTGCTTTGGCAAGGTGCAGGATCTGAGGTTTGTGACGCGGCCCCTACGTCGTCGCCGTCACCGCGAACTCGCGCATGCGCTTATCGACTTCCGCGCGCAGGTTGAAGGCGTGCTGCTGGATGCGGTCGTCGATGCCGGGACGCGGTCCATCCGCCGACAGCGACTCGACGGCGGATTCCAGCTCCGCGGCGTCGGTGGAGATGCGCTGAAAGCCGTAGCTGCCGCCGGAGCCTTTCAGTTGATGCGCGAGGTACGTCAAGCGTTGCAATGCTTCCGGCGACTGCTCGCCGTCGAGCTTCGCCTGAATCTCGCGCACCTTCTCGTCTGCTTCGGCGAGAAACTCGCGTTTCAGGTCATCCAGTTCCAGATCCACCATCATCGGGCCTCACCGGCATTGCATGCGTGATGCCGCGCCCACTGCACCGTATCATTCCGGTGTGCCGGTCTCAGTGCTCGATGTGCCGAGGGGTGAGTTTTCGATTGAGGAGCCGTGGGCGGTGCCGGAGGGGTGTGCGCCGGTCGCGCTGAAACGGGCCACCGACGGCGGCGGCCCGCGGCTTGCGACGAACGTCACCGCGTACTACGACGATGACTTTCTCACCGTCGTTTTCGACGCTGAGGATGACGAGATCGTAGCCACCTACCTCGAACACGACGAGCCGCTGTGGCAGGAGGACGTCGTCGAAATCTTCATCGCTCCCGAAGGCCTGACCCCGTACTTTGAGATCGAGGTCAATCCGCTCGGCACGACCTTCGATGCGAGCATCGACTCGCCGGACGGCGTTCGCGCCACGATGACCACCGACCTCGGATGGACGTGCGACGGTCTCTTCGCGGCGCTGCGGCGGGACGACGGCAAGCGCATGCAGGCCGTCATCCGCATCCCATTCGACGCGCTGAAAAAGCGTCCGAAGGCCGGCGACGAGTGGCGCGGCAACTTCTTCCGCATCGATCGCAGTGCCGTGAATGGCGACGACTTCAGCGCCTGGCAGCCGTCGCTGAAAACGCCTGCCGACTTTCACGTCACGGCGGCGTTCGGCACCCTTCGTTTCGCGCCGGCCAGGTCCAGCTAACCTCTTGTATTACAGGGAATTCATTCTACATTTTCTGATTTGTAATCAAGACCGCGCCGATAGCAGATTAGATTGAGCGCCGGCCAAGGACCTCGCTTCCCAATAATGATCGTTCGACTTTCCCATCTCTCTCTTGCAGCGCTTCTTTTCATCTCCGCGGCTCATGCGGACGATCGGAAGATGTGCACCGCTCCCGCGAGCGAATGCGAGAAGGCCATCCGGCAGCTTTCCAGCGGACGCCGCTACCTCGGCGCTGAAATCAAGGAGCTCGAGCCGGGCATCATCATCAAGGCGGTCATCGAAGACGGCCCTGCCGCGCGCGCCGACCTCCGGCCCGGCGACCGCCTCATGTCGGTCAACGGCCACTCGACGATCGAGGCGAACATCAAGGATTTCAAACAGATCCTCTACAGCGCGAAAGCGACCGGCGTCCTCTGGGTCATGGTTCTGCGCCAGGGGGCTTACAAAAAAATCGACGTGCGGCTCGAGCCCTTCACCAAGGCGCAGATCGACCGGATGGTGGCGCAACACCTGGCCCAGGGGCACGGAATCATTGGCACCACCGCAGCGACGCCGCAACAGTGACGACGAATGGTCCGAGACTTCCTCGCGAAGTGGAAATCAAGCCCGCGATCGGGTGACCGGCCCGACCACGTCTCCTCGATCCTCGTCCCGTTTCTGATCGTCGCCCTCGGACTCGGCGTTCTGGCCTGGCGTTCGTACGTCCTCTCCGAGCGCACCGAACGCGGCGTCGACACGCTGGCCATGCAGTACGCCGGCTACGCCGCGCAGATCAGCGCCAGCCGCATCGATGCCGCAGTCGGCAGCGAGCAGGGGCAGGCGTCTGAGCAGTGGCAGGCGGTGGAGAGGCGCGCGCCGTCGTCAGCCGAGCTGCAGAAATGGATCCGCGACAACGACTGGATCATCTCCGCTCTCTACCTTCCTGACGCCGATCCTTCGAGCGCGATCTACGCCAGTGAGCTGCCGAGACGGGCGCACGCCGGCGCACAGTTGACGCGCGAGTTCTACTCGCCGAAAGGCATCGTCCGTTACACGTACGATCCGGCGTTGCTGCTGGCCCGCGTCTATCCCGCGCTGGCGCGTCAGCCGCTCGTGCAGGCGCAAGGGCTCAAGCAGGAGGCGCAGGTCTCTCTCATCGAGAATCCCTCGGCACCCGGCGCCGCGAAAACCGGCAACGGCTACGCCTTCATCGCGCCGCTGAACGCGCCGCTGTCGTCGTACGCCATCCGCGGATTCGTCGAGACCGGCTACGGAACGACGGGATGGGAAAACGCGCGCCTGATCAGCATCATGCTCAGCGCGTTCGCGCTGCTGCTCCTCGGGCTCGGCGCCTATCTGGCCATGCGCGGGCTCGCGCACGAAGCCGACACGATGAAACTGCGCGGCGCGCTGGTGGCGAATGTCTCGCACGAGCTGCGCACGCCGCTGTCGATGATTCGCCTCGGCGCGGAAACGCTGAAGCGCGGCGCGCGCCTGCCGGAGAAGCAGCGCCACGAGATCGAAGACTCGATCCTGCGCGAGGTGCTGCATCTCTCGCATCTCGTCGAAAACGTGCTCGACGTCGCACGCATGCAGAACAGCAGCGCCAAGGCGCTCGCGTTCACGCCCGTCTATCCGCGCGACCTTCTCACCTCGCTCGTGGCCACCTACGAGTCGTGGATTCGCAGCCGCGGATTCGACGTCAAGCTGCATCTCGCCGACAGCGTCGAGGAGCAGTCGTGGGATCGCGATGCCGTCTCGCGCGCCGTGCTGAACCTGATCGACAACGCCATCAAGTACTCCGGCGACGAGAACAAACTGATCGACGTCATCCTGCGGCAAACGGAAACCTCGGTGGTCATCGAGGTTAAAGACCGCGGAATTGGGATCGACGCGAGCGACCTCGCGCACATCTTCGAGCCGTACTACCGCGCGCATTTCGCCGACACGCAGACTCGCCGCGGCGCCGGACTCGGCCTCACGCTCGTGCAGCAGATCATCGCCTCGCACGGCGGCACCATCGAAGTCGAATCGAAACCGGGCAGCGGATCGACGTTCCGGCTGCTCTTCCCGCGGCCGCAATCCCACATCACCACATCCCTGGCGCAGCTCACCCCGCAGACGCTTTAAGAAACTCTCGCTGCATTAGAGCCGTACAAACAGCACCGGAGATTGCGATGACGAAAATACTGATCGTTGAAGACGAAGCAGGGTTGCGGCAGGGGCTGGAAATCAACCTGCGCATGGAGAACTACGAGACCGTCCTGGCCGGCGACGGCGAAGAAGCGGTCCGGATGTTCCACGCCGAGTCGCCCGACCTCGTGCTCCTCGACCTCATGCTGCCGAAAAAGAGCGGCTTCGAAGTCCTCGATCACATCCGCAAGTTCTCGAAGATCCCGGTCATCCTCCTTACCGCCCGCGGACAGGAGACTGACAAGGTGCGCGGCCTGCGCGGCGGCGCGGATGACTACATCACCAAGCCGTTCGGACTGCAGGAGCTCTTCGCACGCATCGACGCCGTGATGCGCCGCAGCGACGCGACGTCGCTGACGACGAAGACCGTCTGCGAAGACACGCTCATCAAGCTCGATCCCTCCACGCGTGAGGCGTCGGCGAAGGATCAGAAGCTGAAGCTCTCGCCGAAAGAGTTCGACCTGCTCATGTACCTGTTCCGCAACAAGGAGCGTGTCGTGCCGCGCGACGAGCTGCTGTCGCGGGTCTGGAACTATCGCGTCGATCTCAATCTCAACAGCCGCACCGTCGACACCCACGTGACGCGGCTGCGCCGCAAGCTGCAGAAGGCCGTCGGCACCGACGCCGCGGTCATCGTCGCGGTCGCGAAAATCGGATACCGCTACCTCGGCGAAGCGAGCAACGCGGCATGAATTTGACTTTCACATCGAACCGTTTTAGCGTCACCGCTCACATGAAACGTACAACCTGTTGCTGCCGCCACAAAGGTCCGTTCGAGCGAACGTAGGCGCGCAACTACAGCCACTTTGGATCGAATGAGACCCGGGCGTACCGCTCGGGTCTTTCGCTTTTAGGAGGAGAAATGCACGGCAAGATCTACAACAACATCACGGAGCTGATCGGGCGTACGCCGCTGGTGCGGCTCAATCGCATCGTCCCGGAAGGCGCGGCCGAAGTGGTCGCCAAACTGGAGTCGTTCAACCCGCTGTCGTCGGTCAAAGACCGCCTGGCCATCTCGATGATGAACGAGGCGGAGAAGGCCGGTGAGATCAAGCCGGGCGACACTGTCGTCGAAGCGACCAGCGGCAACACCGGCATCGGCCTGGCGTTCGTGGCCGCGGCGAAGGGATACAAATGCACGCTGGTGATGCCCGACACGATGTCCGTCGAGCGCCGCAAACTCGCGCAGGCCCTCGGCGCGGAGCTGATCCTCACGCCCGGTCCGAAAGGCATCAAGGAAGCGCAGCGTGTGGCCGAGGAGTATGCGGCGAATAACAAAGGGGCGTGGCTGTCGAAGCAGTTCGACAATCCGGCCAACACGAAAATCCATCGCGAGACGACGGCGCAGGAAATCCTGACCGACACCGGCGGCAACGTCGATGCGGTCGTAGCCGGCGTCGGTACGGGCGGAACGGTGACGGGCGTCGGCCAGGTGTTCAAGAAAGAGAAGCCAAACGCGCTCATCGTTGCTGTCGAACCGGTCGAATCGCAGGTGCTCAAAGGCGGCACGCACAACCCTCACAAGCTGCAGGGCATCGGCGCCGGACTGGTCCCGGCCATCTACGACGCGAACGTCATCGACCGCATCGTCGACGTGACGTGGGAAGACGCGCAGGCCACGGCGCGGCGGCTGTCGAAAGAGGAAGGGATCTTCGTCGGTATCTCGTCGGGCGCCATCTGCTGGGCCGCGATCGAAATCGCGAAAGAGCTCGGCGCCGGCAAGCGCGTCGTGGTCGTCCTTCCCGACACCGGCGAGCGCTATCTGTCGACGCCGCTCTTCGAATTCACCGATCTGGTCAATCAGCCGGCTACGACTCCTCAAATGCTGGCCGCTGCGGCAAAATAATCGCTCATGAAACGCTCCCTGCTCCTGATTCTTCTTCTGGCCACGACGCCGGCGTTCGCCTCGGACGTCACGCGAGCGTCGGTCGTCGCGGCTATGAATGAGTACCGCGCGCAGAACCACCTCCCGCCGCTTCGCGAGGACGCCCGGCTCGATGCCGCCGCCGGCGACCGCATGCGCGACATGGAGGATCAGGCGTACTGGGCGCACGAGTCGCCCGACGGCCGTTCGCCCTTCACGTGGATGGAGCCGAACGGCTACACATTCCACTACGCCGGCGAGAACCTGGCCACCGGCTTCGATACGACGGAACTGCTCGTGGAGGGATGGATGGAGTCGCCCGGCCACCGCGCCAACATCCTTTCGCCGCACTTCGAAGACTGCGGCATCGCCATCATCGACGGCATGACCATGCGCCGCGGCGCGGGGAAGTCGATCGTGGTGATGTTCGGAGCGACTCGCTGATCAACGATTGAACGGGACCTCGTTGATCCAGTGAAATCCGCGCGTGGTCAGGAGGAACTTCGGGATCGGCTCGCGATGACAGAGCGCGTGGACCTTTTTGCCGCCGAGGATGCCGTCGATGGTCAGTGAGTTCGGATCGGGCTGCGCGTAAGAGAGCCGTCCGCCCCACTGCGGTTCGTTCCGGCGCGAAACTACGAGTGTTCGCGTCTTCTCGTCCGGCTTGACGTTGGTTCGAATGCGGGAGTCGTTCGTGAGCTGAACCGACATCATGAATTTCATTTCGAAGATGACTCGCCGCCAGCGCGACGGATCGCTGTCAGGTGGAATGATCCGGTTGTCGACCTGGAAGTCGTCGACCCGCCAGATTCCATAGAGCGGCGAGCGCCGCGCAGGCGAACCGATCATCTTGTAGGTTTCGCGCGCTTCTTTCACCGTCATCCACAGCACCGCCGCGACGGCGAGCGTGCGCAGAACGATTCCGCCAATTTCGAGCGCGCGCGGTTGCGTGAGGCGTGGCAGCGGCGGCGGAGCCACCGCGCGATGCCGGATGAAAAAGTCGACGAGCCGCGGAACGTCGGGCAGCGCGATCACGATCGCTTCGAGCAACAGTAGCGTCGAGTAGATCTTGACCGGCACGTCGTAGGCGTAATTCAGCATGACGATGTTGGCCATCGCGACCGCCGACACCAGCGCGCCGAGGAGCGTGGTGCGCCGCGTGGTGAGCAGGAGGCCGCCAAGCACCTCTGCCGAGCCCGAAAAGATGTTGTACGCGACCGATGCGCCCATGAACGTCCAGAGAAGTCCCATCGGCGAGGCGTCGCCGAACGGCTGCATGAGGCGGTCGAGCGTCGGCGGCGGAAACTGCGTCGGAATCACTTTGACGATGCCGTAGGTGAGCATCGTTACCGCCAGCAGGAAGCGGAGATACGCGCGAAAGAGAATCCATCCCTTGTCGTAACGAAGCCGGCGCCGGTCGAGGATGCTCCAGATGATCGCGATGGCGATCGAGATGACGAAGACGCAGAGGAGATTGACGTAGTTCCAGGTCGTGTCGCCGCTTCCGTTGGGACGGACGTCGATCGACACATGCAGCATGCGCGCGGCGAACTCCACCGGCACGTCGGAGATCTTCTGGAGAACCCGAGTCAGCGTTTCCGACGGGATGAAGTCGAACGGAAACGGGAAGTTGATGAGCACGAAGAACGGCACCGCGAAGCGGAAGAGGATCCGTTTGGCAAGCGGCCACGGCTGCATGAGGACATTCTGACACCCTGAGACGTACTGCCGGAACGACCAATACCAATTTCATGCATGCGCGAGTCGCGGCACATTTCGCGAAGCTTTGGAGTGCGGTGGCGATCGAGCCACCGCTTTGGGAGGGAGGGGACGGTGATCATCGCGCCGACGTAGCAAGCATCAGACGCTGCGAATCGTCACGATTCCACCGCCCTCCCAAAGCGGTGGCCTTGCCACCCGCACTCCAAAGTGCTGCGCACGAAACTTCTAGGACGACAGCGTCAACAACTCCCGCAACCGTTCCGGATCCGCGGTCGGCTCAGCGCACATGTACGCGTGACAGACGTACGCGACCACGCGATCGGCGAGACGGTTCTGCATCAGCGGCAAGTCGTGCGATGCCTCGCCCGCAACGAGTACACGATGCGGGATGTACTCTTCGCCGACGACTTTCCGCAACACGCGAAACGCATCGTCGTCGACTGCGCCGGTGATCGCGATCTCCTTCGGCTGTCCGGCGCGCCACTCGGCGACGCCGAGGAGCAATCCGAATCCGGACGGATAGCGTTCCGCCAGCGGCGCGATTGCCGCGATCGTTTTCGTCGCGGCCTCGGCATATCGCTCCTCGCCAAACAACAACGCCAGGCGCAGAAGAACGTCAGCAGCGACTGAGTTACCGGACGGTGTGGCGTTGTCGAACAGATCCTTCGGACGCGTGATCAGCGTTTCGTGATCGATCGGCGTATCGAAGAATCCTCCGTTCGCGTCGTCGCTGAATCGCTCGATGATTTTCTCAGCTAATTGCTGCGATGCATCGAGGTAGCGCCGATCATGCGTCGCCTCGTATGCGAGCGCGAGTCCCCACGCGACCCCGCTGTAATCCTCCAGCAGTCCGGCGATTTTCGGCGTGCGCATGAGCCGCCCATCGACGATGCGCGTCAGCAGAAAATCGGCGTTGCGGCGGACGACGTCGCGATAACTGTCGCGATCGAACGCCACCGCCGCCTCGGCGAACGCCGCGAGCATCCAGCCGTTCCAGCCGGCGAGAATTTTTTCATCGCGCGCCGGCCACACGCGCTGCGAGCGCACGCCGTACAGCTTGCACTTGCCGCGCGCGGCAACGTCGCTGAGCTGATCGAGCGTGATGCCGAGGTCCGCGGCCACCGATTCCGGATCGCGGGGAACGTTGAGGATGTTGTGGTCCTCCCAGTTTCCGCGTTCGCTGACGTCGTACAGCGCACAGAAAATCCGCCCCTCGTCCTCGCCCAGAATCGACAGGACCTCGGCGCGCGACCAGACGTAGAACTTCCCCTCTTCCCCTTCGCTGTCGGCGTCCTGCGTCGAATAGAACGCGCCGTCCGGCGAGGTCATCTCGCGCTGGATGTAGCCGAGGATCTCGTGCGCGACGCGGGCGAAGAAGGGATCTTTCTTCCACTGCCACGCACGCGTGTAGAGCCGCGCCAGCAGCGCGTTGTCGTACAGCATCTTCTCGAAGTGCGGCGCCAGCCAGCGCGCGTCGGTTGAATAGCGGTGAAAGCCGCCGCCGACCTGGTCGTACATCCCGCCGCGCGCCATTTTGGTCAATGTGTTGACGATGATTTTGTCGAGCGCGCGGTCGTTCGTGCGCCACGCGACCTGCATCAGAAAGTCGAGCGTCATCGACGGCGGAAACTTCGGAGCGTTCCCGAAGCCGCCGTTGACCGGGTCGTAGCTCTGTGCGATCCGCGCGGCGGCGCGATCGAGCGCGTCTTGCTCCAGCGTCCCGCCGCCCTGAAACTTGACCGTGCTGATGCCGCGGATCACTTCCGCCGAGGCCGCATCGACGTCGCCGCGGCGCTCGCGATAGGTGTGCGCCACGTGCTCGAGCACGCGCCGGAATCCCGGCATGCCGTGACGGTCGTCCGGCGGAAAGTACGTCCCCGCGTAAAACGGCGCGCCGGCCGGCGTGAGGAACATCGACATCGGCCAGCCGCCGTGCCCGGTCATCATTTGCACCGCTTCCATGTAGATCGAATCGACGTCCGGCCGCTCCTCGCGATCGACTTTGATCGAGACAAAGTGCTCGTTCAGAACCGCGGCGATCGCATCGTTCTCGAACGACTCGCGCTCCATGACATGGCACCAGTGACACGCCGAATACCCGATCGACAAAAACACCGGCCGATCCTCGGCACGCGCCTTCGCGAACGCCTCCTCGCTCCACGGATACCAATCGACCGGGTTGTGCGCGTGCTGGAGAAGGTAGGGAGAGGTTTCGTTGGCGAGGCGATTCATGAATTCAGAGTCTATGCCGCCGCGGTCACGCTTTCGGATGCGCCTTCTTGTACACGGCGATCAACTGCCAGTCGTTGAGGTGCGTGTACTTTTGCGTCGTCGAGAGCGAGACGTGGCCGAGGAGCTCCTGGATGCCACGGAGGTCGGCGCCGGCATTCAGGAGGTGGGTGGCGAACGAGTGGCGCATCGTGTGCGGCGAAACGCCCGCGCGCAGAGACGCCTTGCGCACGTAGCCATCGAAGAGCCGCCGCACGCTGCGCGTCGTGATGCGCTGGCCGCGATAGTTGACGAAGAGCGCAGTCTCATCGGCGTCGGTGACGAATGTGCCGCGAACGGCCAGCCATGCGCGGATCGACTCCTCCGCCTTCGAGCCGAACGGCACGATGCGTTCCTTCGATCCCTTGCCGCGCACTTTCACCAGCCGCGCGCGAAGCTCGACGTCGTCGATGTTGATCCCAACCAGCTCGCTGATGCGCAATCCCGAGGCGTAGAGGAGCTCTAAATACGCGCGGTCGCGGATGCCGAGTGGCGTCGACGTATCGGCCTGATCGAGCAGCAGGACGACGTCCGAGGGCTGAAGGACGGACGGCAGATGCTTCTCGCGTTTTGGAGTGGCGACGGTTCGCGCCGGATTCGCTTCGACCACGCCTTCACGCATCAGGTACTTGAAGAACGACCGCATCGCCGACAGATGCCGCGCCGCCGACGCGCGCGCCAGCTTCCGTCGCGCGAGATGCGCAAGATACGAGCGAACGGCGAGGTGATCGACGCGCTTCAGCTCGAGCTGATCGCGTCCGAGCGTGAAGTAGTCGTTGCAGAGAAATCCGACGAACGATTCGAGGTCATCGCGGTACGCCGTGATGGTGTTGACGGAGACGTTCCGCTCGTAGGTGAGATAGTCGAGAAAGCCTCCGATTTCGTTCGTCACGCCCGCGCTCCCGGTGAGGAATGATACGCCGGGATGCGCTGGGAACGCGGGCGTCCCGCCCGCTTTGGCAATGAGCACGATCTCGCCAAGTACGGCGCGCGAGACGCCCGCGTTCCCAGGCCTCCGCGTTGCACCTGCGGCACAGCGCGTGCTAGGTTCCGTCCCTTCCCGGAGGCCGTGAATGTCCGATGACGCTGCGAACTTGAAAAAGACTCCCCTAAACGGCGTCGAGCATGACCTCGGCGGGAAGATGGTCGACTTCGGCGGGTGGGAGTTGCCGGTGCAGTTTGCCGGGATCCTCGAGGAGCACGCCGCGGTTCGCGAGCATGTCGGGCTGTTCGACGTCTCGCACATGGGCGAGCTGACAGTCAAAGGTGCGGACGCGCTGCGGTTGTTGCAGACCGCTACGTGTAACGACGTTTCGAAGCTGCAGAACGGGCGGGCGCAGTACAACGGGCTGCTCTATCCGACCGCGGGATTCGTCGACGACATCCTCATCTATCAGAACTCGCCGGATGACTTTTTCATCGTCGTCAACGCGTCGAACACCGACAAGGATTACGAGTGGATCGCCGACGCCGCGAAAGGGATGGACGTCGAAGTTCGCAACGTCAGCGCGGACTACGCGCAGCTCGCGCTGCAGGGTCCGGAGGCGGAGCGGCTGCTGCAGCCGATGACGGACGTCGCCCTCGGCGCGATGAAGTACTACCACTTCGGTTCGGGCAGCGTCGATGGCGTTCCGGCCATCGTTTCGCGCACCGGATACACCGGCGAGGATGGATTCGAGATCTACGTCGCTCCGTCGGAAGGCCCGCGGATCATGCGTAAACTCCTCGACGCCGGCGCGAAGCCGTGCGGCCTCGGCGCGCGCGACACGCTGCGCCTCGAAGCGAAGATGGCGCTTTACGGCAACGACATCGACGAGACCACCACGCCGCTCGAAGCGGACCTCGGATGGATCGTGAAGGTCGACAAGGGCGACTTTTTCGGCCGCGACGTCCTGCAGCGCGAGAAGAGCGAAGGGCCGCGGCGCAAGCTCGTCGGATTCGAGATGGTCGACCGCGGCATCGGCCGTCACGGCTATCCGGTGGTCGACGGCAGCGAGGAGATCGGCGTCGTCACCAGCGGCACCCATTCGCCGACATTGAAAAAAGCGCTCGGTCTCGCATATCTTCCGCTCGACAAATCGGCGCCCGGCACCGAATTCATGGTCCTCATCCGTGGAAAAGAGACGCGGGCGCGCGTCGTTCCCACGCCCTTTTACAAGCGCGCGAAGTGACGAAGGAGCAACCCATGACACCTGAAGACAATCGCTACGCCAAGAGCCACGAGTACGTCCATCCCGAGGCCGAAGGCGACGTGGTGGTCATCGGCATCACCGATTACGCGCAGAAAGAGCTCGGCGACGTCGTCTTCGTCGAGCTGCCGCAGGTCGGCACGGAACTGGAGCAGGGCGACGAATTCGGCAGCATCGAATCGGTCAAAGCCGTCTCCGAGCTTTTCTCGCCCGTGTCGGGCGAGGTCGTCGAAGTCAACGAAGCGCTCAACGACAAGCCGGAGCTGGTCAATACCGATCCGTACGGCGACGGCTGGATGATGAAGATGCGCCTCAGCACGCCCGAGGAGGTCGACGAAATGATGACCGCCGAGGAATACGAGGAGTACGTTGAGAAGGAGTCGGCGCACTAATCAGTAATGTCCCTACCCGATCCCCTTACCGACCAACACCGCTACATCTCCAACGCCTCGCAGGATGTCGGCGAGATGCTCGAAGTCATTGGTATCGATGACATCGATCGGCTCTTCGACACCATTCCCGCCGACGTCAAACTTACCGAGCTGCTGAACATCCCCGGCCCGTGGTCGGAGATCGAGTCGCGGCGCTGGTTTCGTGCGCTGGCGGCGAAGAACCTGACTGCCGTCGATCACGTTTCGTTCCTCGGCGGCGGCGCGTATCTGCACTACCAGCCGGCGTGCATCGATCAACTTTTGCTGCGCGCTGAGTTCCTCACTTCGTACACGCCGTATCAACCCGAGGTCTCGCAGGGAACGCTGCAATCGATCTTCGAGTATCAGACGCACCAGTGTTTGCTGACGGGACTCGACGTCGCCAACGCCTCGCTGTACGACGGCTCGACCGGACTCTGCGAGGCGGTGCTGCTGGCCGAGCGCGTGGTGCGCAATCGGAAGAAGGTCGTGATCGCGAAGTCGGTGCATCCGCAGTACACCGAGACCGTTCGCACCTACGTCCAGAACCTCGGCTACGAGATCGTGGAAGTCGGCTGGACGAACGATGGCCGCATCGACACGGAAGCGCTTCGCGCGGCGTGCACGAGCGATGTCTTCGCCGTGGCCGTGCAGTCGCCGAATTTCCTCGGCGTGATCGAAGACTACGACGCGATCGCGCAGATTGCCGACGCCGCGGGCGCGGTGAAGATCGCCGTCATCGCTGAGGCCACATCCCTCGGCATCCTCACTCCGCCGGGCGCGCACGGATTCGACATCGCCGTCGGCGAAGGGCAAGCGTGGGGCGTTCCGACGCAGTACGGCGGGCCATTCGTCGGCTTCATGGTGGTCAAGGACGCGCTCAAGCGGCACATGCCGGGACGTCTCGTCGGCGAGACAGTGGACGTCGACGGCAAGCGCGCGTACGTGCTCACCCTCGCCACGCGTGAGCAACATATCCGCAGGGGCAAAGCGACCTCGAACATCTGCACGAACGAGGCGCTGATCGCGCTGGCCGCGAACATGTACCTCTCGCTGATGGGCAAAGAAGGGCTGCGCGAAGTCGGGCAGCAGTGCCTGAGCAAGGCCGCGTATCTGCGCAGCGAACTGCAGAAAATCGGATCGGTGATCCTGCCGTTCAGCGGCTCGGTCTACAACGAATTCGTCGTGCGCACGCCGTTCCCGGCCGCGGAAATCCTGGCCGATCTCGAGCACCAGAAAATCCTCGGCGGCATCCCGCTGGGGCAGTTCTACGACGGCCATGACAACGAGTTCCTCGTCGCCGTCACTGAGCTGCACACGCGCGAAAATCTCGATCAGTTCGTCGCCGCGCTGACCGCTGCGATTTCGAGGGAGCGGCGATGACGACGCAACTCATCTTCGAACACTCGAAACGCGGACGCCGCGGCTATCGCCTTCCGGCTCTTGATGTTCCGCAGGCGACGGAGCTTCCTTCGTCGCTGATGCGTGACGAGATCGCGGACGAGGTCGAAGTGTCCGAGGTCGACGTCATTCGTCACTTCACGCGGCTGTCGAAACTGAATGTGTCGATCGACGCCGGCCTCTATCCGCTCGGCTCGTGCACGATGAAGCACAACCCGCGGCTGAACGAGGAGATCGCGCGCACGCCGGGCTTCGCGCTGTCGCATCCGCTGCAGCCGGATCACCAGGTGCAGGGGAACCTCGCGCTGCTGTGGCACATCGAGCGGACGCTGATGGAAATCTTCGGCATGCCGCGCGTGACGCTGCAGCCGGTGGCCGGCGCGCACGGCGAGCTGACCGGCATCCTGATGGTGCACAAGGCGCTGGCGAAGTCGGGCAATGCGCGCAAGTACATCCTGATCCCCGATTCCGCGCACGGCACGAACCCTGCCTCGGCGGCCTTCGCCGGCTACGAGATCAAGGAGCTGAAATCGAACAGCCGAGGGACGGTCGATGTCGACACGCTCGCCGCGGCTGTGACCGAGGATGTGGCGGCGCTGATGATCACCGTCCCGAACACGTTGGGCGTGTTCGAAAGTGACATTAAAAAGTTCGCGGAAATCCTGCACGATAAAGGTGCATATCTTTATTGTGACGGCGCGAACCTCAACTCGTTCGTCGGCATCGCCCGCCCGGGCGACATGGGCATCGACGTCATCCACTCGAACCTGCACAAGACGTTTTCCACGCCGCACGGCGGCGGCGGTCCGGGCGCGGGTCCAGTCGGAGTCTCGGAAAAGCTGGTGCCGTTTCTGCCGACGCCGACGGTCGAGCAAGCCGAGAACGGGACGTACTACCTCGATCACGGCCATCCCGATTCGATCGGCCGCGTGCGCGCGTTCAACGGCAACTTCAATGTGCTTGTCCGCGCTCTGACCTACATGCGCTCGATGGGTCCGGACGGCCTGCGCCGCATCGCCCAGATCGCGGTGCTGAACGCGAACTACATCCGCGCGAAGCTGCGCGGCTCGTATCACCTGCCGTACGACGCGCCGTCGCTGCACGAGGTGGTCTTCAGCGACAAGCTGCAAACGCCGAAGGACGTGCACACGCTCGATATCGCCAAGCGGCTGATGGACTACGGCTTCCACCCGCCGACGATCTACTTCCCGCTGATCGTCGCCGGCGCGCTGATGATCGAGCCGACCGAAAGCGAGCCGAAGGAAGAGCTGGACGCCTTCTGCGACGCCATGATCGCCATCGCCCGCGAATGCGAAGAGCGTCCCGAACTGGTCCGCAGTGCACCGCACACGACGCCGGTGCGGAGGTTGGACGAGGCGCGCGCAGCGCGGCAGCCGGTTTTGCGGTGGAAGAAGTAGCTGCTGGGAACGCGGGCGTCTCGCCCGCTGTCGATGCTCGCAGTTCTCTTGACTTGCACCGGCGGGCGGGACGCCCGCGTTCCCAGGTTCGTGCTCATGGCAGGGTCTGTGCGGTATCACCGGAGACCCTGCGTCTACGCGCAGGGTAAACTGCCGAATAACGTGCCCCGCTACGACGACGAAGATACCGACGATTTCAACAAGACCATCTCCATGCGCCGTCCGGAGACGGTCACGACGTTCTCGGACAAGCGCGCCACGCAGGACCGGCGCGGACAGTCGCAGTCGCGCATCCTCTTCATCACCGTCGTCGTCATCGCCATCCTTTATCTCGCGAAGCCGGTCTGCGTTCCGATCGCGCTGGCGATTCTGTTCGCGTTTCTGCTGACGCCGATCGTGTCGCTGCTCGAGCGCACGCCTCTCCGCCGCACCGGCGCGATCGTCATCTCCCTCGGCCTCATCGTGACGGGACTCGGCTTCGGCGGGTGGTGGCTGTACCAACAGTTCAACGACGTGGCCAAAGAGTTCGCCGATGCGGCCACGAGCGGAAAAATTGAAAAGCAGCTCGGCTTTCTGAAACGGACCAAGGGCGGCACGTTCGCGCTGGTCGAAAGGACGCTGGAGCGCGTCAGCAACGCCACGGCCGACAAACAGGAGAAAGCCGATCTCAAGGTGCGCGTCATCCCGGACCGCGCGAATTTCGCCAACAAATACAAAACGTTCGCGCCGACGGTGGAACTGGTCGCCGCGGCCTTCCTCGTGGTCGTGCTGGTCTTTTTCCTCTTGCAGGATCGAGAACAGATGCGCGACAAGATGCTGCGGCTGGCCGGCCGCGCGCATCTCACGGTCACGACGCAGGCCATCGGCGAGACGTCCGACCGCATCAGCCGCTACCTGCTCACCATCGCGTTGCTCAACGTCGGATTCGGCGTCCTGATCTGGTTCGGACTGTTCCTTTTGAAGGTTCCGCATGCACCGCTGTGGGGCGTGATGGCGGGACTGTTCCGATTCGTCCCGTATGTCGGCGCGGTGCTGAGCGCGGCGCTGCCGACGTTCCTCTCCATCGCCGTCTTTCCGAACTGGTACACACCGCTGGCCGTCCTCGGGCTTTTCGTCCTGACCGATCAGCTCATCGGCGGATTCGTCGAGCCGATCGTGGTCGGACATCGCGTCGGCGTCTCGCCGATCGCACTGCTGGTATCCGCGATTTTCTGGGGATGGCTGTGGGGACCCGTCGGCCTGCTGCTGGCGACGCCGATCTCGGTCTGCCTCACCGTCGGCGGCGAATTCATCCCGGCGCTGCGCATTTTCTCGATCATGTTCGGCGCCGAGGATCCGCTGGAGGGATATCTCAGTTTCTACAATCGCCTGCTGCTGCGCGACCGCACCGGCGCCATCGCCATCGCCGACCGCCACGCGGAGAGCGACACGATGGAGGAGATGTTCTCCGACCTTTTCATCCCGACGCTGACCTTCGCGCAGGAGGAGCTGGACCGCAAGCGCATCACGCCGGCGAACGATCACTTCATCAAGGACGTGATCCGCGAATTGATCATCCGCTATGGCGACCGCAACGCCGGCGTCCCCGACACCGAACGCCACATCGTTGCCGTTTCCGTCGCCGGCGAGCGCCTCTCGCTCGGCACTCTGATGCTGACGCAACTGCTGCGCGAGGAAGGCTTCTCCATCGATTACTTCACCGACCTGCCCGACGCCGAGCTGCTGTCATTCCTCAGCGAGGTGATGCCGGAGGCGGTCTTCGTTTCGTGCACGAATCCCGATCACCTGCAGGCCGGCCACGGTCTGCTGCAACTGCTGGCGGCGAGCTTCCCCGACCTGATGATCGTCGCCGGCGGCTCCGCCTTCGCCGGCGATCGCGCCAAAACGCTGGCCGCGGGCGCGACGTACGTTCCGAGCACGCTGACCGAGGCAAAGGAAGATTTCCTGACGCGCCGCAAAGCCGCGCGCAGAAAATCGGCGCGCTCGATCACGTTCAGCGGGACGCGGTTCCGTGTTCCTCCGTCGGCCTGAAAAGGCGTTTCACCACAGAGACACAGAGGACACAGAGAGATCCCTCTGTGCCTCTGTGGTTAAACGCTTTTAACCCGGCGGCCAGCCAAAGTTGCGGCCACCCAGCAGATGGAAATGGATGTGGAAGACGGTCTGTCCCGCCGCTTCTCCGTGATTCACCACCAGCCGATATCCGTCGGCATTCAGTTGCAGGTTCCGGGCGATCTGCGACGCGCGCACGATGGTCATGCCGATGATGTTCGCTTCATGCTCGTCTAGATCGTCGAGCGTCGAGATGTGCGTGCGCGGGATGACCAGCACGTGCGTCGGCGCCTGCGGGTTGATGTCGTTGAAGGCGATGGCGACGTCGTCTTCGAACACTTTCTTCGCCGGAATTTCGCCGCTGATGATGCGGCAGAAGAGGCAACGGTCATTGGCGGCCATGGCGCGATAGTACGACAACCCGTTCGATGCCCGCGAGGTCGTTGATGACCTCGACGATTTCGTAGCCGTGCGCGACGTCGCGAACGTCTGCGAGCTGGCCGAATCCGATCTCCAGCATGACTGTCTCCGCACGCCGCGCGCCGAGGATGCGCTCGATCATCTCCGTCCCGCGTGGTCCAGGCGTGAGCGCGAGTTGCGGCTCGTGATCGCGGACCTCGGTGTCTAGATTCTCGTAATCCGCCCGCGGGATGTACGGCGGATTGGCGACGATGAGGTCGAACTCGCCGCGAATCGCGTCGAACGCATCGGACGCGGCGAAACGCACGTTCGATTTATTCGTCCGCGCATTCCGTTTCGCGACCGCGAGCGCAGCGACGGAAACGTCGACCGACGTGACATCCAGATCCTGCCGCTCGCGCTCCAGCGTGATGGCGATACATCCGCTACCGGATCCGACGTCGAGCACGCGCGCCGCTTTTGGCGCGCGGGCGATGGCCGCTTCGACTAGCAGTTCCGTCTCCGGACGCGGAATGAGCACGCGATCGTCGACGAAGAACTCGCGTCCGAAGAACTCCGCCTTGCCGCGGATGTACTGCAGCGGCTCGCCGTCGATCCGTCTTTGCACCAGCGCCTCGATCGGCGCCGGATCGATGCGCTCCTCGCCGTGCGCGAACAGCCACGCGGGCGTGCGTCCGGTGACGTCCGCGAGAAGCACGTCGACGTCGCGCGGATTCGCCACGAGCTTGCGAAGGCGCGCGCGAAGGGAGGCGATGGTTTCGACCGTCATCCCGGAAGTCATCGCGACCTTTGAGACTTGCGCCGCTCGCGGCACATTTCGCGAAGCTTTGGAGTGCGGTGGCGGCCGAGCCACCGCTTTGGGAGGGCGGGGGACGGTGGGCATCGCGAAGACGGTGCAAGCATCACAAGCTGCGCATCGTCGCGCTTCCACCACCCTCCCAAAGCGGTGGCTCGGCCGCCGCCGCACTCCAAAGTGCTGCGCACGAAATAGGCGCCGCGGTCCGTCGCCAACTCACGATGACAGTTCATACGTCAGCTCCAGAAACACATCCTCCAACTCCCGATCGCTCTTCAACTCCGCGGTCGTGCCGCTGGCGACGATGCGGCCGTGATTGATGATCGCGATCCGATCGCAGACCGCTTCGGCGACCGACAGCGTATGCGTCGTCAGGAACACCGTCTTCTTCTCCTCGGCCAGCCGGCGGAACAGCAGCTTGACCTGCTTCTGCGCCAGCGCGTCGAGGCCGACCATCGGCTCGTCGATGATCAGCAACTCCGGATCGTGAACCAGCGCCGAGGCGATGACCAGCTTCTGCTTCATCCCGTGCGACAGATTCTCGATCCGCGCGTCCGCCCAATCGGCGATCCCGAAGTACGCCAGCATTTCCATTCCGCGCGCTTCGCAATCGCGCCATTCGCGGCCGTAGAGATTCGTCACGAACTGCAACAGCTCGCGGCCGGTCAGTTTCTCGTACAGGTACGGCCGGTCAGGGATGTAGCCGGTCGTTGCTTTCACGCGAACGCCGTCCGTCGTCACGTCGAGGCCGTTGATCCGAACCGTGCCTGAGGTCGGCAACGACAGTCCGGCCAGAATGCGGATCGTGGTCGTCTTGCCGGCGCCATTTGGACCGAGGAATCCGAAGATCTCGCCGCGGGCTACGTCGAGCGAGATATCCTTCACCGCGGTGAAGTCACCATAGCTCTTGGTCAGATTGCGAATCTCGATCATCGTTAGAAGACTCCGCCAGACTGTACATTGCTTCTAAACTGCTGACCTTGGGCAACCGACGCCGCCGGCCGTGCCGGCCCGGCCCGGCAACTTTCGACCGCGGAAACCGTAACCACGCATGGCTGAACGTGAGCAGCTCGACGACCGCACCCTGGTGGCGCGCATCCTCGAGGGCGACCGAGACCGATTCACAGAGCTGGTGAAGCGCTACGAAAAGCGCATCATCAACTACGTGTATCGGATCACGCATCGCTATGAAGATGCTCACGATCTTGCCCAGGAAATCTTCGTGAAGGTTTACGTCGCCCTCGATCGTTACGACCCGAAATACCAGTTCTCGACGTGGCTCTTCCGCATCGCGCAGAACAGCGCGATCGATGCCCTGCGCAAGAAGACGGTGAACGAGGTCTCCATCGCGCCGAAAGCGGGCGACGACGACAGCAAAGAGCGCGAGTTCGCCGACACGGGCGTGTCGCCGTATCGCGCCATGAACAACAAACAGCTTGCCGACGCCATCGACTCGGCGGTGAAGAATCTTCCGTCGGATTATCGCGAGCTGATTCAACTCCGGCACTTCGCGGAGCTATCCTACGAGGAGATCGCTTCGATGAAGAAGCTGCCCCTCGGCACTGTGAAGAACAAACTGTTTCGGGCTCGCAACCTGCTCAAGGTCGAGCTCGAAGGATTCGTGGAACCCCTATGAACAAAGACGACTGCCAGCGATATCTCGAAGATCCCGAGGCGAATGCCGCACATCTGCAGGCATGCGCGAAGTGCAACGCCGAGGCGATGGCACTGGCGGAAAAGGCAGACGTCGAGGCGCCGTCGATCGATTTGAATGCGCTGCCGCTGGCGCCGTGGGAAGGTTCCTCGCATCGTGCCTGGCCGCTCGTCCTCGGCACCTCGGCGGTCGTGGTGATCGTCGCGCTTGCGCTGCTTGATGCCGCCGGAATGTCTCCGCTGCACGTCGTCGAAGGATCGTTGACGTCGATGGAAGCGATGCGCACGCAGTTGAATCGCTTCGCGAACTCGTTGCGTGCAGCGTCGCTCGGAGCTCAGATCGCGTTTGCGTTGGCCTTCATCGTTGTGAATGGACTGCTCATCGCTCTGCTGCGGCGCGCGCCGAGGGGGATCGATGCGTAGGATGCTGCGGCTGTTTCTGCCGCTGACCATCGTCGCCGCATCGCTGGTCACGGCGATGGTGGCCGCTCCGTTCGGAGCCGACGTTCATCCTCCGCAGGGGTTCGCGGATGCGACCACGATGCTGCAGAAAACGGCGGTCTCCGCCGCGCTTCTGGTGGCGTGGATGATCGCCGCCGTGGCACTGACGCTGCTCAGCGGCCGCGAGATCCGCTACTCCTCGGTCGAGATGCGCGCCAGCGCCCTGCATTGCTTCGCCCTCGGACTCGTAGCTCTGACCAGCTTCGCGCTGACGGCGATCGTCCTGAATTACCTCATCCCGTACCACGTCGGCGTGCCGCTGCTTTTCGCGCTCGGCGTGTTTGCGATTCTGACCAAGATTTACGGAATGGTCGCGGTCTTCCACGCCGTCGGGACGCTGATCGCAGGATCACGCACGCGCGAGCAACTGGCCGGCCGCAAATGGCTGCGCGGCGATCTGGCCATGGTCGTCATCGGAGTCCTGATCCTCGGCGCCATCCGCCTGATCCCGATCGTTGGCCTGATCATCTGGTCGCTGACCTCGGTCTTCGGAATCGGCACCGCGCTGGCGACCAAGTTCGGACGAAGAGAGCCGTGGTTCCTGGCCTTCCGCGCCGTGGAGTCTTAAAACATGGGCCGAAGAACGACCATGCTACTGATCCTTGCGATCGTCGCGCTGCTCGTCGCAGGGGCTGGGCGGTTCGTGCCGCAGGTGGGTATCCCGGTCGACACCGCCGACTTCTTCGGCGGCCTCGGCGTCGGCTGCCTCATCGGATTCATCTTCGCGTGGATCGCTGACACGAAGTCATGAAGGCCTCGGTCTTCATCGCCACGAGCCTCGACGGATTCATCGCCCGCGAAAACGGCGCGATCGACTGGCTCCCTGAGAATCCCGAGCCGCACGGCTACGACGAGTTCATCGCCTCAGTCGACGCCATCGTCATCGGCCGCAAGACCTTCGAAACGGTCCTCGGATTCGGCGGATGGGCCTACGGCAAGAAGCCGGTGGTCGTGCTCAGCACGCACGCCTCGGAATTGAAAGCGCCCGACGGCGCGAATTGCGACTTCATGTCCGGCGATCCGAAGGAAATCGCGGCGCGGCTGGACGAACGCGGAATCCATCACGTCTACGTCGACGGCGGCATCACCATCCAGCGCTTCCTCGAAGCGGGCCTGATCCAGCGCCTGATCATCACGCGCATCCCCGTCCTCCTCGGCAGCGGCATCCCGCTCTTCGGCCCGCTATCGCACGACGTGCTTCTCACGCACGTCGCAACGAAATCGTTCGGCGGCGGATTGGTGCAGAGCGAGTACACGATCGGCGAGTTACACTCCTGAACCGGGTCATCAACAATCGAACCGAGGAGGCGCTCATGCGCAGAGCTTTGGCCGTCTTTTTTCTCATCACCGTTTGTGCTTCCAACGTCTTCGCGTGGGGGCGGGAAGGACACCGCATCGTCTGCCGGATCGCCTTCCAATCGCTGTCGAAAGAGGATCAGCAGGAAGTCGAGCGCCTGACGAAGGCGTACAAGACGCCGCCGGACTCGGATCTCGAGATCAACGGATACCCCGACGCCTGCATTTTTCCCGACGTCGCGCGTTCCAAAGCAGTCGATGCGAGAAAGAATAACGACAGTGCCAGCCCGTGGCTTCACTTCGAGCCGTTCAACAATTGGCACTTCCTCAACGTCGACCGCTCCGTGAAGAAGATTCCGGCGAGTGCATGCCACAACGACTGCGTCGTCTTCGCGATCGAAACGCATGCTCATGACCTGACGACGAAAACGACCGATCAGGATCGCGCCGAGGCGCTCATCTTCCTCGGGCACTGGGTCGGCGACATCCATCAGCCGTTGCACGTCAGCTTCGAGAAGGATCAGGGAGGCAACCTGGTCCAACCGGTAACCGGCGGCTTCTATCCCGTCCCGCAAATCCCCAACAAGCCCGACGCCACACTGAATCTGCACTCGGTCTGGGACAGCGGGATCATTCGCAAGGATCTTCCGAGCTCTGACCTGTTTGCGTTTGCCGACAGGCTCCACGCGACGATCACCGACGCGCAGAGAACGGCCTGGCTGTCCTCGAAGCCGCTGCAATGGGCGCAGGAGTCGTATGACATCACGACGCTTCCCGACCTCAAGTACTGCAAGAGGGCAAGCTGCGATACAGCCTGCGAGGCGTTATCAACCCAGGGCCGCGTGCTGACGAAGGACTACCAGGACGAGTTTGCCGATGACGTCGAGTTGCGTCTGGAGCAGGCGGGCACGCGCCTGGCGTCGTTGATCCACGCCGCGCTGCATCCGTAGGCGACTTGGTGGAGAGCGAGTACACGATATGACCGCGCGGGAAGTGGCCGAGTCTTATGATGGCAAGATTGTTGTCAGGCGAATGAAGGCGACGGGGACAGATTTCATCGTCCTGTTTCTCGCCATCGGAATTGTGGGAGCGGTCCTCAAACCCAAGGGCACGCCAGCGATGCTTGCGGTGTGCGCGTTGGTGTCACTGGCCTACTACTTCGTCATGGAAGCCGTTTTTGCGCGCACGGTTGGAAAGTTCCTGCACGGCCTGGTGGTGGTCAGCGACGAAGGCGGCAAGCCGTCGCTGGCGGCGGTTTTCCTGCGAACGATCACGCGCATCGTCGAGGTCAACCCGATCCTTTTCGGCGCACTGCCCGCTGGATTGATCGCGAACTTTTCGAAGTCGCACCAACGTCTGGGCGACCTCCTCGCCGGCACATTCGTCATTCTGCCCGCCGACGTGCCGCGAATCACGCATTCGCCGTTCCTGGGCGAGGTGAAGCCCGAACAACTGTCGAACGGGATGTAATGCGAATCGCGGCCGGCTTCAAGGCGCATTCCGGCTGGGCCGCGCTCGTTGTCATCGGTTCGTCGAGCGATGGATTCGCCGTCATCGACCGCCGTCGCATCGAGCTTGTGGATGAGACATGGGCGAAGCAGCCGTACCACGCCGCCGACGATTTGCCGGCTGCCGAGGCGCGCCGCCTCGTGCAGCGCGGCATCGATGCCGCGCATCGATTCGCAAAGCGTGAAATGCGCGCGTTCGTGAAGCGATCTGCCGGCCACGAGATCGCCGGATGCGCGGTGCTCATCGGAACGCCGATGCCTGAGTGGACGATCGAGCAGATTCGATCGGTGCACGTGCGCATGCACAAAGCCGAGGGAGTGCTCTTTCCCGCGGCGCTGATTGCTGCGGCGAAGGCATGTGACCTGAACGTTGTCGCGATCCCGGAGAAAGGGCTGACGCTCGATGACAGAGTGGCAATCCTCGGCAAGTCCGTCGGTTCGCCGTGGGGAAAGGATCAGAAGACGGCGGCGATGGCGGCGATGATCGTTTTGAACGGAGGTTGAGACGATGAAAGCACCCGACGTTGACGTCGAACAGCACCACGCCAGCCTGGCCGTCCGCGATGTTTCGGCCGCCGTCGATTTCTACACGAAGAAGCTCGGCTTCTCCTGCCCGTTCACCTGGGGCGAGCCGCCGACCTTCGCCGGCGTGAACCTCGGCGACGTCCAGATCTTCCTGCGCGAACGCACTCCCGATCCGAACGGAGCGGTGGTCTTCTTCGTCATCGGCGACGCCGACGAGCTCTACGAGTTTCATCGCGCCAACGGCGTCGAAATCGTCGAAGAGCCGTCCGACAAGCCGTGGAACTTTCACGAATACACGGTCCGCGACCTCGACGGAAATTACCTGATCTTCGGCCAGCGCCTGCAGTCGAAGGAGCCGCCGCTGAAGATCGAACGGGTCGACGTCCCCGTCCGCCTCGAAAAACGTCTCGCGGCGCTACTGACCGATCTCGCCGCGCACAAGAGAATGTCGTTGACGAGCTGCCTCGAAGAAATTCTGCTTCACACCTGCGATGGCGTCGGACCGCACACAAAGTCCGACCTCAACTACATCCAAAAGCTCAAAGCGAAGCACGGCATCGATTACGACAGCCACGCGAGCTACCGGTTCGTGGAGGAATAGCGCTCACGACCGCGGACGGCCGAAAAACAAGACATAGCCATCAGCGTCCTTGAGCTCGAAGCCGCGCAACCCGTCGTGTGTGTCTTTCAGCGGTTCCGAAAACTCCACGCCACGCGACGAAAACTCGCTCGCGAGCGCGTCGGGATCAGGGACGGAAACGTACGCATCCCAGCGCGCCTCGCGATGATGCTTCGCGTTCGGCCGCGGCTCGACGTCGATGGCCTTGAGCATGATCATCGCGCCGCCTCTGCGCACGATGCCGAAAAACGGATCGTCCGGCGGCGTCTGAAAGACGATCTCGAATCCGAGCCTGTCGCGATAGAACGAAAGCGCCGGCGCCAGATCCCGCACGATGAAGAACGGCGAGATGCCGGAAATCTCTGCTTGTGCCATCGGGATACCGTACACCTACCCCGCGGAGAGAGCACTGATCGTGACGTAATACCCGTCCGGATCGCGAAGCGAGAACTCCTTCGTTCCCGTGCTCGGATTCACGTGCGGCTCCTCTTCGAAGCGCGCGACGAGAGAGCGCGCCCGTGGCAGCGCGAGGTCGAAATCATCGACGCGGAAAAACAGGAGCAGGCCGTTGCCCGGCTGCGCGCGCTCCGGGCTCGTCAGCGACGGATGGTCATGGTCACCCCACGAATGAAGACAGAGCATGACGGTTCCGTCCGCGTCGACGATTTGCCCAAAGTAATCGTGGGCGGGCGCCGTCTCCGGCAGGCCAAGCAACGATTGGTACCACTTGAAACTGCGATGCACATCGCCAACGCCAATGATCGTCCACGTGCGTTTCATGGAGTCCCCTTCAACTGCCTGACAGTCCCTCGTAGCCGAACCTGTAGTCGCCGAAGGAATCAACGATGCGCACGGTGCTTCCCGCGATGACGCGTTGCGCATCGTCGCTTCCAATCAAGATCGTCGGCGACCCGACATCGCAGGCCGCCCCCTATCTACTCCTCAAGCAATCCGGCATTTCGAAGCGCGATGCGAATAAGCCCGGCGTGATTGAAGAATACGCCGCGATTTACTCGGTCTACGGATGTGCCCCGCGGAACCTCTCCGCCTTCAACTTCCTTCTTACTTTCGGCTACGCGCCGCGCTTCGCGCAAAGCAATGTAATCGCGCGACTTTTCGTAGAAATCGATCAACTTTGCGGATGTATCGATCTCAGCGAGTAGCAGCTCTTCTAGCAGACGAGCGTAATCCTCTGTTCCAGCTCGATTCTGAGGCGGCAATAGCTCGTTAAGAGTTCTCTCCAAGATGTCCACGTTCAGGGGCTCATCAGACCCTGCTGGTTTTCGCTCGAGCGCCTCGCGGTACGAGTCACGTTCCGTCAGGACACGTTCGAATTCCAAATCTACGGTCTCTAATAGGGCCGAGACCCGGTAAATCGATCGACGGAGCTCCAGCGGAACGCTCGCCTCTTGTCTGTACTGCAATACATGAGAGGCCGCAGCCCAGATGTGCTGAGCGGTTGTGCGAACCTGAATCTCCACGAAAAGATCGCCCAACGGTGCAAAGGTGGGAACGGCAAGCCACTCGGGCTTGAGCTGTGCGATGAAGTGAACGGATGCGTAACCGAACTGGTCCTCCATCAACCGATCGGCGGTGTCATATCGTTGCACCACAGCTAGATGTTGTTCGATGACATCGCACACGGTCGCGACATCACGTCGAAACTGCAGAATGATTCGGATACCCACCAAATCGTGCAGCTCGGTCAACGTTGTCAGCTTCAACCCGACACGTTCGATCTTCTCCTGAATAGACGTCAGACTCTTAACGCGCGACTCGATCGGGATCGCCAGCGCGATATTCGCTCGGCTGAGAATCGTGCCGAGCTCGGTCGAGAGCGCTACACGCAACGCTTCAGCGCGGGGGGCTAACACGCTGTAGTGCTGTTCAACGTTAATCGTTGCTTTCGAGGTAGGCGAACGAGTTTTCTTGGCTCTCGACTTCTTCGACTTGGACGCCATTGTTATTTCGTCTCTGATTCCTATTAGACCGCATGACGTGGCAGGCGACAGTCTGCGGCGCATGACGCTTCCTTCGCCTCTCGAACGGCAGTGTTATACGACCAATCCTGCACAGCATAGAGGATTACACCTCCACCGGCTGTTGTTGACAGATCTACTCCGCCTTCATCGCACTCGCTAGATCGATCCGTCGCGCCAAACGCGACGGTACCAGGCCCGCCAGCAATGACGCGATGAACGTCACCGCCAGTGACGCGGCAATCAATCGTACCGGCGTGTGAAACGCGATCGTCCAGCCGAAGGATTGTTTGTTGATTACGTAGATGAGGATCCAGGAGAGGACGTAGCCCATCGCTAAGCCGGCGGCGGTCGAGGTGAGGCCGAGGACCGAGGATTCGAGGACGAGCATGCGGCGGACTTCGGCGATGGACATTCCGAGCACGCGCAACAGGGCCAATTCGCGTTTGCGTTCGAGGATCAGGGCGGCCAGCGTGTTGATCACGCCGAGGACGGCTACGACGATGGCTACGGCCAGGAGGGCGTAGGTGATGAGGAAGGTCTGGTCGAAAATCTTCATCACTTCGCCGCGGATCTCGCCGTTCGTGACGGCGAAGGCGTGGTATTTCGGGCCGAACATCGTTTCGAGTTGGCGTCGCGCGGCGTCCGCGGTGATGCCTCGTTTTAGGTAAATGACTACGGTGGTGATGCTGTCGTCGCCGTAGGAACGGACGTAGAGGCCGCGGTCCATGGCGATGACGCCGCGGTCGTTGGAGTAGTCGCGATAGACGCCGGTGATGGGGAAGCGATGCGGACCGGCCAGCGTCGTGAGCGCAACGTCGTTACCAATGGAGAGGCCGTACTTCAGCGCGAAGCTCTCCGAAACGACCACGCCCCCTTTCGCGATCGCGTTTCGCAGCCCCTCGGACGACTTGCGCGGCGCGATCATCGGCAGGTCGCCGAATCGCGCGGCGACGTCGAAGTCGCCGCTGGCGACCGTGACGACGGCATCGCCGTATGCGACGCCGCGTCCGCTGGCGCGGTCGAAGGCGGCGATGAACGGGACTTTTTCCAGGTCCGCGGAGATCGCGTTCGGGAAGGCCGCTGCGTCCGCGTTCGAGAGGCCTTTCGCGGGACGGAGCCAGAGGTCGGAGCTGACAGTCTGATCGACCCAGACGCGCACGGTTTCGCGGAAGCTGCCGACCATCAGCGCCACCGCGACCATCATGCCGATGGCCAGCGAGAGCGCGGCCGAGGCGATGGAGGTGCGGCGCAGCGAGGCGGGGATCGATGCCGAGGCCAGCTCGCCGACGACGCCGAACATCGCGCGGTACGGCGCGCGCAGCAGGTTCGAGACGCCGGTCACGATCATCGGCGCGAGCGCGGAAAAGCCGGCCACGACGAAGAGGACGGCGATGTATCCGGCCACGGCGATTCCGTTCCATGCGGGGAGTCTCGAGAGCAACGCGGCGATGACGAAGCAGGCGACGGCGATGGCGATCATCGAGATCGTTCGCGTTTTTCGCGCCGGGGTCTGAGCGCCGGACAGCAACAGCGTCGGCCGCACTTGCGATGCTTCGATCGACGGCTGGATCGCGGAGAGCAGCGAAAGGATCGTTCCGACTGCCACTCCCGCCGCGATGATTCCCGGCGTCAGGACGATGGCCTCAGGCGTCGAGCTGACGTAGAGCGCGTTGATGGTGCGGCCGATTTCGCGGAGGATCAGCCAGGCCAGGCCGCGGCCGAGGGCGATGCCGGCGAGCGAGCCGACGGCGCCGAAGACGAAGCCTTCGATGAGGAACGCGCCGAAGATTTGCGTCGCAGACGTGCCGAGGGTCTTGAGGACGCCGACGTCTTTGCGGCGGCGGAGGATCGAGATCAGCACGGTGTTGTAGACGAGGAACATACCGACCAGCAGCGCCACGCCGGCCAGCGCGAAGAGGTTGACGCGAAACGCGCGCAGCATTTTCTCGACGCGTTCGTTGCGGCGGGCGGGACGTTCGATGCGCGCGCCTAGCGGAAGGATTCGTTGGATGTCGTTTTTGATCGCGTCGTTCGGGACGATCAGATCGATGCGCGTCAGACGTCCTTCGAATCCGAAGCTCGATTGTGCGGCGGCGATGTCGGCGATGGCGATGGCGCCGTTGAACGCGGTGGCCGGTCCGCTCGCTTCGAGGAGGCCGCGGACGATCATCGTGCGGCGGATGCCTTTGATGTTCAGCGTCAGCGGCGAGCCGAGTTTCAGTCCGTGCTCGCGGGCGAAGGTGGCGGGAAGGACGACGGAATCGTCGCGCAGGATGCTGAGGTAAGTCGCGGCCGATTTGTCGTCGCTGGTGACGACGCTGGCGTAGCGGTAGTCGCGGAAGTGGAGATCGGAGAGGAGGTCGACGGCGAGGAGGCGGATCGGTTGCTGCCACGGCTCCGCCATCCCTTCGACGTCGATGACCGGGGCGAAACGGACGCCTTTCTCCCAAAACGGCTGCAGTTTTAGAAGCACGTCCTCGCTCAGTCCAACATCGGAAACGATCATGTAGTTGGCGCGTCCGGCGACGGCGTCGACGGATTCCTGGAAGGCTCGTAACGCGCTTTGATTGGATAGGGCGATAGCCACGACGACCGCGACGCCGACGGCGATGCCGAGGATGGTCAGGATGGTTCGCATGACCTCGCGGACGATGGGGCGGATTACGAGGGCTTTGAGGATCATGTGCGGGGAGTGGGGAGTGGGGGGTGGGGTGTGGGAGAGGAATCGCTCGGCGCCGGGGTGCCGGCTTTTTCTTCCACACCCCACACCCCACCCCCCACACCCCGATTCACCTTCCCATCCGCTACCTCCACCACGTAATCGCCGTACGCCGCCGCCCGCTCGGAGTGCGTGGCCATCACGATCGTCGGGCGCCGCGAGTTGTGGATGCGGCGGATGAGGTCGAGGATCATCTCGCCGTTTTTCGAATCGAGATTGCCGGTCGGTTCGTCGGCCAGGATCAGCGGCGGGCGATGGATGACGGCGCGGGCGATGGCCACGCGCTGCATCTCGCCGCCGGAGAGCTCGTTCGGAAAATGCGCCGCGCGATGCCCGAGTCCGACTTCCTCCAGCACCTCGGCCACGCGCGTCCTGACGTCGGTTCGCGGCATTTTGGCCAGCGACAATGGGAAGGCGACGTTCTCGAAGACGTTCAGCGTCGGGATCAGGTTGAAGAACTGGAAGATGTAGCCGATCGACGTTCGGCGCAGTTTCGTCAGGCGCGCTTCGTCGAGCGCGGAGGTATTGACGTCGTCGAGCATCAACTTGCCCGACACTGGTCGATCCACCGCGCCGATCAGATTCAGCAGCGTCGACTTGCCGCTGCCCGATGCGCCCATCAGCACCGCGAAATCGCCCGAGGCAATGTCGAGGGAGACGTCGTCGAGAACCTGCACGGCCGCCGATTCGTCGCTTCCCGCGTACGCGTGCGTGACGTGCTCGAGGCGGATACGCATGGCGCGCGATTGTACGCGCGGCACGAACGCTGCAATTCGAAGCGCGCGCCTCTGATAGGCTGCGCGTCGAAGGAGAACGTCATGGAAGAAACGACCAGCGGTGGACCCGGAACCAGCGGCGCAGGAGATGGCGGCGACGCCGGCTCGCGCTTCGGGAAGGCCAAGGATTTCGTCAACGAAAAATATTCGGCGGCGTCGGACTTTACGCGCAGCCAGTACAACCGCGCGAAAGAGAAGATGGAAGACGTCGACTTCGGCGCGATCACCGATCAGGTCCGCAGCTACGTCCGTTCGAATCCCGGAAAAGCGCTGCTGATCTCCGTCGGCGTCGGCTTCCTGGTCGGACTGCTCCTCCGCCGCGATGATGATGACTAAGGAGTAATCAATGGCAACCACACGAGACGACGATCACGAACGCGCCGCTGCCGGGATGGACTACGACTTTCCGATCCGCGAGAAGGCTTCGCAGCTCGGCAACGCGCTGGCCGACAACGGGCCGGAAGCGCTGTTCGAGGAGATCGAGAACCTGTTGCCGGAGTCATGGCGCGAGCACATCCGCACCTTCCCGATCGCCGCCGTGGTGCTCGGCGTCGGCGTCGGTGTCTGGCTGGGGATGCGCAAAGGCGATGAGGTCATCGCGGCCGGCACGGCCATGATCACCTCGGCCGCGATGCAGAACGTGACGAGCGTGATGCAGCACGCCACCGGCCACGGCGACAGCGACTAACAAACCCCTTGCGAAGCGGACGTGCGCTCCGCACAATGACTCGGAATGGAGACGCGTCCGCTCCCGCTCGGCAACGCCGATCAGCGCGATTACCGCCTGGCCTCACTCGCCGACGAAGTCCATCGCACGTATTTCTACAAATATCCGCCGCTGCCGGTGCGCTGGGGCCAGCAGATCACGCGCAAGAAGCGCCGCTCGATCCGCCTCGGCTCGTACAACCACATCACCACCGAGATCCGCATCCATCCGCTGCTGAATGCGCCCGGAGTCCCGGCGTTTTTCATCCAGTCGGTGATCTTCCACGAGTACCTGCACCATGTCCTCGGCGCCGCGCACAACCGCCGCTTCCACAAAGAGGAGCGCAAGTTCCGCTACCACCGCGAGTCAAAGGAGTGGATCCGCCGCCACCTCTGGATCCTCCTCGGCACGAAGCGCAGCCGCCCGATCGTGATGCCGCCGCCAAAGGCGTCGCCGCCGCAGATGGCGTTGTTCTGATCGTCACGCCCCCATCGGGAAGGTCAGGCTGTAGATGTAGCGGCCGCGTGCGACCTGCAGGACGACGGATGACCGCTCCGCGGACTGCGTCAATGCCTGATTGAGATCCTTGACCGACCCGATCTCCGTCCCGTTGACGCCGACGATGACGTCGCCGCGCGCGAGGCCGATGTTTTCGCTGCGTGAGCCGCGCGCGACTTCGTCGATGACCACGGTGCCGCTCTGGTCGATGACGCGCAGTCCGGCGATCTCCCAAAGAATGCGCAGGCCGAGGTCCCGAGGGGCGTCGGAGGGGCGGACGGAGATCGATTGCGTGGCACCGTCGCGCGAGACGGTCAGCGGAAGCGGCTGGCCCGACGGAACGGTGGCGGTGTAGGTCGAGAACGCTTCGCGCGAATCGACCGGACGTCCGGCCACGGCGGTGATGATGTCGCCCGCTTTCAGTCCCGCGACCTGCGCCGGCGAGCCTGGGATGACGCGCGCCACGAGCGCTCCACGCGATGCGCGCAATCCCGTCCGCCGTGCTTCCTCGGGCGTAATCGTCGCGGTGACCGCGCCGATCCACGCGCTGTGGACCTGGCCGTAACGGAGGATGTCCTGGATCACCTTCTTGGCGCGGTCGACGGGGATGGCGAAGCCAATCCCTTGCGCGTTCGCGTAGATCATCGTGTTGATGCCGATGACACGCCCTTCGATGTTCAGCAGCGGACCGCCGGAGTTGCCGGGATTGATCGAAGCGTCGGTCTGGATGAAATCGGTGAAGGTGCGGCCGGCTTCCTTCGACGGAACCGAGCGTCCGAGCGCTGAGACGACGCCGGTGGTGACCGTGCCGCTGAGGCCGAACGGATTGCCGACGGCGATGACCGTCTCGCCGATGAGGAGGTCGGACGACGTTCCGATCGGCGCGGCCAGCAAATTTTTCGCATCGACGCGCAGCACGGCCACGTCGCTGTCGGGATCGACGCCGATGAGTTTGGCGGGCACCTGCGTGCCGTCGCTGAAGTTGACGGTGATGCGCGACGCCCCTTCGACCACGTGGTTGTTGGTGACGATGATTCCTTCGCTCGACCAGACGAAGCCGGAGCCGAGGGACTGCGAGGTGTAGCTGCGGTCGCGTCCGCCGAAAACGCCGAAGGGATCGAAGAATGGATCGACTTCGCGCCGGCGGATGGTCGACTCGGTCTGGATGTTGACCACGGCCGGCCCCACGTCGTGCGCGACGGTGACGATTGGCGTTCTGCGTGACGCACCGACGCTGGCCGGAATCGGCGCGCGCTCCTGCCGCGGCTGGCGGGCGTCGACGGTCTGCGATTCCGCGGTCCGCTTGCAGGCAAGGCTGATTAGAAAAACGATGAGGAGGAAACGAAGCTTCATGCCGGAATCATACGTGCGGAAGGGCGCCGAGGTTCGGTAGGCACTTTCGCTGCATAGCCCCGCGCCGGAGGATGCGCGATGACGCCATTCGATACAGAAGCACCGGCTGTAAAGATGTCGGGCCGTGAGCTGTACGCGGTGACGTTCGCAATCATCCTTTTCGGCGCGGCCATCATCGCGCTGACCTGGATCGTCGGACCGAGCATCGCGCCGATCCAACTGCCGGCCTACGTCTGGTCCGCGATCGGCTTCTGCGTCCTCGGGATGCTCCTGATCGCGCTGCAGCGCATCCTCTCTCCAGCGCCATACGGCACGCGCCTGCCCGCACATCAAGCAATTCTCGGCGTGCTCATCGGCAGCATGCTCTACGCCGGCGCGATGCACATGCTGCTGTAGCGACTTACTTCACCTTTGCCCACGTGTCCTTCAACGTCACCGTGCGGTTGAAGACGAGCTTGTCTTCGGTCGAGTCGGGATCGACGGAAAAGTAGCCGAGGCGTTCGAACTGGTAGTGAGTGAAGGGGGCGGCGCCGCGGATGGATGGTTCGAGCTTCGCGCGCGGGACGATCTGCAGCGACGACGGATTCAGATCGTCCAGAAAATTGCCGCTCTCCTCGGGGTTCTCCGATTTGAAGAGGCGATCGTAGAGCCGCACTTCGCAGTCGATGGCGTGATCGGCGGCCACCCAGTGCAGCGTCGCTTTCGGCTTGCGGCCGTCGGGCGAGTCGCCGCCGCGCGTGGCCGGATCGTACGTCGCGTGCAGCTCGATGATGTTGTTTGCACCATCTTTCACCACACTGGTGCAGGTGATGAAGTAGGCCGAGCGGAGGCGCACTTCGCGGCCCGGCGAGAGACGGAAGTACTTCGGCGGCGGCTCTTCCATGAAGTCGTCGCGCTCGATGAAGATCGTCTTCGCGAACGGAACCTTGCGCGATCCCGTCTCGAACCATTCCGTTTCGTTTTCCGGATAGTTGTCGATCACGACGCGCAGCGGATCGAGGACGCCCATCACCCGCGGCGCGGTCGTGTTGAGATCTTCGCGAACGGAGAACTCGAGCAGGCCGGCGTCGATCATGTTCTCGCGCTTGGCCACGCCGACGCGCTCGCAGAAATTGCGGATGGACGCCGGCGTGAAGCCGCGGCGGCGCAGGCCGGCGATGGTCGGCATGCGCGGGTCGTCCCAACCATTGACATGTTTTTCTTCGACGAGCCGTAGCAACTTGCGCTTCGACATCACCGTGTAGTTGAGATTGAGACGCGCGAACTCGTACTGGTGCGGGCGCGACGGCACCGAGACGTTTTCGATCAGCCAGTCGTAAAGCGGGCGGTGATCCTCGTACTCCATCGTGCAGAGCGAGTGCGTGATGTGCTCGATCGCGTCCGAAAGCGGATGCGCGTAGTCGTACATCGGATAGATGCACCACGCGTCGCCGGTGCGGTGGTGCGTGGCATGGCGGATGCGGTAGAGCACCGGATCGCGCATGTTGATGTTGGGCGAGGCCATATCGATCTTGGCCCGCAGCACTTGCGCGCCGTCGGGGAACTCGCCCGCTTTCATGCGCCGGAAGAGATCGAGATTTTCGTCGACGCTGCGGCTTCGATACGACGACTCCGTCCCCGCCTCGGTCAGCGTGCCGCGCATCGCGCGAATCTCGTCCGGCGAGGAACTGTCCACGTACGCCTTGCCCGCGCGAATCAGCTCCTCGGCCCACGCGTAGAGCCGGTCGAAGTAGTCCGAGGCGTGAAAGAGATTGTCATTCCAGGAGAAGCCGAGCCAGGCGATGTCGTGCTCGATGGCCTCGACAAATTCGATCTCTTCCTTCGTCGGATTGGTATCGTCGAAACGGAGATTGCACTGGCCGCCGTACTCGCCGGCGACGCCGAAGTTGAGGCAGATCGACTTGGCGTGGCCGATGTGCAGGTGCCCGTTCGGCTCGGGCGGGAATCGCGTGATCACGCGCGCGGTCCTGCCGGCGGCGAGATCCTCCTCGACGATCTCGCGGATGAAGTCGCGCGGCTTCGGTGGGGCTTCGGCGGTCATGGCGCGCGACCGTATACATCGGCACGCCGCGCGTCAATTCCCCGTGGCACAATCCGCACATGCGAAAACTCACGATCCTTGCCGCCCTGCTCGTCGCCGCGTCCGCGAACGCGCAATCGCTCGACGACGTCGTTTCGAATGTGATGAAGGAGTACGGCGGGAAGGCGGCGTGGTCGAAGGTGACGTCGCTGCGCGAGACGGGCACGGTTGTGCCGGTGATGCGCAAGGGCGACGGTAAGCTGACGCGGACGTGGTCGGGGCCGGGCAAGCTGAACGTCGAGATCGTCTATCCGACCGAGACCGAGGTGCGCATCGTCGACGGCGATCACGGGACGCGCAACGGCAAGGACGTGACCGGCGGATCGCTCGACGCGATGAAGCTGCAGGCAGCGCGGCTCGAGCTGCCGATGCTCCTCGTCAGCAAACGCGCCACGCTCAAAGACCTCGGCACGAAAGACGGCATCCGTTCCATCGAGATCCCGCTGTCGGAGACGCTGGCGCTGACCGTCAACGTCGATCCGAAGACGTCGCACATCCTCCGCTCGACCGGCAAGGCAGGAGCGCTCGAATTCGTCGTCGACTACAGCGACTTCCGTCGCGTCGGCGGATTGCTCTTCCCGTTCGCCGAGGCCGGCATGGCGCAGGGGATGCCGACGGCGAATACGAAATTCGACGCGATCGTAGTCAATGCCCCGCCAGCGCCGCCTCCGCCCGCGGCAAAATGACGGTCACCCATTGCGCGTACATCTCCGCTGACGGATGAAGACCGTCCGGCGAGACGAGCGTCGGGTTCTTGCGCGAGAGCGGCGTGATGTCCGCGTATTTCGCTCCGGCGCGTTTCGTCTCCTCGGCATTGATGGCGTTGAAGCGATCGATCTCTGCAGCGATCTTCGCGCGGTCGCGATTGGCGGCGAACGGCGTCACGCCCCAGTCCGGAATCGAGACGACGACCACGCGCTTGGCATTGCCGCCGGCGAAGCCGATGGCGCGCTGCAAGAGCTGAGCGAACTCCTTTCGATACTGTTCCGGATCGCGGCCGCGGTATTGGTTGTTGACGCCGATCAACAGCGTTACGAGCGAATACGAATCGCGAGGCATCCATTTGTCGAGCGCGGATGAGAGTTCGTCCGTCGTCCATCCGGTCTTGGCGATGATGTCGGGATCGACCACCGGCACCTTGCGCTGCCGAAGCTGACGGACGAGCTGATTCGGCCAACGATCGGCGGCGGCGACGCTCTCTCCGATGGTGTAGGAATCGCCGAGGGCGAGAACGCGCGTGGAGGGCGGAATCGTGAGCATGAGCAGGGCGGCGAAGACGAACATCGGTGAAGTCTACGCGACGCCGTTCGCAAGCATCAGACTCTGCGGGCGCCACGATTCCTCCGCCCTCCCAAAGCGGCGGCTCGACGCCGCGCGCACTCCAAAGTGCTGCGCACGAAATGATTTGATGCTTGCGCGAAGCGAGGCACATTTCGCGAAGCTTTGGAGTGCGGTGGCGGCCGAGCCACCGCTTTGGGAGGGCGGTGGAAATTGTGGCGAGCGCCGGCTGCTAACCTTTCATCTTCTCGGGCGTACTTACTTCGCACAGGAGGCACAACCATGAGGCGCATTCGCACTGCAGCGCTCGCGGCCGTGCTTGGGTTGGCGTCGATCTCTGCCGCTCATGCCGCGATCGAGAGCCCGATTCACCGCAACTTCAACGTTCATTCCGGCGGCACGATCATCATCGACACCGACATCGGCGACATCAAGGTCACGTCCGGCGCGAGCAACGTCGGCGTCGACGTCATCCGCCGCGCGAAGACCTCCAGCCAGTCGAAGGCGAACGATCTCTTCAAGGATCTCGACGTCACCTTCACGCCGGAAGGCAACAACGTGCGCATCCGCGCGAGGTACGACCAGCCCAATTCCTGGTTCCATTGGAACTGGAACAACGAGCTCGAAGTGCGCTTCGTCGTCAGCGTTCCGTCGCAGTACAACGTCGATCTGAAGACCTCGGGCGGCGATATCACGGTCTCGGACCTCAACGGCCAGGCGAAGATCAACACGTCCGGCGGCGACGTTTCCCTCGGGCACATCGCCGGCGCGGTCGACGCGCACACCTCGGGCGGCGACGTGTCGATGGCCGGATCGCAAGGCAATGCGATGCTTTCCACGTCCGGCGGCGACATCAAAGTCGACAACACCACCGGCGCGCTCAATGTGAAAACTTCGGGCGGCTCGATCGACATCGGCCGCGCGCAGGGCGACCTGAAGGCGCACACGTCCGGCGGCTCGATCGAGATCGGCGACGCCGGCGGCGTGATCGACGCCTCGACCTCGGGTGGCTCGATCAAGGCGCGCCTCTCCCGCCAGCCGCGCGGCGATTCCAGGCTTTCGACCTCCGGCGGCGGAATCACGGTTCACGTCGCCGCGAACGTAGGACTCGACATCGATGCGCACACGAGTGGCGGCGACGTCGACTCCGACGTCCCGGTCACCGTCCTCGGCAAGCAGGACGATTCGTCGCTCAACGGCAAGTTGTACGGCGGTGGACCAAAGCTCGTGCTGCGCAGTTCGGGTGGGGATATCCGGCTGGAGAAGTAGTTTTTCCGCCGCGGAGCGGCTTTAGAGGATAGCGAGGGGTGCGAGCAGCTTCATCGCGAGCAACCCCTCGAAAACGAGGGTCGAAAATGAAATGTGCCGCGTCAGCGGCACTCGATGGATGTCACATTTTCCAAGTGCCCAGGGGTGTCGCTTCGCTCACCCCTGGCTACCTTCTGAAGCCGCTCCGCGGCGATGTGGCACAGACACTCCTGTCTGTGCCGCTGATGCTCGCGACAACGTGAATCTTTACGCCGCCGTCTATCCCGCCGCCAGGATCGCTTTCGCGGCGGCGCGGGCGCTGGCGAAGGCGGCGTCGGAGAGGATGCCGCCTTCGTCGACCCAGTCGCCGGCGATGTAGAGGCCGGAAACGGACGTCGTGGCGCGCGGGCGCGGAGCTTTGCCGTCCGGTTGCACGAGCGCGTTCGACACCGTCATCGCGGGGAGGAAGCGGCGATGCACGACGAGGTCGCGCCAGCCAGGCTGCATCTCGTCGACGAGCGCTTCCAGTTCGGCTTCCGTCCCTTCGCCGTATTTCGCGGCGTGCAGCAGCGCGCCGCCTTTGGGCGTGAGTTGCGCCCATCGCGAATGGACCGAGTAGTAGAGCGGCGTGTCGATGCCGAGGGCGAAGAGATTGTGCGGCTGGGGAAGTTTGGAGAGCGCGACGTCGAGACACGATGCGGTGACGGCCGTTGTCGCCGGCCAATCGAGATCGGGAGCGAGCTCGCGGGCGGTGTTCGGATCGACAGCGAGGATCACCGTCTCCGCCGGAATGCGCGTCCCCTTGTCGGGATCGGACATGTCGGGCATGGCCAGCGACATCGTGTCGTTGCGGACGTCGACTTCCAGTCCGCCCAGCTCCACGCCGCGAACGGCGGTGTCGTGATCGACGCTGACCACGCGCGAGCTGGTCACGAAATTCACGCCCGCGGCGACGGCGGCGCTGTGCAGCGAGTCGACGATCTTCTGCCATCCTTCGTCGACGTAAACGACGCCGCGAAGAGCCAGCCGAAGCTGCGCCAGCGCCGCGCTCGCGCTCTGCAGATCGGGACGATCGCTGTAGGTCGCGAGGCGGAACATCGCCTCCATCACCGTGCGCAGGCGGTCGTCGGTGACGTTTGCCTCGATCCATTCGCGAACGGTCATCGAGGCGAACGGCTTCGGATCGATGCGCCAGATTCGCAGCATCAGCATCGCCAGCTTCGCTTTTCCCTTGATGCCGAGGAGCGAGGTCGTGAGCAACGACCACGGATTGCTGGGGAGTTTGTAGCGATCGTTTCCGAGCATGGCGATGCCGCGCGGTTTGGGGATGCCGCCGCGAACGGGGATTCCGAGCTCGCGCAGAACGTTCCATCCGTGGCCGTTGCGGTAGAAGGCGTGCGGCCCGAGGTTGAAGCGATAGCCGTGGCGGAGATGCGTGACGGCGCGTCCGCCGAGGTAGCGGCGGCGCTCGAAGATCGTGACCGTGCGGCCCGCGCGCGCGAGGTAGACAGCCGCGGAAAGGCCGGCCAGACCGCCGCCGACGATGATCACATTCTTTGACACGATTGACACGGATGCTATCGCGATTCCGGCGCCCGCTGAGACTGAAATGTGGCACAATCTCCAGCCAAATCCCCCTTAATGGATGAAACGTGAGCCGACGGGCGTTCTTGGGACGCGCGCCGCGGGTACCGCGATGCGTATGTATCGATGAGGAATGACGACCCTGCGCAAAATGCTGATGTTGTGCCTCTTGATCGTGCCGATGGCGGCGTCCGCCGCGACCGGAGAAGACTTTTATCAGCGGTTGTACACACGCGGGATGGCGCACTTTGCCGCGGCCGAATATGCACCCGCATTTATTAAGCTGCGCAGCGCAGCCTTCGGATTCGTAGACCGGATCGAGAAGTTCGAAACTGTGGAAGTCTATGTCGCCCTCGCGGCGCACCGGCTGGGCCACGACGAGGACACGCGCGAATCGCTGTTACGCATCGTTGCTGCCGAGAGAATCGAGCCGCATTTTCAAGCGGTGACGATTCCTGACGAAGTTCGCACCGAAATCAAAAAGCTTGCGGCTGCGCTGTTGCCGCGCCAGGAGTCAGCGCTTCTCGGGGTCACTCGTGAGATGCAGGATGCCGCGGCGGCTGCGAATCCTTCTGTGGTCGTGCCAACACCGTCGAAGAGGCCGAATGTCGCGGTGACGGCGCCGCGCGAATCCGGAGCCGCGGATGCCGCGGAACCTCCCGGGAAGCCGCCCGCCGCCGATGTCGACTCCAGGCTTGCCGATGCGGAGCGTGCGCTCACTGCCGGCGACGTCCCTCACGCCGCCGCGATTTACGACGCTCTGCTGAGTGAACCGGCGCTCGATCACACGGCGGCGCTCCGCCTCGCCGAGGGCCTGGTCGGTACGCACGATTTCGCAAAGGCCGTGCGCGCCTTTCAGAAGGCAGGCGCGATTGGCGAGGGCGAAGAGCGATATCACTACACCTATGCCGTCGCACTCTACGAAACCCACCACTACGGTGATGCCAAGCGCGAGCTGGCCGCGGCGATTCCGCACATCAAGATGACGAAGGATGTCGCGGACTATCGGACGAAGATCGAGGCCGCCAGCGACTGAGGGTTGCGCGTACGAACCGTGTTTACGGGCTCGTAGTGGCGCGCGCATCAAGCGCGTGGATGGCGTGGATCAGGCGCGCGCCGGCCGATGCGCCCTTCGCCACGACGGCGCTGAAACCGCCGCGCAACTGTTCGCGGTCGGACGTCGTCAGCTCCTTTGCCGTGAAGGCGAGGATGGGGATGCGCGCGGTGACATCGCTCTGTTTGAGCAGCGTGGCCACTTCGAAGCCGCTCATGCCGGGCATGGCCAGGTCGAGGATGATCACATCCGGCGCGCCGGCCTCGGCGCGTTCCAGCCCTTCCGCGCCGGAGAACGCTTTCTCGAGCTGGTAGCCCTGTTTCGTCAGCTCCGCTTCGAGCATGTCGTGAATGCTGACGTCGTCGTCGATGAGAAGAAGGCGCGGGCGCTTCGGCGCCGCGGTACGCACGGTGATCTCGCGCAGCCGGCGCATCAGCCGCGTCCAGTCGACCGGCTTGACGAAATAGTCGTCGGCGCCGAAGGCGAGGCCGAGCTCGCGGTTGTCGATCATCGACACGATGATCACCGGCAGGCTGGCCGTGACCGGGTCGGCTTTCAGCGCGCGCAGCACGTCCCACCCCTGCGCGCCGGGGAGCACGACGTCGAGCGTGATCGCTACCGGCTTGATCGTGCGCGCCAGCCGCAGCGCTTCATCGGCGTTGCGAGCCCGGATCGGAACATAGGCCGCCGCCTGCAGATACGTGGCGAGCGTCGAATAGGCGAGGTCTTCATCCTCGACGACCAGCACGCGCTCGCCGGGCGGGATCACCGTGCCGTCAGCGTTGATGATCGGGCTGGGAATGGTCGTGCCGGCGAAATGAATCGGCAGCGTGAAGGTGAACGTACTTCCTTTCCCGACCTCGCTGGCCACGGTGAGTGTGCCGCCCTGCAGCTCCACGAACTTGCGCACGAGGGAGAGCCCGAGGCCGGTGCCGCCGTATTGGCGGTTCAGCGTGCCGTCGACCTGGCGGAACTCCTCGAAGATCACCGCGAGATTTTCCGCGGCGATTCCGATGCCGTGATCGATGACGTCGACGCGCAGCGACTCCGGCCGCTCGTCGATCGAATGGATCCGGCGCGCGTGAATGATCACCGTCGAATCGGCCGGCGAAAACTTCACCGCGTTCGACAGCAGGTTGTAGAGAATCTGCTTGAACTTGGCCTGATCGGTTTCAATGGCCGTCACGCCCGGCTCGATCTCGACCGAAAACGTGATCGCCTTCCGCGCCGACATTCCCCGCATCACCTGGCAGACGCTCTCGATCGCGCTGCGCACCGGGAACGTTTCCGGCAGCAGCTCCATCTTGCCCGCTTCGACTTTCGACAGATCGAGGATGTCGTTGATGATTTCCAGCAGGTGCTTGCCCGAGCTGAGGATGGAGCGGATGAAGGTGATCGACTTCGCGTCGATCTGCGCTTCGAGGCGTTCGATCAGGATTTCGGAGAAACCGATGATCGCGTTCATCGGCGTCCGTAATTCGTGGCTCATGTTGGCCAGGAAGCGGCTCTTGGCCTGATTGGCTTCCTCCGCTTCGCGATTCTTGAGCTGCAGCTCGCGCAGGATGCGCGCTTTGGAAATGGCGGAGATGGCGTGCTCGCGGACGCGCGCGAGTTTGCGAAGATCGTTGCGGCCGAAGGCGTCGGGATCGGTGAAGTTGTCGAAGATCAGAAATCCTTCGATGCGGCCGCCGAGCGAGACCTCCATGGCCAGCATCGACTTCGGAACGCGGAAGTGCTTCACCTGTTCGTTGCCGGCCAGCTCGTGGAACACGTCGCCCTTGACGAGATACACGCCTTCTTCGAGCAGCTCAGCACGTTCCGAATAGCGGCGCGTCGCCTCTTCCGGCGTGAGGTGAACGTCGGCGAACGACTCCCACTCGTAGCCGAGCTCCGCGACGACCGCCGTGATGCGCCGTTCATGGTCGAACTGCAGGAATGCCGCGGCGCCGGCCTGCGGGAAGAGCTTCATGCCCTGTTCGAGCAGGCTACGGAACACGTTCTCGAGCACCAGCTCGCGATTGATGATCTCGACCATCTTGTCGAGCGCTTCGAGCTCGTGCGTGCGGGCGGAGACGGTTTCTTCGAGCTCGCGATTGCGGCGGCTCAGGCGGCGCACGCGCAGGCGATTGGCCAGGCTGGCCATGGCCACGATCAGCGCGACGTACGCGATCAGCGCCCACCAGCGCAGCCACAAGGCCGGTTTCACGGAGAATTCGTAGAGCTGCGGCAGCGACCAGACACCGTCGCTGTTGCGCGCCATGACGGCGAAGTTGTACGACTTCGGAAAGAGATACGCGGGGAGGTTGGTGTAGCGGATCTTCGCGTCGGGCTTCGCCGACGACCAGCCGTTGTCGTAGCCGAAGAGTTTCGTCCGATACACGACGCGCGACTCATCGCTGAACGTCAGCGCCGCGTAGGCGATCGAGATCTCGTTGTTGCCGCGGCGATCCTCGGAAAATGCGACGTCGCGAAAGCGCACGATCGGCGGCTCCGCGTTCGGCTCGCGCAGCGACGGATTGAAAATCGACAGGCCGCGCGGCGTGGCGAAGTAGACGCGCCCGTCATCGCCAACGGCCAGAGGATCATAGGCCCACGCTTCGTCGTCGATCAGCCCATCCGCCTTCGAGACACGCGTACGGACATGAAAATCGCGCAGATCGACTTCCGCCAGTCCGGAGTTCTGGCTCACCCAGACCGACTGGCCGCCGGGTGACGGCATCATGCCCGCCACCATGCTTCCCCCCAGGGCGGCGTCGGGCAACGTAGCCACGGTGTGGAGCGGCTGCGTATCGAGGATGGCCAGGCCGTCCGCGGTCCCGCTCCACAGCTTGCCGCCGGCCCACAACAGCGTGCGCACGGAGTCGGTACGCGCGCCGGTGGCGTGCGACCACGCCGGCGCGAAGAACTTGCCGGCGTCGCCCGGCTCCAGTGCCGCCGGATCGAACGGAGTGATGCTGCGCAGCAATCCGCTGTCCGGCGTGCCGGCCCAGACGTAGCCGCGGTCATCGACCGCCACCGCGCTCGCGCCGGCGGGCGGAAGTCCCGCGCGCGTTCCGAAGAGGTACCAGTGGCCGGCGGCGAGACAGTTGAGGCCGTGAATGCCGGCCAGCCAGATCGTCTCCGCGCCGCGCACCGTGAACGGCTGCACGAGGTACGTCGTGTCGACCGGGTACGAAGTGTTGACGCCGGTGACGCCGCCGAGCGTGATGTTCTTGCGCGTCGAAGCAGCCATCATCGGCGGCGCGTCGTTCGCGGTCGAAAGGCAATTCACGCCGCCTACGGTCCCGATCCAGATTCTGCCTTCGGCGTCGCGCGCCAGCGAGTAAACGGAGTTGCTCAGTAGCCCGTCGGCGACGCGCAGCACCGTCCGCGTGCGATCGGGTGCGAATGCCGCGATGCCGCCGCCGGTACCGACGAACATCAGATTCGCCCATGCACCCTTCCCATTCGTTTCGTGCGGCAGCACCGAAAACGCGCTCGGATCGGGCAGCGCCGGCTGCTCGCCGGAATGCGAGCGCCCGGTCAGCGCCTCGAACGCGCGGTAGTCCTTGCGAAGGCGTGACACGCCGCCGTTCTGCGCGAACCAGAGATTGCCTTCGCGATCCTCGAAGAGCGACCAGAGCGTGTCGCCGAGGAGATCGCTCGATCGGTTGACGACGAGGCGGTCGGCGAAATTCTTCTCATCGAGGCGCACCGCGCCCGAGCCGAGGCTGGCAATCCACAGCTCGTCGCGCGAGGTCTCGATCATCGACACGATGCGCTCGCTGAGATCGTGATTGATGATCTCGTAGCGATCGCCCTGTCCGCGCCATACCTCGCCGTTCGTGCATCCGCCCCACAGCGCGCCGGTGCGCTCCTCCATCAGCGCGCTGTCGATGCACGCCGGCGGCCCGGCCAGCGGCCCGCGAAACTTTCCGTCGCGATCGAATTGCAGGATCGTTCCGGAGTTCAGCGCCACGAGCACCGAACCGTCGCGGCGCATGAGCATGCTGGAGATGCCGGCGGTCAGCGGCAGCGTGTCGATGGTGCCGCGTTCGAGCGAGTCGCCGTGAAAGCGATAGCGGACGAGCACGTCCTGCACGCCCGCCCAGATCCAGCCGTCCATGCCGGTGACGAGGCAGTTTCGCCGCGCGCGCATCTGCGGCAGTCGTTCTCCGCCAATGACGTTGACGAACTTCACGCGCTTGCCGGGTTCGTACGCATCGAGCGGCTTTTCGGACACCACCAGCCCCGATTCCGACCCCGCCCACAGATGATGCGTCCCATCCTCGGCTACTTCGCGCAAGGTCAGATCGCGCAATCCGTCCTCGATGCCGTACTCCTCCATCGAATGGCCGTCGTAACGCGTCAGGCCCGACGCATAGAACGCGAACCAGATGTAGCCGAGGTGGTCCTGCGTCACTTTCTGGACGCTGGCTGAGGAGAGCGGATTGACCTGATCGTTGGGCGTGAAGTGGCGGAACGGAAGTTCCTGCGCGCTCAGGCCGAGCGATACGAGCAGCGCTGGCACCAGGTACCGCACCGACCGACGCATCGCCGCAGTTTACCGCGCCGGAACCCCGCTGCCACTTCTCCGTACAATCCGCCTGTGGCCGAACTGCACGACTGGGTCGAGCTCGGGAAAGACACGATTTCTTCGCTCAAGACGAAGGACGTGACGGACCTCTACGCGCTCGAGTGGCCGGAGACGCGGAAGATGCTGATCGCCGACTACCAGTCGAAGATCGACAACGATCCGCGCCGTCTGCGCCGCGTGGTGCGCACGCAAAGCGCGCTGCTCCTCGGCTTGGCCCGCCGCCTCGCGCCGCATCGCCGCCTCTTTTTCCTGATCGGATTCATCGGCTTTTTCATCTCCCTCGGATCGCTGCTATCCGACAACCGTCTTCACAACTCGCAGTTCTGGTCCGCGGTTCAACTGACGGTGACATTCATGATCATGGTCGTGCTGCTGGCCATGGAGCTGATCGATAAGATCAAGTTTCGCGATGAGCTCGAGCTCGCGCGCGACCTGCAGGCCGACCTGATTCCGAAGTCGCCGCCGCAGACGAATGAGTACGAGATCGCGGCGTTCAATCGCATCGCCAATACCGTCGGCGGTGACATCTACGACTTCGTTCCGCTTCCCGACGGCCGCGTGGCCGTTCTCTTCGGCGACGCCTCCGGCCACGGCATGGCGGCGGGACTGGTGATGGCGGTCGCGCACGCGGCGTGGCGGACACAGCTCGACGTCGATCCGTCGCCGGGCGCGATCATCAGTTCGCTGAATCGCATCCTCTGCCGCACCGGCGGCCCGCGCTCGTTTTTCTCCGCCTGCTACTTTCTCCTCGAGCGCGACGGCACCTTCATCGCCACGGTGGCCGGCCATCCGCAGATCGCGAAGATCGCCGGCGGCAAGGTCATCGACCGCATCGGCAGCGGTTCGTATCCGCTCGGCGTCAAGCCCGGGATGAAGTGGGAAGAGTTGCACGGCTCGCTCGAACGCGGCGAGCGGCTGCTGTTCCACTCGGATGGACTGACCGAGGCGCGCAACGCGAGCGAGAAAGAATTCGGCGACGCGTACGTCGAGACGATCGTTGGCTGGAATCCTTCCGCATCGTCATCGGCGCTCGTCGAAACGCTGGTCGGCGAATGGAACCTCTTCACCGGCGGCCGTCCGCCCGAGGATGACGTCTCCATTGCCGTGATCGCGCGGCGGTAGTAACCTTTTCGGCACTTCAGCCAAAAAGGGGCTCCCATGAAATCGTCATCTGCTTTGTCGATTCTCGTCTGCGTAGCTATTGTCGCGATCGCGCCGCGCTTCGCCGTGCACAACGCGCTGGTCGTTCTCTGGGTCGAAGTCTTTGCGCTCACCGCGCTCATGATCGCGGTCGGCGTCAGCGTCACGCAGCGCTTCTGGGGCATCCTCATCAACGAGCGCAACGTGATGAGCCTCTCGCGCTTCCAGGCCGTGCTCTGGACGGTGCTCATCCTCGCCGACTACGCCACGATTCTCCTCGGCCGCGCGTGGCAGGGGATGTCGCTGGTCGACGCGAAGGACCTGCTCCGCCCCGATCTCCTGATGCTCATGGGCATCAGCTACGGGTCGGCGGTCGGGACGTCGATCGTGAATGCGAACAAGGCCGGCAAACGAACGCCGCCGACCGCAGTCGCCGAGGCACAGGCAAACCTCGACGACGAAGACGGCAACTTCACCGCCGCGCAAGGCGTGATGTACAAGAACAAGGACATCGGCGACGCGCAGGTCGGAGATATGTTTAAGGGCGACGAGCTGGCCGACGCGCACACGACCGATCTGTCGAAGGTGCAGATGTTCTTCTTCACCATCGTCTCCGCCGTGGTCTTCCTCGGCACGGCCGACGCGATGTTCACGAACATGAAGTCGATCGGCGACGTGCTGATCCCGCAACTGCCGGAGAACCTGATCGCCCTGATGGGCATCAGCCACGCCGCCTACCTCGGCAACAAGGCCGTGACGCGCACGCAGCCGCAGGCCGCGGTGCAGTCGCAACCGCAAGTCGCGTCGAACGCACAGCCGAGCGTAGTGACGGGAACGCAACCGGGCGTGGCACCGACGATCCAGCCGTAGTTATTGGGAGTGGGGAGTAGGGAGTAGGGAGTGGGGTGTGGGGTGTGGGAGCCATGAAGTAGCGCGGAGCACTGTTCTCCACACCCCACCCCCAACTTCCCACTCCCATAGAATCCCCTGCAATGCGTCCCGTCTCCTCGGCATCTGACAGCGACATCTCCCGCCGCTTCGTGCATCTGCGCGAGGGGATCGAAGAGTTTCTGCGATTCGCTCGCGGGCGAGTGTGGGAAGAGGCGTCGATGCGGGAGCGGCTGCACGCGTTTTCGATCGCCGTGCGCCGTCCGATGCTCGACGCGATGCGCGAGACGGAGCGGCGCTATCGCGATCAGGATTCCAAGCGGCTCTACTACCTCTCCATGGAGTTCCTCATGGGCCGCGCCCTCGGCAACAATCTGACGAACCTCGAGCTGTACGACGAGGCCAAGGCGATCATCGCGGAGCTCGGCGTCGACCTCGAAGAGCTCGAATCGCTCGAACACGATGCGGCCCTCGGCAACGGCGGTCTGGGACGCCTCGCCGCTTGTTTTCTCGACTCGCTCGCGTCGCAGAACATGCCCGGATTTGGCTACGGCATCAACTACGAATTCGGACTCTTCCGGCAGACGTTCGTCAACGGCTATCAGCACGAGAAGCCGGATCACTGGCTCGACGAAGGCGGTTCGCCGTGGCTCATCGAACGGCCGGACGAGGCCATCGTCGTGCCGGTTTACGGCGCGATCGCGCACACGACGATCAGCGGCGTCTACAAGCCGTCGTGGGTCGATTTCAAACTCATCGTCGGCGTTCCGTACGACATGCCCATCGCTGGCTACGGCGGCGAAACGGTCAACGTGCTGCGGCTCTTCACGGCGCGATCGTCGGACGAATTCGACATCGGCATTTTCAACTCCGGCGACTACATCGCCGCGGTGCAGCACAAGATCAACACCGAGGCCATTTCCAAGATCCTCTATCCCTCGGATTCGGTCGACCGAGGACGCGAGCTGCGGCTGCTGCAGGAGTACTTCCTCGTCGCCTGTTCGGTGCGCGACATCGTCAAGCGCTACCTCGAAACGCACGATTCGTTCGATGAGTTCGCGGAAAAAGTGGCGATTCAGATGAACGACACGCATCCTGCGCTGACGGTCGTGGAGCTGATGCGGCTGTTCATCGATGATTACGGCCAGCCGTGGGAGCAGGCGTGGGCGACGACGGTCGCGGCCTGCGGCTACACGAATCACACGCTGTTGCCGGAGGCGCTGGAGAAATGGCCGTTCGATCTGCTGGAACGATTACTTCCGCGGCATCTGCAGATCATGCAGGAGATCAATCGGAGACTACTGGCCGAGGTTGAGAGACGGTTTCCCGGCGACCTGGCCATGCAGCAACGCGTCTCGCTCTTCGACGACGGCGATCGCCGCAACGTCCGCATGGGCAATCTGGCCATGGCCGGCAGCCATTCGATCAACGGCGTAGCCGCGCTGCATTCGGAGTTGGTGAAGACGACCTTGGCGCCGGAGTTTCACAAGCTCTATCCGGAGCGCTTCAACAACAAGACGAACGGCGTGACGCCGCGCCGCTGGCTGCTGCACGCGAATCGCCCGCTGGCCTCGCTGATCACGCGGGCCATCGGCAACGGTTGGATTCGCAATCTCGATGAGCTGCGCCGCCTGGAACTGTTCGTCGACGACGCCGGCCTGCTCGAGCGCCTGGAGATAGTGAAGAGCCGCAACAAGCTCGCGCTCGCGCAACTGACGAAAGAGCTGACCGGCATCATCGTCGATCCGAATTCGATGTTCGACGTGCAGGTCAAGCGGATGCACGAGTACAAGCGGCAACTGCTCAACATCCTGCACGTCATCGATCGCTACTGGCAGATCGTGGAGGATCAACAGGAGCCGCTCGCGCCGCGCACCTTCTACTTCGCCGGCAAGGCGGCGCCGGGCTACTTCATGGCCAAGCTGATCATCAAATTGATCCACGCGGTCGGCGAAGTCGTGAACGCCGATCCGCGCACGCGCGACTGGCTCCGCGTCGTTTTCCTGCCGGACTATCGCGTGACGTTAGCCGAGGCCATCATGCCGGCGGCGGAGTTGAGCGAGCAGATTTCGACGGCAGGGAAGGAAGCATCGGGCACGGGCAACATGAAGCTGGCCCTCAACGGCGCGCTCACGATCGGCACACTCGACGGCGCGAACATCGAGATCCGCGATGAAGTGGGCGAGGAGAACATTTTCATCTTCGGCCTGCGCGCCGAGGAGGTGACGTCGCTCCTCAAGACCGGCTACGTCCCCGAGCACTACCTCGGCGCGAACCGCGGCATTCGACGAGTCGTCGACACGATCGCCGCCGGTCATTTTTCGCGCGGCGACAAGGATCTCTTCCGCCCGATCGTGGCCAAGCTCCTCAGCGCGCGCGACGAGTACGTGCACCTCGCGGATCTGTCGCCGTACATCGAAACGCAAAATCGCGTCGACGAAGCGTGGCTCGACCGCGCTCAGTGGAATCGCAAGTCGCTGCTGAACATCGCGCGAATGGGCAAGTTCTCCTCCGATCGCACGATCGCCGAATACGCGCGCGACATCTGGCACATCAAGCCGGCGGTCATCGGCAGTTTCGCGCACGCGGCGTTGGAGTAGGCTGGTCATCCTCGTTTTCGTGCGCAGCACTTTGGAGTGCGGTGGCAAGGCCACCGCTTTGGGAGGGTGGTGGAAGCGTGAAGATCCGCAGCGTGTGATGCTTGCTCAGTCTTCGCGACGCTCGCCGTCCCCCTCCCTCCCAAAGCGGTGGCTCGGTCGCCACCGCACTCCAAAGCTTCGTGAAATGTGCGGTGAGCTGCGCAAGCATCAACGTTGTCGATACCGCTAAACTACCCCCACATCCAACATGGCGCGTTTCCGCGATCTCTCGATCCGCAGCAAGTTGATGACCGGGTTCATGTTGACGAGTCTGGCGGCGCTGCTGCTGACCGTCGGCGCGTTGACCTGGTACGACCGCGCTACGTTTCGCGAGGAGGTCCTGCGCGACGTCGATACTCTCGCCGGCATCCTCGGCGAGAACGCATCGTCGTCTGTCGCGTTCAACGACCATCGGCAGGCGGAGGCCACGCTGGCGGCGTTGCGCGCGCAGCCGCAGATCACCGGCGCGGCGATTTACGACAGCAAGGGCACGCTCTTCGCGACGTATGCGCGCGCGAAATATGGCGACAAGCCCGGGCCGCAGCCGCCGGACGGCACGTGGATCGACGCGCAGCACATCGGCGTCGCACGGCCGATCCTCTTCAGCGGCGCGCGCGTCGGCACGCTCACCGTCCGCTCCGATCTGAACGAGATGGCCGTGCGCCGCGCGCGGACGCTGCAGATCGCCGGCGGCATCTACGTCGCCGCGGCGTTCCTGGCGTTGCTTCTGTCGGGACTCTTTCAGCGCACCATCACGCGCCCCATTCATCGCCTGCTGCGCGCGGAGAAACGCGTATCGCGCGAGAAGGACTACACGTTGCGCGTCGAGAAGGAAGCGGACGACGAGATCGGCCTGCTCATCGACGGCTTCAACGAAATGCTCGGCGAAATCCGCGCGCGCGATGCCGAAATCCTGGCGAAACACGATCAGGAGATGGCGCTGGCGCGCTCGATCCAAACCTCGGTCCTGCCGCGCACGTTCGACCTGCCGGGATACGACATCTCCGCGGTCATGCTGCCGGCCGAGGAGGTCGGCGGCGATTTTTACGAGTTCCGAAGGACGAATGGCGGCGCGTGGATCGGCGTCGGCGACGTTACCGGCCACGGCGTCACCTCGGGCCTGATCATGATGATGGCCCAATCGATGTTCACCATGCTCTGCGAACAGAACGGCCACTACAAATCGCCGGCGAAATTCGTTTCGCTGCTCAACCGGGCCATGTTCTACAACCTCAGACGCCTCGGGCAGGAGAAGTTCATGACCATGGTCGTGGCGCGCATCGAGGACAACGGACGCATCGTCTACGCCGGCGCGCACACCGACCTGCTGATTTATCGATCGGAGAACGGCACGATCGAACGATTGCCGACCGACGGCGTCTGGCTCGGCATCAGCGACGACGTCGAGCAACACACGACGGATCGCAGCATCACGCTGAACCGCGGCGACGTCGCACTGCTGCACACCGACGGCGTCACCGAGTCGCGCAACGCCGCCGGCGAGTGCTACGACATGCAGCGGCTGACCGACGATCTCAAAAAACATCACGACAAACCGGCCGCGGCGATCGTCACCACGATCGCGGCCGCCGCGTGGCAGTGGGCTGGAACGCCGAAAGACGACGTCAGCCTGATGGCGGTCAAAAGGAGCTGAGATGATCACGGAACGGCTTTCCTCCGACTACGTGGAGATGCGCTTCGGACCTCGTTGGACGTACATCAGTTGCGTGCGCCGGTTCGTGGCCAGCTTCTTCATGATCGGCTTGTCCGACAAAGAGCGCGCCGAGCAGATTTCGATGGCCGCCTCCGAGCTGCTCGAAAATGCGGTGAAGTACGCATCGGAGGAAGAGGGCTACCTCAAAATCTCCATCGCCAAGGCCGACAACGAAGTCGACGTCTGCGTGAAAAACAAAGCGGAGCCTCATCACATCAACACGCTCCGCCGCGAGCTCGCGCTCATTCAGTCCGGCCAACCCGAGGCGGTGTATCTCAAGAAGATGGAAGAGGCGGCGATGACCGAGGGGCAGAGCAGGCTCGGGCTGATCCGGATTCTGTTCGAAGCCGGCGCGCGGCTGCGCCTCGAAGTCAACGACGGCGGCGAAGTCTCCATCCACGCCATCTTCAAACTGGAGGCGGCATGAGCAGCGAACGCGGTTTCATCCCGCCGCTCAAGGTGGACACGCTGACCATCCTGCCGCTGCTCGATGGCGACACGCTGCGGGTGGCCATGTCCGGCGCCGTGGAGATGCGCGATCCGGGCGACGTGCTCAATCCTTACTGGACGCTGATCGACGAAGAAGCGCTGCGGCAAAATCTGAAAGCCGTCGAGCTCGACGTCCGCGATCTCAACTTCATGAACAGCTCCGGAATCCTGACGCTGGTCCGCTGGATCACGCGCTGCAAATCGCACAGCAAAGGCTATCGGCTCGTGCTGCAGTACGACCGCAATGTCACGTGGCAACGGTCGTCGATTCCGACGCTGGCCAAGCTCGCTCCGAACGTCGTCGTTTCGGCGGAGATCGATGGCTGACCTGGTTTCGGAGCCGGGCTACGACCTGGCCTGCCTCGGCTGTGGCGCGGGAGTGCGTCCGATCGACCGCTTCTGCAGCCAGTGCGGACGGCGCGATCCCGCCGATCGCTCGCTGCATAGCGACGATCCCGATCTGACCGCGGCGACGCTCGTCAGCGGCGAGACCGGCGGCGAGCGAGAGAAAACGTTTCCGACGTTCGTGGCCGCCGAAGCGCAGGGTGAAGCCACGCTGATCAAGGCGGTGCGGAAGAAGACGCGTCCCGACACGAAGGCCGTGGAGGCGATGCTCGCGCCCGGATCCGTTTTCGCACGCCGCTACCGCATTCAGCGCTTCCTCGGCTCCGGCGCGATGGGCTACGTCTGTTCCGCGGTCGATGAATCGATCGACGAAGTGATCGCGCTCAAGGTGCTCTCGCTGCCGATCCACGAAGATCCCGACGCCTTCGAGCGTTTCAAGAACGAACTGAAACTCGCGCGCCGCATCCGCCATCGCAACGTCGTGCAGAGTTTCGACCTCGGATTCGCGGAGGGCTATCCGTTCATTTCGATGGAGTACATCGACGCGGACAATCTCCTCAAGCACCTCACGCGCCGTCCGCACTTCGATGAGCACTCGGCGCTGACGATCATGCGCCAGGTGCTGCGCGGTCTTCGCGCCGCCCACGACCTCGGGATCGTGCATCGCGACATCAAGCCCGAGAACATCCTGCTCAACAAAGACCGCATGGCCTTCATCACCGACTTCGGCATCGCCACGTCGCAGGACCTCGTGCGCAAGGAGCTGGCCGGCACGCCCGACTACATGGCGCCGGAGCAACTCCGCTGCGAGCCGGTCGTGCCGGCGTCCGATCTCTACTCGTGCGGCGTCGTGCTCTACCGCATGCTCACCGGCGTGCTGCCGTACCGCGCGCTGTCGATCAACGAAGTGCTGAAGGCGCACCTCACCGCGTCGCCGGAACCGATCGACGAATCGCTCGACATTTCGCCCGCCACGCGCGAGCTGGTGTCATCGATGCTGGAGAAGAACGTGGCCGACCGTCCGCGCAGCGCGCACGACCTGCTCGACCGCATCGACGGCATGATGAAGGCCGCCAGCATGACTCGCAGCGCGTCGAAGCGGATCACGGTGCTGGTCATCGAGCACGACCTCGAGGCGCTGTCGTTCCTCACCGGCGTGTTGCAGGCCGAGGGGTATCGCGTGCTGGCCACGAGCAACGCGCGTGAGGCTGTCAACCTCGCCTTCGAACAGACGCCCGCGATGATTTTTCTCGACGCCAAAATCCGCGGCGGCTTCGATCTCCCGCCTGAAGCCGGCGAGGAGCTGGCCGCCGACGGCCTCGGCTTCGTGCGCATCGTCCAGCGCGACGAACGCCTCCGCCCCGTCCCGATCGTCCTCATGACCGAGGACACTCTGATCCAACTCGACACCGCGTTCCAGAAAGCCGGCGTGGCCGACGTCATGCTCAAGCCGCTGGCGAAGAGCGACATCCTCGACGCCGTGCGGATGATCACGGTAAGGGACGTGTGATTTGACACGAAATATCCCCGCCCATAGACTGTTACCCGCGACTGAGACTGAGTCTCAACATCTATGCCCACCATCGAACGAGAGATCACCCGATTTCAGGACTTTCTGGCCCGCCAGGGGCAGAAGCTGACGCAGGAGCGCACATCGCTCGTGCGGGAGATCTTTTCGACGCACTACCACTTCGAAGCGGACGAGTTGCTCTTCAAGATGAAGCAGAAGAGCGTCAAGATCTCGCGGGCCACGGTTTACCGGACGCTCGAGCTGCTCGTGAAGTCGGGCCTCGTCCGCCGCGTCCACCTCGGCGAGGAGCATTACCACTACGAGCACGTACGAGGGGATTCGCACCACGATCATCTCGTCTGCACCGCCTGCGGATCGGTCATCGAGTTCAACGATCCCGAGCTCGAACAGCGCCAGCTCGAAATCTGCGCCCGCAAGAAATTCACCCCCACGTTTCACAACCTGCAGATCCTCGGGATCTGCGATTCCTGCCACCGGAAAGGGGAGCAGCCGGCCTCACCCGACCGCGTCATGACGATCGGCGAGGGTGCGATGAAGCTCCGCAAATGACCAACCTATGATTCCCGCTCTCATCATCGTTTTTCGCGAAGGCTTCGAAGCCTTTCTCAGCGTCGCCATCATCTTCGCCTTCCTTCGCAAGACCGGACGCGACTGGCTTCGGCCCGCCGTCTACGCTGGCATCGTCGCCTCGATCATCGCCAGCTTCGCGCTCGGCTGGTGGCTGATGCGTGTCAATCAGTCGTTCTGGGAAGGCGTCCTCGGACTCGTGGCCGCAGTGCTCGTGGCGTCATTCGTCGTCCACGTCTGGCGCACGGCGCCCAAGATGAAGGGCGACATGGAACGGCGGCTGGACGTTTATTCGTCGCCCGCGTCGCGGCTGATGGCCGTGGCCGGCGTCTTCTTCTTCACGGCGCTCATGGTGACACGCGAGGGGATGGAGACCGCGCTGATGCTGATCCAGGTCCGCAACAGCCGCTTCATCCTCGGCTCGCTCCTCGGCATCGCCGCCGCGGCCGCGATGTCATGGGCGTGGGCGCATTACGGCCACCGCATCGACGTCAAGCGCTTCTTCCAGGTGACGGGACTCTTCCTGCTGCTCTTCACGATCCAGATCCTCTTCTACTCGATCCACGAATTCTCCGAAGCGGAAGTGCTCGGCAGGTGGAGCGAGGCCATTCACAACGCCACGGAGCCGTACTCGCCGGTCGGAGTCTACGGAAAATGGATCTCGGTGGTGATGGTCGGCCTCTGCGCGGCCTGGCTGATCGGGGCGTCGATGAAGGATCGCTTCGCGCGGTCGCACGCGGCCTAAGGCGGCGGCGCGGCTTCGGTTTCTTCGCGCTTCTCTTTCCAGCGGTGGTACAGCCAGAAGCCGACGCCGGCGACGAGCAGAACGATCAGGCCGTACTTCTCGATGTGCGCGGCGCGTCCGAGGACGCGTTCGACGGCGCGGCCGAAGTAGAAGCCGGCCGTGCCGATGATGATCGCCCAGACGATGCACGTCAGCGCCTCGTACACCAGGAACTTGATCGTCGACACCTTCGAGATGCCGATGATGACCGCACAGGTGATGCGCAGGCCATACAGCCACTGCGTGATGAAGATGGCCGGCGCGCCGTAGCGTTCGAACAGGCGGATTCCTTTCCCGAAGTGCCGTTTCATGCGCGGAAACTTGTCCAGCAGCTTGACACCCTGCGTCCGGCCGAGCCAGAACCAGAAGACGTGGCCGACATAGGCGCCGGAACAGGCCGTGGCAATGACGAACGGGAGCTTCAAATAGCCGCGCTCGGCAAAGAAGCCGGCCATGACCAGGATCGTCTCTCCTTCGAGGAAAGTCCCGACGAAGACAGCCAGATATCCGAACTTTTGGAGCAGTAGCTCGGGTGTCATTCAGACCCGCAAGTTGCAAGATTCGGGGCGATCATGAAATTTGGCCGCCGAAGCGTAACATTGAACTCTAAACACGGAGGTCCTGAATGAAACCGATTGCCATCTGCAGTTGCCTTGCGCTCGCCGCGCTTTCGCTGTACGCGGGCGATCCCCAGACCACGACGCCCGCGTCGGCGCCGCACGTCGAGACGCTCATGTCGGCGCCGCGCACGTCCGCGATCGTCGACTCGCCGCTCGTCCACGCCGCGAAGGCGACGAATCGCCTGAACAAGAAACCGGGACAGGTGATCACGAACGAGACGTTGGTGCGCTCCGGCGGACACTTCACGACGACGACTGCCGAGGCACAGGCTCAGCTTCCGCCGAATCACCCGTCCGCGGCTCCGACCATGGATCAGATCGCAATCGAGCAGCGCCGCGCGCGCGCCGAAACGGCGGCCGCCGCGGATCAGGCCCGCAAGATCGCGGCGCAGAAGAAAGCCGCTGCCGGCTACGCCGCCGCGCGGGCGGAAGGCGATACCGCCGAAGGCGTTTACATGGATCCTCCGGCGCTGGAATCCGGCACGATCCAAACCGCGAAGCCTTTGTCGCCCGCGGACATGACGACGCAGCAGAAACCGCCGCTGTAATCGAGTGCGGCGGTTTCCCGCCGCACTCAGACTTCAGGCGTGTTTGCGCATGTGCTTATAACCGCCGATCAGACCGACGATCGTGGCGATCTTGCCGAGTCCGATCGAGCGCGCGACGCCGCGTGTCGTTTTCTGCCCCACGCGGAACATCAAAAGCTTTTTCAGAAAGTGCAGCATGTCGGCCTCCTGCCTCTGAATAAGTGCAAGGCGAAAGCCACTTGTGGCGGGGTGTAAGTCGCTGATGTGATGGCGTTTATCGCGTCACTTCAGACTTCAGCGATCGTGTCATCAGCCTCTGCAATGCCACACGCGGCGACTCCCCTTCGTGCAGGACGCGGTACATCTCAGCCGTGATCGGCATATCGATTCCGTGCCGCTCCGCGAGCTCCTTCGCCGCCTTCGACGTCCGCACGCCCTCGGCCACCGACCTCGCCTCGGCGAGGATTTCCGCGAGCGGTTTGCCGCGTCCGAGGGCTACGCCGACGCTGCGGTTGCGCGACAGCGAACCGGTGCACGTCAGGACCAGATCGCCCATCCCGGCCAGCCCCGCCAGCGTTTCGATGCGTCCGCCGAGGGCGATTCCGAGCTTGGTCATCTCGTGCAATCCGCGGGTGATCAGTGCGGCCGTGGTGTTCGAGCCGAGGCCGAGGCCTTCGATGACCCCGGCAGCGATGGCGATGACGTTCTTCAGCGCGCCCGCCAGCTCCACGCCGGCGACGTCGAAGGAGTTGTAGACGCGGAACGTCGGTGACGACATCGCGCGCTGCACCTGTTCCGCGAGTTCCTGGTCGACCGACGCGACGACCGCTGCCGTCGGATCGCCGCGGGCGGCTTCGAGCGCGAACGTCGGCCCGGAGAGCACGGCGAACGCCCGCAAGCCGCCGCCCAGCTCCTGCGCGGTGACCTCGGACATGCGCTGCAATGTGTCGTTCTCGATCCCCTTCGTGCCGCTGACGATGGCGACGTCGCCGCGAAGATGCGGACGGATATCGGCCAGCACCGCGCGGTAGTGATGGCTCGGCACGATCATGAACAGCACGTCGCTGAACTCGGCAGCCTCGGCCAAGGAGCTCGTGGCGCGCACGCGTCCCTCCAGCGCCACGCTCGGCAGATAGATCGGATTGCGGCGCGTTGTTTCGATCTCCGCCGCGACATTCGGATCGTGCGCCCACAGCACGACATCGTTGCCGCAGCTCGACGCCACAGCGGCCATAGCCGTGCCGAACGAGCCTGCGCCGATGATCGAAATCTTCATCGCTCTTTGCGCTCGCCGATCCGCCGCTCCGACCCCTGCGCCAGCCGGGCGATGTTGGAGTGGTGTTTGAGGATGATGGCCACCGAGATCAGTGTGCTGATGATGATCGTCCAGAACGGCGCGTGGACGAGAAAGCGCAGAAAAATCGGAACCGATGCCGCGCTGAGAATCGAAGCGAGCGAGACGAACCGCGTCGCGAGGATGACGATCAGAAACACGATCGCCGCCGCGGCGATGGCGATCGGATCGAGCGCCAGAAACGCGCCCGCCGCCGTCGCCACGCCTTTGCCGCCGTGGAAGCGCAGCCACACGGGATACATGTGCGCGAGCACGGCGACCAGCGCCGCCAGCGCGATCCACATCGACATCGAATACAGCGGAGCGGCATGCGCGGCATCTGCGACATATGGCCAGTCAGGCCGGTCGACGATCCATCGCGCCACCGCCACGGCCGCATAACCCTTCGCAATATCGAGCAGCAGCGCGACGATGCCCGGCGCCTTCCCGAAGTTCCGCGCCACGTTCGTGGCCCCGACATTGCGGCTGCCGTGATGGCGAATGTCCGCCCCCGCCACAAACTTCACGACAAGAAAACTGAACGGAATCGATCCGATCAAATACGCCGCCACGATGAGGATGACCGGAAGCGCCTGCGCCATGCGGCGGCTATTGTAGAGCCGAGGATGCGAGGCATTCCGAGGCTTGTTCGAAGCTGACCAACCTTCGGATCAGCGCGTTGTAGCGCGAATGCGCAGCGTCCGAATCTTCTTCCGCCAACTTCGCGTAGAGCCGATCCTCCGGAAACTGCGGATTGTCGTCGTCCGGAACGTCGAAGCCGAGGCGGCGCAGGCGTGGTGCGCCGACGAGAACCAGCAGCGACTCGATCGACTCCGTGCCCGCGGCGAGATCGCGCAGGCCTTGTTTGATCAGGTCGGAGCCGGGGAGTGCGTCGGAGACTTCCATCATGTCAGCGAACCGGGAGCTCCAATGATATGCGGAAGCCGGGATTGAGATTCTCGGCGTGAACCGAGCCGCCGTGTTCTTCGACCGCTTTGCGCGTGATGGCCAGCCCGAGGCCGGTGCCGGAGGATTTCGTGGAGAAGTAGGGGTCGAAGATTTTCGACAGCTCTTCGGGCGCGACGCCGGGGCCGTTGTCGTCGACGGAGACGACGACTTTCGAATCGACGCCGTAGCTGGCCAGCCGCACCTCGCCGCCGGGCGCGGCCTGGAACGCGTTCTCGATCAGGTTCGCGATCGCGCCGCGGAGCAGGCGCGCGTCGCCGGAGAACGTTTCGGGCGTGGACGGCGCGATATCGGTGTGAAACGTGATGCCGCGCTCGCCGCTTTCGGCGTAGCTCGACGCGATCTCCTCGAGTAGCTGGCGTAGCTTGAGCGGCTTGCGCTGCACCGTGCGCAGCGACGCGTAGTCGCTGAACTCCTTCGACGTCTCGCGCAGCGTAACCACCTGGCGAAGGATGTTTTCGACCGCGGCGTCGACGACCTTCGCCAGATTCGGATCGTTGTTCGAGGCCACCGCGCGCAGATGCTCGGCCGTCAACTGGATCGGCGTCAGCGGATTCTTGATCTCGTGCGCGACCTGCCGCGCCATCTCGCCCCACGCCTCCAGCCGGTTCGAGCGCAGGATCTCCGTCACGTCCTCGGCGATCAGCATCTCTTCGTCACTGCCGGGCAGCGGCACGACGGAGACGCGGAACGTGCGTGCGTTGCCATCGACATTCAGCTCGATTTCCTTCGCTTCCGCGCGGCCGCGTTGATGCGTGGCGAGAAAGTCGCGCACCTCGTCGTGAAACTCGATCGACTCGCCGAACAGCCTGCGCGCGCCGGCGTTCGTGCCCGACACCTGCATCGTTCCGTCGAGCACGACCACGGCTGCGTTGATGTTCTCCAGCAGCGTCTGCAGCCGGTCGCGTTCGTGGCGGAGATCGTTCTGCTGCCGTCGGATCGAGCGCGCCATATCGCGGAACGTCGTCACGAGTAGCCCGAGGTCGGGATCGGGCGGGACGCGGAGATCGATGTCGAAATCGCCGCGTGCGACCGCGCGCGAGCCCGCCACCAGCGCCTGCACCGGCTGCGTTACGCTGCGCGCGGCCACGTACGCGACGAAGATCGCCGCGAGGATGATGAAGATCAGCAGCATGTAGATCGTCGTCGCCAGATCGTTCACCTGCGCCTCGATCTGGCGGCCCTGCACGATCAGCGGCAACGCCATCGTGTAGTTCTGGCCGCGCACGAGATTGATCGGCGAATAGAGCTCGATGAACTGCGCGGCGCCGGAGTTGCGGATGGCCAGTTGCTGCCCGCCGAGGACGATGTTCGCGTAGACGTCGCCCGGAAGGCGCTGCGATTCGACGCGCGCCGCGAAGAGATCGCGCCGGCTTGAGGCGATCAACTTGTCGTCGCGATACAGATGAAGATCGTGCCCGATCACGCGCGCCAGCCAGCTCAGGACGTCGTCATCGAGCACCTGCTCCGGATGCGCGGTCGATGTCGTCGACGCCAGGTAGTCCTCAATCACGCGTTCCGCCGCGTTCAGCGCGGTCTGTCCTCGGTCGAAATACTCCGCCTCGAGACGATTGGCGAGATAGGCGCGGACGAAGAGCACGAAAACGATCAGCGGCAGGACGACGACCGCGGTCAGATACAGCGACGTACGCGTGCGGAAGTCGAGGTTGCGCGGCGCATGCCGCACCACGGAAGCGATGACCGGCAGCGAGCGGATCACGATGACGACGAGCACGAACGCGATCGCCCACACCGCCACGCCGCCGGCGCGCCGCACCTGTGTCCCGCGTGTCGGCACCTGCAGCGGAAACCCGTACAACGCGTCCTCGGTGCGGCGCACGTAAACCGCTGAGCCGACGCCCTCGTTCTGCTCGATCCAGACGCCCGTGCCCGGCTTCAACGCGGCGAAATACGATGTGGGACTTTGCGGCAGTCGCACGGTCGTCGTGCCGTGCGGATTGCCGTCGCGGTCGTAAACGACGATCTCGCGCTGCGCGCGCAGGCCGGTGACGGTGGCATCGAACGACGGCTCGAAAAAGTCGCGGTAGACGTCGGCAAACGTCGTCGCTCCCGGGTCTGCCGGATTGACGACATGCACGCTCCCCTCGGCCACCGGAATCCCGCCGATGGTGAGGTCGAAGTCGTGATGCAGCAACACGCGCGTCACGCTGCCGATCTGCAGCACCTCGCCGCCCGGTTCGCGCCCTCGCTCGCTGAACTGCGGCAGGCCGACGCCGAAACGGCTCAACGGATGATCGAAGATGTCGTGCACGGTGATGACCGCCGGCACGCGCCACTTCGAGAGATCGCTGCGCAGCCAGAGCGCGTAAGCGAGATCCTCGAGATTCATCTTCCGGTAATCGTCCGGAAGCATCGCGCTCAGCTCGGTCGTCGAGAACTCGTTGTGCAGCGTGTCTTCGATCATCGCGCGAAGCTGCCCCGCTTCACCGACCACCAACGGCGCGTACGTGTCGGCGATGAAATGCCGCGCGCTCGATCGCTCGAAAAGGCTCAGCGGCATGTAGACGATCATCACCAGCAGCAGCGCGCTGCCGAGCGCGCGCAGCGTGAAGTTCTCCGTCAGCGCGTGCAGAAGCAGCGAGAGCGCGATGCCCGCGGCGATCCAGAGGAAGGCGCGTTTCGGCGTGTAGCCGAGGTTGATCGCGGTGACGATGACCGGGATGGAGATGATGAGAATGCCGATGAGCGTGGCGATGCGCGACGACTCGTGGCGCGTGATCTGGATCAGCGCGAATCCGAACAGCAACAGAGCCGCGAGGAGAACGCCCTGCGCGGCGGAAATCGGAAGGATGTGATCGGGAACCGTGGAGATGCGCGTGTTGTCGACGAGATTCCGCACGAGGAGCATGTAGCCGCCGGCTGCTGCCAGCGCGACGATCGTGCGCACGATCTGCATAGCCATCGAACGGCCGCGCACTTTCGTCAGCGCGATGACGATGGCCAGAATCGCTGCCGCGCTGGCGAGCAGATCGAACGGCGACCGGCTGAATGGGCCGAGCATGCGCGACGCGAAGAGATCGAACCGGAAAATCTGCCACGGATCCTGATCGACGCGGATCGGCAGAAGTGCCATGCGCGCGGCGATGACGAGTACGACGGTCGTGAGCGGATGCGCGCCCCACTCGGTCGTGCGAAACGCGGCCAGCAACGCCAATGCGCCCATCGCCAGCAACACAGCCGCGACGTCGTTCCCGATCGTTCTCGCGGCATCGACAACCTCGGCGCGCGGACGCGGAATGAGATCGATCCAAAGCGTCGCCGACGGACGCCGCTCGAGGATGAAACGAAGCGAGCCTCGTTCCTGCCGCAGCGCGCCGGCGTGAAATCGCGTCCCGCTCATCCAGTCGTCGTCATCGAGATCGAAGAGGCCGGGCAGCTTCGGCTGATTGGGAACGCGCTCGAACGCCTGCACAGAGACGGCGGGATTCGGCAGCGGCCGCGATCGGACGATGTAGAGATTCGTGGCGTCGAATTCGTAGCTCGTTGCGCCGGGCGTGCGAAGGTCTTCGCCCCACCAGGCGATGGCGTCACCGTTCGGCGCGACGATGCGAATGCCCTGGCGAACGCCGTTCAACTCGCCGCGCAGCATCGCGAACATCGCCGCGCGCGACGCGGCAGGATTCGCGGTCACTTTCGCCGCCACGCGTTCCACCGCCGCATCGAGACGCGACTCCGTGCGGGCGATGTCGCCGCGGATGTTCTCGACTTCGTACCCGAGGTGGCGCGCCGACTTCGCATCGAAGTCGCGGCTCATCTGCGCGACGAAGAGCTGCACGGTCAGCCAGGTCAGGCCGGCGAGCAAAAGAAAGACCGCCGCGGCGCGCGCGGCGGTCGTGTTGGCTACCCGTGAGACGTTTAGCCGCACAACTTTGAGCTTACTTTCCCGCCGACCGGATCGAAACCACCGACCAGCTATCGCCCTTCTGCTTCAGGGTGATGTACAGCTCGCGCGTCTCCGCCTTGCCGGCGTTCTGAATCGTCCAGGTGCCGGTGATGTGGTACTGCTGCTCGGCGGTGCTCTTCACGGCCTTCTGCTCTTCGAACGCGGTCGGCTTGACCTTGTTGAACAGACCGTCGAGCAGGTACGCGGCCTGATCGCGGCCGAAGAAATCGCTTTGATCGATGAGGCCGGGGAACTGCAGCATCACCCTGTCCCCCGAGGCCATGCCTGCGACGATGGCTTGCGGGTCGCCGCTGCTGAATCCGCGCTTCAGATTCGACATCGCCGTATCGAGGTCGCGGAACTGCGCGGACGCGACCAGCGGAACGAACAGGAGCAGGGCTGCGAACTTCATCGAGAGTCTCATGGTGATCTCCAGTGCATCGGATAACGGGGTCGTGCGGGTCATTATTCTAACAGATTCAATGACTTAGCTGGACTCGCAAAGGGTCACGATGTCCTCGCTCCGGGACACGATGCCGCGTTCGGCAGCGACGCTGGCGAAGTCTTCCGGGACCGGCGCGGCGACGCGAAGTGGCTCATTTCTCAGCGGATGCGTCATCGAAAGCTCCCGTGCGTGCAGCATCGGGCGCGCTTCATTGCGCTGCCCGTACAGCCAGTCGCCGGCCAGCGGATGCCCGATCGCTGCCAGATGAACGCGAATCTGATGCGTGCGTCCGGTCATGAGATCGATGGCCACCAGCGAGCCGCGCGGCGTGGCGCGCAGCGGCGTGACGATGGTGAGGGCGCGCTTGCCGCCGTCGCCGACGCCGAACGAAATCGGACCGATGCGGATGAGCGGCGCGTCGATGGTTTGCCGCTCGCCGAGCTCGCCTTCACAGATCGCGATGTAGCGCTTTCGGATGCGCTTCTGCTCGAACTGCCGCGTGAGGTTGGCGTTGATCGAAGCGAGCTTCGAAAAAAACATCACGCCGCTCGTGCCGCGGTCGAGCCGCTGCATCAGAAAGAGAGGCTGCGTGTACTGCATCGCCGTTTCCAGCAGCACCGGCTCATCCGCGTCATATCCGCGCTGCACGACGATTCCGGCGGGCTTGTTGACGAAGAGGAGCGCGTCGTCTTCGTAAAGAATATCGAGCGCGGCCACGCGACCACTCTAAACAACTGCGGCGGCGATTCGTAAAACGGCGGATGCCTCGGCGCTTCCTTCTCGGTCTCCTCGCTCTTTCTCTGCTCTCGCGCTGCGCAACGTCGCCGAAGCCTGAAACATCCGCGGAAATCCGGCGCGTCATCGAGGAGCAGATGCGCAACCAGCACATCCCGGGCGCCGTGTTGGCCATCGTGCGCGACGATCGCGTCATCTACATGCAGCCGATCGGCGTGCGCGACGTCGAGCACAACCTGCCGGTCACGCCCGACACGCTCTTCCCGATCGGATCGTGTACGAAGGCGTTCACGTCGATGGAGATCGTCCGCAGCGCCGACCGCGGCCTGCTCTCGCTCGACGATCATCCGCGCAAGTTCCTGCCGTATCTGAAACTCGCTGACGCCGAGGCCGACGCGAAGATCACCATCCGCGACATGCTCAGCCACCGCACCGGCCTGAAGGCCTACGCCGATCTCGCCGCCGAGCCAGGCGTTCTCACGCGCGAGGAGTACGTCCGCGCCGCGACGTCGGCGAAGCCGGCCGTGCCGTTCCGGACGAAGTTCCAGTACTCGAACGCGATGTTCGTCGCCGCCGGCGAGATCGCAGGCCGCGTGAATCACGCAACCTGGGAGGAAGTCATCGCCAGCGATATTTTCAAGCCGCTGGCGATGACGTCGAGCGTATCGATCATCACGGACATGCTGAAGTCGTCCGATCACGCCACGGGCTACGTCTTCGACAAGTCGTATCGCGCCGTTCCCGCGCCCAAGAGTCTGACCGCGCTCGCGCCGGCCGGAGCGATCGCCTCCAGCGCGCGCGACATGACGCAGTGGCTGCGCATGCTCACCGGCGGCGGCCGCATCGACGGACGCGCGTTCATCTCGCCGGCGATGTTCCGCGAGCTGACCACGCCGCTCAGTTCCGTTAGTCCCACGATTTCGTACGCGCTCGGATGGGCGGTCTACGACTGGAACGGACTGCGCATCATCGAGCATAACGGCGGCTCTGAAGGCATCAGCGCCATCGTCAGCTTCATCGCCGAAAAGCACCTCGGCTTCGTCTTTCTCGCCAACACATCGCCCAATGCGATGACGAAAGTCGGCAGCGGCGCCGGCCCCCTCCTCTACCCGCTGCTCCTCGGAGGAAATGCTCCGCCGAAACCGGCAGCAGTTGTTGCACCGAAACCGGTGGTCGCGCCGGCCATTGTCGACGTTCCTTCGGTCGATGCACTCCTTGCCCGCATGATCGACACCGCCGGCGGCGAGGCCGCGCTCCGCGGTCACACCTCGGTCGCGATTCACGCGAAAAAGTCGTACGACAACCAGGGTGTCTTCGCCGATCTGACCATCCAATCGAAATCGCTCGATCTGCACAACGCAGTCGAACTCTGGACCGCGGCCAATCGCGACATCGGAAGGCTGCGTGTCTACTTCGACGGCGCGCGCGGCGGCCAGGAGACGACCTTCGGACAGGATGCCGTCAACGATGACGCCGCGAACGCGCGCGATCGTTGCCAATACGCGCAGCTCCTGGCGATGAGAAGTCTCTGCAAGTCGATCACCGTCCGCGCCGGCGACAACGACACGTGGATTCTCGACCTCGGCGACACACGCCTCCTCGTCTCGCGCAAAACCGCGCTCGTCACCGGCCGCGAACAAGAGGGCGAGACGATCGCGTTCGACGACTACCGCAACATCGACGGCGAAATGGTCCCGTTCCGCTGGACCATCGAAGACAACCTCGGCACGTCGACAGTCGTCGTCGATTCGATCGTCTTCAACCTGCCGCTAGCCGACGAAGTCTTCAGTCCGCGTCGCTAGCGCGATACAGAAGGAACTCTTCGCGCGTCTTGGCGAACTCGCGCAGCGGCTCTTCCCATGTCGCAACCCACTCGTCGATGTTGCCGCCGTCTTCGACGAGCTCGCGATAGCGGGCGCTGCCGGCCAGCAGGTCGATCGCCAGACGGTCGGAGACGAATTCGTACGTCTCGCGCCGCCAGTCGAACTTTTCCGGATTCAAATCGCGCGCGACTTTCACGCACCACAAGCCGGTGCGATACGGCTCGAACTCCGCGCGGTTCGTGACGTGCAGCTCCACGCCGCCGCAGACCTTGCCGGCGTGCTTCTGAAACGTCGGCAGAAAGTAGTGCGGACGGAAACGGATACCCGGCAACCCGATGGCATTGAGTTTCTCGGCCAGCTTGAATGGATCGAGCCACGGCGCGCCGAACAGTTCGAACGGATGCGTCGTCCCGCGCCCTTCGCTCAGATTCGTTCCCTCGATCAGGCACATGCCGGGATAAACGGTAGCCGTGGAAACTGTCGGCATGTTCGGCGACGGGATCACCCACGGCAGCCCCGTGTCGCCCCACCACATCGACCGCCGCCACCCGCGCATCGGAATCACGATCAGGTCGCAATTGAGCTGGAAGACTTTGTTGAAGTATTGCGCCAGCTCGCCGGCGGTCATGGCGTGCCGCGTCGGCAGCGGGAACATCCCCACGAAACTCGAGAACTTCTCCTCGCGGATGTTGCCTTCGAGATGCACGCCGTCGATCGGATTGGGACGGTCGAGCACGATCACCTGCACGCCCGCTTCGGCAGCGGTGCGCATGCAAAGCGCCATCGTGTAGATGAAGGTGTAGTAGCGCGAGCCGATGTCCTGCAGATCGATGACGAGCGCGTCGAGATTTTTCAGCAGCTCGCGCCGCGGCGCGAGATCGTTTTCACTCGCGCCGTACAGCGAATAAACGGTCAGCCCGGTCATCGGATCGGTGGAGTGATCGACGTGAGCCATGTCCTGCGCCTCGCCCCAGATGCCGTGCTCGGGACCAAAGAGCGTGGTCAGCTTCCATCCGCGGCCGCGATGCAGCAGGTCGACGACGTGGCGCAAATCGCTCGTCACCGCGCTCTGATTCGTAACGAGGCCGATATTTTTCCCCGCGATGGGGCGCGGGTCATCGAGAAGTACTTCCAGTCCGGGCCGGACGATCGTCAATGTTCTGTTTTCCCTTCGAGGAGTTGCAGCGCATGCGGGATGAGGTGCAGGACAGCCTGCAGATTCTCCCGCGCGCCGCTCTCACTCCCGGGTAAATTCAATATGAGTGCCGTCCCGCGCGTGGCCGCCATGGCTCGCGACAACGGCGCCATGGCCGTCTTCTGGAGGGATGCCGCGCGCATCACTTCCCCGAACCCCGGAATGACTTTCTCGCAAACCCGCAACGTGGCCTCAGGTGTCACGTCGCGCGCGGCGATTCCCGTCCCGCCAGTCGTGACGACAAGCCGGACGCCATCGCCCGCCGCCGCCTCAATTGCCTCGGCGATCGCATCGACATCGTCGGACACGACGATCACCGCATCGACGTCATAGTTTGCCGCGAGAAGCTCCCGAACCGCTGGTCCGGATTTGTCCACGCGTTCGCCACGCGAGGCCGCATCGGAGCATGTGATGACACGCGCTTTGATCATGTCGCTCCTTCGCCGTTCAACTCCGCGAACGCGTCGCGGTAATGCTGGTTGCGGAACCGGAAGAAGATCGTACGGCCGCCGGTGTCGAGGACCGTTACGTACGGCGAATAGAGCGTCATCCAGAAGCCGAGGCCGACCAGGAAGGTGCCGATGATCATTTCGAACGGCCACGTCGCAACATTGAAGAGCCAGCCTAATCGATAGTGCGGAAGGATTTTGGCCGCTGCCTGATACGAACCTCGAGCGGTGGCCGCGACGATGATCGAAAGCGCAATGTGGACGCCAAAAAGGTATCCGGCGACCATGCTGAACCGGCCGAGCCGGCGACGGCGGCGGATCGGCCGCGCGCAGTCGAGACAGCAACCAAACGTGAAGCGCCGCTTGTACGACGGGTCCATCGCAACGGTGATGGGCGAAACGCCATGGAGGAATCTGCGCACCTTCACCGGATGCGATGCGTGATGCGAACCGCAGCCGAGGCAGCGCGGAGGAATGGCGGGATCGAGATCGCGTCCGATTTCGGCGACGTGATCGTGCATCTTCGCGCCCTTGCGGAAGCGGTTGTCGTATCGCCACATCAGCAGCGCGAAGCCGAGGCCGCCGACCAGGGCGAAAAGATGTTCGGCGTCGATGCCGGGGATGCTCAGCGCCATCGCGGAAGATGCTAGCGTTAAACGCCGATGCTGCGCACCGACTTCGCCTACGACCTACCGCCGGACTTGATCGCGCAGGAACCGCGTGAGCGGGGACGGTCGCGGATGATGGTCGTGCATCAGGACCGCATCGAACATGATTCGTTCGCCAATTTTCCGGAGCGGTTGAATGCCGGTGACGTGCTCGTCATCAACGACACGCGAGTGATTCCGGCGCGGCTATTCGCGAAGCCGAAGGCGGGGATGTCGCGGCCGATTGAAATTCTGCTGACGCGCCAAACCGCGGACGGTATTTGGGAGGCATGGTGCAAGCCGGCCAAGCGCGTGAAAGTTGGCGACGAGTTGATCTTCAGCGACAACTTGCGCGCGCACGTTTTGAAAAAGGATGAAGGCACCGTCACCATTCGATTCGAAGGCGACACCGAGGAGATCGAACGGATTGGCATTCCTCCGCTGCCGCCGTACATCGCGCGCGAAACGCCGCGCGATGAAGACCGCGAGGCGTATCAGACCGTTTACGCCGCCGAGCGCGGCGCCATCGCCGCGCCGACTGCCGGGCTGCACTTCACGCGCGAGATTCTCGAGCGAATCGCCGCGCGCGGCGTCGACATCGTCCGCATCACGCTGCACGTCGGCATCGGCACGTTCAAACCTGTGAAAGTCGACGACATCGCGCAGCATCAGATGGATTCCGAGCGCTACGAAATCAGCGAGGACGCCGCTTCGCGTCTCAATCGCGCGTTGGACGATCGCAGAACGATCATCGCCGTCGGCACGACCTCGGTGCGCACACTCGAAAGCGCGATTCGCGCGGGCGATGGGCGATTTCAATCCGGAAGCGCGGAAACGAACATCTTCATCACGCCCGGTTTTCAGTTCCGCGCAGTCGACAAGTTGTTGACCAACTTCCATCTGCCCGAGTCCACACTGCTGATGCTAGTCTCCGCCTTCGCGGGGATCGGCACCATCCGCCGCGCCTACTCCGAAGCCATCGCTCACCGCTACTTTTTCTACAGCTACGGCGACTGCATGTTCCTCGACGAAAGGATCTGATGAAACGCATCCTCTTCTCTCTCCTCGCTTCATTGATCGTCATCTCCGCCGTTCCGGCGCAGACGCCACCGGTTCCACCTACAGACAAAAAGGCCGAGCCGAAGAAGCCGGAGAAAGCCGAGCAGGAGCCGCGGCCCGCGTCGCAGGAGCAGCAGAAACAGGATTCGCAGAAGAAGGATGCGCCGCCGCCGTCCGCATCGCAGCCGTCGCCGAATCCAATCACCGCCGAAGGTGCGGCCGAGAAAAAGGAAGACAAGAAGTGGGACGTCAACAACCCGCCCGGACCGCAGTACGACGTCCCGATCGACGTCACCGAAGGCACGTGGCTTTCGCTCGACGTCAGCCCTGACGGCAACGAGATCGCCTTCGATCTCCTCGGCGACATCTACACGATTCCGATCAGCGGCGGCGAGGCGAAGGCGCTCACTACCGGTATCGCCTGGGACATGCAGCCGCGCTACTCGCCGAACGGAAAGTGGATCGCCTTCACCAGCGACCGCGCCGGCGGCGACAACATCTGGATCATGAATCGCGACGGCTCGAAACCGCAGCAGGTGACGAAGGAAACGTTTCGTCTGCTCAACGAGCCGTACTGGTCACCCGACTCCGAATACCTCGTCGCGCGCAAGCACTTCACCGCCGAGCGTTCCCTCGGCGCCGGCGAAGTCTGGCTCTACCACCGCAGCGGCGGCGAGGGATTGCAGCTCAGCAAAAAACGGACCGATCAGAAAGACACCGGCGAGCCCGCGCTCTCGCCCGACGGCCGCTACCTCTACTACAGCGACGACACCACGCCGGGCGCGATCTATCAGTACAACAAAGATCCGAACACGCAGATCTATGTGATTCAACGCCTGGATCGGCAAACGGGCGAGACCGAGGCGTTTGTGACCGGGCCGGGTGGATCGGTGAGGCCGACGCCGTCGCCGGATGGCAAGTCGCTCGCGTTCATCCGGCGCGTCCGCTACAAATCGACGCTCTTCATCCTCGATCTCGAGTCGGGCAAAGAGACGCCGATCTACGACGGCCTCGATCGCGACATGCAGGAAACGTGGGCCATCCACGGCCTCTATCCGACGATGGCGTGGACGCCTGACAACAAGTCGATCGTCTTCTGGGCCGGAGGCCACATCAGCCGCATAGACGTCGCGTCGAAAGCCGTCACTCCGATTCCGTTTCACGTTCACGCGTCGCGGCGAATCCAGGAAGCGCTGCGCGTTCCGATCGAGGTCGCGCCGTCGAGCTATCCCGTCAAGATGCTGCGCTGGAGCACCGTATCGCCGAACGGCAAGCAGGTCGTCTACGGCGCGCTCGGCTATCTCTACATTCGCGATCTCCCCACCGGCACGCCGCATCGCCTGACGAAGCAGACCGATCACTTCGAGTTCTATCCGGCCTGGTCGCGCGACGGAAAATCGATCGTCTATACGACCTGGAACGATCAAACGCTCGGCACGATCCGCATCGCACCGGCGATCGGCGGCGAAGGGCGCGTCATCACCGACAAGCCGGGCCACTATCTCGAGCCGACGTTCTCGCCGGACGGATCGAAAGTCGTCTACCGCACCACCAGCGACGGCTATCTCCGTTCCGCGCTCTGGTCGCGCGAGACCGGCATCTATGTCGTTCCAGCGGCCGGCGGTGCGTCGAAACTGATCACGAAGAAAGGCGCCTCGCCGCAGTTCGGCGCGTCCAGCGATCGCGTCTTCTTCATGACCTTCGAGGACGAGGACAAGCGCGGCCTGCATTCGATCGGCCTCGATCGCACCGACGAGCGCGCCCATCTCCTCTCCGCGTTCGCCACTGAGTACGCGCTCTCACCCGACGAAAAATGGGTTGCGTTCCGCGAGAAGTTCAACGCCTACATCGCGCCGTTCATCCGCACCGGCAAGACCATCGACATCGGTCCCGACACGAAATCGATCCCGGTCGCGAAAGTGACGAAGGAAGCGGGCGAGTACCTGCACTGGGCCGGCGACGCGTCTCGCCTCTACTGGTCCCTCGGCCCCGAACTTTTCTCGCGCGATCTGAAGGACTCGTTTGCCTTCATCGCCGGCGCGCCGGAGAAACTCCCCGACGCACCCGCGAAGGGCATCAACATCAGCTTCTCGCAGCCGTCCGACGTCCCCACCGGCAAGCTCGCGCTCACCGGCGCGCGCATCATCACCATGCACGGCGACGACGTCATCGACGACGGCACCGTGATCATCGACCGCAATCGCATCACCGCCGTCGGTCCGCGCGCGAGCACCGCCGTTCCGTCCGATGCGAAGGTCATCGACGTCGCCGGCAAGACGATCATGCCGGGCATCGTCGATGTTCACTGGCACGGCTCGATGGGCGCGGACGAGATCATTCCGCAGCAGAGCTGGATCAACTACGCCGCGCTGGCGTTTGGCGTCACCACGCTTCACGATCCGTCCAACAACTCCTCCGAAATTTTCACCTCGGCCGAGATGCAGCGCGCCGGCGAAATCCTCGGGCCGCACATTTTCTCGACCGGCACGATCCTCTACGGCGCGAAGGCTCCGTTCAAAGCGGACATCGCCAATCTCGACGACGCGCTCTTCCACCTGCGCCGCATGAAAGCGATCGGCGCGATCAGCGTGAAGAGCTACAACCAGCCGCGCCGCGATCAGCGTCAGCAGGTCATCGAAGCGGCGCGTCAAACCGGAATGATGGTCGTGCCCGAGGGCGGATCGCTCTTCGAACACAACATGACCATGGTGGTCGACGGCCACACCGGCGTCGAGCACTCGATCCCCGTGGCCAAGGCCTACGACGACGTGACGCAGCTCTGGTCGAAGTCGCACAGCGGCTACACGCCGACCCTCATCGTCGGCTACGGCGGACTTTGGGGCGAGAACTACTGGTACGCGAAAACCAACGTCTGGGAAGACAAGCGCCTGCTGACGTTCGTGCCGCGCCGCGTCGTCGATTCGCGCGCGCGCCGCCGCACCCTCGCGCCCGACGACGAGTGGAATCACTTCAGCAACGCGGCGCTGGCGAAGAAACTCAACGACGCCGGCGTCTCCGTTCAACTCGGCGCCCACGGCCAGCGCGAAGGCCTCGGCGCGCACTGGGAGCTTTGGATGTTCGTTCAGGGCGGCATGACGCCGCTGCAGGCCATCCGCGCCGCGACGCTGAACGGCGCGCACTACATCGGCATGGACAAAGACGTCGGCTCGCTCGAACCGGGAAAGCTCGCCGACCTGCTCGTGCTCGACGCCAATCCGCTCGACGACATCCACAACTCCGAATCGATCCGCTACACGATCGCCAACGGCCGCATCTTCGACGCCATGACCATGAACGAGATCGGCAATCACCCGCACACGCGCCAGCCGTTCTATTTCGAACTGCCCGGCAACGATTCGTGGGGAAGGGCGACGGCGGCGGCGAGCGACGATGATGAGTAATTGATGAGGAATCACCAGTAGCTGGTCGTGACTTCAACATCGCCCGTCACGACCGCCTGACAGGCCAGCCGCTCGTCCACGGCAAATCCACGTTGCGCCGCAACGCGTAGCTCGATCATCGTCGGCGCGCTGAGATTTTCGGCGCCGGCGATGACGCGGACGCAGCATCGTCCGCAGACGCCGACGCTGCCGCAGGAGTTGGCGATCGGCGCGTCCGCGCGCCGGGCCGCATCGAGCACGGTCTCGTTCGGATAGGCGTCGGCGGCGGTGCGGAGAGGCGAGAACGTTACGCGCACCGAACGATTCTCGCATCGTCCGTTCACAAAGATTTCGCGTCGCTGTTAGAAACTTTCGCGAGGTCACAGCGTCTATACATGCAACACCAACGGAGGAACCAATGAGCAGCACCATCAAAACGACGGACGAAACGAGACTGGCCGAGGAGATTGTGGGGACGCTGGAAGCAGACGCGGTGCGGGTCTGCTCGGACGACCGCGACTCGATTCGGTTCTCGATCCGCGCCGCCGGGATGAAGCTGCGCTCCATCGTCCTCCGCCGCTGGGCGCTGCGCCGGCTCCTCAACGATCCGGCCGGCCCGGTGAAGATCGAGTACCTGCAGCGCGAGCTCCGCACTGCCGCCACGCAGCGCATCGAGTACGCGTACCCGCGCAAGAGCATCGTCCGCAAGGACATGCCGGCCGCCTTCGCACCGCTCGCACAGGCTCGGTAAGCGTTACCGAATCGTAAGTAGATCGCTGGATTAGCCTACGAAACGGGAGTAATATCCCGTTATGGCTGTCGATCTCGATGCTCTCGATCTCAAAATCCTGACGCATCTCCTGCGCGACGGCCGCGCTCCCGCGCAGCAGGTTGCCGATGCCGTCGGACTGTCGCGTCCCGCCGTGGCCGATCGGATCGCGCGACTCGAACGGGAAGGCGTCATCCGCGGCATCACCGCGGTCGTCGAACCGTCCGCGCTCGGCCGCGCCGTCACGGCGTTCATCGCCGCGCGGGGCGAGACGCTCGACGCCAAACGGCTGAAAGCGTTCCAGACGATCCTGAAGAGCGACGAAGTCGTCGAAGCACACACTGTCGCCGGCGACGACTGCTTCCTCATCAAAGTCCGCACCGATTCCATCACCTCCCTCAACGCGCTCGTGTCGAGGCTGACCGCGCCGCCGCTGTCGCTGGCCACGCGCACCACCATCGTCATGCAGACGCATTGCGAAAAAGTCGGCGGCATTACGTTGGGTGACCGATGAAACACGATCGCGCCCTCTCCTACGCCGCGTTCGCCGTCGTCTGCATCGTCTGGGGAACGACGTATCTCGCCATCCGCATCGCCGTGACGACGATGACGCCGTTCCTGTTGACCGGCGCGCGCTACCTCTTCGCCGGCATCGTCCTCTTCATCATCGCCAAATTGCACGGCGATGAGATTCCGAAGAGCCGCCGCGTCCTCGGCGACGTCGTGTTGTGCGGCGTGCTCATGGTGGCCATCGGAAACCTGACCGTGGTCTGGGCCGAGCAGTGGGTGCCGAGCGGATTCGCGGCGCTCTTCGTCGGCACCGCGCCGTTCTGGGCCACGCTGCTCGAGCTGATGCGCCGCTCCGGCGAGCGCATCGAGCGTCGTGCGGCCATCGGCCTGCTGATCGGCTTCACCGGCGTAGCCATGCTCGTCACGCCGCGCGGCGCCGGCAACGCCTTCGACCGCCGCTTCGTCATCGGCGCCCTCGTCATCCAACTCGGCTCCATCGCCTGGCAATACGGCACGATCCGCGGCAAGTACGCGCTGGCGTCGATTCCGCCATTGATGTCGTCCGCGCTGCAGATGCTGGCCGGCGGATTCGTCGTCACGCTGGCCGGCGTCGGACTGGGCGAGATTCCGCATTTCCATTCGACGCCGCGCACGTTTGCCGCGCTCGCGTATCTCTCGCTGTTCGGTTCCGTGCTCGCGTACACCTCGTACACCTACGCCGCGCGCCACCTGCGCTCGACGAACATGTCGCTCTACGCCTACGTCAACCCGGTCGTCGCCGTGATCCTCGGCTGGCTCGTGCTGCACGAGCAACTGACATGGGTTTCGATCCTCGCGATGACCGTCATCCTCGGCGGCGTGGCGATGGTCCAGAGCGGCCGCGGCCCGAAGCGAAACGTCACGATTTCGCGTGAGGCGCCGAGGCAGCGGGCGGCGTAGACTCGTGCGATGTTTCGCCCGCGGCTCGCACTCGTCGTCGCTGCCATCACCATCCTCGCTGCGCTCACACTGACCATGCACGGCGCGCCGCCGAAGTTGGGTTCGAGTCCGGTCGTCGTCGAGCTTTTCACGTCGCAGGGATGCTCGAGTTGTCCTCCCGCCGATGCATTGATCCACGACATCGCCAACGATCCCGCGCTGCGCGGCCGCGTCATCCCGCTTGCCTTCCATGTTGACTATTGGGATTCCCTCGGATGGCGCGATCCGTTTTCCTCCGCCGAGTGGACGCAGCGCCAGGCCCGCTATGCGCGTACGATGCGCCTCTCCTCCGCCTACACGCCGCAAGCAGTCGTGAACGGCACGCGCGAATTCGTCGGTTCGAATCGTTCCGCGCTCAACGCCGCGTTGGAGAAAGCATCAAATGAAAAATCGCGCAGCGCGATCACGCTCACCGCTCGACGCGAAGGCAATTCGCTGATCGCCGACATCCACGCGAATGTCGCCGCAAACGACGACCTCATGCTCGCGATCGTCGAAGACGGCGTCACCACGAAAATCGAACACGGCGAAAACGCCGGCCGGACGATCACGAACGATGCGATCGTGCGAAAACTCGTTCACGTGAAGCCGGGCCTGAGGACCGTGACGGTTCCGCTCGACGTGACGTGGCACAACGTAAGCGCGATCGCTTTTGTGCAGGATCGGGCGTCGTTGGCGATCGTCGCAGCCGGACACGCTTGAAGACTTGTTACGACTGCGGCTGAATGAATCCGAATTGAATCGCTATTTCAGTTGCGGCCCTTACGAGCGAGTGGAACAGCGAAGCTCGAAAAGGGTGGCCGACTTGACTTCGTCCTTGAGCTGATTCGCGACGTCACTCAGTACTCTTAACGCAACGCGAATGTCGGTGGCCGATGGTGCATCTGCCGAAACGAACGCATCGAGTAAGCACGCCAGCAAACCGTCGATCGTTCCATGGTGGATCAACGGATCACGGCCCTTGTAGTCACTCAGAGTTTTGTCGAGTCGATAGGGTGTTGCATCCAGGACGAAGACTTCGTAATCGAGTGGGTGAAGCAATTTAAGCGCGCATGCGATGCCCAGCTCGAACGGCATATTGAAGCGCACCGGTGTGCCCACCCGACTCAGATCGTGCACAGAGATTCTGCACGCACGAATCAAATCGAGAATCCGAGCAGACGACCGTCACCTTGCTCTCGGATCTCCAGGACGCAACGCGGTTTCTGGCCGAGAAAAACAAGCATTCCGACAAGCGCTACGATGGTTCGTAGCGATCATCAAACGGCGCATTGATAAATACGTCTTTTGAATCGGGAGTGCTCACACGACTCTTACTTCAGAGGACGAGTCGGTCGATGGCTGGCGGAATTCTGATTACGGTTACGTCCCATCACGGCGGCGACAGCCGCCTCGGCGAGCCGTGCTTCGCGGCGGGTGATTCGATAGGAAGCGAGAATCTCGGAGGCCGTGGCTTTCTCCAGTATCACTTTCTTCGGCTTACGAGCTTTGCTAGGCATGTGCGTATCTTACCAGCCGGTGGCGCTCCTCACCGCAAGTAGTGGCACGTGTACCCGTGCGGATTGCGCTGCAGGTAGTCCTGGTGAAAATCCTCGGCTTCGTAGAAATTCGTGAACGGGACGACCTCCGTCACGATCGGACGCGGCCACTTTGGCTGCGCGCGCTGGATGGCGCGTTGGGCGGCGTCGCGTTGCGCGTCGTCGTGGTAGAAAATCGCGGAGCGGTATTGGGTGCCAATGTCGTTGCCCTGTCGGTTTGCGGTGGTCGGATCGTGCAGGCGGAAGAAAAAGTCGAGGATCTCATCGTACGAAATCTTCGACGGATCGAACTCGATCTGCAGCGACTCGGCGTGACCGGTGCGACCCTTCTTCACGTCCTCGTAGCGCGGATTGTCGAGCGTGCCGCCGGCGTAGCCGACAGTCGTGTCGACCACGCCGGGCAGTTTGCGAACGAGTTCTTCGACGCCCCAGAAACAGCCGCCGGCTAATGTGGCGGTCTCCGTCATTTGTGCGCGTCCTTCTTGAACAGGTGCACGTATTCGCCGTACCCCTCGGCTTCGAGTTTGTCGACCGGGATGAAACGCAACGATGCTGAGTTCATGCAGTAGCGCTGGCCGGTCGGCGCCGGACCGTCATCGAAAACGTGTCCGAGGTGCGAGTCGGCGTGCTTGGAGCGGACCTCGGTGCGCGACATGAAGAACTTGCGATCCGTCTTCGTCACGACGTTCGCCGGCTCGAGCGGACGAGTGAAGCTCGGCCAGCCGGTGCCCGATTCGAACTTGTCGTTCGAACTGAAGAGCGGCTCACCGCTGACCACGTCGACGTAGATGCCGGCGGCGTGGTTGTCTGCGTACTCATTGCGGAACGGCGGCTCGGTGCCCTCGTGCTGCGTGACCTCGTACTGCATCGGCGTGAGCTTCTTCTTCAGCTCCGCGTCGGACGGTTTGACGTAGTTGGCCATCCTGTCTCCTTTGCTGTGAACCTGCGGATTTCCGGGCGCGGCGACGACGGGGTGCTGCGTCACGACCGTGTAAACACCAGTGAGAATGATGGTTCCGGCCGCGATCGGCAGCCATTTCTTGAGGATTGTGCTCATGAGGTCTCCTTGTGCGAGCTACGAAAACGGCATCGCAGTCGGATTCGTTCCAACTCAATCGCGCCGGAAATGCGCTCCGCGCGACACTGGATTCCGCAGGGCTGAATTCGCCACGATCATGGCCATCTGCTGGCCGTGGAAGAGTTCCAGGATGGCCTTGCTGATCGTCGACTCGTGGTAGTACTTCGTGAGGCGGCTGCCGAGCTCGCGCATGTCGGCCACGGCGCGCTTGAGGCGCTCGTACGTGCGGACGATGCCGACGTAGTTCCACATCGTGTGCTGGATCGTCGTCCAGTCCTGGAGGATGAGCGCGGGGTCTTCCATGTTCTCGTGGCCGGGCGGACGCCAGTCGGGGATCGAGAGCAGGAGCGCGTCGTCGATCGCCCCGATGCCTGGACGGCGGGTGCCGTACGAACGGCGGATCGCCGGCGCGTCGCCGAGGCGGGCACGGCGGGGGATGGGACCGGTGGCGGATTCAACGGGAGTCGTCGACGACTCGTATTTTTCGCGAATCGAGACTGCCGCGAAATATCCCCACGTCAAGCCTTCGAGGAGCGACGTCGAGGCCAGACGATTTCCGCCATGAAGGCCGGTGCAGGACGTTTCGCCGATCGCGTAGAGCCGCGTCAGCGTCGTCTCGCCGACGTTGTTGGCGAGGATGCCGCCGCAGAAATAGTGCGCCGCCGGAACGACCGGAATCGGATCGCGTTCGATGTCGACGCCGATGTCCGCGCAGGCTTTGCGGATGTTCGGGAAGCGCTCGGCGATCGGTTCGTGACCGTGGTAGAAATTCGCGAGGTCGAGGTAGACGAATTCGTCCTTGTTCGTCGTCATCTCCTCGACGATGGCGCGGGCCACGACGTCGCGCGGCGCGAGATCCTTCAGCACCGGCGAATACTTTTCCATGAAGTACTCGCCCTTCTGATTCTTCAATCGCGCACCTTCACCCCGCAGCGCCTCGGAAATCAGATAGTGATTGGCCTTCTTGTCCGCGAGCGCGGTCGGATGGAACTGCACGTACTCGGCGTTCATCACGCGCGCGCCGGCGCGCTGCGCCATGACCACGCCGTCGCCGATGGCGTTGCGCGTGTTCGTCGTGTGCAGGTAGATCTGTCCGATGCCGCCGGTAGCGAGGATGGTGAAGTCGCTGAAGATCGTGAAGACCTCGTTCGTGCGGTTATCGAGCAGATACGCGCCCGCACATTCATTCGTCAGGCGGTAGCGGACCTGGATGTCGGTCGGATGATGCTGCGTCGTCAACAGATCGATCGCGGTCATCTCCGTGACGAGCGTGATGTTCGGCTCATTCTTGACGCGATTGAGGAGCGACGTCTCGATGGCGCGGCCGGTGGCGTCGCCGGAGTGGATGATGCGCGGCAGCGAGTGCGCGCCTTCCTGCGTCAGATCGAGCTCGCCCTCTTCGCTGACGGAGAAGGGGACGTGCATTTCATCGAGCAACAGTTCCTTGACGACGCGCGGCCCTTCGACCGCGAGAAAGCGCACCGCTTCTTCGTTCGAGAGGCCGGCACCGGCGGCGATGATGTCCTCGATCAGCTTCGCGGGCGTGTCGCCTTCGCCCTCGTAGATGATCCCGCCCTGCGCCCAAAAGGTATTGCAGTCCTTCGGATCCGCGGCCTTCGTGACGAGGAGGACTTTGATCCCTGCGCCGGCCAGGCAAAACGACGCAGTGAGCCCGGCGATGCCGGTGCCGATGACGAGGACGGGATAGTGGTCGCGGTTCTTCAGCGCAGGCACGCTGCGCATTGTAGTGGGCAGTTCCCGGGAACGCGGGCGTCCCGCCCGCTGTCAAGCACGATTTGGCCAAGTACGGCGGGCGAGACGCCCGCGTTCCCAGGGATCACGCGATCTCCCATCGCTTCGTCAACTGTCGCGCGACGAGGAAGAAGACGATTCCCCATCCGACCAGCACCGCGGCCGGAAGCGCGAGCGATGACAGCGGAAGCTCGCGCCAGAAGACGTTCGTGAATCCTTCCAGCGCCCAGGAGTTGAAGAGGACGAGTCCCGCTTTCTGCAGGCCGGCCGGCATCAGGAAGCGCGGGAACATCGAGCCGCCGATGGCGGAGAGCGACAGGACGACCAGCGTCGACATCGCGCCGAGTTGGGCGCGCGTGCGGCAGACGGAAGCGAGCAGGAGTCCGAATGCCGAGGTGGCCAGGGAGGTCGTGAGGGCCATGATCAGGAAGCCGCCGATGTGTTGGGCGAGCTGCAGGCGAAACGCGATCGCGCCCCAGACGAACATCACGCAGATTTGTGTAAAACCTAATGTCCAGAGATAGGCGAGCTTGCCGAGGAGGAGTTGGGTCAGCGTCAGGCGCGTGGTGAGGATGCGGTCGAGCGTGCCGCTTTCGTTTTCTTCGAGCAGCGCGCCGCCGGCGTTGCTCGCGGTGAAGAGCAGGAACATGACGCCGATTCCTGCCGCATACAGCGCCGCCACGACGTTCGATTTGTTCTGGCCGATGACGTCGGTCTTTTCGATTTTGATGAGCGAATCCGCCGATCTCGTAGCCGCCGGCTTCGCGCTGAACGTGCGATAGCTCTTCATGTTCTGATCGAGATTCGCTTTCTGCTGCGTCGTCAATCCGCCGCTCCAGCGATCGACCTCGGTGACGCCCGCGTCCATCATCATCTCGGGCATCGACATCATCATGTTCTTCTGCAGCAGCCCGCCGACGACCTGGTCCGCGATCGGATCGGCGGAATCAGCCAGCAGCTTGAACGCAGGCCCGTTGTTACCGCCGGCGAACTGAATCTTGGTCGTGCCGAACCCTTTCGGAATCACCAGCGCGACCGGTGCGTCACCCGCGCGAACGGTTGCTTCGGCAGTTTGCGCATCGAACGGCGTCGCGCTCTTTTTCGGAGTGGTGACGACGTCGAGCGCGGACTCGCGTTTCAACGCATCGACGAGACGCCGCGAGCTGTCGCTGCGATCGAGGTCAGCGATGACTACCGTCGTCTTCGGCGTCTTCGATTTCTGCGCGCCGAAGATGCCGGCGAAAATCGAGAAGAAGACGATCGGAACGATGAAGCTGAGCATGAGTGCCGCGCGGTCGCGGCGGAGGTTGAGCCATCCGGCTCGGACGACAGAGGCGATCATTCGCGTAGACCCTTTCCGGTGAGGTGCAGGAAGACTTTTTCGAGCGAGGGCGACTTCATGGTCAGGTCGCGCACGGCGCTGCCCTGCGTTTCCGCCTCGCGCATGACGCGCAACATTTCCGCGGCGTCGTCGATGAGGTGTGTGACGCGCGTTCCGTCGGCGAATTCGACGACGACTTCGCGCTTGCTGCCGATGGTGTTCCGCACGAGCTCGTCCTTCGTGCCGGTGGCGATGACGCGGCCGGAGTCGATGACGGCGATGCGGTCGCAGAGGCGCTCGGCCTCTTCCATGTAGTGCGTGGTGTAGATGATCGAAACGCCGTCGGCGCGAAGCGACTCGATCATCTGATAGATGCGCTCGCGCGACTGCGGATCGACGCCGACCGTCGGTTCATCGAGCAGCAGCACGCGCGGCCGATGCAGCACGCCGACAGCCATGTTGAGGCGCCGCTTCATGCCGCCGGAGAAGGACTTGACCGGCTCGGATTTGCGGTCCGACAACGCGGCCCAGTCGAGAGCGCGCGTCATGGCCTCGTCGAGTGCTTTGCCGCCGAGACTGAGGTAGCGGCCGAAGACGGTGAGGTTCTCGTGCGACGAGAGATTCGGATACAGCGCGATCTCCTGCGGCACCACGCCCACCTCGGCACGCGCATTCGTATCGCCGGCCGGAGCCGCTTTGCCGAAAATCGTGACGGAGCCGCTGTCCGGCTGCACGCGTCCCATGATGGTCCGCACCAGCGTCGATTTCCCGGCGCCGTTCGGACCGAGCAATCCCAGCACCTCGGAAGGCCGCAGCTCGAGCGATGCGCCGTCGAGCGCGCGGCGGGATGCGAACGTCTTCACGACGTTCTCGATTTGTAGTGGATTCATGCCGCCAATGTAGGCCGCGCGCGGCAATCCGCCCCGTGTCGAAAGTCATGCGGGCGGGATGACAAATGTAAGGATAATCGGCACATGCGCTACGCCCTCGTACTCGCTCTCATCGCCTCTTCCGCGATCGCCCAGGACCCGCCGAAGATCGCTGCAGCCCCCGCCGACAAGACTCTGCACAGCACGCTGCTGCTGCCGAAGGACATGAGCAAGCCGATGCCGGTCGTGCTGCTGCTCTCGGGTTCCGGCGCCACGGATCGCGACGGAAATTCGCCGGCTTCGAAGGGGAAGAACAACTCGCTGCTGATGCTCGCGGAAGGGCTGGCCTCGAATGGCATCGCCTCGCTTCGTTACGACAAACGCGGCGTCGGCGAGAGCGCGGGCGCGATGGTGGCGGAAGCGGACCTCAGTCTGGACACCTACGTCGACGACGCGATGGCGTGGTGCGAGCAGCTCCGCAAAGACAAGCGCTTCTCCGCGGTCATCATCGCCGGGCATAGCGAAGGTTCGCTCATCGGCATGCTGGCCGCGAAGCGCTGCAACGCGGACGGCTTCATCTCGATCTCCGGTGCCGGCCGCTCCGCTGCCGACGTCCTCCGCACGCAACTGGCCGGCAAACTTCCGCCCGGACTTGCAGCACAAAGCGAGGCGATCCTCAAAAATCTCGAGGCCGGCAGAAGGACGGAGAACCCGCCGCCCGAACTCGACGCGATCTATCGTCCGAGCGTGCAGCCCTACCTGATTTCCTGGTTCCGCTACGACCCGGCCAAGTGGATCGCCGCACTGACGGTTCCGGTACTCATCGTTCAGGGAACGACCGATATCCAGGTCACCGTCGACGATGCCAAACGACTCGCCGCCGCGAATCCGAAAGCGAAGCTGCTCATCATCGAAGGGATGAACCACGTCCTCAAGGAAGTCCCCGCCGACCGCGACAAACAGATCGCCTCCTACAGCAACCCCGATCTCCGCCTCGCCCCGGAGTTTTTGGTCGGGATCGTCGATTTTGTGCGGAAGGTGGGGAAGTAGGAGAATACGCGCATGGCATCGTCAGAGACAGAAGAAGCTTGGGCCCGCTACTTCGCGCATCAATTGAGCGACAGCGAAAAAGCGGAATCCCGCGAGAGGATGCTCGCTGATTTGCGGAAAGCTAAGGAAGAAGGTGTCTTTCGCGAGATGGAACGCTGGCGAGGAAAGATTAAATGGTCCCTGAGCCTCGAGGAACTTCGGAAGGACGATGATTGATTGCTGTCGATAGCAGCTCGCTGAGACGTTACTTCGACGGTAAGCTTGGCGTCGACGTCGAACGAGTAGCTCGTGCCATCGAGAACGATGATCTGATCTTGCCGGTCGTTGTTGTCGCCGAAACATTGAGTGATCCAGCGTTGCCTCCTCTCTTCGCGGCGATGATCAAGTCGCTCCTGACGCTGGATCTACAACGCGATTACTGGGTTCGTAGCGGAGAACTGCGAGCAAACACGCTTCGCTACGGCTACAAAGCCAAACTCGCGGATGTCCTCATCGCGCAGTCCTGCATCGATCACGACGTTCCGCTCATCACCTACGACGCCGACTTCCGTCACTTCACGCGCGCTGGTTTGAAGCTCGCGTAGCGGCGCGTTTCTGCATCCAGACCATGATCGCGTAGAGGATCGCGACGGCGACGCCGAAGCCGACCAGCCACATCGACTTCGATGACAGCGCGTGGCGGAGAGCGTCGGGGTCTTTCATCAGCGCCGGTTGATCGCCTAGGACTTTCATCCCGAACCAGGCCAGCGCGCCGTTGAAGAGGCCGGCGCCGAGGATGGTCATGATCGAGAAGCGAGCGAACGGCATCCGGAAGAGGCCTGCCGGGATCGAGATCACGTGGCGGATTCCGGGGAGCAGGCGCGCGACGAAAATCCCGCCCGAGCCATAGCTTTCGAACCAGTGGTCGGCCGCTTCGATTTTCGACGGCGACATCAGCACGAAGCGGCCGTAACGGCTCACGAGTGGACGTCCGAGTTTGTATGCGATCCAGTAGCTGGCAGCGGAACCGGCCCACGAACCGGCCGTCGCCGCGATGATCACCATCGCCAGATTGAAGTGGCCTTGCGACGCCCAGTACGCGGCGGGCGGCATGACGATTTCGGCGGGAATCGGCAGCGCCGTCGATTCGAACGCCATCATGATGAAGATGCCGAGGTAGCCCCAATCGAGGATGAACTGCATCCAGGTCAGGAAGAAGTGGTGGAACCAGGTCATAGGGCGCGCAATCCTACTCGAAAGGCAGATGTTACGATCCGTCGATGCAGCCCGATCGCTACGACGTGATCATCCTCGGCGGCGCCTTCAGTGGCGCGTCGACGGCGATCCTGCTGCGCCGCGATCATCCGCAACTGCGCGTGCTCATCGTCGAGAAATCGGAGGCGTTCGACGCCAAAGTCGGCGAAGCCACGACCGAGATGTCGGCCATGTTTCTGACGCGCCGATTGGCGATGTGGCATCACCTCGAGGCCGAGCAGTTGCCGAAAGAGGGTCTTCGTTACTGGTTCACGAACGACAAAGTGACCGGCCACTCCAACGCCACGGAAGGCGGGGGATTTCTTCGCAGCGCAGTACCGGCGTTTCAACTTCGGCGCGATGCGTTGGACGAATATCTGCTCAAGACCGCCGTCGATGAAGGCGCGGAGTTGCTGCGTCCCGCCAAAGCGCGCGACGTGGAGCTGAACGACTTCGACAACAAGTTGACCATCGAAGTCGGCGAGGAAGTTCGCGAACTTCGCTGCCGCTGGCTGCTCGACGCCACGGGCCGCGTCAACTTCCTCGGCCGTCGCCTGAATCTCATCGAGCGCAACGACGAGCATCCGGTCGCCGCGATCTGGTGCCGCTGGAATGGCGTGCGCCATATCGACGACGTCGCGGCGCGTTCCGGCGATCTCGCGGCGCGCAATATCAGCTCGCGGCGGCTGGCCACGAATCACTACACGGGATTCGGTTACTGGATCTGGGTCATCCCGCTTGGCAACGGCGAGACGTCAATCGGCGTCGTGTTCGACAAGCGACTCGTCGATCTGCATCACAGCAAAGACCGCGCGACGGATTTCATCGCCTTCCTGAAGGCGATTCCGGCCCTTGCGGAGTTGCTCGACGGCGCTTCGCCGCGGCTCGACGATCTCCGTTTCTACTCACACCTTCCCTACGTTTCAAAGCAGTACATGGGCAACGGCTGGGCGCTCCTCGGCGACGCCGCGGCGTTCCTCGATCCGTACTACTCGCCGGGCCTCGATCACGCGTCGTTCACCGCCGAGGCGACGGCGGAGATCGTCGGAATGGATGCGAAGGGCGAGGACGTCGGCGCGCGCATCGTCGAGCACAACGAGGCGTTCGCGCGTTCGTACGTTCGATTCTTCCGCTCGATTTACAAGGACAAGTACTACTACATGGGCGAAGCCGACCTGCTGACGGCAGCGATGATCCTCGACACGGCGCACTACTACATCTTCGTGGTCATCCCGGCGTATCGCTTCGCGAAAAAGTTTCTGTGGATGCCGGTCCTCGGGCCGAAGCCGGCGTTCTTCAGCTATCACTTCATCAAGTTCTATCATCGCCGTTTCAAGTCGATCGCGCTGGCCCGGCGCGCCGCCGGCGAGGCGGGCGCGCGCAACAACGGGCGGCGGATCAAGGCGTACTTCAACCTTAACCTCTCGCCGATGCACATGTTTCTGCGCGGCGTGAAATTGTGGATGTTCGCCGAGGCGGACAACGTGCGGCTGCAGTTGCGGCGCCCGTTCCGCCGCCGCAGCGCGGCTCCAACTCCAGCCGAGGGCGTCGAAGCACGCGGATGAGCCGGCGCGTGGCCATCGTTTTCGACGCCGATTTCGGCGATCGCCTCGCGGCGCTGGCGATGCGGACGCCCGTGTGGATCGTGGAGAGCGCGGCAAACCGGAGCGCCGTCGCCGAGGCGATGAATCGCGGAACCGAGTGGCCGCACATCAGCGTGACGGTCTTTCGTCCGACGGATGATTTGAAGCATCTACTCTCGCAGATCGGACATCCGCAGCGGGTGGATGTGATCGGGTTGCGACTCACTGATGATGTACATGACTCAATGCGCGTGGCCGGTTTTGCGAATGTCGTCGCGACGTCCGACGGTTTTCGTGCGACGTGAAGCAGGTCGATGTCCTGCCGTGCTACCGTTGGCGAATGGAAGTGATCGAAGCGGAGTTCAACGACGGCGTTCTCCGTCCGATGCGCCATCTACCATTACGCCCTGGCGAAAGAGTTGGAATCGTCGTGGTTCGCCGCCCCGACCAATCGCGCTGGGATCTTGCTCGTTTATCGAAGGCGGTTCCGGAAGAGCAGTCTCTCACGGAGCAAGGGCTTGATGATTGGGAAACGGCGCTTCGTCATGAGGATCGGCGTTGAGGCGTGGGGTTTACAGCGCCGCCAGCGCCGCGCGTTTGACCTTCCCCCGCTCATCCACCGGAATCGATTCGATCAGTTTCACGATGCGGGGCACCTTGTGCGGTGAAAGGTGCGCGAGACAAAACGTCCGGATCGATTCGCGTGTCACGTCCGGGCTGGCCACGACCGCTGCCGCGACCACGTCGCCGCGCGCGCCGGCCGGCTCGCCGTAGACCTTGGCCTCGCGCACGCCGTCGATCTGCAGCAGCACTTGCTCGACTTCGCGCGGGTTCACCTTCTTGCCGGCGGTGTTGATCAATTCGCTGGCGCGGCCGGTGATGACGATCTCGCCGTCGCCGCGAACATCGACGAGATCGTCGGTGATGAAGACTCGATCATCGAATGGCTGGAAGGTCTTCGCATCGTGAAGATAGCCGAGGGCCACGTTGTCGCCGCGGACGATGAGGCGCCCGCGTTTGGAGGTCAGCGTCACATTCTCCATGGCCCGTCCGACGGTTCCGCGCTCTACGGCTGCGCCCTCGCGATCGTAGGTGATGCCGCCGCATTCGCTGCAGCCGTAGAACGTGTGGATCGGGATGCCGAAGCGCTCTCGGAATTTGCGCGAAACGGACGGCGGCAGCGGCGCACCGGCGGAGAGAAAGGTCCGCACCGTTTCGAAGTTGCCCGCGCCGGCAGTAATCAGATGATCGAACACCATCGGAATCAACGGCGCCACCGTGCACGAAAAGCGATTGCAGAGATTCACCACCGACTGCGGCAGGTAATCGTTCGAGATCACTACCGCCGTTCCCTGCACGAAGAGCGGCGAAACCAGGTTCGAGAACCCGTAGGAATGCGACATCGGAATCGCGCCGAGGTTGATGTCGTCGGGGCGGATGTCCATGGTCGCGCAGATGTTCACCGCATCCGCGATGAGGTTCTCTTCCGTGGCCACGATCCCTTTCGGCATGCCGGTCGATCCGGAGGTCAACTTGATCAGCCGCGCGTTGTCGGGAAGGTTCGGACGCGCCGCCGTACGTTTTGACAGGCCGTTTCGATGGACCAGCCCTCGGGCATTGAAGTGCGCGAGCACATTGCCGGCTTCCGTTTCCGTCGCATCGCGATCGATGAGAATTGCAACGAGCTTCTTTTTCAGAACCGCACCGAAGGCGGCGATGAAATCGACGGAGTTGGGCAGTTGAATCGCGATGACGTCATCCGCGCGAAAGCCGATTTCGACGAACCGGGAGGCTATCGCATCGATCCGCGCGGAGAGCTCGCCACGGCTGGTAATGTCACCGGACGACCCGTCAACGACCGCCACGGAATCGGGCGAAGCAGCGGCAAGTGCGAGGAAATGGTCGAGCATCGTTTGCGGCGCGAGAATAGAGCGCACCCTTTCGGAACGTCAACGCGTCATCGTCGTGTTATGGTTACATGTAACCGCGAGGATCCCATGGCCAGATCACACCAATCATCGCGAGAAAAGGTCCGCGCTTACCGCGAACGCCTCCGGCAACAGGGATTGCGCCCCGTTCAGATCTGGGTTCCCGACGTGCGCTCCCGAGGTTTTGCGGCCAAGGCGCATCGGCAGTCGCTCGCCGTTGCCAGCAGCCGTGGCGCGCGCGACGATCAGCAGTTCATCGATGACATTTCCGAGCTGAAGTTAACGTGAGGCGGGGTGAAATCTGGACTGTCGCTGGTGGTCCCGATTATACCGGCAAGCCGCGGCCCGTCGTCATCGTTCAGGATGACCGCTTCGACGCCACAGCTTCGGTGACCATCTGCGCGTTCACCACCGATGCGACACCTGCCCCGCTGTTTCGCCTCGCGATCGAACCGACTTCGCAGAATGGATTGAAAGCCGTCAGCTATCTGATGGCCGATAAGATCACCACCGTTCCGAAGACAAAACTTGGCGCACCTATCGGTCGTCTGGACGATGAGGACGTTGTGCGTCTGAATCGCGCCGTGATGGTGTTTCTAGGGCTGGCCGGAGCATCCTGATCATGCGAAATCAACTCGACGTCGAACCGCGTTAGCATCGCTCGCTCATGATCGACGTCCTCATCATCGGCGGCGGCCCGGCGGGTTCGACGGCGGCCACCCTCCTCGCAAGAAAAGGGTTTTCCGTCACGCTGCTGGAACGCGAGCGGTTTCCGCGGTTTCAGGTCGGCGAGTCGTTGTTGCCGTACAACAACGATCTCTTCGAGCGCCTCGGCGTCACCATTCCGATGACGAAGGGATCGTTCACGCCAAAGTACGGCGCGGGATTCGTCACTGCGGACGGCGCGCTCGGGTACACGTTTCGATTTCGCGAGAATCTTCCGGAGGCGTATCACTCCTCGTTTCAGGTCAAACGCGCCGAGTTCGATGAGCTGCTGCTGCGCAATGCGGCGGCGAATGGCGTCGATGTGCGGGAGGAAACGGCGGTTACGGCGGTCGATCTTGCGGATTCGAAGCGGGTCATCGTCACCACGTCGAATGGCGAGCGGATCGAAACGCGCTTCGTCGTCGATGCCAGCGGCCACGGCGCGTTCCTCGGTAATCGGATCGGCGGCAAGGAAGACGTCGAGGCGTTGAAGAAGGTCGCCATCTTCGCGCATTACAAGAACGTTCCGCGTCCCGAGGGGCGCGACGCGGGCAACACGATGATCGTGGTTCTGCGCGACGCGTGGTTCTGGCTCATTCCGGTCAGCGCGGACACGATGAGCGTCGGTCTTGTTGTCTCGCGCGATCATCTGAAGAGTTGCGGGTTGAGTGCCGAAGAGTTGCTCGATCAGACCATTGCAGGCGCGCCGTATCTGGCGGAGCGGGTGAAGAAGGAGGATCGCGTCACGCAGGTGTATGTCCGCCGCGATTTCTCCTTCAGCGTGAAACGCAGATCAGGGAAAAACTTCGCCCTCATCGGCGATGCGGCCGGATTTCTCGATCCGATTTTTTCCACCGGCGTTTTCATGGCCATGAAGTCGGCCGACCTCGCCGCGGACGCCATCGAACAGCGGCTGCGCAAAGGCAGCATGCGGCTGCTGCGGCGCTACGGCCGTTCGTTCGAGAGCGCGATGAACAAGTACTTTCGCTTCATCGACAACTTCTATCGCCGCGAGTTTCTGGAAGTCTTCCTGCAGCCCAAGACCGACTTCGGTCTCATCCCGGTCATCACCGGCATCCTGGCCGGCAACATCTTCGAAACGCAGAACCGGCTGAAGCTCGCGCTGTTTTTCTTTTTCGTGCGCATGCAGAAGATGTCCGGCCGGATCGCGGCGCCGATTCGCTGGGAAGAGTTGCCGGGCCCGGCAAGTGTGTGAAAATGCCGCAGCCCATGAATGACCTGAGACGAAAACTGAAGGAGCTGCTCATCGAGCGGCTCAAGTTCGAAGACATGACGCCCGACGACATCAAAGACGACGATCCGCTTTTCGCCGGCGGCCTCGGCCTCGATTCGATCGACGCGCTGGAGATCGTGGTGATGCTGGAGACGGAGTTCGGCATCAAGGTGAAGAACGAATCGGCGGCGCGCGACAACTTCCACTCGGTGGCATCGCTGGCCGACTTCGTGCAGCATCGCCTCGCCGATCAGCAACAGGCGCCGGTGTGAGCTGGCTGGCCAGCCTTCCGCATCAGATTCCGTTTCGCGCGGCGTCCGCCGCCACACGCATCGACGACAAGACGATCGAGGGTGTCTACGTCTGCACGGCCGATGATCTGATGCCGCCGAACGTGATGGCGGTCGAGGCGATGGCGCAGCTCGGCGGCGGATTGGCGTTTACTTCCCAGGCGTTCCTGACCGGCATCGATCGCTGTGAAGTCGATCGCGCGATCGAGGCAGGCGACGTGATCCGATTCGTGGTTACGCTCGACGCGAATTTCGGCGGAACGTTTCGCTTCACCGGCCGCGGCGCGATCGATGGAGTAGAAGTGATTCGAGGCAGGTTTTATCTGGCCAGTCCGCCGGGTTAGCAACGTCAGGCGTTGCAGCTTGCCAGAGCACAGACAAGAGTGTCTGTGCCACACTGGCTTTGCCTGCAGCAGCAATCGCGTTTACGGCAGGATCAACGTGGCACAGACACTCTTGTCTGTGCTGGTGAGGCTCGGGACCATTGAGAACATCGACGTTGCGGCGACGATTGACACGGAAAGCCAGTGCGCAACGCTGACACCTCCATTCGCCTCGCCGTCACCGGCGTCGGGATCATCTGCTCGATCGGGCGGAATCGATCGGAGGTGTGGCGTTCGATCGTCGAGTCGCGCGCGGGGATCGGTAAGCTGTCGAAGTTTCCCGGCGAGACGTTTCCGACCGACGTTGCCGCGGAAGTCGGTGACATCGATGATCTGGTCGATCGACGGACAACCAAGCGGATGTCGCGCAGCGATCTGCTGGCGGTGATCGCCGCGAACGAAGCGATCGAACAGGCCAACGACGGTGCGACGTCGCCGCTGTCGCGCGAACGCGCCATCGTATCCACCGGCACGTCGACCGGCGGGCTCCTCGAAGGAGAGAGTTTCTACTTCGACCGGCTCGTGCGCGGACGCAGCCGCGTCGCGGTTTCGCGCGTGTTGCAGCAGCCGACATCCGGTCCTTCCGACGCCGTGGCCCGCGCGCTGAACCTCGGCGGTGGCGTGATCTCGAACGCGACGGCGTGCGCGTCGGCAGGCGCGGCGATCGGAATGGCCGGCGATCTTCTCCGCTCGCATCACGCCGACGTCGCCATCGCCGGCGGCAGTGATGCGCTCTGTCGGCTCACGTACAGCGGTTTCAATGTTCTGCAGGCTGTCGACGAGAATCCATGCGCTCCTTTCTCCGAGGGACGCAAAGGGATCACCCTCGGCGAAGGCGCGGCGTATCTCGTCATCGAGCGATGGGACGACGCGCTGGCTCGCGGCGCGACGATCCTTGCGGAGCTCTGCGGCTACGGCGCGACGTGCGATGCGCATCATCCGACGGCGCCGCATGAAGACGGCCGCGGCGCGCAGGCGGCCATGCGCGGCGCGTTGGCCGAGGCGAACGATGGTCAACAGGTTGACTACATCAACGCGCACGGCACCGGCACGCTGCTCAACGACTCCGCTGAGACGAAAGCGATCCTGGCCGCGGTCGGCGATGCCGTTCCGGTCTCGTCGAGCAAGTCGTACTTCGGCCACACGCTCGGCGCGTCCGGCGGCGTCGAAGCGGTCATCAGCGTTCTCGCGCTCCAGCACCAGCTCGCCCCGCCGACGCTGCGCCTCGATACGCCGGCCGGCGATTGCACGCTCGACTACATCCCGCAGACGCCGCGGCCGATGGCGATGACGAACGTGCTGTCGAATACTTTCGGCTTCGGCGGCTCGAACGTGTCGTTGCTTTTCCGGTCGGCATCGTAAAGTAGCGGCATGAGTAGGGTTGCGGTCACGGGTATCGGGGTCGTGGCGCCGGGTGCAATCGGCATCGAATCGTTTCGTGCGTTGCTCGACACGGGAACGAGCGCGGTCGCGCCGGTCGAACGGTTCGACACCGAGGGACTTTCGGCGCACAACGCGGCGCTCGTGGTCGATTTCAAAGCGCGCGATTACATACCCGCGATGAAGCTGCGTCGGATGAATACGCTTTCGCGTTACGCGGTCTCCGCGGCGCGGCTGGCCATCGATGATGCCGGCGTGTCGTTACCCAACGATGCCGGCGTCGCCCTCGGCACTGCCTTCGGGCCAGTGCAGACGTCGGTCGATTACATGCAGGAGTACGTCGCCAAGGGCGCCGCGCTGGCGCCGCCGCAGCTTTTCGCGGAGTCGGTGGCGAACGCGCCTGGCTCGCACATTGCGATTGAGCATGATTTGCGCGGCTTCAATGTCACCATCACGCAGCGCGAGTCGTCGCTCCTCGCGGCGGCGATGTTCGCGAGTGGACAGATCGTGAAAGGAACCGTTCCGTCGGCGATCATCGGAGGCGTGGAAGAGGTCAACGAGATGGTTTTCGCCGTTCTCGACCGCGTCGGCTCGCTCGCGCATGCCGAGGGCGAATTGCCCGAGGCGATGCGGCCGTTCGACCGGCGGCGCAACGGAATGTCGATCGGCGAAGGGAGCGCGATTTTTGTGGCCGAGGCGGAGCCGGCGCGCGAGCCATATGGATGGATCGCGGGATTTGGTATCGCCCGCGATACCACGGCTTCGATCTCCGATTGGGGAACGGGCGACGCGCAGGTTGTCGCGGCGATGCAAGCGGCGATCGATGACGCGGGTATCGCGGTTGCCGACATCGATGCCATCTACGCCTCGGCGAATGGGACGAAGCGCGGCGATCGCTTGGAGATCCGCGCGATTCAACGGATGTTTGGCGATGACGTTCCGGTCGTTGCGACGAAGGGGTACTTCGGCGAGTACGCGGCGGGCGGTGGACTGCAATTCGCAGCAGCCTTGCTGGCCATGCGCGATCAGAAGCTGCACGCGTCGTTTGGATTTGGCGAAGCCGATCCGGAGATGCGATTCAGGCCGGTTCGTGAATCGCGGCCGGCGAGATTGCGCAACATTCTCGTCAACTCGATCTCGGCCGGCGGCGGGATCGTCTGCGCGGTGATTTCGAAGGAGCGCGCATGAAAGCGTTCGCGCTCATTCCGGCGCTGAATGCCGAGGAGAGCATTGCCGCGGTCATTCGCGACTGCAAAGCGGTCAATGAGGACGTCGTGGTTATCGACGACGGCTCCGCGGATCGAACGGCGGAGATCGCGCGCGCGGCGGGAGCGCAGGTTGTGAGTCATCCCGTCAATCGCGGCAAAGGCGCGGCACTCAAGACCGGATTCGCGTACGCGATCGAGCACGGATTCGACGCCGTCATCACGCTCGACGCGGACGGCCAGCACCTGCCGCGCGAGATTCCGAAGTTTCTGGCCGCGTATGCGGAAACCGGCGCGGACCTCATCATCGGCGGACGCGCGCACCTTTTCGGCGAGATGCTGCCGCGGCGCCGATTCGCGAATCGTTTTTCGGCGCGCTGCATCGCGTACGCGGCGAAGACGAACGTGACCGATTCGCAGAGCGGCTTCCGGCTGTACTCCACCCGGCTCCTCGGCGCGATCCGTCTGCGCAGCGACGGCTTCGACATGGAAAGCGAGGTGATCGTGCAGGCTGGCTGCCGCGGCTTCAAGGTCATCACCATCCCCATCGACCTCGGATTTGTCGACGGCCAGTCGACGAGCCACTACAAACCGCTCGGCGACACGTTGCGCATCGCGTGGACCGTGATTCGCGCGCGCTACTTCTGGCGATAACCTGGGAACGCGGGCATCCTGCCCGCTGGTGGTGCTCGGACAGAAGGCTGCGGGCGAGACGCCCGCGTTCCCAGGGGCTAGTGCGCCGCCGCCGGTGCAGCCGGCAGATCCGTCTTCGCCAGCGGCTTCCGCGGCATCAACTCCGGACGGTTCGCGGCTTCCCACACAAATGTCGCCATCACGACGGCGGCCTGCATCAGATCGTCGCGCTGCAGGCGATCGTAGACGTCGTAGTTCGTGTGATGCGTGCGCTGCTCGTACTCGACTTCGTCCTGGATGAACTGGAAGCCGGGCAGTCCGACGCCGTCGAATGACACGTGGTCGGTGCTGCCGGTGTTGCGTTCGGTGACGGTGGTGACGCCGAGATCCTTGAGGGGCTCGATCCACGACTGGAAGATCGGCGCGACGGCGTAATTCTCCTGGGCGTAGATGCCACGAATCTTGCCGGTGCCATTATCGAGGTTGAAGTAAGCAGAAAGTTTTTGCCAATCCGGCTTCATCGTCAGCGGTCCGGGAGTGCGCATGGCGGCGGGGACATCGCGTTCCGCGGCGGTCGGCTCGGGACGAGACGCGAAGTGTTCGGAGACGTACGCGCGCGATCCGAGGAGGCCTTCTTCTTCGCCGCTCCAGAGCGCGATGCGGATGGTGCGCTTCGGAGCGATGCCGATCGCTTTCAGGATGCGCACGGCTTCCATCGCCACGACCGTGCCGGCGCCGTTGTCGGTGGCGCCGGTGCCGCCGTGCCATGAGTCGAGATGGCCGCCGAGCATGACGATCTCCCCCTTTTTGTCGGTGCCGGGGATCTCGGCGATCGTGTTGTAGGCGTTCTTGTCGGCGTCGTAGTAGGTCGTCTTGACGTTGACTTCGAGCGTGACGTCCTTCTTCAGATCGACGAGGCGCGCCAGTCGGTTGTAGTGCTCGGTCGACATGACGATCGACGGCACCGGGTAACTCTCGCCGTCGCGCTGTGTGCCCGCGCCCTGCACGTGGAAGTTGCCGAAGTCGGCGCTGTCGGAGTCGATCATCACCAGCGGCTTTTCCTCGGCCAGGAACTTCCCGAGCGCTTTGCGGAAGGCGTTGCGCTTGACGATGTCCTCGCGCGTGAAGCGCGGTTTGCCCGGAAGCTCGTAGTTCTCGATGTCGCTGAGCTGCTTCTCGGTGTAGCGGTTGAACTGCGCCTGATCGTGCGGCTTGATCTCTCTCGCGTCACCGTTGAGGACGAGCTTGCCCGCGAGTTTGCCGCGATATTTTTCGATGTCTTCTACCGTCTCGATCTTCACCCGAATCGGTTTGCCGGAGATGACGCCGTTCGTTCCCGGCGTCCACGCGCGCGGCAGCGCCCAGAGCTGCGCGACGTCGGGAGTGGTCATGCGCACGGTGCATTCCTCGTACGACCACCCGCGGCCAAACGGGCCCCAGCTCTCGAGATGCGCGTTCGTGAGACCGAACGCGGTGAGCTTGTCGCGCGTCCATTCGTTGGCGCGTTTCATGTTCGGCGATCCGGTCAGGCGCGGTCCGACGAAGTCCATCAACTCCTCGGCGGTCTCCATGACCTTCGAGTTGCGGAACCCTTCCTGCCGGATGCGGTTCTGCATCGTCGGATCGGGCGTGTCGGCGGCGAAAACGGAGGTCGCGACGAGCGCGAGAAGGGCGAGCGTTCTTTTCATGGCGGCGCAGTTTAGCGGAATCGTCTGGAAGTGCGGGTGCGCGAGTGTTTCGAGACAGCGGTACCATCTGATGAGCGAGGGCGTTGCGTTGCGGATCAGAGGCTTCGTGTGGCTTGAGCAATACGTAGAGAAGGTGCTCTGGAAACACGATGCAACGCCCGAAGAAGTGGAGGCGGTCTTTGCAGGGGCGCCTCGGTACCGCTTCGTCGAGAAGGGGCACGTGGCCGGTGAGAATATGTATGCTGCGCTCGGCCAGACGGATGAAGGCCGTTACCTGATCGTGTTCTTTATCTACAAGCGGGACGGTCGCGCGCTGATCATCTCGGCGCGAGACATGGATGATTCTGAAAAGAGACTCTATGGCCGAAAATAAATCGTCGTTGTCGGGCAGCCGGTCGTATCAAGAACTTGGCGAATATTGGGACACGCATAGCCTTGCCGACCACTGGGAGCAGACTTCTCCCGTTGAATTTGAAGTGGACGTGAAGTCTTCGACGCTCTATTTTCCGGTCGATCGTTTTCTGGCTGAAAGGCTACGCGAGATGGCGTCTGCTCACGGAGTCTCGGCTGAGACTCTCCTGAACCTTTGGCTGCAGGAACGGGTCACCGACGAGACGCGCAAGACTGGCTGACGTCAAAGTTCCAACTCACCCCAATCGACGGCCGTCGGCACGTTCGATTTCGCGAAAATCGTGTTCAGCATTTCTGTCGGCGTGTAGATGCGGACGTCGCCGAACTCGCTCGGACGGCGGTTCTTCATCGTGAACAGCGCGCGTTGCGAGGCGTAGGCGAAGTTCGCGTGGAAGTCGTCGTCCTTCTTCTGATCGAACATTGAGCGGAGGACGTTGAGCTGGTTGGAAAGATGATCGGCGGGGTCCAGCAACGCCGACGACTTCTGCTGCTTCGCACTTTTGCGCCGAGGTTGATCGATGCCGATGGCCATGGCGCGCAGATCGTCGAGCTCCTGCGCGACGCGATTGCTCTTCGCGGTTTTCTTCTCTTCGGCCGGGAGCAGCAGCGCCGGGATCTTGTTGCAGTTCGCGCGGTGGATGGCGTCGCTGCGAGTGATCCAGCCGAGGTTCGTGACGCCGCAGCGCGCGGAAACGTTCGCCGTCAGATTCTCGATGAACGGCTTCACCGCGGTCTGGAACGAATCGTCGACGCCGTTGAAAAGATTCAGGACGTAGTGGACGCGGAACTCCTCGAGCGTCTGTTGCACGGTGCGCGTGATCGGATGATCGCCGAGGTTGCCCGCGAGGTCGTCCGCGAACGCATCGAGGTTGCCGACCGATGAATCGTAGACGTCCTCGACCTGATCGATCAGCTCATTGATCAGGCGCCAGAAGTCAAGTTTTCCATCCACCGTAGAGAAAAACGGCGACTCCTTGCTGAAGATCAGCCGCAGCTTGCGGAAGAGGATCGCTTTGACGATGTCGGACGCTGCCAGCGTCGCGCTGGGAAGATGCGGCGTGAAGATCAGGACGCCGGAGTTCGAGAACGGCAGGAAGTCGATGACGTTCGAGTCGAGGCCGGCGCGCATGTCGAGGATGACGTAATCGGCATCCAGCCCGTTGATTGCCTCGATCAGGCGCGCTTTGTTCGCGGCGCCGAAGTTCGTGATCTCGTCAATGAGGTGGAGCGGCCCGGCCACGAATCCGAAATTGCGGAACTCACCCTTCGGATCGAGCTTGTCGTTGAGATGCGTGACGCAGCGGTTGAGCGACTCACCCTTGCGGAAAAAGTGATAGAGGTCCTTATCGATCGGGACGTCGATCGCGTTGCGGATGGCCGAGGTGCCGGTGTCGAGGTCGACGAGCACGGTGCGGCCGTGGCGCGAGAGGGCAAGCGAGAAGTTGATGGCGAAAGTCGTCTTGCCGACCCCGCCTTTGCCGGAAGAGATCGGGATGATCCGTTTGATGGCCACGCTTGTTGGGGACTTCGCGGCGGAGTGTAGCACCGGGCTTTGCTGCTAAAATCGCGCAACCAGTGCTCCCATCATCGTTCTACCGGAAGTTCACGCTCTTCGCGGAGCTGGATGAGCGCGAGCTCGCCTCGATCGCCGCCGTGGCCAAGACGCGCCGCTACGCGAAGGACGACGCCGTCTTTCACGCGGACGAGATCGGCGACGTTTTCTACCTGATTCGCGAGGGGCAGGTGAAGGTGACCATGATCTCGCCCGAGGGGAAGGAGATCATCCTGTCCATCCTGGCCGCGGGCGATTTCTTCGGCGAGATGGCGCTCTTCGACAACGAGCCGCGGTCAGCCACGGTCATCGCCATCGAGCCGCTCGAGGTGGTGTCGATCTGGCGCAGCGACTTCCTGCACATCCTCAGCGAAAACTTTGGGATCACGCAGAAGGTGCTCGGCGAGCTGTCGAAGCGTCTGCGGCACGCATCGAACCGGATCGAGTCGCTGGCCACGATGGACGTTTACGGCCGGCTTGCGCGCTTCTTCCTCGACCTGGCGCGTCAGAGCGGCAAGGTGCTCGACAACGATTACATCGCCGTGATCCGGCCGACGCATCAGGCCATCGCGAACATGATCGGGACGTCGCGCGAGACGGTGTCGCGGCTGATTCACGATCTGATGAAGCAGAACCTGCTGCTGTCCGAGGGGAAAACGATCTACCTCCGCAAATCAGCGCTCGACCAGTTCCGCGCGGAGTTGTAGACGTTTATCCTGAGGAGCAAAGCGACGAAGGATCTGGCGAGTTCTTGCCTTGAGCAAGCACCCGCCAGATCCTTCGCTTCGCTCAGGATAAACGAATAGCCGCAATGTTCACCGTCCCGAACGTCCTCACCCTTCTTCGTCTCTTCGCCGTCCCTGTCTTCATCTATGCGTCATTTCGCGGCGAGTACCGCATCGCGTTCTTCATCTTCGGCGGAGCGGCGGTCACCGATTTTCTCGACGGCGTGATCGCGCGGCGTTTCAATCAGCGCTCCCGCCTCGGCGCGATTCTCGATCCGGCCGCCGACAAGACGATGATGGTCTGCGGCTATCTCTTCTACACGCTGCGCGATGGATTGCCGGTGTCCGGGATCCCCGTCTGGCTGACCTTCACCGTCTTCATCCGCGACTTCTTCATCATCACGATCGCGTATCTGCTGTACACGAGAGTGAACGTGAAACGTTTTCCGCCGTCGTGGGCCGGCAAGACTTCCACCGTCGTCCAGGCCGTCACCCTCGGCATCGCCATCGCCGCGAACGCATTCGGTCCGCGGCTGCTCCCGTTCCTGGAAATCCTCTTCCGCATCGCGCTTGTCACGACGCTCTACTCGGCGTGGGACTATCTGCGCAAAGGGAAGGCGATGCTGCCGGCGCGTCCTTGACCGCATCCACACCGTTGCCTAGAATGCGCGGCTCGCGCCGGAGAAATAGATGATCGGCGCGAGCAGTTAGCGGGAGTCCCGAGCCTCCATAGCTCAATTGGTAGAGCAGCAGACTCTTAATCTGTTGGTTCTAGGTTCGAGTCCTAGTGGGG